>CETR01135835.1_pt1 | contig 236586 bp, 223 predicted proteins | sample 531281 | NCBI WGS metagenome assembly CETR01 (sample SAMEA2622568, study PRJEB7988) | marine metagenome | biome: marine biome (ENVO:00000447); feature: mesopelagic zone (ENVO:00000213); material: "saline water (ENVO:00002010), including plankton (ENVO:xxxxxxxx)" | depth 696 m
CTCGCGCCCCCCAGACGCGCACTTTAACCGGACTAAGCTACATCCCGTAAATTTTTCAGGCTGCAAATATACTTATTTAAGACATACTGCAAAGCGTTTTAAAACTTTACAACGGAACTCAGAATATGATATTCACTGCAAAAAACAGTTTAATCCCATTAATAATTACAAAATCAGTTTTTGCATTGAAATATTATTTAACTACAACGTTTTCATTTGTTGATATTATATTTTTTGTAACTTAAGAATGTAAATAAAAATTAATCAATAGTCTTAATTATGAAACCTAAATATTACATCCTCGCCTTATTGGCCGTGATTCTGTTGAGCAGCCTTAAAACTACGAATGAAACACATCCTGATCATCTTATTAAAGGAACCTGGGAGTTGGAAAGTTTTTACTATTATGATAACAATGAGATTTCAGACACATTGCCAACGACCGATGGTTACAGACAAATTAAGATGTATACCACAGATAAAGTAATGTGGACGCGGTATGTGCCGAAAGACTCAGTAGAGTGGTTTGGCTATGGAAACTACAAGGTAACAGATGACATGCTCATTGAGACATTGGAATACGGATCAGAAAGTATGATGAAGGCGATTGACACCTTACGTATTTTCACATTTGAACTGCAAATTTCTGAAAACGCATACAGTCAAATAAGTATTGATGAGGAGGGCAATCGCATTTCCTCAGAAAATTATAGACGTATTGAGTAATTCTGCTATTCTTGAATAGCTTTGACTTCAGCTTCTGTAACCATTTTTGGGCTTGTATTCCCCCAGGAGTGTAAAATGTAATTCATAACGTCTGCCACTTCATCGTCATAGAGACCGGGAGCGGTCATAACGCTATTATATGTATTTCCGTTTACGGTAATTTCTCCTTTAAGGCCGTACTTAACAGCGTGAATAGCTGCTTTACGCTTTTTAAGCAAGTAATCAGCTTTTGCGAGAGGTGGGTAAACACCGGCTACTCCTTCGCCTGTAGGTAAGTGACACTGCATACAGAAATCTTCATAAACGGTTTCTCCGCGCTCGATACTTTCCTTTAATGCATCTTGAGGATCAGAATTTTCAGAAATAGTATAGTAAACTTCTGCATTAGAATTCAAATAAGTGAATCCGGTTAGTATTAGAGCAGTAATGATTGTTATAGTTATTTTCATTTTTTGATCAGTTTTACAATTCCTACACCTTCAACCCCAACATAAATCATACCATCTGGCCCTTGAACCACATTACGCACACGTCCTATACCGTCTAAAAGTTTTTCGCGTTTTATAACTTCATCGTTTGAATTCAGATAAAGAGCTTCTAAATACACAAATTTTAAAGATCCTACTAAAAGATTTCCTTTGAGTTCAGGATAGGCGTCACTGGTAACTAATGCGAAGCCACTAGGCGCTATGGAGGGAACCCAATAATAGAGTGGTTGCTCCATACCTTCTTTTTGTGTTTCATCAGTTATAGGAGTTCCTGAATAGTTAATCCCATAAGTTATTACCGGCCAACCGTAATTTGCGCCTTTTTTAATCACATTTATTTCATCACCGCCTCTGGGACCGTGTTCATGTACCCAAATTTCCTGTGTTTCTGGGTTGATAATCATACCCTGAGGATTACGGTGACCATAAGACCAAATAGCTTCTTTAGCATTTTCAACGCCTACAAACGGATTATCCTGTGGAATGCTTCCATCAAGATTAAGACGGTATACTTTACCGTTATCACGTGTTATGTCCTGAGGATTTACATCCCGTTCTCCACGTTCTCCTGCAGTAAAAAAAACGTGACCTGCATCATCAAAAACGATTCTACTTCCAAAATGCTGTCCCTTAGTTGTATTCGGGCTTGCTTTGTAAAGAATTTGTTGATCGGTTAATTGAGTACCGCTTAACTTTGCTCGCATCAAAGCTGTATTAGCTCCTTTTTCTTCACCCTGGGTAGAGGAATAAGTTATATAGATCCATCCGCTTTCCGCGTAATCTGGTGCAATCTGGATGTCCAAAAGTCCGCCCTGACCTCTGTTTGAAAGCTCGGGAAGTCCTGAGATTTCTGTTTTTTCGTCATTTTTATAATGGATGAGTTTACCTTCTTTTTCAGTTATAAGTAGGCTCCCATCAGGCAGAAAAGTCATTCCCCAGGGATTGGTGAGGTCTGGCACTACCGTTTCATAGGTGTAGGCCTCAGAAACCGTAATGGGGACATCATTTTCTTTTACTTCCTGCTGATCCTGACCGCAGGATGAAAGGCTTATTAAAAGGAAGCTCAAAACGCTTAAGTATGTTTTCATCGCAATAATTTTCCCTAAAAATAGAAAATAAAGCAGAATTACTACTTCATAATTTTTTCTGAACGTAAATAGTTGTTGTTAATAACGACTTATAATTGACTTTAGGTAATTTTTAGAATGCATTTTTATTGATGTACTTTTGTGTTTTATTTAAAACAATTTAAACCCTAAAGGATTAAATTAAAATTTATGGCAGTAGAACGAATTAAATGTTTGATTATTGGATCTGGACCTGCTGGGTACACCGCAGCAATATATGCTTCTAGAGCTGATTTGAATCCAATTATGTATACTGGATTAGAACCCGGAGGACAATTGACAACAACTACAGAGGTAGATAACTTTCCCGGCTATCCTGACGGAATAGATGGGCCAACTATGATGGTTCAATTACAGAAGCAGGCAGAGCGGTTTGGTACCGAAGTTCGAATTGGTATGGTGACTTCAGTGGAATTTGCATCCGAAGAAGGCGGAATTCATAAAGTGATTGTTGACAACAAAACGGAATTAGAAGCTGAAACGGTAATTATTTCCACAGGAGCAACTGCTAAATACTTAGGATTACCCAGTGAGCAGAAGCTAAGAGGTGGAGGGGTTTCTGCCTGTGCTGTTTGCGATGGATTCTTCTACAAAAATCAGCGTGTAGCTATTGTAGGTGGTGGAGATACAGCGGCTGAAGAAGCAACTTATCTTGCAAATATTTGTGAGCACGTTACGATGCTGGTTCGTAAAGATGAAATGCGTGCCTCAAAAGCGATGCAACACCGTGTAAATTCCAGAAAAAACATCACGGTTCTCTATAATACCGAAGTAGAAGAGGTAGTTGGTGAACAGGTAGTTGAAGGTCTGAAAATGATTAACAACGAGACTAAAGAATCCAGTCAAATTGATATTACTGGTTTGTTTATAGCCATAGGGCATAAACCCAATACAGATATTTTCAAGGGTCAGATTGAAATGGATGAAACCGGCTATATTATTACTGAACCAAAAAGTACTAAAACCAATAAGCCTGGTGTTTTTGCCAGTGGAGATGTTCAGGATAAAGAATACCGCCAGGCTATCACCGCTGCCGGTACCGGATGTATGGCTGCTTTAGATGCTGAGCGCTATTTGGCCTCGATTGAACAGGAAGTAGAAGCATAAAATGGCTTTACACTATAATAGATAAAAAAAGCTCTCCATTTTGGAGAGCTTTTTTTTATCGTATTGGAATTAATCTTCGTCTTCTTCTTCTTCGGTAGGTTCATCAATCAGGTCATCATCATCATCTTCTGGCAATTTGCTTGGCATTTCGCTGATTGGTTCATTCAAATCTTCATCTTCATAATCGTCAACATCATAATTCTCCATCGTATTCTCAAGCTTCTTACTCACTTTTACGAGATAGATGGTATCTGCAGTACGAACTTCAACACATTCTATGAGTTCATTTTTTGCATTTTTAAAAGATATGATATGATCATCATCATATCCGTAGGGGTACTTATCAACAAGAAGTGCGAGTATTTCTGGAGTAAGCTTTTTAAAATCGACAATAACGCGACGCATAAGTATAATTTAGTTTAAGTGCTATGAGTGGTTAAATGTAAAAAAAAACGTTTTGCTAATGCAAGGCATTTTACTTATTTCTTCCTTAAATTTTTATAGTAATCAAAGGCTTTAAAAATCAATTCATTTGAAACCTCTTGATTTAACACGGGAGTGCCTATTTCGCTTAGCAGAACAAAATATACAGTACCATGACTGTTTTTCTTATCATATTTCAATAATTGAATGATGTCATCTATATCCTTATCAGTAAAACTAACAGGCTGGTAATAGTCTAAAATAGCTCGTGATGCTTTATCACATATAGTTTTATTGAGGCCTGTGATTTCGCTGGACAGATAATTTGCTAAAATCATACCTACGGCAATGGCCTCCCCATGAAGGAGTCGGTTTTTAGATGCATCTTCCATAAACAAAGACTCTATCGCGTGACCTAGTGTATGACCGTAATTCAGGCTTTTTCGCAGGTCTTTCTCATAAGGGTCTTTTAGAACCACTTCATTTTTAATTTCAACAGATTGTCTTATCAATGCTCCCAGATCTTCAAACTTCGAAAAATCAGCATTTTTTACGGCATCCCAATACGATTGAGAATGAATGAGCCCGTGTTTCAACATTTCGGCATAGCCGCTGCGTAGCTCTTCAACAGGCAAAGTTCCCAGAAAGTAAGGATCGACCAATACAAGATCAGGATTGCTAATGACACCTATTTGATTCTTCAGAGAACCAAGGTCTACACCGGTTTTTCCACCTACAGAAGCATCTACCATGGACAGCAGGGTAGTGGGGATGTTAATGAAATCAATTCCTCTCTTAAAACAACAGGCTACAAAACCTCCTAAATCTGTTACAACACCACCTCCCAGATTAATCAACAGGCTTTTTCGATCGGCATTCAGTTCTGACAACACATTCCAGACACCGGTACAGGTTTCTAGATTTTTATATTCTTCACCGGGATCAATTTCTATAATTTCAATGGTTTGATCGGTCTCCAGATTTTGAAGAAAATGAGACAGGCAATATTCGTGAGTATTGCTATCAACCAGTATAAAAAGAATACTGTGATTTTTTTCTTTTAGTATTTTATTTAAGGTGTTATAACCTGAATTTCCAAATACAACCTGATAGTCTTTAGCCTGTACTGCCTGCATGTTAAAACTTCTTTAAGACAGCGAAATTAGTACCTTTTTGTTAAACTCCCGTTGCGATTCTAATTATATTTGGCGCCTAAATTTACTTTATGTTAGAGCAAAAGATATTTGATGATACCCAATGTGCATTTTCCTTAAAATCAGATAGTGAGTTAGAAAGAGCTTATTTCTTATTTAAGATGATTTCTGTACAACCACTTGTAAAAATAGGAACTGCTGTGACACGTTTTGCTCTTAACGCAAGTTTACCGGTTGAAGGTTTGATTCGGGCAACTGTTTTTGATCATTTTTGTGGAGGCGTTAGCGAAAAGGATTGCGAGCCTACAATAAAAGCAATGTACAGTAAAGGGGTTCATTCGGTACTTGATTTTTCAGTAGAAGGAAAGGAAACCGAAGCGCTTTTTGACGAAGCATTAAATAGGGTTTTAAGTATCATAGAATTTTCTAAAGACAAGCCAGGCATGCCTTTTTCAGTATTTAAACCTACCGGCTTCGGAAGGTTTGAAGTCTTGAGGAAAGTAACAGAAAATGAAGCGCTTAGCGACGTTGAACAAAAAGAATGGGAGCGCATACAGGAGCGATTTGATAAAGCCTGTAAAAAAGCAAAAGAGTGTGACATTCGTTTGCTTATAGATGCTGAAGAAAGTTGGATGCAGGGAGCAGTTGATGATTTGGTGCTTCGAATGATGCAAAAATACAATACGGAATACCCGGTGGTATACACAACTTTACAGTGCTACCGATGGGACCGTCTCAATTACCTGAAAGAAATGCACGAGCGTGCCTTGGAGAAAGGATATAAACTGGGAGTAAAAATTGTTCGCGGAGCCTATATGGAAAAGGAGCGTGAACGTGCTCGGGAAAAAGGATACAATTCACCGATTTGTAAAGATAAAGCTGAAACGGATGCTCATTTTAACGCCATGTTGGTCTATATTTTAGACAATTTAGATTCTGTCTGGGCATTCATCGGTACCCATAATGAAGAAAGTAATTACCTTGCTATTGAAATTATGGCGCAGAAAGAAATTGAGGCGAAGGATGAGCGCATCTGGTTTGGACAGTTATACGGCATGAGTGATCACATCAGTTTTAACCTTGCAGATCATGGGTATAACGTGGCGAAATACCTTCCCTTTGGGCCAGTGAAAGATGTGATGCCCTACTTGATTCGCAGAGCAGAAGAAAATACATCGGTAGCCGGGCAGACCAACAGGGAGCTTACGTTAATCAAACAAGAACGAAAACGAAGAAATCTCTAAAACCTGTAATCTTTGGGAGAAGCTATTTTTTAGCTACGCTTAGCACCTCAAAGGTTTCGTCGCAACGTTTTACTTCTGCAACTAGAGGAGTAGGCATCGTTTCTTGAGATTTTATGATGTAAGTGCCACATGGTTCTTTCCGCGGTTCACTATTTTTAAAATCTACGTCACCTTCCAGAAAAACCGTGTTTAGGTCTGAAGTATCAAGGGCGAGTTCTTGTAATTGTTTTTCCGCCTGAGGTGAAAGTGCATACCCGTTATTACGTATGGTTTTCAAAAGTCGGGCATTTGGTAAATAATCACACGAAGGTAGCTCAACACCACTTCCCTTTATAAAAAAAGCAAGTAAAATGAGACCTATAGAGAAGCCACCAAGATAAAAGCCAAGGCGATATAAAATTTTCATGAAATGTGTTTATGCTTAAAAAAAGAGCAGATTAATATCTCTAAATGGAAGATCAAACCAATCTGCTACAGATTTACTGGTTAAAATTCCGCGGTAAAAATACAATCCGTTTTTTAAACCCTTATCTATTCGAAGGCTATTTTCAAGTCCACCATGTTCACCAATTTCAATCAGGTAGGGAGTAAATATATTACTAATCGAGATTGAAGAAGTACGTGCATATCTGGATGGAATGTTTGGTACACAATAATGGACGACCCCATGTTTTACAAATGTGGGTTTATCGTGAGAGGTAACCTCGCTGGTTTCAAAACATCCACCCATGTCAATACTTACATCTATAATAATCGAGCCGGGCTTCATATATTCAAGCATTGTTTCTGAAACAATTACCGGTGAGCGCTCCTTACCACGCACAGCACCAATCGCAACATCGCATCTTCTCAGTGCTTTTAATAAATTTTTAGGCTGAATTGTTGAAGTATATAGGGGTTGTCCAACATTGACCTGAAGGCACCTTAGTTTTGTTAATGAATTATCGAAAACTTTTACATTTGCACCAAGACCTAGAGCAGAACGGGTGGCGAACTCACCAACGGTACCAGCACCAATAATTACAACCTCAATAGGAGGAACCCCACTTATGTTGCCAAACATCAGACCGTTGCCCTCATCCTGTCTGGACATAATTTCGGAAGCGATAAGAACCGAAGCTGTGCCGGCAATTTCACTCAAGGCCCGTACAGCAGGATACGTACCATCGGCATCTTTAATAAACTCGAATGCGAGAGCAGTAATTCGTTTAGATGCAAGAACTTTGAAATACTCCTTTTTTTGAGTTTTGAGTTGAATCGCAGAAATGATCACAGTTTGAGGATTAATCATTTCTAATTCTTCTAAAGAAGGTGGTTCTACCTTCAAAACCATTGGACAGCCAAAAACTCGTGCCCGGTCCGAGGTAATTTCAGCACCTGCTTCCGAATAGTCATGATCTGTAAAACGTGCATCACCTCCGGCATTAGATTCAATAAGAACTCTGTGCCCGTGAGCTGTAAGCGCCCCTACAGCATCTGGTGTTAAACAAACCCTTTTTTCCTGAAAATGGTTTTCCTTTGGGATTCCTATAAATAAAGAACCCTTTTGCTGTTTAATTTCAAGTTTTTCTTCTTGAGGAAGGAGTTCTTCGCGTGAAAACGGACTATTTGAAATCATATACTAGGTTTCAAGTACTAAACTTCAAAGTACGTATAAATTGTAGAAGGAAAAAAGTAAGTCAACAACATAATTGTTTAGCCCATAAACAAAGGCTCGTCGTCATCTTCGTCAAACGAATTGCTATATATATTTTGGTTTTCTTCTTCCTCTTTAAGTTCTCCCTTTATGGTTACCCGTTCCAATTCTGAAAGATCAATATTATGGATGCGATCAAAGATTTTCATTCTAATACCGTAACTGAAAATCAGCATTACTAAAATTAGAGGTGCTAAAATGAAAATTTCATTACTATCCACAAATGATAAATCGTCATTTAATGTGTAATATATTTGCAGCCCAAGCATTACTATAGGTATAAGTATTGCATGATACCACCAATGTTTACAAGTAAAGAACCAAATAAGTAACAATACTAAAGGAATGACTTTACCGGTCAAGGTCCATGCTACTACATAAATACTTTGATAATGTTGGCTATCATAACGAATATTTAGTCCAAAAAAAGAGGTTTCCCAAACTTTTACGTCTGGAAAACCTTCATATAAATAAAAAAAGTAAGGTGATGCAGCAAGTATTGCCGCTATCAGACTACCCGTGAGTAGGGACAATGATTCTACTTTTTTCGATCTTCTTTTCTGCATAATCTGCATTATCATCTTGAGTAGATGTGTAAGTAACTGCTGTTGCACCTGCAATTAAAAGGCCTAGGAGTAAAGCTTTGATTTTCATAATGATAAATGTTTTTGAGTATTATTAATGATTTGTTGAAACAAAGATCAAAAACATTAAACAAAAAACACTAAATCATAAAATTTCTACATTTGCATTCCTCTTTAATTCCTTAACGCATTTTACCGACATCTAATTAGGCTGTCAATTTAAGAATAATTAACTTACTCGTATAATTTAAAGCTATAACTTTTTTTCTGATTGTAATTCGTAGGATTTTTCCTCAAATCCAATAAATTATTTTAACACAATATTAACAGAATTAACTGAATTCCAAAAGTCGAATATTCTCTTTAGTCGATATAATTTTCGCCGAATGGTATTCTGAACCTATCAAATTGTTAATTTTATCTGGCCACTCAATAAATTTCCAAAAATCATTTTCCAGAATCTCATCCAAACCTAGATCGAAAGCTTCGTGTTCATTTTTCAAACGGTATAAATCCATATGATAAATGGGTTCTCCGTTTGCGGTTTGATACTCATTAAGTATAGAGAATGTGGGACTCGATACATATTCAGTTGAACCCAGAGCTTTCACGAGCGATTTAATTAGGGTTGTTTTTCCTGCTCCCAGATTTCCTTCAAACAATACGATTTTATATCTGGATTCTTCGATTATTTTTTGAGCAACTTTGTCGACTTCGTTTAAGCCATATTCTATATTCATTGGTATAGGTTTAAAACTAGCGGGGATTTAATACCACAAAGGGGATAATCATTTCTTCAAGAGAAACACCGCCATGCTGGTACGTGTTTCTGAAGTAGCTTACATAATGATTGTAATTGTTAGGATACGCGAAAAATAAATCACCTTTCGCAAAAATAAATGAGCTGCTCATATTTATAGTAGGCAGGTGAATACTTTTCGGGTCTTTTGCAGCTAAAACATCCTTATCCTCATAGGTGAGACTCCTTCCGGTCTTATAACGTAAATTAAGGCTCGTGTTTTTGTCTCCAATAACTTTAGATGGGTTTTTCACATTGATGGTACCGTGGTCGGTTGTAAGAATGATTTTAAAGCCCAGTTGTTGTGATTTTTGAATCATTTCTAAAAGAGGTGAGTTCTTAAACCAGCTTTCAGTTAGGGAGCGATACGATTTATCATTAGAGGCCAACTCTTTTATCACTTCCATTTCTGTTTTGGAATGACTTAACATATCTACAAAGTTGTATACCAAAACGGTAAGATCATTGTTTTTGAGTGAATTGAAGTTTTCAACCAATTTTTTACCACTCTTTAAGTTTGTGATTTTATGGTATTCCCATTGCAGGTCTAATCCAAGTCTCTTAAGCTGAGCTTCCAAAAATTTATCTTCATTCAGGTTTTTTCCACCCTCATCAGTATCATTCAGCCATAAGTTGGGGTGTTTTTTCTCCATATCGCTTGGCATTAAGCCGGAGAAAATCGCATTACGCGCATATTGAGTGGCTGTGGGGAGAATACTGTAATATGGATTTTCACTTTCCTTTTTATAGTAATTACTGATAATTGGCTCAAATGATTTCCACTGATCGTATCGTAAATTGTCAATAACAATCAATAGAACCGGAGCTTCTTTTCCTAAATGCGGTACAACCTTATCTCTGAAAAGCGTATGAGACATAACCGGTTTTTCATCATCAGAAAACCAATCTTCATAATTACGCTCGATGAATTTGAAAAACTGATTGTTCGCCTCAGTTTTTTGAGATTCCAGTATTTCCTGCATACTCTGGTCTTCAATATTTTCCAGTTCAAGCTCCCAATAAATCAATTTTTGATACAATTCGGCCCATTCTTCAAATGAATTCACCTGAGCCATATCCATCGCAATTTTCCGAAACTCCTGTTGGTAATTGAGTGTCGTTTTTTCTGAAATCAATCTGCTCGTATCCAGATTTTTCTTTAAACTCAGAAGTATTTGGTTGGGGTTTACAGGTTTAATCAGGTAGTCTGCGATTTTTGAGCCTATCGCTTCTTCCATAATATATTCTTCCTCGCTTTTGGTGATCATTATTACCGGTAAGGTATCGCGTTTCGCTTTAATTTCACTCAAGGTATCCAGGCCGGTTAATCCGGGCATATTTTCGTCAAGAAAAACAACATCAAAGTTTTCCTGTTCAACCAACTCAATTGCTTCAGTACCACTCTTACAGGTAGACACTTCGTAGTTTTTCTTTTCTAAAAAGAGGATATGGGGTTTTAATAAATCGATTTCATCGTCAACCCAAAGTATTTTAATAGCACTCATATATAGTATATTTGTTTATCAGCAAGCACAATGCTTGTGACTATGCCTTACGCATATTTTAATTCAAAAGATTTCTTGTTTGAAGACTCCTCACAAACTTACGATAATTAACGACCCTATTTATGGCTTTATTACCATCCCGAAAGGTCTCATATTTGATTTAATACAACATAACTACTTTCAGCGATTACGTCGTATTTCACAAATGGGAATGTCTTATTTGGTTTATCCCGGTGCACATCACACTCGTTTTCATCATGCAATAGGATGTCTTCATATTATGCAAAAAGCTTTAGAAAAGCTTGAGCAAAAAGGAGTTATTGTGAATGCTGATGAAAAGGAAGCGGCAATGGCCGCTATATTATTACATGATATAGGTCACGGACCTTTTTCACATGCGATGGAAAATAGCATCGTAGAAAATATAAATCACGAGCAAATAGGTCTGCTTTTTATCGAAAAGCTGAATGAGGAGTTTAACGGAAGTTTAACCCTGGCTATTAAAATTTTTAAGGGAAGTTATCACCGACCATTTTTACATCAATTGGTATCCGGTCAATTAGATATGGACAGAACTGATTACCTCAAGCGTGATAGTTTTTATACCGGAATGGCTGAAGGCAATATCAACACAGATCGTATCCTGGCTATGCTGAATGTAAAGGACGACCATCTTATGGTCGAGGAAAAAGGGATTTATACCATCGAGAAATTTCTCGTAGCACGCAGGCTTATGTACTGGCAGGTTTACCTCCATAAAACCAGTCTGGTTGCAGAGCAGGTTTTGGTGCGTGTTCTGAAGAGAGCTAAAGAGCTAACGCATAAGGGAATTGACCTGCCCGCCAGCAGACCTCTGTCATTTTTCCTTAAAAAAACCAATGCCGAAGGGAACTTTGACGATCACGCTCTTGAAGTATTTGCACAGCTCGATGATTATGATGTAATTTCTGCAATGAAATCCTGGTGTGATCACGATGATTTTGTGCTGAGAAAACTTTCTCAAATTATAATTAACCGCAAACTCCCGCGTATAAAAATTAAGAAAAAACCATTTGCCACAGAGTTTATAACTGAACAAAAAGAGGCGGTTAAAAGCCAGATGAATCTTACAGATGAAGAAGTAGAATATTTTGTTTTTACCGGTACGATAACAAATCAGGCTTATACCTTAAAAAAGGAAGCGATCAATATTCTTACTAAAAAAGGAAAAGTTGTTGATGTGATATCGGCTAGTGATCAATTGAGTCTCAAGGCTTTATCTAAGGTTATCACGAAAAACTATATCTGTTATCCAAAGCATTTGTTTTAAGGCTTTTTTGCTATTTTTGCCAAGATGAAATTTACAGCTGAACAGATTGCTGGGATTTTAGATGGTACTGTTGATGGTAATCCTGAAGCAGAAGTGTCTAAACTTTCAAAAATTGAAGAAGGAACCGAAGGATCCCTAACCTTTCTTTCTAATCCTAAGTATACCCCTTACATCTACAAAACGAATGCTTCCATAGCAATCGTAGATAAAGACTTTAAACCTGAAAGGAATTTAAGTGTTACACTTATTCGTGTGGACGACGCTTATAAATCATTTTCTAAACTTCTGGAATATTACAATCAGGTTAAACTCAATAAAGCCGGTATTGAAAGTCCGGTTTTTATTTCAGAGTCTGCTTCTTATGGAGAGAATGTATATATAGGAGCATTTTCTTATCTGGGGAACAATGTGAAAATTGGTGCTAATGTCAAAATATACCCTAATGTTTATATTGGGGATAACAGCAGCATTGGTGATGGTTCAGTTATTTTTCAGGGAGCGAAGATATATTCTGATTCTGTCATAGGTAAAACTGTTTATGTGCACAGTGGAGCGATTATAGGAGCTGACGGTTTCGGTTTTGCACCTGATGAGAAAGGAGAATATACTCGTATTCCTCAAACAGGAAATGTGGTAATTGAAGATAATGTAGACATTGGTGCCGGGACGACCATAGACCGAGCTACTTTGGGATCAACCATTATCAGAAAAGGAGTTAAATTAGATAATCAAATACAGATTGCTCATAATGTTGAGATTGGTGAGCATACAGCAATAGCAGCACAAACCGGTATTGCAGGTTCAACCAAAATAGGAAAGAATTGCCTTATAGGAGGTCAGGTTGGCATTGTGGGGCATCTGACCATTGGTGATCGCGTGCGTATTCAGGCACAATCTGGTATTGGTCGTAATCTTAAAGATGATGAGGCCGTACAGGGATCGCCAGCTATCTCATATAGCGACTACAATAAGTCTTATGTACATTTTAAAAATCTGCCAGATTTAGTCAAACAAATAAACAATTTGGAAAAACAAAAATCCAATGATAAGTAAAGCTGAAGGAAAGCAATATACAATCGCCGGTGAGGTTTCCTTGACCGGCGTTGGTTTACATACAGGTAAGAATGTTACTCTTACTTTTAAGCCTGCAGAAGAAAATTCAGGTCTCTTTTTTAAGCGTGTTGACCTTGAAGGTCAGCCTGTAATTGAGGCTAATGCTGATTATGTGGAAAACACACAGCGAGGGACTAACCTTGAAAAAATGGGTGTTCACATCCAAACCAGTGAGCACGTTCTTGCAGCCTGCGTAGGTCTGGGAATTGATAATATTTGTATTGAACTCAATGCTTCGGAGCCACCTATAATGGATGGTTCTTCTAAGTTTTTTGTAGAAGCGCTTGAAAAAGCCGGACTCCATGAGCAGGAAGCTCAGCGGGAGGAATACGTGGTAACTGAGGTTATTAGCTACCTCGATGAAAAAACCGGAAGCGAGATCATGCTTATGCCGGCAGACAACTATCAGCTGACTACAATGGTTGATTTTGGAACTAAAATCCTAGGTACCCAAAATGCCAGTATTAAGGATATTTCACAGTTTAAGGAAGAAATTTCTGATTCAAGAACGTTTAGCTTTCTTCATGAGATTGAAATGTTGCTTGAAAACGGATTGATTAAAGGGGGTGACCTCAATAACGCCATTGTCTATGTTGATAAGGAATTATCTCCGGAGACTATGGAGAAATTACGTTCAGCATTTAATAAAGACAGTATTTCGGTTAAACCAAACGGCATACTTGATAATCTTACTTTGCATCATCCTAATGAGGCAGCAAGACATAAATTACTTGATGTCATAGGAGATTTAGCTCTTGTGGGAATGCCCATCCGTGGAAAAGTAATTGCTAATAAGCCCGGACATTATGTAAATACACAGTTTGCTAAAAAGTTAAAAAAGATTATCAAGCTCGAGAAGCGTAATAACGTTCCCGTATTTGATTTATCGAAACCACCGGTTAAAGATATACATCAGATTATGGCGATGTTGCCCCATCGCCCTCCATTTTTGCTTGTAGATAAAATTCTTGAAATCACAGATACGGGTGTTATAGGCTTAAAAAACGTAACTATGAATGAGCCCTTTTTTGTGGGGCACTTTCCGGGAGCGCCTGTTATGCCTGGTGTTCTTCAGGTTGAAGCTATGGCCCAGACCGGTGGGATTCTAGTTTTGAGTACTGTTCCTGACCCCGAAAATTACCTGACCTATTTCATGAAAATTGATAACGTCCGTTTTAAACAACAGGTTTTACCGGGAGACACACTTATTTTTAAACTAGATTTGTTGTCCCCTATACGTCGGGGAATTTGCCATATGCAAGGAAGTGCTTATGTAAACGGTAAGCTGGTCTCCGAGGCAGAACTTATGGCCCAAATCGTAAAAGTTAAGAAAGACTAGATTATGAATCAACCTTTAGCATACGTACATCCCGGAGCAAAAATTGCCAAAAATGTTGTGATTGAGCCCTTTACAACCATTAATAATAATGTTGTAATTGGCGAAGGTAGCTGGATTGGTTCTAATGTAACCATTATGGAGGGTGCTCGCATTGGTAAAAATGTGAATATTTTTCCAGGAGCGGTTATTTCAGCAATTCCACAGGATAAGAAATTTGATGATGAAGATACGGTTACAATAATAGGAGATAACACCACTATTAGAGAGTGTGTCACAATAAACAGGGGGACTTCAGACCGTATGAAAACCCAAATCGGTAATGATTGTTGGATTATGGCTTATAGCCATATTGCTCACGATTGTATTGTAGGGGATCACTGTATCTTTTCAAATAACAGTACACTTGCCGGTCACATTGTAGTAGGAGATTATGTTGTTTTAGCAGGAATGGCTGCAGTACAACAATTTTGTACGATAGGTAGTCATGCTTTTGTTACCGGTGGATCACTCGTACGTAAAGATGTACCTCCTTACGTAAAAGCAGGCCGAGAACCCTTATCTTATGTAGGGATTAATTCGATAGGATTGCGTCGTCGTGGTTTTACTACCGAAAAAATAAGAGAGATACAGGATATTTATCGCATTTTGTATCAAAAGAACTACAATAATACACAAGCGGTTAATATAATTGAAGCAGAGATGGAAGCAACCCCGGAACGCGATGAGATTCTTCAATTTATTCGCAATTCACAGCGAGGTATTATGAAAGGATATTTCACAACCAATTAAAACAAATTTTTAAAGATTACAACTATAAATTATGGCAACTACATCAGACATCCGCAATGGGATGTGTATTCATTACAATCACGATATTTATAAGATCATTGAATTTTTACACGTGAAGCCGGGTAAGGGTCCTGCTTTTGTAAGAACTAAATTAAAAAGTGTTACAAACGGAAAAGTTTTAGATAACACGTTTTCTGCGGGACATAAGATTGAGGAGGTACGTGTAGAAACTAAAGGATATCAGTTTTTATATCACGATGGTGAATGGTATCATTTTATGAATACAGAAGACTACACCCAGATACGCCTTTTAGAATCAGCGCTTGACCAACCGGGTCTTCTTAAAGAAGGAGAAGTCGTTTCCATTGCAATAAACACCGAAGATAATATGCCGCTTTCAGTAGATATGCCGGCCCACGTTATCTTGACTGTAACGGCTACTGAGCCGGGTGTAAAAGGTAACACAGCAACTAATGCAACCAAGCCAGCTACTGTAGAAACCGGTGCAGAAGTAAACGTACCTTTATTTATTAATGAAGGAGATAAAATCAAGGTAGAGACCGAAAAAGGAACTTATAAAGAGCGTATTAAAGAGTAAATTTTGAAATTTCCACAAAAACATACCCTGGCACAGATTGCAGCATTACTCAATGATATTGAGTTTGTTGGTGATGCTGATTTTCCGGTAACGGGAATGAATGAAATTCACGTTGTTGAGCCCGGGGATATCGTTTTTGTTGATCATCCAAAATATTATGATAAGGCTCTGGAGTCTGCAGCAACTGTAGTTTTGATCAATAAAAAAGTAGACTGCCCAGATGGTAAGGCGCTTTTGATTTCAGATGATCCATTTCGCGATTTCAATAAACTTACCCGTTTCTTTAAACCTTTTGAGAAAGCACAGGCTTCAATTGCTTCTTCAGCAACTATAGGAAGCAATACAATAATTCAGCCCAATGCATTTATAGGAAATAATGTGGTTATTGGTAATCATTGTATAATCCACCCCAATGTCACAATTTATGACGACACGGTAATAGGTGATCACGTTATTATACACTCAGGTACGGTGTTGGGAGCCGATGCATTCTATTATAAAAAAAGGGAGACCGGCTTTGACCGTCTGCTCTCGGGAGGAAGAGTTGTAATTGAAGATCACGTTGAATTAGGTGCCTCTTGCACCATTGATCGCGGGGTGACTGCAGATACTGTTGTTGGCTGGGGTTCAAAACTTGATAATCAGGTTCACATAGGTCACGATACCATTCTTGGTAAGCGTGTGCTTATTGCTGCTCAATCAGGTATTTCAGGTTGTGTGGTTATTGAAGATGATGTGGTGATCTGGGGTCAGGTGGGTATTGCCAGCGGTATAACTATTAAAGAAAAAGCAGTCATTTTTGCTCAAAGCGGAGTAGGGCGCACGCTTGAAGGTGGTAAATCGTATTTAGGTAGCCCTGCTGAAGATAGCAAGAAGAAATTCAGGGAAATGGCATCAATCAGACAGATTCCTTATATTTTAGAACAAATAAAAAAATGAAATGAGTAAATCAGCTAAAGAACTTTTAAAAGGCTTATACGAATCCGATTTTTTTAATGACCCCACTGTTCTCAAAAAATACCTGCATAAAGATGCAGAATTATACTGGAATGCTTCAACCGGCTTTTCAAAGATGACTTATGATGATTTGTCAGTTATGTCTAAAGAGATGGGGAAATCATTTATATCTCTTAGATCTTCAATCAGTCATCTCATTGAGGAAGGCGATACGGGCAGTATACGTTTAACCTATTATATTAAGACCGTCGAAAATCCGGAAGAGGAAGTAGGTATTATTCACTTTATGGCGATGTGGGAACTTAAAGATGGTCTGCTTTATCGCGGTTACCAAATAAGCCAGCCCAGCGATGAAGATCCACTCAACATTGATGCACACATTCGTATAAAATCCTAATATTTCTTGAGGTTTCGTCTTTAAAAAATTACTTTTGCCACATACTTTCAGCCAAGCGTCCGAAGCTTTTAAATATAGTTTTAAGAATCCCGGAAGGAGTTGGTAAAGAGTTTAAATGTCATAATCGACTTTCACAAAAATCAAATAAAACATGAGCGTTTTAGTTAATAAAGATTCCAAAATAATTGTACAAGGTTTTACCGGTAGCGAAGGTACTTTCCACGCTGGTCAAATGATTGAATATGGTACTAATGTTGTAGGTGGAGTTACTCCCGGAAAAGGAGGTCAAAAACATCTTGACAAACCTGTTTTTAATACTGTAGAAGATGCAGTTAAAGAAACCGGGGCAGACGTATCTATCATTTTTGTACCGCCGGCATTTGCTGCAGATGCAATTATGGAATCGGCTGACGCAGGCATTAAAGTAATTATTGCTATTACTGAAGGAATTCCTGTTGCAGATATGATTAAAGCTGCAGATTATATTAAAAATAAAGATTGCCGTTTGATAGGCCCTAACTGTCCCGGAGTGATTACTCCAGGTGAGGCTAAAGTTGGTATCATGCCCGGCTTTGTATTTAAAAAAGGGAAAGTAGGTATTGTATCAAAATCTGGGACACTTACTTACGAGGCAGCTGATCAGGTTGTAAAACAAGGTTTAGGGATTACCACAGCTATTGGAATTGGTGGTGACCCAATCATTGGTACTACGACTAAAGAAGCAGTAGAATTGCTTATTAACGATCCCGAGACCGAGGCTGTGGTTATGATTGGGGAGATTGGAGGTCAGCTTGAAGCTGATGCTGCAAAATGGATTAAAGCAAGCGGAACTAAAAAACCGGTTATCGGTTTTATCGCTGGAGAAACAGCTCCTGCAGGTAGAACTATGGGACACGCCGGTGCAATCGTATCAGGTGAAGGTGAGTCTGCTGCTGATAAAAAGAAAATTCTTAGAGAAAACGGAGTACACGTTGTAGATTCTCCAGCTGAGATTGGTAAAAAAGTTGCAGAGCTTCTAGCTTAAGATTTTATAGATATATTTAAAAAAAACCGACATTTTAAAGTGTCGGTTTTTTTATGCCCAAACACCTCAAGTTTCCTATATTTACCCCTCTTCAAACTAACTAATTTTAGATATCCGATTAGAATGAAACTTTTAGAAGGAAAAAATACAATCATCACCGGAGCCAGTCGTGGTATTGGTCATGGCATCGCAAAAGTATTTGCAGAAAACGGAGCAAACGTGGCATTTACGTATAGCTCTTCAGCAGGACCGGCTGAAGAATTGGAAAAAGAACTCACTGCAATGGGTGTTAAAGCCAAAGCTTATAAGTCTAACGCTGCTTCTTTTGAAGACTGTCAGGAACTTATAAAGCAAATAAGCGAAGATTTTGAGTCTATTGATGTCTTGGTAAATAATGCCGGAATCACAAAAGATAATCTCCTTATGCGTATGAGCGAAGAGGACTTTGATCAGGTGATTGACGTGAATTTAAAGTCAATATTTAATATGACTAAAGCGGTTCAACGCACAATGCTCAAGCAACGCTACGGTAGTATAATTAACATGAGCTCTGTTGTTGGCGTTAAAGGTAATGCGGGACAGGCCAATTATGCGGCTTCAAAAGCAGGTATTATAGGTTTTTCAAAATCTATGGCTTTAGAGTTGGGCTCGCGTAATATACGTACCAATGTCGTAGCTCCCGGCTTTATTGAAACCGAAATGACCGCAAAACTTGATGAAAAAGTAGTTGCTGGTTGGAGAGACGCGATCCCTCTAAAGCGAGGTGGTACTCCAGAAGATATTGCGAATGCCTGTGTATTTTTAGGCAGCGATATGAGCGCCTACATTACCGGGCAGGTTGTGCAGGTTGATGGTGGTATGTTAACCTAATATTTTACAAGTAACAGCATTTATGGCAGCATCCACACTATTTTATATTATCCTCTTTTGGGTAATAGCTTTGGGTGCTGCTGTATTTTTTTATTTCTACAAGCCGCAGGGTTCACTACGTCTACGTATAATTCTCACAACGCTTCGGTTTTTAGCTCTTTTTGCACTTTTACTTCTCCTACTCAATCCTACTTTTAAAAAAGCTACCTACACAACCTTAAAGCCTAAACTGGCTTTAGCATTCGACAACTCTGCTTCCATCGCTCATTTGGGATATGCTGATTCGGTTAGAGATATTCTGAAAAAAATTCAAAATTCAAATGAACTGAACGCTCGTTTTGAAATTGATTATTATTCATTTGGAAATTCTCTTAAAAGTTTAGATTCCCTCGCATTTCAGGAAAACCAAACGGATATTTCAAAGGCATTGACTGGTCTCTATGCTATTTATAAAAAGGAGGATTTTACTCCTGTTCTGATTACCGACGGACATGCCAATCTGGGATCGAACTACACCTATACAGTTCAGGAAAAGAAGCAGTCGCCGCATTATTTTGTTGCTGTAGGAGATACAACCAATCACGAAGATCTGAGCATAGATCGTGTCAATGTGAATAAATACGGCTATCTGAAAAATAGATTTCCGGTCGAGATTTCGGTGTCGTATGCCGGGGAAGATGCTGTAAACACAACAGTTTCTATTCGTAAAAATGGGACAACGCTTTTTAAAGAAGCTATTTCTTTAAGCAGCGATCAGCCGGCCAGACGTCTAAATACCCTTATACAGGCATCGTCCATCGGCACGGAGACCTATGATGTGGTAATTGGTGAATTACCTGATGAAAAAAACACAGCTAATAATTCCAAACGTTTTGGAATTGAGATTATAGATCAACGCAGTAAAGTCTTAATTGTTTACAGTATACTACACCCCGACTTAGGTACTCTTAAAAAAGCTTTTGAAAGTAATCAATTGCGTACAGTAACACTTAAAAAGAGTACTGAAGCTACACCGGAAGAACTTGGTGAATATAACCTGATTGTTCTTTTTGAACCCCAAAGATCTTTTACCAATCTCTACACAGCTCTAAAGGACCTTAATAAAAATCGAATTACTATCGCGGGATCTTCAGCAGACCGAAGATTTTTAAATCAGGTGCAGGATGTTTTCAAACTCCCCTTGAATAATCAGACCGAGGCTGTTCAACCCATTTATAATCTATCTTTTTCAAGCTTTCAGCTTGAAAATACCGATTTTTCAAATTATCCACCGTTGCAGGCGCCTTTTGGTGAAATAGATATCACTACTTCAGCAGATGTGATTCTCAATCAGCGTATTACGGGGATCGAGACCGACAATCCGCTACTTGCGGCTATAGAAACCGATGGTAGGAGAGAAGCAGTGCTTTTTGGTACAGGAATTTTTCAATGGCGTAGTCAGTCTTTTTTAGATACACGAAGTTTTGAAAGCTTTGATGGCTTTATTGAAAAACTAGCTCAATTTTCAGCTTCAGATACGCGAAGAGATCGATTACAGGCAGAATATGAGCGTTTTTATTACGGCGGCAGTGGCATTGTCATTCGAGCTCAGTTCTTTGACAAGAATTATATCTTTGACTCTGGTGCGAAGTTGCAATTTGAGCTTAGTACAACTTCAGATGGGGTGGTCTATCAAAGTCCAATGGTTTTATCTCGTACTAATTATACGCTTACATTACCTACGTTAGAGCCGGGGAGCTACAGCTTTCAGATTCGGGAAATGGCTTCAAATCTGAGTACTTCGGGTGCTTTTACGGTGATTGATTATAATATGGAGAACCAGGTGATCCAGGCCGATTTTACTAAAATGAAATCTGCATCGCAAGCGACAGAAGGAATGGCTGTAACAATTAGTCAGATAGACCTACTAATAAATCAATTGCTTTCAGATATGAAATATACCCCTGTTCAGCGCGAAACAATTGAGAATGTACCTCTTATTCAGTTTTGGTGGCTATTGCTTGTAATTGCATTAGCAGCAGGTGCAGAGTGGTTTATTCGTAAATATAATGGATTGATCTGATCTGTAATTTTGAGTTAGCAGTAGAAATGATTAGCTTATCAAACAATTGATTCTGAATATTTCAGAATACCTTAAACTTAAATTTTTCTTTAAAATGGATAGACTTCCCAAAATTGGAATTCCCATAATTATCGGTTTAATAATCGTGATTATTCTTTTATTTAAATCTGCCGTAACCATAGATTCTGGAGAGGCGGGTGTTTTGTACCGCCCATTTGGAGGTGGTGTGGTTACTGATGAGCCTCCATTGGGTGAGGGTTTTCATATTATAGCGCCTTGGAACAAAGTGTATATTTATGAAGTGCGCCGGCAGGAACTCAAGGAAATCATGAATGTGTTGTCTTCTAATGGTTTGGATATAAAGCTGGAGGCATCGGTTTGGTACAAACCGGAAGCTGCTAATTTGGGTAAATTGCATCAGGAAATTGGCGAGGATTATCTGAGTCGCATTTTACTTCCTACCATTCGTTCTGCCGCACGATCTGTAGTAGGTCGCTATACACCCGAGCAATTGTACTCTTCAAAGCGGGATGCTATACAAGCCGAAATTTTTGACGAAACCCGTAAAATCATCAAAGATCAGTATATCGAATTGGACGAGGTTTTAGTGCGTGATGTAACTTTACCAGCTACAATTAAAGAGGCAATAGAGCGTAAACTAAAGCAGGAGCAAGAATCATTAGAATATGAGTTCCGTCTGATTTCTGCACAGAAAGAAGCAGAACGACAGGTGATTGAAGCTCAGGGTAAATCTGATGCTAACCGCATTCTGAGTCAGTCTTTAAATGATCAAATTTTAAAAGATAAAGGTATCGAAGCCACATTGCAGTTGGCTAAATCCAATAATTCTAAAATTATTGTAGTAGGTTCGGGAGATTCAGGCTTACCTATTATACTTGGCAACAATTAATTAACTCCTATATGAGAGTTAAAAAAAGCCGGTCTAATATTTGACCGGCTTTTTGATTTAAGCTTTTTTCATTCGTGGACCTTCGCGTCTTAACTGCGATCGTCTTTTGGATTCGAGTAGCATTTTAGCCTTACTTACCCAATGATCATTTTTAATACGATCCGGGAAAAACTGAATTAATTCTGTTACAAGTTCTATATCAGAATCATTAAATCGGCTTATTTGTTCAAAAGTATAAATACCTATGGTGTTGAGTTTTTCTTCAGTATAAGGACCAATACCTATAATTTTTTGAAGATCATCTGCTTCTCCTGCTTCTGCATAGCCTAATCGTTCAAAATCAAGAACACCAGACTTTTGTTTGTTCTTGGATTGAGTAGATTCTTCAGTAGTTTGAATGGCGACAAGTTCTTCCAATTCTTCATCCTCTTCTTCATCAGGAAAATAACTTTCCTCCTGATCGGGTAATTCACCACGCTTTCTGAGTAGCGTTATTTTCTTTAGATATTTTGATTTTTGGGAGAAAAATGCAAAGAAATAACCTATCACAAATGAAGTAAGCATCAATATAAAAATCTCGATGTATATAAGCGGCACAGCTATAGTGTCGTCTCCGCTTTGTAATATTAGGCTAAATGCAGTCATTCAAAATAAATTTCTATTCGGTGATTGAGCTCCCTATTTGCAGAATCCCGATCATAAATAGGTTCTGTCTCACCACTCGAGTATGCAGAAACCTGATTATCAGGTAATTTAAGGCTTTTTATTAGAAACTCCCTAACTTTTTTAGCTTCGTCCAGAGCGAGTAAATAATTATCCTCTTTATCCCCTATATAATCGGTATGTCCCACTACCTTAATATGTAAATTGGGATCAGCAGATAACTTTTGCTTTACAAAAATTAAAAAACTCGTCGCCTTTTGTTCAGCTACAAAACGTGCATGTTTGAATTCGGGATAAAATAAAGCATCAAAAGTACGAGGTGCAACGGAAGTTGCATTTGTTCTCTTTTTAGCATTTCGCAATTTCTCCTCATATTCCGCCAGTTCACGCTTGTTATCCTGTATGTTTTTGTTGAGCTCTTGTATGAGTTGGTCATTACTTGAATTAAGATTAGCTGCGGTAATCGTATCAGACATTTTGATTATTGAATCTTGATTTTCCTCTTCTTCTTCTTCTTCAGAATCCAGATTTACAAATGGAACCAATTCGGGCTTAATTACGTTTGGAGTACTATCTATATCGCGTTTTGTTGACACCTCAGAAGCAAAAATACTTTTACGATCCAAAGCTCCTGAGGTATTTATAAACAAAATACCCAGAAGAAACCAGCAGAAAAAAACTCCGAATGCAATTAAAAATCGTTTCATGACTTCGTTAAGTCATCAAAAATAACACTTTAACTCAAAATAGTTGTATTACATCGAAAAAAACATTTTGAATATTTTAAGCCAAAATGTAATTTTTTGGTTAAATTCGCATACGCATTATGAAAGCAAAACAATTACATCATCATCATTTTTATTCACGCACTCAAGCGAGGTAAAGATGTTGTGTATGTAACTTACGTATAATATAACAATAACCCGTTTGAGTCATTCAAACGGGTTTTCTGTTTGCATGGCTCAAGCTCAACAAACCAAACGATGACAAAAAAAATTAGAATTGCTATTCAAAAAGCAGGTAGGCTTAATGAAGACTCACTACAAATTCTTAAAGATTGCGGCGTATCTATTGACAACGGTCGTGATCAACTAAAAGCAAGTGCTGCAAATTTCCCACTTGAAGTTTTTTATCTGCGAAATGGTGATATCCCGCAATATCTGCGAGATGGAGTAGTAGATATCGCAATTATTGGTGAAAATGTACTTATTGAAAAAGGCGACGACATAGCCGTATCTCAGAAACTGGGCTTTTCAAGATGTAAAGTTTCGCTTGCGGTGCCTAAAGGAATTAAATACGAATCAGTAAAAGATTTTGAGGGTAAAAAAATTGCTACATCCTATCCAAATACCGTTTTATCCTATTTAGATAAGCACGGTGTAAATGCCGACTTACACATCATCAACGGTTCTGTAGAAATTGCCCCAAACATAGGCCTTGCAGATGCCATTTGTGATATTGTTTCTAGTGGGAGTACACTTTTTAAAAACGGACTTAAAGAAGTAGAGGTAATGCTAAAATCTGAGGCTGTTCTTGCGGTTTCGCCAAAAATAGATGCGGAGCGTCAGGAGATCCTTGATAAACTAATATTTAGAATTAAGGCGGTTTTAAAAGGGCGCGATTATAAATATGTGCTTTTAAATGCTCCTAATGACAGGTTGGACGCAATTATCGCGATGTTGCCGGGTATGAAAAGCCCTACAGTACTTCCGTTAGCCGAAAAAGGCTGGAGTAGTGTGCACTCGGTTATCGATAAAAATGAATTCTGGGATGTGATAGACAAGCTAAAAGATTCTGGAGCTCAGGGTATTTTAGTTAGTGATATTGAAAAAATGGTACTCTAATTTCGCAAAGCGGAAAAATTCAAACGATGATAAAGTTAGAAAACCCCGAAAAAGTAACCTGGCAGGAAGTTTTAAAACGTCCCACGCAGACCTATGAACAGATTGAAGATACCGTTCTTGACGTTTTTAATGCCATTCGGAATGAAGGGGATGCTGCTGTAGCAAGATATACTGAAAAATTTGATGGATTAATTCCGGAGAATATTTTGGTTTCTGCAAGCGAGATTGAACAAGCGGTTGCACAGCTACCTGAAGATTTAAAAGCTGCCATTACACTGGCAAAATCAAATATCACAGCTTTTCACGAAGCACAACGTACAGTTCCCGTATGTGTGGAGACAGCTCCTGGTGTTACCTGTTGGCAAGAGAAAAGACCTATACAAAAAGTAGGTCTGTACATTCCCGGAGGAACCGCCCCCTTATTTTCTACCATCCTGATGCTGGCTATACCGGCTAAAATAGCTGGATGTAAGGAAGTTGTTTTATGTACACCACCTGATAAACAGGGCAACATCAATCCCGCAATATTATTCACCGCACAGCTTTGCGGTATTGATAAAATCTACAAAGTAGGAGGCATTCAAGCCATTGGTTCAATGACTTTTGGTACGGAAACCATCTCTAAGGTCTATAAGATTTTTGGCCCTGGTAATCAGTTTGTCACTGTTGCAAAACAGATGGCAACAAAATACAATGTGAGCATCGATATGCCTGCCGGTCCATCAGAATTACTGGTGGTGGCAGATGATAGTGCAGATGCTGCATTTGTAGCTTCAGATCTGTTGAGTCAGGCCGAACATGGTGCGGACAGCCAGGTGATATTGGTTTCTACTTCTAAAGCCCTTATTGCCGCTGTAGAGAAAGAGATAAAAAGTCAGTTAGAAGTTCTTCCCCGTAAAGCAATTGCAGAGAAAGCTATTGCAAATAGTAAGCTGATTTATGTAGGTTCTCACGAGACAGCGCTAGAGCTAATCGATGAATATGGCCCGGAACATTTTATAGTTGCCACCAATGACAATGATTATTACGTAGACAATATCGCAAACGCCGGTTCGGTATTTATAGGCAATTACACACCCGAAAGTGCGGGTGATTACGCCTCCGGAACCAACCATACCTTACCAACAAATGGCTATGCCAAGCAATACAGCGGGGTCAATCTGGATAGTTTTATGAAGAATATGACCTTTCAGGAGCTATCTCCAGAAGGCATTCAAAACATTGGTATGGCAATCGAATTGATGGCTGCCGCTGAAGGCCTTCAAGCTCACAAAAATGCAGTAACGCTTCGTCTTAATAAACTCGCAAAACAGAACTAATGCCTACAACATTTCACTTAGAAAAATTGGTGCGTGATAATGTAGCGCGGTTAAAGCCCTATTCATCAGCTCGTGATGAGTTTAAAGATTTTCACGAGGATATGGTGTTCTTAGATGCCAATGAAAACCCGTATAACAATGGTGTAAATCGCTATCCCGATCCTCAGCAAATCACCTTAAAACAGCATTTGTCTACTGTAAAACGGGTGCCGGTTGATCAGATTTTATTGGGCAATGGCAGCGACGAAGTTCTTGATCTATTATTCAGGGCTTTCTGTGAACCCAAAGTTGATAATGTGATCACATTGCCACCTACTTATGGGATGTACGGCGTACTGGCTGCAACTAACGATATTGCCAATAGGGAAGTAGTGCTGACCAAAGATTTTCAGCCTGATGTTTCTGCTATTTTAGGGCAGATTGACCACCAGACAAAAATGATTTTCTTGTGTTCACCAAACAATCCTACAGCAAATAGCTTTGAGGCGGAATCTATCAAAACCCTGCTCGAATCATTTCGGGGCCTTGTCATTGTTGATGAAGCGTATATCGATTTTGCCGAGGGCGAAAGTTGGTCTACAAAACTTCAGGAGTATCCCAACCTTGTGATCATTCAAACCCTTTCTAAAGCCTATGGTTTGGCCGGAATCAGACTGGGTATTTGTTATGCTTCCCCAGAAATTATTGCGGTGCTTAACAAGATCAAACCCCCGTATAACGTAAACGAACTTACGCAGAAACGTGCTTTAGAGCGTATACTGGATAATGATAAAATCGAAAGTGAAATCACCTCTATTTTAAGTCAAAGAGGCGATTTACTTAAAGTATTACTTGAGGTGAACTTCGTGAAACATATTTTTCCTTCTGAAGCTAATTTTATCCTGGCTCGGGTTGACAATGCAAACAAACGTTACGATCAATTGATTCAAAAAGGAATTGTAGTACGCAACCGCAGTACACAGGCATTGTGTGAAAATACCCTAAGGTTTACGGTAGGAACACCCGATGAAAACAAAAAATTAATAGCCGCTTTAAAAGAAATAGCCTAACTGAAATTATGAATACTGAAGCTACATCCAAAAAACAAAAAGTCCTTTTCATAGACCGCGACGGAACCATTATTCAGGAGCCACCGGGCTATCAGGTTGATGCTTTCGAGAAAGTTACTTTTTATCCAAAGGTTTTTACTTATCTAAGCAAAATTGCCAAAGAACTCGACTACAAACTGGTTATGATTACGAATCAGGATGGTTTGGGAACCGATTCGTTTCCTGAAGATACCTTCTGGCCGGTGCACAATTTTATTCTTAAAGCCTTTGAAAACGAAGGAGTGGTGTTTGATCGCGTTTTTATAGACAAAACACTTCCGGAAGAAAATGCAAATACCCGCAAACCCGGCACCGGAATGCTAACCGAATTCTTTTCGGAAGAATATGATCTCGAAAACAGTTTTGTGCTGGGCGATCGTATTACCGATATCGAATTGGCTAAAAACTTAGGTGCACAGGGTATTTTCATCAGTGATCATAAAGATCTTGGTGCGGATGAAATCACCACAAAGCGTGAAGATCTCGATGCGTATATAGCGCTTGAAACGACAGACTGGCAACAAATCTATGAGTTTTTAAAGTTGAAAGCCCGCACGGCTTCTATCTCCCGCAAAACCAACGAGACCGATATTGAAATCGAACTCAATCTCGACGGAACCGGTAAAAGTGATATCAAAACAGGTCTGGCCTTTTTTGATCATATGCTCGATCAGTTGGCTCGTCATGGTTCGATGGATTTAAAAATTCAGGTAGACGGTGATCTCGAAGTTGATGAGCACCATACGATTGAAGATACAGCGATTGCTTTGGGTGAAGTCTTTGCAAAGGCTTTAGGCAATAAGCTGGGCATTGAGCGCTACGGGTTCTGTTTACCTATGGATGATTGCCTGGCGCAGGTTGCTATTGATTTTGGTGGCCGCAACTGGCTGGTTTGGGAAGCCGATTTCAACCGTGAGAAAATAGGTGAGATGCCCACCGAAATGTTTTACCATTTCTTCAAATCCTTTACAGATGGTGCGCGTGCCAACCTCAATATTAAAGCAGAAGGAACTAATGAGCACCACAAGATTGAGGCGATTTTTAAAGCTTTTGCCAAAGCCATTAAAGTTGCGGTAAAACGGGATCCGGATAAAATGGTATTGCCCAGTACAAAAGGAATGCTATAAAGTTGAGAAAATGAAATTAGTAATTATAAACTATGGTGCCGGTAACATTCAGAGCATCAAATTCGCATTTCAGCGTCTGGGAATAAATGCGGTGCTATCTGACGATGCTGAAGTAATACAGGCTGCCGATAAAGTAATTTTCCCGGGAGTAGGAGAGGCGAGTAGTGCAATGGCCAAATTGAAAGCCACAGGTCTCGATAAAATCATTCCCACCTTGAAACAGCCTGTTTTAGGTATTTGTCTGGGAATGCAATTGATGTGCAAACATTCTACCGAAGGAGACACTTCGGGATTAGGAATTTTTGATGTCAAGGTCGTTAAATTCTCAAAACTCGTAAAGGTACCTCAGATAGGTTGGAATGAGATTTCAGATTTGAAAGGTCCGTTGTTTAAAAACATTTCTGAAAATTCGCATATGTATTTGGTTCATAGTTTTTATGCGCCTCAATGTGACGAAATGATCGCAAGCACGCATTATGAGCTTGATTACGCCTCTGCACTTCAAAAAAATAATTTTTACGGAGTACAATTTCACCCGGAAAAATCAGGAGTGGTGGGAGAGCAAATTTTGAAAAACTTTTTGACCATATAAAGTAGAAAAACGAAATCAAAAATCAGAAAATGGAAGATCTGAAAACAAGAACAAAACGATTCACAATTGATTGTTGGAAACTTTGTTCTACGCTTCCTAAATCTAGAGAATATAATAATCTTGTTTTTCAATTATTGAAAAGCTCAAGTTCGGTAGGTGCAAATTGGAGAGCATCTCAAAGACCTAAGTCAGATGCTGATTTTATTAATAAATTAAAAATTGTTGAAGAAGAAGCTGATGAGTCTTGCTTTTGGCTGGAAATCCTGATAGCGATCTCTGAAACCGAGAATCCTGAGGCTGAAAGACTTTTAAATGAGAGTTCAGAGATTTTAGTCATAACAGTTGCATCCATAAATACAATGAGAAAAAAGATAAATACTAAGAAGAACGATTGATTTTCGTTTTTCTAATTTCTAATTTTTAAGAATGAGAATAATCCCAGCCATAGACATTATAGACGGTAAGTGCGTACGCCTTTCGAAAGGAGATTACGACACTAAGAAAATATACAACGAGCATCCGCTTGAAGTGGCTAAAGAGTTTGAAGCTCACGGCATTGAATACCTTCATTTGGTAGATTTGGATGGTGCCAAAAGCAAGCATATCGTAAATCATAAGGTTTTGGAGGAAATTGCTTCTCAAACCAGCCTGAAAATTGATTTTGGAGGCGGACTCAAAACTGACGAAGACTTGCGTATTGCTTTTGAAAGTGGAGCAAAACAGATCACCGGAGGAAGTATTGCTGTGAAAGACCGCGAAACTTTTAAAAGTTGGCTGGCTAAATTTGGTGCTGATAAGATTATTCTGGGAGCAGATGCCAAGGATGAAAAAGTAGCCGTAAGCGGTTGGCTTGAGGAGTCTAAGGAAGAATTAATTCCCTTTATACAGGAATATCAGAAAGAAGGTGTATCGTATGTAATCTGTACAGACATCAGCAAAGATGGAATGTTGGAAGGCCCTTCCTTTGATTTGTATCAAAAGATACTTGAAGAATGTCACCCTGAGCGTGTCGAAGGGCCAGTCAAGAAACTTAAACTCATCGCTTCCGGTGGAATCTCCCATTTTGATGAATTACCCAAACTGGCCGAAATAGGTTGCGAAGGAACCATCATCGGGAAAGCGATTTATGAAGGTAGAATCTCTATGAAGCAGCTGGAGGGATTTATACTCAAACAGTAGCCTTTCACTCGAAACGAAATAAAAATAATAATAGTAATAAAAATGCTAACAAAACGAATCATTCCCTGTCTCGACATCAAAAATGGCAGAACCGTAAAAGGAGTCAATTTTGTTGACCTGCGCGATGCCGGGGATCCGGTGGAACTGGCAGCCAAATATGCAGAGACCGGCGCAGACGAACTCGTGTTTCTCGATATTTCGGCTACCGAAGAACGTCGAAAAACCCTTGCTGATTTGGTGTTGCGCGTAGCGGAAAAAATCAATATTCCGTTTACTGTGGGTGGAGGAATATCTTCGGTGGAAGATGTAGATATTTTATTGCAGAACGGAGCTGATAAGGTTTCGATCAATTCTTCGGCAGTTAAAAATCCGCAATTGATAAACGACCTGGCGGCTAAATTTGGTTCGCAGTGCGTGGTTGTAGCCATCGATGCCAAGCAAATCAACGGGAAGTGGACCGTTCATTTAGTAGGTGGTAAAGTACCTACAGAACTGGACCTTTTTGAATGGGCGCAGGAAGTAGAACAGCGCGGTGCCGGGGAGATTTTATTTACCTCTATGGATCACGACGGAACCAAAAATGGTTTTGCTGATGAAGCACTGGCAAAACTGAGTAAACTACTCAACATACCCATTATCGCTTCAGGTGGAGCGGGGAATATGCAACACTTTACCGATACCTTCAAAAATGGAAAAGCTGATGCGGCACTGGCAGCCAGTGTATTTCACTTTCACGAGATTGATATTCCTGAATTGAAACACGAATTAAAAAATCAAAATATTCCGGTACGGATATAATACTTTCGCAACAGCGAAATAAAAAGAGCATTATGCAAATTAAATACGACGCAAACGGACTCGTTCCGGCAATTATACAGGATGCTAAAACCAAAACGGTTTTGATGTTAGGCTATATGAATGAAGAGGCGTATCTCAAAACCAACGAAACCAAAAAAGTTACGTTTTACAGCCGTAGTAAGCAACGCTTATGGACCAAAGGTGAAGAAAGTGGGAATTTTTTAAACCTGGTTTCCATTAAAAATGATTGCGATAATGATACGCTTTTAGTGAGTGTAAATCCACAGGGGCCAACCTGTCATAAAGGAACAGATAATTGTTGGGGTGAGGATAACGAGCAGTCGTTCGGTTTCCTAACTGAATTGGAAAAGACCATTGCAGACCGAAAAGCCAATCAGGAAAACGAAAAAAGTTATGTAGCAGATTTATTCCGTAAAGGCATCAATAAGATTGCACAGAAAGTTGGGGAAGAGGCTGTGGAAGTCGTAATTGAAGCTAAAGATGATAACGACGATCTCTTTTTGAACGAAAGTGCAGACCTCTTATTTCACTATCTTATTTTGCTTAAAGCTAAAGGTTACGGATTAAAAGATATTGAACAGGTTTTGATCGACCGCAAGAAGTAAAACCTAGTTATAGTTGCTAAAACGCAATTCTAAAATGCCGTTTTTCTTGTCCAGATAAATATAGCTGTATCCCTCTTTGAGAAAGGCGGCAGAAAGTTCACTAAAGGTACGCACCTTATCTAAAGATTCCAGATACGATTCTTTATCAATTTGAGCGTAATTAGTGTCAGCGCTATCTTTAGTTTCTATTAAGCCGGAAGGGGTAATCACAAATTGAATCTGTTCTTCAGCATCATAATACGGAACATTTTCAACGGGAGCCGGCCCAAAACCTGTAGGAACAGATTTCATCATCTGGTTTAAATTATTTTGCATCATTTGTTGTTGCCACATCATTTGGTTATGAAACATCCAATGATGAAACCACCAGTTGTACTGATAACTCTTTTTATCAACATAACTTAAACTGACAAGAACAGATCCATCTGTAGTAGCATTGGTAGTAACTGTCGAAGCATTTCGAGATCGTGATGCTTCTTTTAAAAACTCGTTGAAGTTCGCCCCAATATTAGATTGAGCCAATTGCGCATTGTTGTAAACCGTGGGTTGCTCTTCAGGATTATCAATGGGTAAAGCACTTAATTTCAGTTCTTCTTTACTTAACGAAAGCGCAAGAAGCTTTTCAGCGTTTAAAAACGAATTGTAATCTTTTATTTTTTGGATAGCATCCTGATTAAATACTTGCACTTCAGATATCGGGCTGGTCTCTTCCAGATTTACGGCCACGAGAGCAGTCGAAGAAGCCTTTGGGTCATCTTTAGTTAAAGAGATAATGTTGTTATATAAATAGGCTTTTGAAGTGGAAATTGAACCACGATCTACAAAATCCATAGTCTCAATAGCCTGTAGATTATCTTTAAACAATTCTTCCAATAAACCTGCTGTTCTGCCAATTACGGGGCGATCACGGGTGGTAATAGCCTTAGAATTTTTAATACTAGCTATATGTATGGTGTCATCTTCATAATTTAGCAAATGCGTAACGCCATCGCTACGTAATTTCAATTTATAGTCTTCAAATCTTTTATCAAGTGCTGTTTTAGTACTTGACGAACCGTCTAAAGCAAAATCAAGAACTTCCTGTCCCGCTTTAGTGTTTACAAGGATTGTAACTAAATCTTCTGAAAAATGCAATGATTCAATTTGTGGTTCTTCTGTAAGGGATATAACAGAAAGTTCTTTTGGATTATGAGACTTATCAAGTAGAAAAGGCAAAACCTCATACATTTTTGTATCCTTATTCCTTAGCACAGCAATATGAATAGCCTGCTCCTGTTTCCAGTCTGCAGAAAAGGTCTGAACTAATTTTTGATTATCCTGAAGTTTAATACTTAAAGGATCTGTATTTGCAGATAAAATATGTGTAAAAAGTAGAAGTAGGGAAACAAAATAAAAGCGGCGGGTCATAAATTAGATTTGCCGGCAATATAATAATTATAATAAAAAAACCTGTTGAGTTATACAATTCAACAGGCTTGGATTATTAAATCAAAAATAAAAATTAATTCCCACCTCGCGCAGGATAATCTTCTTTCTGTATAAAATCGATTCCTTTTAAAAGTTCGTCAAGGTCGGGGCGGGCAAAAGGCATTGTCTGAATAATTGAACTGTAAAGCGTTCCGTCTGGTTTTATTAAGAAAAGTCCCGGTTCTGAAAATACATCAGGTTCACCATCTTTGATAGCATGGGATATATACAATCCCCATTCACGCGCTTTCTCTTCAGTTAATTCATAACCTATAGGTAAATTACCCGTCTCCCATTTTTCAGCTGACAATTTAGCACGCTTTTCAGTATCCATACTTACAGCGACAAGATGAACTCCACGCTCTTCAAAGTCACTAAGTTTGGAGGTGAATTCTTTAAGTTGTTTTTTACAAATAGGACAGTGCAATCCTCTGTAGAAAAGTACCAGAGTAAAGCTTTGTGGTTTTTGCTTGTTTAATTCCCAGCGCGTCCCATTTATAAGGTTTAGGTCCAATTGTGGGACCTGATCATTTGGTTTCATAATTTTTATTTTCAAGATAACTTTAACTGATGCGAATCGGACACAAAGGACTTGTAAAAAAGGTTAAGGAATTCTTAAATAGATTGTACTTGTATATATCTGTACACAAATCTCAGACATAACATTTTTACAAGTATGAGTTTACTAATCCACTGAAAAGCAATGTAATTAAACGTTATTTCTGGTTTATTTAACGACGATTATCTATTTTAATATTACCAATTGTGTAAAATTTTTCCTATGCGTAGGTCAATACTTCTTCTATTCCTGATTACTCAATATTCTGTTTTTCCACAGGTAGGAATAGGGACTACCGACCCTCATCCAGATGTTATGGTTGATATTAATGGGGCACTTCGTGTGCGTGGGTATGTAGAAGGAAGTGAAAATGCTGCCCGGGATTCTATTGCTGTTTTTGACGGAAGAGGGGTGCTTGAGAGTATTCCTACACGTATGCTATTGGCGAATATGGATAAGTCACTAGTTAAGGCTAAACTCAATTCAAATTTTACAATAGCCTTATTGTCTAATGTAACTATCAAGTTTGACTCTGAAGATTTTGATATCAAGGATGAGTTTGATCCTTCTACCGGGTATTTTACAGCTGAATACGCTGGAATTTATAGGGTAAGCGCACAAATAAAATCTTCTTCACTAAGTGCAGGTGATCTTGGGCTTTCAATTTACAAGACCAACGCTGCCGGTACTATTGATACCAAGATAGCGGAAGAAAAGTTTATCAATGTATCTGTTTTGGGCATTAATGTATCTCCCCCGGTACGTTCGGTTTCAACACTTGTTCAGCTGCAGGCCGGAGAAAAAATCAGTTTTAAAGTCTATTCAGCGGTTGGTCTAAGCTTGTCTGGAACCTCAAGTGGTTACGATTCATTTTGTACTATTGAGCAGGTGCGCTAATCCGCTTTCTCTAACTCTAAGAGTGTAAGTGCTAACCGTATTTTGTAGTACGGTATTTTCTCTTCAAAATATTCAAAATAGGGCTTTAACGTATCGGGATTGCCTAGTTCTTTTGCAGCTTCCTTTATCTGCGAAACCTCTTCTTTACTTACAAACTCATATAAGTCAATAGCTTCACCATCTAACGCCAGTTTCGCCAAATGAGAATATACGGTGGTATCTTTTAAATCGCGCTTTCGCGAAATTTCTTCAATACTTAACCCCTCTTTAAGCAGTTGAAAGGTTACCTGATGTGTAGTTGTCTTACTTCCCTTTTTTTTAATTTTTTTAGCCTGAAAATCTAAAATGGCATCAATAAACGCGTCTCCATATACCTCAAGTTTGCGCTGGCCTACACCACTTATTTCCAGCAATTCCATCTCACTCATAGGACGTACCCGTTCCATTTCTTTTAGGGTAGCATCACTAAAAACCAAATATGCTGGAATTTCTTCCTCTTTAGCAATTTCTGCACGCAGCTTTCTGAGTTTTTCAAACAGGTCATTGCCTTTCTTAATTTTTGGTTCATTTGCTACGACTGGTTCAGGCTGAATCGCTTCGGTAGGATGCGTGAGCAAAACCTTTTTTCCATTAAATAACACTTCCTTGCTTGACGGAGTTAAGTGTAAGGCATTGTTCAGGTGAAAGGCAATTTCGCAATACCCCTGATTAATCAGTTGCAAGACATAATGCTGCCAGTCTTTCCAGGACGTATCTTTACCTATCCCGAAGGTTTTAACTTCTTGGAGACCTTTATCAATAATCATCGCGTTTTTCGCACCGCGCAGAATATCGATAATGACACCTATAGGCTCGCTGTTTTTCACCCTTGCAATAGTAGATAATGCTTTTTGGGCAAGAATAGTTCCGTCAAAGAACTGAGGGGGATTTTTACAAACATCACAGTTTCCGCAGTCTTCCTCTAAAAATTCACCAAAATAACTCAGTAGAATTTTACGGCGGCAGGTAAGGGCTTCAGTATACTGCTTCATGCGATCTAACTTGGCATTTTGTACTTCTTCGTTTGCCGCTCCCTGAGTAAAACGCCTCAATTGAATCACATCTGCGTAGGTATGAAAAAGCAAAGCATGGGCATCAAGGCCATCGCGTCCGGCCCTACCAATTTCCTGATAATAGCCTTCCAGATTTTTGGGCATATTGTAATGAATCACCCAGCGCACGTTTGATTTATCGATCCCCATACCAAAAGCTACAGTAGCGCAAACCACCTGAGTTTTATCGTAAATAAAATCTTCCTGTACGCGGGTACGCTCTTCAAAACTCAAACCAGCATGATAAGATTCGGCTTTGAAACCCTTGTTTTTAAGGGATTGGGCAACAGTTTCGGTTGTTTTGCGGCTTAAACAATAAACGATACCGCTGGTATTGGGACGTTTGGCAAGAAATTTTTTGATCTGGTCCAGGCGTTTATCTGCGGCACGTACCTCGAGGGTAATATTTTTTCGGTCAAAAGAGCTGATAAACTGCTTGGCGTGCGTGATATTAAGCTGCTCGGCGATATCCTGTCGCGTGGCTTTATCAGCGGTTGCGGTAAGGGCAATAACCGGAACTTTAGGTAATGTCTTTTTTAAAAAACCCAATTGCTGATAGGAGGGTCTGAAGTCGTGCCCCCAGGAAGAAATGCAATGCGCCTCATCTATGGCGATGCAGCTTATGTAGTTTTCGGAAAGCAGTGGCGATAATCCCGAAAGGCTTTCCGGAGCTACATAGAGAAGCTTTAATTCTCCATTTGCAGCTTTAGACAGAATTTCCTGTTGGTCTTCGGCCTGCTGGCTGCTGTTGTAAAAATCGGCCTTGATCCCGTTTGCATTCAGTCCGTCTACCTGATCTTTCATCAGCGCAATCAAAGGAGAGATCACCAGCGTCAGGCCTTTAAAATGCATAGCGGGTAGCTGGTAGCAAATAGATTTTCCGCCACCCGTGGGCATAATGACGATGGCATCCTTTCCGGAAAGTACCGTTTCTATAATTTCTTGCTGATTGCTTCTAAAACTGTCGTACCCAAAATAGGTCTTCAAAGAAGTGAGCAGCTCGGTTTGATCAACGATAGTAGACATAGTAGAAACTTTTTTGCAAAAAACGGCATTTTTAAGCAGATAGCTCAGGACCTGCAGCGTTTTAAGATTTCTAGGTTAGAAGTTCAGGATTTAACATTATATATTTTACAAAAACAGGTTTTGCTTTTTAAACATTATGCATTTTTACAAACTCAAAATGAATATTAAATAATTCTTGATAATAAATGAAACAAAGCCTTGATAATAAAAGGTTTTGCTTAGAATTTATCTGTAAAATTGTCTCGTATGAAAGCTAGAAAATACACCATCGCAGTACTGCAACTCAACCTTAACAATACACCGGAAAATAATCTGGAGAAGTGTAAAAAGTGGGTGCGAGAAGCCGCCGCTCAAGGAGCGGAAGTGATCTCCCTGCCCGAACTCTATAGCAGTCATTACTTTTGTCAGGATGAGGATGTAGACAATTTTAAGTATGCAGAGCCGCTATACGATATTTCGTTTACCGCTTTTAGCGCATTGGCAAAAGAGTTAGGCGTTGTGATTATTGTTCCGTTTTTTGAGAAGCGGATGAGCGGTATTTATCATAATAGTGCTTACATCATCGATACAGACGGAAGCGAAGCCGGTTTATACCGAAAAATGCACATTCCAGATGATCCCCATTTTTATGAGAAATTTTACTTTACTCCGGGAGATTTAGGTTTTAAAACCATAAAAACCAAAAAGTCCAATCTGGGTACGCTTATCTGCTGGGATCAATGGTATCCTGAAGCCGCACGTTTAACGGCCTTACAGGGTGCTGAAGTCTTATTTTATCCAACAGCAATAGGCTGGCATCCGCAGGAAAAAGCGCAATACGGAGTAAATCAACACGGTGCGTGGATGAATGTAATGAAAGGTCACGCTGTGGCAAATGGTGTTTATGTGGCAGCCGCAAATCGTATTGGTTTAGAGAAATATGTGCCGGATACTAACGGAATTGAATTCTGGGGGCAGTCTTTTATTTGTGGTCCGCAAGGCGAAATCCTGGCTCAGGCATCTGTAGATCAGGAAGAAATTTTGATGGCAGAAATTGACCTCGACCTGCAAGAAAATGTACGTCAAAACTGGCCCTTTTTCAGAGATCGCCGAATTGATTTTTACGGAGAAATAACCAAACGTGCACTCGATTAATACATGAGAAAAGAACGACGTCTACCTGCAGAATGGGAAAAACAGCAAGGAATTTTGCTCTGTTTTCCCGGAAATGGCAACGATTGGCCGGGGAAATACCAGACTATTCAGTTTGCCTTTGCCGAGTTTATCAAAAAAATTGCAGATACTGAAACCGTTTTTGTTCTCGTGGGAAGCGAAGGCATACGTGACAAAGCTTTAAGCCTGCTTGAAGCGGCTCATGTAAATCTTAGTAAAGTCACATTCATTATTCAAAAAACCAACCGCAGCTGGATGCGCGATGCCGGCCCTATCATTGTAAAAAACGATTCGGGCCGCGAAGCGCTTAATTTTAATTTTAACGGCTGGGCAAAATACGGCAACTTCAGGCTAGACAAACAGGTGCCCAAGCGTATGGGGGATTTTTTAGGAATTCCGGTAAAGCAGGTTATGCACAAAGGGGAACCTGTTATTCTGGAAGGTGGTGCAATAGATGTTAACGGTAACGGAACCTTGCTTACAACCGAAGAATGCCTTCTCGATCCCGAGGTTCAGGTACGAAATCCGAATTATACAAAAGCAGATTACGAACTCATTTTTAAAAAATACCTGGGTGTTACGAATACCATTTGGCTTGGAAATGGTATTGCCGGGGATGATACACACGGTCATGTGGACGATTTGTGTCGTTTTGTAAATGCCAAAACCATCGTGACGGTAGTAGAAGAAGATGAGAAGGATGCTAATTATAAACCCCTGCAAGACAATTTAAAACGCCTGCAACAAGCAAAGCTTGAAGATGGCAGCAGTCCTGCGATTGTTACACTGCCTATGCCGAAAGCCATTAACTACGAGGACCTGCGCGTACCTGCCAGCTATGCCAATTTCCTTATTCTGAATAAAACAGTGCTGGTTCCTACATTTAATGACGCCAATGACCGGATTGCCTTAAATACTCTGGCCGATCTTTTCCCCGATCGCGAAGTAATTGGGATCGGTGCTATAGACCTGATCTGGGGTCTTGGAACCCTACATTGTCTAAGTATGCAGTTACCGGAGTAGATTTTTTAGATTCTAGACTTCAGATTTTAGACTAGAGAATTTTACTTAAGGTAATAGACGAGATAAATACGTGGATATTCTAATTAGCTGAAAAGGTTTAATTTTTCTGAACTAAATTATCCGAACATTGAACCCTAAACCCGGAACGACAAACCGCAACTGCCAACTGAATTAAAAACGTACCTTTGCCGCAAATACGCACACATGGCATCTTTTGAAGATTTTAAAATAAATAAACAATTGCGTTATGCGATTGAAGACCTGGGTTTTACTGAAGCTACACCCATACAGGAACAGGCTTTTTCAGTTATTAGATCGGGAAGGGATGTAGTAGGTATTGCACAGACTGGTACCGGTAAGACCTTTGCTTATACCTTGCCGTTATTAGAAGGTCTTAAATTTTCAAAACAGGTAAATCCGCGTATTCTTATCTTGGTGCCTACTCGTGAGCTCGTATTGCAGGTTGTAGATCAGATTAAAGAGTATGGTAAATACAGTTCTATTCGTGTTCTGGGAGTTTACGGAGGGACAAATATAAATACTCAGCGGCAGGAAGTCGCGCAGGGCTGTGACATCATTGTAGGTACACCTGGTCGTCTTTACGATTTGGCCGTAAGCCGTACGCTTCAGCTTAAATCGATCAAGCATTTGGTGATTGATGAAGTAGATGTGATGCTCGATTTGGGCTTCCGGTTTCAACTGGTTAATATTTTTGATCTGTTGCCACAACGACGTCAAAACATTATGTTTTCGGCAACGATGACTGATGAAGTAGATGAACTTATGGATACGTTTTTTACCGCCCCTGAGCGCATTCAGGTGGCTTTAAGCGGAACTCCACTGGATTCTATTGAGCAAAGCTATTACCAGCTTCCCAATTTCTATACTAAGGTAAATTTGGTGACTCAGTTACTCAAAGACAAAGACACTTATCAAAAAAACCTGATTTTCGTATCCAACAAAAAACACGCAGATCGGGTATATACCGAACTTGCTGAAGTCTTTGGTGAATCGGTAGGCGTTATTCACGCAAATAAGACTCAAAATTATCGTATTCACGCTATCGAACAGTTTGACAAAGGCACCTATCGCATTTTAGTTACTACAGACGTTATGGCGCGTGGGCTCGATCTGGATCAGATCACACACGTATTTAATCTCGATGTTCCCCGTTTTCCGGAAAACTATATGCACCGCATAGGCCGTACCGGTAGGGCAGATCATAAAGGAAACAGCATTTTGATGGGTACTGCTGACGAAGTCGAGAAAAAGGAGGCTATTGAAGCCTTGATGAACCGTAGCATCGAGCAAAAGGATGTGCCACAAGACCTGGAAGTTTCTACTAAATTACTTCCTGAAGAACAGCCCGATCACGTGGAAATTAATAATCCGTCAAAACGTCCTGATGACCGTGGAGCCAGTTTTCACGAGAAAAAAGAGAAGAATAAAAAAGTCAATCTGGGCGGAAGCTACAGACGGGAAATCGCCAAGAAATACAAGAAACCTAAAACCCGCGGAGATAAAAATTACAACCGTCGCAACAAAAAGTAGGTGAAATTTGTAATGCTATTGCTATAAGGCGTACTGTTCTAGAAGGTTAAGAGTAGTATAGTTCAGTGTTTCCTGATGACAGGCTTCCAGTTTAAGTTTAGGAGCAACTCCGGCTTTTTCGGCCTCCAGCCATCTGCTTACACATAAACACCAGAAATCACCGGGTTTAAGCCCCGGAAAGTTCCACTGTGGTCGTGGAGTAATGAGATCGTTTCCGCGATTTGCTGAAAAATTTAAAAATGCTTCGGTTACCTGAGCACATACCACGTGAGTTCCTGAGTCTTGTTCGATTGTTCTGCAAAATCCGTCTCTAAAATAACCGGTTAAGGGTTCGTAACAACAAGCAATTAAAGGCTTTCCGAATACATTAAGCGAAGTATCTTCCATAATCGACATTTAGTTTTTAAAGAAATAAATAGCTAAAAATAGGTTGACGAGCATAAAAATAAAAGCTGGGGACGAGGCCAGAAAGCTGTCTCTAATTCGCAACCGCGTTATAAACCCAAGCAGCATAAGTATAGCAAGTCCTGCAGTACTTAAGACCAGTAGTATAGTGCTAAAAAAAATACCGGTAATGATACCCAGCCCGCCCAATAACTGTAAATAGCCCGTGGTTCTGCGCCATTTGCTAAGTCCAAAACGCACAAATTCGTCTTTCATTCTTTGGGTTAACAAGCAACTGATGCCATATAAAACAAAGGCAATACCGGTAAATAAGGCGAGGCTTTTTAGTAAAAGTATCAATTGAAAAATCCGTAGTGATAACCTGCGATAAATAAGCTTAGTGCCAGTAAGGTCAAAGAGGGCAGGTGTTTAACAAAAGGATTATTGACCTTAAAATGTGCAAATTGAGCACAAATCATCAGGAAGGCCATCAATAAAGCAGGGATTGCTGCCAGACCCGGATACCAGATGCTCGTAATAAGCAGGGTAGAAAGGGCAATTTTAGAAGCACCTACAAAATTGCGAATGAGGTCAGGCAAACCATACTCTTTAAATTCGTTTACAATATTGTCCCAGCGCAGTACCCAGACAATGAGTATCGAAATGGCAATAATAACTTTAGCTAGTGTAACAAGTAGTTCCATAGTTTTTAATTTCAATTTAAGCTAAGCCTTTGATTGAAAGCTATCAACGGACGATAATCTTTAGTTAAAATACTTTCAAAAATTTTGAATGTTAACTTTAAATAAGGATGCTAGCGGCTTAGATATTAATGTTTTCTAAAAGAATTTATTTCCGGTTAATCCTTTTTTTCTTTTACATATCTTGAGCAGCATAAAGAATGGCTAGAACTATGGAATCAACTAACGACAAACGCATTTTTATTGTAGGAGCAGGGGTAAGCGGTCTGGTAGCAGCTCGTGTACTTGAGAATCACGGGTATAGTCCTACAATTTTTGAAGCCGGTGATCGGGTAGGGGGTCGTGTAAAAACAGATATTGTAGAAGGTTACCAGCTGGATCATGGTTTTCAGGTAATGCTTGATGCCTATCCCATGGCTCAGGAATACCTCAATTACGATAAGCTTGATCTTCAAAAACTGATTCCGGGAGCTATACTTTTCAATAACGGAAAACGAAGAGCTCTGGGAGACCCCACCCGTGAACTTTCCATGGCAGTACCTACTATGCTGAGCAGTATAGGTTCGTTTTCAGATAAACTAAAGGTTTTAAAACTGAATTTCAAACTGCGCAAAAAATCACTCGACGCCATTTTTACTTCCGAAGAAAAAACAACTTTGCAGTATCTGCAGGATTACGGCTTTTCTCAGGGAATGATTAACGGCTTTTTCAAACCCTTTTTTACGGGCATATATTTGGAAGATCAGCTACAGACCTCGAGCCGTATGTTTGAATTCGTTTTTAAAATGTTTGGCGAGGGTTCTGCGGTAATTCCACGTGCGGGTATAGAAGCTATTCCCTTGCAACTGCAGGAACGGCTCACCCAGACGAATTTTAGCTTTAATACACGGGTAAAGCAGGTAACTCAAAATACAGTAATCTTAGAAGATGGTACTGAGCACCATAGTCTGGGAACGATTATCGCTACAGAAGCAGGCGATTTAGTTAGCAACCTGAGTCAGCAGCAACTTTCATGGAAATCGGTAGACAATCTGTATTTTGAATTTAAAGGTTCGGCGGTTTATCACAAACCCATTATCGGACTTTTTAATGCCGAAAATACACTGGTAAACAACATTCATTATGTAACCAATATCGCCAATGAGTATGAAGGGAGAAATGGCCTGCTTTCGGTATCCGTTGTTAAAGAACATCAGCTGTCTGAAGAAGATCTTATCAAACATGTACAGAACGAATTGAAGCAACACGCTAAAATCACCAATACCCGCTTTTTAAAACGTTACACTATAAAGAAAGCGCTGCCTAATCTTGATAATTTGCGCTATGAGATGGCTCCAACCGAAACCCAACTCACTACCGGAATTTTTCTGGCCGGAGATCAACAATTAAATGGTTCGCTGAATGCAGCGATGATGGCCGGAGAGAGAGCAGCTTTAGGACTTATTCAGACACTGGAAGGTGGGGTGATTAGTTGATGGATTTTTACAATTTCCCATCCCATTCCACAACCGCTCCGGGTTGTAAACTACCTAATTTGAGGTTTTCTACGCGTACCCGAACTAATCTAAGGGTAGGACAATTAATAGCCGAAGTCATTTTACGTACCTGCCGAAATTTTCCTTCGCTAATCGTAATACGCAGCCAGGTGGTAGGACCGTGGCGTGCATCTCGTATTTTTTTACCACGTTCCGGTAAATCGGGATTTTCATCAAGCCGGGCAACTGTAGCGGGCTGTGTGGTGTATTTTTTACCGTCAAAGCCAATTTCGATTCCGTTGCGTAAATGATCCAGATCAGCTTCGGTGGGATCGCCATCAACAAGGGCATAATATTCCTTTTCAATCCCGCTTCGGTTAATGTGATCGCTTAACTTTCCGTCAGTAGTAATCAAGAGTAAACCTTCAGACTTCTCGTCCAGACGGCCAATAGGCATAATCCCTGCCGGCCAATCGTAGAGTTCATCCAGAAATTTTTTCTTTCGCCTTTGGCGCAAATCATTACTGCCCAGCTGGCTGATGTAGCCGTAGGGTTTAAAAAGCAGAAAATGCCGGTGAGTATTCAAAAGTTGTAGTTTTCGCGTTGCGAAAATAAGAAAAGCAGGCCGGTCTGCTTAAGCTTTAACAGGAGCAGGTGTTTCGGTACGTGGCAAAATCCTATTTTTGGCATTCTTAAATCCCGAATAAAATCTACTTATGTCTGCAGCCACCAGGCGAAAAAAACAAGCCAAAGTCTTACGTCAATTTCGAAGTGTCCACCGGGCGATGGGAGCACTTTTATTTGTTTTCTTTTTTGTGATTTCGATTTCCGGAGTCTTGCTGGGTTTAAAGAAGAACAGTGGCGATTTGTTGTTGCCAAAAACGCAGACCGGTACCAGCAGTGATTTGACCCAATGGCTGCCTATGGACAGTCTTAAAAACAAGGCGATTGCGGTACTGCGGGATTCGGTTTCTCGGGATCTTTCAGTCACACTCGACCGTATTGATGTGCGTAACGAAAAGGGAATTGTCAAATTTATTTTTGCAGATCATTATTACGGCATTCAATTGGACGGTGTGACCGGTAAGGTACTTCATATTGGCAAACGCCGCTCTGATGTGATTGAGAACATTCACGATGGCTCTATTCTCGATGCGTATCTGGGTACTCAGGGCTATGTCAAACTGATTTATACGCTGATAATGGGTATAGCTTTGTTGCTTTTTACCATAACCGGATTTTGGTTGTGGTACGGGCCGAAACGTATGCGGAAAAATCGCGACTAACCCATTAAACGGAAGCATATGTTTAAACAATTTGGCGGCAAAATCACTCCCGAGCTAAAAAACCGCTACGCGCAATCGCCCAACTGGAAAGACGGTAAATTTGAAAATCTCGTAGAAACCGGTATGGATTTTAGCCTGAAAGATCTACCAGGAATGCTCTATAAGCTATTCTTTCAAAAAGGAAACACCACACCCAATCGCGATTTGCCCATTATGCCAATTGATTTGGAAGCCTTTTTAGCGCCTTCCGACAGTATTAAATACATTTGGTACGGGCATGGGGTTTTTCTGCTGCGCGTAAATGGAAAGACACTGCTTATTGACCCCATGTTTGGTCCTGATGCAGCACCGATATCGCCTTTCGGTTCCAAACGTTTTACAAAAAATACGCTTGAGATCATAGATACCCTGCCCAACATCGATCTGATGCTGTTGACGCACGATCACTACGATCACCTGGATCTGGCGAGTATGAAAAAATTGATTCCGAAAATCAAATCCTATTATGTCGCACTTGGCAGCGCAAGACACCTGGAAGCCTGGGGAGTAAACCCAACGTTAATCACTGAATTTGACTGGTGGGATAGTGCAAACTTTGCCGAAATAGATATCACCTTTACGCCAAGCCGGCATTTTTCGGGGCGTGGATTAAACGACCGGGCAAAGTCTCTTTGGGGCGGCTGGGTTTTTAAAACCGCAACGGAATCGCTGTACCTTACCGGTGATGGTGGATACGGTCCGCATTTCAAAGTAATCGGTGAGCGGCTGGGTCCGTTTGATTATGGATTGATAGAATGCGGTCAATATGGGGAAAAATGGCATCAGATCCATATGTTTCCGGAAGAAAGTATAACTGCGGCTTTGGATTCCAAAATTAAACAGGGAATGCCTTATCATTGGGCAGGTTTTAAACTGGCTTTACACGACTGGACCGAGCCCGCAGATGAATTTGTAAACTATGCAGCAGAAAAAGGCTTTGAATATACTTTGCCTAAACTAGGCGCTATCAATACGTTGAAAGATCCCAGAATTACACAAAAGTGGTGGTCAAACTTTTTGTAAAAATGCATATTTAAAATAAGCGATAAAGTGTTTATATTGCTGCTTTTACCCCTTATCAATTAGTTTTTATGCGTTTCTCATTTTCTCTCACGCTTCTCTTTTTTCTCACGATTACTTCCGCCTTTGCTCAAAGAGATACGTATGGCATTATTATGCCAAACAGCAATTCAACCCGCGCCAATTGCCAGCGTTGTCTGCAGTTGTTTGCCCAAAAACCTAAAGAAGTTCAGTTTTCTGTAGAAAAAGATGACAACAATATGCTTTGGTTTAACATAAGCGATAAGCGCTGGTTTGAGCAAATGTTTCAAAAATCAGGTGATGGGATTGCGCTGGATATTGTGAGTAAAAAGCGCTACGATTGCAACGATACCCCTCCGGGAACGAATCAAATTCGCGGTCTTTTACAAAAGCCGGTTTATGCAGAGGTACTGCGCCGGGGTCTAAAACCTTATGGTGATGGCTTCAGAGTGCGCGTAGGTGTATTGCCCGACGAACTTAAAGGAGAAACGCTGGAATACAATATTTTGTTCTTAAACAATAAGCACCTGTGTATGTATTATACGGTGTACAATCTGGAAGCCTACAACTGGCAATTGCTGGATATGGGGGTGTATCTGGACACCATCACGTTTAAAAAGCAGGAGCAAACAGGAGATACGTTAATTTCCAAATCCTATAAAACGCTGAATTTCAAAATTCCGTTTGAGAAAAACAAATCAGAGTATCTGGCGGAAGATATCAGGCCGGTTTACGATTCGTTACGTCTGACTGATTTTGATATTAAAGCCATTGAAATACAAGCCTACAGCAGCGTTGAAGGCAATCTGGAGCGCAATATTGAATTGCAGGAACAGCGTGCTGCGAGTATTGTAAAGGCTTTGCAAACCTTTCAGGAACCTACCATTGAAACCAAAGTAACCTCCGCAGAAAACTGGGTAGAGTTTCTAAAAGATATTCAGAATACGCCCTATGCTTCTTACAAAGAACTCAGCAAAGCGGAAGTAAAACAAAAACTGGCCGGGCCAGACGGCGATAAGCTCGAACCTATTTTAAAAAATCACCGAAAGGCTTTGATTAGCCTTTCGCTGGAAAAGAAGAGCAGCTATAAAACGATGTCTTCGGAAACTTTAATTACTGAATTCAACGCTGCCTTGCAGAATGACGAGGTGATTAAAGCTCAGGAAATTCAGAATCTGCTTTTAGGTCGGGTACGCGATAAATTGCTTGATCCCGATTCGTTAAAAGATATGCAAATCCCACGGCAGGAAAAGTACAGTGATTTTTTAAACAGCAACGCTGCTGCACGTTGTTTGGTAGATCAGGCCTATCTCGTGATTGCGTATAACGAACTGAAAAAACTGGAAGATCTGGATCCGGACAATCGCAAAATAAAATACAATCTGGCCGCGCTCAAATTCGTAATCTGGAAATTTGACGTACAACCGGTTGATCCTGCCGCCTTTTTAACCCAAATTCGAAAACTACGATCCTATGATATTGACGAAAGTCTTATTGGTAGGATGTTGACCAATTATTACATCATTCAAAGTGAAAAGTATGCCCGTGCCCGAAATTATGGTCAGAAAGATGCCGCAGTACGACAGGTATTAGCACTTATGAAAAGTGTGCCCCTTCGTGATGAAGATTACTTGAGTATTGCACAATACCTCACGTATTATTCTGACATGGCACAGGCAACTGCCCTTATTGAAAATCGCGTGAATCGTATTGATGTAGATGAAGATTTACTCTTTTATTACCTCAATCTTACGATTATAGATGAGGAGCTCACCCAGACTTCAGACTACCGCAGTATTATGCTGAATGCTTTTAATAGAAACAAATCCCGGTACTGCCGCCTTTTTAATGCTTCAAACAATGGGGGAGTGACCTTTCAACTACTTGAAGATGATTATTTAAGAGACTCGTATTGTGAGAATTGCGAAGGTTTAGAATAAAATCATCCTATCGATTTTTGGGAGCAGAAATAGCCTAACTTCGCGCCTTCTTAAAAAAGACGCTATGAAACGCATTACCGCTTACCGAAAATTATTCAATACAGATAAAGACGCCGATTTAAAACAACTTAAATCCGCTTACCGCAATTTGGTAAAAGAATGGCATCCAGATAAATTTCAGGATGGTGATGTGCGCAAAGAAGAAGCCGAATTAAAAAGTCGCGAGATTATTGATGCCTACCATTTTCTGGTAAGCATTGCGCCTGAAACACACGCTGCAAACAAAGAAGTATATACGGAAACCATCACCAACTCGGGAATTGCTGATTACCAGCATAAAGGTTTAGTACTTGAAATCACTTTTACAGATGGCAGCACATATGAATATTTTGGTATAGCAAAACCCACGTTTCTAAAATTCCATAATGCTGGAAATCAGGTGCGTTTCGCAAAGCGAAATATTTACAATTCGTTTTTATACCGAAAATCAAAACGACTCCTGCAGGAAGCCTAACCGATTGCTATGGCTAAAAAGGCGATATATGCGGTTATCCTTGCAGCTTGTATAGCCGGGCTTAATGGTATTTTGATTAAAAAAATGCCCGACTTATCAACCGGCGCAATCGCGTGGTTTAGAGCCGGGATTCCCGTTTTGTTTCTGCTTCCGGGACTTATACGCGCCAATGATTTTAAGGTTAGTGGCAATTATAAAATGCTGCTTTTAGCTTCTGGCATCAATGCGTTGCGGATGTATTTTTACCTCATCGCCTTTATCTACACTTCTATAGGTAATGCAGTTGTTCTTTTTTACATCTATCCGCTTTTTGTAACGATTATCGAGTCCCTCATTTATAAAACTCCTATTAAAAAGACTCAGATTTACTTGATGCTGCTTGCTTTTATCGGGATTGTTTTTACCTACATAAACAAGCCCTTCAGTTTTGAATCGAAAGACTTTATAGGAATGCTTGCTGCCTTGCTCGCTGCTGTAGGATATGCATTTTTTGTAAGTCTGTTTAAGAGACAGACAGGGCATTGCAACCGCAATCAGTTGTTGTTTTATCAAAATATAGCAGGAGCCGTCTTGTTTCTTCCGTTTTTGTTTGGCATTGAAAGTCCACCAGCCGAAGAATTAGGTATAGCGGTTTTTTATGCGCTTTTGATAGGGATTTTAGTTTTTAGCTTGTTCTTTTTCGGCTTAAAACACCTTAATGCTACTACAGCTGCTTCGTTAATGTATCTGGAAATCCTGAGCGCCATCATCTACAGCTATTTTTTGCTGGGCGAAAAATTAACCTGGAATACATATGTCGGTGGAAGTCTTATACTGATCAGCAGCTTCTTTATTTCAAGAATCAATAAAACTGCGACTTCTGAATCCTAGGTAGATCTTTGAATTTGTCAGCGGAAGTTAACCTGAGTGAATCACTCGCGTTAAACTTAGTTTAAAACCCAATCTGATGCTTGTTAAGGCTTACATATAGGCGTAACTTATTGCTCAAAGTAAACAAAGAATTATGAGTGAAGTAAAAGCATATGGCGCAGCAGATGCCAAAGCAGATTTAAAACAACTAAATATCGAACGTCGGGATGTAAAACCTCGCGATGTAAAAATAAAAATCACTTACTGCGGAGTGTGTCACAGTGATATTCACACCGTGCGTAATGACTGGGGAGGCTCTAAATATCCGGTAGTTCCCGGTCACGAAATTATAGGAGAAATTCTTGAAGTAGGTAGTGAAGTCACCGATTTTAAAGTAGGCCAAACCGTTGGAGTAGGCTGTATGGTAGACTCATGTCGCGAATGCGAACCCTGTAAACACGATTTGGAGCAGTTTTGTGAAGAAGGAATGGTGGGCACGTATAATGGTAAAGACAAGCATTTAGGAGGTCATACTTTTGGCGGTTATTCCGAAGAAATTATTGTTGATCACTATTATGTGCTTAGCGTACCCGATAATCTGGATACTAAAGCCGTAGCGCCACTATTATGCGCGGGTATCACTACATTCTCTCCATTAAACCATTGGAAAGTTGGAAAAGGAGATAAAGTTGGTGTAATAGGTCTTGGAGGTCTGGGACATATGGGAATCAAATTTGCTCACGCAATGGGAGCACACGTAGTGATGATTACCACCAGCCCTGGTAAAGCAGAAGATGCGAAGCGATTAGGTGCAGATGAAGTATTGATCTCTAAAGACAAAGATGCGATGAAAAAGCACAAGGGTTCTTTTGATTTCTTACTTAATACCGTTCCTGTAGGGCACGACATCAATCCGTATTTAAACTTATTGAAAATTGATGCGACCATGTGTATGGTAGGAGCTGTAGAACCGCTTGAGGCTGTACACGGTGGCAACCTGATTATGGGCCGTAAAAATGTTGCAGGTTCCTTAATTGGTGGTATTAAAGAAACTCAGGAAATGCTCGATTTTTGTGGAGAGCACGATATTGTAAGTGATATCGAGATGATCAACATCGATACGATTAATGAAGCCTATGAGCGTGTAGTTAATGGTGATGTGAAATACCGTTTTGTTATCGACATTGAATCGTTGAGAAACTAGGGTTTATAGACATTAGAATCAAAAAGCCGATACAACTGATTGTATCGGCTTTTTTTTTATGCTTAATAAGATCACTATTTACAGGAATCCAGTATTGACTGAATTCCGCGTAGCGGAACTAATGACCAGTGCGGCCGGTTATTGAGTTCATAATTAAGTTCAGTCACTGCTTTTTCAAGTATAAAGGTTTCTAACAATACTTTGAAGTCATCGGTGTCTGACGGAATCAGATTAGAATCTCCTAACGTATCGCAATAGCCTTTCAAATAAAATCGCGTCATATAATAAAACCAAAGTTCTGCCCAGTGCTCCAGGTCAGACTCCCGGTATTCATCAGCATAATTGATTTGCATAAAGGGTGTGTAAGCCGCATAATGAAGGGATCGTATCATCGAGGCCACATCACGTAAGCCAGATCGTAGAATTCGACGCTCACTAAAAGGTCGCGTAGGCTCGCCTTCAAAATTAATAATAATGTAGTCCTTACCGGTCCATAGTAATTGCTCCAGATGATAATCTCCATGGGTTCGTATTTTAACGGTATCCAGTTTGTGGTCAAAGACACGCTTAAAGCATTCTGAAACTTCATTCTTTCGCTCTAAAACTGCTTCAGCTTCCTGCTGTATTCCTTCGGGAAGACTGGGTATTGATTTTTTGAGATTTTCAAAGGTTTCCCGGCTCAGGCTTTGTAGGGATGAATAGAGCGAACGCTGATAATGTAACGAAAACGCTTCATGCTCAAAGCCTTTAAGATTTTTATGACTGGCCAGTGCCTGGTGCATTTCGGCACTACGCTGCCCTAAAAGACTTATGCGTTGGGGCAATAAACTATCTACAAGCTCCTGATCACGCTCAATAAGTTCCTCAAAAGTGAGTTTTTCCAATCGGGATTCCGTGTTGAACTTTGGGACTTCGGGTATATTAGACGTCTCTACGCGCTCTATATATCGATGCGCCGCATCTTTTGCATTTTCCCAGGCAGTACCCGTATTCGTTACCAAATCCTGCATCATTCCAAGCACAGGATCACTATTTCTCGGAGTTTTATACCGAATACTTCCCATATACTGAGGGGTGTTGTCAAACTGAACGGTTTCGGTAAGAAACTGTGAGATTTCCGCATCGGGGTTTATGGTACTATCTAATCTACGGTATAACTTCAGAAAATAGCGGTGATCATAAATGATTGAAGTATTGCTGCGACGGGTTTCAATTAAACGTGAAGAAACTTCTTCTATATCGCCGTCTGGTGCAGTTTTCCCTTTTTCAAACACCATCGCTTCCTTACCTGATTTGATGGTTTTGCCTTTCTGAAGGTTGTAAAAAAGGAACTCACGAAATTCGGGCACATGTACTGCATCCACCAGAAGTCCTTCTTCATTACCCAATGTTATTTGAGAAATTTTGCCTTTTTCGGGTAATTCTTCCAGAAGTTTCTCGTGATTCAGAGAAACAAATGCTACGGGAAACTGATAAATTTCAGGTAAGCCTTCGTTATAGGTTACTTCCGCAATCAGGTTTTTAACTGGAAAATCTGGAACATCCAGATCCAGGATATTATCTACTGAAATAGATTGTACAATACGGTTTTGGTCTGTAAACCAGTATTGACCTTTAAAATAACGGGGAAATACTTTTACTTCAAGTGCCTGAAGCGCCTTATTACTGAAAAGTTCATCCCAACCGGAAGCTTTAAGCTGTGGTAAAGGACCATCTTGAGAAGCTACATCGGCTTTTATAAGCGAGAACCAGTAATACCCGTGTGGTGCCATCGTAAAAAGATATGGTCGACTGGTAATTTTTGGAAATCTATTATGACTGAAAACTTCCACCGGAATATAATCTACATAATCATCAAGCTCAAGTTCCACAGCCTGTGAAAAGCGGGAAAGATTTGCTATCACCAGAATATTTTCGTCGCCATAACTCCGGGTAAAGGCCAGTATTTTTGAGTTGGAAGGGGAGAAGAACTTGATATCGCCGCGCCCAAAGGCTTTAAAACTTTTACGCATATTCAATATACGCTTCATCCACCAGAGCAGCGAAGACGGATTGATTTGCTGAGACTCTACATTGACTGTTTGTGAATTGTACTGTGGGTCAATAATTGTAGGCAGGTATAACTTTTGCGGATTTGCCATCGAGAACCCGGCATTTCGGTCTGCTCTCCATTGCATGGGTGTACGTACGCCATCGCGATCTCCCAGATAGAAATTATCACCCATCCCGATCTCATCCCCATAATACATGACCGGAGTTCCTGGAAGGGAGAAGAGCAATACATTCATCAGCTCAATTTTACTGCGATTATTATCAAGCAGGGGTGCAAGTCTGCGGCGAATTCCCACATTAATTTTGGCTTTATGATCCTGAGAATAGACTTTATACATATAATCTCGCTCCTCATCGGTCACCATTTCGAGGGTGAGTTCGTCGTGATTTCTTAGGAAAATCGCCCACTGGCAACTTTCAGGAATATCCGGTGTTTGGTCTATAATATCTATAATAGGATAGCGGTCTTCCATTTTTACCGACATAAACATGCGCGGCATAATAGGGAAGTGGTAATTCATATGACACTCATCACCATCACCAAAATAAGCAGCAGAATCTTCGGGCCACATGTTAGCCTCTGCGAGCAGCAATTTGTTATCGTATTTATCGTCTATGCGTTTACGGAGTTTTTTAAGGAATACGTGCGTTTCCGGCAAATTTTCGCAGTTTGTGCCATCGCGTTCAAACAGATAGGGTACGGCATCAAGCCTAAAGCCATCAACACCCAGGTCGCACCAGAAATCCATAATATTAAAGACTTCTTCCTGCACATCGGGATTATCAAAATTTAAATCGGGCTGATGGGCAAAGAAGCGGTGCCAGTAGTACTCCCCGGCAACCGGATCCCAGCTCCAGTTAGAAGGTTCGGTATCTGTAAAAATGATACGCGCATCCTTATACTTTTCAACGCTGTCACTCCACACATAATAATTTCGGTATTTAGAACCTGCAGGAGCTTTGCGCGCCCGTTGAAACCACTCGTGCTGATCTGAAGTGTGATTAATTACAAGTTCGGTAATTACTTTCAGACCGCGTTTATGAGCCTCTTCTATAAAGTGTTTAAAATCTTCAATCTCTCCATAAGAAGGATTGATGCTGTAATAGTCTGCAATATCATAACCATCGTCGCGTAAGGGCGAGGGATAGAAGGGTAGTAACCAAATCGCTGTAATACCCAGTTCTTCTAAATAATCAAGCTTCTGTAATAATCCTTCAAAATCCCCGATTCCATCTCCATTACTGTCAAAAAAAGCTTTGATGTGCAGTTCGTATATCACCGCATCTTTGTACCAGTTTTTCTGATTTTCGGAAAGTGAAGGATTTATCATAAGTATTAATAGTATTTGATTAGTTAGAATAAAACAGATAGACTTAAAAGTCATCAGCTTTAAATTTAAAAAAGTAGCCTGATATCAGGCGTTAAATAAAGAATAAAGCTTTTTTGTAAGTGAATAAAAAAAGAGCTACCATTCAGAATTTCAAGGTGTTTAAAAGATAATCAGCTATTTTGAAGCTAAGACCAATAATTAGTTTACCTTTACGCCAGTAAACGCAGAGAGTTGTTTTGCGTTATCTATAAGTTCAGTACTCTTTTTAAGTTATTACCGCTCTCGAGGCAAGTTTCCATTCTGAAACAGGTGAATTTTTTCACACTACTCTTCACAATACTACTTCTTCTTTAACTGTATTCTAAGATTCTTATCAAGTACCTGTAAAACCGGTTTCGCGGCTTTTTATGCTCGAAATCAAATAAGATAATATGAATAAGATAAAGCGTTTTTTAAATAAATTAATTAATAATAGAGTAACTACAATGAAAGAAGGAACAGTAAAATTTTTCAATAATGCAAAAGGATTTGGATTTATCAATCCTGAAGGGTCAAACGAAGATGTTTTCGTACACGCTAGCGGCTTAATTGACGAAGTACGTGAGAATGACCGCGTAGAATTTGAAACTGAAAGAGGTAAAAAAGGAATCAATGCAATCAACGTTCGCGTTATTGACTAAGTCCATATTTTATAAAATTCTTAAAGCCTTCGTTATGAAGGCTTTTTTTATGTCTAAAATTTGATATTTAATTCTGGAGAATAGTAGTAATTTCGCCCAAATTTTTTCTGCCGATGAAAACCCAAATTGAGGGAGATCAACCCATCACTCCTGAAGATTTAGCTACATGCTTAAGCGTCCTTGACACGCTAAATTCACAAACCGATTTAATTTTTGAATTATCTCAGGATGAGCGTATTGCTTTACTTAAGGCAGCAGGAAAATTGTCTCGCCCCACAAGAGATGAATTTTCACGTCGTAAAAAAGACGCAAAAAAAGCGCAGAAGCGTAAACAGGCAGCACGGGATCGGGCTGCGCGAAAAGTAACCGGAATACGCAGCGCACGGGAAGCACATATTTTTACAGCTCCAAAATTATTGGCTGAAGCAGACTTAAGCGCTATCGAAACTGGCGAACTCTCAACACCTCGTAATTGCTACGTTTGTAAGACCGAATACACCCAACTACACCATTTTTACGATACCATGTGTACCGAATGTGGTGACTTTAATTATGCTAAGCGTTTCCAAACGGCCGATTTAACCGGTCAGGTTGCGGTGATGACGGGCACCCGTCTTAAAATAGGGTATCACATCACGTTGATGTTACTTCGGGCTGGAGCAACTGTAGTGGCCACTACACGATTTCCGGTTGATTCTGCGTTGCGCTTTGCCAAAGAGGAAGATTATCACCTTTGGGCAGATCGTTTGCATATTCATGGGTTGGATTTAAGACACATTCCCAGTGTGGAAATCTTCTGCAATTATATTGAGCAGCGCTATGAGCGACTGGATATCCTTATCAATAATGCGGCGCAAACGGTTCGAAGACCTGCAGGATTTTATCAGCACCTGATGGCCAATGAAGAGCTTCCGGTAGCTGATTTACCGAAGGTCGCAACTAAACTTTTGAAAGATCATTTAGGTTTACTTGACGAGCTTAAGTCGCTCAACACCAAAACGACCAACAATCGTAATATGCCGGTAACATGGCACGCTCCAGAACCGGGAATCGGAATACGCGCTTCAGCAAAATTATCACAGATACCTTACAGTTTTGATAGCAGCTTACAGGCTTCAGAAGTTTTTCCGGAAGGTAAACTGGATGCAGATTTACAACAGGTAGATTTACGCAAGACCAACAGCTGGCGCTTAAAACTGGGTGAGATAGAAACTACTGAAATGCTTGAAGTACAACTGGTGAATTCAGTGGCTCCTTTTGTATTGTGTAACCGCCTTTCTGAATTGATGAAGAAGCATCCTACAGGCTGTAAGCACATCATCAACGTATCTGCAATGGAGGGTAAGTTTCATCGCTTTTTTAAGGAAGACCGCCATCCACATACCAATATGGCAAAGGCTGCGCTTAATATGCTTACGCACACGGCTGCAGGTAGTTTGGCAAAGGAGGGTATTTTTATCAATGCAGTTGACACCGGTTGGGTTACCGATGAAGACCCTGCAGAACTGGCAAAACGCAAGATGGAGCAACATGATTTTCAGCCGCCGTTGGATATTGTAGACGGAGCGGCACGTGTAGTTGATCCCTTATTTGACGGTATCAACACCGGTAAACACTGGAGCGGTAAGTTTCTTAAAGATTATTTTCCCATAGACTGGTAATGAGTACACAACCCAATAATCCCTTACACGGGATCACCCTTGCTGTCATTGTAGAACGTCTCGCCGATCATTACGGATGGGAGGAGCTCGCTGCACGCATTCCTATAAATTGCTTTAAAAGCAACCCTTCTATAAAATCAAGTTTAAAATTTTTACGAAGAACAGACTGGGCTCGGGAAAAAGTAGAGCGTTTGTATATTAAGACCTTCAAATAAATCTTGTTTTAGTACAAAAGACTATCATTTACGGGCGATGTGCTCGCTGAAAAAGCTAAACTCAGAAATCTGAGTGTATAATTTCCGGTATTTTTCCCATCTTAATTAAGTCAGCATGAAGCATATCTTGACCGACTTACGTATTTTAGTCCGGTTAGTGAAGAATCGCGAGATCTGATCTTTGCATACTGATCATAACACAACCCATGAAGACTTTATGAAGACGAGTTTTCGATAATCGTATTAGACCCAGAAATGTCTGAATAGTTAAAGGCGTGTGGTAAACTACTCTGGTTTAAGCAGATGCAGAAACGCCCAAATTAAAAGGAGCTGTTCAAATTGATAAAGGTGTTTTGGCAAAAACTAATGCGATTATAGGTCTACAAAACCCATTGATCTACTGAAAAAATAGTCGATAATTCACACTAGAATCGTTTTGACGTTAAGGCAGTTTCTTTTTGAAACCGCCTTATTTCGGTTAAATGAAAGAGATTATAACTATCTATCAATGCTTTTAATAGGTTAATTCCTTTTACAGGTGCATCACTTGAACAATGAATTAACCTCAATTTATGTCTCCTTTTACTTTTGATCAATTAGCAATTGCTGTTTCCGCAGAAAAAATTGGCGATACCTCACAAACGTTCTCCGGTTTAAATCACCTGGATCAGGCGACTGCCAGGCAGGTAAGTTTTATAGGTTCTTCTAAGTACACGAAAAACTATGCAACCACAAAAGCAGGGGCGGTTGTGATAAACGATTCGTTGAAGCATTTGGTAAAGGGCGAAATTCCCATATTGGTGGTTAAAAACGCAGATCTTGCGATGGCGAAGTTGCTGAGTCTTTATGAACGGGAATCACCGGTATTTGAAACTGCAATCAGTCCACTGGCCTATATTCATCCCACAGCCCGTATTGGAGCGGATTGTAAAATAGGCCCGGGATGTTATGTTGGTGCAAAGACGCTACTTTCAGATGGAGTAACGTTATATCCCAATGTCACCATTATGGATGAATACCAAATAGGAACGCAAACCATAATCTGGTCTGGAACGGTAATCCGCGAACGCTCACAGATAGGAGCCTTTTGCATCTTTCACAACAACGTTAGTATTGGCGCAGATGGTTTTGGCTATCGCCCCGCAGAAGATGGCAGGGGACTGGTCAAAATCGTACATATAGGTAATGTCGTGATTGGTAACGGCGTAGAAATAGGTGCAAATTCTTGTGTAGACCGTGGAAAATTTGATTCAACAATCGTAGGAGACGGTTGTAAAATTGATAATCTGGTACAAATAGCGCACAACTGCATTTTAGGAAAATGCTGTATTATGGCAGGGCACAGTGGCCTTGCCGGTTCGGTTACGCTGGGAGACGGAGTTATTATAGGCGGAAGCGCATCTATAAAAGTTCATATCACCATTCATAGTGGGGCGGTAGTAGCTGCCGGATCTGGTGTTATGGGCGATGTTGAAGCAGGTAAAACAGTCTTGGGCTACCCGGCAACAGAATCCCGCGCTAAACTACGCGAATGGGCAGCGGTACGTAAATTGGGTAAATCTTAGAGCGGAAAGCGATACAGCAATTCCATCTTAAATAAAGCACCTTTGGCTAGAGGCGTATTCAGCTGATTGCGATCATCACCCAAAAAGAATAGACTCAAGCCCAGATCAACCTGATCGTTTTCTTCAAAGGCTTTGTAAGTACGGGTAATGCTATAACCGGCTTTGGCTTTTAAGTAGAGATTTTTGGCCACAGGGTAGCGCAAATAGGCAAAAAACTCGGTGGTATTTTTAACGAAATAGACATTTTCAGTATTGAAAACCGGATCTCCCAGTGCATAACTGGAAGTAAGTCCATTGACATCACCACCTATATTTATTTTGTCGGTGAGCATGTAATTCATATCGCCGTTTATGGTCGTGATATAAGCTTCAAAGCGTTTGCTGGGACTTAGGTAGTAAAAACCCGCGTAAGGAACCAGAAACGGACCAAATTCTTCAGTATTCGCGTACAAACCAAACTTCCAGCTGAAGTTCTCATTTTTCTTTAAAGTAGCCAAAGCGAGTCCGCCGAGCTGAAAACCTCTTCCGGTCATTGCATCGAGTTGCGTGGCCAGTTTGGGAATCACCAGATAGGTAATGGCAAGCCGGTCTGAATACTTATGGTTAAAGCCCAAAGCGATTCCCAGAGAAGCAAAGGTATATGCTGAATTTATGCTGGGATCTATACGCAAAGTATTCGACTCCAGTAAAAGCGTACTGATAAAGGTGTTTTTTTCGTCTAAAACCTTAGGAAATGTAAATTGAAATTCCAATTCCTTTACCGCAGTAGACTGGTTGCTGTTCTCAAACTCGTTTTGGGGCGTGACGCTGTAAGAAAGATTAGCGATATCTACATAATTCTGCGCATAGCTGTTAAAGAATACTGCAACTAGCAGCACAAACGGAAGGGTTTTTCTCATCTAACGAATATAGCTAAAAATAAAAACGGACTTTTTAAAAAATCCGTTTTCAGTTAATTATCAATAAGTGTGGGTAATTTAATTAACCTGAATGGCACCAATACCGGCCTGCCAAAGGCTGGCATTGTATTGAGGAATTCGCGTGTTCAAAAGCGCATTTCCTTCAGCTTTAAGTTTTTGCCATTCGGAATTTAAACCTTTCAATTCTTCCAGATTTGAAGCATTTACACGCGGGATGCTGCTTTCCGTTTGATTGAGCAGAAACATATAGTTTGCGGTGAACTTGTTTTCAAAGTTTTCCACATCATCATAAGCTTTAGACTTACGCTGCACCATTTGTTCATCCCATTCCTGTAAATCGTTCACCAGCTTTTTACCGGTTTCGCGCAAAGCTTCGGGCAATGCATCTGATTTTTTAAGCAAAGCCGAAAGTTGGTCCTGCGCACTTTTCAATTTTGTTACCAGTTGGTGCATTTCATATACATTGGTTTCCATTTCGGTCATTACGCTGTCGTATTCAGCAAATTGTGAATCCGGAATATCGAGTTTGGGATTCTGCTGAATGATTGCAGTAGTAGTTGCTTTTTGATTTCCGTATTCTAATTCCATTTTATAGGTGCCCGGAGCTGCTTTGTGCCCGGAGTAACCCGCTTCGATATACACATCTTCCACCCCGGGAAGTCCCGTGTGTCTGCCATCCCAAACAAAGCGATTCAGTCCTTCCAGTGTAGAAAGCGTTGGTGTAGGTGATGGCCCGCCGGCATAGGATTTAAAATTTTCGTCTGCTTTTGAAGAAAAGTTGGTGATCAATTTACCCTGAGCGTCATAAACACGCAGTTTTAAGGGAATCGAATCGGTCACTTTTGACAGGTTGTAATACAACACCACACCGTTGGCAGGATTTACCCCGCCGGAATCTGAAGTACCATCAAAATCGGGATTGCTGCTATTTAAAGCGCTATACCAGCTTCCATAGGTAGAAATTTCGGGCTCATAAAGCTGAAAACCGGAAGGCTTGTTTTTATATTGTGATAACAACTTGAGATCATCAAGTATCCAGAAAGAGCGTCCTGAAGTAGCAACGATCAAATCCCCTTGATGCACTTTCAGATCGGTAATAGGCGTCACCGGAAGGTTTAATTGAAGGGATTCCCAGTTTTTGCCATCATCAAAAGAGATGTAAACACCTTGCTCAGTCCCGGCATAAAGTAACCCCTTACGATCAGCATCTTCGCGAACTACACGGGTGTAAGCACCATATGGAATACCCTTATTAATGTTTGACCAGGTTTTTCCGTAATCTGTTGTTTTATAAATCGCCGGGGTATAATCGTTAAATTTATAACGTGTTGTGGCGATATAGGCAGTTGCCGGGTCGTGGGGAGAAACTTCAATAGCATTGACAAGCGTTTCGCCCAGACCTTTTGGAGTTATATCCTGCCAGGTTTTGCCGTTGTCGCGTGTGATATGCACCATACCATCATCACTACCGGTGTAGAAAACGCCGGCTTCGTGTGGCGATTCAATGAGATAGCTGATAGTTCCATAATTTTCAGCACCTACAGCTTCTACGGTATAAGGTCCGCCACCTTTACCTTGTTTAGCATCGATATTTCGGGTGAGATCCGGGGAAAATTCGGTCCAGGTTTTCCCTTGATCATCGGTTTTTAAAACGAGTTGCGCTGCGTGATAAACAGTGCCTGGTTCGTGCTGAGACCAGATGATGGGGGCATTCCAGTTGTACAGGTATTTCATATCACGTGCGGCTTTTCCCAAATACTGAATGGGAGCTGCCATGATGTTGGTACTCATTTTGGTCTCGGTATCCAAAACCTCAATGGTTCCCAGATAGCTTCCGCCATAAACATACCGCGGATCGTCAGGATCAAAAGCCAAAAACGCACTTTCGCCTCCGGCAGAAGCAGACCAGTTTTCACGACCTATACTGCCGCTTCCCGGAGCCATACTGGCTATTTTAACCGAAGAATTGTCTTGCTGTCCGGCATAAATGTTATACGGATAGAGATTATCGGTATTGATGCGGTAAAATTGCGCGGTAGGCATATTGTCCTGCGTAGACCAGCTTTCCCCATAATTGTAAGAAATGGCAGCACCGCCGTCATTGCCAATAACCATGTTTTTAGAATTGTTAGGATTAATCCACAAATCGTGATAATCCCCGTGTGTACCGGATAAGGTTTCCCAGGTTTTTCCACCATCGGTTGATCGTAAAGCGGGAGCACTCATCACGTAAACCGTATTTTCAGCAGAAGGATCTGCAAAAACTTCGGTATAATACCAGGCCCGCTGGGTAAGTCGGTTATCACCGCTAACCATATTCCAGCTTTCTCCGGCGTCGTTGGATACAAATAATCCGCCTTTATCCTGCTGACTGTCACTTTCAATTAAGGAATACACCTTATCAGGATTAGCCCGGCTTACTGCGATGGCCATCTTTCCTTTTTCTTGAGGAAGCCCGTTATGAATCGTATCCCAGGTTTTTCCGGCATCAGTAGATTTGTACAAACCGCTACCTTTTCCGCCGCTGATCATCTTCCATGGGGTGCGCTGGTGTTCCCACATGGAGGCGTATACTACATTGGGGTTGTGAACATCTATGGAGAGTTCGTTTGCGCCGGTTTGTTCATTCACAAACAAAACCTGTTCCCAGCTTTCGCCGCCATTGGTACTTTTATAGACTCCGCGCTCGGCGGTAGGAGCCTGCATTGCACCCTGCGCAGCTACATAAACCACGTCCGGACTTTTGGGGTGTATGACAATACGCGCGATTTGCTGAGTTTTGGGAAGACCTATGTGCTTCCAGGTTTTCCCGGCATCAGTTGATTTATAAACTCCATCCCCATACGAAGTCATCACCCCGCGTATCGCGTGCTCGCCCATACCTACGTAAATAACGTTAGGATCAGACTCAGATACCGCCACGGCACCAACAGAACCGGTTTTAAAGAAACCGTCTGAAATATTATACCAATGCTGCCCGGCATCTTCTGTTTTCCACAAGCCGCCACCGGTGGTACCCATATAATAGGTGAGTGGATCACCAATGACACCACTAACTGAGTTACTGCGACCGCCTCTAAACGGACCAATACTGCGGTATTTTACGGGTTTAAAGTAATCGTTAAGTTCCTGCGCCGCTGCGCTAAATCCGAGTAGAAGGAGTAGGAAGAGATAGTAGTGAATTTTCATATGATCAACCAGTTAAGGATTAATATTTAAAAATAGAATTTTTAAAATACCTCTCGGTTATATCCATAAAAAAAGCGGCTCAATCGAGCCGCTTTTCGAAACGTCTAAAAAAATGACGTATTAATTTGCGATTTTCTCAACTTCGCGCTCTACGTCTTTCTTAAATTTTTTGGTATCATTTCCGGTAATTTTGTGCTCTACTTCATCGTAAGCTTCTTTTACCTTGATTTCAGCGTCAGTATAGGTTTCTTTTAATTTTTCGCCTAAATCATTAATTTTTCCTTTTATTTTTGCCTTTTCTTCTTCACTGGCATTTTTATATTTCCACCACGCAAAAAGTCCACCAGCCAAACCTAAAACTGCTGCTGCTATTCCTGTATTCTGTTTTCTAGTTGTCATAATCAATTGTTTTAATGTTCACTCTAAATTAGTCAAAGCTTATTCCAACCGTCTCGTTGTCAGTCAACTTTACAATAACTTTAATATAAAACGGATTTATGAAGGTATATCTCTTAAATTTTTAAGATGAAGTACATCTACGGCTGTCAGCGGGTTACTTAGTAATGTCAGCAAAAGTTGTTTTTACTGTCATTACCGTGTTTACCTGACTTAATTTCAGGAAATTTCCCCTTTCATAAGGGTTATCTTTCTGATTATCCAAATTGAGGAATGAACTATTTTTAGAGTATTCGATTATGTGCTTAGCTTACCTAACAATATTTCTTGCAAACTCAATTAATAGTAAACTTTATGAAAGCAATTTTCAAATTAGCAGTACTCGTTCTTACCACCATAACTTTACAGGCTCAAAATCAGATGTATTTGGAGATTCCGGATATCCCGGGAGAATCCCAGCGTATGAATTTTGAAGATCAGATTGTTGTAGATGCTTTTGCTTTTAGCGTCAAAAATCCGAAGACAAAAGTAGGATCGGGGCGCGTGAGCAGCCGGGTTGTATTTTCAGGAATCCAAATCCATAAAAAAACTGACATTGCTACAAACCCAATGTTGGAGGGCCTCAAACAAAGGCAGCGGTTTAATGAAGTTAAATTAACTCTTGTAAGCGAATCTGGTGGGCAGGGCAGTCAAGCTTATCTCGTATATACATTAAAAAATGTCGTTATTTCGGCCTATGAAATTGAAGGTACTACCGAAGATCTAAGACCCGCAGAGCGATGGCTTTTAGAATTTGAGTCGATAAACAGCGTGTATACACGCACAGACATCGATGGTTCTGCCGGCGATTCCAATGAATTTGAGTACAGTGTCAAATCGGGAATGTAAGCGACTTTATATTTGTAAATGAGTTCCAATTCGTTGTCAGGCCTACTGACAGTGAATTTTTTTATGCAAAGACAGGAAAGCTAACAGATCCCGACAAAGATTTAAAACCTGTAGCTTTGTATAAAACGCCTCGTATGCCTTTTAAGATCAATAATCGTTTTTCTAAGACTCTTCCCGCAGATCCCAATCCTGAAAATTCCCGGCGTCAGGTTATTCAGGGATTTTATTCCTATGTCACACCCAAAGAAACCGGTAAACCCAAACTCTTACATGTTTCTGATGAAATGGCAACAGAACTGGGTCTTGATCAGGAAGAAATCCAGTCAGATAACTTTTTAAATCTGATGACCGGCAACAGCGTGTTACCCGAAACCAAACCCTATGCGATGGTATATGGCGGACATCAGTTTGGCCATTGGGCGGGACAATTGGGTGACGGGCGTGCCATCAATTTATTTGAAGCTGAAGGAAAAACCCAACATTGGGCAGTGCAGCTTAAAGGAGCAGGGGAGACTCCGTTTTCTCGTTCGGCAGATGGGCTTGCGGTTTTGCGTTCTTCCATTAGAGAATATTTGATGAGTGAAGCGATGCATCATCTTGGCATTCCCACCACCCGGGCACTTTCTCTGGCGCTCACCGGTGATTCCGTTTTACGCGATGTGATGTATGATGGTAATCCGGCCTATGAAAAAGGAGCCGTGGTTTCACGAGTAGCCGAATCCTTCTTACGTTTTGGAAATTATCAGATTTTCACGGCCCGCAACGATGTAGCCAGTTTGCAGCAACTGGTGGATTATACCATCAAAACGCATTTTAGTCATTTGGGTGCGCCATCAAAGGAGACGTATCTGAAGTTTTTTGAAGAAGTAAGCCAACGTACGCTTACGATGATCATTCACTGGCAACGTGTGGGTTTTGTTCATGGCGTGATGAACACCGATAATATGAGCATTCTGGGGCTTACGATTGATTACGGACCTTACGGCTGGTTAGAAGGTTTTGACTGGGGCTGGACGCCTAATACCACAGACCGCCAGCACAAGCGCTACCGCTATGGCAATCAGCCCAATATAGGGTTGTGGAATTTATACCAGTTGGCTAATGCTTTATATCCGCTGGTTGAAGAATCTGAAGGTTTTGAGGAAATCCTCGACGGTTACAAGTCTGGCTATGCGGTTCAATCTCTGGAAATGATGGCCGCTAAACTGGGACTTCAGAATCCGGGCGAAGACGATTTAAAACTCATTGCAGATCTGGAGGAGTGCCTGCAACTTACCGAAACCGATATGACGATCTTCTTCCGCAAATTAGGTGATTTTAAAAAGGATGCTTCGGTAGCTGGATTTAAGCTCATTGAAGATGCCTTTTACCTTCCTAATGAATTAACTGAAGAAATTAAAAGTCAATGGACCGATTGGTTTTCCGCGTATGCGAAACGTTTACGACAGGAATCCCGTTCTGATGATGAGCGACGGATAGCGATGAACCGGATCAATCCCAAATATGCACTGCGTAATTATATGGCTCAACTTGCCATAGATGCAGCAGATAAAGGGGATTACAGTCTGATTGATGAAATGTATCAGCTGCTCAAAAAGCCTTATGACGAGCAACCGGAATACCAAAACTGGTTTGCCAAACGGCCGGAATGGGCGCGGGATAAAGTAGGTTGTTCTATGCTTTCGTGCAGTTCGTAATGGATATAAAAGCCTTTCTTCAAAAAATCCCAATTGGCTATTCTGAAGGCCTTTATAAAGACAAAAAGTACGGCATCACCCGTACGGATTTTAATGCCGGAAAAAGCTTAAAAATCTATGCGGAAGAATTGGGTGGAACCGATTTTATAAGTCTTAATTACTACGAAACCCAAACCGGTCAACTACTAAAACCCTGCGAAATGCCCAAAGCTAAGGTAATTGCATTTTTAGTTGATGTAAAAATTATCGATTTAAATACATAACTATCAGTATTACAGGTTTTTATTTTGGTTATCTTTAAGTAACTAACCAAAAACTCTCCACCATGAAACCTGTATTTTTCACCGCTTGCACACTGCTCGTACTTCTGGCGTGCGACCCAAAATCAAAGCCCGAAACAACTTCCTATACCCAAACCGATTTTAAACCTGAAACTGCAGCAGACAGCATCGAGGTACGCATCGCACCCGATCATGATTATCCGCATCCCGAAGTAATCACGGTTTACGATAAACTCAACTTTGGTAACGGGTATAACAGCACAACCGGTAAAACGTATTTTGGCGTGATGGAATTTGCAGGAAGCGAGAGCGATATCGAACTCATGGCCGGTGCAAAAGGGAATCGGGGAGAGGTGACCATGGAAATTTTAGAAAGTAAAGAAGACCTTAAAAAATCACTTAATGTTACTGCTGAAGCCGAATTGGATATGATCATTTACGGGATTACCTCAAAAAACTCATTAAAATTAAAAACCGTTCAGGATACCGAGTTTTCAGACTTTTCGCAACACGCGGTTATCAAAGCGCGCTATGTTAATGAACCTTTGGTACTCATCAATCCGCGTGTAAAGCAGGAATTGATAGACCTTGCCCAATCAGATCCCGAAACCTTTATACGCACCTGTGGCGATATGTTTGTAAGCCGTATTTATACTGGAGGTGAATTGTACTCCGTTTTTAGCCTGAGTAGTCAGGACAGCAATGAAAAAACACAAAACGAACTCTTTTTTAAGAGTGCTAACACCTATTTAACCACCAGTTTTACTGCAAGTATTGATGCAAGTACGGTAAACGAAAAAATCAAAAACACCAAAAATATAAAAACCAGTGTCATTACTGAAGGAGGCGGACGCACACCAGACGGCTTGGAACTTACCGACTACCTTAAATACGCTGCAGATTTTAAAGAGCAGGTAGGAGCAGACCAGCGTGCGGTGATTTTATATGTGGAACTCAGTCCGTACGAAAGCATCGCAGGTTTCCCAAAACTGGACTTTAGCAAAATACGGGTCGTGCAAAAACAGTTTTTAGACCTGGCTACCAATCTGGTAAGCAGTATGACCGAGGATAAAAATACTGCGGAGTTTGTGGCTGCTCATACCGAACTTTTCACGGATGAGGATAGTGCACAGAGCCAGGCGGTCATTGCAAACTATCCCGAAAACAAAAATCTGCTTGCGCGACTTATTGCCGATTGCCGTGCAGATCCTGATTACTGTGATTTTAAAGATTTACAGGTTTTTGCGGAATATGAACCCTATAATCCCCAAATTGATTTTCCCGAATGGCAGGGTGAACAAACCACACTACCCTTAAAAGAAGCTTCGGGCTGGGTAACGCTCACTGAAAATACGCAAGATGGGCGTATACTTTCAATAAATGGTGATTTTGAATTGCGTCAGAACACCACTGATTCGCCGGATTGCCGGGCGCTGGTATACCGTCAGGAAATCATTCCATTTGGGCAGCAAATGACCGAGGAAGGCGGATTCTGGTGGTGGCAAAACGCGGTTTATCGCTCTGTTTTCTTGCGGTTTTGGTATCCGTATTATGAGGTGCGCTATTTAAGCTTGGAAACGGGCGATGTAGTGAAAACGTTTAACTATTCCGGGCCGGTTCAGGTAGAACCCAATAAAAAAGTACAAATCCGTTTAAGGAATCCCGATGCTGAACTGGTTTACAAATCGGGTAGCAAATACAACCCCATTGGCGAAAAGGCCGAAAAACAGCTGAAATACAAGCGAACTCCACGCATGACTATTGTAGAAAACTGTGATCCTGCGCTTAAAGTAACTGCGGTAATCGCTGCTAAAAATGCGAAACCCAAAGCCCACGTTAATTCAAATTTAATGACTTCAGTGGCAGCTGAACCACGCAGAGCACTACCTTCCATAAAATGGCCGGAAAAAGAAGCTGACACCAATGCGGTGCCGTTAATCATTACCTATGGCCAAACGAAGTAACTACAAGATGTAAGGTTTTGGGTATTGGTAGACTTAATTCCGGAAATGGTAAAACTTGAAAAAATAGCCCTAGGTGGTGGATGTCATTGGTGTACCGAGGCCGTATTTCAATCTTTAAAAGGAGTTGAACGGGTAGAGCAGGGGTATGTGGCTGCTACAGGAGACGAAAGCTGGTTTTCAGAAGGCGTGATTGTGCATTATGATGCAGAAAAGCTACCGTTACACATTTTGCTTGAAGTGCATTTGCGAACGCATAAAAGCACTTCGGCTCATAGCTTTAGAACAAAATACCGATCGGCTGTATATACCTTCTCAGCAGCACAAAAGAGCAGGGCTGAAGAATCGATTCATAAACTTCAGAGCCATTTTGGCGAACCACTCATTACGCGGGTTTTAGATTTTTCGGCCTTTAAAGCTTCCCGTGAAGCCCTACATAACTATTATCAGTCAGATCCGAATAAACTATTCTGTATAAATTACATAACTCCCAAACTTAAAGTACTACTTGAAGAGTATAGTGCTTATTTCAATACATCGTTTCTTAAATAAATTAACCGGTCCTTTTTTGCTTTTAGGCTCAGATATTAAGAAAATCTTGGTACTCAGGCCCGATAGGAGTTTTTAACTTTAAACAAAAACCAAACTATGAGCACTGTAAAAATCAAAGAAATTCACTTCATCAATCACGATGTTTTACATATCGAAACCGAAAAACCTGAAAACTTCAGTTTTGAGCCGGGTCAGGCCACAGAAGTAGCCATTAACAAACCAGACTGGAAAGATGAAAAACGCCCTTTTACCTTTACCAATTTACCCGAAGAGGATGTACTTCAATTTACGATTAAAACCTATCCTGATCACGACGGGGTGACCGAACAGCTGGGCAAGCTCACAGCCGGTGACGAACTTATTCTGGGAGATGCCTGGGGAGCGATTAAGTATCAGGGACCGGGTGTCTTTATAGCCGGTGGCGCGGGTATCACACCTTTTTTGGCCATTTTTAAAAATCTGAATAAAGAACAAAGCCTGAGTGGAAACAAGCTCATTTTTGGGAATAAAAAGAAAGAAGATATCATTTATGCAGCAGAACTGGAAAAGATGTTGGGCGATGATTTTATCAATATTCTTTCAGACGAAAAAGATAGTCGGTTTGCAAGCGGATATATCGATAAGGATTTTATTAAAAAGCATATCAATACAACCACACTAAAAAAGTTTTATGTCTGCGGACCGCCGCCGATGATGGATGCCGTTCTCGAAGATCTCAAGAAACTGGGCATAACCGAAGAACGTATCGTCATGGAGGCGATGGAATAACTAACCCGATACGTTATATTTTAAATCTTCCAGATCAGAATAATCTGGAAGATTTTTTGTTTAAAAGATGTGTTAGAGAACCATAAGTTTCTGTTTATTAAAACACTAAACACTCGTCAAAACCTAAAATTCTTTGAATTTTAGGTTTTTTATTGCGAACACGATTTAAGCCCGCAAGTTAAATTTTGAAAAGAAGCAAGGCCTTAAAAAATGCAGCATTTGCTTTTAAAAACGAGATGTGCTTTCATCTAAAAAGCTGAGCTTTGCAGCGCTAATTTGAATACCGTGCTATCCCGTAAAAAAACCTTTATCCTGCTGTCATTTATTGCGATTTACGTGTTCTGGGGCTCAACCTATCTCTGGAATAAAATGGCTGTTACCGAGTTACCTCCGTTTATGATTGGCGGTATGCGTTTTACCACAGCCGGATTGCTTCTGTTCGCTCTAGCAAAAGCTTTAGGACATTCTCTGCACATCAGTTTGAAGCAATTGGGCAATTCCATTCTTGCGGGGATTTTGTTTCTATCTGTTGGTAACGGTGTCTTTGTCTGGGCACTAAAATACATTGACAGCGGCTTTGGTTCGCTGATCGCTTCGATGTATCCCTTGTTTACGATTTTAATAATGATGCTGGTACAAAAGCGAAAGCTGAAGAAAATGACCATTTTTGGCGTTATTTTGGGCTTATGCGGAATGATTTTGCTAGTTAGTCAGCGGGAGCTGGCGGTAGAACCCAATTTTTGGTTGGGTGTAGGTTTGGCGGTAACTGCGATTTTTAGCTGGAGTTGCGGGAGTCTTATGGTTGCTCAGGTAGACACACCTAAGAACCATTTTGTAAGCACGGCTTACCAGATGACCGCTGCCGGTCTTATTCTAATGCTCGCAAGTCTGATTATAGGTGAGGAGTGGAGCAGTCCGTTAAACTGGCAATTCCGTACGCAAATCGCGATGCTTTGTTTGGTATTCTTTGGCAGTATCGCGGCTTTTTCAGCATTTAATTATTTACTGAAAAATGTGGCTACCGAAAAAGTAACTACTTCAGCCTATGTAAATCCTGTTATTGCCTTGTTTCTGGGCTGGTATTTTTTGGATGAAAAAATTACAACACAATCTGCCGTTGCAGCAGCCATTCTCATCACCGGAGTCTACTTCATCAATACCGGAAGAAGCAAAAATAAAACGGAGAACGAGCGGCTTGAAAAGTGATTGGATATTCATTATTTCTGATTCTTGATTCGTTAATTCTGATTAAGTTCTAATTTTTTTAACCCCGAAACCCGCAAATACGTCAATTGCCCTATTGATTACAGGTGCCGGCTGGCACTACTTTTAGATCGTAAAAACCACGATCTATGAGAATTCTTATACTTTGTCTGGTCTTTAGCGCTTCGTTATGGGCACAGCAGGCCGTACCTGTTGACATAAACAGGAATCAAAATTTCCTCAAATTTACAGCTCTAAAGAAATCTGGAAACAATCGGGAAGCCTTTAAAATAGGCTATCGATTGCTCGATGTGTATTACACCAATACCGATCTATATTTAGATGTTGGCATAGCACGCGCTTCCATCCCTGAGGAAGCGGTAACCGGAGTGCAGTTTGTACAGGCTGCCTACGATCTTGAGCCTATTTACGATCGTTTAGCTCAGGCGGCCATATCGTATGCATTTTATTCTAAAGATCTGGTGCGGGCAAAGCAACTGTTATGGGAGTACAGTTTTTACCCGCGTCCTCCAGAAGATTTCAATGCCGCAATAAATTACCTTACAGGCTCACTAAATTATTATAAAAATTCCTTTACTGCTGATCAGGCTCAGACTGCTCAACAGCTACTCAATACCCATCGCAGCGAGGCTCCGGCAAATATGAAATATTTCTGGGAGCATTTTAATCCCGTCTATAGTGCTACGGCTGATGAAATGATTCAAAAAGGGCCAGCCCATTATTTAACGCTTCTTGAACCGGTAAAGAAACAAATGGATGCCGGGGCTTTCCCGGTGAGCTACTACAATCAGGTACTTGAAACGCTGGCCACCCGCACATTTTGGAATAACTGGAAACAGGCACATCTATTGATTCCGTCTTTAAAAGCGCAGTTTTCCAATCCGAAAACAGCGCCGATGATGAAATTTAAAATCTATGATATCCTTTCAAAAATCAATGAGGTAAACCGCAATTACGAAGATAATATCATCCTTGCAAGTATTATGCTTGATGAGTTGTACAAATTCACATATTCTAAATCTACCGTTATGCTGACGGTCAACAATTACCTCTTTTCATTGGTTCAGCTGGAACGTTTTAAAGAAGCTTTTACCATTGCGCAATCCTCGCAATCCAATCTGGAAGTGGTTACCAATCCCGAAGTTAAAATGAACGCGTACTATAATCTTTCGCGGGCTTTGGCTTATGGAGGGGATAAGGCAAGGGGTGTCGAACTTGCTGAGGCCGGAGTTGCCTATATGAAAAGCACCGGTAATGAGGCGCATCCGCAATTTGGGAAGACCCTTCCGGAAAACCTTCAGGCATTAAAATTCTTTCAGGATAAAGCCACAACTGTTGAAACAGACCTCAATTCAAACAAAGTGACAGAGCTTTACGATTATGGGCAACACCTGGGAATGCAAAAAAAATATGCAGAAGCGGTTCCATTTTATGACAAAGCCTTTCAACTTTATAAACCTAAAGTAAAAGCCGCAACCGATAGTGAGCGCACAGCATTGCTGAGTCTCTATACTAAGATAGGCGGAAACCTCATAGCCTGCCTTTTTGAAAGCAAGCAAACCGATAAGATTTTTCCGGTGATGGAAGAGCTTAAAGCAAACGGTTTATTAACCTCAAAAGCGGGTGTAGCTCCGGTCAGCCTGAGTAAATTACAGCAAAGCCTAAAACCCGATGAAGCCCTCATTTACTATACCGATGTTTTGCGAGGCAACACAACCGAAGGGGTGTATATGGCTGCGGTAATCACCAAAAACAACATCAACTACCGCTATGTAAATACCACAGGGGCGTTGATGCGCGTCTATGTAGAACGCAATGCAGATATTGGCGAGATAGAAGAAAAAATGGCACGCCGCGAACTGCGTCAGCCGCAATATACCGTTTACCGCAATCTTGATGAAGCCGGTTTTCAGCAGTATAAAAAGGGGGACTTTGTTTTATTGGCTGAATTGTACCGAAGTTTTCTCAATCCCAGCGAAGGCGGCGAAGTACAGCAAAAATACACTGATGCTAAGTATCGCGATTACATAGCAAATTCCTTTTATATAGACCTCATCAGCAGACTTGAACCCTGGTTTGCAGGTAAAAAGCGATTATATATAAGCGCTGACGGTGTACTTAATTTCCTGCCCTTTGAAAGTTTTAAAAACACGCAGGGCAAATACCTGATAGAAGACTATGAGATAGGCTACATACCTAGCGGTAGCCTTCTGACTGACTTGCGTAATCGTCAGGTTCCCAATTATAAAAAGAACGTATTGGCTTTTGGCGATGCCAAATATCAAAAATGGGAAAGCGCGGGGCGTGAAATAGAAAGCGCGGCAGATTTTAAACGAATAGAGCTTGATGTGGAGATGTCTTTGCAAAAAGGAGAGCCTCTTGACTACGCATTTGCAACCTTTTCGAAAGAAGCCATGAAGTATTTGAAAGGCGCTAAAGCTGAAGTATTGGCAATAAACGAGCTGGTTCCTAAATCTGACCTGCGTTTAGATACCCAAATGACCGAAAATGAATTTAAGCGTATGAGCAGGGAAGGTGCATTGCATAATTACAGAGCAATACATCTGTCTAGCCATGCTATGGTGCATCCGTATGTTTTTGACCTTAGCAGTATTGCCTTTTCGGTTTATGCAAGACCACAGGGAGGTGAAGACGGTATGCTTACCGTGAGTGAAATGGCTGACCTGGACATCAAAACAGACTTTATGTTTCTCAGTGCCTGCCAGACCGGTTTGGGTAAACTGGTTCCGGGTGAAGGCGTGCAGGGGCTCAATCAGGCGATGCTGATGGCGGGAGCCAATTCGACCCTGACGACTTTATGGTCGGTAAACGATTACGGGACTATGGTCTATACCACGCATTTGTACGACAAAATTTTTAATGAAAATAAAGACTACCTCACCGCCAGCGCCGAAGTCAAGCGGGCCTTTATCCGCGGGGATTACAGCAAACAATTTGATTTGTCGAGTCCGCAGTTTTGGGCACCTTTTATTTACACCGGTAAATAAGAATGGACGAAGTGGATTTAAGAGCTAATCCGCATTAGATGTTTAGTAACGCTCAAAATAGGGCAATTGCCCTATGGACTCAAAAACCACCAGTTTTTAGTTTTGAAATGTAAAAAACCTCAATTATGAAAACATTACTACTCAGCAGTTTATTACTGTGCTGCGCGCTCAGTTTTGCGCAAACCGATGCCTGTTCAAAAGGCGATTGTAAAAATGGCTATGGCTTTTACTACGATAAAGGAACCGGTGAGTTCTACCACGGCTTTTACAAAGATGGAGCTTACAATGGTGTGGGTTACACCCAAAATGCTAAAAACGATTACTATTGGTCAACCTTTAAAGATGGAAAGCCAAATGGTTTTACCGTATACGGTGAAGGGCAGGGACGTACCTGGGGGCATTTTGAAAACGGAGTAAAAACCGGCGACCACATACGTGAAATACGCGGCAATGAGGGTTTACAACGCGAAGTTATAACGTATAATCAGGGAACAGAAGTGTCTCGTAAAACCTATACGCAGGGCGAAATACAAGAAGGTACCTGCATAAGTGGCGATTGTGCCAACGGCTTTGGGATGTACTATCAAAACCGTACCCTCATCTTCGGAAAATTTAAAGATTACAAATTTATAGAGGGTGAAATGATGCACATCGACTCAAGGACCTCAGACTTTTTTAAGACTCCGGTAGAGACATCGTTTGAAACGCCCTACTTTAAATATTCGATTACCGGAACCGATAACGGCACAAACGAAGCCGGTTATATGTCAATAGGTCCCAAAGCAAATGGGGAATACGTGATGCTAAATCTCAAGCAAAATTTATTTGCCGCAGCACTGTTTAAAGACAATCAAATGATCGAACGGTTTTAGTTAAGGGGAAGACCATTCTTGATCAAAGCCCGTACTCGTTTAGAGTGCGGGTTTTTTGTTTTCGGCAACGGATTCCCTTATTCCTGATTTAAACGATAGGTTAGATATTGGTTAAACGTTAATTATGATTTTGCTGAAACCGTAAACCAACAGAAAATGTCAAACCAATACGAAATTATAAATCCCAAATAAGGAATAGTTGGACACATTAATAACATTTTAACCTCTTTCATTCCATCCGCTCGCAGCGAAGCCCGTAACTTTAGCAAAAACAGTAAAAAGTAAACCGAAAACTTAACTATGAAAGCAATAGGATTTAAAAAATCACTTCCCATAACCGAACCAAACAGTTTTATCGCCTTTGAGACCGAAAAACCCAAACCCGAAGGACGCGATCTTTTGGTACAAATTCAGGCGATATCGGTGAATCCGGTGGATTATAAAATACGCCAGAATGCTGCCAAGGATGAGGAGCTTGATACTCCAAAAATTATCGGTTGGGATGCCGTGGGGATTGTTGAAGAAGTAGGCGAGGAGGTAAGTCTTTTCAAAGCCGGAGATGCGGTATATTATGCCGGAGACCTAACGCGCCCCGGTACCAATGCCGAATATCAATTGGTTGACGAGCGCGTTGTAGGCCATAAACCTAAAAACCTGAGTCTGGCTGAGGCTGCTGCAATGCCTCTGACGACCTTAACCGCCTGGGAGAGTATATTTGACCGTATCAAATACAATGGAGCAACAGATAAAGGAAAAAGCATTTTATTTCTTAATGGAGCCGGAGGCGTAGGTTCTATAGCCATTCAGCTGGCTAAAAAATTAACTGGTCTTACCGTGATCGCCACGGCTTCCAGAGAGGAAACCAAAGACTGGTGTAAAAAAATGGGCGCCGATCATGTAGTAAACCACCACAACTTAAAAGAAGAATTAGAAGCAATTGGTCATGCGCAGATTGACTTCATTCTTGATTTTGTAGATCTGAAACAGTACTGGCAACAGCTGGCTGATCTGATCAAACCACAGGGTCATATACTATCTATCACCGGGAGTAGCGATCCACTCAACCTCAATCTGCTTAAAAACAAAAGCGTCACCTTTTCCTGGGAATTGATGTATACTCGTTCTATGCACCAGACGTCTGATATGCAGCGCCAGCACGATATTTTAAATCAGGTGGCCGAACTTTTTGATAAGGGTACTTTACAACACACATTGACGACCACTTTTGAGGGTTTTACCGTAGAAAATCTAAAGAAAGCCCACGAACTTCAGGAAAGCGGAACCAGTATCGGGAAGAATGTGATTGTGCTTTGAGCTAAATAACTGATTTACTGAAAGATAATTTATTTAAAATGATTACTGGGACCATAGTTGCAACATTTGTAATAATTATTAACAATTACAATTTATTATGAATAACGGAACAGTAAAATTTTTCAACGAGACCAAAGGATTTGGATTTATCACTGAGAATGGTGTTGAAAAAGACCACTTTGTGCACGTAACCGGTTTAATCGACGAAATTCGCGAAGGCGATGAAGTTGAATTTGAACTTAAAGAAGGCAACAAAGGAATGAATGCAGTAAACGTACGAGTTATCTAATACATATCTTCAAGTTTTCTAAAGCCCGTCAGATTTCTGACGGGCTTTCTATTTATCTACTTGCGACATTCACTTCAAATTATTTTATTCAAAGCTATGCCGTTGTTCTTCAGTCGCCGAAGCATTTAGCAGCTGGTTGTAGGTTCGCACCTGATTAAAATCTGTGGTAAGTTCGTTAGAAAGTAAAATTCCGGAAACGCCATTATCTATTAATTCGTTGATGTCTGCTGTAGTGATTTCACCAAAAGCGAGAATTGGGGTTTCGGTATTTAAAGCTTCAGTAATTAAGCTATAGCCATTTTGTCCTAAAACGCCTGGTGTAGGTTCATTCTTCTGAGGTAATCTAAACGGGCCCAATACGATATAGTCTACTTCCGCTTTTAATAGAGCTTCACATTCCTGAAGCGTATGCGCGGCAGCACCAAGTGATTGCCAAGTGTATAACTCTTTACGTGCTTTAGAGAAATACTGTTTTATATCATCAAAATACAAACCGTCTGCTTTGATTTCCCGGGCAAGCCTGTAATTGCAGTTAATAATCAGCCGGGTTTGGTAGTGAGCAGTTAATTTTAGGGCTTCCTTTGCTAAAGCATCTAGTTGCTTTTTCTTTACTCCGGTCGTTCCCAATTGAATCAATTCTACTCCGGCAGTACAGGCTTTTTGTATATGATCTAAATGCTGTTGTACCGATTCTCCGGTAGAACAATAATGTAGTTTGGGTATGATCATCTTGTAAAGATAAGCGTCTTATATTAGAGCGTAGTTATAAAACCAACGCATTTGGGAGGCATCTCGACTGCACTTCAACTCCCAGGCAATGGAACAGTATACCATTTCTCTTTTTAAATCTTGAGAATGAAATCTATACTACTATAAAACCATTCGCTAACTAGCCCAACAGGAGAAGGACTGGGGAATGTTGAGAAATAAACCTACTCCGTAAGCGAATCTTCTAAAGCCAATGCCTCATCCTCATCCTGATAGGAAGGAACCGATTCTTTAAGTCTGTTAAATTCCTCCACACGGGCGTCATTTTCTTCTTCTCCGGTAAAATAGGGAAACACATCCATTATCGGAGATTCGGTAATTGCCGGGACGCTGTATTCGCCCATCGTATCACGCATCGCGTGCGTTGTATTTTCAAAAGCTTCTTTGATATCGTTGGCCTGCACCAGCAGGTATTGATTCATTTTACGCTCTTTACCGCTGTTTTCATCAAAAGCGATTAGGGCAACTTTTACTTTAAACCAGCGATCGGCGTTTTCAAACGGATGAATTTCTGCAAAATTGGCCACTTTGATATTCGTGATCAACATGCCTTCACCTTCATTAAGAAAAGGGCGCATCTCTTCAGTAATGCGTTTTTCTGCTTCGGTATAGGAAACCGCATCTACCAGAAACGGCTCGGTTTTTAACTTTCTAAGTCCGGAGGCTTCATCAAATTTGGCATATTTTACTTTGCATTCGTACCAGGTTACGCTCATAATAGTTCAGATTTTAGGAGGTCAAAAATAGGATTTCACAAGTCCCAAACAAGTTTTTGTTACAGATAGATATTCACAAAACTGCAATAGGATTTGTAGGCTATTCAACTAGTGGGATTTATAGAGAAATTTTCTTTGAGTTCTTTGACCTCAAGAAAATAACAGGAATACAAACAGGTTTTTACATTTATTATAAGATTACCTCCGTTAAAATTAGGCTAATTTAACTATCAAGAGTTAATTAGTATTAATATAAATAATATAAGCATTAGAACTAAGTACCTTAGTATAAACAAAAAACCATGAAAAAAATACTCAGACTAATAACACTCGCACAGGTGGTCTATTACGGCTACGACTGGATCAAAAACAAACGCTCTTTTAAAGAAGAGTTTGTACCCAACCTAAAAAAGGTAAAACGAAGAATACTTTAAAAAAATCTAAAACACCATATTATGGAAACTACAAGAGAAAAAGCGCTTGAAAGATCGCACGAGGAAACCGTTGAAAGCCTTCAACATTTACTTGAAAAAAATTACGATGCGGAAGCTGGCTATAAAGAAGCTATGCTAAAAGCAGAAAACACCAATTTAAAACAATATCTCAAAGAACGTGCTGCCTTACGGAACCGTTTTGCTACAGAATTGAGCGACACGCTCATCAGAATGGACGAAAAACCCAAAGAGGAGGGAAGCGCCACTGGAGATTTGCACCGTACCTGGATGAATATCAAACAGGCCTTTAGTTCGGACAAAGACGAGTCTATTCTGGAAGAATGCATCCGCGGGGAAAAAGCCAGCGTTGAGGAGTACGAAGAAGTTTTAGAGAAAAAACAATTCCGTCCCGAGATCACGGAGATGATTACCCGTCAAAAACACGAAGTTTCACAGACTTTAGGAAAAATCAAGACTTTAGAAGATTTGCATTAGCCGCGCCCCATTCTCCATACTAAAGCCACCTGTGAGGTGGCTTTTTTTAGTTTAAATAATGCACAAGACCTTTTAGTTACAGGCTCCGGCAATATCTTTAGTTTCGGTAGTGGTGTTTACCAGCGTATTGATACTGGTGGTACCTCTGACTGTAATTTCAATAAATTCAGCCTGAATATCGGTGACCAGACCGGTAAACTGATTGAAGGCGAACTGGGTAAGCATCTCTTCTCCGCTCAAGGCTGCGCCATTACCTTTATCATAACGTCCTGAAATACGGAAACGCTGTACATACGGAATCTGGATGTTGTTGTATTCCTGATAAACATCTGCAACGGCAATAGCTGTTTTTGGAGGCACCGTGATTTCCCGATCCTGAAAGAGACTGCGCGTTTCTGAACTTGAAAAAGCTCCATTGGTACTGGACATGCTGGTTACGGCATTGCTGGAGGCATAAGTCCCGGAAACTTCGGCCTTAGCGGTCGCTGCATTTCCAAAAAACCGGGTTTCGACCTCCATACCCAGAGTAAGGGTTGTACTCAATGAAGTGCTGGTAGCTACTGAAAAGCTTTCTTCCCATCCGGCCACTTCTGTGGTTTCAATCGTACGCGAAGAACCTACGGTTTGAACCAAGGATCCTGTACTGCAATTGCGTAGCGTACTGTTATACGAAGTCTGAGTGCTGCTGGGCGGAAGTACCGGCTGTAAATAATTGAAGCCCACACTTTCCACATTCCATTCAATCTCAAAATCCATAAAGCGGAAATATGCCGCATCCTTACTGCTGTCTGCATACCACTGGTTATTGTTTAAGCTTAAGGTTTCATTATTAAATTCGGAAATGAGCGTATATAAACCGTTCCCTGCCTTTTTGATTTTAAAGCGGTAGTTTTTAAGGTTGGTCGCATTGGTATTTCCGCCATTGATACTGTGATTTCTTAAGGTTTGCAACAGGAGTCGCGCGGTGCTGTTATACGAAACATAGACGTAGAAAATTTTATCACCATCCCGCACGCTGATATTATAAACCCCGTCTCCAACTTCGTCAAAATAGAAGGTAGTCGCCTTTTTAGTCGCCTGTGTGGTATAATCTAAAGTACTCACGTTAAGAAAATTGAGCGCCACATCAATATTAGAAGAGTTATACGCATTGGCATTAGGAGCTCCCAGAATTTGAGTATTCTCGCTTACAGCCTGAATGTAATACAGGTGATCTGAAGCTAAGCGAATAACGGTGTATTGATCGGGTAAGGCCGCTGTGGTAATCTCGCGGGAGGCGGAATTCGATTTGAAAGAATACTTCGGAAAAGATTCGGTTTGAATTACCGTATTTGCCGCGTCAAGTACTGTAACTTTTACAGGTACACCTTCTTCGAGTTTAGACTTTAAGGCCTCACTTAAATTTACATTATCAAGCCGTACCTGGCTGATGTTGAAATAGGGGTCTATATCAAGCTCTTCCGTTTTAAGATCAGCCGTTTCTGGAAACTCCACACGCATTTTAGCAGGAGTATAGCCCAATTTTGCGATGTCCCGTGTACTGAGACTGATACCAATTTCACCGGGATCGGTCTCAAATTCAGAAGTTTGAATAGGGGAGGGAAGCACCTCCACCTTTCCATCGGATCCGGGATCTACTGGTTCATCATCACTGCTGCTGCAGCTTAAGAACCATACCGAAATCAGGAGACAGGGGAGAGATCGAAAAATAAATCGTGTATTCATAATGCGTTTTTAAAGATGGTTTAATCGGTTTTGCCTGATGCAACTTTGAGACAACAAAAGCAATTGTATACCGCGGTTTGTTAGCTTTTCAAAGCTACCGGCTTAAGGACTAAAAAAACGAATTTGTACGGTGGACAAATTGTGGACACCCTGTATTTTCAGGGGTTTACTGAAACTGGTGTAGAAAGCTTTCCAAAGAATCTGTTGTGGAAAGATTGAGTTTTTTCCGAAGGCGGTAGCGTGCTTTTTTTACGCCTTCAGGCGAAATGTGAAGAATTTGAGAGATCTGTTTGGAGGAAATATTCATTTTAAGCAAAGCGATCAGCCGGAGATCATTGGCCGTGAGGTCGGGGAAATTGCTTTGAATGGCCAGATTAAAATCTTTATGCACATTCTCATAATACCGGGTAAAATCTTCCCAATACGAATCACTCTGCAGCTCGTTTGAAATGGTACGAATCAGGTTTTTAGTTTGTCTCTGGCTGTCTTGAGTCTCCTGCACCTGTTGCGCCTGTTGCAGGATGTTTTCTAGAGCCTCGTTCTTTTTAGCCAAATGGAGCACGTGCGTGACCAGCTCTTTATCTTTAAAGGCGAGTTTCTGTGCAATAGCCTGGCTCTCGATTGTCTTTGCTCTGTTTTTCTGAATATAGCCATAGGTGATTGCTCCAAAGAGTAAAAGAAGCAGCACAACGCCGCCTATAAGCAGGGCCTGTTGCAGTTGCTGTCTTGCGGTTTTTTCTTCGAGCAGGGCAATCTCTTTTTGCTGGATACCGATTTGCTGTTCCTTTTTTTCGGTTTCATACTCGGTGCGCAGCTGGTCAAAGTTTCGCTGACTTTCCACTCCAAAAAGTGAATCATCCGATTGTTTGTAAAGTTTATAGTTCGCCAAGGCAGTGTTGTAGGCACCAAGTTCTTCATAAGCCTGCGCCAAATACAAATAAGCCCGCTGCTGATTGGCAGAAATGCGATTGCTTTTAGCCAGATTCAGACCTTCTGTCAAAGCGTCGATACTAGCCTGGTAGTTTTTGAGTTTCAGTTGAGCTTCACCCAAAATCATGAGGGCATTCACCTTATAAAAAACCGCGTTTTGCGCTTCTGCCAATTCCATGAGCTTCCGCGAATTTTCTGCAGCTTTTTGATAATCTTCCTGCTTATTGTACAAATCGCCCAGGGCATCCAGTGCTGAAAGGGTATTGTAGCTGTAGTTTCCATCTTCATTGATCTGCAGGGCTTCCCGGGTATAATACACCGCGCTATCCAGCTGTTTGAGGTTTGCCAGCGTACTTCCTATTTTTAGGAGTACAGGTGCCAGATAGTAAAAGTCATTAGCCCGGCGGTAGCTTTGAGCCACTTCCCGGTACGTTTGCAGGGCCAGACTGTATTTTCTCATAAAAGTCTGGTTATCTGCAATCTTCGTCAACGCATCCATATAGCGCAAGGTATCTCCCACCTGTAAAAACATCCGGGCAGCCTGCTGCGCGTATTCTAAAGATTCTCTGGTATTGCTCAGCTCGAGATGGATGCCCGCAGCAAAATCATAGGACGCACCCATACGCAAGGTGTCATTCAGTTTTTTAAATAAGGCTGAAGCTTTAGAATTGTAGGCAAATGCACTATCGTATTGGGTTTGTTGCTTAAAATTAATAGCGCTGTTGTAATACATAGAACCTTCCTGCTTTTGATCTCCCAGCTTTTTGTAGATCCCGGCAGCCTCCTTATAATGTTGTTGGGAAATGTCTAAATTACCCAGGTAAAATTCGCTTATGCCCAAATTCTGAAGGCCTTTAGCGATAAAAACAGAATCCTTTTGCTTGCGGGCCAGATTCAATAAATCCTCAGCGTAGGTTTTACTCAATTCGGTATTTTGAGAAAGCGCCTCTTCCCAAAGCCTGATAAGCTCATGCGCCTGTACGCTATCCACGCCGGGAGTTGTAACAGTCTCTAAAGACTTCTTTTTAGAAGCCTTCTGGGTACAGCATACCAGAACCAGCGCAACCGAAACCATGCGGATACTGAAAATAAAACGCCGTAGAACCATTTTTCCCATCAATTAAAAATAGAAAAAATTGAAATAGGCTAAAGCGCTGTTTTTTAAATTGATGCGGTCAAAAAACCTTATCTATTTTAGAGAATGCCTATTAAAACGCCAGTATCGGCATACTTTTTAGTTCCTTAGTTTTCAAGGATGTAAATATAAGCCTAGATTTTCCTGCCCGGCTGTCCAGATGGGTTTGTTTCTTTTTTGGGCGATGTAAACCGACAAAGGAGGTTCACGAACTCCAACTTGATTATTAGATAGTGAGCTAAAAAAGAAAAGGAGGCAACAATAGCAGCTGAATTACCTATAAAAACTACAATTCTAAAAATCTAAGATTTTCAGAATCTGAAAAAAGAATTCCATTAAATTCTAACTTTGCGAGCAAAAAAGTAAACCACCTCAGATGCGACCGATGAGGTATACAAAGAAACCAAAACCGGAATCCAAGGCATCCCGATAACTATCGGGAAGGGTAGTATACTCTTTGCCGTTGCCAAAAAAGTTTAAAAAGTGCTGGAAAAACGAAGCCAATTACCCCAAAAACACGATTTAGATCCTGATAAATTCATTTATTGTTTAGAAGGAGTTCCCGATGTAGATACCACTCAAATTACCGAAGTTCAAAAAAGCCTGGAAGAGCTGGCGCTTCAGTTTGGTGTGGCGAGCATTTATCAAACCTGTGATACCATTGAGGGCCTGGAAGCAAGCTTAAATACGCTGATCATGGACGATCATTATTTTAAAGAATACGAAATTATTTACCTGGTGATGACCGGAGAAGCCAATAGTATTTGTTTAAATGACTACTACTACAGTTTTCAGGAAATAGCAGAACTCTTTGAAGGGAAGTTAAGGGGGAAAATCGTTCACTTTTCAAATGCTAAAGTGCTGGATCTCGACGAGGAAGAAGCACAGTATTTTTTGGATATTACCAATGCAAGAGCACTTTCCGGTTATGGAAATGCCATTGACGGGTTAAGCAGCTCCAATCTGGATAAAGTCTTCTTTCACCTGTTTAATGAAGATGACGATCTGTTTCAGGTGGTAGAAGAGCTGCATCAAAAGCACTATACAGCATGTAAAGTCTTAGATTTTAGAATGTATTATTAAGGCGAAGGCCTATTCAAACGCCAGCGGCCTATTAGAAGGTTCTCGTTAAATTTGCGGTGAACGTAGCGTAGCAGGCGGTTCTGTTTGAGGCCAGGGGACGAGTTAAGTGCATGCAGCGTAGAGAGCAAAAAATTTAGAGAAGCTTCTGTAAGCCTAGATTTTCCTGCCCGGCTGACCAGACGGGTTTGGTTCGTTTTTTCATCGATGGAAAAAATGAACAAGAGCATAATTGGTTGTTAGTGTTTTTCAAGTATGATAAAACATCATTAGTATTTCAACTCATAAATCAAGTCTAATATCTCAAGTCTTACATCTAAAATCTAACCCCTATCTTTACTCCAAACAACCAAAAAAAAAAATGACAGAAAAAGAATTCATGAAGGAAGCCGTAAACGCGGCATTAAACGGAATGCAAAACAACGAGGGCGGACCCTTTGGCTGTGTGATCGTTAAGGACGGAAAAATCATAGGCAAAGGCAACAACAAAGTCACGTCGACCAATGATCCCACGGCGCACGCCGAAGTCACGGCTATACGCGATGCATGTAAAAATCTCGATTCGTTTCAATTAACCGGCTGTACCATTTATAGCTCCTGCGAACCCTGCCCGATGTGCCTGGGTGCGATCTATTGGGCCCGTCCCGATAAGGTCTATTACGGCAGTACGCAGACCGATGCTGCAAACATTGGTTTTGACGATGCCTTTATCTATAAAGAAATCCCGTTGCCCTATAGTGAACGCAGCATACCCTTTGAGCAACTCGCTCCCGAAATAGCCATCAAAGCCTTTAACCAATGGACGGAAAAGGAGGATAGGAGGGAGTATTAGGATATGATGATTACGTTAAAAAATGTAGCTGCGTTTTTAAAGCAATTAAATTGGACTAAAAGATTTGCTATTCTAATTTGTATTCTTTTTTTCTCCAGCTTCTTATTAGACCTAATAACAGAAGGCTTTAGATTAAACCAAAACCTAAGGTGGATTTATCAATATGGCCAGTTTTTATCGATTATTTTCTATTGCGGATCATTTGTATGGTCTTTACTAAATTCGGTTTTAATTGTTAGTGAGGAATCGAACTGGAAAAAAAAACTGCTTTGGGCGACGATCAGTTTACTCCCAATTATTTTCTTAATACTGTCGTTTGTGGCCTGGTATTTTGAAATATAGATTCAAATTATCAACAGTCATTTCGAAGGAGCTTTTTCAGCGACTGAGAAATCGCATCAGTCTGTCAAACTTTTGTTACCAATCATAAATATGTAAGTGAATGGCTAATGTGACATCTCGACTGCGCTCGATGTGACAAACTCAAATCAACTTATTTACCGTAGCATACGAAATCGCTTCATAAATCGTCGCCACGCCCAACTTTTCAAACAGTTTTTTACGGTGAAATTTTACCGTGTTGGATGAAATATAAAGCTGTTCTGCAATTTCAGTAATCGCGTAGCCTCTAATCGCGTAGTGCAGGATTTCCTGTTCGCGTTGGGTGAGTTCAAGCTTTTGGACAGCCTTCCAGCAATCTGCCGTTAAATCATAGATGAGTTTTTCAGAACTCCCTTTTTTAGTAATCGTGATATTACCCGCCTGCTGTTGGGTAGACAGGGATACAAAACAAATGGCTTTCCAGATTTTTCCGCTTTCGGTTAAAAAGAGGGGCGTGAGGTTTTGGTTGATCAACAGGGGTTTTCCGGCTTCCGTCTTTAAATGAAAATCATACGAAATGCTGTAGTCCTTGCGTTCTTCAAGCCGCTTGGTTTCGTAAAAATCAAATCCAACGGTATTTATTTTTAAGAGCAGTTCGAGATCGGCTTCAGGCACGTACTTAAAATAAAAGTCGTACCCCATTTTCAGGACTTCCGAAGCCGTATTTCCGCATAAAAACAAGGGATTATCAGATACATATTCAAATCCTTTCTGCTCATAATCAATCACATAAACACTCTTATAAGTCGTTCTGGCAAAGGCTTCTACAACTTCAAGATACTTGGAAGTTTGCTGTTTATCGGTATCCGTTAGCGTGTCGATGCTGTTTTTAAGCGAGAAAAAAGAATGAAGGTCTGCCATAATAACAAATATACCTTTTCTACACACTACTCCTAAGGGTAGTTTTATCATCTAAATGCTTCGTGTACAACCAGCTATTTTTAAAAACTACTCGTGAGGGTAGTAAAATAAGCTATTGACAATCATAACTTTACCCCATAATCGAGATTTCAATGCGGTCAGACTTGCTGAAGAATCAAAAGCGGTTTCCTTTTAATTTCTTTTTGGGATTGCCCCTTGGCAATTTTACGTTTCATTCATCAATCCAAATAACGATGGTTAAATTAATGCTCTTTATACTCAGTCTACTATTGGCCCTTCAGGGCTTTGCACAGGAAAACGGAAGTGCTACGCAGTGGCAGGAAGACCTTCGGTTTTTTCAGAATACCATTCACGAGGACTATCCTTTTCTGTTTGTAAAAACAAGCCCGGAGGCATTTGACGGGGAAGTGGAAGCCCTATACGCGGAAATCCCGAATTTACAGGAACACGAAATCATCGTGGGCATCTCCCGATTGGCTGCGTCATTCAAATACGGACATACACACCTGAGTTTTTGGCAAAAACCGGTGGAATTTGCTCAGTTCCCGTACAATTTATATGCGTTTGAAGACGGAATCTATATTGAAGGCACCCACAAAAACTATCCGGAAGCAGTAGGAGCGAAGGTACTGGCCGTAGCAGGTACACCCATTGCCGAAGCGCTACAAGCCATTGAACCCACAGTTCCGGCAGAGAACGCACAATATTTTAAAGCTTATGGAATCAACAACCTGCGCTATCCGGAAATTTTACACGCACAAAAACTAACCCAAAGCCTTCAAAATACGGTAACCCTCAAGCTGGAAAAAAACGGCAGGGTTTTTAACCAGACCTTTAAAGCCTTGCCCAAAGGAAACAGTATACCCACACATCGCGGTTTTGTCACTCCGGATGCAACCTGGTTATCGGCAAGAGATCAGGACACCACGCCCTTGTATTTACAGCAGCTGGATCAGGTATATTTTGAAGAATTTTTAGCCGATGAGCAGGCGATGTACGTAAGGCATAGTAGAATTCAGGATGAACCTGGAGAGTCTACCAGGGATTTTTACGCTCGGGTTTTAGAGGAAGTTGTAGCGAAGGATGCCGAAAAACTGATCATCGATTTGCGCTTAAACGGTGGCGGAAACAACTACCTGAATAAAGACGTCATCAAAGAACTCCTTAAAACGGAACACATTAATCAAATAGGAAAGCTGTTTGTGATCATTGGTAAGCGCACCTTTTCTGCCTGTCAAAATCTGGTTAACGAACTCGACAATTATACCAATGTTATTTTTGTGGGAGAGCCTACTGCAGAAAACCTCAATTTCTGGGGCGATAACCGTCCGCTAACCTTGCCCAATAGTGGTGTTTCGATCTCGGTATCGTATTTATGGTGGCAGGACAAACCCGCTTTAGAAAACGCCGAATGGATGGCTCCGAATCTTCCGGTTGCGATGACTTTTGAGGAGTATCGTACCAATCAGGATCCGGTATTAGAAGCCGCATTAGCCTTTGACAAACCCGATTTTAAACCCAAACCGATGGACTACGTAAAAGAACTGTATTTCTCTGGACAAACCCATAAACTGGCGGAAGAACTTCCTAGAATGATTCAGGATCCGTTGTATGCCTTTTGCGATTTTGAGACCGAACTCCTTAAACAGGGAAACCTTTTACTACAAAGTGGGCGCGAACCGCAAATTCAGGCAGCAATACAGGTGTTTTCTACGGTTTTAAACCTATTCCCAGATTCCGCAAACGCCTATAAACACCTTGGAGAATCCTATATCGCCATTGGTAATGAGAAGGAAGCCAAACAAGTACTCCTTAAAGCTGTTGCTTTAGATCCAGATGGAGTAGGGATAGCAGCTCAAGAACTTCTAGCCGAAATTTAGGAGATTTATCAGTTAGTTTAGAGTGATTGGGAATCTATACGCAATACTGGGAAAAAAGTTCAGGATATAATAAGGTTGTAATTTATTAAACTAAATATTTAGTTTAATATAGTTTAAATTAGTATCAGTCATTTCAAAAGAGCTTTTTTAGCGACTGAGAAATCGCATTAGACATTCCGATGTGATTTATAGGCGTGTGGGATTTCTCGATAGCATCTCGACTGCGCTTCGATAAAGCTCAATTTGACACGCTCGATGTGACAACCATAATGATGCGATCCTGATCCCGAGGTTCGGGACAGGATGACGAAAAACATGTAAAATCCTAATCTCTGAGAATCGCGTATTTGAAAAATTCCGGACCATTGTACAGAATACGTGATTATAAACAGTTAGTTTGAAGGAACATTTTCAGCGCCTGAGAAATCGCATAAGAAAGTCCAGAGGATTTACCAGCCTATGTGATTTATCTCTGAGGTCGAAATGAGATTTGGATGCGATCCTGAAACGAGTTCGGGATGACGACTTAATGTAAAAGCCAATCGCTGAGAATCGCGTATTTGAAAAATTCCGGACCATTGTACAGAATACGCAAATTATAAACAGGCATTTCGAGGGAGTTTTTTCAGCAAAGGGGGAAATCATATGAGTATAATTCCGCTTGTGATTTCTCGACTGCGCTCGATGTGACATTCTGATGGGATCCTGATCCCGAAGCTTCGAGACAGTGTGACGTAAAAATCCCAATCGCTGAGAATCGCGTATTTAAAAATTTCCGGGCCATTAGAATACGCGAATTATAAACAGTCAGTTTGAAAGAGTTTTTTAACGACTGAGAAATAGATTAAGCAGATATGCTTAAATGATAAGCCGTAATTTCTTTTAACATAATACCTGACGATATGAGTCTAAGGACGTCATATCTGATATTATGCTAAATAGCCTGAAAAACGGCTATTCAGAAATTACTGTTTTTGTTCTATAATTTACATTATGTAAAATAGAATAGTTGGAAGTGAACACAAACCCCTCTTTTGCTAAAATAAGTTTAAAGTGTGGTAATCTCTAAATTACTTCTGGTTTATGCTGTACTTTTCGAAAAAATGTTTGTTTATGGCATCTGGTTCTAAAATTTCGATTTACGGAGCAATTGCAGCAAACCTGCTCATAGCCGCCAGTAAATTTACCGCTTCGTTTTTTACAGGAAGCTCGGCGATGCTTGCCGAAGGCATTCATTCTACCATAGATACCGGTAACGGCTTTCTGTTGCTTTTGGGATTAAAACGCGGTAAAAAACCTGCAGATGCCCGGCATCCCTTTGGTTACGGGAAAGAAATTTACTTCTGGAGTTTTGTAGTGAGCATTCTTATTTTTTCATTAGGTGGCGGTTTTGCCATCTGGGAAGGCGTTCACAGCCTGCAGGATCCACAAATTATTGAAGACCCCACCTGGAATTACGCCGTGCTGGTCGCAGCGATTCTGTTTGAGGGAACCTCGCTGATTATCGCGCTTAAAAACTTCAATAAATCACATCCCACCGGCAACATCATCAGCAACATTCATAAAAGTAAAGATCCTGCCAGTTTTGCGGTAATCATTGAAGACAGCGCCGCGGTTACCGGTCTTATTATTGCTCTTTTAGGCGTATATCTGTCCATCGCACTTGACAATCCGTACATCGATGGCTACGCGTCTATCTCGATTGGTGTACTCCTCCTGGTCGTTGCCAGTTTTCTGGCGTATGAGACCAAAGGTTTACTGTTGGGAGAAAGTGCACGTCCCGAAGTTCTGGAAAAAATTGACGCGATCTTAAAAGAAAATCCCGAAGTCCTGCGTTGGAATCTTCCCAAGTCTGTACACTTTGGCCCCGAGAATATTTTATTGGTTATCGAGGTCGAACTCAACGATGCTTTGGGCCTAAACGACGCGGAAGCCGTGGTTAAAAAAATAGACCGGGAAATTTTAAATAAAGTACCTAAAGTCAAACAGGTTTTTATACAAACCCTGGACGATCTCGATCAGCCTATAGATTAAATCACTACTAAGGGTGTAAAATTCCTTAACACTTGGTCCTCCCAACTATTATACTATTCTTAAAATGGGAAATTAAGTATTCACCCAGCTTAAAATCCCCCATTTCTTTAGTAATTTTCTTATAGCCTAACAGGGAAAATGCTTTAAATCTGATGAGCTATTTGTTAGGTAACAACCAAATACCTATTTATTATGAAACCACGTATCAAAATTTTTACACTCACCTTTATTGCTGTAGCACTATTTGTCTTTGGCTTTTACTACCTCGATACCCACGAGATTATGAATTCCGTAAAATTGGGGGTTATAGGTGGTGTTGTAGTAGGTGCCATTGCTGCGATCTTAATTCCTTTTGTTTTAAAAGGACATAAACAGGAGCACTAATCTACTTATCTTCAGCTTCCTTAATCGCCTCTACCCTTCCGCGAAACTGAATATTGGATCGCTGTGTACTGTTGACAGACATGTTTGCATTTTGATTAGGGCTTAAATTGAGTATAAAGCTATACATTTCATTGCCCTGTGTATCTTTAGCATCAAACCGAATGACATACATTCCGCGTTTGGTTTCTACCCGGTAATCTTTCAATAATCCGTCAATAGTAATGCCAGCATCACGGGTATTGTAGCCACCGCCCATACGGCGCTCGCCAAAATAAGGTAAATTAGCCTCGATACTGTCTCCTTTAATTCTCAAGTAGTTAGGTGTCCCAATCAGGCTGATTTGGTTGCTGTTGTTTCCGGGCCCCAGGATTCCGCTATTAAGCACCGCATTTACAGCAGCAGTATTCATAGGCATCGCAAAATTAGATTCGATCTCAAAATTGCGATCTGCTATCCATTCATTGAGTTCGGCATTGGTTGTAGCATCTGCATCTTTCATACTTCCGCAGGAAATTAGTAAAGCTCCTGCAAACAGGAATACAAGTATTTTTTTCATCGTTTTTTGTTTTTTAATTCGTTATTCAATATTCCGACTTTAATTAGCAAGACCACACCGCTCAGGCACAAGCCTATTCCGGCTGTTCCTCCTAAAATCCAGTACCAGTCGGGCAATTCGCTGTGCTTCCACCAGCTGCTTTCGATAGCTAATGACAGGCCGCTACCCAACAATACAGCTCCAAAAGCCCCGTAAAACCACCATTTTTTAAGTTTGATTTCCATCTAAATTTTAATAATCACTTACATTAAATACAAACGCCCGGTATTTTAACAAGGCTACAAAAAATGCGCCACCTATTGCATTACCCAATAAAGCCAGACTTTGAAACCGCAAATAATCGGTAAATGTGACTTCGGGACCCGCTAAGAATGCCGAAAACACCTCAATATTACCAATGATACTGTGATGCAGGCCGGTAAAGGCCATAGTTGCCGTGATGATAAAAATAATCACAATACGACTGATAGTATCTTTTGAAGACGTAATCAACCAGGAAAGCAATCCCATCATCCAGCCCGCGAGAAGCGCACTCACTAAAATCACCAAACCATCGTAATCGGCAACATGAGTACCTATTGCGATGATGGTCGCATGGTCAAAAATGCCCAATTGCGGACCTATCCAAATCAGGAGCAATCCCATAAGGAAACCGCCAATCAGGTTACCCACAATTACCAGTCCCCAAAGCCGCAACAGACTCCACAAGTCGCGCTGCCGGTTGAGCACCGGTAACGTAAGTAAAGAGGTTTGTTCCGTAAACAGGATCGATTGGCCCAAAACTACCAGAATAAATCCCAGCGGATACACAAAAGCTAAAATTTTAAACAGGCCTTCTTCCGGTATTTTATCAGTATAATAGTAAAACATACTACACATCAATAAATAACTGAAGCCTATCTCGAGCCCCGCAGTAAGCGAACTCATTAAAATACTGCTGGTGCTGCGGTCGTAAATTTCCTGGCCTTCACAGATTTGCTCTTTCAGAATCTCTCCGTGACTTTTTGCCTGGGTTACTTCACTTGATTCGGCCTTCTCCAGTTCCTGATCAATATTTTCCTGTTTTTTTTCTTCTTCTTCGCTCATGTTTACGAATTCCAGACTGCTACCGCTTCATTGCGCAGCAGTTGTTTCAATTTAAATTCGGCGTGACGCTTACCGGTATGCGAATTGTAAAACAAATCACTGTAAATATACCCTGCCTCTTTAGCATCAGCTGCCGAAGCGCCATAAAACACTTGATCCAACTCTGCCCAGCGCGTGGTGCCCAGACACATCAGGCAGGGTTCACAGCTGGTATACAGCACACAGCCTTTAAGGCTTTTTGAACCCATTTTGGTACAGGCTTCCTGTATCATCGCCAGTTCGGCGTGCTGGGTACAATCGGTTTTTGCTCCTACCTGGTTATGCCCTTCGGCAATAATGCTTCCGTCTTTAACGATAAGTGCTCCAAAAGCGCCTCCGCCTTCGGTTTTACTGCCTTTAGCGGCCCAGTTAATAGCTTTTCGCATAAAGAACTCATGATCTTTCTCTGTTGTCATAATTTGTCTGTTATAGCAATTTTATAAGGTCTTAAATCAAAGACGGATACTAAAATACGCCGGGTAATTCAGTATCCGTCCCTAAATTTTGTTATCAAATGATTTTTTTGACGCTGCCAAAGGCTATCTCGCCCCGAGGTTGTTTACGCCGTGAGTTTTTCTTTAAAATCATTGATAATACCTCCTTTAAGCAATACGCGTATCTGACGATCACTTAAGGTATGTCTTGTCGGGATTGAAATTTCACCACTTTTTTTCTTGATAATTACTTCAATGGTATCCCTGTTTTCAACAAGCTGGCGTAAGTTTTTAAACTGAATGGTATCGCCCTGCTCTATTTTCTCCAGATCATTAGCTTCTTCAAATTCCAAAGGAAGAATTCCGAAATTCACCAAGTTTTGCCACGCAATACGCGCGTAACTTTTGGCTATTACAGCTACCTGTCCTAAATACTTGGGTGCCAAAGCGGCGTGCTCTCGGCTACTTCCCTGTGCATAATTCTCACCGGCAACCACAATATGGCCTCCCACCTGCTCCTTGGTTTCCATCGCCCGGTCGTAGAAGGTTTCATCTATCACCGTGTAACTGTACTTACTGATTTCGGGCAGGTTGGACCGAAATGGAAGCACTTCGGCACCGGCTTTTAAAATCTCATCGGTCGAAATATTATCGCCCATCTTCAATAAAACCGGAATTTTATAACTGTCCCGAAGCGCATCAATATGCGGTAAGGATTTGATATTCGGTCCTTTTTTGAGTTCCACTTTACTACCATCTTCTGCCGGCGGCACCAGCATATCCATATTGATGATGTGCAATTCGGGATCTTTATATTTCGGATAGCTCATATCATACAGATCGGCTAAATCCCGCGGATCAGTGATTTTACCGGTTAATGCCGAAGCCGCAGCGGTCTCGGGGCTGCATAAATGCACCTGATCGTCCTTGGTACCGGAGCGGTCAGGGAAATTACGCGGCATCGTACGCAGACTGATGGTACCGCTAGCGGGAGCCTGCCCCATCCCGATACAGCCCATACACCCACTCTGGTGAAAACGTGCTCCTGCGGTGATCAGGTTGGCAAAAGCCTTGGTATCTATCATATTTTGAATGATTTGGCGACTGGTCGGGTTGACATCAAAAGAAACATCGGGATTAACCGATTTTCCTTTTACAATGGCTCCGGCAATCCAAAAGTCGCGTAGACCGGGATTTGCAGACGAACCAATCACGACCTGAGAAATGGGTTTACCGGCCACCTCACTCACGGGAACCACGTTTCCGGGGCTTGTAGGTAAGGCAATAAGCGGCACCAGTTTATCCAATTCTATATGCTCGTGCAGATCGTAATCACAGCCTTCATCTGCCAGTAATTCAATCCAGTCTGCTTCACGATCCTGAGACTTTAAAAATCGTTTGGTTTCCTGATCACTTGGAAAAACCGTAGTAGTAGCGCCTAATTCAGCACCCATATTGGCAATCACGTGACGATCCATCGCACTGAGATGCTTTAATCCTTCTCCGTAGTATTCGATTATTTTACCAACGCCTCCTTTTACATCATGGCGACGCAACATTTCAAGAATTACATCTTTGGCACTCACCCAATCGGGTAATTTGCCGGTGAGCTTTACGCCCATCACTTTCGGCATTTTTACAAAATAAGGTTGTCCGGCAATAGCCGCCGCGACATCCAGACCACCGGTTCCTATCGCGAGCATACCCAGGGAGCCTGCAGCACAGCTGTGACTGTCACTTCCAACTAATGTCTTCCCCGGTTTGCCAAAACGCTCCATATGAACGGGATGACTTACTCCATTACCCGGGCGGCTAAACCAAAGTCCGAATTTTTGAGCCGCACTATGCAAAAAAGCGTGATCATCGGCATTTTTAAAATCGGTTTGCAACAGGTTGTGGTCTACATATTGTACAGCAACCTCGGTTTTGGCTTTTTTTAGATTCATCGCCTCCAGCTCAAGCTGTACCAGAGTTCCGGTAGCATCCTGAAGTAGAGCCTGATCTATTTTAAGACCAATCTCCTTGCCCGGTACGAGTTCGCCATCAACCAGATGATCATTAATGAGTTTTTGAGTTACGTTTAAGGGTTTCATTGATTTTTTATTTTGGTTGTTTAAAAATTAGAGAGAAACCCCTGAAAGGGCAATTATTTAACAGCAATTTAGAATCTGAGCCTGCTCAAGGCCTGTAAACTATAGTATATTTAACCCGGTGGAATTTATGTTACTTGCGAATCTAAAGCATTCCGGTTTAGCTTTTTGTGCATAAAAACCGCCTTACCCTAACCAATTTAATTGTAATTTATGCTTATTTGGGCCTTATTTATAGGATTTATACTCATTTGTCTTGCGCTTGATCTGGGCGTTTTTAATAAAGAAGATCACGTCATAAAAAGTAAAGAAGCAGGTATCTGGACTGCAGTCTGGTTTACCATCGCGATGACATTTAGTGGCATTATTTACTGGCTGTTTACTGCCGAAATGGTGAAAAATCCCACCGGTATAACAGCAAATACAGCAGTTTTAAAGTACATAACCGGTTATCTGATCGAGCTCTCACTAAGTATTGACAATGTATTTGTGATAGCCGTGATTTTTTCTTCCTTTGCGATTCCTCCAAAATTTCAACATCGCGTATTGTTTTGGGGAATTTTGGGAGCCATCATTTTCCGGGCGCTGATGATTGTTTTTGGTGTAGCGCTTATCAATAAGTTTGAATGGATCATCTATGTTTTTGGAGCCTTCCTGCTATTTACGGCATACCGAATGCTCAGCTCTGACGATAATGATTACGATCCGCAGGATTCTAAAGTATATAAGTCGGTCAAAAAACTCTTTCCGGTAACTACCCGTATCGAAGGACACGCCTTTTTTTTGGAAGAAAATGGAAAAAAAGCAGCCACTCCCCTCTTTCTGGCTTTAATAGTTATTGAACTTACCGATGTCCTGTTTGCGTTAGACAGTATTCCGGCGATTTTAGCCATTACGGCAGATCCCTTTATCGTATTTACCTCAAATATATTCGCCATTCTGGGGCTTCGATCTATGTACTTTTTGATCTCAAGAATGATTCAGAAATTTAGATTTATCAATTACAGTCTGGTAGTCATCCTGGCTTTTGTGGGACTAAAGATGATTTTCTCCCATAGCATCGAGATCCCCGAATGGTTGTCTCTTGGGGTTATCGTCGTTTCACTGGTTGGTGGAATTTTAGCATCCATGTATATTAAAAGCGATGATGAACCCGAAGATCAGACTACCGAAGCTGAAGAATTACCTTAAATTTTAAGTATTCTTAACGCCGGGATTATAAAGAAAGCCTAAAGTGCATTGAGTAGGCATTGCGAATGTGTAACTTTAAGATAAATCGAAAAATTTCTATATATGAACATCAATTTTGAATACCACGATGTAACGGCCAGCAGTGCCTTAGAAGAATTTGCAAAAGAGCAGGTTGAAAAACTCGTGCATAAATATGACTTTATTATTCGTGCAGATATTTTCTTTAAGATGGAAAATACCTCAAGCGATGAAACCGGAAAAATTGCAGGTATACGTTTAAGTGCACCCGGCCCGCGTTTGTTTGCCGAACATAGTTCTAAAGACTTTTACGAATCAGTAAAAACTGCGGCTCGTGAATTGGACAGTCAGTTGAAGAAGCGTAAAGAAAAAATGAAGTCTCATCACTAAACCCGGAATATGAAATCAATTGCAAGAGATGAAAATCAAATAACCCTGATTTATAACAGTGAAAACCACGTGGGTGAACGTACCTATGCTCATGCATCTGCGATTAAGGATAAGGAGTTGCAAGCGATTGATATCGCTAAAAAACCCCTTACCGGAACCCAATGGGCCGAACTTGCAGACGGTTTAAACACCAATGTAAAAGGCTTACTGAGTTTTGAAAATGTGGATGATGATGACGAACTCAAAACTGCAGACTTTGATGAGAATGATTACATTAAAATCATTGAAAATCGTCCGGAGTTACTTGCGCACCCGATCCTGATTCACGGCGATGCGATGAAGCAAATATCAAATCCTACCGAAGCTCAGGAATTTTTAGGTGTTGACAGTGCAGGCTTAGAAAAGAAAATGATGCACGAAGAGCCTACCATTAGCAGTACAACCAAGAAAGAACATTTTATTGAGAAGCCCGAAAAAGGCGATCACAACTAATTCTCTTAGACTTATAATTTAAAAAGCGCCGTATGTTAAAACATACGGGGCTTTTTGTTTGTGATATCCGGAATTTACTTATTCTTCTTAACCGTTTCTATCGGTTGAATACCGGGTTTTATTTTTTCGTATAATTCAAATTGATACTCGGTAAGAATTTCACTCATCGTACCGCTTTCCTCTACATAAACGCGAGCCAGCTCATCAAGTTTGGCTTTGCCATCCATTTTTTTACTGACCTCTTCCCGAAGAAGTAGATAGTCCTCGATACTGGATTTAAAAAGTAAATCCTGTTTGGGAGTCATTCCCAGCTTGGCCGAATAGATTTGAGTTAGCGAATCTGCTGCTTTCTCAATGTGTTTAGGCTTAACTTCATAATGTTGTACCTGTGCGAATGTGGTGAAACTGAAAAAACTCAGCATCAATCCAAATACTATACGTTTCATATTTTAGTCTTTAGAATTAAAGTCCCCGTTAAAGGCAAACTCTTCAATTTTCATTCTGGAGCGTTCTTTCTCAAGTTCCTGCTCCTGAAGCGATTCGGGTAGTTGCGCTACATCTCCTCCATAGCGTCCGAAGGCAACAGCAGTTGCAATGCCAAAATCTTCAGTAAAACCAAAGGTTTTATGAGCTTTTTCCTGGTCGATTCCGGCCATTTGATGCGCGGCAATACCGGTATGATTTGCCTGAATTACTACATTACCCATAAATAGGCCCAAATCATGAAGGGCGTGAAAATAATCATCCCCATCTTTATTAGTCTTTTTATAAGCTGTGATCATCAAGACCTGTGCGTTCTTGGCCCAATCCTGATTAAACGGAATCAAACATTCCATAATACGGTCGTATACCGCATCACCTTTAAGACCGTAAATGATGCGCCAGGGCTGTTGATTGTAGGAGCTTGATGCCCATCTACCGGCTTCTAAAAGCAATTTTACCTCAGATTCGGAAATAGGCTCGTCATCAAAAGCACGCGGACTCCAGCGTGTTTTGATTTCGTCCATAATATCATAATCTGTTGGTGTAGTTTTTTCGAGTTTTTGCATGGTTATTTTTCTAGGAAAGATAACCGATTTACCCCTCGAAAGCCTTGATTTTAACGACCCTTAACGCGACTCATGATAATTTTAACGAGCCTCTAACTTTTGCTCTATGAGCGCTATGGATGCCTCAACGGTATCCATTTTATTGAGTTCGTCATCCTCAATGGTAATATCAAAAGCATCTTCCACATCAAGAACGATATCTACAAGATGCGTGGAGTTGATATTGAGGTCATTAACAAGGTGGCTGGAGGGCTCAATGCTCTTCGGGTCTACATCCTCGGGAAGGTAAGGGGTTATAATTTCGGTAAGTTTAGGGTAAATTTCCTGGTTCATAGGCTTGTTTTTTTCGCAAAGCGAAATCAATTCATAAAATAATATTCAGTAAATCAAACCTTTATTAATAACACCTTCAATACGGTATGTGAAAAGCCTGCTTACTGAAATTTTTTAAAGATAAGGCAACAGTTTACATCACCAAAACCAAAACTGGCCTTCGCCAGAATATTAAGCTTTGCCGGTGTTTTAACTTTTGGGATGCGACTTTCTGCAACACGCATGGCAATAGAAGGATGCAAACGGTCGAGATTGATATTGGGAAACAAAAACTGATGCTTAAGTTGTAAGACGGAAGCCACACACTCAATACTACCACTGGCAGCCAGACAATGCCCCGTCATTCCTTTTAACGAGTTGATATACGGGAAATCTATTCCGCTTCTACCCAATGCCTCACTCCAGTTTTCAATCTCCAGATCATCTTTTGAAGTTGCGGTCAGATGCCCGTTGACGGCATCAATTGCTTCCCCACTAATCCCGGCGTCCCTCACCGCTTCAGTAATACAGTGCTTTACCGCAACAGGATTGGGCGCAGTCATAGAACCCTCCTGTCTCTGCCCGCCACTATTACTGTGACCACCAATTAGTTCCGCATAAATAGTTGCACCACGGTCCTGAGCGCTTTCTAAACTTTCTAAAACTAATGCCCCCGCCCCACTGCCGGGTACAAAACCGCTGGCATCTGCGTCCATGGGGCGTGAAGCTTTTGCAGGTTTGTCATTGTATTTTGAAGGCAAAATGCGCAAGGCGTCAAACCCGCACCACACATAAGGTCCGCCATCGCTGGTGCTACCGGCAAGCATACGTTTGGCTTTCCCGGCTTTGATACGCTCGTAAGCCAGTAAAACCGCTTCGGTTCCCGTAGTACAGGCAGATGAATTGGTCGTAACTAAATTCCCAAGTCCTAACATTCCGCCTAAGTACGCGCTTACCCCACTGCTCATCGTTTGCTGCACACTGGTACTACCTAACCTGCGGGTGTTGCCTTCATCTACTTTGTAAATACTTTCTCGGTATTTGTCTACCCCGAGAGTACCTACTCCGAATATAGTCCCGCTGTCAAAATCACAATGGTCTTCATCAATCTCAAGACCAGCATCCTGCCAGGCTTCAACACCGGCGGCCACACCATAGAGAATACCTGCAGCATTGAAGTTGCGCAATTGTAATGGCGTAAAATACTTTGATTTTACCGCTTCAGAAATCAACGGCATCCCGCCTATCTGACAGGAAAATTTGAGTTTTTCGAGTTCGCTGTAAAACCGGATGCCGCTTTTACCCGCTTCAATCGCCTCTTTAAATGCCGGAACCCCTACTCCATTAGGTGCACATACACCCAGACCTGTCACAACTACTCTAGGATTCTGCATCGCCCGGTTTTAAAATTCCTGAAAATATTCCCTGACATACCACCTCGCCATTCTGATTGAGCATCTTCACTTTTGACTTTAACTTATGAAACCTAAAGTATTCTAAATCAGATTCTATAGTAACTGTTTCGTTAGGAAAAACGGGCTTATAGAAACGGGCTTCATTCTCTACCATTGCTACTGTTGAATTAGATCGCAAATCAAAACCTTTATCACGCAACAGGTAAATTCCCAAACTAACCAGGCCGATCTGCATCATACATTCAAGCAAAAGAACTCCCGGCGTCACCGGGAAATTAACGAAATGCCCTTTGTAAAAATCACAGGAATCTTTGAATGTAAACTCTCCTTTTATGTGCGTTTGCGAAACTTCAGTGATGCGATCTACAAATAAAAACGGATCGGCGTATGGTAGTTTTGCTACAATTTCTTCTTTAGTCATTGCGATCCAGATTTAAACATTCGTAGCTACCTATAGGAGATCCATCTGGAATTTTAGGTGCGGATACCGGCTTAAACTCGTCCGGATCTTCAAGAAATTTACCTATACTCCAGGCCATATAGCGCGTGTTTGCATCTTCAGCACGCATATTTTGCTGCGCCAAGTCTGTTAGGCTTTTAAATACGGAAGCTTTAACCTGCGTAATGGCATTGGGATTAACCATCAGTTGTTTCATATGTTCTAAAACCCGATTGTTGACGCTACGCTGTACTTCAGCAAAATAGGAATCTTTAGGAATAGCTCTAAAAGTGGCATCAATTAACTCCTGAAGCACAGACTCAAATCCCGGTAAGTCCCTATCTACAGCGTGTTGCGCTACCAGACGGTTTGCCCGCTCTGCATTCAACAGGAAATCAAGCGTAAAATCTGCTGCGGTTTCTGCTGCACCTAACGGATCAAAAGTGACTCCGGTATTGCCTTTAAAGCTCTCCCGGGTGCGCCCGTAGCCAAAAGCCCTTGGCGGAAACAACCCGAGTTTATCAGCAGGTATCGCGAGATGTTCAGCCTTAAGTGTTTCTAAAACGGCTTCTAAAGCTTGTTCCTGCTCATTGGAAGCAACAGGATTTGTAATTTGTTGCTGCTCATCGTCTTTAACCGCATACGTGTATCGTACGCCGCCAATACTTTTAACAGCTCCTTCGGTTTGATACCTGTGGTAAAAATAGAGGGGCACAAATACATCTTCAAGAACGGTAAGGGGTTCACCGGTGTGTATATTATCAATACTGAAATTCTCAATGGCTTTTTCGCGAAGCGCTAAAACCGCTTTAAGTTCGTCAGCAGCATTTGCCCCATTATCCCACAAGTGCGCATCAGGATGTGCGCCGTTTGCTGCGCGGGCATCACTGTCGCTGATAAAGCGAAGGCCTTTTTCTTCAGCCTCTTCCAACACCTGATTGAGATACCATGATTCATTCATTCCTTTAGGTGCATCCCCATAACTGTAAGCCACAGTAACTTTATCCCAGGCTCCTATTCCGGTAGCATAAGCGTCGCTAAAATCTATTTCATCACCTTTGAGCTTTATTGCAGGATGCGGATAATCCATTACCGAAGCGCGTTCGTTTACGCTGGCTGCAAAATTATGAGCAAACCCCAGGGTATGCCCTACCTCGTGAGCTGAAAGCTGGCGTATACGGGCCAAAGCCATCTCGAGCATCGGCTCATAATTATCATCAGAATCTGCAAAGGGTTGATTCATCATCGCTTGGGCAATCATAAAATCCTGACGTATACGCAGGCTTCCGAGACTTACGTGCCCTTTAAGAATCTCTCCCGTACGCGGATCGGTCACGCTGGCACCATAACTCCAGCCACGCGTACTGCGGTGCACCCATTGAATAACGTTATATCGCAAGTCTAAGGGATCTGCCCCATCGGGTAGCATCTTGACTTGAAAAGCATTTTTATATCCTATGCTTTCATATGCCTGATTCCACCAGGAGGCTCCTTCAAGCAGAGCGGAACGCACAGGCTCTGGAGTACCGGGGTCCAGGTAATAAATGATGGGCTCTACAGCTTCGCTAACTTCAAGTTCCGGATTTTTCTTCTCTAGTCTGTGTCTGATGATAAGGCGTTTATCTATATGCTCCTGTACCGGAGTCGCATAGTCCTTGTATTGAATGTAGATGGCACCTGATTTGGGGTCAAAAACCCGGGGTTCATAACCGGGCTCAGGCAATTCTACAAACGAATGATGCTGCAGGGTAGAAACTACGCCCGCATCAGGAGCAACACTACGCAGCATTCTGCCTTCGGGATTTCCCTTAAAGGTGAGCAGGGCTTCAAATTCAACATTTTTAGGAAAGGCTTTAGTATTTTTCAGGGACAAGGCGCTTTTTTCTTTATCCAGCTTATAGGTCCCTTCTTTATTGGCCTTGATTCGGTCTGAAACTCCGTGAGCGTCTTCCATCAAAAACGGAGTCAGATCAATGATATAGGTTTTGTCTTTTCTTTCCTTAATCTCAAAACCATAAAGCACCGAGAAAGCAAAGGCTTCCTTGACAGATTCGCGCTCAGCCGAATTATCGGTAATGGCGCGGTAATCCTGATTGGGCTGTACCAACAGGAGTTTGTTCCCGGCTTTCATAAATTTTACAATGGCGGTACCTCCCAGCTGGCCCCGATCGAGACCTATGTCATTAGAACCTAAACCGCTTTTTAGAGCGTGTACGTAGATAAATTCAGAATCCAGCTTATCTACTTCTAGATAGATGGCATCATTTTTTTCGTCGTAATGAAAATCGAAAAAACCCTCATAGGATTTAAGGTCTTTTTTGGAATCCAGAAATTGAGCCTGAAGCAGCTGCACACAGCACAGGAGGAATACGAGTGGTAGTTTGTTCATAATCTAAAGTCAGTGGCTTTAAAAGTAACCAAAAATCCTATAAAAATGCAGAAGTTGAAGCATTCCAGAAAATTGCCAAATTAGGATTTAGAGGGATTTAGATTGCGTTTTTCAAAAAAAATACTTGTTATAAATGCGTAAAACACATGAGCTCCTTTGCTAATAAATCCTTATTTTACAGCAAACTAATCACGCTATTTACTCCATGTCACAGTCACAAACCCAATCCATTTTTTCGTCTTACGAAAAAGACCCTAAGTTTTATGATGAAATCTTTGATGAAGACGGAAACGTAAAAAAGGTTTATCAGACCTTATTTGATTTGTACAGCGGCCACAGCAGTCAGGATTATGCCCGGCTTAATGACAAGGCCAAAGCTTCCTTCTTTAATCAGGGTATAACTTTTCAGGTCTACAATGATAATGAAGCTAAAGAAAAAATCTTTCCGTTTGACCTCTTTCCCAGAATCATAGATCCCAAAGAATGGGAAGTCATAGAACGTGGGGTTTTGCAGCGGAGTAAGGCACTCAACCATTTTATCTGGGACATTTATCACAATAAAAAAATCATTAAGCAGGGCATTGTCCCCCTTGATTTAATCACCTCTTCGGCAAACTACCTGCATCAAATGATCGGTGTTGATCCTCCGGGAGGTATTTATAACCACATTTCTGGGACCGATCTTATCAAACACAGTGATGGCAAATATTATGTGCTTGAAGACAATATACGTTGCCCAAGCGGGGTGAGCTATGTGATTTGTAACCGAACGGCTTTAAAACGGGCATTGTTTGGTGTATTTAATCATTACAATGCGCATACGGTGACTGATTATGCGCAAAACCTGCTCGAAATGATGGAAACCGTTAAGCCACGAGGTGTAGACGAGCCCAATTGTGTAGTAATCACTCCGGGGGTATACAATTCGGCGTATTACGAGCATTCCTATCTGGCTAAGGCAATGGGTGTTGAACTCGTGGAAGGTCGGGATTTGTTTGTAGAAAATGATTTTGTCTATATGCAGACGATTAAGGGCCCTGAGCGTGTTGATGTGATTTACCGCCGTATTGACGATACGTTCTTAGATCCTTTAGAATTCAGACCTGATTCGGCTTTGGGCGTACCGGGGCTTTTTTCAGCTTATAAAAAAGGAAATGTATGCCTCGTAAATGCTCCCGGAACCGGTTTTGCAGACGACAAGGCCGTTTACACCTATATGCCCGAGATCATTAAATATTACCTCAATGAAGAACCCATTCTCAATAATGTACATACGTATCATTGCAGCAGACCTGATGAATTGAAATACGTGCTTGAGAACGTTGATAAGCTGGTTATTAAGCCGGTGGATGAAGCCGGCGGTTACGGTATCTCGATTGGCAACAGACTTACTAAAGAGGAAATTGAAAAAGTTAAGAAAACCATCAAAGCGAGTCCGCGTAAATATATTGCACAGCCCATTATGAGTCTTTCGGTGCACGCTACATATATTGAAGAAAGTGAGTCTTTTGAGTCGCGTCACGTTGATCTAAGAACCTTTTGCCTGCTGGGCGCCAACAAAGAATTTGTTCTTAAAGGAGGACTCACCCGGGTGGCTCTTCGAAAAGGAAATCTTATTGTAAACTCGTCTCAGGGTGGTGGCTCTAAAGACACCTGGGTTTTAAAAAACAAATCCTAACTGATCAACCACAACAACAACTTTCTTAAAACTCATTACCTATGCTTGCACGAGTCGCTAATAATTTATTCTGGATGGGACGCTATATTGAACGTTCTGAACATCTTGCGCGCTATCTAAACGTAAATTATTTCTCATCACTGGATGCTCCCAACGATAAATCCCAATCCCGGAAACATGTACTGCACAGTCTGTTATTTATGGCGAATGGCCCTGTTGAAAAAGATTATAAATTAACTGAAGAGAACGTTTTTTTCGATATAGGTTTAAACCCCGAAGCCCCCTACTCGATCATTAATGCAGTTAAGTATGCCCGCGAGAACGCAAATGGTGCGCGAGATCTAATTTCAACCGAGTTATATGAGTCGCTAAACAAATTTTATCATTTTGTCTTACGCTACGATTCAGACTTTTTTGTAAAAAAAGGACTTTATGATTTTACGACTCAGGTGACTGAAGCTACCGCAGTTTTACGTGGAAAAATACGGGGTACGCTATTACACGATGAAGTGTATGCCATAATTATGCTGGGCGTGAATATTGAGCGGGCTACTCAAGTAGTACGTATCATTCAGGCTAAATATTACGATGCGCTTAATGCTCAGGGTGGGTATGACGATAAATTCAGCAAGAGCTATGAGTGGACCACGCTGCTCAAATGCATCGAATCCTACGATATGATGCGCCGGCATTACCGTAAAACTCCCACGAGCATCACCACACTTGAATTTTTAATACTCAATGACGACTGCCCGCGTTCGGTTATGAACAGTCTTGTACAGGTGAAAAAACATATAGAGCAACTCAATCTGGATAAAAATCCGCAGAAAGATTCTGCTGCTTTTTTAATAGGAAAAACCCACGCTGAATACTGTTATAAAACGATTGATACCATTGAAGGAAATATTGAATCCTTTATTGAAAATATTCAAAATACCTTATTTGAAATCGCCAAAAAAATTGAAAAGGAATACTTTCAGATTCGGTAATTTAAGAGACTAAGACCCTTTATTTTGAATAAGTTGAAGTACTTCTGACCGAATTGTTTATAACTTCCGTCTTGGGGTAGTTGCTATTGGTCGAATTAACTTAATCCGAGCCGTTGTTTTCCGTATTTTTGTAGACTTTTAAACCCCTTAAATTGGAATACACAATAAAATATAAGGCAAAGAATAGCTATGAGACTCAGGTTACTGACGCCTTATGGCAGTTCTTAATCGCGCCACAGGATAACGAATCTCAAAAACTGCGTCTGGCTGAGTTTAAAAACTCCTTAAACGCAGCAACGGAAGAGTCTACAAATTCCCTCAACTTTCATATTTACCGCGTTATACAGCGTAAAGCGTTCAAGTCAATTGAGTTTGAGGCTAATTTTATAGTCCGTAAAGAGGAAGTAAACCCGTTTTCAGCCCTGGATAGCATTTATAATGCTGAGCATTATGAGCAGCTCAACAGTCTTGATTTTAGAATTTCCCACGAGCAATTCCTGAATGCTACTGAGCTCACCAGCTATCCTTATACGGGTGTGGATTTTGAATTTGAAGAAAACCGTTCGGTTTTTGACAATCTACAACAGTTGAACAGCTGGTTGTTTTCACATTTTAAATTTAAGCAGCAGGTTACCGATACCCGAAGCACAACTCAGGATTTTGTAACGCGTGGGGCGGGGGTTTGTCAGGATTTTACGCATTTATTTTTAGCAATAGCCCGTAAATATAAAATCCCGTCGCGTTATACATCGGGCTACTTGCATCAGGGAAATGGTTACAAGGGCGATTCTCAAATGCACGCCTGGGTAGAATGTTATATTCCTGAAAAAGGCTGGCTAGGCTTTGATCCCACTAATAACCTTATCGCTTTAGAGAACCACATAAAAGTTGCTCATGGTAAAGATTATAGTGATTGTGCGCCTATTAAAGGAGTATTATATACGTCGTCTTCAATCAATTCTACCGAATACAGTGTAGAAGTCTTTGCCCGGGAAGAAAATGCGCCAGATGTTTTCAGTCAATCTCAATCTCAGAGTTTTGGTGATCATGCAAATCAGCAACAGCTTGATTTTCAATTGCAATGGCAGCAACAGCAACAACAGCAGCAACAGCAATTACGCCAGCAGTCAAGCGACAGATTCTAAATTCATTTGCAGGTTCTGCAGAAGCTTGGCATTTTGTTAAGCCGGCTTTTGTGTGGAAAACAGTAACTTTCGCAAAAGATTAATCATTATGACAACAAGCGATCAGGTCAAAGATCTTAAGCAACGCTTAGATGAACTTCGCGTGCATTTAGCTATTGATCAGAAACGTATTGAAATACAGAACGAAGAGGAAAAAACCTTTGACCCTAATTTTTGGAATGATCCCAAAGAGGCCGAAATTTTTATGCGCAATCTGCGCGAAAAGAAAAATTGGGTGCAGGATTATGAAAAAGGGATCACCCTGACTGAAGAACTTGAGGTTTTACTGGAGTTCCACAAAGAGGGAGAAGCTTCTGAAGCCGAGGTTAACAATCAGTATGAAAAGGCCAGTAAACTTATTGAAGGTCTTGAGTTTAAAAACATGCTTTCTGAAGAAGGTGACGATTTAAGCGCCGTGCTTCAAATCACCGCGGGTGCGGGCGGAACCGAAAGCTGTGACTGGGCTTCTATGCTGATGCGGATGTATTTGATGTGGAGTGAAAAAAACGGATACAAAATAAAAGAACTCAACTATCAGGCAGGTGATGTGGCCGGGGTAAAAACCGTAACATTGGAAATTGACGGCCCTTTCGCATTTGGCTGGCTGAAAAGTGAAAATGGGGTTCACCGTTTGGTACGCATCTCTCCTTTTGACAGCAACGCCAAGCGCCATACCTCTTTTGCTTCGGTATATGTGTATCCGCTGGCAGATGACAGTATTGAGATTGATATTAACCCCGCTGATATTAGCTGGGATTTTGCGCGTTCCTCTGGTGCAGGTGGGCAAAATGTAAATAAGGTCGAAACCAAGGCTATACTTACCCACCATCCTACGGGAATCGTTATTCACAACTCAGAGACCCGCTCACAGCTTGAAAATAGAGAGAAAGCTATGCAAATGCTTAAGTCGCAATTGTATGAAATTGAACTCAAAAAACGCCAGGCGGCCCGCGATGAAATTGAAGCGGAGAAAAAGGCAATCGAATGGGGATCTCAAATACGCAATTATGTCTTGCACCCCTACAAACTGATAAAAGATGTGCGCACCGGTGAAGAAACCGGAAACACCGATACGGTTTTAGATGGTGATATTGATGCTTTTCTAAAAGCCTACCTGATGATGACCGGTCAAAAGGAAACCAGTAACGAATTGTAATTATGCTTAAAATCTATCATAACCCCAGATGTCGCAAAAGCCGCGAAGGGCTTGCTATTCTTGAAGCTTCAGGAGAAGAATTTGAAATCGTAAAGTATCTCGAAAATTCACCCTCCTATTTAGAACTCGCTGCTATTTTGGGAAAATTAAATCTTAAACCTATTGAGCTTGTTCGTAAAAATGAGAGCATATGGAAAGAAGAATTTAAAGGAAAAGAATTGTCTGATGAAGAAATCATTCAGGCTATGGTAAACAATCCCAAACTGATTGAGCGACCTATAGTTATTAAAAATAATCAGGCCGTTTTAGGCAGACCTCCCGAAAACATTAGCCAGCTGTTCAAATAATTTGAAAGTCCTTTAACAGAATTTTAACCGGATCCCGGTTAAACCTATCTTATCATTCTAGTCTAATTAGCGAAACCAAAAATTGACTATGAATAAATTGACCTTAGTACTTGCACTCTTCTTGTGCACGAGTATTTTATTTGCCCAAAAATCTCAAGATTTTACCATTTCTGGTAAAGTAGTTGACAAAGCAGCCGGAGTGCCGCTTGAATATGCTACCATTACGGTAAAAGATCGTAACAATGCCCAGGACGTTGAAGGTGGGATTACCGACCCCTCTGGAAACTTTAGCGTTTCAGTTCCTGCCGGTGATTACTCCATTAAAATTGAATACATCTCCTTCCAGCCCATAATATTGCAGCGTAGTATTTCAGAAGATTTAAATCTGGGTACTATTCAACTTGAATTTGCTGCTTCAGATCTTGAAGAAGTAACTGTGGTTGCCGAAACCACTACCGTAGATGTTCGACTGGATAAAAAGATTTACAATATTGGTAAAGATTTGACTACCGCTGGTGGTACCGTGAGTGATGCACTAAATAATGTACCATCTGTTTCGGTAGATGTTGAAGGAGGCATCAGCCTTCGTGGTAACGAGAACGTACGCATCCTGATTAACGGAAAACCTTCAGCTCTTGCGGGTTTTGGTAGTACAGACGTACTGGGCCAGCTTCCGGCAGATGCAATAGAGCGTGTAGAAGTAATAACTTCCCCTTCCGCAAGATATGATGCTGAAGGTACTGCAGGTATTCTAAATATTATATTACGTAAAGAAAAAACCTTAGGCTTTAACGGCTCTTTTCAGGCAAGCGGTGGTACACCTACAAACGCCAGCATTACCTCAAACCTGAATTACAGAACTAATAAATTTAATATTTTTAATACCCTTGGATATCGCTATCGCGAAAGCCCTGGTAACGGTTTTTTTGATACCCGATATTTCAATGAACGGCAGGATGCTTTTTTAGATAGCGTTCCTTACAACCGAAATATTGAAGATCGGGAGTATGATCGTCAGGATCGCGGATTTAACGGAAACCTGGGGCTGGAGTACTATATAACCGATATGTCATCAATTACCGGATCATTTTTCTACAGAAAAGGAATGGATGAGGATGTAACTCGAAACACCAATGATTATTTTCTGGATAATAACCGCCAGATAGGTACTCAACGCCGGGAACTGGAGACTGAAGACGATGAAAGTTATCAGTTTGCTTTGAATTATATGAATAAGTTTGATGAAAATGGACATCAGCTTACTGCAGATTTTCAATATGATGTAGACAGTGAAGTACAGGAGGCTTTTATATCTGAACCGGTTTTATTTCAGGATCCTTCTTTGACTGAAACTATCAATATTCCACGTGAGGAAACGAATACGCTTGAAGATCAAAAAGAATATTTGTTACAGGCCGATTATGTATTACCATTAGGGGAAGATTCACAATTTGAAGCCGGTTACCGAGGTAATTGGGAAAATACCGTTACCGACTACGAATTGCGTCAGGAAGACTCAAACGGCTTGCTTCAAATCAATGAAAACCAAACTAATATTTTTGACTATACCGAAAATGTTCAGGCACTATATACCCAATACGGAACCAAGTTTGGAGATTTTAGTTTTCTTGCCGGTTTACGCTTGGAGAATACCAATCTAAAAGGAGACATTACTTCTATTCTTACCGAACAGGAGTTGCAGGAGGAATTCTCATTTCCTATCAACACCAATTTTGACAACAATTACTTAGGCCTCTTCCCTACGCTGAACATTATTTATGAATTAGGTGAAGAAGAAAATATCACACTAGGATATAACCGAAGAATTAACAGACCTCGAGGATGGTATATCAATCCATTCCCTTCACGTTCAAGCCGTACTAACATTTTTCAGGGGAATCCAAATTTAAGACCTGCATTTTCTAATGCATTTGATCTGGGTTATTTAAAACGTTGGGATAAAATTACACTTACCTCTTCAGTATATTACCAAAGAGAGACAGATGCATTTCAACGGGTGCAGGAAGAAGTGACTATTACCGGACCTAGCGGAAATGATGTCGAGGTAATACGTAGCATTCCGTTTAACCTGGCTACTAATGATCGCACCGGTGCTGAGGCTGGGATCCTTTACAATCCAGCTAAATGGTTGCGCTTAAACGGAAGTATCAACTTCTTTCAATTTAACTTAAATGGGTCTTTTAACGGAGAGGATTACAGTCGTAAGAACTCCAGCTGGTTTGGCCGTTTCAGTTCTAAGGTAACGCTTCCCGGTGCTATAGACTGGCAAACCAATGCTTTTTACCGTGGAGCATCTCAGGAAATTCAGGGATCACAGGATGGTATTTTGTCAATTGATCTGGCTTTAAGTAAAGAGCTTTTTGATGGCAGTACGACTATCTCTGCAAATGTGAGTGATTTATTGAACTCCAGAAAACGTAACAGTTTTACCACAACTGAATTTTTTGAACAAAATAGCGAGTTTCAGTGGAGACAGCGTCAGATTAACTTTTCGGTAATTTACCGTTTCAATCAACAACGTGAGGAGCGCAAAAGACCAAGACAAGGACAATATGGAGATGATGATGGTGAATTTGAGGGATAATATTTTCATCAGGCATAATCTCGGGTCATTTCATTCATTTGAAATGACCTTTTTTTTTTTGGTATTGTGTATTCACTGCTTAAAATTCTGGTCTTTCTATGTGGCCAATAGGCTTGCAGAGAATTTTCAAAGTACAACTATAAAGCAATTTATAGAATAACATACAATTGGAAGAAAATCAGTAACTTACATATTACGCATTTATGCTATTAAAGTGTAATGATGAAAAAGCTACTCTTAATTTTTCTGGTCGCAACAGTTATCTGCTCCTGCGATGATGACGACAATACCATTTCTGTAGGGCTTCTCGCAGAACACCGTGGAATATATATCAATGATTTTTATACAAGCGGAATATTAGGAAACGCTACTCAGGAGGATAATTTATTGGCCTGGGTTGATCAAAACGACTTTACAGATATTTATTTATATAATGTTGGTGCCATTTTAGGCGATGGCCTTGATAATGAATTGCGGGTATTTGTCAACAAGGCGCATAATCAAAATCCGTATCTACGGGTATCTTTCGTTTCCGCGGGCTTTGGAGACTCCTTTACGGCGATTGAAAATTACCACGACGGTCGTAAAGACAGTAAACCAGATGGAATTGTTAGTGAAATAGAATTCTGGAATGGCAGTATGAATTTTACGGATGATTACGTGCCGTGGATTGATAAAGTAAATGATTTGAAATTTACGCCTCCACCCGGAGAAGTCGCACCTTTAAATGCCGGGATAACCCGCCAGTTTTATATAGGAAAAATCAAAGATCCCGGATCGCCTCCAAGTTTAATTATTGCAAAAGAGTTGGTGCAACACCACGATGAAATATTCCTAACTAACTACCATACCGATGCTTGGCAATTGTCTGGTTCGACCGCAGAAAATTCGATAGTTAATAAATTGAATTTACTAGCACAGGCCGGAATGGAACTCAATAAAGAAGTAAATATCGTCATTCTTTTTAATGTCTTTCAGCTCTCACCTTCTCCTGAAATATGGGATTATTTCGCGACCGGCGGAATGAATAACGAATTTGAAGATGCCTTTGTGGAATGGAGCTCAGACTATAATGCCAGTACTGCAATTACTAATAAAGAGTTTTTAAATATCAAAGGTTTTGGCATCTATAGATACAGCGATGGGCTAAGTGCACGACCCTTATAAAAATAGTTTCATAAAAAAAGCCCGCTCTATTACAGAGCGGGCTTTCTACTTATAATTGTTTGACGACTATCAATTAGTGATTTTAACATTTATGCAGTCTGCCCGATAAACCCCTTCACAATGCACTCGAATATCTTACAAGTGATTTATCAAATTCGTAACATAAATACCTGAAAACAAGGAGTATTTAAAAAACAATAAAAATTATTAGCAATTATCTAAATAATTGGATATCATTGAATCTTAAAATTTTATTAAAAAACTCTCAAAGCCCTACTAAGAGAAAATTCTTATCACTTAAAAAAACGTAAATGAGGTTAATTCAAATTTTTAAATCATTATTACTCTTAGCATGTATTGGGCTAGCATCGTGTAGCAGCGACTCAGAATCTGAAACAGTTGAACCTGAAAAAGATGCAATACTTCAAATCACATCGGGAAGCTCTATTGATTTTGGGGAGATTATAATTGGAGAAGAAGGTGAGGCTTCTTTTCAAATTAAAAATACAGGTGAATCAGACCTTGTCGTTTCAAGCTTTACAATGCCTTCTTATGTGAGTTTAAATAAAATATCTGCGACTTTGACTCCCGGTCAAAGTTTAGACGTACTGGTAAGCATTAAACCTACGGAGGTAAACACCTATAGTGACATTATAGCTATTGTAAGCAATGCTGCTTCGGGAGAAAATACCATTACATTAACCGGTAGCAGTAGAAGTAGCATCTTTACAGGAGACGTAAATCTGAAATCTCAACAAGAAGTAGATGATTTTGGTTCTAAAAATTATACAGGAGTTTTTGGCAATGTATTTATTGGTGTAGATTCTGGCGAAACAGATATTACAGACTTGGGTCCTTTAAATAGTCTGACCAGTATTTCTGAAAATCTTACGATAAGAAATAACAAGGCTCTAACTTCAATAGCTGAATTTGAAAATTTTGACACCCTTGGAGGTAACTTGTTCATCAGTACAAACGGTTTGACAGCTATTACTGGTTTTCAAAAGCTTACCAAAATAAGCGGTAATTTAGATTTGACAGGAAACAATGATTTAACAAGTTTTACTGGTTTTAATAGTTTAAGCGAAATAGGTGGTTCATTGGCTATTAATAGTAATAATGAGCTTCAAACTCTCGACGACTTCACAAATCTCATCACAATTGGCACTGATCTCTTTATAATTGGAAACAGTTCTTTGACCAGCTTAAATGCTTTAAAGAACATTAATGCTACAATAAGCTATTTAAATATATCGTATACAACTGCTTTAACGAGTCTGGAGGGATTAGAAAGCATTACAACAGTAGAAACTCTAGAAATCGCAGGGAATATTGCATTAGCAGACTTTCAAGGTTTAGGTAACCTCACAGAAGTAAGTGGTACGTTTACCATTCAAAATAATCAAGCTTTGATAAACTTAAATGGTTTAGATAAGCTGACCACTATTGGAGAATCCTTTGTAATAGATAATAATAGTTCAATGATCAATTTAGATGGCCCTACGACTTTAACGTCATTAAATGCTGCGTTATTGATCACCGGTAATAGTAATTTAGATGATTTTTGCGGACTGAGTCAATTAATAAAAAATGGAGCTGTTACAGAGTCCAGTTATTCAGTTACTTCAAATAAGTACAACCCAAGCTATGAGCAAATACAGAATGATGGTGCGGGCGGTTGCAAGCTATAGTAAATAAGATTATTTATCGTTTAAGTTAAATTTTAAACCCAAAAAAGCCCGATTCATTAATGAATCGGGCTTTCTACTTAAAATTATATACGAGTATATATTAGGAATTCTCACGTTTAAGACGTCTTTCCTCACGCATTTCTTCTAAACGTTCTTTGGCTGCGCCAAAAATCCAGTACGGAAGAATAGAAACTAAAAAAATCATTAACCAGAAACCTATGGTCAAAATGGTTAAAAATGCAAGGAAGCCTAAGTATTGATCAAATTCAAACATAATATGGTTTTTGTCTGATGGCAAATTTAGGGATTCTCCTTCAAAAAATGCAAGACTTATTTTAATTTATAAACAATTTTATAACAAGCCTAAGCCGTGGTAATTAAGGCGAAACCGTTATTTTTGTATGACTAAAAACTACCGAAAAATGGAATACAGAATAGAGAAAGACACCCTTGGCGAAGTTAAAGTACCGGCAGATAAAATCTGGGGTGCACAAACTGAACGTTCTCGTAATAATTTTAAAATAGGAAGCCCTGGTTCTATGCCTATAGAAATTATTTACGGCTTTGCCTATTTAAAGAAAGCAGCAGCGTATACCAATTGTGAATTGGGTGTTTTATCCGAAGAAAAACGCGATCTTATTGCTCAGGTCTGTGATGAAATTTTAGAAGGAAAACACGATGATCAGTTCCCTCTTGTAATCTGGCAAACCGGTTCAGGTACTCAGAGTAATATGAATGTTAATGAAGTGATTGCAAACCGTGCACATATCATCGCAGGTAAGAAACTGGGTGAAGGCGAAAAAACTCTGCAGCCTAATGATGATGTAAATAAGTCGCAGTCTTCTAACGACACCTTCCCTACTGGTATGCATATCGCAGCCTACAAAAAAATTATGGAGGTGACCCTTCCAGGAGTAATCACACTTAGAAATACCCTTAAGAAAAAGTCTGACGAGTTTCGCGAAGTAGTAAAAATAGGTCGTACGCACCTTATGGATGCCACGCCACTTACTTTAGGTCAGGAGTTTTCGGGCTATGTATCGCAACTGGATCACGGGATTAAAGCCGTTGAACATACGCTTGATCATCTTTCTGAACTGGCACTAGGAGGCACCGCTGTGGGAACCGGACTTAACACACCTAAAGGTTACGACAAACTTGTGGCTGATTATATTGCCAAATTTACAGAGCAGCCTTTTAAAACCGCTGAGAATAAATTTGAAGCACTGGCAGCACACGATGCGATTGTTGAGTCTCACGGAGCTTTGAAGCAACTTGCAGTTTCTCTTAATAAAATTGCTAATGACATACGTTTGCTGGCCAGTGGTCCACGCTCGGGGATTGGAGAGATTACTATACCTGCAAATGAGCCTGGTTCTTCTATTATGCCTGGTAAAGTAAACCCCACCCAGTGTGAGGCACTTACCATGGTTTGCGCTCAGGTTATTGGTAACGATATGGCTATTGCTGTCGGCGGGATGCAGGGACAGTACGAACTCAATGTATTCAAACCAGTAATGGCAGCAAATCTTTTGCATAGCGCACAATTGTTGGGTGACGCCTGTGTATCCTTTGAAGAGCATTGCGCTGCCGGTATAGAACCGAATCATGCACGTATCAAAACCATGCTTGACAATTCATTAATGCTGGTAACGGCTTTAAATACCAAGATTGGTTATTACAAAGCGGCTGAAATTGCAAATACCGCGCACGAAAATGGTACAACGCTCAAAGAAGAAGCCGTTAATCTCGGTTATGTAACTGAAGAAGAATTTGACGAATGGGTAAATCCTAAAGATATGGTAGGAGAAATCTAGATGTTTGTCCTTCAGAGATTAAAGAAAAAGCGGTCTTTAGGGCCGCTTTTTTTATGCCCGTTATTTAAATTTTATACGAGTTTAAAACGGCTATTGTAAATCACAGCGGCTTAAAGTACATTTAGAATATACAACAGAAAGCAATTCTATTGTTTTCATTCTAAAAGCCAGCCAAATGGATACTGAAATTGAAGAGTTACTAAATGCCGAAAATGAACACATTAGAAAACTCCAGGAAATTGTAAAGAAAACAGTTGAAGACGAAAATCTTATTCTTCAAAACCTGCTAAACCCGCCGAAAGACATTTTAACTAAAGGCCAAAAAATCTCAGACAAAGTCGCAAAATTCGGTGGTAGCTGGGCATTCATCATTTCCTTTTTTATAATTCTGGTAATCTGGATTACCTTTAACGCAACGGCCCCCACTAAGGACGCCTTTGACCCCTACCCGTTCATATTGATGAATTTGGTTTTGTCTTGTATTGCAGCATTGCAGGCACCTATTATCATGATGAGTCAAAACCGGCAGGAAGAGAAAGACCGTAAGCGTGGAGAAAATGATTATCTCATTAATTTAAAGGCCGAACTTGAAGTACGCGCGCTAAACGAAAAATTGGATGATCTGGTAGAAGATCAGTTTAAAATCCTATTTAACAGTCAGACTAAGCAACTCGAAATACTCAAGCAGATCCAGAAAAAACTGGATGAAAAAGGCTAAAACGTAATTTTACTTTAAGCAAACCTGTCCTTATGAAAGCCCTAACCACCATCGGCTTACTCATTTTAAGCAACTCGTTTATGGTCATAGCCTGGTATGGTCATTTGAAATTTGCAGAACTCAAATGGTTCAGTAAATTAGGTATCGTTGCCATCATCCTGATAAGCTGGGGTATTGCGCTCTTTGAATATATATTTCAAGTACCCGCAAACCGAATGGGTTTTAAGGAAAACGGCGGTCCCTTTTCACTCATTCAGCTTAAAGTAATCCAGGAAGTGATTACCCTGATCGTCTTTGCCGTATTTACGCTACTTGTTTTTAAGACGGAAACGTTTCGCTTCAATCATATCATTTCCTTCTTGTTTCTGATTGGAGCCGTATATTTTATGTTTAAAAAGTAAGAGAAATGGCATTACAAAACCAACTTAGCGACCCCAATGAATTTTTAGAGCTACTCCAAAAAAGTTTTGAAGCCACATCTGTGCATTTTGAGGATGTAAAATGGAATGTGATTGAAAACCGACTTCGTAAGAATCCTGAAAAATTAAACAGTCTTTTTCAATTGGAGCAAACCGGCGGCGAACCTTCCCTGCTTGATTACGATTCTGAGAAAGACATATACATCTTCTGTGATTTTGCTGTGGAAAGTCCACCGCAACGCCGCAGCCTCTGTTATGATGATCAGGCCTTAGAATCCCGTAAGAAGTTTAAACCTGCCGGAAGCGCCACATCCCAGGCGGAAGAACTGGGTGCCGAATTAATCAGTGAGCAGCAGTATCTAAAACTTCAAATGATAAAAACTATTGATACCAAAACTTCCAGCTGGATTAAAACGCCTGACGAAATGCGTGAGCTTGGCGGTGCCTTATTTGGTGATTACCGCTACGGGCGTGTGTTTTTCTATCACAACGGTGCAGAATCCTACTATGCAGGGCGTGGATTTAGGTGTGTGATCCGGGTATAAGTCGAGTTATTTGAAGCTGATTTATAGAAATCTGGTTTTTAATACAGTCAGGGAAACGTTCAACCTTTATAACTCGTAACCTGAAAACTACCACTCCTACCCGTATCCAATTAACCCAATAATAATAGTAATATTAATAAGCAATAACTTTCTACTTCTTGTAATACTTCTTGTATTTAGGATAGGCTATTAAAGCAAAAGCAATGACACAGCCAAAGATGATCAATGCCCGGTTAAGATTAAGTATATTATCGCCACTGGCATAACTGTGCAATCCCGATAGCCAAAAATTCACTCCAAAATAGGTCATTAGGATACTTCCGTATGCCAATATGGCCATCAGGTTAAAAAACCATTTTCCGCGTAACCCGGGAACCAATCGCATATGAATCACAAAAGCATAAACCATAATACTGATCAGTGCCCAGGTTTCTTTAGGATCCCAACCCCAGTAACGGCCCCAGCTTTCATTGGCCCATTGACCTCCCAGGAAGTTACCTATGGTTAGCATCACAAGACCTACGGTAAGTGCCATTTCGTTGATAATAGTCAATTCACGAATGTTGAGATCCATCCGTTTTTTGTTCTTATCGTTGGTAAGTAGAATTAAAAGCAGGGAAACCAATCCCAGAATCATTCCCAGTGTAAATGGCCCGTAACTCGCTACAATCACCGCAACATGTATCATCAGCCAGTAGCTATCCAGTACAGGCTGTAGATTTGAAATAGCCGGGTTTAACCAGTTCATACTGGCGCCCCATAAAATAAAGCCGGCCACAAATGCAGTACTGGCAATCGTAAGCGAACTCTTTCGACCAAAGGCCAAACCAAAAAACATCGTAGCCCATCCTACATAAAGTATGGATTCGTAGGCATTACTCCAGGGTGCGTGACCCGAGATGTACCAGCGCCAGATCAGTCCCAAAGTATGTAACCCAAACAGAATCAACACTGCAACCCCACAAATACCAACCATAGTTTTCAGAAAGCGGTTCTCTTTGAAAATACGAATGATCACAAAAATGAACATTACAACACTGGCGAGCATATACATCCAGTAGAGTTTGGTAAAAATGTCATGCTTGTTATAATAAACTTCTGCATCAATTTTATCTTCAGAAGGCATTACTTCGCTTCCGTATTTCTGCTGAAAGCTCTTGATACTTTTAATAAAGGTGTCAGCCTTCGAATAATCACCACTCTGATTTCCTTCCCGCAAAGCGGAAAAATAAAGCGGAAGAATCTGTTTGGTATACAGCGAATCCATTCCTTTAAACCCGGCTTCATTAAGCTCTGGGTATGAAACCCACTTGTTATTTTCGTCCCCAATCAATGGAAATATTTTGAGAATTTCTCCGCTAACGGCGCGGTTGAGGAGTCCTAAACGTTCAGCAATATCGATGAAATCTTTATCGAAGTTGTTCTTTACCTCGGCCTGATAGGCAGCAGTGATATAGGGATCGAGTTTATTTCGACCCATATCATCAATAAAATCGAGTGCGCTTACAAACTTCTGATCCTTTGGCACGCCAATAATACCGCGAAGACTATCATTCGCTGGTTTTACGTAAATTAAATCTACGTTATACCAGAAAAATGGCGTCTCAACCATAGAGAGAAAAACCTGATCTGCAGTAAGTCCTTCGTATTTATCGCTTCGGCTTAATTTGCGTAGCAACAGGCTCGAAAACGTATTTACCGGCATCATACGCCCGCTATCATCCTGAATAACCAGTTTTCCAAATTTAGCAGCTTCTTCAGCAGGCACTTTATTAGCCATCAAAACCGAGTCGATCTCAGCTTTAGTGGGTAATTGATGCTCTTCTTCTTCGGCAATAGTTGCGGTACCCGGTATAAAATCCTGAGGTTGCTCATCTACGACTTGGGTGTTTCCGTTTTCAACAATCACCTTTTGTTCCTGCGCGTTAAGCGTTCCGCCTATAGCAAAAAGAACAGCCAACACAGTCAGTTTGGCTTTTTTAGCTTTAACCTTATCAAGTCGAACTTTTAAATCTCCAAAACGGCTTCCCTTATCAAATAAAATAATCATCAGGCCCAAATAAAGTAGAAAATACCCGATATAGGTAATCCACGTACCCACGGCGTCGTGGTTTACGGAAAGTACGGTACCCAGTTCATCCGGATCAAAACTGGCCTGAAAAAAACGGTAACCCTTGTGATCTAAAACGTGGTTCATATAAATCTCATAATCAAACTGCTCTTCAGGCCCGTCAATTACTGTGATTTCACTTTCGTACGATGAATACGCATTGGTAGTACCCGGATAGCGCTCGACTATAAAATCATTCAGTTTAATGGCAAAAGGAAGTTCAACCGCCTGACTACCATAAGCCAGGTGAAATTTCAGATCGCCTATTTCGGCATCTACCATTTGATTAGTAAAACCTTTACCGCCCAACAGGCCGACAGTCTCCTGACCATCGGGTGTTTTAATGTTCACAAATAAAGCGTCCTGCTGTCCCTTCTGTTTTGGAAATGCCTCAACGATTCCATTCTTGCCTTTCATTACCGGTTCAGGAAATACAAACTGCATCCCGGCCACCTGATACAAAGCACGCAATTTTAATTCCTGTAAGCTGTCTTTTGCTACTTCAAAATCTTCCTGCGTGGCCATAACGCGTGTAGAACCGGCAAATGGTGTTTGAATGGTGTAGTTTTCGCCATCAAAACCAATATTGATCGCGCCCTCCGTAGGGTTATTCAATGCAAAAAGTACATTGTGAATGCTTGAAACCTGACCTTCCTCAAGGTAATGCTCGTGGCGTTGCCCATCACCGGCTTCCACAATTTTGAGTTGCGCCTTACCATTAGGATCTTCAATAAGACCCTCTTCTGCCCCGTCAATAAATTTGGAGAAAGAAATGCTTACCGGTTTTCCGTCAAAGTCAGTTTCCCAGTCAAAACTGTTATCCAGACGTTTAGAAAGATTTAAACGCTTCGGTTCAAGTCTGCGGCGCATAGGTTCGCCATTACGCTCCCCGTCAATAAATACCTGCAGATAAGTTTTTTCACTTAGAAAAGTATTTTGAGTTTCTCCCTCGCGAATGGGCATCACGCCTTCAAAACCCATATAGCGCGTCCACGCCGCGCCAAAAATGATCAAAATAAAAGCCAGGTGAAAAACCAGGGTTGACCACTTTTCTTTGCGCCAAAGTTTAAAACGCCAGATGTTACCCACGAAGTTTACGATAAAAAGCAGGTGAATAAGTTCAAACCACCAGGCTTCGTAAACCAGTTCTCGGGTGTAAGGTGTTGGAGAAGTTTCCTGGCCGGCATCAAATATGGTACCTGTAGCCATAGCTACGGCATAAACAATAAATAAAACGGCCATTAAACGGGTAGAAAACAGGAAATCTGCGATGCGTTTTTGCATGATACGAATTGCAATTTTTTTACGGCGCGAAGTTACGAAACAAAAGCCCATTAATAAAGCTTTAACGCCTCGTATTACCCATCGCTTTTCCCGAATTTGTGTACTTTTGGAGTGTGATAAAACTCGCAATCATCGGCACCGGTAATGTGGCCTTTCATCTGGCACAGGCCTTTCATCAGGCCGAAGCTGTTCATTTGAAAGCTGTTGCAGGAAGAAATGCAGAATCGCTTAAGATTTTTAAACCTTTTGCATATATACTTCCTGATTTAAAAGACCTCCCTCCTGTTGATGTAATTATTATTGCTGTAAGTGATGCCGCCATACCCGAGATTTCAGCAAAAATCAAGGACAATAAGGCGCTAATCGCACATACTTCCGGAAGCACTTCGGTTGAAGTATTAAACACGCACAAACGTTTCGGTGTGTTTTATCCGTTACAAACTTTTTCCAAATCAAACGAATTGATATATAGTGATATACCTTTTTGTATTGAAGCAAAACTTAAAGCTGATTTCGAAACTCTTGTGGGGCTGGCTAGTGCACTAAAAGCCAAATCGTACAGCATAAATTCAGACCAGCGAGGAGCTTTACATCTGGCAGCTGTTTTTGGTAATAATTTTGGGAATCACATTCTAACTCAGGCTCAACAGATTTGCGAAGAACGCCACGTTTCTTTTGATTTATTAAAGCCCCTGATGGAAGAAACCATAAGAAAGGCTTTTAGTATAGGTCCGGAAGCTGCACAAACCGGTCCGGCAAAACGTGGAGATGTCATTACTATTGAGAAGCAATTGAATGCTCTGCAAAGCCCAGAACAAAAAAAAATATACAACAGCTTTACCGAGGCCTTATTAAAACATTATGAGCGATAAAAGTTATAAAGAATACCTCAATCAGATTACTACATTCATTTTTGATGTGGATGGCGTGATGACAGACGGCTCCCTGATTATTGACTCTCAGGGCGAAATGCTGCGCACCATGAACGTCAAAGATGGATATGCTCTAAAAACCGCAATAAATAAAGGCTTTAATATGTGCATCATAAGTGGCGGTACCAATGAAGGGGTTAGAAGCAGACTCGAGGCGCTCGGAGTAAACGATATTCATCTGGGTGCACACGCTAAAATTGAATTCCTCAATGACTACCTGGCTAAGAACAGCATTAAGGCTGAAAATGTGCTCTATATGGGCGATGACATTCCTGATTATCCGGTAATGCAAAAAGTTGGGCTTCCCTGCTGCCCTCAGGATGCGGTAAAAGAAATCAAAGAAGTCGCCAAATATGTTTCGCACAAAAAGGGCGGTAAAGGTTGTGTACGCGATGTGATTGAACAGGTACTTAAGGTTCAGGGTAAATGGATGCAGGATTTTGATGCCGCTTTAAAGAAATAAGTGCATCTTTTTACAGCAATTGAAAAGTAAGCAGATTTATAAAGGTGCGGTAAAAACTGATGAGCATTACCATACATAAGGTACCCAGAATACCGTAACAACACGAAACCCACCATTTCTTGGCATAGAAAGTTCTTACCGAAATGAGGTAATATAGGGTAGCAGCTAGAAATATAGGCACCAAATAAAACCAGCGATTAGGCGAGAGCAGGTTGGAAGCAATAAGATACCATAGCGTCATTGCCAGAAGTAAAGCCGAAAAATAATGCGTCGCAAAAACCAGATGTTTCCCAAACGCCATTCTTCTGTTAAAAAGTATTCCTATCAGGGCTATAAAGGGAATTAGTAAGACAAGTAATGATTTAGACAAATCTGTAGAGAGGCGATCATATCTGATTTTCACTTCTTTCAGGTCCCATTCATTCTTTTCAATCAAAGTGTTTACAAGATCCATCACACGAATGCCCAGAAAGTCAACATTTCCTTTAAAAAACCAAACTGAAGGAGAGCGAAAAATATCTGTTTCCGAGAGGAAAATAAAAAAGAAAACGTTACAAAGTAAAAATACCTGAAAAGGCTTTAAATATGGTGCGCGAACTCCTGATGTGAATTTTAGGGAAAGCCGTCCGGGATTTAATACTAAAACCCTAAACGTTTTAAGAAATTTGGAATCCAGGTTTGTAAAAGCTTCAAATGCCTGCCCCAACAGACTTCTTAAACCATAGTCTGCTTCAGAAACCTTTTTTTGTCCGCATTTTGAACAAAAGTTTTCTGTAAACTTTGAACCACAATTCAGACAAGTATGGATTTCAGCCATAAGGTTTAATCTAGGTAATCAACCCGCAACGGATTCAAATAAATATAAAATACAGGAGCAAAAGTCAACGCTTTAATCGGCCCGGCTACCTCGGTATACGGTGCGATGCACAACAATCGATCATTTTCAAAATCAGTTTTTAACACGGTAGGGCCAAAAAGATTGCGATCGCCTAGAATTCTTGGTCCGCAGGATTCCCAGGGTCCGTCGATTGATTTTGATTTATAGACGTTTATACCCTTACCAACCTCAGATTCAGGCTGACTTTCATCTATCCTATTGCACACCGAAATTAGCAGGTAATAGGTTTGTGAATCCTTATCAAAAACAACTTTAGGACATTCGAGTTGGGTAAAAGTCTCTTTGTCTGGCATAGCTACGGCAGGCATAAGCTCGTCCAGTTCATAAGAATCTCCTACCTTCTTAAGTTTTGCCCGTGCAACAGCCCCACGTAACGCACTTATTTTGGCAGCCCACAGTAGACTAACAGATTCATCTTCGTGCACAAATACGAAAGGATCTCTCCAGGCCAAGATAGGACCTCCCTCCTCACCTTCATCATTACCCAGTTCTTCTTCAGGCCCCAGGTAATAACCCCTATCAAGAATCATCTCACGATCTCTTACAGGAGCAGAAATCTTAGTCTTAATCTCAGAATCTAATTGAAATCCGTCAGAAGAAACGACCAATCCAATATTCTGAATAAAAGGATGTGTAGCATCGGTTTTATCGAGAGCCGTGAATGCAGCCAGCTTTCTTCCGTCGGGTAATAATTCAACACCTCCACTCCAAACGGTATAAGAATCAGATACATCCCGCCAGTCTTTTGGACTTAAAAAGCAACCTTCGTCTTTCCAGCTCTTACCCGTATCACTTGATGAAAAGTGGCGGATGTGAAAGGGATACTCATTACGACCACTGCTTTCAAGCGGCATACCATCGGGTTTAGCACGAGACAAAGCAAGACAATACAAGTGAAAGATTCCGTCTTCAAAATACGACCACGAGTCCCAGAGGTATAATTGCGGGTGAACAATTCCGTTTGTAAATACTTCGGGAAAAGGCGGTGGAATCAAATAGGAATTGGCGTGCATATAAGTAGTTTTAAAGTTCTAAAATACCAATTTATATGGCAATACACCATTACTTACGAGCGCTATTCCGTTAAAATAAAAGAGCCGCAACACAAGTTACGGCTCCATACTGTGCAGTATTTAGTTTTTGACTACAAATAACGCTCCTGAATAATATTAGCGTGATGCAAATCGTGACCACAAATGATAAATCCTGCCGCACGTGCTGAAAGCCCGCTACCGCTGGCCATACCTTTAGTAGTTAACGCATCATCACTCAAACTTTTAAAAAGACTTATACTTGCCTGACGAATTGTATCATACTCCTCAAGCATGCCCACAAAATCTCTGGTATTAGCTTTTGAGGGCAATACATAATCGTCCTGTTCAAAACCCGGCAACGGAGTCTGATCCCCACGACCTATACACAAGGCTCTATAGGCGAAAATACGTTCGGTATCCATCACGTGTTGTAAGATCTCGAGAATGGTCCATTTTCCGGAAACATAGGCGTACTGCAATTTTTCCTTTGGAATCCCTTTATAAAAAGCCATACTTTTCTCCAGACCGGTTTCTAACGCATCTGTAAGACTTACATCTTTACTTAACAGTTCGATGTAATTCTTGTAATATGCATTAAATTCATTGTGATCCAGATCTTGTCGCGTCATCTTATGCTGAGTTTCTACTGGCGTTAATATTTCCAAAAAGCGAACGCGTTACCATTTTCTCAAACATATCCAGCTTTTTCTGATCTGGATTTTCCTCGCGCTGCATTTCCTGAATCTTTTTCAAAGCAAATTGCTGGATGGTTAGCAGTGGTAATACGATACGTTCACGCTCCTGAATGGAGGCTTTACCCGCAGGCTCTTCCTGCATCAATTCGTCATAACCGGTAAGCTTTAATAAGATACGTTTGGTGCGCTCAAATTCTTCATGAATCAAATCCCAGAAAGCTCCAAACTCCGGATCATCCTGCATATAAGCGGTAAGACCAAAGAAGGATTTTGTTAAACTCATCATACTGTTTTCTAACAGTGTTCTAAAGAATAAGCTATTGTCATACAATGATTTAACCCTATCGAATTCACCTCTTTGTTCAAAAGCTTCAATCGCAGTACCTACACCGTAAAATCCGGGTACATTCTGCTTAAGTTGCGACCACGAACCTACAAAAGGAATTGCCCTTAGGTCAGAAAAATTAAGTTTATCACCTCCGCCACGCTTACTTGGACGGCTACCAATATTTGTTTTCGCATAAAACTTAAGTGTACTCATACGCTCTAAATAGCCTAAAAATTTAGGATGTGCTTTAAAGTCTGAATAGGTTTTATAACTGATTTCCGCCAACTCTTCCATAGTCGTACGATCTTCATCAGGGAAGGCTTTTTTCTTCGGGTGAAAAACTCCATTTACAATACCGGAACTTAATAATTGCTCCAGATTATACTGGCAGGAATCTGTAGTTCCAAAATTAGAACTGATTGTTTGCCCCTGAACGGTTAATTGGATTTCTTCATCTTCAATGGTTTCCCCAAGAGAAGCATAGAATTGATGGGTTTTACCACCACCTCGCGCCGGTGGTCCTCCCCGACCGTCAAAGAAAATAACTTTAATGCCAAATTCTCTGGAAACTTTAGTCAGCTCTTCCTTAGCTTTAAAAATACTCCAGTTTGCCATTAAGTATCCACCATCTTTCGTGCCGTCACTAAAGCCGAGCATAATGGTTTGTTTCATGCCACGTTCTTTTAGATGCGCTGCATAAACCGGATTAGAGTACAGCTTACGCATTACCTCTCCCGCTATTTTCAAGTCGGGCACGGTTTCAAATAGTGGAACGATATCTACTGTAGGATTATCCCAACCGGCTAAATGAAACATAGAAAATGCCTGCATAACATTAAGCCCCGTCTGGTTATTACTGATGATATAGCGATTACAACCACGCTCACCGTTGTATTTTTGAATATCGCGCATGGCGTAAATGCTTTCAAGCGTTTTACGGGCAATTTCATCTTCAAGTGTGGCAGGATCTATCGATCCGCGCACTTTAGCCAAAATTTCTATTTGCTCGGTCTCATCCAGTTCAAGATAGTTTTCAGGGAAAATACCCAAACTGTCTTTATGACTTTGTTTGACTATTTCTTCCATCACGTGCATATGTACACGACTATCCTGACGTATATCTAAAACAGCAAAGTGATAACCAAACATGCGTATCTTATTCAGCAGATCGTCAATATCTTCTACGAATAAACCTTCATGACGCTCCATCACCAAATTACGGATGCGCAGCAAGGTAGACTGTAACTCTTCAAGTGAAATTTTAAGCTGATCACCTTCAAGGAAAATACTGTCGTATAAGCGACGCTCCAGATCTGCAAGCGGTGCTTCGGTACCCACAAAGGTGATACGGCGACGTAAATTGCGGATATCGCGGTAATAATTTTTAATAATGGTGTTACGTAAACGCGAAGCAACTTTCAGGGTGATTTCAGTTGTTACAAAAGGATTACCATCGCGGTCACCACCGGGCCAGAAACCAAGATCAATAACATGGTTTTCGAGGCTATCTCCCTTATAGATGTTTTGCTGCAGATAGTTGTAAATGTAGCTGGCAGACTTGTAAAATACGTTCTCCAGATACCAGATCAAACTTACAGCTTCATCATAAGGCGTAGGCTTTTCCTTTTTATAAAACGGCGTTTTACCCAATTGGGAAAGCAATTTTTTGATCATTTCCAGATCATTCTCATTGATCGCCTTACTGAGATCATTGATTATCCCAAGCACTGCACCGGGATAAAACTGCGTAGGGTGTGCGGTAAGAACCGGACGTATCTTAAAATCTTCAAGATAAGCTTTAAGTTCTCCGGTTTTAGACTGAGCTTCCGCTTCTTCCTTAATATTACGCAGCGTTCCCCTACCGTCCATATTATTTACAATGCGATAGGCAGAATCCTCAATGGCGTCAAAGAGCACCACCTGACGCTCGATGTATTGTATAAATCTGAAAAGCAGATCATAGCGCTCCGATTCACTTACATCACGCTGATACTTTTCAAAAAAGTAGTTTACAATTTTTTCGGGATTATACTTCTTATCATAACCACGAATACAAATACGGTCAAAAAGTGGCAAAAGCACTCCGGTATCCGTTATTCCATTAAACGGTAAAGTCATAAACAGACTGTTATATACCTGAAATTTTGACTTTACAAGGTTGTTAAAACGTTCCAGTTTGGGTTGTCTTGACATAAGGTTAGTTGGTATTTAGAATAAAAAACCCTTTAACAAAGCTGCCAAAGGGTTCATATTATTAAACAATAGTTCTTTGGTCTTCTTTACAAATCTTGAAAAATACTATGCATTAAACGCTTCTTATCGTTAATGCTCTCATCAAGAGAAATCATAGTTTCTGTACGATACACGCCTTCTATATCATCAAGCATAAAGATGATGTTTTTTGCATGTTCGGTATTTTTGGCACGCACTTTACAGAAAATATTGAATTTACCTGTGGTAACGTGGGCTACAGTAACATAAGGAATTTGGTTGATACGCTCCAAAACAAATGTAGTCTGACTTGTTTTATTGATATAAATACCAACATAAGCAATAAATGAGTAGCCCAATTTAGCATAGTCAAGTGTCAACGAGGACCCAACGATAATGCCGGCTTCTTCCATCTTTTTTACGCGTACGTGAACTGTACCTGCAGAAATAAGCAATTTTTTTGCGATATCGGTAAATGGTGTGCGTGTGTTTTCGATCAACATATCCAAGATTTGGTGATCAACCTCGTCTAATTTGAATTTTGCCATTATTAGTTAATTTAATTATATATAAATCAAAAATAACACAAAATCACTGAATAATTCACAATAAATCTTAGGATTTTAGCGAAAACGTTGTAGATAAATCCCCTTTTACTTTAAATTCTTCAAGAATAACTCCTTCTTTTAACTCAAAATTAGATGAAAATACTGCTTCAGAACCCTTACAATTATATTCTTTATGCCCAAAATAGCACTCTAAATCAGCTATTTGAGAAATTTTTGGAACGAAATGAACTGCAGTATTTTTTAACTGCTCTTCATATTGAACAGCAAGATCAAATAAACCCCTATTTGGATAATTCAGGTTGCGGAAAATAATATCAAAGAAACATTTACTATTCTCCGGAATCGAAAAATAAGGTCTATAATCAGGATTTTTATCCCAATCCTGCAATGCAACCGATTCCAAAACACCTAAAAGTGACAAAAACATAAAAGCCCTGGTTTCTTCGCGATCGTAATCTTCCTTGAAATGACCGGCTTCAAATAGTATAGTAGGAATATTAAGGTGTTGCAGCGTGTCTCCTACACAATTAAGGTTAAAACCATCATCATAGCGCCCCACCTGCCCCGGTATAAAATCCTCCAGCATCTGTGCTAGATTTGCGATAATTGCCATTCCTTTTTTGCGCGACTGAGTAACCGTACGCAATTCGTCCTGAGATGGAGACAGAAAAGAAACCGTAGCGCTCTTCGCAGGATTCCCAACACCAAAAATCGTACGCTGCCCATGTAAATTAAGACATAAATCAGGCTTAAATTCACTATACAGGTTATGAAGTATTTGACTTTCGGGCTGAGACCGGTCCTGTGCATCCCTGTTTAAATCAACTTTATTGGCATTAATACGGGTGTATACCTCTGCCCCGTCGGGATTAAGCATCGGGACAATTTTAAGAGATAACGAATTATGTAGTTGCTTTACCTGATTGTCATTCTTATTTAGATGTAGCCATTTAAAAAGATCAAACACTGCCTTAGTGGTTGTACTTTCATTACCGTGCATTTGAGACCAGGCCAAAATTTTTACGGACCCCTCTCCCCAAGTAACTACTTCTATTGGTCTTTTCTGTACAGACACCCCCAATTGCTCCACGGTAAATTCATTCGGTAATTCCTTAATTAATGGAGTAATTGATCCGTGGTTGATATATCTGCCATAGAGAGCAGCTTCTTTATGCATCTGGTGCCAGTTTTTTAGTCTAGAATAATCCATAGGTTTTCTTGAGTTACAAATGTAAACATTGCTTTATTTACAAATGTAAACAAGGGGTATAATCTTTGATGTTTCGTGTTGTAAACAATGATTTCGTATTGTAAAGTCTTCTTTTGGAAATATTCCTTAAAGCTATTAGCGATATTATTAAAAACTTAAATACAGTATATTACGTTTGTTAATATGTAGCTTTAGTTTAATTATTTATCGTGTGGTTTACAAATGTAAATTTTAAATGTGATAGCAAATAGTTACATTTGTAACATCTTTACAGGTGATTAAATGTTACAATGGTAAACAGTGAAAAATTTGCTGAAAGGCTTCAGAAAATAATGGATGAGTACGATTTAAATGCGACTTCTTTTGCAGACGCTATTGATGTGGGTCGCTCCTCTATTTCACATATCATATCTGGCCGAAATAAACCCAGCTTAGAATTTGTCATGAAAATAATTGATGCATTTCCCGAAGTTGAACTATACTGGCTTCTTAACGGAAAAGGTAGTTTCCCAAAAAGGACAACAGCAGAAACTAAAGTCTCCCCTGTTAAACAGAATTATGAGTTGGATTTTGACCGATCTTCTTCAGAACCACCTCAAGTATCTGGGAGTGCATCTGAGCAGTATGATGAGCGCACTGAAGGTTCGCCTATAGAACGTATTGTTATATTCTACAAAGACGGAACTTTTAAAAGCTTTCGACCTTAATCGGATCAATACTGGAAATAGTCTTAATTTTGCACTATTATGCGTTTATACCTTTTTTTTGTACTTCTAAGCTGCCTATGCATTTCCTGTTATAATACAGAGCGTAATTGTAAGGCCTTTCAAAACGGTACGTTTGAATTTGAGACCTATTTAAACGGGGAACTTGTAAAAACCACCTTTGTACGCAGTGATACACTAGAGATTGATTTTTTTGAAGGGAAAGCTGACAGTTCAAGCATACGCTGGATAAATGATTGTGAATATATCGCAAACAAGCTAAACCCAAACAGTATGATGGAACGCAAAGCGCTTCATTTTAAAATTCTTAGCACATCTGAAGATTCCTATACATTTGAATATGGCATTGTAGGTGAAAGTAAAAAACAAAAGGGATCGGTCAAAAAAGTATCTGATTAAGACGTATATTCAATTAAAAGTGGCCGATTTGTTGTACTTTATTCAATATCAGTATATTTAGTCCCCAAAAGTGGTTTTTATGTCCCGGAGCAAATCGATGCGCTTTAACTTCTGCATTTACATAGTTCTCATTCAATTAATCGTAGGAGCAAATCTGTGGGCGCAGCAAAAATCCCCTGTTATAGAGCCTGCTGCTTATCTCACCCAGAAAAAATTTACACAATACGATTCTGTTCAAAAATACCTTCGAACATTCTCAAGAGATTCGGTCGCGCTCAAACGGTTTATTAAATATTCAAAAGATGCTGATTATCGCTACGGTGAGGCTTCAGCAGAAAATGCCCTGGGTATTTTATACCGGGATATTTCTAAATACAGTGAAGCTCTATTCCATCACGATAATGCTTTGGATATAGCCCGGGAACTTGATGATGTGGAGCTCGAAGTTTCTGCCCTTAATATGACCGGCGTTGTCTATCGCCGTATAGATGCCGTTAGGTCTGCACTTGACAAACATAATGCGGCTCTGGAACTTGCCGAAGGTGAACTGAATCCTTCAAACAACCTGCTTAAGGGTATTGCTATTTCGTTGAACAGCATCGGAAATATCTACCTGCTCCTTCGGGATTATGATATGGCCGAAAATTATTTTAAGCGGGCCATTATAAAGGAAAAAGAATTGGGTAGTGATCTTGGTCTTGCAATCAATTTTGCCAATCTGGGTATTGCCTTTGAGGAGCGCGAACAATATAAAGAAGCCCTTGTTAACTACCGTAAATCTCTGGATTATAACAATAAGATTAACAGTGATCTGGGGCGTGTTATTTGTAACAACAGTATTGCTCAGGTTTATTTAAAGCAAAACAGACCCAAGGAGGCTCTAGAACTCATTCAAAATTCGATGAACAAGGTAAATGAGATTGGAGATCAGTTTTACATTGCCTTGGCCAACATAAATCTGGGATGGGCACATAGTAAGCTTCAAAATTACAGTGATGCCGAAAAATACCTGATGGAAGGTATGAAACTGTCTAAAGAGAAAAATTTTAAGCAGTTTCTGAGTATGGCGTATATGCACTTGTCGCAGCTCAATGAGGCCCGTTCTAGTTATAAAAAGGCTCTTGAATATCAACGATTATCGCAAGATGTACAGGCTGAGTATTTGAACGAGGCCAATCATAAATATGTGTCTGACCTCAATCTTAAATATGATAGTGAGCAAAAGCGCAATACTATAAGCCTGCTGGAGCAAAAAAACAAACTGGCAGAGGTTAAACTTGACCAGGCGAAAAAGAACAATATTTTTATTATCATTTTATTTTCTTTGATTCTTCTGCTTCTATTCTTTGGGTATCGTCAATATCGCCTTAAAAATCAAAAAGAACAGCTTAAGGCTGAGCAAAAATTGATGCGATCTCAGATGAATCCGCATTTTATTTTTAATGCGCTACTCTCGATACGCATCTACCTGCAGAATCATAATGTGGAAGAAGCTATAAATTATTTGGGACAGTTTGCTCAACTCATACGCTCCATTTTATCAAGTTCGCTTGCTAAAGAAAACACGCTTCAGGAAGAACTTGAAACAATGCAGTTGTATATCAACATTGAGAACATCAGGTTTTGTAATGAAATTGAAACTCAACTTGAGATTGATGATACGCTTAACCTTGATCAGGTCAAAATTCCTGCCCTTATTTTACAACCCTTTGTAGAAAATGCGCTATGGCACGGATTACAGGCCAAAGAAGGGCCCAAGAAGCTAATGATTGAAGTCAATAAAAAGAATGAAAAGTACGTTAGCATTACCATTACCGATAACGGGATTGGTCGTGTCAAAACAATGGATATCCCCAAAGACAAGCGCAACACGCAGAAAAAATCTATAGGTATTGATCTTACTTTAGAGCGCTTGCAAGCCTTTTCGAAAAATCTAGATAATAAGTATAAGCTGAAAATCATTGATTTGTACGATACCAATCAGCAAGCCAGCGGAACTCAGGTTCGTTTAGATCTACCTTTAAGCTAAATTGCCTTGCGGGGTGATGGCTTTTTAAATTTCTCCTTTAAAATAGCTATCAACTTTCCTTTATCAATGGGTTTTGTAAGGTAATTATCCATACCACTTTCCAATCCTTCAGAAATAGACAGGGATGTGGTATCTGCCGAGAGACCTAATACCACGACATCGGGTTGCTCTTCCTTAATTTTTCGGGTAGCTTCAAAACCGTCCATTTCGGGCATATGGACATCCATAAATATAAGGTCAAAGCTTTTTGAGTTACATTTATTTACAGCGTCCATACCATTTTTTGCACTATCAGAACTGAGACCTAACCTTTTCAACAGTTCGGTAAGAATAATAACATTGAGTTTATTATCATCTACGATCAACACTTCCAGCGGGGGTAAATCTGCTACAAGTTTGCTATTTAGTTTAATTTCTTCCTTCTTGTGTAAATCTTTAAAAGTGAGATGGATTACAAAATCTGAACCTTTACCTTCATCACTATCCACTTCAATACTTCCTCCCATTAATTCTATCAGTTTGGCAGCTATAGCCAGGCCCAGTCCGCCACCAGCGTGTTTTTTTCGTATGCCGGTATCCAACTGTGTAAACCGATCAAATATAGTACTTAGCTTATCTTTCGGAATACCTATTCCGGTGTCCTTAATACTTATTGTGGTAAATAGTTTTTTATCTTCTTCGTACTCTTTATAAATAAGGCTGATACTTCCGCTTTGTGTAAACTTTATAGCATTCAATAGAATATTGCCTACGATTTGCTCAAACTTACCGCGATCTCCATTAATGAAACTCTTGGACTTAGTTTCGATATTCACATTAAAATCCAGTCCTTTCTCTTCTATACGTTTTCGGTGAAAGGAAGTAATATTTTCAATGACAGATGCCGGAGAAAATTCTACGCTATAAACTTCTGCAGATCCAGACTCCAGCTTATCCATACGCAGTAAATCATTGATGAGTCCCAATAGCTTTTTTGAATTATCCCGTAATAAAGCTTTATACCTGGGATCTTGCGCTTTTTCAGGCTCACTATCCATAAGGTCTGCAATACCCACAATTGCATTAAGCGGCGTGCGTATCTCGTGACTCATATTAGAGAGAAATGTGGCTTTTGCCTGCGCGGCATTTTGAGCTATTTCGGTTTGTTGCTGAAGCTCCTGGTTTAGAATCGTAAGATTCTTATTAGCCTTAAGGGCAATTTTGGTCGCGTGACGCGCTTTACTGTTAAAAAATTTAAGCAGTCCAATGGCCAGGGCTAAAATGATTCCGCAGATCAGGGCATAATCCGCAATTCGAGAGGATTGAACTATAACATCCGGGTTTGCAAAGGTAAGCTCAAAATTCCACGATTCGTCAAGGTCAGCATCAAGTACTAAATTACTTTCAAAAATATACTGTTTATTTTTTTGGGCAAGATCGTAATTGTTGTAATCATAAAAACGAGTTCCCTCCTCATCTTCTATTTTGATGGCGTAGTCATTAAGGTACGAACTCAGTCTGTTAAATTCTTCGTTAAAATTCATTCCCCCGGTAATAGTACCCTGAAAGCTACCGTTGTAGTAAACCGGTATGTCTATAAGAAACGAAAAACCTCCCTGTGTAAGACTTGTCCAGTGGGTAATATTAACATCATCTGTAGTTGCTGTACGCTGCCAGTCGCCATATCGCCAATCAAGCTTCGTTATATCAAGACCCTGTGCAGCTCTGTTTTTAGCAAAAGGGACCACATCTTCAATGATACCATTCCTGTTTATAAACTCTACAAATTCTAAAGAAGCGCTTTGCTTAAGCAGGCGTACCGCGTCTTCTTTCCAATACTGAAAATACAAACCTTCGGTTTCTTCTATACGTTCGGTAATATCGTGTAAGGCTTCAACGTTTTTCTCTACCGTACGCTTAAAATCCTGGGAAGCCAAACTACCGCTGAGTTGAATTTGATTGGAAAGTCTTTGCGGCAGTTGATTTTGAACATAACTGTAAAGAGTAAGACAGATTATCAGAGGCACCAAAAAGAAAACACCCGCAATCCAGTACGATTTTATTGATAGTTTGGGTGTAGTCATAAGAATTCATCCGACGATTGGTTACGCTAAAATATTGAATTTTAACTTATTTTAGTAAATTCCCACGCCATTTATCGATTAAATACGCAATACCAAGTAAAATTTAAGTAAAAAATGAACAGTTATATCTATTTAAGGACGATTAGTGATAGAGAAGCTTAGTTCTGTTCCTTCTTCCGGAGTAATTGATTTTGTTCTTCAAGTAATTCATTCATACGCACCATAAGCTGAATATCTTTGGGCGTCTCAACTTCCGGATTCTTTTCATCTTCACTTTTGGCTTTTAAGGTATTCATAAGCTTGACAACGATAAATACCACAATTGAAATAATGAAAAAGTCAATAAAAACAGTAATCAATTCTCCATAACCTATAGCAACTGCCTCAACAGCCGTACCGTCTGATTTGGTATAGCCCTCTCGCAAGACAATTTGTTTATTAGCGAAGTTGACTCCATCAGTTAGTAAGGTAAGTGGCGGCATCATCACCTGCTTGACCAAAACATCAATTACTTTTTGAAATGCTGCACCAATAATCACACCTATGGCGATATCTACCATATTGCCTTTAACAGCAAACTTTTTAAATTCCTGAATTAATCCCATAGTTTAAAAAAGTGATCCCTGTGTACCATCTCCTTTAGGTGAATCGGGATCAGATGCATCTGTAGGTTCTTCCGAGTGATCATCTGTAGTATCATCTGTGTCAACTACTTCTGGTTCTTCCTCCTGCTCTTCCTCGTAAGGCAATGGTTCTAAAAGATTGATTTGTTTAAGTTTTTCTGTATAAAATTGATTTCCTAAAGCAGTAATTCCTTTGACTGCTATAAAGTCTTCTACATCAACCGTTTCATTTGGTCGTTGGTCTTTACCCCGCTCCTTGTAAAAGACCATTTCAACCACAGGTCTGTAATCTGTTGAAACGATCTCAAGTTGGGTATCTTTATGCTCAGAAACAAAGGTTTCCTCTTTTTCCGGATTTTCAATTAAAAAGCGTTTGACGTAATACCGCTCGCGGTTTCCATCCCAGTAAATTGCAGATACTGGTTTTTCCGGAATCCATTTTTCCAAAACGATAATCTTATCATCAAAACGTGTGGTGAGTTCAGGAATAATAGTTTTAGCAACCCCGTCCTGAGTAATAATTAACAGACGATCTTCTCCTTTGAATTCACCCAGTAGTTCTCCTCTACCGTCAACGTTGATACGCTGAACAGCATCATCAAACCAGATTTTACGTGGTTTTAGGGTTGAGACTCCTTTTTCTTTGAGTTCTATGGTACGTACTGCGTGTTTGGTAACAATATTACCATTAGCATTTCGTCCCTTTATAAGCACTTCTGAAAAATCAAGATCAAATTTGAGTTTTTTGACGTTACCTATTGATCTTAAATAAACCGAGACGACTTCAGCCTCACCATTTGGGTTTGCCGAAAAATACCAGACGTGGGAACCCTTTTTCCCTTTGGTCATGTCATACTCCCGGTCCCGGGTAGTGCTGGTAACATTAAAGCGTTTTACATAGGTCGCGCCGCCTTTACCGTCACGATATATCATATTGTAAATGGTGCGCTTGTCTTTTTTCTTATATACTGCTACGTGAATAATGTCTTTACCAATAAAGGTTTTGCTGTCAACTTTGGTCACCATCATTTTACCTTCTTTCGTAAAAACAATGATGTCGTCTATATCTGCACAATCGGTGACATATTCATCCTTTTTAAGCGAAGTGCCGACAAAACCTTCTTTACGGTTCACGTATAATTTCGTGTTGCGTATAACCACTTTAGAGGCCTCAATGTCATCAAAAAGTTTGATCTCAGTTTTACGCTCCCGCCCTGCTCCATACTCTTTTTTGAGGCGCTTAAAGTAATCAATAGCGAACTCGGTAAGGTTTGCTAAATGATGTTTTACCTGAGCGATCTGATCTTCAAGAGCTTCAATTTTTTGTTGGGCCTTATCAATATCAAATTTTGAAATACGTTTGATTCGTATTTCAGTAAGACGCACCAGATCTTCTTCAATCACGGGACGTTTTAAATGTGCAATATGCGGCTTTAAACCTTCATCGATAGCATTTAAAACACCTTCCCAGGTCTCTTCTTCTTCAATATCCCGATAAATTCGGTTTTCAATAAAAATACGTTCCAGAGAAGCATAATGCCATTGATTTTCCAGCTCTTCAAGCTGAATTTCCAATTCCTGACGCAACAGGTCTTTAGTCCGTTCGGTTGAAATGCGAAGCATCTCACTTACCCCGACAAATAGCGGTTTATTGTCTTCAATAACACAACCAAGCGGAGAAATGGAAACCTCACAATTTGTAAATGCAAATAAGGCACCTATGGTCTTGTCGGGAGAAAGACCGGGTGGTAAATGCACAAGGATTTCTACCTCAGAAGAGGTATTATCCTCAATCTTTTTTATTTTAATCTTTCCTTTATCATTTGCTTTTAAAATACTGTCTATCAGCGATGTGGTTGTAGTGCTAAAAGGTATTTCAGTAATGACTAAGGTATTTTTATCTAACTGATTGATTTTAGCACGAACACGAACACGACCACCACGCTTTCCATCTTTATAATCGCTAAAATCGGCTTCCCCGGCGGAAGGAAAATCGGGTAGTAATTTAAATTTTTTGCCTTGTAAATGCTTTATGGAACCATCGATGAGTTCGATAAAATTGTGTGGTAAAACTTTTGTACTCAAACCTACCGCAATACCTTCGGCTCCCTGAGCGAGTAAAAGTGGAAACTTTACCGGAAGATTTATAGGCTCTTTACGACGACCATCATAGGAGGCCTGCCAGTCGGTGATTTTCGGACTAAAAAGTACTTCGAGAGCAAATTTTGAAAGTCGGGCTTCAATATAACGCGAAGCCGCTGCACTATCTCCCGTAAGCGTATTACCCCAGTTACCCTGCGTATCTATGAGCAGATCTTTTTGTCCCATTTGCACCATAGCATCTGCAATACTGGCATCTCCGTGCGGATGGTATTGCATGGTGTGACCTACAATGTTGGCCACTTTGTTATAGCGCCCATCATCCAGATCTTTCATAGAGTGCATGATACGCCGCTGAACGGGTTTAAAACCGTCTTCAATGGCCGGAACAGCACGTTCTAATATAACATAGGAAGCATAATCCAGAAACCAGTCTTTAAACATCCCCGTAACACGGGTAATGGTATCTCCTGAATTAAGCTCTTCAGATGGGTCTAAATTGGGATCTTCGTAGTGTTCTTCGCTCATAGTAATCTGACTGGCAGAATATTGGGGGTTCTATTTTAATTTTCTAAGACCGGATCGAGTTCTACTTTAAGATTGTTGATTATAAACTTCTGACGATCTGGTGTGTTCTTACCCATATAGAATTGTAAGATTTCTTCTATTGATATGGCCTCATCAAGCATAATAGGCGCCAGGCGTATACTGTCACCTATAAAGTGTTTAAACTCATCGGGCGAAATCTCACCAAGTCCTTTAAATCGGGTGATTTCGGGCTTACCACTTAATTCTTCAATGGCATCCCTGCGCTCCTGCTCACTATAGCAGTATATGGTTTTTTTCTTATTACGAACCCGAAATAACGGCGTTTCTAAAATATATAAATGTCCTTCTTTAATCAGTTCCGGAAAAAACTGAAGGAAAAAGGTAATCAGCAGTAGTCTGATGTGCATACCGTCAACGTCAGCATCAGTTGCGATAACAATGTTGTTATAGCGTAGATCTTCCATCGATTCTTCGATGTTGAGTGCTGACTGTAACAGGTTAAATTCTTCATTCTCATACACGATCTTTTTGGTCATATTGTATGAGTTGAGGGGCTTTCCGCGTAAGCTAAATACCGCCTGTGTGTTTACATCTCGTGATTTGGTGATTGAACCGGAAGCCGAATCTCCCTCGGTTATAAACAAGGTACTCTCCAGATTGCGTTCTTTCTTACTATCTGTCAAATGAATACGGCAATCGCGTAACTTTTTGTTGTGAAGACTCGCCTTTTTAGCGCGTTCTTTAGCTAGTTTACGTATTCCGCTCAGCTCCGTACGCTCCCGCTCTGCCTGCAATATCTTACGCTGAATCTTATCTGCAGTTTCGGGATTTTTATGCAGGTAATTATCAAGCTTGGTTTTAAGAAAATCGTTGATGTATGTACGTACCGTTGGAAGGTCGCCACCCATGTCGGTTGAGCCCAGCTTGGTTTTGGTCTGTGACTCAAAAACGGGTTCCATTACCTTGATACTTATAGCGGAAACAATAGATTTTCTGATATCAGAAGCATCGTAATTTTTATTAAAGAATTCGCGTATCGTTTTTACTACCGCTTCGCGAAAAGCCGCCAGATGCGTTCCACCCTGCGTCGTGTTTTGTCCATTAACAAACGAATGGTATTCTTCAGAATATTGCGTACGGCTGTGTGTCATCGCGACCTCAATATCATCTCCGCGCAAGTGAATTATGGGATACAAAATGTCACTCTCAGCGATACGATCACCTAACAGGTCTTTAAGCCCGTTTTCTGAGTAAAACTTTTCGCCGTTAAAAACAATAGTAAGCCCGGGATTGAGATACACGTAGTTTTTAAGCATACGCGCTACATACTCATTCCTGAACTTGTAATTTTTAAATATGGTTTCATCGGGCACGAAGGTTACCTTGGTCCCTTTTCTGCGCGACGTTTCTTCTAAAAATTCTTCGTCTTTGAGGTTTCCGCGTTCAAACTCTGCTGCTGCCGATTTACCATCCCGGGTAGATTCTACCCTGAAATACTCAGAAAGTGCGTTAACCGCTTTGGTACCAACACCGTTAAGACCCACCGATTTTTTGAAGGCCCGCGAGTCGTACTTACCACCGGTATTCATTTTAGAAACCACGTCAACAACTTTACCCAAAGGAATACCCCTACCGTAATCGCGTATGATTACCCGGGTTCCCTGAATACTTACTTCTATGGTTTTACCCGAGCCCATAACAAACTCGTCAATCGAGTTGTCAAGAACCTCTTTAAGTAAAATATAAATCCCGTCATCAGCACTTGAACCGTCTCCCAGTTTTCCAATGTACATACCGGGGCGCATGCGTATGTGTTCCTTCCAGTCGAGGGATCTAATATTATCCTCTGTGTATTTAGTTTCTTCTGCCATAAATGAATTGCCTTAAGAACAAGCTGTAAGGCATAAAATGCATTAAATATTAACTAATGAGGCAAGCCTCAGCTGTATACTCGATAATCGAGACCTAAATGCTCCAGAGGCTTGCATCGAAATCAAGAGCTCTTTCCCTTTGTTGCCTTGTGGACTTGCCTCAAGGTAGTTTACTCGCGATTATGGAGTAAAGGGTTGTTTGCTAATATAGGACTTCGACGACGGTTTTTAAAGCCGAAAAATTCAAAGTAATTAACAAAGTTTTCAAGAATCAGGAGATGAAGCTTTTAAATTGTAAATCAAATTATGGGTTCTCCGTTAAGATCAGTAGTTAATACTTCGGTCATATAATCTAAAAACGGAAGCATTAATTTGAAATAACTCAATAATTTCTCCTGAAAATCAGGCTGAAGAACTTCAGCATCAGTAAAATCGTGCTTTACAGCAAATTTCTTATTTCGTATCAGGTCAATATTAGGATCTTCTTTGCTAAATCCCTTGGGAGCCGTTTTTACGACATTATCATTCATAAAGCCTCCAAATGCATTCTCAAAATCTTTTTGAGACAGAATCTCGCGTATGGGTTTGGCGTCAACTTCAAATTCTTTGCGTATACGCAATAAATCACCAGATTCCGGAGCAAAAAATCCACCACCAACAAAACTTTTACCAGGTGCAATCTGAAAATAATAACTGCCTCTGCGAATCGCTCCTTCTCTGTAGAAAATAACGCTGCGGTTGGTTTTATAGGGCTGCTTGTTTTTACTGAAGCGTACATCGCGGTATATGCGAAATACTTTTTCGCGTTCAATTACATCAAATTCCTGCATCTGATCACGGGTGTTTTTGCAAAACTTTTTAAACTCCTGATCCAGTTTTTTGAATTCACTTTTATGTGCGTCAAACCAATCGCGATTGTTATTCTTTTTTAATTCATTTAGAAATTCAAAATAAGCTTCAAACACTTGTTGAGACATAGAAATCAATACGTTTAAGATGTTTTATTAACCAATGGCAGATACACAATTGATCGTTTAAATTTGAAATTAGTATTTTTAGATAACAACCAAAGATAACCTAATTATGAGTGCAACACGACCTCCCCGCAGTTTTTGGATTATCACATCACTAGCTATATTCTGGAATTTAATGGGCTTTGTAGCATTTACAAGTCAATCTTTTATGAGCAGCGCTATGCTGGCAGAATTACCTGCTGCTCAGGCTGAACTAATACGTCAAACTCCTCAATGGTTGACAGGCATTTTTGCAGTTGCAACCATTACCGGACTTTTAGGAAGTTTTTTGCTGGTTTTGCTCCGCAGCTCTGCTACAACTCTATTTCTCATTTCGCTTGTAGGCGTTTTGATTCAAATGGGGTATTCACTACTTGCAACAAATGCTCTTGAAGTTTATGGAATCCTTCAGGGATTGGTATTGCCCTTTTTTGTGGTTATAATAGCCGTCTATCTGTATATTTTCAGTAAAAAATGTGCCGCTAAAGGTTACCTGAAACGGTCCTCATAACCATTTCTTCCGCTTAAAATAATAAAGCAGTAAAAAGAAAATGATAAACATAAGTCCCCAAAGGTAGAAATAGCCGTAATGCCAGTTTAATTCAGGGATGTACTCAAAATTCATCCCGTAAATTCCTGCCATAAACGTAAGCGGAATGAAAATACTGGAAATGATGGTAAGAACTTTCATCACTTCGTTCATTCGATTACTTATGGTAGTCATATACATATCCATCAATCCCCAGGTCATCTCACGATAGATGTCAATACTATCAGAAACCTGCACTACGTGATCGTATAAATCTCTGATGTAGGTAACCGTTCGCTCATCAATAAGAGTGCTGTCAATCTTCTCAAGCCTGTTTACCACTTCTCTAAATGGGAATACGGCCTTTCTAAGTCGTAAAACTTCTCGTTTAAGATCTTGTATGTCCTGAGTGATATCCTGCTCTGCCTGATTGGAAAACAGAACATCTTCAAGTGTCTCAATGCGATCACTCATCGTCTCAATCAGGGTAAAATAATGATCTACCACTGCATCCATTATCGCAAACATCAAATAATCTGCACCAGCATTACGCACACGGCCTTTTGCATTGGCAATACGCATACGCAGGGAATCAAAAACATCACCGTCTGCTTCCTGAAAAGTGATCAAATAATTTTCTCCCAAAACCAAACTGATGTGCTCGTTCATAAACGCTCCATCTTCATCAAAATAGAGCATTTTAAAAACCACAAAGAGATAATTGGGGTATTCATCAATTTTAGGACGCTGATTGGTATCTACGATATCCTCTAAAATAAGCGGGTGTAAATCGTAATGCTGCCCCAATTTTTCAATTTGATCGGTGTGAGCAAGACCATTGATATTTATCCACGAAATTTCACCGGGTTTGTGCTTATCAAAAGCAATTGAGACATCATTACCCTGCTCAATTGTATAGTCTTGCTGGGTATATTCAATGAGTTCAACAGAAACATGCTTTTGTTCTTTGCTACCGGTATAGGTAAGTGTTCCCGGCACATCATTTTTAAGCATTTTATGTGCACTCTTTATCTTTGGAATCCGGGGCATTCGCGGAAGCTTGGGCTTCTTGATCTTAATATGTTTGGCCATTAGTACGTTCTATCAGATTTAAAAATAGAAAAAGTCCGTCAAAGGACGGACTTTACTAAATCTAATTATAATTTTATTAGGCGTGTTGCATCTCGTGCTTACCTTCTTTAATCTCTTCAATTAATTTAGCATTAAATGCTGGTAAATCATCCGGATTTCTACTGGTTACAAACCCCTGATCTACAACTACTTCTTCATCAACCCATTCTGCTCCCGCATTGATTACATCGTCCTTAATAGAGTTGAATGAGGTCATTTTTCTACCTTTGACTACTCCGGCACTAATTAAGGTCCAGGGTGCGTGACAAATTGCCGCTACTGGTTTGTGTTGCTCGAAGAAATCTCTGACGAAAGTTAACGCATCTTCATTTCTTCTCAATTTATCAGGGTTTATCACACCGCCTGGCAATACCAATGCATTGTAATCTTTTGCATTAACTTCTGATAAGATTTTATCTACATTATATTCTTTTCCCCAATCGGTAGAAGCCCAGGCTTTAATTTTTCCAGATTCTTCACTAACAACGTGTACTTCAAATCCTTCTTTTTTCATGGCCTCCATAGGAGAAGTAAGTTCTACCTCTTCAAATCCGTTTGTGGCTAATATTGCTATCTTTTTCATATCTAATCGTATTTTTTGGTTATACATTTCTGTTGATGTAAAGATAGCAGACATCACTGTTTACGAGGGTTAATAGCGGGTTAAACCCTGAGGCTGCAGGGTTAATCTTTGTTAAACCACGACCAGTTTAAGTTAATTTAGGACAAATTCGTGCCCTGAAGTTCCACACGCTGTAAGATAAGGCCAGATGCCTGAGCAATATGGGTAAGTTTAAATTCCTGAGTTCCGTCAAGACTTTGCTCGAAATCAGACAAACTCAAAACCCCGGAGCCCAGATCAAATAACGCTCCCATCATCAATCGCACCTGATGTCGCTTAAAGCCTTCACCAACCACTCTAAAAACGTAGGACTGCTCCGGAAAAAAACTGGCTGAGTACAGGGTATTGATTTCTACCACAGCTTTTTCGATAGTCATTACTGTTTGTGTTTCGGGGTTGGCTTTATAGGCGTAATTGCGAAAATCGTGCTCTCCCTCCATTAATTGTGCACCTTTTTGCATGAGTTCAATATCCAATTCATCCCTGAAATTGATCATAAAAGGTGCGCAAAAGGGATGATTTTTGGTTCCAAATGAAAACAAATAAATATATTCTTTTAGCTTGGGAGCCTGAATGATATTGGTCTGCTCTGGTAATTTTTTGATTTCAAGCAAACGTACATCCTGCGGGAGATTTGCATTGAATACATCAACAAATGATTCTAAATTTAAAGCTCCATCCCGTAAGACCAATTCCACATAGGTCTCATTAACCGAAACTTTAGCGTCAGTACGCCCGGCAGCAATAAACTTGAAATTACTATGATCTAAGACAAATTTAAGCGTACGTTGCATCATACGCTCAACAGTCAACAAATCGGGCTGTTTTTGCCAGCCGTGATACCGAAATCCCAGGTATTGTATTTTTAAAAGGTAATAGTGTTCCGTTCTAAACATACTCCAAAAATAAGAATCTTATCTCAGCCGAGTAGTTTGAATCATCATTCTGAATGGCTCAAAAATCATCATATAAATTTAAAAGACTGCTTTTAAAATCCTGAATTCAGGTAATTTCCCTTTGAAAAAGGGGAAGTTATACAGCAACATTTATCTAAATTTGAAATGTCTGTAATTTAAGCCGACAAATAGAATTCGTTTAGTCTGTAAAGAAGGGTTACAACAACCCGATAAAAGCTTAAACCTTTTATGGTAAACAAACTCAGTATCATTCAGCAAATACAAGCGCATAAAAAAAATGCCAAGCTCAATTATAAACTAAAGGAAGACGCGCAGCTATTCACCAAAGAACTTTTCCATACCTTATTTAATTATCCAAACGATCTGGATGCTGATCTCGACCGGCTTGAAAAGCTTTTTGAAGAATTAGTAGAACTGGCTTGCTGGGAAATTGATAAAAAATGCAGTAAAGTATGGGATGACTATGTGGCCGAACTTCCTGAGATTTTGCGTATGCTTAATCTGGATGCAGAAGCCATATATAATAATGACCCAGCAGCAGAAAGTATTGAAGAGGTTTACCTTGCTTATCCCGGGTTTTATGCGATCGCCATTTACAGGCTGAGCAATGCTCTTTATAAAAAAGGATTTCCCATAGTACCCCGGTTGATGACCGAATATGCGCATCACGTAACTGGTGTTGATATCAATCCCGGTGCGACTATCGGCGAACATTTTTTTATGGACCACGCTACCGGTATTGTCATTGGTGAAACCGCAGTGATCAAAAACCACGTAAAACTCTATCAGGGTGTTACCCTGGGTGCATTAAGTGTTGCCAAAGAACTTGAATCTGTTAAACGTCATCCTACGATTGAAGATCATGTGACTATTTATGCAAATGCAACTATTTTAGGTGGTGAAACGGTCATTGGTTCAAATTGCATTATAGGCGGTAACGTATGGCTTACCAAGTCGGTTCCCTCCTATTCTTTGGTTTCACATAAACCTGAGATTCTTATCAGAGAGCTCGAAAAATAAAATTATCTCAAAAAATCATTCATGAATTTTTCCATAGAACGTCTTATCGGCAATACTCCCCTTGTAGAATCAAAAGTTTTAAATACAAATCCTAAGGTCAAACTATTATTCAAACTTGAAGGCCAAAATCCCGGCGGCAGTGTGAAAGACCGCGCGGCGTATAATATGATTACGGCAGCTTTGGAGCGTGGTGAAATAACTAAAAGCACCAAACTTATAGAGGCTACGAGCGGGAATACAGGCATTGCATTAGCTATGATTGCGGCTATGTATGGTTTGGATCTTGAAATTGTAATGCCCGAAAATGCAACTAAAGAACGGGTACAAACGATGCGGGCTTACGGGGCTACCGTTATTCTTACTCCTGCAGATGTAGGAATAGAGGGGGCTCGGGATTTTGCTGAAGCTAAAGTAAAAGACGAAGGCTACTTTATGTTTAACCAGTTTGCTAACCCGGATAACTGGAAAGCGCATTATAAAACTACAGGTCCCGAAATCTGGAAAGACACCGATGGAAAAGTTACGCACTTTGTTTCTTCAATGGGAACTACGGGAACCATAATGGGTACTTCAACGTATTTAAAAGAACAAAGTGGAAATGTTCAGATTGTTGGGGTACAGCCCACAGATGAATCAAGTATTCCCGGAATACGTAAATGGCCGGAGGAATATCTTCCTAAAATTTTTGACTCCAGTAAGGTTGATCAAATACTTGAAGTAAGTGAAGCTGATGCGCGGATAATGGCAAAAAGACTGGCAGAAGAAGAAGGTATTTTTAGTGGAATGAGTAGCGGCGGAGCAACCGTTGCTGCCTTGCGCCTATGTGAAAAGCTGGAAAAAGGTGTTGTGGTTTCCATCATTTGTGATCGCGGAGATCGCTATTTATCATCAGATTTATTTGATTGAGCTCAATTCGCATAGCAGTCTGCAAAGGCAATACACAGGCTTTTTAAAAACTCCGGTACTTAGATTCATCAAGAGTGATTTACCATACGGATTATTTAAATTGAATAACTATCCGGAAGCTTTACCGGAAGATTTCAAAATGCCACATCCCATTCGTTTAGGCCAACGTATGGAAGTCTTTATGGAAGTGGCACTCAATCAGGAATATCAAGTTCTGTCCAAAAACCTACAAATCATTCACGAAAAACGAACCCTGGGTGAGTTTGACTTTATCATTCAGTCTAAAGAGGGAGGCAGGCCTATTCATCTGGAGATGGTCTATAAATTTTATTTCCTAAGACCGGAACTCGGTGGAGATTGGATTGATCAGTTACAGGGACCTAATGCCAGAGATCACTTGAGATTTAAACTTGAGAAGATGCAGACGCATCAATTTCCACTTTTATACCAGCCAGAAACCCTACCCTATCTAAATGAGTTGGGGCTTAAGCGAGATGAATTGAAACAGCTCCTTTTTTTTAAGGCTCAGATTTTTGTTCCTGTACATCATTCACTTTCTTCAAATCAATCCGGTTTTACAGAAGCAATCTCAGGGTATTATTATAGACTTCAGGAACTGAAAAGTTTAGATAGGCCTGAGCTTTATTTCTACATTCCCTTTAAGAATGACTGGGTTGCCCAACCCGAAGAAGCGACTTTGTTTGAGCCTTTTGAAGTTTTTTACAAAAAAATAAGCGTTACTCTTAAAGAACAACGCTCTGTTTTGTTTTGGATGTATTCGGCAGAAACGCAAGAGTTTAAGCGTCATTTTGCCAGCTGGTGGTAAACACCTTAGATTTTACTTACGCGCACGGCGTTCATTCCTTTTTGTCCGCGTTCGAGTTCAAATGAAACTTTATCATTCTCATTAAGCTCACCTTCCAGAATCCCACTTACGTGAACAAAATATTTCTCCTGATTTTCTGAATCAATTATAAATCCAAAGCCTTTAGAGTGATCAAAGAAAGAAACTTTACCATTTCTAAATTTGGCTTCTTCGGCAGCTAATTTATCTTCTTCAGTAGTTTTAGGAACACTGATTTGAATATCTTCAATATCTACTTCAACCTTCATAGAGGGATCTGGCGGAGTATCGGTTAAGTTTCCATTATGATCAACATAAGCGATCATATCTTCAAAATTACCTCCGGTAGAATTTGCCTTTCGGGCCTCTTTACGTTTTTGTTTTTCTTCTCTTTTTTTAATGCGTTTTTTCTCGCGTTCTGTTTTACTATAGGTTTGTTGTGATTTTCCCATTTAAAAATTTAAGTGAATAGATAGTATGCCTGAGTCAAGATCAGAAGTATACTGTACGAGGGATACAAAGAATATTGGAGAAGCTTTTCTTATATCAGGCGTTTCAAGTACGGCTTAAGCAGATTGCTTAGACTGAGACGGTTGTAAAGATACAAATTTGCAATGGATATTGAGAGTATTATTCAAGAGATCACTGAAGAATGTATGTAATAAAAATGAGTAAATGTAAATTTATTCCTACAATACAACATTATATACTGATACTGTGTATTTTAACTTATTAATTTGTATTTTTACCCTAGTAAATTAAAACCTCAAATAGATTGATTCAAAAATCACTTGTTTTTCTTATACTTTTACTTTTTGGGGGCTCTGCCTATTGCCAAACCGATGGGGTTGGTATCGGTACTACACAACCAAGAGCTCAATTAGAAGTAGCCGGGGATACTCGTATTTCCACAGGACTGGAAATAGGACTTATTGAACATCTTCAGGATAATGAGACATCTACCTTTCTAATACAAGAACAAAATAATAAAATAAAAGCACTTGACGTGAGTAACCCTACAGGTGCGGCTTTGGGTTACATTCAGGTATATGAAATTTACAATCCTAACCAAGACTGGGTTTTAGATTTTGACACGCAGGTTGATGCAACCGATTTCGTTCTGAATGCTATTTCTGCTTCGTATGATCGGGAACTGGATATAGGCTCAAATGCTTCAATACCGTATTATTCCGCATTTATAAGAAATGGAACCTGGCATATTACCGCTGATTTTCCGGAGGCTAATAACAGATATCCCTCAGAATTGGGTACCTGGACAATTACCTGTCTCATTTATTCTAAAGACCTTTCAAAACAGTTTGGACGAATTGAAATCCCTATGAACAACTCTTCTACTGGTGCTGCTACAAATCCAATAGTTGATTGATATGAAACTACAATTACTTTTATTACTGCTTACCACTACCTGTTTTGCCCAGGTTGGTATTGGAACCGTAAATCCGGAGGCCGACATTCACGTTGCCGGTGATGTTATTATTCAGGAAGAACTTGAGTTGGGTACGTTGCCATCCGTTACAAATACCGATGAAGATTTTAAATTATTAACCAGGCAAACCAATTCCACACCCATAAACGGGGAAATTACCAGGCTTGATGTAGATGAGCTTACCGTTGCTCCAATAAACGTCTTTAAATACTATTTCTACAACCTAAGGTATGATAATATCATTGATCTTAATTTGAGTTTTGAAACCTCAAAATACATTGTGGGTATAGCAGACTTCAGATATATTGGTGATCCTGTAAATAAAGTTATGATTAATAATGCAGATGATTCTATTGGAGCATTTGTGGTTCGTACCTTTAAAAGCGGAGGAACCTGGCATCTTGAGATACGTAATCGCCTTTTAAATACAACATATAGAACTAACGCCGTAAACTATGAAGTAACGTTTATTGTTTACGATACCAGTTTTTACAGACAATTGCCTACAATTACGACAAACCTTAACGGTAGTAATACCGGTACAGCCTCATCAATTCCCGATGTATACTAATGTTTAAGATGAAAAGAAAATCGCTGCTCCTCTTGTTACTCCTGGGACTGAAGTTTTCGGTTTTCGCTCAGGTAGGGATCAATACAGATATGCCTCAGGCAACTTTAGATGTTGAAGGTTCCGGAAAAATTGATAACAAATTATTTCTCGAAAATCCCGGTAATTCTTATGTTATAAGGGGTTCAAAACTAATTATTGAAAAAACAGATCGCTCTATTGTACAATATGACATTAATGCGAGTAAATATGGGCCGATTAACTACGCAGAGTTTGTGTTTAGAAACACCCCAAAAGCCGGTATTACTGATTATGACACGAAAATTAGTACGGCGAACTATACAGTTTCCGTGCAGGGTTATTACTTCCGGGAAAATATATCTAATAATACGAGTACTCACATTGTAAGTAACAAGGGGAATACGGTCGTTGAGGGATATCAGGTCTATGCTTATAAGAATACCGGAACCAACACCTGGTTTATAAAGTGTGTAGTAAACGACGGGTATTTTGAAGGTGCAAATAGAAACGCCAATCTCGACATCTATATGAACCTTATTATTTACCGAAAACGCTTTATTGCCAAGGAGGTTGCCAGTTATGGTATTAATATGTATCAGCTTGAATCGGGTACGCTAAGCAAGCCTCCAGGATTTTAGACCTCGGTATTTTCGTGCTCTTCCAAATCTTTTCTAAGGTCTAATTTTCTAAATTTGGGCGAAATGATGCCCGTTGCAACCACGGTTATCAACGTCATACTTCCACCAAAAACTACTGCGGTTACCGTGCCCATCAGTTTTGCTGTTAAACCACTTTCAAAAGCCCCCAGTTCATTAGAACTTCCCACAAACATTGAATTTACTGAAGCTACCCTTCCCCTCATAGAATCGGGTGTTTTAAGCTGAAGAATAGTCTGTCTGATAATCATGGAGACTCCATCAGTCACACCACTCATAAAAAGGGCAAAAACCGAAAGCCAAAAGGTCGTAGAAAGCCCAAAAACAATAATGCATACCCCAAAACCGAAAACAGCAGTCAGTAATTTCATCCCCGCAGCTTTATAAAGCGGAAAGTATGCAGAAGTAAACATAGTAATTAGAGCTCCTACAGCCGGAGCTGCGCGCAAAATACCAAATCCCTGAGGCCCTACTTTTAAAATATCCTGAGCATAAATGGGTAATAATGCCACCGCACCACCAAAGAGTACAGCAATCATATCAAGACTTAAAGCGCCCAAAACAGCCTTGCTATTGCGTACGAACTGAATGCCTTCTTTCAAACTTTGTAATACCGGTTCTCCTATTTTCGGATTTAGTATGGGTTTCCGTTTTATCTGTGTGAGAGCGCCAAGGGCAAAGAGTGAAAATCCAAAGATCACGCACATAGACCAATGCACACCGATCAGGTGAATAAGAAATCCCCCTACAGCAGGCCCAACAACACCGCCCATTTGCCAGACACTACTACTCCAGGTGGCGGCATTTGGGTATATTTTTTTTGGAACAATTAAAGCAAAAAGTGAAAAGATGGTGGGGCCTAAAAATGCTCTTACAATACCTCCAATAAAGACCAGAGCATAAATGACATTAAGGGTCAATGAAGTGCTTAAGTGTTGGGTAATAACAGGCCAGGTCAATAAAAAAAGGCCGACACTAACTACCGAAAACCCCAATATACATTTAAAAAGCAGACTGCGCTTTTCCCGCTGATCAACAATATGTCCTGCAAAAAGAGCCAGTGAAACCGCTGGAATTACTTCCATTAAGCCAATAATCCCCAAAGACAATGGGTTTTTGGTAATGCTATAAACTTCCCACTCGATCACCACAAATTGCATAGACCAGGCAAAAACCATGGCAAAGCGTACCAAAAGAAATATATTGAATTCCCTGTATCTCAGGGCCGCGTACGGATCGTTTTTAGCCATAATGGAAAATCAGAAAGCTGAGTTTTGTCCGTGACAAAAGTAAGTTTTTGACCGGCTAAAGCTTCAAAAATTACGCAGAATATAGTTTTGTTTCTGAACAAAAAAAATCAGTCCTCCAGTTCGCTAAAAACCAGTTTCATTTCGGTAGCGATCTCTTTACTGCGATCGGCATAAACCTGTTCTTCTTTTGGCGTACCATCTGCCAATTTAGGATCTTCATAACGCACTGCGATACGGGCTTCGGCACCGGGAATAAAAGGACAATTTTCATCTGCATGCGAACACGTCATAACAGCTGCAAAATTCTTCTTAGGGTTTATAGGATGATCGTATAATTTTGAAAAAGCATCTATTTCCGGTTGATTTTCGTCAAATGTAAACCGGTAAACCGGATTTTCATTTCCTTCACATTCAGCCTTAAAACCTTGTTTAATGAGTGTATTTACTGCGGTTTTGTTGAAAGCAGTTACCTCTACCCCTCCAGAAAAAGTTTTTACATCCAGACCAAAATAGGCAGCCATTGCCTGAGCCCAAATCTGAGAAAGCTGACTGCGTCTGGAGTTGTGAGTACAAATAAAATTAAGTTGTACAGGTAAGGCCAGGTCTTTTTTGGATTTTAGGTAGTTAATAAGAGCCTGAAGCTCCACGCTACGCGATTCTGTAACACCTTCTGTTTGCAAAGAATCGATAAACTGCCTGAGATCAGTATACATAGATAAGACTAATTAAATAGATAATTAACAACAACCATTACCAGGAATGCAAGGATCTGAAGCTGCATTTATAAGCGGTGTTGTTTGACGTTGGGGTACTCCACAGGCATCTTTGGCTAGACAGTCTGTTTTGAGAGAAGTAAGTTTAAAATACTTTCCGTCGTAGTCAAGACCGTAAATAGCTATAGTTTCTGCCTGATATTCAACTTCGATTTCTAAATCCTGAAGCTGCAGGGCTTTTTCAGAAATTTCTAAAATGCGCAAAAGTTTTTCAGGGTGTAATCTGTGGTTGTAATCCTGAGCATTCCACAATTGCAAAACAACGGTATCTTTAGTGCGTAACTTCCCGCCGCAATCCATAAAACGCTTGGTGCTCTGCCCTACTTCGGTTACGTGAAAGTGTGCAGGCACCAGTTTTCCGTCCGGTAATTCGAAGCCTATTTTATGAGCTTTGGCAGTAATTTTTTTAAGTTCTGATAATTTCATAGTATATCGTTTTAACAACATTCATCAGTAGTACAACTTTTAAATGAATCGAATAGTACGTTAAGGTGGTTCTGTACTAAACCTATTGCTTCAGGGTCTATACAGTAACACACCCGCACCCCTTCAATAGTTCCTTTAATCAGACCGGCTTTCTTAAGCTCTTTTAAATGCTGTGAAACCGTTGCCTGAGCAAGACCAATATCGGTTACCAAATCACCACAAACACAACGTTCCAATTTTGCAAGCTGCTGTAAAATTGCAATACGTGCCGGATGTGCCAGCGCTTTAGCATAAGACGCAAGCTTGGTTTGAAGATCTGTAAATAATTGTTCTTTAGTCGCTCCCATAATATCTATCGTAATATTACGATTAAATTAATTTTAACCAAAGTATTTCAGGCGATATGTGTTAACCTCTTGCTAAAAGCCATTATTCAGCTATTACATACACTTTAAGAGCCCTAACTTTGTATCACTACAAAATTATATTCATTTATTTACAGAGATGGAAACCACTTCTAGTCACGAGAAAATTACCAAAGGATTACAGCGTCTGTTGGTTAAGAACTATGATGCAGAAAAAGGCTATATCACCGCTATGCAGGATATTGATCACGCAGCTTTACGCGGGTTTATGCAAAGACAGGCAGCGAAGCGAAATAGTTTTGCAACCGAGCTGGATCATGAACTCCATTTAATAAATGAAAAACCTGAATCTGACGGAAGTCTGGCAGGTAGTCTCCACCGCACCTGGATGGATTTACGTGACGCATTAAATCTCAATGATAAATCGGCTATACTTGAAGAATGCCTGCGTGGAGAGGAAACCAGTGCTAAAGAGTATGAGCAGGTTCTTGAAGAAATCCAGTTTCCGCAGCATTTACGCACAGTAATCAACAACCAGCTTTCAAAAATTTATAGAACTATTGAAGATCTTCAACAGCTTGAAGACATTACGAAACTGCAGTAAAGGTTTAAAATTCCAAAAAGCTCATTTCGAATTACATAAAATTTAGCTCTAATAATTAACAGATTAGTAGTTTATAGGGCTTCATTTTATTAAGTACGCATCGATATAACGTTTTGATTTTCATAAATTTATGGGAATCAAAAACGTTTTTTATGACATCCTCAGAACTTCCCAGAAGAGACTGGATCAAGAAATTAGCCCTTTCAATAGGAGCAGTGGCTGTTGCCCCTACTGCGCTTTGGGCAGATACTGTAGAAAAAGCAAGACGCAACAATCAAAAGTTCTTATACCAGAATTCGGTTTTTGACGAGTTTACACCTCCCAAATTTCCGGATCTAAGTACCGTCAAGGCTCGTTTGGTGTGGAATGAAAACCCACACGGTCCCTCAAAAAAAGCAGCAGAGGCTTTTCAGGAAGCGGTTTGGGACGGTAATCATTATTCCTGGTCAACACTCAATGACCTGGTCGAAAAGATCGCAGTCTTTGAAGGCGTCGACCTGATTCAATAATGATGGGCCCCGGTTCATCTGATCTCCTGGAGAAAACGGCTTTAGTTCTTTTTCAGGATGGAGGTAATGTTATTAGCGCAGATCCCAGTTATATGTCTTTGGTAAGTGTAGCTAAGGCCGCTGGCGGTTCGTGGAAGGCAATTAAACTTACTGATGATTATCAGCATGATCTGGATGCTATGGAAGCTGCGATTGATGCCGATACCAAGCTCGTATATATTACAAATCCCAATAACCCTACAGCAACAATTACCGATACTGAAAAACTTAAAGACTTTTGTTCCCGTGTTTCAGAAAGGGTACCGGTTTTTGTAGATGAAGCTTACCTCGAGCTGGCACCCGGAGGATTGCAAAATAGTATGGCGCCACTTGTTGCTCAGGGTAAAAACATATTTGTTACCCGCACATTTTCTAAAATTCACGGAATGGCCGGCTTACGAATGGGCTATATGCTGGGAAATGCCAAGTCTTTAGAAGAGATTAATAAAATCACACGTGGAGGTATGGGCATCAGCGGCCCAACCATTGCTGCAGCTTCCGCAAGTATGGATGATACCGAATATCTGGAAATGTGCCAGGCCAAATTTGATGAAGCAAGAGCCTATACAATGGCATTTTTAGAAAAAAAGGGGATTACCGCTATGCCTTCTACAACAAACTTTATCATTTTCCCCATTGATATGGAAGGTGATGATTTCTTAGAAAAAATATATGCGCGTAAAGTAGTTGTCAGAGCTTTTAAATTCTGGGATCAAAACTGGTGTCGTGTGAGTCTGGGAACTATGGATGAAATGAAGCATTTTACTGCAGCAATTGATGAAATACTGGTTTAAGTATGGACCACAATTTGCAAAAAACCGTATTATTTCTGGTTTTTATTCTGTTGGGTTTAATACTTAAAGTAAAACTTAAAAATAAACAGGAGTTAGCCGGTATCAAGATGATAATTCTCAATCTTGCCCTACCTGCAACCATTTTTATAGCGCTGCTGAGTATTGATGTTGAATTATCACTGCTCGTTTTACCCGTAATGGCTTTGGCGCTAAATGTTTTGCTATTTGCTCTTGCTCCTGCCCTTTTAAAATTTATTGGGCTTAAGCGCGGTACTGCAAACTTCAGAACCGCCCATTTGCTTATTCCTTCTCTGGCGCCGGGACTTAGCTGTTTTCCATTTATTCTTGAGTATTTAGGTGAAAGTTATCTGGCCAAGGCGGCAATGGCAGATTTAGGAAATAAAGTTTTTGTACTTCTCATTTTATATCTGATTGCGATGCGCTGGCATTACAAAACTCAAGAAGTAAAAGGAACTTCTAATTCTAGTAAACTGAAGAATTTACTAATTGCTATGGTTACCGAACCCGTGAATCTCTTTATTGCAGCAGCCTTGATCTTATTGTTTTCAGGGTTTAGATTAGACACATTGCCCTATGTATTTTCAGAAGGATTATCCAAACTAAGTTTGTTGATGACACCGTTGGTGTTATTGTTTATAGGACTTTCGGTAAGTGTGAAACGCAACCAGTTTTTACAAATTCTTTCTCTTTTACTTGTGCGGGCAGGAATCGTGATCTTCTTTGCTCTAGCTGTTTGTTTTTTAGGGAATATTGCAATTGCAGAAGATCGCCTGTTGCTGGTAGCCTTTGGACTTAGCGCCTGTAGTTTCTGGCCATTTGCACACATAGCAGCGGTGGTTAGCCAAGAGACTGAAATTAAAAAGTTACGAAAAACCTTCAATCCCAATTATGCAATTAACATACTGGCGATTTCTTTTCCGCTGTCTGTTATGCTGATTTTAGTGGTTTTAGCTACAGGAGTGCACTTTGCTGATTTATTCCATTTGTTTCTTCTGGGATGTGCCTTATTTGGCTTTGGATTAACGTATCCTCTTGCGCAGTATATTTACAGAAAATACCAGACTCGCGGAGTTGAAGATTTGCCTGTAGAAAACGAGCAATCCATCAGAATCAGAAGACTTTCAGAAAATTAGATTCTAAGGTTCCTGGTTTAAAAAGAGCTCCATACGTCTGGGTCTTTTATCTTTGTCCATATCTTTATTCTGACCTCGTTTGACTTTTAAGTCAGCTATTGGCTGAAATTCTGTAGCCAACTCGAGAGCTTTCTCCTCAAGACTTTCATCATAGTAAAACAGGGTATTTTCCAAAGCATAATCGCGAGTATCAAATCTGGGCATCGCCTGAACCGTAGTGTCAGCTTCTAAATTATTTAAAGCGTTTCTCAGAAATGCATTTTCTTCTTTGAAAAAGACAATTACTTCATATTTTTTCTCCTCAACAGGCATATCTAATTGACGCATCATAATCTTATAATTATCAATGCGGGCAATAGTATCTAACAATAAATTTCTTAGTGTAGCTATATGTGTAAGATCTGTACTAATGGAATCCAGATAACGCGCTAACTTAACGTTATCGAGTGCTATGTCTGCAATAGAATCGTAAGCCCGCTTAATATTTGCAACAAGAGCCACGGTATTTTTATCAAGCGCAGCAAGACTGTCTCGGGTTGCTTCAATATGCTCATTCTTTTGTGCAAGTTCCAGATATGAAATTTCCAATTTGCGGTTCAGGTAAAATGCATTCCAAATTAATGCTGCAATAATTGAGGCGGCTATGATATAAAAGATTCGACTGCGCTTATCCCGCTTTTGAACTTCTGCAATGGCCTGATCGAGTGTTTTCATAGTTTAAATGCTGGCAAGTCTTATAAAATCTGAATTCATGTTTTCAATATCTGCATCGGTAAGCTTTGAAATGGCTCGTTCCAGACGGTTTCTTTTAAGTTCAAAAAGTTCAATAAGCTGAATGCGACTGTCCCTGTCCCCTATTTTTCGGTAAATAAATAAACACGATACTGCAAAAATGGCAAGTATGGTAAGTAACACCTGTTGTTCTGTATTTTGCTGAAGGCTTAAAAATTGTGTCTCCTGACTTAAAGCATTATTTATAAAGATTACTATCACGGCAATACTTAACAATCCGAGACCTACAAGCAGATGATACAGGCGTTTGACCCGTGATAAATGAAGCTTTTTTGCTTTGGCAATCTCCTCAGGTGAAATAAGGCGTTCCTCTAAAAATTCGGTATCTGAAAACGATTGTGGATTTGAATTTAACGCTTGTGAACTTCTTCCCACCTCATTGGTATCTACCTCCTTGCTTTCCTTTAAATCCTGAAGCAAGACCAAAAATCCCTCTTCTAAAGATTTGCTGCAGTCAATGTACTGAACCCTGCGCAGTAATAAGGGAACACGGCATTCTTCAAGCAACAGCGGAACTATCTTTTTCTTTTGTTCAAGGGCGCAGTCTATTTCGCTCAAAACATAGGTGGAGGCCACAGCAGGCTGTGATAAAAGTACCAATACCGCGTTTGCTTCTTCAAGTGCATTTTGAATCGCGATATCCCAATGCGTGCCAGGCTCCAGATTGAGTAGATCAAGCCAGACCGCTACACCCTGTTCCTGAAGCCGTTGAGCCAGATCAAGAGCGATTTCTTTATTCTTACGCGAATAACTTATAAAAAGTGTTTTAGACTTCATTTAAATGAAAAGGTCTGTTAATTCACAAAACGATCTTCTGAAAATTTTATCTTAACCCAGTAAGAGCTGCCACTTTCAATCACTTCCTCTATTAGTACCAGTGATTTTGGACGCACCGAACCTTTTACCGTATTAAAAGCCGCAGTTCCCTGTTCGCTTGAGCCTCTTATGGTTCTGGTAGCATTTGCCGCATAAAAGCTATTGGCTTTTGGTATACCATCATCTTCCTCTTCAAATGCCGGGTCAAAGTAATTACTATACTTACTTCCGTAGTACACATATCCCGATTTGTCTAAGGATGACAAAAGCTCTTCGCGCGCTTTATCCCGATATTCTGAGTCAGGATGTGTTTTGTAGAAATTGAGATAGTTTGCATATTGATTAAGCAGTTTTACAGCCTCCCATTTCTTTTGTTCTTCGGCAAGCGCTAACTCTTCGGGTGTGGGTTCAGGTTCAGGCTCAGGCTCGTTGATTACTACGACCTCAGGTTTAGGTTTAAGGCTATCTAGTTTTGTTTGAGCCAGAGCTAAGTGATCACAGGGATTAAAAGTTTTAATATGGGCCTCAAAGAGCTGAGCATCAGTTTTATTTTGAATCAGTTTCCAGTCAGTCTCATCAGCAGTTTCGGCAATCTGCTTATCTGCATCAGGATTTGAAGTGATTTTAATTAATGACCAAATAGCGATTCCCAGAGCAACTACGGCTAGAGTACCATACAAAAGCGTCTTTGAAGATTTCTTTTCTGTATTTGAAGTAGATGCATCGGTTGATTGACCTGATGATACGGGTATTTCATATTTTTTAGAATCTGTAGGCGGGCTTGTGATTCGATCAGGCTGGGGTGTGTTTTCAACTGAAGGCCTATCTTCCACCTTGTCAATCAGATTATGGTCTGCTGCGGTATCAGAAAGTTTGGAAGCCACCCGATCCTCAAGACCTAAAGATGCAATGAGTGTATTTAATGCCTGATTTCGGTTTCCTGTGAAATCAGCAAACTGAAGTCTTCGCAGTCGAAATGGAATATCACATTCTTCAAGTAAAATAGGTACAACCCGCTTTTTTTCTTCTAATGCGAACGAAACTTCATCCATTACATTAGCAGACTCTACGGAAGCTTTAGAAAGTATTACTAAAAGAGTGCTGCTTTTAAAAAGAGCCTGCTCAATACTTTTATCCCAGCGCGAGCCGGGTTGAATATCTAACTGATCGAGCCAGACTTTTGCACCTGCCTCCCGCAGACTTTGAGCAAGATGAATGACAAAATCAGAGTCTTGCCTTGAATAACTAAAAAAAATAGTACCGGTATTCATAATCGTTTCTGTTAGTGGGCTGCTTCCATGTTTCAGAAAGCGACCTGAAAACACGTGACTATAGGGAGACACGCATTTAAAATTGTGATTATCAGATTTGGGGTACTTTTATTGGCTCCGCCAAAAAATATTATATATAAGGCTTGCCTTAAAATCGAGTCATTGTTACCTTTTAGATGTGTATTGGGGTAGCCTCTGTAAATTCACTGTATTTCATATGTCTTTTTAAATATAGCATCATCACATGCATAGAGTTCACCCTGAATGCCTTCCATCAACCAGTCACCGGGTTTTCCCTGCATCATTCCTTCAAGCGTTTTAACCTGAAAAGCCTCCTGTATTTGAATGCAATTTACAGGTATGGGTTTTTTTACAGCTTTTTGCCAGTCACCTGAAACATCAGACTTTTTATTGAAGGTTTTCATAAATAATCTATTTATAGATAAGACTGATAGTCTTAAATACCTATAAGGCTTTAGGCATTAGTAAATTACGACAAAAAATTTGTATCCAGGAATTGAATGAATGGGTCTTTAGGGTTATTGGTTTCCATCAACTGCGTATAGGCCGCGTAGGCATTGGTATAAATAGAAAGTTTTTCACGGGGCCCGGCCAGCACTACCGCCTTTTCATAAAAGCTTTTTGAGGAATCAAAATTCCCGAGATATAAATGCGCTTCACCCAAAGTAGCCAGTTTCCAAAGGCTCTCAAAATTGTCTTCATCGCACGAATTGAGGGCTTTTTTGGCATAGTGAGTCATTTTGCCGTGATCGTCATTTACAATCAGGCTTAAGAATGCCAGATTGATTGCGTGGTAATAAATTTGACGGCAGTCTACATTTCCTTCTGCCAGTTCAAGCGCTTTAGTATAGTATTTGGTTGCTGCCTGGCCGTCTTCAGTTTTAAATTCTTTTAAATATTTCCGTTTGAACCGGCCTCCCAAAACTCCCATAACATCTGAATCTGCCTTAGATAAAGGATGTTTACTCAAAATAGCAATCGCATCGTCTGACCTTCCCAGTTCTTCCAAAGCATAAACCAATTGCTCAAGGCCGCGTTTATCGAGTTCCTGTGCTTTAGGTTCAAATTTCTCAACAACCGCCTGAAATTCGCCTGTTACCAGGCTTTTATCTACCGCATCGGTTTGTTCAGCTGGAAGCTCCTGATTAAAAAGACTACTTACCAGACTCATCACTTCATCATCCTCTGATTTTGGTTTAATCATAGAAAAATGTGATCCCTGAATCATCAACGTATTTTCCTCCTGAAAAGGTCCAAAAACAGACTCCGTGGTAACATACTCATCATTAACCGCGGCAATTACCTTAAAATCAAAAGGATAGTTTTTAAACCGCCCGGACCAATCTTTACGTAAGCCCTGAATAAACTCACCTGAAGCATCCAGATCCCTGTATTTTTTGTTGAAAATACGATCTAAAAAGCCCGATTTTAATCCGGCACTGGGTGTGCCGAATAACATCACGTGACTCAGGTCTTTGAGCCTGCTTTCCTTCAATTCAATCAGTGCTTTCTGCACGACGAGTCCGCCGGTACCGTGGGCTACAATCGCAATTTTCTCGTATTGTCTGAAGCGAAATTTAAGACAGGTCGTTAGATAATCTGCCAGTTTCTCGATATCTTCAGCATCTGCCCAGATGCTTTTGCCCAGGTGTGGTGCGACATATTCTGAAAAGCCAAAGGGAAACATATCCCAGGCATCAAAACGATCATCTTCCATTAAAAAACGTGGCATATCACCAAAACTCGCAGCACCTTCTCCTACAAAACCATGCACAAACAAAATCGCAGATTTGGCATCTTTGCGCTTCCTGAACGCTGTAATCACCTCAGGTTTATGCGATTTATCTACCGTTCGTTTTTGAGCAGGAGCTGCAGGATCTACTTGAGAACGCAATTCCTGCGGAATGTAACTCAATACAAAGTCATCGTAGATCTGTAAATTAGCATAAGGTCGTTGAACGGGCTTTCGCTCTGGTACTTTTTTAAAGATGTACTGAAACACTTCAGAAATACGCACAAATTCTTCATCAAAATTCTCCTTATGCTTTCCTTTTAAAACTTCAATAAGGCATTTTGTAAACAGGCTGTTGTGATCACCGTCCAGAATCCAGGATAATTCATTTTCCCGGCACGAGGATAGTATTGACATTCCTTTACCATCATCTACCTCCTGTGCAAGACCTTCCGGACTGTTAAGTTTACCTACGGTCTCTGAAACACCACTTCCCACTTCCCCTCGGGTCATTCCGGCTGCATGGCAACAGTCTAGAAAGAATATCAATCTCCGGGAATTGATCTTATTTATCTTTTCTTTGAGTTCTTCGGCTTTTACCCACGTCGTATCGTATTCATCGGCGTCAAAATCATTAGGTACCAGATAAAACTGATTCCAGGGTTCGTAAAATCCACCGTGACCCGAGTAAAAAAGCATCACAGAAGAATCTTCATCAATTTTCTCAATAAGTTGGTCAAAACTGGAAAGTATACCCTCACGGGTTGCATTTTTTTCGGTTAAGAGAATGATATTTTCTTCTGGATATCCTGCAAGTTTTTCATCTACAAGGATATTGTAAATTGCGGTCGCATCTAATACCGTTGTAGGTAAATCATTTCCCACACCTATAATCAGCGCATATGCATTAGCTAGTTTACTCATAAGATGTGTTTAATTGCGTATGCTTTGATACAATTGATCAACAACCACTACCTGAGAGTCTGTAACAGAATGGTCTGCTGAGTTCACAAGATCAAGTGTTGTAGTGATGCTTTGTTGCTGTTGAAATGTCAACGCCCCTATTTCTGCCAGTTGCGTAGTGAGACTTGCAGGATCCTGACCATTTGTTTGAATTTTGCAAGCTTCGGCTTTGTCAATGATAAACTTTTGCAGCTCTTTTTTAATGTTCAAGATGCGTTCATACGGCGAACCCTGTACAGCTCCAGAAGCACTTTTTGATTGCGCTCTAATTTGCGGAGCCATCTTGCTTAAAAGTGCCTTAGCTTCATCTATTTTATTTTGGAAAGTCATTGAGATGCCTGAAGCACTCGCATCAAGTGATTGCATCCTGTTAATGGCTCCACCAAAAAAAGTTTTGAATTTAAAAACGATAATAAGAAGTGTTAACGGCCAGATGATCACGCTAATCAGCTGAACCAAATCTCCAAAAGTTACAGTCATACTAAAGTTGGTTTTTATTTGTTTGACTTATTCTAATCAATCTCAGCCTGTTTAATACCAGTAGGTCATAATAGATTCAAATTCTGGGGTATCGAGATAGGGTTTAAAATGGGGATCGTATTGATATTTTGAAGAGGTATACAAATAACCCGCAGCTACTGTACGTTTCAGGTGCGTAAATAACTGCTCTTTATCGCCAACAACCGCATAGTATCGGGCTAGTAAATAATCAATTTGTCCAAATTGATACGCGCCTCTTAAATTTTCCAATAATTCAAGCTCCTCTTTTGCGGCTGCAGGATTATTTTGTAAAGCATGAATGTTTGCTAAAAAGCCAATAACCACGAGATCTTCAGGATCATTCGCTTTAAGTTTTTCAAATTGTTCCAAAGCATTGGCGTATTCTTCCGTATAGTAGTAAGCTCTTGCAATATCGAAATCAGCAGCCTCTCCCTCGGGCATTTTTAAAAGCTGTTTGAAGTAAACCGAAGCTGCTTCCTCTCCCTGATTAATCAAACTCTGTATACCTGTATATAATAGAAATTCACTCTTTTGTTCACCATTGAGCCTTAGGCCTGGGGCAGACAGTAATTCTAAAGGATCTTTACCCTTCGCCATGTACGCAACCGCCAAAGGTTTCAAAAAGTATTCCTGGTCCTTATAGCGGTATAAAGCGTCGGCATATTTAATAACGGAGTCAAACCGCTTTAAAGCAAGATCTGCATAGGTTTTAATATAAACCCGGTTAGAGCAGTAAAAGCAATTTTCGGCATCAGAATCTTTAGTATCAATTTCCTGAAACACCGTATCGATGATTTCAGGACGATTGATATACTGCAAACCTACGGTTAGCATTGCCGCATTCGTATTCAATTCAAAAGGGGCCAGATCATACTCCCGTTTTAAATGCCGGTAAACTTCACGGTTATTTCCTTCTAACAAAGAAGAATACATTTGCACTATATTCTGCTGTCTTGGATTTGAACTGAAATTTTTAGTAATAATTTTTAAAATGGAGTCTGCCTTTCGGTATTGAAGCTGATCGTAGTAATAAGTAAGCTGAAACAAACGTGGCTCAAAATATTTAGGATCAATCTCTACGGCTTTTTCAATCAATTCAAGAGTACCCTCGTCATACACCGCTGCATTTTTAGCTTCTAAGAAAATCTCATAAGCCTCATATCTTGGAGGTGCTTCCTCAATAATAGCATCTTCCTTTTCTGCAGTTATCAGGTAACCCAACAGACGCTGCTTGAGTTCTTCAATACAGTCTAATGGATTGTTACTATCGCATTTAACAGGGTCAAGCGAAATAATCGTTTTATCTAGTTTACCATCTGTAATGCTACTTTGAAAGATAAGCTTGTTACCGTCCAGAAAAAAATTACCAATTATAATCTGCGCGGGTTTGAAATAATCCTGTAGAACCCTATTTTTTTTCGTTCCGCTGAGTTGAGACTTGATAATGTTTGAATAATCTTCTACTATCTGAGGGGTTACCACCTGTGCGATATCCTTTTGAGTGATTCCGTGGGTGATCCAATCTGCAGCCATTTTCCCCACAATATCAAGAGAGTCTTTACCCGTATTATTTTCAAACTTTAAGACTCCAATTTTATCAGTGTTTTTAAGCGTTAAAGGACCAGCAAGGCCCGCCTCATTGAGCTCTGGATTTTTAAAGAAATTGTTTCGCACAACAAAAAATAAAACCAGGGCTATCAAACAGCTTACGATGAAGATGGAGAGAAAGTAATAGCGTTGAAAGGGTGTTTTACTACCAAAAAAACTGCGTTTAGTGGGCAGATTGCCCGCTTCTGCCATATTCCTTTTATGAATGGGTGCTATTTGAAATTTCCAGATGTAAAAAATATATACCGGAAAGCCAATGAGAAGAAGGATTAATACATAAGTAACGACTTTAGGTGAAAGCCCCATAGGTTGCTGTAAAGTCGAAATCACTTGAATTACCAACCAACTAAATACTGCATAGATAGAAAGTTTCTTGAAAACTTCTTTATCCTGGCACTCCTTTAAAAAAGCATTAAACCTCATTTGTTAAAAATAGGAAATAGATTTGTTAAAATATATCTTCAAATTGTTGATTTTTAACAATATATTTAGTAATATACTAAGGTATAACAAATAAAGACCAACATTATGTCAAAAGATGCAAAGCCAGAAAGCAAAGCTTCTAAAAGTGCCGAGGGAAGTAAAGATCAAAAACCTAAAAAGGATAAACCAAAAGGAGGGGTGACAATTAATCCCAGAAAAGATTAAAAAAAAGACCGGCAATTGCCGGTCTTTTGTCATTTGTACTAAATATTTGAGTTTATCTTGGATCAAGAATTAAATCAATACGTTCATTTAAATCCTGTAAATGATAGCGACTCAAACTGTCACCCGTACGATTTGCAGCACTTGCCGTTAAGCGTTGTAGTGTCTTCAGTTCTGCGCGGGCAATAGCTCTGATATCAGACTGACTAACATTTACATCAGTAGCATTACGTCTTCCCTCCTGCTCTTTTGTAAGCAAATACTCCAGACGATCTACATAAGCACGTTGTAAATTACGTCTGTAGGTGTCGATTTTAGCACCACGGCGTAGTTCACTAAAAATTCCGTTTCGTAGATCATCCATCATCGCAGTTAAGGTATAGGCTTCCTTACCATTAAGAGTTTCATTTTCAATCATACGCGCCATTCTACCAAAATCAAGCACATTGTTTAAGGTGCGCGACTGTGTGCTGCGAATGCGTTCTACCATTCCATCATGTTCGATACGGTTTAAAATTTCAGTATCAATCATCCACTCTGGTGTTTCAAATAATTCAGCGTTTAAAAACTCTAAACTTTCTTTTTGGCGCTCTTTTGGTACGGGAATAAAAACCGCTCCATCCTGGTCGTAGGTTTTATAGTATTCATAAACACCTCCTATATTATTACTCACGTGCCCCATATAGCGGTTGTATTGCGCTAAAACCTGACCGTATAGTGTTGCCAGATCCTCGTAATTCTTCCCATCTTCGGCAGTCCAGGTAATCAAATTAGGAACGATGCGTTTCAAATTTGCAATACCATAAGTACTTGCTTTTACTGCGTCATCTCCTAAATCTTCGGTTTGTGAGCTAGGATCCACAACTTCACCTTGCTGTGCACCAAAACGGTACATCGGGTCACCTGCGTGCTCTAAAATCCATTCATCAAGGATAGGTTTTTCATCTTTGCCTTCTTTATCTAAAATAGGCTTATATCCCCATTTAATTGCATATTTATCGTAGATACCAATGTTAGGCATCATAGAAACGCCCTCATCACCGGGTTGTGCGATATAGTTAAAACGCGCATAATCCATAATTGAAGGAGCAGTACCGTATTTTTCGGTAAAGCTCTTAGAGCGTAACGAATCTACAGGGTAAGCTACACTACTTCCCATATTGTGTGGTAAACCTAACGTATGCCCTACTTCGTGAGAAGATACAAAACGTATTAAGCGTCCCATAATTTCATCTTTGAAAGCCACGCCACGCGCTTCAGGATTAATTGCTGCAGTTTGTACAAAATACCAATTGCGCAAAAGGGTCATTACGTTGTGGTACCAGTTGATATCAGATTCTAAAATCTCACCACTACGCGGGTCACTCACGTGAGGTCCGTTAGCGTTTGGGATTGGAGAAGCTAAATAGCGTACTACAGAATAGCGTACATCTTCGGGAGACCACTCGGGATCTTCTTCTACACTTGGGGGATCTTTGGCTATAATAGCATTTTTGAAACCTGCTGCCTCAAAAGCTACCTGCCAGTCTTCAATACCTTGTTTGATATAAGGCACCCATTGTTTTGGCGTGGCACGGTCTACGTAATAGACAATCGGCTTTACAGGCTCAACAAGTTCCCCAGCTTTAAATTTCTCAACATCCTCTGGCTTTACTTCTAATCTCCAGCGATCCAGATAACGCACGGTTTTACTTTCCTGCGCATCCAGACCATAATCAACCTGCCCCCTGGCAAACCAGCCCACACGCTCATCAAAATATCGACGCTCCATCGGTTCTTTTGGAAGCAATACCATACTGTTATTCATTTCAACAGTGATGGAACCTACACTCTCATTGCTGGGAGGATTAGCTGCATTGTAAGTCTTTACATGTCTGGCTTCAATATTTAAAGGATAACTTTTAAGACTTTCGATATAGCTTCTGCCTTTATCCAGATTACGTACTTTATATGCTTCTTTGTAATAACCCGGAATTCCCAGAGCCTGAACATCATCAGTATATAAATCGTTTACCTGTATTACGGTAGCTGTAGAGTCTTTATTGATGGTTTTAATATCAAATGCATACAGAACTGGTTCAAAATTAGAATTGGTAACCGCCTCGTGTATAGGTAGTGAATCTGCAGCAAATATTTGATGAGATACAACTCTAAGCAGTACTTTTTTATCTTTTTTCTCCCATCGTAAAACCTCTGTGTTTGCCTTTCCACCCCCAAAACCAAGTCCGGAAGCGGTTTTAGCGATACGGCTCACCATTAACATTTCACGATTAAATAAACTGTCTGGAATCTCGTAGAAATAGTCTTCATCTACTTTGTGAACCACAAAAAGGCCAGAATCAGAGATTGCTTCTTTGGTAATTACCTTATCGTAAGGTTTCATACCGTCTTTTGATTTTTCTTTTTCAGTGGAAGCTGATGCAGCCCCTTTTTTTGCCTGCTTGGTACTTGAACAGGAGACGACTGTCATCACTGATAAAGTAAAAGCAAGAATTGAGTACATTTTTATTTTCATATAGTATTTTTTGATCGCCCCAATTTAAAACTATACTAAAACAAACCCTGTTAAGAAACTCTTAACAGGGTTTGTTAATTTTTCAAAAAATGCAAAAAATTAATGAGTTTGGAATATTTGGCTGAATAAAAAGCAAGCGAAATATCTAAAAGCTGATTTATTTTTTACGGCTGGCATCATCTAAACGCTGTAAATCTTCATCATCTAAACGCATATTTAAAGCCTCATCAAACGATTTCAACTGACTTTCTGTACTTGCGCTTACGATGGGTGCACATATACCCGGTTGGTCCATTGTCCAGGCAATAGAAACACCGGCTTGGGAAACCTCATGCTTATCAGCAGTTTGCTTTAACGCCTTGAGTAAAGCCTTCCCACGCTCATCAAAGTATTTTTTTACAAAACGCTCCCGTTCTTTTCCTGAAGCATCCTCTACATCTGTATATTTACCTGTAAGAAACCCGCTGGCTAGAGTGAAATAGCTGTTTACGATGAGTTCGTTTTCAATACAGAAATCACGATAATCTCCTTCAAAGCTTTGACGTTCCATCAGATTGTATTCGGGCTGTATGAATGTATAGGAAGGTAAATCAGATTCTTGTGAAAGTGCTAAAGCTTCCTGCAAAGCAATTAATGGAAAATTAGATGCTCCTATTTCGCGAATCTTTCCGGCTTTAATCGCATTGTGATAAATCGCAAGTGTTTCGTGCTGCGGGGTGCTTTCGTCATATTTATGACTGTAATACACGTCAATGTAATCGGTTTGCAGACGCTTGAGGCTCAGATCAAGTTGCTCTGTTATATAGGGAATTGAAAGATCTGGGTTTCCCTTACCCATCGGGCTTCCCACCTTAGTTGCTATAATTACTTTATCCCGGTTCTTACGCTCGTGCATCCACTGCCCTAAAATCGTCTCACTTTCTCCCCCGCTGTTTCCATTAGCCCAATGCGAATAAACATTTGCTGAATCTATATAATTAAGACCCCGATCCATAAGGGCATCCAAAAGTCTAAATGAAGTTTTCTTATCTGCCGTCCAGCCAAAAACATTTCCGCCAAAAACTAATGGAGGCATTTTAAATTGAAGTTTCAAAGTTGTCATACTAATTTCTTTTAGTTAAAATTACAAAAGGCTGTCTGAGACACTGGTTTTACTAAGCTAAAGTTGTGTTAAGCCCGGATAAAAGAAAAGGTATTTCTAGTATTTATGTAAATTAGTTTAAACAACTAATCAAAAATCATGAAGAAATTACTGCGTGCACTTTTGGCTGGCTACGGAGCAAAAAAAATAGGTGGAGGAAGATGCGGCTGCATTGGAACCATAGTTGTATTTCTTATTCTTTACTGGCTTTTGGGTTATGTTTTTAAAGTCTTTTAAAATTGAAACCTATGAATCAGCTTTTACTTAAAAACATCAGATTGTGTATACTGCTTAGCGTAGTTGTACTCTTATTACTCATACCACTTGTTGCGATGCAATTTAGCCCAGATGTAAACTGGAGCGGTTTTGATTTTGCGGTAATGGCTATTCTACTTTTCGGAACTGCGATGGTATGTGAATTTATTCTACGGAAGGTAAAAACCTTCAAAAATCGTGTATTGGTTTGTGGAATCGCACTTTTTATTTTCTTTGTGCTTTGGGCCGAAATAGCTGTTGGTATTTTTGGAAGTCCGATAGCCGGAAGTTAATATCAAATAAAACCCATAAAAAACTCCGAAGGTTAAAACCTTCGGAGTTTTTTAGTTTAACTGGTATTCTTATTCCGCAGCGATTACTGCATCTTCTTTTTTATGGATGCGCACCCGTACCGATTTACTGATGGGCGTCTGACTGCGCTCTGCGAAATGATTATACGGTACCAGAATATTGGTCTCCGGAAAGTAAGCAGCCACATTACCTCTTGGAATATTATAAGGAACCATCAAAAATTTATGTGCAGTACGAATCTTGCCATCGTACGCGCTGGTGATATCTACCACATCCAGTTTATTTAAACCGGCTTTTTCCATATCCGAAGGATTCATGAAAAGGACTCTACGCTCGTTATAAACCCCTCGATACCGGTCATCCAGACCATAAATTGTGGTGTTGAACTGATCGTGGGAACGTATGGTCATCAGCATAAACTCATCTTTGGCGAGCTGATGATCGGGTAGTTTATTAATGGTAATTTGAGCTTTGCCCTCTGGCAGCATGCTAAAGTCCAGATTACGCACACTATTGGGTAAATAATACCCGTGACCTTCAGAACGCTTGCTGGTTTCTTCAAATCCTTTAGCAACCTTATCAATATTTTCGCGAATTAAATCATAATCCCTGCTCCAGGCCTTCCAGTCTACGGAATGATTTCCTCCGAAATAAGCATCAGCCATTTCAGCAATAATCTGCGGTTCACTACGCACCTGATCGGATGCCGGTTTCAAAATTCCTTTTGACTGACTTACTTTACCCATACTGTTTTCAACGGTAAAGAAACGTTTAGTCCCATCTATTTCATCTTTTTCAGAGCGTCCTATGGTAGGCAGAATTAAAGCCGTTTTACCGGTAACGAGATGGGTTCGATTTAGTTTGGTACTTATTTGTACGGTGAGATCACAATTCTGAAGTGCTTCTGCTGTGTATTGCGTATCTGAGGCTGCCATTAAAAAGTTTCCACCCAAACACATAAATACTTTGATTTTGCCCTCGTGCATGGCTTCCATGGCTTCAACCACATCAACTCCCTTTTTTGTAGGAGGATCAAATTGCAAATGGGTTTTGATGCGTTCATTCATAGCCTCATCTACAAAGTGTTGTATCCCCACACTCCGATCCCCCTGCACATTGCTGTGACCGCGTACCGGGCAGGTACCGGCACCCGGTTTGCCTAAAGCCCCTTTGAGAAGTAATAAATTGACAAACTCTCTGATATTTTCAACCCCATTTTTATGTTGGGTAAGGCCCATAGCCCAGCACACAATGATGCGTTTGGAGTTACGCAACATAGCAACCGCTTTATTCACATCAGATTCCTGAACTCCTGACCTTCTCAACAAATCGCCCTCGTCATATCGCGCCAGATCTTCCAAAAAGCTATCGTAACCCGCGGTATATGTTTCTATAAATTCGTGATCAAAAACCGAACGATCAATGGTATCTAGCGTCGCTAACTTTTTTAATATCAATTTCATCAGGGGGATATCCTGATTGATATTTACCGGCAGATGCAAGTCGGCCATTTGGACTCCGCTACCAATTGTTCCACTTAAATGCTGGGGATTCTTAAAATTTACCAGTCCGGATTCCTCCAGCGGATTGATACTGATAATTTTTCCGCCGTTATTTTTACACTTTTCAAGAGCAGACATCATCCTTGGGTGGTTGGTTCCCGGGTTTTGACCTGCAATGATAATCACTTCGGCCTCATATAAATCTTCTAGAACTGTTGAGCCCTTTCCTATTCCCAATGTTTCACCTAAAGCTACTCCACTTGATTCGTGGCACATATTAGAACAGTCCGGCATATTGTTCGTTCCCAATGCACGGGCAAACATTCCGTAAGTGAAAGCCGCCTCGTTGCTCGATCTTCCTGAAGTGTAAAAAATAGCTTCGTTGGGATTATCCATTTTATGCAAGTGCTTGGCGATCAGTTCGTAAGCTTCAGTCCAGGTAATGGGCTCATAATTGACGCTTCCCGGTCTTAAAACCAAAGGTTCGGTCAGGCGACCAAATTTATTTAGTTCGTAATCAGAGAGTTGTGACATTTCTTCTACAGACCATTTTTGAAACATAGTCGCACCCACATGACTGGTAGTAGCTTCATCAGCCAATGCTTTAGCACCGTTTTCACAATATTCGGCTATCGGAGACCGCTCTTCGGGGTCCGGCCAGGCACAACTGGGGCAATCAAAACCACCTTTCTGATTCATTTTAAGCAAAGCGCCCATCGATCGCAAAACACCCATCTCTTTAAAGCCATGCTTTAAGGCTTCTTTTACACCCAGCATTCCGGCGGCATCGGTAACGCGTTTACCTAATTTGATATTTGTAAATTCTTCCATCCCTGTGATGGAAACGTTTCTTTTAAAAGAATCAGACATAACAAGTAGTTCATTAATTGAAGATATTCAGATAAGATTCATCTTTCTGAATTTGATCAACAAGTTACCTATAATTACTGCCATATTTTATTAAGGAAAGACTAAAACAGAAGGTTTCCCAAAGTCTTTTCGTTATATTCGCTAGGACATAACGCTTAGAATTTATGATCTCCGTTTCCGAAGCACAACAACAGATTATCACTCATTTTACCGAAATGCCAGTCGTAAGTATAAAATTGGCAAAAAGTGCAGGAAGCTATCTAGCTGAAAATCTGGTTGCTCCCCTGTCACTTCCCTCCTTTCGACAATCGGCGATGGATGGCTACGCGATCATTCATAGCGAAACAAAAAAACTTCGCGTAAGTGGTCATGTACAGGCAGGCGATGTAACATTACCCGATCTAAAAGCCGGAGAAGCCATACGCATCTTTACCGGAGCACCGGTTCCTGATGCGGCTGATACCGTGATTATTCAGGAACATGTAACCCGCGATGGCGACACGATTAGTATTGAAAAACTCCCTCAATCGGGCGCTAATGTGCGACCTGTAGGTGAACAGATCTCAAAAGGCGAAGTCGTTCTTAAAAAAGGGCATCACATAAATGAAGCATCCATAGGGTTTATGGCCGGACTGGGCATTACTGAGATAAACGTATATGCCAAACCAAAAGTCAGCATTTTAACGACCGGAAATGAACTTCAGGAACCGGGAACCATATTAAAACCCAATCATATCTACGAAAGCAACGGTGTTATGCTTCAAATGGCTTTGCATAGATTAGGAATTGAAAAGATTCAGTTTATAAAAGTGAGCGATACGCTGGAAGCTACTACTCAGGCTGTAAAAAAAGCGTTAGATCAATCAGACGTATTGTTGGTTTCAGGTGGAATATCTGTGGGAGATTTTGATTTTGTACAGGAAGCTTTTGAAGCCAATGACGTGAAAAATCATTTTTATAAAGTGAACCAAAAACCCGGAAAACCCTTGTGGTTTGGAACTAAAGGCGATAAATCGGTATTTGGACTTCCCGGCAATCCGGCATCAAGCCTCACCTGTTTTTACGCCTATGTGCTGCCGCACCTACGCAAACGTATGGGTGCTGAACATCCGTTTTTAAATACCCGAAAGGCAAAGCTAACTTCTGCAATTAAAAATCCATTCGGCAAAACGCTTTTTCTTAAAGCAGGAGTCACCGAAGATACAATCACTCCATACACGGGCCAGGCCAGTTCTATGCTCAATACCTATGCGTTGAGCAACGCACTCATCATCGTTCCGGAAGAGTGCGAGGTTTTAAACGCAGGAGATTGGATTCAGTATATCGATCTAAATTTTTAGTTTATGGAACATGTAAAAAGCAGAATCTGGATTGAGCAGGACGGTGAGGTTCTTTTGGGGTTTGGTCGGATCCAGTTATTGAAAAAGATTGAAGAAACCGCATCGATAAGTGCGGCAGCAAAAGCGATGCAGATGTCGTATAAAAAAGCCTGGAAACTCATCAATGCGATGAACACTGCTGCAGATCAACCATTGGTGATAACCAACACGGGTGGAAAAGACGGCGGTGGCACCTTATTAACCGATTATGGCAAACTAATGATCACCAAATTTGAAACCTTAAACAGTGCTTGTGAAGATTTTTTAAACGAAAAATTTAAAGAACTAAACGCGTAATGACGGAAGCTAAAAACATACCGGCTTATATTTTATGTGGCGGAAAAAGCTCCCGAATGCAAACCGAAAAAGGTTTAGTATTACTTGAAGACAAACCTCTTATTAATCATATTATCAACAAAATAAAAAATAGCACTAAGCAAATTTACTTAGTAACGGAAAATACCGATTATGAGTCGTTTGGGTTTCCTTTAGTTGCAGATCGTTGTAAAGAAAAAGGTCCGCTAGGCGGTATTCACGCGGCGCTTTCACATACCAATACTGAAGCTGTTTTGGTCTTAAGTTGTGATGTTCCTAAAATTGAATCTTCTGTATTGAATGCCCTAATCGAAAGGCATTTTGAGTATGGAAAAACTGAGATCACTTTGGCTTCAGGTCCTGAAAAATGGCATCCGCTCGTTGGAGTGTATTCTAAATCAATCCTGCCGGAGCTTGAAATCTCTCTAAAGCAAAACCACCTCAAAGTGATGGATTTTATAAAAACACGAAATTATCAGGTTGTGGAGTTTGATAGCGAATTGCCTTTTTCTAACGTCAACACGCCCCAAGCATTAGAAACACTTAAAATCAATTCCTAATGGAAGTAACTATGAAATATTTTGGCCAGCTGGTCGATGTGATCGGCAGCCATGAAGAACAAAAATCTATAAAAGTAAACACCACTGACGAATTGTTACAGCAACTGTCTGAAAACTATGCAATCAGTCATATTCCCTTTCAGTTGGCTGTAAATGATCAGTTAATCGGTGATGAAGAAGCTGTAAAACTAAATGACGGTGATGTAGTAGCTTTACTTCCTCCCTATGCCGGTGGCTAAAAAAGAACTATGAATCGGTATCAGCGTCAAATCATTCTTCCTCAGGTTGGGGAAAACGGTCAGCAGAAACTGGCTCATGCCCGTGTGCTGATAATTGGCGCAGGGGGTTTGGGCTGTGCGCTCTTGCCCTATCTAGCAGCATCAGGAATAGGCTGTATAGGGATTGTTGATGGCGATCTTGTGGCAGAAAGCAACCTACACCGCCAGATTTTATATACGCCAAAGAGCATCGGCAAGTTTAAAGTAGATGAAGCAAAAGCGTTCCTGAATCAACAGAATCCGGATACGCAAATCGATAGTTTTACGTATTTCCTTGAAGGTCAGAATGCCCTGGATTTGTTTAGAAATTACGATCTCATTGTTGACGCGACAGATCGTATTGACGTGAGGTATTTGATTAATGATGCCGCTGTACTTACCGCAAAACCGGTGGTTTATGCAAGTATTCACCGTTTTGAAGGTCAGATTTCGGTATTTAATTATAAAAATGGACCGACCTATCGCTGCTTGTTTCCAAAAGCAGTAGCTGCTCCAAGTTGCGCCGAAGCCGGCGTTCTGGGCACCGCAGTAGGTCTAATCGGGATGCTTCAGGCACAGGAAGTGCTTAAAGTGATTCTGGATACAGGAGAGATTTTAAGCGGAAATCTGCTTGTTTACGATACGTTGAATGCACGTCAGCATACATTTAGCTTTGCTAAAAAAGAAAAATCTCAAATCACCGAAGCATTTTACCGCGAAAGACATTTGAATTCCAATATTGAATCGCAATCTTTCAGCCTGGATTATTTGCAAAACGGACTGCTTATCGATGTTAGAGAACTTGATGAACAACCGCGATTAAATCATGAGCGCATTTTAGAAATTCCGCTTTCTAAACTGGATCAGAATATTGCCCAGTTGGATAAGAGTAAATCCTACGGTGTTTTTTGCCAAAGTGGTAAACGAGCCATAGCAGTTGCTTCCAAATTAAAAAACTCCGGTTTCACACAGGTGATCGCATTAAAAGAAGGAGCTCAGGAGTTAGAGAAAGAAATTACACATACACGCTTAAACACAATAAAATGAAAAAAGTATTTATAGAAGGTCCCATAAGCAGTGAATTTATAGGTGATTCCATTGCCAAACATCAAAGCAAAACCAGTATAGGTGCACACAATATATTTTTGGGTCAGGTACGTGCAGATGAAGTGGATGGCAAACACGTTTCCGCGATTGAATATACCTGCTATGAAGAGCTGGCCAATACCAAACTGGAGGAAATACGGGAGGAAGCATTCAGCAAATTTGATTTGGTCTGTATGCATATATATCACAGCCTGGGTCTGATCAAAACCGGTGAAATCTGCTTTTTTGTGTTTGTTTCCGCGAAGCGCAGAAAAGAAGTCTATTCAGCTACCGAATGGATTGTCAATCAGGTAAAGGATCGCACTCCCATCTACGGTAAAGAGATTTTTGAAGATCAAAGCCACCAGTGGAAAGTGAACAGTTAAATTTAGTTTTCAGTTGGCAGTCTCAGTAGGCAGTCTCAGTAGACAGTCTCAGTAAGCAGTCTCAGTAGGCAAAAGTCAAAAAAAGTACACTTTTCAACACTTAAACGATTAAACAAAAAAGTAATAACAATAAAATGGTAGACATTACCCATAAAATAACCACCCTGCGAAGCGCTACGGCACAGGCTACTCTTACTGTGAGTAAATCTGAAACGATTGAAGCTCTAGAACAAAATACGGTTCCTAAAGGCAACGTGTTTGAGATGGCGAAAACCGCCGGGCTTTTTGCAGTTAAAAATACGCACACTACAATCCCCGATTGTCATCCGTTACCTATTGAATATACGGCAGTGGAATATGCCATCGACGGACTTTCAGTTCATATAAAAATCACGGTAAAAACGGTATACAAAACCGGCGTTGAAGTCGAAGCGATGCACGGCGCATCGGTTATCGCACTTACGATGTACGATATGCTTAAACCCATTGATAAGGGTATCGAAATCAAAAACGTGAAGCTTCTGCATAAAAAAGGTGGAAAAAGCAGCTTTAAAGATCAGAATCCATCTCGATTAAGCGCGCACATCATCGTGTGTTCCGATTCAATTTCCGAAGGAAAAAAAGAAGACCAGGCGGGTAAGGCAATTATAGAGAAACTACAAGATCACGATGTACAAATTCAGGGTTACGAAATCATTCCCGATGATCTGGAAACCATACGAAGCAAAGCTTTTGAGCTTTCAGATAATGTAAACCTTCTTATTTACACCGGCGGAACCGGTCTGAGTATGCGCGACGTAACACCGGAAGCTCTGGAACCTATTCTGGAACGGCGCATTCCCGGTATTGAAGAAGCTATTCGTAGCTACGGGCAGGATCGTATGCCGTATGCTATGCTTTCGCGCAGCGTAGCCGGAACACTGGGCAATTGCCTCGTCCTGGCACTTCCAGGCTCTACTAATGGCGCTAAAGAATCTATGGATGCTGTTTTTCCGCATGTATTGCATGTTTTTAAAATCCTACGTGGCGCCCAACACAACTCTAATGACTAAAGTAACTCCCATACTAACCGATACCCATGGTAGAACGCACAATTATTTGCGTATTTCGCTTAGCGAAAAATGCAACCTGCGCTGCACCTACTGTATGCCGCACGATGGGATTGAGCTTACTCCGAGCGAAGATTTAATGACTGCCGATGAGATTATAAGCATTGCCCGGGTTTTTGTTGAAAATGGTGTCGATAAAATCAGGCTAACGGGCGGTGAGCCTTTGGTACGAAAGGATTTTAGTTACATTTTAGAAGAGCTTTCAAAATTGGGTGTACGTTTTTCAATAACCACAAATGCGTTGCTTACGCATCGGTTTATTGATGATTTTAAACGTTTTGGCCTTCAGGACATTAATGTGAGTCTCGATAGTTTAAATGCTGAAAAATTTAAGTTTATTACCCGTAGGGATCAGTATAAAAAAGCCTTTGAAAATATCAACCAATTGATTGCTGAAGGATTTCATGTGAAAGTCAACGCGGTCTTGATGAAAGGATTCAATGAAGATGAAATTGTCGATTTTATAAAACTTACCAAAGATCGGGATCTCAATGTGCGCTTTATCGAGTTTATGCCCTTTGACGGTAACGAGTGGAATAAAAACAAACTTGTAAGCCAGGCTGAAATTTTAAACCGGGTGAATGATCATTTTGGGATTGAAGCGCTTCAGCCGCTGGTCAATGAGAAAAACTTCACTGCCCGTAATTTCAAAATCAAAGGCTTTAAAGGAAGTTTTGGTATCATCAGTTCGGTGACCAATCCGTTTTGTGACAGTTGCAACCGCATTCGTCTAACAGCGAACGGCAGGTTAAAAAACTGCCTGTTCTCTAATGCCGAAACCGATTTACTGACTCCTTTTCGCGCAGGCGAAAACCTGGAACAGTTAATCGATAAGGCTTTAAACAAAAAGGAGGCTGTTCGCGCCGGTATGACCGACTTTGATCAACTTACCAACCCCGATCTGCATAACAACAACCGCAGTATGATCGCTATAGGCGGATAATGCTAAAAATGCCTTAAAACGTATCTAAATTTGTTTCTGCTCTGTTTGATTCTGTACATTTAATGGGTAATCCATAAATCAGTATTATGGCCAAAAAGAAACTCAATCAACTAGAAGCTACCGCAATTTGCGGAAATGACATCAGCTCCTCCTGTCTTTATGTATCAGCATTAGCAATCGTTTATGCCGGGCAATATGCCTGGATTTCGTTGCTTGTGGTGGCTGTCGTCTTATTTTTCTTTCGAAAAATCTATGGTGAAGTTGTTGGGGCGCTTCCGCTGAATGGAGGGGCTTATAATGCACTCTTAAACACCACAAAAAAGTCCACCGCTTCACTTGCGGCTTCACTTACGGTTCTGAGTTATATGGCTACCTGTGTGATTTCGGCTACTGAAGCCATCAAATATGTACACAGCATCTGGGAATTTATTCCAGTTATACCAGTCACAATAGGCTTGATGCTGCTTTTTATGGGGCTCGTGATTTTGGGAATTGGCGAATCGTCAAAAGTGGCGATTGCTATTTTCCTATTTCACCTCACTTCCCTAACCTTACTCTGTAGTTTTTGTATTTATTTTTTCTTTACAGAAGGTTTTGACACACTCGTTCAAAACTTTAACCATCCCATTAAAACCAGTATTACCACTGCTCTATTTCTGGGCTTTAGTGCGGCTATGCTTGGGATAAGTGGTTTTGAAAGTTCGGCTAACTATGTTGAGGAGCAGAAAAAAGGCGTCTTCCCAAAAACCCTACGTAATATGTGGATTGTCGTAACCATTTTCAATCCGTTGATCGCATTTCTGGCCCTGGCAATTATTCCCATCAATACAGTGGTAGAAAATCAGGATGCGCTACTCTCTTATCTAGGTGGCTTGTCTGGTGGTAGCTGGCTTTCACTATTGGTAGGTATTGACGCGGCTTTGGTACTTAGCGGTGCTGTCTTAACCTCATTTGTGGGCGTGGGTGGTTTGATGGAGCGTATGGCCTTAGATCGAATCCTACCCAGTCTGTTACTCAAGAAAAATAAAAAAGGAAGTTCTTATATCATTTTCATTCTCTTTTTTGTCCTTTGTGCTTCGATCCTCCTAGTTACAGGTGGAGATCTGGCCCAACTTGCCGGGATATATACTATTGCTTTCCTACTGGTTATGGTACTTTTTGGCATTGGTAACCTACTGCTCAAAATTAACCGCAGTGCCCTACCGCGCCCTGAACGCTCCAGCTACTTGGGTTTGTTTATCGCTATCGCAGCCGTTACTGCAGCGATTATTGGTAATATTGTTTTGAATCCCGGCTATCTTGTAATATTCTTTGAATATCTTATTCCTACACTGCTTGTTGTCTTCTTTATGTTGTACCGCGTACGTATTTACAAAGCTTTTTTAATGTTACTTGACTATATTTTTCCCGATGGTGGAAAAACGTTTGCAAAGCTTGATGCCCGGGTTAAGGAACTTCTTAAAAAAGTAAATGCACAGCAATTTGTATTCTTCACCAAAAATGATGACATCGCAACCTTAAACCGGGTAATGCAGTATGTTTCTCATAATGAAGCAACAAAAAGGCTGAAAATAGTGAGTGTGGGTGACGAAAAAGCCATTAGAGCCACTTCCCTTCCTGATGATATAAAGGTTCTGGACCGGGCTTATCCCAATATAAAAATTGAATATATTTTGGAGCCGGGAACGTTTTGCCCTGAAAAGATTGAAGAACTTTCTAAACGCTGGAAAATCCCCACCAATTTTATGTTCATCGGTTCGCCCAGTGATGAGTCAGAGTTTTCTGTTGAAGAATTGGGTGAAGTACGTTTGATTATTTAATAAAAATGAACCGCTTAAGATTTGCTGAAAACAAAACCACCTCACAATTAATACGTTTCATACTTAGAACCCAGCCGATTTAATCTAATACGTATAAAGTTTAGAATAATATTTCTTAACCGCGTCTTCCCAAGAAAACCGAGCTGCTTTGGCTTTCCGTTTCATCTTATTCCAGGAAGGTTTATCATTAAAAAATACTTCAAGGCAATTGTCAAATTCGATCACCATCTGGTTGATCGTTTCGTCAATGTTATCCCCTTCAAATGCAAAACCGTCTATGCCTTTTCGTACGGTATCTTTTAAACCACCGGTATGGTGAACCAGACAAAGTACGCCGTTGCGCATTGCGAGCATTTGACTTATCCCACAGGGTTCAAAAAGACTGGGCATAAAGTAGAGATTTGATTCCAGATAAATAGAATCTATGATATCTTCAGACTGCCCATTTATAAATATAAAGTTGGAATGCTGATAACTTATTTCACGCATTAAAGCCTCATATTCCGGTTCACCGGTGCCCAGAAGAATAAAAATTCCATTATGAGCCTTCAGATTTTCTAGAATGGCTTTTAAGGCTAAAGGATTCCGTTTGAAAAAATAGAACTTTTGCTCCGTCATACGTGCCACACTCGAAGCGATAAAAGCCGGTGGATTGTCTAACAATTCGACCACTTTTTCACCGGTATTAGCTAAAATATCAGCTTTATATTTCTTAGATTCCTCTTGAATCCACCTGTAAATTTGCTTCAGTATATTAGTATATAATTTGCCTGTTTGTGCCACACGCATATTGGCGTAGTTCACGCCGTTGAGAATTCCATGTAATCTGCCCTCGTTATTTGCCAGAATAAGATCTTGTTCAAGCCCCTCTCCGCCTATAAATTCCGGTTTATTACTGGGTTTCATGATATCCTCCATGTACGATGGGCTCACGGTATGCACCTGATCACAAAGCCGAATCCCTACCGCCATAAGATTGATACAATCCGGATAACGGGTGTCGCTCACTTTGTGATAGTCGTATTGAATTTCAGGAAAAAATCCCTCTACAGAAGCATAATTATCCCGAAGTGGTCGAATGCCCTGAAGACTCAAATTATGAATACTGTACACAAAATGTGTTTGTTTTAAAACCTCGTATACCGGATTATATTCCCGATGAAAAACCAGTAGTGCCGTATGCCAGTCATGCAGATGAGCAATATCTATGTGATCAAAAATATTTTGTTTTACGGCCTGTGCTACTGCGGTATTAAAGATGAAATACTTTACGGCATCTGTAAAAAAAGGCTCTTCTGGATCATCATTATAGATATGGGCAATGTTGCCTTCCACAATTTGTGGATGGTGTATCACATAATGTATTATACCCTGAATGTGCTTTTTAGGCGCTACTTCATAAATTTCAGCAACCGTTTCCTGCCCCTGAATGCGTATTTTTAATTCTGTGATAAAACGCCCGGTTTTGTGAAGTCGGTTATATGCCGGCACCACCACATGGACCTGATCGCCTGTTGCCGCTAATTGCCGCGGAACATCCCTCACGACATCAGCCATCCCTCCGGCTTTACAATTTGCAATAGCATCGTTTTCTGCTGAAACAAATAAAAAGTTCTTCATTAATTTCTAATAATGGCGAGATAGGGATCACCGTATTTATAATAGGTTGTTAGTACAAGATAAGCATCAAAATATTAGTGCTAAACACTCATTTTATCCAAATGACCAGACTTTTTAAGCCAATTGTGATAATCTTGAATGTATGTATTTTACAAGCATAATAGTTGGCAAATATCTGACACCTAAATTTTTCTAGTATTATAATAATGTTAATACTAACCGCATTTATAAAGAATACTTAGATAACCCGAAGTACTTCTCGTTTTATCAATTCGGGGTGATTAAAGAACTGTATTTTAAAATATTAAAATGCAAGTTTTAACGAAACCCTAATACTCAATGCTTGATTTCATTGGTATATTTCTAACTATGAAAATCAACCAACCTATCCTTTTCCTAATTCTCCTTTTTTACACCAGCTTAAACGCTCAAAAAATTGATGACACAACCAGTCAGCAATCTGGCAAAATGTTACCTGAAAGTAAAGCTACTGTTCCTGAAAAGGGTAATTATGGAGTTAATGCTTTAAAGGAATATAATGATGCGTATTATGTGGTAAATCGCCTAAATAACACGATAGGTCTTCCTCCTAATGAATTTAATTTTCAATCTCCGCAATCTACCTTAGAGCATTTTATCGTTAATGCCCGAAATAATAATTTTAAAGATGCTTCCTATGCGCTTAACTTAAACTTATTGCCAGATAATCTTACTCCTGAACAGGCAGCTACCTTAGCAGAAAAATTATATTTCGTTCTAAATCAGCGTGTTAGTATAGATTGGGGAAGCCTTTCTGACCGGCCCGATGGGCAAATAGATATAAGCACAACAACCAATAAAGCTATAGCCGGAAAGCCCCTGAGAAGTGTGGTTTTTGGGGAAATAAGTCTTGACGGTATTGATGTTGTTCTACGCCTGCAACGCATAAAATATAAAGATTACGGGGCATTTTGGCTGATATCGGCAAATACTGTGGAAAACATTGATGCACTTTATGAGGCTTATGGCCCCCGAGAACTTGATCGCATGATGCCAGACTGGGCCCGAATTAAATTTATGAGTATGCCAGTTTGGAAATTTGCAGGTACCCTATTGCTCATTCTTCTGGCCTATTTATTAGGAAGATTCAGTCTTTTTGTATTGCGCAAACTTTTTAGAAAATCAAAACAAGTTTGGGTTAATACCATTGCAAAACGTCTCGCTACACCGGCCGCCTGGGCTATTGGAGTGCTTTTCTTTTACATTACACTCAATAAACTCATCTCATTTGGAGGATCTTTTGCCAGTACCTTATATGCTATTCTACTAATTGCGGTTATAGGAACCATCACGTGGTTTATCATGCGGTTCATTGATTCGTTTATGGTGTATTTCGCTGAAACCCGAATTGGCGATGCAGATCCTGAAGAAAACAGTGAGGCTCGAATGATGATGACTTATATTTCAGTTGCCCGTCGTGTAATTACATTTATCGTAATTATTGTAGGTATTGCAGTCATACTTTCGCAATTTAGAAGCCTTGAAAAACTTGGTATTTCCCTGATTGCTTCAGCAGGATTAGCAACTGTAATTCTTGGTGTTGCAGCGCAGAGCACATTAGGAAATATAATCGCTGGTATTCAAATTGCCATTACCCGTCCCGCGCGTATAGGAGATACAGTTATCATTAATGACGACTGGGGCTATGTAGAGGATATTCGGTTTACCTATATGGTAGTTCGCACCTGGGATCAAAGAAGACTTATTGTTCCTCTTAAAACCATTATTTCACACACTTTTGAAAACTGGTCGATGACCAGTGCTCATCAAATACGGCCTATAATTCTACACGCAGACTATCAAATTGACGTCTCAAAAATCCGGTCGAAATTCGAAGAAATACTTAAGAACAATGAAAATTGGGATGAAGAATATCCGCCAAAAGTACAAGTAGTTGACACTACTGAAAAAGGTATAAAAATACGTGCCTTATGTAGCGCTAAAGACGCTTCAACAACCTGGGATTTACATTGCGAATTGCGTGAAGAACTCGTCTCTTATATCTGTGAACTTGAGAGCGGAAAACACCTTTCTAAAATGCGTCTTCAGTTTGAAAATGAACCTGAAATTGACGATTCGGAGAACAGTAGAAAGAAGAAGAAATCGAAAAAGAAAAAGTCTAAACAAGACACTCAAGAAGAAAAAACGGATTCCAAAGAAAAAGGAGCTAATGACTAATCTATTCTTCCTCATCCAGAGCAAGCTCCAATTCTTCAGTGAATTCTAAAGTATGGAAGACGTTTTGAACGTCATCATCATCTTCAAATTTTTCAATCAGATTTAGTATTTGACGGGACTCTTTAAGCGGAAGTTCAACGGTATTTAGCGGAATACGCTGTAACTCGGCATTTTTTGTTTCAATATTCAATTCTTCAAGATGTTGAGCCATTTTTCCGAAATCAGTGAACTCGGTATAAATCACAAAAACCTCTTCGTGATTTTCAAAAGATTCGGCTCCGCCTTCAATAAGTTCGAGCTGAAGCATTTCAAAATCCCGCTCAATTTGCGTTTTATCCAAGGTAAAAACTCCTTTTCGGTCAAACAGAAACTCAAGCGATCCATTAGTACCCAAACTTCCACCATTTTTACTAAAAATTGAACGTACTGAAGATATCGTACGATTTGCATTATCTGTGGTGCATTCTATAAAAAAAGCAATGCCGTGCGGACCATAACCTTCAAAAGTCATTTGCTCATAACTATCTGCATCTGCTCCACTCGCCTTTTTTATCGCACGCTCGATGGTGTCTTTGGGCATATTAACCCCTTTTGCATTTTGAATGGCATTGCGCAAAGCCGGGTTAGAATCCGGATCCGCGTTCTGATTATTTTCTTTAATGGCAACCGTAATCTCCTTGATTGCCCGGGTAAACTGTTTTGCGCGCTTTTTATCCTGTGCACCTTTTCGGTGCTTGATGTTTGCCCATTTACTGTGACCAGCCATAAAAATTAAATTTGATTTTAGATTAATATAAAATATTGAAGCTTTTTTGCCAGTACTTTAACCCTTTTTTAAAATTTAAGCCGGAATTTTCGCATCATAAATGCTAATATTCACCTTATTTTTACGTCTATGGAAGAATTGTTACAACTGCATTACGGGCATCTTTTTGAGCCGGAATTATTGAATGAAATCTTAGAAGCCGGAAGCTTACGAGAAGTTAATGAAGGAGATAAACTGATGGAAATAGGTCAGTATATTACAGCTATGCCGCTGCTTATTTCCGGGGCGATCAAAATCTTAAGGGAAGATCCTGATGGTGATGAACTCCTACTCTACTTCCTTGAAAAGGGAGATACCTGCGCTCTTACCCTATCGTTCAATCGCGGGCAGCGCAAAAGTGAGATTCGCGCAATTGCAGAACTCGATACGGTGTTGATTATGGTTCCCATTCAAAAAATGGAAGAATGGAGTTCTAAATACAAAACCTGGCGCAATTTTATATTTGACAGCTATCAAAACCGCCTGCAGGAAATGCTTGACACGCTTGACAGCATCGCCTTTATGCGAATGGATGAGCGCCTGTTGCGGTATCTGCGCGATAAGCAAAAACTTACGCAGAGCGATGAACTAAATAGTACGCATCAGGATATCGCCTATGAGCTGCATACGTCACGAGTGGTGATTTCCAGGTTGCTTAAAAAGCTGGAGTTGGAAGGCCGTATCAACATACAACGCAATAAAATACAGCTGCTTGATCTGGATTAAGATTCGAGTGTTTTTCGCATCGCTTTGGCCTTGACCAGACACTCTTCGTATTCGTTTTCAGGAATAGCCTGCGCGGTAATTGCACTGCCTACTGTAAAAGACAGGTATTTTTGTTGAGCATTGTAGAGAATACTACGTATGACCACGTTGAAATCAAAATTTCCTTCAGGTGTAAAATAACCAATTGAGCCGCTGTACAAACCGCGCTTTCGGTTTTCCAGCGATTCTATAATTTGCATAGCCGAAATTTTAGGTGCCCCGGTCATACTACCCATAGGGAACGTATGTTTCAAACATAAAATGGGATCTGTAGCAGCTGGAATCTCAGCGCTTATTGTGGTGATCATTTGATGCACCTGCTCATAAGTATAAATCCTGCACAGTTCTTCAACACGAACACTGCCTTTGCTGGCCACCCGGGACAGGTCATTGCGTACCAAATCGGTAATCATAATGTTCTCTGAACGTTCTTTAGGATCATGTGCTAGAGCTTGTTTAAGCCTCTTGTCTTCATCAGGAGTTTGCCCACGTCTGGAGGTCCCTTTAATTGGCTGACTGATGAGCTTAGTATCCTCTTTTTGTAAATAACGCTCCGGTGAAGAACACAAGGCATACTGTTCTCCCAATCTAAAATAGGCCGCAAAGGGTGCTCGGGACATCGCATTTAACTTTAGGAAGCTCTTGATGGGATTGATGTTTGCTTCGGCATAAAACTCCTGACAAAAATTAGCTTCGTAAATGGTACCACGCTTAATCTCATCAAGCATCTGAGATACCTGAGCACAATAGGCATCTTTATTGAAGCGCACCTTGATTTTAGGCGTCTCCAGATCCTCGGTACGAAAATGGCCGTAATCTCCGTCAAAAATTACTTGATAATCTGCCTCAAGCTCATTTGACACTTCAGGTAAATAAAGAAATTGAAGGCCTTTCGAAGTTAACTTCAAGAGTTTTAGAGGCTGAAAGAAATAGAGATCGGGAAAATGAAGTTCGTCCGGATTATCAGATTGAAGCCTTTCGACTTCATTCTTTAAATCATACGTCAAAAAACCCAAAATCCAATCGGAAGTTTGCCTGCGGTAATCTGAAAGTTTTTGAAAAGCATTCCCAGCATTACAGGTTAAATCGCTTTTTACTCCTACTCCCAGCAATAGTTCAAATTTGCCGTAGCGATCTTCGTGCGCGTTTGAAGTAAATAAACAGCTAACCGGATTATGAGATGCCCACAGAAGCAGACGCTCCAGGAGATCATCGCTATCGGGAACCGGAAAAGTTTTAACCGTACGCATATGGATGCGAAAATACAGCATCAAATCCAATAAAAATACCAGATATCAGGAGCAATTTGAGGATGACACTATGGCATGAAAAAAGGCTGCCTTAGCAGACAGCCCAATCACCAATTATAATTAGAGGACTAACTTATTGTTTGTCAATCCAGTCTTTAATTTCTTCTTTGGTTTTTCCGGTTTTTTCCTGAAGCTTTCCAAGCATCTGGTCAAATTTACCTTCAGCGTGCGTTGTATCGTCATCAGTGACGTCACCGTATTCCTCTTTAAATTTTCCTTTTACCTGTTTCCATTTTCCTTCTAATTGATCATTATTCATAGCTTTCTATTTATTGATTAGTACTGACATAAAATTACCCAGAATAATGAGCTATTTGCGTCAACAAAAAGCTAATCTTTGCCAGACAAGCGTTAATTTTACTTAAAACACTAATTATGCGATCGTCATTAACTCTCTTTAGCTTGATACTGGTAGGTCTTTTAAGCTGTAAAAATACCTCTCCAAAAACCGCAAACGCGGATACTCCAGTAACAGATGCCACCTACTATCTTATACGTCACGCAGATAAAGAGCGCGGACCAAACGCCGGTACCGATCCCGATCTAACACCCGAAGGAATGGCTCGTGCAGAGTTTTGGGCGCAAACGCTTAGTGATGTTGACTTTGATGCGGTATACAGCACCGATTATCTGCGCACACGCAAAACAGCTAAACCTTTAGCTGAGGCTAATAATCTTCCTATAAGCATATATGATGCGCAAAGTCTCTACGATGCCCAATTTCAACAGGAAACTGCAGGAAAAACGGTATTGGTTGTAGGTCACAGCAATACGACGCCGGCTTTTGTAAATAGTATCTTAGGTGAAGAAAAATATACGGAGATAAATGACAGTATATTTGGAAATCTCTATATCGTAAAAATTAATAATGGGCAGGCGCAAGCCGAATTACAGGAATACAACGACTGGTCTTTTGACTAGTTTACCTGCACATCTTCAAGTATAATACGTGAAAGCTCGTGAAGCTTTTTGGCCTGAAACAGACTATCTAAATCTTCTAAAGGTGGAAATGTGGTTTCCGGCTCATAGTTGATATAATCTGCAAAGCGTACACCATTTACAACCCGTGGATTTATAGCTTCCCTAAAGCGGGTTCCACCTTCATTAACGTGGTAATTGTACGCGAGGTAATCAACTTCAAAATTTTCAGTATTTATCCAGTACATATACTCGTCTTCAAAATCTTCTCCGCCTCCTTCTTCAGCAAAGCTAACGTGTATCTCGTAATAGGTTTTTCCATCAATAGTATCTACCCCAATTTTTTTAGCCAGAACTGCTTCGGCATCCAAACCGTAGGGTAAAACCGAAAAATAGTGCACCGAATTTACACTTCCCGAAAGACCGGCCACCAGGCTATCAGCCAACTTTACCGGCTTCTCATTAATGAGGCGCTTAAAGTCTGAATTGGTGAGCTGATCTAGCGTGTCTTTGCAGGCGGCGTCTGAACAACGCTCCAGTTCGTAAAGACCATTATCCCGTTTAGCGCGATAAAATTTATCTCTAAATTGAAAAGAAACCGTGGCCGTATCTAAAATAGAACCACCTGCTTTTTCAATAGCTTTATCAATAATTACTGCTGCCGACAAATCTTTAACAGGCTTTTGCTCTTTACAGGCGTAGATACTGATTATCAAAAGAATGAGAGAAAGATGTTTCATCAATTTAGAATATTATTAAGCTCAAATAATCCGTTTTGTAATTATTTTGATGGTAGTTAATTAGTTAATGCCCATTTAGGGCTTTCATAAACAGACGTTAAACCGGCAACTTAAGTGCTGCAGAGGAATTAGATTTAGGGCTAATTAGAACGAAAAATTGAACACAGCAAAAGTAAAGGATTTTAAAGCAACAGCCTCATACCTTGTTAAAATCGTATTTTTGTGTGTATTTTAGGCAGCATCAGGGTTTATCTATAAGAAGAAAAAGGTTTAAAGCCTGTTTATCAATTTAACGAAATGAAGCAAACCAATACCATAAATATTAAAAACAAAAAGGCCCGCTTTGAATATGAGATTCTCGACAAATACACCGCGGGAATTAAACTGGCAGGAACCGAAATAAAATCGATACGGGAAGGTAAGGCCTCAATCGCTGAAAGTTTTTGTGAGTTTGAAGGTGATGAACTTTTTGTGATCAATATGACCATTCAGGAGTATTCACACGCAACCTATTTTAATCATAATCCCAAGCAAAGCCGGAAGCTTTTACTCAACCGGCGCGAGTTAAATAAATTATTAAAGGAAGTTCGTACTAGCGGTCTTACCATTGTTCCACTCAGGCTTTTTATTAATGACCGCGGACTTGCAAAAATGCAGATTGCATTGGCAAAAGGTAAAAAGCTCTATGACAAGCGCGAGGCCATTAAAGAACGGGATAGTAAGAAAAGACTGGGGCAAATTAAAAAGGCATTTAACAATTAACTGCAACCTATACCTGAGGCAGACGTCTTTAAACAGAGATTCAACTTAATTACACCTTCCTATGGGTGCCTAACAGGTATTTATGATTCAAAAACTACTTTTTTTCGGGCTGTTTATTTTCAGTTTGACACTTCAGGCTCAGGTGACTGGTCTGGTCACTGATGCAGACAATATTGCGCTGCCTTACGTCAATGTATACGTTAAAGATGCAACTCTGGGGACCACTACTAATGCTTCCGGGAAGTACCAACTGGCGCTTGATAAACCGGGAACTTATACGCTGGTTTTTCAGTTTTTAGGCTTTACCAAACAGGAAATTAAAATTGCTCCGCAAGAATTTCCTTATGTGCTTGATGTGACCTTAAGCCCTGAGACCACCTCGCTTGATGAAGTTGTGGTCGACGCTCAATCAAACCCTGCAGATCGCATTATACAAGCTGTAATAGCCAAAAAACCTCAAATTCTTGAAAAGAAACAAGCTTACACGGCAGATTTTTATTCCCGTGGAATCTGGCGGGTTGAAAATGCTCCTGAAAAATTCTTCGGGCAGGATATAGGCGATTTAGGCGGCGGTCTTGATTCTACCCGAAGCGGAATCGTTTACCTGAGTGAAACCTTATCTAAAATAGCCGTTAATAAACCCGATGATTTTAAAGAAACTATCAGTGCGAGTAAAGTGAGTGGAGACGATAATGGCTTCAGTTTTAACAGTGCTCAGGAAGCTGAATTTTCATTTTACGACAACACCCTTGAAGTCAATACCGAACTGGTATCACCTCTGGCCGATAACGCATTTAACTACTATACCTATAAGCTGGAGGGAGCCTTTCGCGAAAGCGGAAAACTCATCAATAAAATTACAGTCAGCCCAAAACGTGAAAACGACCGTATTTTTAGTGGTACGCTTTACATTGTAGAAGACGATTGGCAGCTCTATGGCGTTGATCTTACTACAAACGGAGCTGCAATACAGGTTCCGTTTATTGAATCTCTGGGTTTTAAACACAGTTTTAAATACGACCAGGAACTGGATTTATGGATCAAGATTTCTCAAAATATTGATTTCAGCTTTAAAATGTTGGGCTTTGGCGGTAATGGAAGATTTACTGCAGTATACAGCAATTATAATTTTAACCCGGAATTTCAACGCGGTACATTTACCCGCGAAGTCCTGAGCTTTAAACCGGAAGCCAATAAGAAAGACTCCATTTTCTGGCAACTGGCGCGACGGGTCCCGCTTACCCTGGAAGAACGCAACGACTACACTTTTAAAGACAGTTTGCAGGAAAAACGCAATTCAAAACCTTATAAAGATTCCGTAGACCGGGTAAGAAACCGTTTCAGCCTTGCCGATCCTATTTTGGGCTACAGTTATCAAAATTCATTTAAGAGATGGCGGCTGAGCTATGATGGCCCCATTACTACGATCAATTTTAATACGGTTCAGGGTTTTAACGCCTTTGCCGGCTTGTCTTACAACTCCTGGACCGAAGATTACCAGCAGGCTTTTAACGTATCGGCACAGGCTAATTATGGTTTAGACGATGAGCGTTTGCGCCTTACCGGTCGTATTGCGAAGCGTTTTAACCGCATAAGCAAAAGGGTTTTACAACTTACCGGAGGTATCAAAACGCAACAATTTAATGCCGAGGAGCCCATCTCAAGACTGGGTAACTCCTTCTCTACCCTGATCTGGAACCGCAATCACATTAAACTTTATGATCTGGAGTTTGTGCGTCTGGGCTACAGCGAAGAACTAATTAATGGCTTGCAGTTTAGTGCTCAATTAGGCTTTGAGCAACGCAGTCCCCTTTTTAATACTACAGATCAAACCTTTTTTAAATGGGATTTTGACTATACCTCAAACAATCCCCTCGCACCTCAGGATTTTAATACCGCTGCCTTTAATAAGCACAGCCTGGCCAAGTTGAATCTGCAGGCCGTGATTCATTTTGACCAAAAATATATGAGTTACCCAGATGGTAAGTTTAATCTGGAGGAGTCTAAATATCCTACTTTGACGGTAGGTGCAGAGCACGCATTTGCTACAAGCGATAAGCAATACAATTTCACAGAAATTAAGGCTGAACTGCGCCAGGAACTCAGTCTTGGTAATAAAGGAAATTTGGGTTATGCTGTTAGTAGTGGCACCTTTTTTAATGCCGAAGGAATCAGTTTTGTAGATTATCAGCATTTTAACGGCAACCGCACCTATCTCAATTTTAGAGACACGCGTCTTACTGGCTTCAATAATATGCCCTATTACGATTTCAGTACCCGTAATACATTTTTTGAAGCCCACATAGAACATAATTTTAAAGGTTTCATTTTAGGGAAAATTCCCGGGATTCGGGCGCTAAATCTTAATTTGATTGGCGGTGCGCACACGCTTTCCACTTTAGAAAACAAGCCTTACACCGAATTAAATCTAGGTATAGATAACTTAGGCTTTGGAAAATTCAAATTTTTCAGACTTGATTATGTGCATTCCTTTTTTGGAGACGGAAGTGAACAAGCGGTGGTTTTAGGCTTTAAACTTTCAACCAATTGATTATGAAAAAGCATAAACAACCTGAAGTCTGGCTTCGTGGGCCTATCCCTGAAGTTCCACAACTTCTGCAACCTGCGGCACACGCCTTATTGCAAACCTGTGAAGAATTACCGGTTTGGCTTGAAGACTTTGATGAAAATTTGCTCTGGACCAAACCGGCGGGCAGAGCAAGCATAGGTTTCCACTTGCAGCATTTGATCGGGGTTTTAGACCGAATGATGACGTATTCAAAGGAAGAAAAGCTAACTGAAGCGCAGTTTAATTATTTAAACCAGGAAGGAACTGAGGTTGAAAATATCACTGTTGCTGATTTAATTGCAGCTTTTAAGCATAAGGTTGACGAAGCCCTGGCCTACTTTAAAATCCTTGATACTTCAGTTTTACTTGAAAGTCGAAAAGTTGGCAGAAAAGCCTTACCTTCTACAACATTAGGACTTTTATTTCACGCGGCCGAGCATAGCCAGAGACATTTAGGACAAATTCTGGTTACGGCGAGCTTACTTAAATACGAAGAGTAAATCCAAATCTTCTGTTGCGACGTATATAAGAGACCTCAAATCTTTAAAACAACAATTTGACCTCGAGTTTAAACAATGCTCCAGACCATCTGCGGAGTATTTCTGCAAGACAAAAAGAATTTTACGATCAAGGATTAACCCGTGACGTTGATTACCGCATTCGGCATTTAAAAAAATTAAAGAAAGTTCTTCTCGATCATGAAGATGAAATTTGCAAGGCCTTATATGCTGATTTTAGAAAACCTACTTATGAAACCGAAACAAGTGAGTTTTGGATGGTCGTCCTGGAACTTAAAAGGTTTATAAAAAAATGTAAAAGCTGGTCAAAACCTAAACGGGTTAAATCTAGCTTAATTAATTTCCCCTCTACTTCAAAGATCTATTTTGATCCTTACGGAACAACGCTCATCATTGCCCCCTGGAACTATCCCTTTCAACTCATAATGTCTCCCTTAATCGCGGCTATTGCTGCCGGTAATACAGCCGTAGTTAAATCCAGTGAACTTACGCCTGGAACTTCGAAAGTTATACATAAAATACTCTCAACCGTTTTTGAACCGGCTTATGTAAGTGTAGTTCAGGGAGATGCTCAAGTGTCTGAAAATTTACTCCGGCTTAAATGGGATTATATTTTTTTTACCGGAAGTCCCCGCGTGGGTAAAATCGTGTATGAGGCAGCAGCAAAGCACCTCACTCCCGTTACATTAGAACTGGGGGGTAAAAATCCGTGTATTGTCGATGAAACGGCTCCACTTGAACTTAGCGCCAAACGCATTATATGGGGTAAAATCGTAAATGCAGGACAAACCTGTATAGCCCCTGATTATCTTTTAGTAAATCAAAATATCAAAGATGATCTTCTGCTTGCCTTAAAAAATGAATTAAATCGTGCACTAGGAACCAATCCCAGGGAATCTCAAGATTTCGCTCGAATCATTAATAGTTCGAATTTTGAAAGGCTCACAACATTGCTTGAAGGTCAAAATATTCTTTTTGGTGGTGACAGCGATGCTTCAGAAAACTATATAGCGCCTACAATTCTTGATTTAGGGAGCCTTGACCCTAAAGCTGTTTTAGAAGAACTTCCTAAGGTCATGCGGGATGAGATTTTCGGTCCCATTTTACCTATACTTTCATACAAAAATGAAGCTGACCTCAAACCCTGGATTGAGAAATACCAAAAACCCTTAGCGGTTTATTTATTCTCGAAAAATAAGGCTTTTAAAGAATATATTACCAAAAACCTATCTTATGGCGGAGGTGTTATTAATGATGTAATATTGCAGTTCTTAAACCCAAGATTACCCTTCGGAGGAGTAGGAAACAGTGGTATTGGTGCTTATCACGGTCAGCATTCCTTTGAAGCATTTTCTCATCAAAAAGCGGTAGTCCATAAAGGGACGTGGCTTGACCTCAGCGTAAGATACGCCCCCTATGCTAAAAAATCAGATGTGATAAAACGCTTCAGGAAATACATCTAGGTCTCTACAATTTTATGTTTAAGCGCATAAAGAACCAGACCAATCCTGCTACGCACTTCGAGCTTTTTAAACAAGGTGTCGCGATAATTATCAATAGTTTTTGGACTGAGACACATCTCACTGGCAATTTCTTTATAGGTCTTGTCAGAACAGGCTAACTCCATAAATTCGAGTTCACGTTCAGAAAATGAAGCAACGCCATCCTCATCATCACGTTTTGAGAAGCCACTTAATAAAGCAGAAGTCACGTTATCTGTATAGAAGTGTCCTTTATTAACTACTTCTTTTAGGGCATTGTGTAGGGTGTCTGGATGTATATCTTTTAGTAAATAGCCTTTACTGCCGGCTTTAAGCATCTGTATTATGGTTTCCTCATCATCATCCATAGAAAGAGCGATGGTTTTGATATCTGGCTTGTGCTCATTTAACCAGCTAATCGTTTCAAAACCATTCATAACGGGCATATTGATATCGAGGAGAATGATATCAGGGTCTCGGGGCGTGGTGCTTAGCTTATTAATCAGATCGTTGCCATTGCGAGCCATAAAAGCAACATCAAAACCATCAAAACTGTTTATAAGTCCTTGAAGGGATTGCGCAAATAAAACATGATCATCAACTACACCAACTAGATGGTTAGTCATAATTTCAGTTTTTGTTAGTTGTTGGGAATTTTGATTCTTCAAATATAAAACTAAATAATGAAGCAAAGAGATTTCTATTTTTTCAAATAATTGATTCTTAAAGAAGTGCCCTTACTTTTTTGAGATGACAAATCAAAATCGGCATTGATAAGTGCTGCACGGCTGCGCATATTGATAAGTCCCGAACTTGAGTTTACCTGTTCCATATTAAAGCCTATTCCGTCGTCTTTTACCAAAATATGTAAATGATTACGTGTAAACCGAAAAAGCACCTGCAAATGAGCAGCTTTTGCGTGCTTGATTACATTAGTTAAAAACTCCTGAATAATTCGAAACAAGATTAAAGCATCATTTTGTGGGGGTTTCCAGTTATCGCCTTCTACAACTAGCGAAGTCTTTAAAATACCCAGTTTATCGAGCCGATTCAATTCGTACCGCACACTTTCGGCGAGACCTACCTGCGTGATGACTTCGTTGTTTAGATTTCGCGAAACAGCCCGTATTTCCATTAGACATTTACTTACAAGAGCCCTTATATCATCAAGCGTATTTTCCCGGTCTTCTTCATTCTTCCTATGCAGCATATTTAGCTCCAGATTAGCGACAGAAAGTAACTGACCAATATTGTCGTGAAGTTCCCAACTCACATTTTTTAAGGTAGCTTCCTGAATCTCAAGCTGTGTACGGGTTAACTCTTCCTGATAGCGCATTTCAGCCTTATTGCGCTCTGTGATAAATAGTATTTTTCGTTTTTGAAAGATGGAAAACAATACAATTACCAGAATCAAAAGTAAAAGAAGTACGATAGAGCATACTACAACCAGTAGCTCCATTGTGGGCAACACATCCTGTTCAAAAAAAGGGTTCATAGCAGCTTGTGTTAGTTTCAATCTTTCAGTTCTTTAAAACGATTAAGATTCATGTTCCATTCTATGTCGATTGGCCTGTATAAATGCAATTGAAAAACAACAATATTGAATGCAATTGATTAAAAATAAAGTAACATTTAAGATTACCGGGTTTTCACGATTTATAAAACTCAGAGTCAGGTAAAAGGGTAAATAGGTGACACAGTACACCAAAATACCAAAGGAAATCCAGAAATACGGCGACTGGGTGATGTGTAGAATGACTTCACGGGTTAGCATTTCCATAAAATAGAAACCTACCGAAACGATTAAAAACAGTACCCCAATCGTAAACGAAAGCGTCACATCTTCACCGGTAAAATTATCCAGATAAAAACTCTCAAAAGACCAGAATACCACAAAAAAGAAAAAGAATATTTTAAGGATTTTCTTTCGCATTTCAGATTCTAAAAGAGAATGATACCACGCGATAAAAAAGCAAAAATGCAGCAACACATATATGTTATAGAGGGCATAATTGGGCAGCCCAAAAACGGGATATGAAATACCTGCTACAAATTCATTAATTACTACATAAACCAAAAAGTAAAATACATACCTTAACTGGTAATTTTTAAATTCCCGGTACTTTACAATTCCGATTATGACTGCTATCAATTCCAGGTATTGTGAATAAGAACCCAACTCTATCATCGCTTTCAAAACATTTAATTAACCATATACTTGGGTGATTTCAAAAGTTGTAGGGTAATTATCAGGATTTGCAGTGCTTAATACATTAATATCCCTGATCTGGAGGTGTACGCGAATGCCCCATATTCAATGGCGGAATCTCCAAATCTGTACTCTGCTGATAATTTGAAAATAAATTAAGACTTCCCTGCTGGGTTTCAACGTTACCTGTGGGCACGATAAATAAAGTTGAAAAACCGGCAACTTCCTGATTACTATATGATTTAGGATACGCACCAAAATAAATCCGCAAACCGTCTACCTGATACCCTTTTTCTTTTGCCTGTGACCGGGCATAAGCAATATAATCTTCCAAATCTTCTATCGACCACCAGCTGGATCGGTTGTCTTTAATACCTAGTTTTTCTAAGATAATTGCGTGTCGGGTTTCTCCGTACGTACGATCTAACATTTTGGCTTCTTTGATGGGAATAACACCTTTAGGTGGCTTCACAACCTTAGTATCCTGTTCTACACAACTAACTGTAGTGCAGATTAAAAAAGCCGCGACAACGACCCATCCTGATTTTAAAAAACTCATCGATTCTGATTTTTAAATTAAGAATTCTAAAGTACCGTTTTAAATGGAAGCTATATCCTGTTTTATTAAAATAGGGGGAAATACCCCCACCCCTTTAGGATATACCTCTATGCAAAAAAAGGGAAATCAGATACTGAATTTCAGGGTTTTACAGCCGTACTGCTTTTACTACTCTGAATACATTTGAAGAAGACAAAAAATCATTCTCCAAAAATGCTTTACGAGGCCATTGAAATATTACGGGAACAACTGGCAAACTACCTCAATAATACCGGTCTCGGTAGCGATAAGGTAGCTCTTGACTCTATTGCGCACTTTATCGATAATCCAAAAAATGATAATGAGGCTCTGGATGATAAGGTCATTATTTCATTACTCAGTCTTCAGGAAGAAACCAGCCTCAAGAATCAGCGTAATATGAGTTTTCAAAACGGAAGTCCCGTTTATACAAACAATCCGGTAAATGTACATGCCTACATTCTTTTCACCTGCAATCGCAGTGATTATGCATTCTCGTTACGTTCATTGGCCGCCGTTATCGCATTTTTTCAAGGTAAGAGCATTTTCAATCATAAGAATACCGTGTTCACACGCAATACCCAGGTGATGCGTGATGTAAAGGAATTCTACTTTACGCTGGACCTCTACACCCCCACTTTTGAAGAGCTTAACTACATCTGGAGTATGCACGGTGGTAAAGCCTACCCCGCCGCACTTTATAAACTAAACTTATTAAGTCTTGAACGTGAACACAGCTTATTTGAAGGTGTACCACTTTCTCAGGTAAATAAAGAATATAAACATATCAACTGATGATTTCTCAGGCTACATATAGAATCTTATGCGAAGTACAGGTTTTTCACCGGTATTTTCTGGATGATGGCGAGACGATTTTTGATCAGGATACTGCTTTTAAAACGGCCCGACTCAAAAAATACGATTGGTCCCAGTTTGCTTTTGCTAGCCCAACATCAGACACCAGACATAAGTTGATGAATCACCGGCTATTTTATAAAAACACCGCTTTAGGTTTTAAAATTTTTGTTGAGGCCCTCGCACAAAACCCCGATGCAACCATCTACAGACCTGTTATTGATCTGGATGAAGACCTGCAGCTTGACTTTATGGTGGTGACAACAGATGCTTTATTTGGAAACTATTCTAATCTCGACGAGGTTACCCGTTATCCATTGGTTTTTAGAAATTATAATGACCTACTAGATCCTTCTTTACCACTCATCAATACTGCTTCAGAAGCGATTGTAGCATCGGATTATGCGATAAATGAAGACCTTCAAAAGCAAGTTTTTGTAGACTATCAGAAGGATCGTATAAATCAGGCTACAGCTTTGATATCCTTAAGAATGCGCGGTCAGGGTACGGGTCGTAATCTTATTCTGGTAAACGGTAACCTTCCGCAAGAATTACCTGTATTCAATATTCGGTTTGAAAACAGAAGGACCATCTGGAATTATTACTCAGGCCGGGATAAAAGCCTTATTCATACTACAGATCCAGACACAAAGCCGCTCACTCAAAATGGAATCATAGAGGTTAGCCAGGGCAACACCGATTATCCTGCGGCTTCTCCTGAAAATATAATCTGGGAACGTGACTCCGGTGGTAACCTGCTAAAAACTTATTCAAAAATTTATATTAACTAAACACACTAATTATGGCATCATCATACAAAACGCCAGGGGTTTATGTAGAAGAAATATCAATATTTCCTCCCTCTGTTGCTCAGGTAGAGACTGCGATCCCGGCATTTATTGGGTATACCAATATGGCTAAAGACCGCAACGGAAAGTCATTGGACGATACTCCACAGAAAATTACTTCTATGCTCGAGTTTGTAACCTATTTTGGTGGCTCACCTAAAATTTCGGTCAATTCGGTTAAACTCAACAACCTCAATCAGGTCACCGAATTAATATTGGAAGACAATTACTATCTCTACGAGGCTATGCGACTGTTCTATGCAAATGGTGGTGGCAAATGTTATGTCGTGAGTGTGGGTAAATCAGACGGATCAAACATCACACTTACCGCTCTCAAGAAAGGTCTTGATGCTATTGCTAAAGTAGATGAACCTACCCTACTGGTAGCGCCTGACGCCTGCATTTTAGGGCAAAGCGATATGAATAGCCTGTATCAGGCTATGCTCGCGCAGTGTGGAAAACTGGGAGATCGGTTTGCCATTTTCGATCTCAAAAATGAGGAGAGTCTAACGCTTGATGAGGAGATTCAAAATTTCAGAAACGGTATTGGGATGAATAACCTTAAATACGGTGCAGCCTATACCCCCTGGCTTAAAGCCAATCTTCCACGAGAGGTCAGTTATGCCAGTATTAAAGGTAAAATAAACCGAAACGGAAGCCCTTTAAGTTTGGCTGATCTAATTGATGATGCCGATGCAAAAGCATTGGCCAATCAATTAGACCAACTCATAGATGATAGTGTGACTATTGATGCACAACTTACCGCATTAGCAGATGGCACTAGCTCGGCAGATGCACGTTATGATGGTTTAGTTACAAGCCTTAAGCTTGACACAACTAAAACCAATTTTCAAAATCTAATTAACCTATATATTGAAGGAATTGATTTTGTACGCGATACCCTTGAGATCGGCACCAGCACTTTTGCCCTGACGCACACCGCTGCTACCCCACCCAATGAGGCCTTACTTACTCACCTAAAAGCTCAATTGGATGATAGCGTAAACAGTGGAGCAATCAATACGGTCGTTTCTGCAATACAACAAATGAAAGCTGACTTTGAAGATGAATTTTCTGCCACATTAACGCTAGCTGCTTCTGCTACAGGTTTAGATTATGCAACAGGTACGGCAAACGGAACCTATTTTAGCGGTGCGGCTAGTCAGGGAGCGGGAATTACCGCTCACCTCAAAGATATTATGGGTCTATACGGCGATATAAAATCGGCTGTAGATTATATCAGAACTACGGTTTCCAGTTATGTAAGCACCTATGAAAACTCAGCTGTAGAAAGTATACCTACGCTTAAGAATATTAAGAATGCTATTGCAAGTGAATACCTAACTCTTCCACCCAGTGCAGCAATGGCAGGCGTTTACTCACGTATTGACGAAAACCGCGGGGTCTGGAAAGCTCCGGCAAATACTTCGTTAAACAGTGTAGTTGGGGTTACCGAGCTCATTGATCACGATCAACAAAAAGACATCAACGTAGATGTGGTTGCGGGTAAAAGTATTAACGCGATCCGCCCGTTTACCGGAAAAGGTATTATGGTTTGGGGAGCACGCACCCTGGCCGGAAACGATAATGAATGGCGCTATATCTCCGTACGTCGTTTTTTTAATATGGTTGAAGAATCAGTTAAAAAAGCTACCGAACAATTTGTTTTTGAGGCCAATGATGCGAACACCTGGGTAAAAGTACGAGCGATGATTGAAAACTTCCTCAACCTCCAGTGGCGTGCGGGAGCACTTGCCGGAGCCAAGCCAAATGACGCCTTCTTTGTACGGGTAGGTTTGGGCGAAACAATGACCGCCGAAGACATCCTAAACGGGGTTATGAACATCGAGATCGGCATGGCCGTTGTAAGACCGGCAGAATTCATCATTCTCAAGTTCTCTCATAAAATGCAGGAGTCTTAGACTTTTTAAGCTTAAAAAAATCAATAACTAAAAACAGATAAGATGGCAGCTACATATCCATTAGTAAAATTTCATTTCCTGGTAGACTGGGGCGGTACAAACGTAGGCTTTACAGAAGTTTCAGGTCTTGATATTGAAACCGAACTCATCGAATACCGCCAGGGAGCCAGTCCGGAATACAGTAAGATCAAAATGCCGGGGATGCAGAAATACAGCAATATTACGCTTAAACGCGGCACCTTTTTGGCCGATAACGAGTACTACACTTGGTGGAATACCGTCAAACTCAATACCATTGAGCGACGCGACATTACCATAAGCCTGCTTAACGAAGAGCACGCTCCCGTTGTAGTCTGGAAGGTCAAAAACGCTTTCCCAATTAAGGTGCAGTCAACAGACCTTAAAGGCGATGCCAATGAAGTCGCTATAGAATCTATGGAAATTGCTCACGAAGGCCTAACCATTCAAAACGGAAGTTAATGGCAACTTACTATCCACCGGTTGGTTTTCACTTTAAGGTTGAATTTGGAATCACGCAGGACAGTGAGTTTGAATTTCAGTCAGTAAGCGGTCTTTCGGTTGATATTGAGACCGAAGAATTTACCGAGGGCGGCGAAAATCGCTTTAAGCACAAGCTACCGGTGCGTACCAAATTTCCAAATCTGGTTCTTAAGCGCGGTCTGGTAACCAATTCAGACCTTATTGCCTGGTGCCGGGATGCCATTGAAGATTTTCAGTTTAAACCTACGGGCGTGATGGTCAAGTTGCTTAATGAGGAGCATCAGCCCTTAAAAACGTGGAATGTGGTACACGCCTACCCTGTAAAATGGAGCGTAAGTGACTTTAATGCTGAAGAGAACAGCCTGGTAATCGAGACTATAGAACTTGCCTACAACTATTTTAAAAGCTAAGCCATGCCAATAGCCATTAAAGAACTGCACATCAAGATCAATGTAAGTGATGATTCTCAAAGCACCGCTTCAGCATCACGTACACCGGCAGATAAAAAAGACGCTATTATTCAGGCTTGTCTGGAGCAGGTCGCACACATAGAAAAACGTAAAAATGAACGCTAAATGACAACCGGAGCTCACGATAAACTAAAGATTACGGCCTATAAAGATCCCGAGTTTACAGACAAGGTGGGCGACGGGCAGTTTACAACGCTGCTTAATCCGGAGAAGTACGTGCTCAATTACCAGATTGAGTACAAAGAGGAACAGGCTTCAGGAAGTAGCTCCACGGCTCCTGTTTTCGATAAAATCACGCCTAAAGAGCTTGATCTGGAGTTTCTCTTTGACCGTACCGGCATCATTGCCCACGACGATCAGGGTAGCGAGCAGGGAATCATTGAAGACATTAAACTGTTTAAAAAAGTAGTTTTTGATTATGCGGGAGAAGAGCACAAACCCTACTATCTGGAGATTCGCTGGGGTAACCTCATCTTCAAATGTGTGATGCTCAATATGAGCATTGAGTTTAAGCTTTTTAGTCCCGATGGCACTCCGTTACGGGCAGTTATCAAAGCTAAGTTTAAAGAAACGGTTGACGAAGAGTTACGACTGGCACAGGAAAACAGCAGTTCGCCAGACCTCACCCATATGCGCACGGTAGCAGATGGCGACACCCTTCCGTTAATGACCTATCGCATTTATGGCGACAGCAAGTATTATCTGGAGGTGGCCCGGGTAAATGGGATTACCAACTTCAGAAAGCTAAAAACAGGGCAGCAATTATTTTTTCCGCCTTTGGCGAAAGCATAACAAGTTAAAAACTAGAAAAATCAGTATTAATTTATGAACACTTCCCGAAGCATAGCAACCGCACAAAATCCCGATTTGGTTACCACAACTATTTTGGTAAATGGCGAGCAGCTCTCTGCGGCTTATGCGGTTAAATCCATTTTGGTAAACCGGGAAGTTAATCGCATTCCGTATGCCCAGCTGATTATTCTGGACGGGGAAGCTGCCAGTCAGGAATTTGAGCTGAGCAACACCGATTTATTTGTGCCGGGAAGTGAAATTGAAATCAAAGCCGGCTACCACAGTGATGAGGAATCGATCTTTAAAGGAATTGTCATCAGTCACGGTATTAAAATCCGCGATGCCGCTTCAGCCTTGATTGTTGAATGTAAAGATCCTGCGGTTAAAATGACTGTTGGGACCAAAAGCGCCTATTTCTATGAAAGTTCAGACAGTGATATTATTGAACAGCTTATTTCGGCATACAGCGGTCTTTCGGCAGATGTGGAAGCTACGAGTGTCACCCACAAAGAACTGGTACAGTATCAGACTTCAGATTGGGATTTTATGATGCTCCGCACACAGGCAAACGGCAAATTGGGTTTTGTAGAAAATGGAAGGATTCAAATTAAAGAACCTAATTTAAGTCAGGAACCTGTGGAAACGGTTGCCTACGGTGCTACAATGCTCGCCTTTGACGGCGAAGTTGATGCTCGTGACCAAATCAAAAAAATTACCGCCTACAGCTGGAATGCCGGTGATCAGGAACTCATAGAGACTGAAGCTGCTGATGCTAATGTCAATTTAAACGGTGATTTGTCTAAAAATAATCTTGCGGAAGTGGTAAACCTGGAAAATCTTGCTCTCAAACATGGGGGACAGTTAAACACCAGTCAGTTACAGCAATGGGCGGATGCAAAAGCTAAAATACAGGAACTCGCCCGTAACCGGGGCAGGGTTCAATTTATTGGAATTCCGCAGGTAAAACCAGATACCATCATTAAACTGGAAGGTGTTGGCAATCGCTTTAATGGCAACGCCTACATTACCGGCGTACGTCACGAGATTGCAGACGGCACCTGGACAATTGATGCGCAGTTTGGCCTGGATCCCAAATGGTTTAGTGAAACCTACAACGTAAACCCACAGCCCGCAGCCGGTCTGGTTGCAGCAGTACAGGGTCTGCAAACCGGTATTGTTACCCAACTTGAAGAAGACCCAGAGGGTGAAGACCGTATTTTGGTCAACATTCCCATTATTGATGCTACTTCCGAAGGGATTTGGGCTCGGGTGGCCACATTAGATGCCGGAGATAGCCGCGGAAGCTTTTTCAGACCCGAAGTTGGCGACGAAGTTATTGTGGGATTCATCAATAGTGATCCCAACTATGCCGTGGTACTGGGCGGTGTTAACAGCAGTAAAAAACCTGCTCCTCTTCAGGCATCTGATGACAACCACGAAAAAGGCTTTGTGACTCGCAGCGGGATGAAGTTGCTTTTTAATGACGAAAAATCATCGGTCACTATAGAAACTCCGGCCGGGCGTGTGATTGTGATTGACGATGATGCCGAAGAAATTAAAATTGACGATGCTGGGTCTAATAGCATCATCCTGAATACAGATGGGATTGAAATCAACAGCAGTGCAGATATCAATATCAAGGCCTCCGGCGATCTTAATCTCGAAGGAACCAATGTAAACATCAAAGCCAATGCAGAATTTAAGGCGGAAGGCGGCGCGGGTGCAGAACTCTCTACTAGCGCAGTTGCCGTACTTAAAGGCTCTTTGGTGCAAATAAATTAGAAGTATGCCACCAGCAGCACGAATAAACGATATGCACGTTTGCCCACAGGTAATTCCCGGCCCAACACCGGTACCTCACGTAGGCGGACCAATTTTACCTCCGGGTGCACCAACGGTATTAATAGGCAATTTGCCTGCAGCCCGCGTGGGCGATATGGCTGTTTGCACCGGTCCGCCGGATAGTATTGTTGCAGGCTCGGCCACGGTATTGATTGAAGGAATGCCCGCAGCACGATTGGGGGATAGTACAGCCCATGGGGGAACCATAATGGCCGGTGATCTCACGGTTTTAATAGGATAAACCACAAGGCGGTAACTAATTAGACGTATAAACGAGCTTAAAGGTATTATACCTTTTTGCGATGTCAATAGAAAAACAATGAAAGATAATCTGGCATTTTTAGGTACAGGATGGGCATTTCCCCCGCATTTTGATAAAGAATCGGGTAAAACGAAAATGACCTCGGGTGTTGAAGATATCAATGCCAGCCTGTACATTTTACTGAGCACCAAACTGGGTGAACGCGTAATGCTACCCAAATACGGCTGCGCGATGCTGGACCTCGTTTTTGAATCGCTAGACCTTTCTACCCGCACCTACATTGAGGAGCGCATACGTACCGCAATTCTCTATCACGAGAAACGCATAGATCTGCTCGGTGTGAGTTACGACCGTAGCCGCGAGCTCGAGGGTGAAGTGCGCTTGCTTATAGAATACAACATCAGGCAAACCAATTCCAGAGGAAATATGGTTTATCCCTTTTACAAGGAAGAAGGTTTTAATAATTAGAAACGATGGCAAAAGAATGCGACACCAGCTTTTTAACCGGACGAGCAGGCACTTCTCAGGCCGCTCGCTGGACATCTGCACTCAATCCGGAATCCTTTGAATTACAGGACCTGGATGTGGTAGAGTGGTTGCAGCTGGCACGCGATTTTGCCGTTCATATTCAATATTTCAAGATTGATAATCCTGATGTGCCTAGCGGAAATTGGCAAAATTTCTTCCCTGAAGGCGATTTGAATACACTTAAAAACTTCATTGCCGAAGCCCAATTGGAGCAAAATCTGGAACCTCACCTGACGCTTTTCGTTTGCTTTCTCAAACTAATGGAGTTTTCGCGTAAGCGCTTCAATCATTTAACAAGCAGGCATCTCGAATATTATTATGCCAAAATTTTACAGATTCCACGTAAACAGGCACAACCAGACCAGGTGCATATTTTATTCGAATTAGCCAAAAATTTTACCGAAGCTCCTGTTTTAATGGGAAGTTTATTAGATGCTAAAAAAGATGCTCTAAACAAACCCAGAAAATACGAAACAACAGCAGACCTCATTGTTAACAAGGCTCGGGTAAAAACATTAAAAAGCATCTATCACGATCCGGCGCTTCAGGTAATTAAGGTTGCGCAAAGCACGAATACCTTTGATGGAATCGAAAAACCTCTTAAAGACAATAAATCATGGTGGCCATTTGGATATCCTGAGACTTATGATAACCGGCCTCCTTTAGAAAACGCTTCTTTAGGGCTTGCGATTAGCGCGCCATTGCTTCAGCTACAGGAAGGTAACCGAAACATAGCGATAACCTGCACGGTGGCAGATTTAAATGATTTGAATCTTGCACTTTTGCAAAACCACGCGAAAATCTATGTTTCCGGAGAAAAAGGTTGGCTGGGCCCATTTACGCTACGCGAAAATGCTTCAGAAAACCTTCCCGGCACCGGAATTATTTCCAGTTCAAATCCTGCGATTTTTAATCTTGCATTCACCATTCCGCAGGAAGAAAAAGCGGTAATCCCCTACGATCCTGAACTACACAGTATGGGCTTTGAAACTGCGCATCCGCTTTTAAAACTGATGGTTGATCACAATACCGCTGAGGCCTATACAGTTGCACAAACGTTAGGCAAATTACAACTCGTCAATTTAAAACTTGAAGTCGAAGTTACCGGTATAACAAGTTTAAAGCTTGAAAATGATTTGGGCGCCATCAACACCAAAAAACCCTTTTTACCATTTGGCCCGAGGCCGTATAAACGCTCTCATTTTAAGATTGATTATCCTGAACTTTTTAGCAAACGCTGGTCTGCGATCGGCTTGCGATTAAGCTGGCTTAACCTTCCGGAAAGCTTCCGTAAACATTATGAGGCCTATCGCAGTTCGACAAATGGGTATATAAGCAGTAACGCACAATACCTTAATATCCTTTATGACTTTGAAGAATTAAAGGTCGAAAAATCACCTGTAAAAGACCTACGTGAATTACGGGATGGTGTGGATGCTGAGGGGATAATAAGACAGCTCTCAGATAGTTCAAAGCAGAAATCTTACAGTTTAAAAAATCTTATTGTCAACGATGCTTCCCACTTTAGTGTAAGCCTCAGTTTAGATAATGACAGTAACGCCGTTTTAAGTCCCACTTCTGCCCCGTTATTTGCAGAGGATGAAGGGCAAACCCTGGAGGAATCAAGTTTTGTTGTAAGTACAGCCTCTGCACAGGGGCAAAAACCAGGCAGCGGTCCGCTGGAACTGAGTCTCAACAACTCCTTTTACCACAACCTGTATCCAAGACTGTACACACTTGCCATTACCAGCACCGAAAATGATGTGGTAATCCCCAATGAGCCCTATACGCCTTTTGTTGAGCAACTGAGCCTATCTTATCTGGCTGCTCAGGAAATCAGTTTCCTAAACGGGCAAGTCACCACAACGCCAGATGTTGAAGGCATTCAGATTTTTCATGTGCATCCCTTTGGTACTCAAGAGACTCAGAATCTTTTTCCAACTTATGATAAAGGCGGAAACCTCTACATAGGACTTAAAGATGCCCTTGCCGGTCAAAACATCAATTTACTTATACAGCTTTTGGAAGGAACTGAGAATACTTCAAAACCCGGTTTTGCGCTAAAAGAGCGCATTACATGGTCTGTGTTAAGCGGCAACCAGTGGTTGCAATTACCTGAAAGTTCAATATTAGAGGATAATACCACCAATTTCTTAAAAACCGGAATTGTGAGTATTGCGATTCCCGCAGAGGCTACAACCCAACACCATCTAATGCCTGCAGGTGTCATTTGGCTTCGCGCGCATACTGAAAAGGACTATGATGTGGTATGTCGCTTTCTTGACGTGCGTGCGGGGGCGGTTCTGGCTCAGTTTAAAAACCATGATAACAGTCTTGAGCATCTCGAAAACGGGCTTGAAGCCGGTACCATTTCAAAACTCATCAATCGCGAGGCCGCTATTAAAAAGGTAGAGCAGCCCTTCTCCAGTTTTGGTGGTAGTCCAAAAGAAACTGACGACGCGTATTACCGCAGAGTAAGTGAACGCCTGCGCCATAAAGACCGTGCGGTAAGTCTTTGGGATTATGAGCATCTGGTTTTGGAGCACTTTAAAGAAGTCTACAAAGTAAAATGCCTTAACCATACCTGTAATAACCGGTTTACCGCTTCGGGTAAGGTCACAGTAGTAGTCATACCTGATATCATCAATCAAAATGTATTTGACATTTTCGAACCACGGGTAAGCGCGGCAAAGCTTCGGGCTATTCAGGAATTTTTAATCGCACGTACTTCATTTTTCGTCACGCCGCAAGTGATCAATCCCGAGTATGAAGCAGTACACATTGCGCTTAAAGCTCGCATCAAACACGGGATGGATGAAAATTACTACCTCAAACAACTGGAGGAAGATTTAAAAAAATTCCTTTCTCCCTGGGCCTATGCAGAGACCGCAAAAATTGTATTTGGTATAGAATTGCATCGGCATACGCTGGTCAACTACATCGAAGAGCTCGATTATGTGGATTTTATTACCGATTTGGTCATCACCCATCTGGGAGTGGAAAAGAAACGCGTTAAACCTTCTAATCCTAAAGCAATACTGGTCTCTGCCAAAACGCACAGCGTGACGCGAGCACCGGAATACTGCGCATCTAACACTTCAAATACGACGGAAAGTCTATGCTAAGTTTTAATGAACATATCAGCATTCCTAAAGATACCGCCAGCCTTGATGATCTGGATTTTGAGTTCTTAAGACAAGAAGGTATCGCCTATATTGAAAATCTGGCCGGTAGTCTGTGGACGGACTTCAACAGTCACGATCCCGGTATTACCATACTCGAAGTACTCACCTACGCCATTACCGATCTAGCCAACCGTATGAATCTACCTATGGCCGATTTGCTTACGGAAGGCGAAAATGGCTTTAGTAATCAGTTTCACGAGGCACACGAGATATTAAGTAGTAAACCCGTTACCCATCTCGATTACCGCAAACTCTTTATCGATATGCCCGGAGTGCGTAACGCCTGGCTGCAACGTTTTGAAAAGAAAGTTTACGTCAATTGCAGAGACCGTAAGCTCAATTACGATTCGTTTCTGGGGAAGGAAGGCTTTAAATATTTACAGAAAAAAGACGAAACCCATTTTTATCTAAACGGATTACATACGCTCCTGCTCGATCTGGAGGAAGGTGTAAAGCTGGAAACTATTGAGGAAGCGGTTCGCGCCAAATACCACCAAAACCGAAACCTTTGTGAAGACCTTATAGAAATCAAAGAGGTTAAAAAACATCCCGTAAAAATATGTGCCGAGGTCGAATTGCATCCTGAGGCTGATGAAGATGCGGTAAAAGCCGCAATCCTGCTAGCTATTGAAGACTATCTGACTCCTTCGGTACAGCCTAAAACCCTCGCAGAACTGATGGCTTCCGGTAAATCACCACTGGACATTTTTAACGGTCCGCAGCTTGAAAACGGCTTTTTGGACGACGATGAAGTAATCAAAGCGGCATTAAAAACCGAAGTGCGTCAATCAGATCTTATCAACATCATTATGAATTTGGATGGGGTTCAAAACATCAGGGATATTAGCATTGGGGCTTGTAATGATCAAACTCCGGACGGAAACAACTGGGTATTCTGTATTGATTCGGGCAAAAAACCGGTATTGTGTGACAAGAGTTCGTGGAGCTTCTTTAAAGGGTTTATTCCTCTGAATATTGATGAGCAACGCGTCAACCAAATCAAGAACGAACTTTTAGAGAGCCGGGCTGCAGATCTTAACGCGATTGCTGCAAGTACTAAAAGCCTGAAGTTACCTACAGGAAACACCTATAATCTGGGGGAAACCACAAGCATACAAAACGACTTTCCGGAGGTTTATGGTATTGGTCCTTACGGGCTTAAGTCTACCGCAACTAGCGCAGAGCGTGCCCAGGCTAAGCAATTAAAGGCTTACCTCCTATTCTTTGATCAGATTTTAGCAAACTACTTCAAACACCTCGAAGAAGTGGGCACTTTGTTTTCAGTTACCGGGAAATCGCGGAATCATTATTTCGCGCAGGCGATAAAAGATTTGAAGGATCGGAATACACTTTTTACGTTCAATCCCGACGATGAAGAAGAGCTAACCGCACATTTCTATCCCAATTTTGAAGACCGAAATCTTAAAAAGCGTAATGAAATTTTAGATCATTTACTGGCACGCTTTGCAGAAAGCTTTGGGGACTACGCCTTTTTAATGCGAAAAATTTACGGAGAGTTTGCTGAAGAAGCGATTATAGACACCAAAGAACGCTTTCTGGAGGAATATGCTACAAGTGGCAGTGAACGTGCATTGAGTTTTAATTACTTCAATCAAAAACCTAAGGATTTATGGGATACGCCTAATATTTCGGCCCTGCAAAAACGGCTCTATCTCTTGCTGGGTATTACAGACATAAACCGAAGAAACCTGTCTGAGGATTACATTGAGATATATGAAGAAAAAGATACTGATGACATTTTAGAATACCGCTGGCGAATTAAAGATGGCTCTAAAACCATTTTGTCTTCGGCAACCAAGCATTACGAAAATCTGGAGCAGTTACATCAGGAATTGATGTTGGTTAAACGCTACGCCCAGGATTCAAACAACTTTAAGATTAAAGAAACCAAGCCTAAAGACCCTAACAAAACACCAGATTGGCATTTTGTTTTGGTCAATCCCAACGAAGAGCCCGGCACCGAAGCTTATATCATTGCACGACGTATTTCAATATTTAAGAGCAAAGAAAATGCTGAAAAAGCCAGTAAAGCTGTGCTTAATTTCATTAAAGCACTCAAAGGCAATGAAGGTATGTACCTCATTGAACACATCTTGCTTAGACCCGATGTAAATCTGGAAACCACAAACCCCGGGACGTTTCTACCCATCTGTAAAGATGCTTGTGAGACTGATTCGTGCGAAGCGCTGGATCCCTTTAGCTTTAGAGTAAGCATCGTCCTGCCGGGATGGACAGAGCGTTTTAGCAACATAGACTTCAGGCGTTTTGTAGAGGACCTTATTCGACGTGAATTACCGGCACATATCGTTGCCAAAATCTGCTGGATAGGCTACGCCAAAAACTATACTGATGAAGATGGCAATCCTCCTGAAGAAAATGAGATGGTGATACTAGAAGAAGCCTACAAAGCCTGGCTTTTGAGCCGTACTTCGAGTGAACAGGAACAGGACGAGACCGCTTTGATGAATCTGAATAAAGCCATTAGCAGTCTTCACACCATCTACCATCAGGGCAGGCTGCATCGCTGCAGACCCAAAGACCAGAACCAGACGCCTGAGAGCGCAGAAACCAAAGAGAACCAAACGAACCGAAATGTCATATTGGGTAGAACCAATCTTGGCAAACTCTAAAAACAAATTATCATGCAAGCACAATTAACAAAAATAACACCCGATTACCGCGCGTTTGTTGATGATCAGGTATTGACCGCGGGTCAACTCAATGAGTTTTTAGACTTTTTTCAGGATCAGGACCGTCTTTCACGGGTGTGCCTCAGCGGTGTGGGTATCGTTTGTGGTTTTGAAGTTTCAACAGCAGGAACTACAGTAATCCTTAAACCCGGTTGTGGGATTACGACCGATGGTGATCTGATAAAACTGCTGCAACCTGTTAAAGAAACAGATGAAGGTGAAAGCCTTACCGGAAGCGATGTATATCAAAAACTTGCCAGCCAGGCTGTGCATTACACCCATTATCGGGAATTTGAAGATAGCTATGCTAAATATCCCTACTTTAGAACACATGACGGTGAAAGCGCAACATTAATCCCTTTATTCGAATTAAAAACCGATACTACGAAGGAAACCGGAAAGGATAAAGTTCTTACCGCTGAAGCGCTTAAAGATAAAGTAGTGGTTTTATACCTGGAAACGTATCCACAAACACCAGACATCTGTACAGAAACCAATTGTGACAATCAGGGCGAGCGACATGTGGTAAATTTGAGAGTACTGCTGGTTGGTGAAAGTGATGTACCTGTACTTCTAAAAAAAGATTCAGTCTACAACGTTCACAACAATCTGGTTGCCTATCAAAGCCTGCCCGAAATAAAAGTACCAAGACTTCTTCTGAAACCGGGAGCAAAAGAGATTAAAGCTCCCCCTAGACTTGATACCTCTGCCCTGCTTGATTTTATCAATCTGCGCAAAGACCTTGTTTTTGATGAAAGCCTTATTCAACTACCCGAAGAGCTGCAAGCATTAGATAGTTTTAGAACAATCAAAGAAATCTCAGAAACACCTCTGAAACTAAAAACAGACTTGTCAATTGCTGAAGAATTCAAACCTTTAAAACCGGCATTTCCAAATCTTCGAGATCTATCAGGGATTCGTATAAATACCAGTCTCAAATCGGTTAATACTAAAACTTATTCGGCTCTGGCTTCTGACTACAGAGTGAAAGCTTCAAGGTTGGCAGATGAATTAGCAACTGGATTTCTTAAAATAAAAGAAAATTTTAGTCAACTACTTGATTTAGAAAACATAAAACTCAATATCCTTATTGAAAACTTGAATGTTCTTTCCAGGCAAATTCCACAGGAACAGGTACAGTATTATTACGATCATTTGGCTGATTTGACGGCTGTGTATAATGAAGTGCGCGATTTAATTTTACATATTCAACATGTGTGCTGTCCGCCAATTGATGCCTTCCCCAAACATTTGCTTTTGGGAAAACCCAATACGTCGCTGCGCTTTGCCAAAAACAGGCATAAATTCTACAACTCGCCCATTACCGCCAATGGAGACAAAGCTTTTCAAAAAGCACGATTTCTACTTCAAAAGGCTATGGTTTTAAGTGAATCTTTCAGTTTACCCATGCAGCCCGAAGTTATTATAACCCCTTCAAACAATCCCGCACAACAACCCGAGGATGCCCTGGCCATTCCTTTTTACTACAAACCCGGAGAGCAACTTACCGCCTTATGGGATTACTTCAAAACATCTGTTTACCGGGAGAAATTCAACCTGGGTTACCATAAAAACTTTTTAAGCAAAGATCTTACGGTTACTAATCCCCTGGCTTATGAGCTCACAAGGTTTAATTTCCTTCGAATTGAAGGTATACAGGGTAAATCCTATAGTCAGGCACTGAAAGATCTTGAAAACCTTAAGAAGGAATACAATCTCGCCTTTGACGTCAAGGCTATAAATATCAATGCAAGCCTTGAAGATATTGACTTGGACGCCTATTCCTGCAATTTTGATTATCTGGCAACCAGTCTTAAGTCGTGGATGGCTGAGCAAGATTGCCTTAACAGCGAGGTAACTTCCTTTTTCAGCGGATTTAATATAAAAGATTTAGGCAGTCATAATTACAGTTTTGAGCAATTTGGCCGCGAAGATTTGTTAGATAAAGAGGTCGTCATCCGTCCTGATTTGCGAGATATTTCAAAGGTCGCAGATGACCGAAAAGCAATACTTGACTATTATAAAATTGATGTTGAATCCCTAAAAAAATACCCCAGAGCCCAGTTAGAGCAACTCGAAACGCTTCTGGAAGAGATTCGAAAAAAATTAACCATTACGCGCGACACACAAGCGGTTTTGGCATCTTACCAAAAGCAGGTTAGCAGTCTGATTAGCAAAATTACCGGTGGGCAAACAGATGGTGTAATCAAAGAGTCTCTGGTGGAAGATGCCGTACGCATGGATTTCTTTACCGAAAAATCAACGTCCGCTAAAACCGATATGTATAGCAGTCTGAGCGGTTTCAGCGAAAAAAGTACAAAGTCTTCGGCAAAAGACAGCACAGTACGCATGAAAAGTGCCTACAAAACCATCGCACCACTCACGCAAGAAGTTAAGGTGAATAAAACGGTAACAGAGAGCTTATATACCAAACCTGAAGACCTGGGCTCTGTAGTTGATTACGTTTCTAAAGACCGTCTCAATGCAAGCGCTGTCGAACTTATCCGGGATATTTTACGCAGGCAAAAAGAACTTTTCCCTAAAGAAACTCCGCCAAATCCCAATGATCTCAAAGTGGGTCTGGAGATTCCGGCAGGGATTTTATCCCGTTTACAACTCGCTGCTTCTCACATCCCTCCTGACCTGGAGTCTGTAACCAAAGAAGGCAAAGAAAATTTTGTAAAGGCTATGGCAGACCTCTGTGCCTTTGTAAAAGAAGCCCGCGCTGTTGTTAACGAGATTTTTAACAATCCGCAGGTAGATTATACGCATTACGGCTACGAAACCATTTATACGTTTATGTTAGACCGGCTGCAGGAAAACTGCTGTGCCGCTGAGCAACTAGAAGTTATTCTCGAAGAGATCGAAGCTAAAAAGGCTCAAATTCTTGACGAACTCATTTTTGAAAATTTTGTACGTAAACATCCCGGTTTGGAGCATAAGGCCGGTGTACCTATGGGAGGAACATTTGTGATGCTTTACGCAGGCATCACACGAGAACAGGCCGATTCAAATATAGCTCCCAACACTGTAGTGGCTGATTTTGCCCTTCCCTATATGTGCTGTTCAGACTGCGCACCTGTTGCATTCATAATTCCGGAACCTGTAGATAGCGCTTCGCTCATTGTAAATCCAGACCGTTTATGCCTTGATCCTACAAGCAAAGATCCGGTAGAGGTAATATTTACGGTAAGTCCACCAGATGGCGAAGTAAGCCTCATCAACAAAACCATTAAAGGGGTTAGTATTCAGGGAACCACATTCCGTATCAGTCCGCCAGAATACAATGCCTACGATACACCGGTACAATTTTCCGTTAATGGTGTACTTACCACAGCCAGCTTAACGATTATCAAAAAGCCGGCTTTTGAGATCACCAGTCTTCCTCAGGAAATTACGGCTGCACCCGGAGAATCTGTTGAATTGAAATTAGATATTCAAAACACCAATCAATTTAATACCAATGCCTTTGAATTTAACTGGAAAGTAGGAGATCAGGAACTTTCCGGTAAAAATCCGACGTATCGGGTTACGGTACCCAAAGAATTTGACGGTAGTGTGTTTGAAATTCCGGTAATTCTTGAACTCAAAGGTGCTGTTTGCGAAAGTGTGACTCAGGAAAGTAATATCCTCATTGAAATCAGACAAACCGAAGAAACCTTCATCAATATTGAGCCTCGTGAATTTTGTGCAAATGACGAGTTTGCCTACCCGATCACGGTAATTCCTGAAGATGCCGAAGTCGAACTTGGCGGAGCAGGTGTTGAACAAAACGATAAAGGCTGGACGTTTATGCCTGCTAAAGCGGGCCCCGGTTTGCATCAGATTCTTTTAAAAGATGGAAAACCCATTAGCGTAACCGTGCAGGAAGTTCCCAAAGATTTTGGTCTTAAACAAAGTTTTGACACTGCCACTAGAGAGCTCAGTATACGCGTAGAAGATCCTAATGCAAAAGCTCCTTTTGAATGGTTTATTAATGGTAAGCCTCATGAGAAAACAGAAGAAGGTCTGCTCATTATTAAGCAAAGCCAAACCGCTTTAACGGCACGGGTTTTTGTTGACGCCATTATTGAACCCTGTGGCAGCATTCGCTCTGAAATTATCAGTATTGAAATTCCTGCGTTGGAAACGGATACGGTAGAAACAGTCATCGCGATGGAAGAAACCCAGTTTTGTAATACCGATCAGAGTACCTACATGATCACGTTCCTATCCGGAGATTCTAAAGCCAAAATAACTGGCGAAGGTGTAGTCTTTCAAAACGAAAAATGGGGCTTTATACCTCTGGGACTAACGCCAAAAAGCTATCAAATTACTCCTGAGGGTGGCAAGTCTATCACCGTAAATGTGGGGGCTCCTTCCGGCAGAGATGTAATTCTTACGGCCAAAGAAGAAAATGGAAAACGCGTGTACACGAGTAGTATTACCGATGCTAAAGCCAGCTATACCTGGCTGTTGGATGGTAAGGCACTTGATGAATTCAAAGAAAATGAAATCATGTTTGCGCTTGAAAAGCCGCTCTCGGCAGAATTGGTAGTACAGGTTAGTATTCCGCCCTGTGATAATTTACAATCCAAGCCCATTCGTGTGGAGATCAAGCCTCAAGAGCCTGGTGATCCGCCGGTTGATGATACCACCTGTACCGATAGAACGACCCAATACTTAAAGAGTCAGCTTCCGGCGCTTAACAGCCTTTTAAAAGGTAGTCAGAATATGGATCTGGTTGGAGCAGGTAATCTGGTTAAAGAACTGTACCGGGACGTACTCGCTGATCCTGCCCTACTTACTACAGGACTTAGCAGCGAACTCGGTCAGCGAATTCAGCAGGCGCTAGACCGTATTCATGAAGCCTGTCTCGCTGCAAAAAGCACGGAGAAGCCTTTATTTGTAAGACTTTACATTTTTGCTCAGGATTTATTTTACGGCGTGATGCGTTGTAAGAAATCAACCTTCTGGAGCACAACCGTAGTAGCCCCTATTCTCACAGCGATTGAAAAACATTTTGATCGTAAAGAGAATGGTGCTTTTGGCAATCAGAATGGGGTCAACTTCCCCGATAACCTGATGTCAAAATATACGGATCTGGCTAAGCATTTTAATACTCCGCGTTACGAAGCGCATTTTAAACTGTTAATTGAGAATATTAAGTAAGTGATGGCGACAGCGCAGGCACATATCATAGATAAAGTAGTTGTAGAAGTAAACTGCAACTCAATGGAGCGTGCGCTGTTTCTAAAAGATCGTATTGATGAGGTGCTGCAGCAGCAGGTTTTTCCAAAACTAGAGGCCTGGTTGGAAAATCAGGGACTTTATTCTGAAAACCTGTACCGGCTGGACGCACTTGATCTGGATTTAAACACTTCCAGCTCAGCTATAGATTCAGATTTGGCAGTTAAGCTGTGCGAAAAAATTCAGGAAAAAATAAGTCAAACGATTCAAAAGAAAAACACCAGTGAGAAGTCGGTTGATGTTAAGCCTTTGGGAGAAAAGGAGCGTCATCCGGAAGCCTTTCTTCATTTTTTAAAAACCGGAAGCCTGCCATGGTATTTTAATGAAGGTGAAAAGCTGAATCTAAATGAGGTTACAGCAGCATTAAAGCTAATGGCTCCTGACCTTAAAAAGCTGCTTTCCGAAAACTCAAACGCTCGGAAACGTCTGGTTTTTCAATTCGCAGAAGACTCTGAATTTTTGAAGAACCTTTTGCCAGTTTTGCTGAATGATAATTCAAAATCAATCAGCGCTTTTGAAAATCGCTATTCCCAAAACACCGATTCTGCATATCGGGAATCTTTGTTTAATCTGGTTCTGGAATGCTTTACGGGTGCACCCAAATCTCGAGTTGATCAAGCTCTAAATCAGCTTCTATACACATTACTTCCACATAAGGAATCGGTACGTTTTGCAGACCTAATGGCATGGTCGCAACTCACCGAAAATCAAATTATACTATTTATAAAAAACAATAAAGCAAAACTTTTAGTAAATGATGCTAATCAGTTAAAAAATAATAGTTTAATATTTATAATAACTCCAAATCAAATTCTAAATAAAGACCTTCAAAAACTTCCAGTTTCTGAACAAACCCCGGTTTTTAAGTCATCTGAAAATCTGGTGATTCCCAAAATCTTTAGCGCTCAAAACAAGGAGCAAGATCAGCTTTTGGAAGCCGATACCGGGTCATCAATTGTACAACAAGCAGGTCTGGTCCTATTGCACCCTTTTTTACCGGTTCTATTTAACGAACTGAATTTCCTGAGTGAAACTAAACAACTACAGGAATCAAAACGAGATGAAGCAGTTCACCTACTTCATTTTTTAGCCACCGGTAACCTCAAGCCTTACGAAGCCGAATTGGGTTTTGAGAAATACCTGTGCGGCCTTCCACAACAGTTTCCAGTGAGAAGAGATGTAAAGCTTTCGCGAAAGCAAAAAGCAGAAGCCACACATTTGCTGGAAACCGCCATTAAACACTGGTCTGCATTAAAAAACACATCACCGGCCGGTTTACGGGGACAATTTCTTGTGCGTCCCGGAAAATTATCATTTGAAAACGAACGGGATCAGCTTCAATTGGAGCGCGTTACGGCAGACATACTGCTTGATCAACTCCCCTGGGGACTAAGTATGATGCGGCTGCCCTGGCTCAAAAAAATACTGTACATAAACTGGTAAAACCGAAAACTATGAAAAATCTCAAACACAGCTTTTATACCCTGTTTACTTCCCTGATTCTGCTTTCGTGCGGTACCAGTCTTTACGATCATTACAGCTATACCCAAACTCTGGAGACCAAAGCTGCGGCCATTAGCCTGATTAACGTTTCTGATCAAAATTTTGAAGATCACAAAGCCGCCGCCGAAGCCTTAAAAAGTCAGATAGACCTGATGACGACTTATGAGCGTGCCAAATCGAAAAATGAAATTACCGTACAGATGTGGCAATACCTTCAAAATGATGAAAGTAGCCTGCAGCAATTCTTAAAACTTTGGCAGGAACAGGGCACTCTGAGTCCGGTTTTTAAAGAGGAATATAGGCCACAGGTTGAAAAAATATTTGATCTGATGGCCAATTACGAAACTCAAAAAGATGCGCAGTCAAAAAGCCTGTTGCTTGATCTCATAACCCTTTAAACCGACGATTATGGATTTTAAAAACTTATTTGAAGCACTTAAAGCAGATATTCTTGATCTGGTAAAAGACCGTTTTGACGAAGAGGGAACTCAGGTGCGCAAGGATATTGAGAATTTTCTGGAAGGATCTAAAGATAAACTTATGCGTTGGACGCTGCTGCTCGAACAAGGAGCACTGACTCCGGCTGAATTTGAACTCCTACTAAAAAGTCAAAAAGATTTACTGGTAATTCAAAGCCTGCAACGAGCCGGAATTTCTAAAATAAAGATTGGGTTATTTAAAAATGAAACCATAAAAATTATTGTGAACAAGGCTGTCACAGCACTCATTTAAAACGAAGAACTATGGAGAGTCTCACACTTTTCGAACAGGTTTTTATGTATCTCGGCATTCTGATGTTTGTTGTTTTACTGGGTTCACTGGTATTTTTTGTAGTAAAGGGAAAAGAACTTAAACCCCTGCTCCTGTTTTTCCTGATGCCGATTTTGATGATTGGCTATCCCAGTATTCAGGAGATAAAATATCAGGAAATCTGGATCAAGCTACATAAGTCCCAGCAGAATCTTGTTGAGAATCCCGCCGATAGTGCTTCGCGCAGAAAGGTTGAAGCACTCACTAACAAAATTGAAGCCCGTGCACATACCGAAGAACAATTAAACAGCATCACCTATTCTAAAATTCTGCTTCAAAAACCCAAAGAAGCAGAATATTTTGCCGAAAAAGCCCTTTCTGAAAATAAAAATTCAGAGACCGCTAAAGAGTTGAAGCAAGTTGCACAGGTACAGGAAGAATTGAAGATTGCCAAACGAGACACCGCTACATCAGCCTCTCTTGACAGCTCGGCAGTCAAACAACTCGAACAGGTAAGGCTTCCTGCGCGATACGAGCCTATAAACCAGTATGTACTGCGTACGCGCTACTTAAGCACACAGCAACGAACTCAAAATAATTAGGATCATGCCTGTATTTGCAAAAAATAAACCCGCTTCTCAGAAGACTTCCGGCAAACCCGGAAAAGCTTCTTTTTTTGGCGTACAGGCAAAGCTAAAATCGGGCAAACCCGGCGATCGCTATGAGATAGAAGCAGATAACGTGGCTGCACGGGTGGTTCAGAATACCGGCAATTTGGGATCTGGCAGTCCTGCAGCACAGGCAAAACCTCTGGCTAAAAGCATCAGTACAGGCGTACAATTGAAGCCTTTGGAAGACGAATCGGTACAAACCAAAGCCGATGACGAACTTCAAAAGCAGGAAGAAGAAGAGGCAGTTCAATCAAAGGCAGATAGCCAATTGCAAATGCAGGAGGAAGAAGAAGCTGTTCAATCTAAAGGTAAGGAAGAAGAGGCCATTCAGTCAAAAGAAGAGCAAGAAGAAGTACAAATGCGCGCAGGAACGGCGCAAAGGAGTGCGGATATCAGCAGTGAATTGCAAAGTTCCCGGGGTGGCGGTTCGCAACTGCCTGAAACATCCCGAAATCAAATGGAAGCCGGTTTTGGCACCGATTTAAGCGATGTGCGCGTGCATACTGATCAGCGGGCGCAGACTATGGCTCAAAATATAGGTGCTCAGGCTTTTACCAGCGGTAGTGATATTTATTTTAATCAGGGACGTTTTAATCCAGGTACAACGCAAGGCGATGCCCTACTGGCACATGAATTGACGCATACTATTCAACAAGGCGCTGTTGATGCGAAACAGGAACCTCAAAGCACAACAACCGGAGGTACATCTGCGAATACGACTTCAGCTACCGAAGTAGAATTGGCCCCAGAAAATGCCACAGCTGTAGTAACTCCTGAAAATGGAGAAACTACCGCCAATCCACAGGAGGGAACGCCTCAAAATGCAGAGAATCAGGCAGGCGGCGCTCAAACCGAGGCAACACCTTATCCCCGAAGTCCCCAGAAAGATCCCGCCTTTCAACAGGCCGAAAATCAGGTGGATGATCGTTCAGAAACTGCCCAGACCACCCAGCCTGCCTCTCAGGCGGCAGCGGCAGCATCTGCTGCAGCTCCTGCTGCTTCAAATGAGCAACTAAGTGAAGCTCAGGCCGGTCAGGTTGCCGTGATGGAAGAACAGGAACCCGGAACTTTTGATGCTGTAGCTTTTAAAGCCCGCCTGATGGAACGCATCGAAGCCATGCAGCTTCCGGCAAACGAAGAAGAGGCAGATGATTTTGAAAACAACAATAACATTGATGAAGTTACCGCAGACGGTACCGCGATGGCTTCGGCAGAGCGGCAACAGGCCGCCGGGGCTATAGATCAGGCTACTCAAACAGAACCCAACCCCGACTCGGTACCGGCCCGAGAAGTTGAACCACTCCCAGAACCCGAATACGGCTCCCCTCCTGCTCCTGTGCGGGCAGCTCAGGCAATGCCTGCGCCCCGTCCAGAAGATCAGGTAAGTGCTCCTTTGCAGGAAAATATGCAGGATATTGATGCGGAGATGGCCAATAACGAGGTTACTGATGAGATGCTGGCAAACAGTAACGAACCCAGTTTTACCCAGGCATTAGACAGTAAACAGGAAGCGCGTACACATACCGAGCAGGCTCCACAGGAGTTTAGACAAACAGAACAAAACAGTCTTGCCGCTACTTGCGAACAGGCGCAAAATAGCAGCGGTGCACAGCTTGAGGCCATGCACAATAGCCGTACCGGAACTTTGGGTACGATGCAAACCCAACAACAAACCGGAGCACAGTCAGACAGTGCAGAACGTGAACGTATCGCAGGAGAAATCAACCGCATTTTTGAAGCTACCAAAACCGATGTGGAAACCTTGCTGGCTGATTTGGAAACTGAAGTTGAAACTCGCTTTGAAGCTGCAGCAAAACGTGCTAAAAAAGTTTTTGAAGACTATGTTGAGCGTAAAATGGATGCATACAAGGACGAGCGTTACAGCGGAGTGGGCGGTGCTTTGACCTGGGTAGGAGACGCCTTTACCGGATTGCCTGATGAAGTAAACGCCTTTTTTGAAGAAGGCCGAAACAAATACATTGAGGCCATGGATAGTGAACTCACCACAATTGCAGAGTTCATCGCTCAAAAACTTACCGAAGCTAAACAGCGTATCGCTCAGGGGAAACAGGATGTCGCGACGTTTGTAGAATCACAACCCGAGGCTTTGAGAGGTATAGCACAGGAAGCTGCAGAAAACATACAGGAGCAGTTTGACAGCCTGGAAGACGACGTAAACAGCAAGCAGGATGAATTGATAGACTCTCTGGCACAGCAGTATCAGGACAGTCTGGCCGAAGTTGATGCTCGTATTGAAGAAATGCAGGCCGCAAACCGTGGTCTCATAGATATGGCTATGGGATTGGTGATGGGCATTATCAACACCATTATTGCCATTAAAAATATGCTGACCAATTTACTCAGCGCTGCACTGGAAGCTATTGGTGCGATCATTTCAGATCCTATAGGTTTCCTAAGTAACCTGATAAGTGGTGTAAAAGCGGGCTTTATCAATTTTGGAAACAATATTATGCAGCATTTGATGAATGGATTGGTCACCTGGCTAACCGGTGCATTGGGTCCTATGGGCATTACCATTCCTGAAGATATTTTTAGTCTTAAAGGCATCTTTAGCCTCGTGATGCAAGTATTAGGACTTACCTGGGATTACATGCGTCAAAAGGCTGTAAAACTGCTGGGAGAACCCGTAGTACAGGCTCTGGAAATGGGATTTGAACTTTTTCAAATAATCAGGACTGAAGGTATTGCCGGTATTTGGGAATACATTAAAGAGCAATTCAATGACCTTAAAGAAACGGTAATTGACAGCATACAGGAAATGATTATTTCAACCGTCGTTGATGCAGGGATCAAATGGGTATTGGGCTTGATGAGTCCGGCGGGAGCCTTTGTCAAGGCTGCAATGATGATCATCGATATTGTCAAATTCTTTATTGAGCGCGGCAGCCAGATTATGGAACTCATCAACGCATTTATTGATGGTATTAAAGCTGTGGCTTCCGGAAATGTGGGAATAATTGCCCAGAAAATCGAAACGGCTCTGGGTAAGGCCATTCCGGTAATTATTGGTTTTTTGGCTTCGTTACTAGGCATCAGCGGACTGGCTCAAAAGGTTCAAAAACTTATTGGAAAAATCAGAAAGCGCATTGATAAAGCAATTGATAAGTTGATTTTAAAGGCGAAGAAGGCTTTTTCAAAATTAGTCCGTAAGGGTAAAGCAGCTGCCGGAAAATTTGTGGACTGGCTCGGAATCAAAAAACGTTTTAAGACTAAAGATGGTAAAAACCATAAGCTTTTCTTAGAAGAAACTGGTGGCAAAACCGAACTGGTGGTACAAAGCGAAAAACAATTGGTTGGTGTACGCCTCATCAAGGCAAAACAGGAAACTCAGGCGATGCCTGATGGGGAAACCAAAACCAAACGCATTGCTGCCGAAGGTCGCATTGACACTTATTTGTCAGAAACCCGTGCGATTCTGCAAAAAATCAAAACTGAAGAAAAAAAGCCGACGCCCAATTCTTCAAAAATAGAGGGTTGGAAATCAGAAATTGAGCAGAAATTTACTAGTATCGCCGGGGATCTGGAAACTATTGGAGTTGAGCCAGGAACCGTGGGCACCGGTGATAATGGAATGCTTCAGGAAATAGGAAAGCAATATGTAACGCCAGATCACAAAACCAAAGCTGGAAGTAATAATGGCACAGATACATTCCTTTCTGAAAATGGGTATCATTATGCGACTTCAGCTTCGGGTAAGATATATATTCGCAGAAAAGAAGCTAAAGAAAATGTGCCTCAACTTTCATTTGATATAGAAGGAAAATTACAATTAGGAGGTTCATCTTCTAGCAGTGAAGCTGAGCATAAAAATTACATACCAGATAAGATTACCAGGACAGAAACTGGAATGGGGTATGAAGTAGTCTACACAACTCTTACCGATACAGGAGAAAAAGGACCAAACTTCCAAATCAATATTAGCCACGCTGGTGTATTGGCTGCAAATGAAGACGAAAATATCACCCGTCACGTTTCAGGTAGAAATTTGAAGCTCAAAGCCACCGGAGGCGCTCGTGGAGTTACCGATAGTGCAACCGGCGGTTTCCACAATGCTCACCTAATAGCAGACCGTTTTGGTGGTTCGGGAAGCAATTCAGCAGAAAACATTCATCCGAGCACCCCAAGATACAATACCAAGGAAATGAAGTCAAAAGAAGATGCTATTGCCCGTATTTTGGAATCAGGTTCAAAAGATCAAAATAATTTTAATTTGGATGTTTCGGCAAATATTGTAAAAGAGAAATCGACCAGCGCAGGATTACTTGCTGCCTTAAATGAAGAAGCTAAAAAAGATAATACAGATCACATTCCTTCTATTGAAGACGCGATGGAACGGGATTTACTAACGCTAATAAGACCTGATTTACATGCATTACCCGGTAAGTTTATGGGAGTGCATTATAATCTTGATGGTACAACAAGTTATACAGATGGAAATACTCAAGGTGTTTCTGTCGATTTGTCTGTGGGACAAGATACTGAGTACGACACAAAAATTTTAGAAATTATCAAAAGAAAATAACCCATTATGAAAACACTACGCTATCGCTCACAGGATCAGGAAGTCTACTTCCTTGAAGAAGTTTTACAACAACTGGGGTATTCGGTTTACGTTTCCACCTATTTTGGGAAAGACACCGATGCCGCAATACGGGATTTTCAAAAGAAGAACGATCTCGTTATAGATGGGGTTGTGGGGCTTAAAACCTGGTCAAAACTACTTTCGGCTCGTGATAACCTCTTCAGCTTTAGCGATAAATTGTTGGGGGAAGCTGATTTAAAAAAGTTTGCCGAAGACTTTGATGTGGAACTGGCTGCGGTTAAAGCGGTAAATGAGGTAGAAAGTAGCGGTAAAGGCTTTTTGATTGACGGCAGGCCGCGTATCTTATTTGAAGGTCATGTTTTCTGGCGCCAACTTAAAAAGCGCGGACTCAATCCGGGTGATTTTGTGAATGATTATACCAAAGATGTACTTTATGAAACCTGGACCCGCTCGCATTACAAAGGGGGCGCAGAAGAATACGAACGTCTGGAAAAAGCTGCCGGAATGAGCGATCTGGATGCTGTGCACGATGCGGCTTATGCCTCGGCTTCTTACGGTTCGTATCAAATAATGGGTTTTCATTATGAAAGTCTGGGCTATCCCAGCGTTGATGCTTTTGTTGCTCATATGTACACACACGAGCGAGCGCATCTGGAGGCTTTTGGCAAATTCCTAAAAGCCAATAATCTGCTGAGACATCTGCAAGCTAAAAACTGGGCTGCCTTTGCCAAAGGCTATAACGGCCCGGGTTATGCACAGAACAAGTACGACATCAAACTGGAAAAAGCCTACCAAAAATATAGCAATGCCTGAATTTAAAGCATTTGAACTGGCCATACAGTATTTAAGAGAAGTGCTGCTCTGGCGTTTGCGCAATCCCGACATACCATTTAAGAAGGCTCCGGGTTTTGACCCAAACACTTTGCCTCAATCCTACTTAAAAAAACTAATTTCTATTCTGGAGTTACAGCCTGAGGAACGGCTTATTTTATTTTTGACTCTAGCCCCACACCTCGCCCCGGCTCTATTTCAGCATTGTGTAAATGAAATGTATCCCGAAGGAACTGAATTACCCGAAATGGGTGGGGTAAAAGGTTCTAACCATCGCGGAATACTCCCCACCGGTGAAACGGTACTTTTTCTGCTGGCCGGGAATAATGTTCAGCAACGACTGCGAAATCTTAGCTATCTGCTTCCGGAAGCACCACTACGGTCTAACAAAGTGATTCAACTTGAGAAAGCTGCGGCTCACGAACCTTTTTTAAGCGGAAACCTCCTGCTACAGGAAGATTACGTACAGCTTTTACTCACCGGAAGTATTCCAGATCCAGAGCTCAGCATCGAATTTCCGGCTCAAAAACTGAAGACCAATCTTTCCTGGGATGATTTGGTTTTAAACAAGCAAACCTTAAACGAGATTAAGGAATTGGAAATCTGGCTCAACCATCACGAGACACTTCAGAAACAACACGACCGTACCGGAAAATTTAAACCCGGTTATCGCGCTCTTTTTTACGGACCGCCGGGAACCGGAAAAACGCTTACCGCCAGCCTGCTTGGTAAATACACTGGTCGCGAAGTCTACCGCATTGATCTTTCTGTCGTGATTTCCAAATATATTGGGGAGACCGAAAAAAACTTGTCAAAACTCTTTGACAAGGCCCGCTACAAAAACTGGGTTCTCTTTTTTGATGAGGCCGATGCCATTTTTGGTAAACGCACGCAGGTACGAGATGCACACGATAAATATGCCAATCAGGAAGTTTCCTATTTATTACAGCGACTTGAAGAACATCCGGGTCTGGTCATTTTAGCTTCCAACTTTAAATCGAATATTGATGCTGCTTTTACCAGACGTTTTCAGGCCATTGTTCAATTTACTTCGCCAGACTTTGATGAACGCCTCAAACTCTGGGAACTAGCGCTTCCTAAAGGATTTCGCTTTGCGAAAGACATTGATCTAAAAATACTGGCTAAAACCTACGACATTACTGGTGCTAACATCAATAATGTGGTGCATTACAGTTGTCTAAATGCTTTGGATCTTAAAACCTTTGAAATTGATAATCAGAACCTGATTAAAGGCCTGAAACGCGAGTATCAAAAGGAAGAGAAAATGTTTTAATCAAAGGAAGCTCAAGTTCGTTAATTGACTGAAACAAAGAACATCTAATCGTTTTGAGAATCGTATTTTTACGGAAACATCCCTAAACTCCGAAAATACGATGACTTTTTACGATTTTGAAGCCAAAACCTTGAAAGGCGAAAGCCTGTCTATGAATACCTACGCCGGCAAAGTAGTAGTTGTGGTGAACACCGCCAGCAAATGCGGACTCACCCCACAGTACGAAGGTCTTGAGAAATTATATGAGAAATACAAAAATGACGGACTGGTCATTTTGGGATTTCCCTGTAATCAGTTTGGCAAACAAGAACCCGGAAGCGCCGAAGAGATTGATTCCTTCTGCCAGGTAAACTACGGAGTAAGTTTCCCGATGTTTGATAAAGTCGACGTTAACGGCTCTGAGGCTCACCCGCTGTTTAAATGGCTTAAAGGCAGACTGGGCAGCTTGCTCGGAAGTAAAATTAAATGGAACTTCACCAAGTTTGTAATCGATAAAACCGGAAGACCGGTAAAACGCTTTGCTCCTACTACTAAACCTAAAAAGATGGAGAAAACGATTAAGGAGCTTTTAGATAATTAATAAATTACCAAAAACTTTTCAGGAATTGGCATCCTTCTGCATCAGCGCAGGCTGTAACTTTTTTAAAGCCAAAGAAGCGAAGGAGCGCACATCCCGGTTTTTTGCAGTGATTTGCAGTTCGGCAAGTAGCGGTGAAAAACTGGTATCTCCTAAAAACTGAATCAGATAAATTACCGGAAGTCTCAGGTTACCATCTCCTACTTTAATCAGGTTGATAAGCGCACGGTTAAAACTGATGTCTGTGTCTTCTAAAATTTCCTGATAAACATCTGCATCTTCAATAATTGCTAATTCTAATAAAGGCAATAATACGTGCTTAAGCTTTGGTGCCAGAATGTTGTCTAAAAATTCAATAGCATTTGCCCGCGTATCCCGATCTTCACTTTTAAAACCTTTATAGGCGACATCCAGATCTTTGTGGCTGTAATAAACCGCCAGCAGGTTGAAAATAGTTGAAATACGTTTGCCGAGTTGGATATCTAAAATTTCAAGTAAGCCTTCGCGTGCCTGAAAAAGTTCGGTTTTATCGTCTTCAGAAAGACCGCTGTAATTTTCTGCCCTAAAATTGCTTTTTATAACCTTACGGCAACTGATAATATCCCTATATTCAAAGGAATAATTCAGTATAAAACGAAAGATGCTTTTTGAAAAAAAGTTGAGTTTTGGATTTTTGTTTTTGAGGCGATTCAATGATTTGGCACTAGCCAGTCTAATCAGGTTATCCCTACTCTGAAGCAGGCGCAGCAACACCCGTACAGAGGTTTGGGTTTCAAATTTTTGAATGACCTGCGGTATGTATTTCTTTACATCATTACGCAGGGTTTTTGCTGCCTCACGTGCCAGAAGCAATTCGCTTATAGATTCGCCGTAAGCTATAAGAGCTTCGATCGCTTCTTCCCGATATTCTTTAACCTTCAGAAAATCAATTAAAGCATCTACAAACATCTCTTCACCGGAAATTCCGGCAGCTATGATGGCATGCTTTACGATCATTGGGTTTCGGTTGTTGAAGTTGGCCGAGATAAATGACAGGAACCGTGGGAAACCGGCATAACCTATAGACTCCAATAAAAAAGAGAGTTCTTCGGGACGGTGTTCGCTGTTTGGGAGTTCAAACTCAGCCATCCAAAGTTCAATACGCAATTCAAGATTGTAACGTGAAGCAATTTTTTTATTCGTTCTTCCTTCTTTTGCGAGACAGAGTAATGCGGCGTGTGCGATATAATCGCTGCTGTGGTTGAGATACGAATCAAAAATACGGTTATCGTTAAGCGAAGTGTGTAATATGAGATAATTCATCGCGGAAAAAACCACTTCATCATCCTTCTGATACACCAGTTGACGCACGGTTTCCAAAGCTGTTCCTTCGGGATAATGGTATAACTGACTAATAGCTTCAATTTTAACCGCATCATCCGGGTGCTCCAGTAACGGTAGAATCTTAGCTTTAAGCAAGCGCGACTTTCTTCCGTTTAAACTACTTAAATATTTTACAATCTGTTCAGAATCATCTGATGAAAGTATACGCTTACCTATCTCCACAGGGGACTTACGTTTACGACCTGAGGGTTCTTCTGAGTGTTCAATTGCCTGGCGAAGGCTTTGTCTAAAACTTTTGAAATACGAGTCGCGTACCTTAAAAATACCTACCATCCAAATAAGAATCAGAAATAAAATGATGACCGTTACATAGGTTGATGGCAGGTCTAAAGCTTTTATTACAAAAATGAGTAAACAGCCCGCAAGACCCGTAGCAATACTATCTACCACCACATCGATAAAGGATTTGGTCTTGTTTTTCACTTCAAGTGAAATAGGAACCATCACAAGCTCTGTGGCTGCTTTATTTACCGATTGTTTGAAACTGCCGTCGATTCCTTTTATTAAAACCAGCACCCACAACTCCGGAAATGTCAAAAACAATAGTGAACCGATGGCTATGCCTAGTGGTAAGATAAGTAATGAACTATTGACTCCCAGTTTTTCTACGACCCTATTTGTCAAAAACAGTTGAATCCCCAGTGATACGAGGTTAAATGTCGAAAACCAAAACGCGAAAAAGGAAGCCAGACGGTCGGCATCAGGTATTGCCTTACTAGCAAAATCACTGAATTGAAAATCTATAAGCTTGGCAACAATAACTCCAATTCCTATAATAAGAGCCAGATAGGTAAGATGTTTTGATTTTAAAACCAGTTTAAATGCGGTTTCCCCGCCTATACTTTCCTGCGAACTGGAACGGGAAGCACGGCTTACATAGCCTTTCCTATAAATTAATGACAATAAGGGAATACACGACAGGATAAGTACAGCGGCAATAAGGAGCATATTACCATTACCGATGTAAGGAACCAAAATCGTTGTAAGATACCCTCCAAAAATCCCGCCAGCTATGGCTCCACTTCCTATAAAACCAAAGAGGCGTTTGGCTTCGCGTGCATTAAAAACCATATTGGCAAGTAACCAAAACTGACTCGTAGTGAGCACGGCAAAAATTCCGCTTATCACATAGTATACATAGAGGGCAGAAGCATCAATAAGCCTGAATTTATAGAGCAGACTCAGTACGGTGAATGCTAAAGCAAAAAAGGACAGCGAAACCACAATAATTCGCCTTAATGAATATCGGCGCACTGCCCGATTGTAAAAATAGGTGGTTGCTATTGCGGTAGCTGCGATTAAAAGATAACCATAAGCAAGATTATCGGCACCCAGACCTTCCAGAAAGAGGGCATTTACAATGGGTTTTACGATAAGCAGTATCGTGATTATCAAAAACACGTATAACTGCATGAAAAAAGAGATGGTAATTTCACCATCTCTTATATTAAACGTTTTTTTGAGGAATTTTCTAATCACCTAAGTGGCCGGTACCTTTTGTAGCACTTGCCAGTAAAGTTCGAGATTTTTGAATAGCTTTCTCAACCGGAAATACTAAATTTCTGATAATTTGTTCGCCATTGGGATCTTCCACTAAAGCAACCAAAATATACTTGCGCCCGTCTTCTCCCCATACCAAAATAGAATCTGAATGGTATGATTTCCAGGAACCAGACTTGCGGAATAAGCGTGCATTTGGAGCAATACGCTCTAAAGTATTTACAAACTTGTGATGCAGCGACGGGTTTTCCATAATGTCTAGCATTTGCTTAGAACGCTCTGGACTTACCAGTTTACCGGTTACCAGTTTGTAATAAAAACGGCATACCTGCTCAGCAGTTGCTGCATGGCTCAAACCTTTAATAGGATCTGGTCTGCGCTCACCGGCTGCGGCATAACGCTTACCCACCCAAAGGCCACCACCGTGAGCCTTGTCGTATAATTTGTATTTATCACTGGTTAAAACACCTGCAATTTTATCATAGCCCAGACGGTCTATCATACGGGTACTTGCCTGATTGTTTGACTTACTGATCATAAGCCACATATCATTGCGTATCGCTGCGGTTTCTTTAAGTTCTCCCTTTTCTATAGCATCCATCGCTGCAAGCAGAATGGCGATTTTGGGCAGACTGGCCGCATACATCATTTCTTCACCGTTTAAACCGGCATATTGAATAGCATTAGGATCGTCCAGACTTACAATGCCTACTGCCATTTTTTTGCGATCAATCAGACTTTTCATCTGAGGATCTTTAGCAATCTGATTATAGAGTTGAGTTTTTAAAACGGAACTTTCGAAGTCTTCAAGAGGGGCGTCAATGCAATCTTTAAAAGGTAGTTCCTGAGCTTGTATTTTTGAAAACAGTGCCAATGTTAAAAGGACTGCGACAAAAGTGAATTTTTTCATATATTTTTTTGGTCTTAAGGGGTTTGGGGCTCTAACGCTTTAAGTACTTCCAAAGTATGTAAAAGTTGCATTAAAATTTACCGAAACCCAAAGTTTAACAATTTTGCATCTTAAATAGTCCAAACTCTATGCCAAAGAAATGTTAAAGAAAAAGGATTTAGTATTCCCACTGCCTGGTCTTATTGAGCTCTTCCTCTTTTTGTAGTTCTTCCTGAGGAATAACCTTTAAAAACGAAGGATGTTGCTCAATGGCGTACTCAATCTGTTCTACTATGTCTTCAATACTGTCGTTTTCATAATCAATCTCCAGTGGTTTTTTGATTTCCATAGTCTGAAGAATTCCCCGCTTTTTAATGCGGATTCCCTTTTTATCAAATGAACGTCTAAAACCGTCAATTACAATAGGTACTACTACAGGTTTATACTGCTTGATGATGTGAGCTGTTCCTTTTCTGATGGGTTTCCAGGGTTTTGTTGTTCCCTGTGGAAAGGTAATCACCCAGCCATCGTGCAGGGCAATCCCAATATTTTCAGTATCGCTGAGATTTACAGGACGGTCAACCTCCTTACCTTTCTCTCTCCAGGTACGACTCACCGTTATAGCTCCGGCATAAGCCATAATACGGGGTAAGAGCCCACTGCGCATAGTCTCACCAGCGGCCACATAATAAATATTAAGTTTGGGTTGCCAGAGATAGCCTATGTTTTTAATGCTGTCTACCCTCCCACTCAGGCTCGCATTAAAGACGTGAAACATCGCCACCACATCAGCAAAATAGGTTTGATGATTAGAAACGAAAAGCACACCCGTATCCGGCAGTTCATTAATTATTTCTGAACCATCTATTTGCAAAGCATTAAAACCGCGATACCGCCTGTGGGTCATCATACCCGCAATACGTATCAACCATTTTTTCAAAAAGTTGTAATGCCCAAAAGGATTGGTCTTAAAAAGTCCCATATTTAGTTAGAAGGTTTTGCCAAAGGCGAAATTTAACTTAAATGTAAAGAATAAGCGTATTAAAACGTATCTATTTGCTGCAATACCCATTTGATTTCGCTCAGCATCATTGCGGTGGCACCCCATACCACGTGACCTCCAAGTTCAAAAGCTGGTACATCAATCATACTACCATAAGAGGTGTCAATCTGTCGTCTGATGAGGCTTTCTTCGGAAAGGAATGTAGTTAAAGGAACTTCAAGTATAGCTGCTACTTCTGCTTCTTCGGGAATAAACTCAGGCGTATAATCTACAACACCCATAAAAGGTTGTACCCAGAAATTACTGGGTGGTATGTACAAACGTGTTAGTTTTTTAAGCACCTTGATATCTTCAGCTTTAAGACCTACCTCCTCTTCGGTCTCCCGTAAAGCGGTGGCTTCTAAATCGGTATCTACTGGTTCTGCCTTCCCTCCCGGAAAACCCACCTGATTGCTGTGGACGCCTTTATAGGTACGACGTAAAATGAGTACCAGTGTAGTTTCGCCCTGAGAATCCGGATAAAATACCGCCATAACACCGGCCTCCCGGGGATTCCGCTTTTCAATATCTAATTCTGAAAGTTGCTGTATGCGCTCTTGTGGAGCCATCAGATAATGAGCCTCTTGCCCGGGTAAGTCCAAAATGCTTAATTTTGAAACTTGTTTTAAAAATTCTTCAAACTGCATCTATGCGTCTGTATATACGTTTAAGTCTTCTTGCTTTAGTGCTCCTGTTAGCCGGCTGTGAAGATAAAAAATCTAAAGAAAAAGCAACAGAAACTGAGGTTGCTCAAAAACCGAAAGACAGCACGGCTGAGGATAAGGCTAAAGCTCAGAATGAAAAACTCAAGAAAAAACCAGGTTCTATTATTGAGTCACAGGCCGAACTCATTCCTTTTCTTACCGAATACGGAAAGCAGAATCCTGAAAACCGCGTACGTATTACCACCAAGTATGGCGATATTGAAATTCAGCTTTATCGGGATACACCTCTGCATCGCGCCAATTTTATATTGCTGGTAAAACAGGGCTATTTTGAAGATACGATGATACACCGCAATGCGCTTGATTTTGTAGTACAGGGCGGAAACTCAGACGGATATGAGACCCCGCGTAAACGGATGCGCATAGGTAATTATTTGATTCCCAACGAAGCTTCAGCCAATCATACTCACGTACGTGGTGCTTTTTCGGCAGCCAAATATACCGAGCAAAACATCAGCGATGCCTCCTCTCCTTTTGAATGGTTTATCGTGGTGCCCGAGCGTGGCGCGCATCATCTGGACGGCGAGCATACCGTTTTTGGTCGTGTCACCAAAGGTATGGATGTGGTAGACCGTATCAACAAAGTAGAAGTTGACGACAATGAGTGGCCTATTGAGAATATTTATTTGGAAAAAGTAGAATTGATTAAATAATACCAAAATCTGAATTGAGGCTTTTAAAATTTGGCTTGCACCTGGTGCTATTCGTATTTCTTACAATACTTACTCAGGTGGGTGGAATCATCTATTTGATAGCCCTGTTTGCAACTTTAAAAGCTAAAAAATTAAGAATATTCAAACGCGCGGTAATTTTTATTCTGCTCTATTGCATTTGCTGCCTGTTTCTTATCCCCAGAATTGCTCTTTATTTTGGTCGCGAAAAGATTGAAACTACCGATCATCTTCAGGCCTATTCTATTTTTTACATTTTAGCTAATCGAGACTATGTGAAACCGGAATTGAAGCTGGCTTTACAGGAAATTGGGCTGGGTCTGTCTAAAAATTATCCAGACTTAACCGTGGTTTATCTGGATGCTAATTTTCCATTTTTTGATGGTTTTCCGCTTCTGCCACACCTGAGCCACAATGACGGAAAGAAAATAGATCTGGCTTTTATTTATGCTGACGAAAATGGAAAAGTAAGCAATGAAAAGCCTTCGCGAAGTGGCTATGGTATTTATGAGACCCCTGCTGATGGCGAACGAGATCAAACCAAAATTTGTAAAGAACAGGGCTACTGGCAATATGATTTCACTAAATATGTAAGTTTCGGAAAGCGCAATTCTCAGCTTACACTTTCTGATGAAGCTACCCGAAAGCTAATTTCCTTAATCTTAAATCAAAAACAAACGAGTAAATTATTCTTAGAACCTCATTTGGTAGACCGAATGAATCTTTCCCATCCTAAAATTCGCTTTCACGGATGCCGTGCGGTACGACACGACGATCACATTCATTTTCAGGTCAGGTAATTACTCAAAAATTCCGGTTTCAAAACCGTCAATACTTTTCTGATTTTTTTCAGTCCAGTACTCTTTGATACCTGAATCGCCTTTTTCCGCAGCCCAGGTTTTTAAAGTTTCCCGCTCGCCGTTGTATTCCATAAAAGGAACGCCAAATCCACACGAGGTCTGTACCATTTCGATATTCAATTTATAAATCTGTCGTGCGCCCTGGGTATCTTCAAAATGGTTTAAATAGGATTCAAATTCCTTATCGCGGGGATGGTACATTTCGGCTTTGCCGTATAACCGCAGAATAAGAGGTTTGCGTTCAAAAGAGCAGAACATAATAGTCATACGCGAATCCTTCAGCAGATGTGCTGCAGTCTCATTTCCACTTCCGGTCATATTGAGCCAGATCACCTCCCGTTCGTTGAGTACTGCAAAGGTATTCATCCCTTTAGGAGAAACATTTACGCGTCCTTCTGCAGCCGCGGTACCTACAAAAAAGATATGCTGCTCTTTAATAAATTTAATAAGTTGACTGGTTAGTTCCGGTAATTGCTTTCCCATAGTTTAATCGTTTTGCTCGCGTTCGGCTTTGGTATAAATACTGGGCAATTGCAGTTCATACACCACCGCCAGGGTACGTACCAGAATGACCGTGGCTCCTGCTATGATGGCGGTAACCCCGGGTGTCGCACCCAGATGGATTAAGCCTATATAAACCGATCCGCCCAAAATACACGCACTGGCATAAATTTCTTTTCTAAAAATTACCGGGATTTCGTTACACAGAATATCCCGAATCACCCCTCCAAAACAGGCTGTTATGGTTCCCAAAGCCACGCAAATGGCAGGATGTAAATCTATAAGTATTCCCATTTGAGTACCGGTAATCGTATACAGGGCAATACCGATGGTATCAAACAAAAACAACGACTTCCGCACATAGTGCAATTGTTTTCTAAAAATTACTCCAACAATTGTTGTTACCAGAATGGTATAAACAAAAGTCGTATTGAGCAACCAGCTCACTGGTGATTTGCCGATAAGCAGGTCGCGAAGCGTACCACCGCCTACCGAAGTCACTGTAGCGATAATAAGAATCCCGAAGAGATCCATGCGCTTTTTAGTAGCAGTTATCACCCCCGAAATTGCAAAGGCAACAGTACCTAATATATCAATGATGCTTACGACAGGTTCCATCAGTTCTGGGTATAAAAATTATAATCTTTAAGCACCCGGTCTACAAAGGCAAACGGCGTTTCATCTGGTGTAACCTGCATCGTTTTACTCAGCTTTTCGCTTAGCTTCAATATAACATTGTGCTTGCCCTCCCTTTTGGCTTTACTATAAACCGTTTTAATTTTTTGCATATCAGCATCCGTAAAAACCGTTACCTGGAGATATTTAGGCACATAATCTTCCGGGATATTTTCAAGTAAGGTTTGGCCCAAATTTACTTTTTTGCGTTCGTTAACCACTGTGGTTCCAGCTGCAATATCGCCCAGGCGCTGCCCTTTTCCGTTTAACAAAATGGTAAATACTGCGATTCCACCGCTGCTTAAACTAATATCGATGATACGCATCAGCCAGCGTACAAAATAACTCCCGAAACCCGGTTTAGAACCGTCAAGCTTTACCACACGCAAACCAATGGCCGATTTTCCCGGGGTACGCCCGTCCCAAAAGGATTCAAAGAGCAAGAAGTACAAAAAGGATGGTATCCCGATGATCATAAAATAAATTGTTATCGAACCACCGGAGTTGGTTTCCAAACCAAAAGCCGAGACCAAAAACAGTGAAATGATCCAATAACCTATTAAAATCAGAGCGTCAATGATATAAGCGAGTATGCGATCGCCAATGCCCGCAACCTGTTGTTGAATGCTGATATTTTGTGCGGTTTCAATTTGAAAGTTATCCATGAATTCTTTTTCTTTACCCGATAATCGGGATTTTTTGTCCCAGGGCTTGCCTTGAAATTAATTGTTAGCTTAAATTATGACCTCCAGATTAATACCCGGATTCATACTTTAAGATTTTAAGACAGCTGTTCTGAAAGCTCCTGCCCTACTTGGAAACTTATTCAGAACTAAATGACTAATACATAAAACTATGCGCGAGGCTGCTTTCGTGAGGCAAAATAAGGATAAATGGTTAAGATTTGAAAACGTATTGTTGGGTAATACTAACGAACTTACGCCTGACGAACTTTCAGCATTATATCTTGAGGTAACTGATCATCTAAGCTATGCCCGAACTTTCTATCCTGAGAGTAAAACCACGCAGTATTTAAATTACCTCGCATCCCGTTCCCATCAAAAAATTTATAAGACCAAACGCGAGTCAAGCCGCCGGTTTATCACCTTCTTTACCAAAGAATTCCCCCTACTGATGTTTAACTACCAGCGTGAGCTGTTGCTTTCGTTTCTGGTTTTTGCGCTCTTTTGTGTTGTAGGAGCCTACAGTGCTGCAACAGACGGAGCTTATGTACGCAGCATTCTGGGCGACGGCTATGTGAATATGACCCTTGAGAATATGGAAGGAGGTGACCCAATGCGCGTGTATAAAGAGATGAACGAGGTCGAAATGTTTATGGGCATTACCATAAATAACATCAAAGTGGCCTTAATGGCATTTATTTACGGAGTTCTTTTCAGCATAGGTTCGCTTTTTATAATGATGCGCAATGGGGTTATGCTAGGCTCGTTTCAGTATTTTTTCTACGAAAAGGGATTTTTGTGGGAGTCTGCGCGCACCATCTGGATTCACGGTACGATTGAAATTTCGGTGATTGTAATTGCCGGTGCGGCCGGACTTGTTCTGGGTAATGGTATTTTATTTCCCGGCACGTATACCCGTCTCGAATCTTTTAAACGCAAGATGAAAGATGGACTCAAAATCGTGGTGAGTACCATTCCGTTTTTTATTATTGCAGGTTTTCTGGAAGGTTTTGTGACCCGCCATACCGAAATGCCCGACTGGCTTGCGATTACAATCATAGGCCTTTCACTGTTACTAATTATCTATTATTACGTCCTATACCCCCGAATAGCTACCAAAAAATACCAAAATCATATCGATGAACAATTACATTAACTTTAAAAGACAACGCGAACTCGGTGAGACCCTTACCGATACGTTTAAATTTTTACGGCAGGAATATAAAGGTCTGTTTCAGGCACTGTTGCGTAATGCCGCAATTCCCTTTATAATTTTAATTGCTGCCGCGGGTTACTATGCTACTATTTCTGCAGATTCTTCACTTTTTGATGGCGGAATATTTAGCATGGCAAACTTGGTGCTGCCTGCTATAATCTTGCTTCTGGCAGTGCTTTTTTATTATGCTGTGATGTACGGAACCGTGCTTCATTACATTAGGCTTTATATTGAAAATCGCGGTGTCGTAGATCAGGATATTTTAAAAAATGAAGTGCGTTCTCAACTTGGTTCGCTAATAGGAGTAACATTCCTCATTGCACTAATCGTATTCTTCGGTTTGATGTTGTGTATATTACCCGGGATCTACCTTGCCATTCCGCTTTCGTTGGGCTGGGCGCTCCTGGTATTTAAAAACAAACCAATAGGTGATGTAATTTCAGATTCTTTCAAACTTGTAAAAGGCGAATGGTGGATGACCTTCGCAACTATGTTTGTGCTCGGATTGTTGTTGTACGTTGCCAATATAGTATTCTCATTACCTGTTATCATCTATACGCTTGTCAAAGCATTTACTTCTGGAGCAGAAATTTCGCAGGGAAATATGAGCGGTTTATTTGACTGGGTGTATCTCACGCTAAATGTAATCGCTTCTGCAGCGCAATACATTTTGGCCGTTATATTTCCCATCGCCATTGCTTTTATCTACTACAACCTTAACGAAAAAACCAATCAAACCGGAGCTTTTGAAACTATAGACAGCATAGGTACAGACCGCTAATGCATAAAATACTCTTCTACATAATCTTATTGATAAGCCTTCAGAACCCTGCACTGGCTCAGGATTCTACTGCTGTTGAAAAACCAAAGGTCGCTCAGGAAATAAAATACGACAGGACACCGGCATCGCCGCTTGAGTTTGATATAGAACAGCTTAAGGAATATGCTGCTCAGGATGAGTTTAATTATGTGGAAGAAGAAGCACCAGACAATATCTGGACGCGTTTTAAAGCCTGGGTTAACAGTATTTGGAGTCAGTTTATTAACTGGATTCTTCAGGGTGAGGAAGCTACTGGTTTTCTAGGATTTTTGGTACGAGCCCTGCCCTATCTACTGGTTGCCGGCGTGATTGCCTTGCTGGTATGGCTCTTTTTAAAAGTAGATTTGGGTGGCTCTCCACTTAAAGGCCCGGACCTCAGTAAAGTCATTCTCACCGATGAGCAGGAAATCATCGAAAATCAAAACATAAACGAACTCATAGAAGCTGCGCTCCGGGAAAAAAATTACCGTCTGGCCGTACGTTTTTATTACCTCTTATTGCTGCAAAAACTGGCGCAAAAGGAACTAATTGACTGGGAAGTACAAAAAACCAATGCGGATTATGTGTATGAACTTAAAGATGCCGGTCTGCGAAATACCTTTACCCGTCTAACACGCGTTTATGACTTTATCTGGTATGGAAATTTTGAAGTCAATGAGACCGATTTCGCGAAAGCAGAAACCGAATTTAAAAAGAGTATTGCCAACTTATGAGTAAACGCTATAAAATACTTGCCGGTTTGCTGATTCTCTTCCTGGGACTTCTCGTGTATGCCGAAGCCTCTCAGAAAGAACCTATAAACTGGTACGAGTCGTATGGGAAACAGGATAAAATTCCCTTTGGCACCTATGTATTTTACGAGCAACTCTCCACGCTGCTTGATGAAGATCGAATTGAAGAAGTAAATATTCCGCCGTATGAATTTTTGATGGACAGCCTCAATCCCCCCAAAGGCACGTATTTCTTTGTAAACTCCTACATCTATAACGACGAGTTTGAAACCCGAAAGCTGCTGAACTGGGTAGCCCGGGGTAACACGCTTTTTATGGCTTCTGATGGTTTTAGCGAAGTTTTAGAAGACACTTTGAGTCTGGAGAGTGATTATACCTATGACACCGATGATCTGGTCAAACGTCCGCTGGTAAATCTGAGCAATCCTTCTCTGGGCCGAAAGCTTCCGTATATCTTTGACAAGGATTATTCAATAGCCTATTTTGAGGTGATTGACACCCTAAAAACCACCGTTTTGGGTGTTGCAGATATTATGCGTGACGAGGATTCCACACGCATTAAGCAACCCAAAGTCAATTTCATCAAACTGCCTTTTGAAGAAGGAGAGATTATTCTAAGCACCTTTCCGCAGGCATTTACCAACTATTTTATGCTGCAAGACAGCAATGCAGACTATACTGCGAATGTGTTGTCGTATCTGCCTAAAGATGGAACCATCTATATAGATCAATACTACAAAAACAGCAAGACCGTAGCCGTATCGCCCCTGTTTTTGATTCTGAATAACAAATACCTGAAATGGTCCTGGTATACACTTTTACTGGGTGCTTTAATCTGGGTGATTTTTGAGGGTAAACGCAAACAGCGAAGCATCCCGGTCATTAAACCCTTACCCAATAATACGCTGGACTATACCCGAACCATTGCCGGAATGTATCTCGACAAGAAAGAAAACCGCCAGATCGCCACGCACCAGATCAACCATTTTATGGAATACCTGCGCAGCACCTATGTTTTGGCTACAGACCGGCTTAACCGCGATTTTATTGAGCGCCTTACGGCGAAAAGTGGAAAGCCCCACGACACGGTTCAAAATACTATAGATTATATCGTAACCATCAGGCAAAAGGCCGAATTGAGTGAAGACGAACTCATACGCCTCAACAGCCTGATCGAAAATTTTAAAACTACCCATTGATGGAAGATTCAAATCCTTTAGAAAACGAGCAGACCCCGCAAAACACACCTCAGGAAACACCCGGCACTCCGGAAGAATCTGTGCAGTCTGACGATAATCTCGAATTTCAAAACCGCATTCCGCTAGACGGCCTGCGCGACTCGGTTGCAGCTTTGAAGGCAGAGCTTGCCAAAGTGATTGTAGGCCAACACGAGTTTATAGAACTGCTTATCGTAGCCCTGCTTTCTGATGGTCACGTGCTCATTGAAGGGGTACCCGGAATCGCCAAGACAGTCACGGCCAAGCTGTTTGCTAAAACCCTCAACACCGGGTTTAGCCGTATTCAGTTTACGCCCGATTTGATGCCGAGTGATGTATTAGGAACTTCGGTGCTCAATATGCAAACCAGTAATTTTGAGTTCAAGCACGGGCCTATTTTCTCAAACATTGTGCTTATTGATGAGATCAACCGGGCACCCGCCAAAACCCAGGCTGCACTATTTGAGGTGATGGAAGAACGCCAGATTACCATTGATGGTACGCAGTACGATCTTGAGAAACCTTTTATGGTTCTTGCCACCCAAAACCCTATCGAGCAGGAAGGCACCTATGCCCTACCCGAGGCCCAGCTGGACCGGTTCCTGTTTAAAATCAAGGTGACCTACCCCGATCTGGAAGACGAAATCGCCATTTTAAAAAGTCAGAATCAGCTTACCGGTAAAGCCATTGCGGTAATTGATGCGGTGTTGAGCCCCGCAAAACTTCAGGAATACCGCGAACAAACCGGGCAGGTTTTAGTTGAAGAAAAAATACTTAATTACATCGCGCAGATTACGGTAAAATCGCGAACGCATCCGCATTTGTATTTGGGTGGTTCTCCACGTGCGTCTTTGGCCATTTTAAAGTCGGCTAAGGCCTTTGCTGCCATCAACGGTCGGGATTTTGTTACGCCCGAAGATGTAAAACGCTCGGTAACACCGGTGTTAAGGCATCGCGTAATTCTTTCGCCCGAACGCGAAATGGAAGGCATGACGCCCGAAACAGTTATTGATATGCTTGTTCAATCTGTAGAAGTACCCCGCTAGTGCGCATCATCGCCTTCATAAAGAGCCTGTATTTACATCAACGCGTATTCTATGCTTTGGCGGTACTGGCTGTGTTGTTCCTGTTTTCGTACTGGTACAACAGCCTTTTCCCGATTGCTTCGGTGGGTATGCTGTTGTTGGGGATCGCTATGCTTTTTGACGGAGTTACGCTTTATAAGAAAAAGGAAGGTATTAGCGCTACGCGAAAACTCCCCGAAAAATTCTCCAACTCAGATCTCAACGAGGTGCCGCTGCAACTCAGTAACCGCTACCCGTTTAAAATAGATTTTGAAGTAATTGATGAGATCCCGGTACAGTTTCAAAAACGGGATTTCCTAAAAACCGGAAGCATCCCTGCCGGAGAAAAAATCCGTATAACCTACGGTTTGCGCCCGGTAGAACGTGGTGTGTATACCTTTGGCCGACTTAATATTTTTGTGACCACGACATTAAAACTGGTTAAACGCCGCTATGTGTTTGACAACGGCCAGCCGGTAAAAGTGTACCCCTCTTTTATACAGATGAAAAAGTATGCCTTTCTGGCTATTGACAACAAGCTGACGCAATTTGGGCTCAAGAAAATACGCCGTATAGGCCATACGATGGAGTTTGAACAAATTAAAGATTATGTTAGCGGCGATGATGTGCGTACCATCAACTGGAAGGCGACTGCCAAGCGCGGCGATCTGATGGTCAACCAGTTTCAGGATGAGAAATCCCAGCCCATCTACTCCATCATTGATGCCAGCCGGGTGATGAAAATGCCCTTTGAAGGCCTAAGCCTCCTGGATTACGCGATAAACTCCACGTTGGCCTTTAGCAATGTGGCCCTTAAAAAGAATGACAAAACGGGGCTGATTACCTTTAGCAACACGATTATCAATCACCTGGCTGCCAGCAGTAAGAAAACCCATCTCAATACGATTCTCGAGGTACTCTACTCCATCGAAACCCGGTTTTTAGATAGTGATTTTGGTCGCCTGTATGCCGAAGTCAAACGCAAAATCACTCATCGCAGCCTGCTCTTGTTGTATACCAATTTTGAACACGAAAGCGCGATGCAGCGCCAACTCCCCTACCTGAAAGGTTTGGCTCAAAAGCACGTGCTGGTCGTGATCTTTTTTGAAAACACCGAGCTAACCGAACTGATCTCCAAAAAGGCCGAAAACACCCCCGAAATCTATCACAAGACCATCGCCCAGAAAATGGACTATGAAAAGAAGCGTATGGTTAAAGAACTGGAACGCCACGGCATACAAACCGTACTCACCAAACCCGAAGATCTTACAGTAAACACCATCAACAAATACCTCGAGATCAAAGCTCGGGGGATTTTATAGAATTTTGCGGTAGAATGAGGATTTCCGTATGCGAGCTTTAGAAGAGATGGGTATATTTACGATTGTTAAGTGTATAGTATTCGTTTACAAACACGTGCAAATGACTACAAATAAATCCTAAAATGGATATAACAGTACATGTTGTACGTTTATACAATTGTTATGTGCAAGCGGAAAAATGAAAACGGATAAGTCAATTAGAAATATAACAATCGCTGCGATTAATCGGAGTGCAATGGATATTGATTCTTGGAATCATTCTCGAATTGCGGATGAAAATGATACGGAATTGATTGAGAAATTTGAGTTATTAGAAAACGAATTGCCAGTGTTTGAAATTAAAAGTGAATTCGCTCATACTCTAATTTCAACTCGTCAGATTATTGAGCGGAATAAGGAAAAACTTCATAGTCTAAACTTCGACTTTTTAGATGATGTGGTTTATGGCAATTTCAAAGGACAACGGAACAAACCTAAATTATCTATTTTTAGAGTTGTGGATATTCACGGAGATGAACTTGACTTTCAAATGGAAACTGGAAAAGCATCAATCGGACTGATTTACTCTGT
>CETR01054885.1_pt1 | contig 233194 bp, 201 predicted proteins | sample 531281 | NCBI WGS metagenome assembly CETR01 (sample SAMEA2622568, study PRJEB7988) | marine metagenome | biome: marine biome (ENVO:00000447); feature: mesopelagic zone (ENVO:00000213); material: "saline water (ENVO:00002010), including plankton (ENVO:xxxxxxxx)" | depth 696 m
GGCAAAAAAGCAATGGTAGGAAACAATGTTTCTCACGCGATGAATAAAACAAAACGTAAATTTGATGCCAATCTAATCAAAAAGCGTTTTTATATCCCTGAGGAAGATAAGTGGATCACACTTAAAATTTCTACAGCCGCTCTTAAAAATATAAATAAGAAAGGTATTACCGCTGTGCTTAAAGAAGCTCGCGCTAAAGGCTTTCTTACAAAGTAGTAACGGTATAACGATTAGGAATTATGGCAAAGAAAGGCAATAGAGTACAGGTAATTTTAGAGTGCACAGAGCATAAAGCTTCCGGAAAACCGGGAACTTCTCGTTATATTACCACTAAGAATAAGAAGAACACCCCAGATAGAATGGAGTTGAAGAAATTCAACCCAATCTTGAATAAAATGACTGTTCACAAAGAAATAAAATAAGACATGGCAAAGAAATCAGTAGCAACATTACAGACCGGATCAAAACGTTTGACCAAAGCCATTAAAATGGTGAAATCTCCTAAAACAGGTGCTTATACATTTGTTGAGTCTGTTATGACTCCAGAAATGGTAGGTGACTTTTTAGCAAAAAAATAAAACATTTTAAATGTTTGACTTGAGCCGTTGCACACTTGTGTAACGGCTTTTTGTATTTTTTTGATTTTTAGTGGTTTTGAAATCCTGCTAAAGGGAATACCTTTGCGCAGCTAACCAATGCATCCTGAATACGATGAGTTTTTTTAAAAATATATTTTCCAAAGAGAAAAAGGAAACGCTAGACAAGGGTCTGGAGAAAACAAATACCAACTTTTTAAGCAAACTTGGTAAAGCCGTAGCTGGTAAAAGTAAGGTAGATGATGAAGTGCTAGATGACCTGGAAGAAGTACTGGTGTCTAGTGATGTGGGCGTTGCCACTACTATCAAAATCATAGACCGTATTGAAGCTCGCGTAGCCAAAGATAAATATTTGGGTACCGAAGAATTGAATTCCATTTTGCGTGAGGAAATCGCGGGTTTGCTTAGCGAAACCAATGCGGGTAATGCGACTGATTTTTCGTTACCTGCAAAAAAGCCATACGTGATTATGGTGGTTGGTGTTAATGGGGTGGGTAAGACTACGACCATTGGGAAATTGGCCTACCAGTTCAAAAAGAAAGGGCTGAGTGTGGTTTTGGGTGCCGGTGATACGTTTAGGGCAGCAGCAATTGACCAACTTCAGATTTGGGCAGATCGGGTAGATGTACCTATTATCAAACAAAAAATGGGTAGCGATCCGGCTTCGGTTGCCTTTGATACGGTACAAAGCGCTGTAAAAATGAATGCCGATGTGGTGATTATAGATACTGCAGGTCGTTTGCATAATAAGGTTAACCTGATGAACGAGCTGACCAAAGTAAAACGCGTGATGCAGAAAGTCGTAGACGATGCTCCTGACGAGGTTTTATTGGTTTTAGATGGTTCTACCGGTCAAAATGCGTTTGAGCAGGCAAAACAGTTTACAGCGGCAACAGAGGTTACCTCGCTGGCAGTTACAAAACTCGACGGTACAGCAAAAGGTGGTGTCGTTATAGGCATTAGTGATCAGTTTCAGATTCCTGTAAAATACATTGGTGTAGGTGAGGGAATTGAAGATTTACAGGTTTTTAATAAGATTGAATTTGTAGATTCCTTTTTTAGAGTTTAAAAATTAGCAAATACATCAAAATATAAAGGCATCCACCATTGTGAGATGCCTTTTTGTATTTTAGGAGAAAATTTATATTCAATGAAAAAAGCACTACTTCTACTTGCATTAATTCTGATATTTTCTTGTAAAGAAGAAAATGAACAAGCAACTACTTCCACAGAAGAAATGGAAACCCCTTCAGATTCCATTCCCGAACGGGAGTATGCCGTTTTGGATTCTCAAGTTTTAGATAAAGATGCACTGTGGGCTCCTTTTGCTAAAGATTTAGAGAAATTTTCAGAGGCAGATTATAATCGGGTGAAGTCTTTAGCTTTTGAAAAAGCAATTCCACAAATTCAGGAAGCGGTTTCCAACGGAAAATTGAGTTATGAAGAACTGGTTCTTTTTTACTTAAGCCGAATTAAAAAATACGATCGGGACAACGCCCTGTCTTTAAATTCGGTTATCGCATTGAATCCTGATGTGGTTGCACAAGCCCGAAAATTGGATGAGCAGGATCACATTACAAAAGACTATTATTCAATCTACGGAATGCCGATTTTGCTGAAGGATAACATCAACGCTGCAGGAATGCCAACTACTGCCGGAGCGGTGGTTTTTGAGGACAATAATGCTGAAGATGCCTTTATTACCCAACAGCTAAAAGAAAACGGAGCTTTAATCTTAGGAAAAGCCAACTTAAGTGAGTGGGCGTATTTCTTTTGTAATGATTGCCCAAGTGGCTATTCTGCGATAGGTGGTCAAACCTTGAATCCATACGGACGTAAAATTCACGATACCGGTGGTTCCAGTTCAGGAAGCGGAGTTTCTATGGCAGCTAATTTCGCCGTTGCTGCGGTAGGTTCAGAAACCAGCGGCTCCATTTTATCACCATCCAGTGCTAACTCGGTTGTGGGGCTAAAACCCACTATTGGTTTGCTTTCCAGAGGCGGAATTGTACCTATTTCAAGTACGCTCGACACTCCCGGACCGATGACACGATCTGTAATTGATAACGCCATTTTGCTTGAAGCTATGACCGGTCTGGATTCTGAAGATTCTAAAGCAGTAGCACTTAACGCACCAAAAGCCGACTATGTTTCCGCCTTAAAAGATTTGGATGCCAAAGCATTTCTTAGCGAAAAGCGATTGGGATATTATAAAAGCTATGAGGATACCTTGTACGTGCAGGCCGTAGCTGCACTGCAAGATGCGGGTGCGACTTTAATAGAACTCGAGCGACCTGAAATTGATTTACCCAATTTTCTACGGGTTTTGAATTTGGATATGAAAGTTGATTTGCCGGCTTATATCGCAAGCTACGGTGCAAAGGACTTGGCTGTAAAAGATCTGAATGATATAACAGCATTCAATAAAGAAGATTCTGTAGTGCGTATGCCATACGGGCAGGGCTTACTTTATGGAGTGCTTAAGGATTCCGCTACTGAAGAAGAATTTACCGCGATTAAAGACACTTTAGAGCGCAACGGAAGGGAGTTTTTTGACGAACCCTTGAAAGCTAATAATCTGGATGCCGTGCTGTCTATCAATAATTATATGGCGGGTTATGCTGCTGTAGCCAAATATCCCGCAATTACTGTACCTATGGGCTATTCAGAAACCAATCAGCCAATGGGATTAACATTTATCGCACCGACTTTGTCAGAAGATTTACTGCTTCGGTTGGCGTATGCTTACGAAAGCGTTTCGCAAAAGCGAAAAGCACCTGCTGATTTTCTGAAATAATAATAGATATTTAAATGACTATTTATAAGCAACCTTTTAGGAATTTCTTTATCTGATTATAAAGTAGTCTTATGAGGATAATATATTTTTTAGTTTTTTCTTTGATCTGCATTTCTTGTTCCAAAACGGAAGATGAAAATACTGAGTTTGTAGGAGTTTGGATATGGGAAGAATCCTCTGGGGGAATAGATGGGAAAACAATTACCCCTGAATCTTCAGGTATTAATCGAGAAGTATACATCACACACGATTCACTTCAACTTATAGTAAATGGAAATCTGGAATTCGAAACCGGGTATAGTATTGAAAATCGGGAGTCTATTATTTTTAATGAAGTTAAAAAATGATTATTTATGAAGAAAACAACTTCAGACAAATCATTGAACTAGATGGAGATACACTCTACCTGATAGGTGACTGTAATGATTGTATGATTAATAAATATACCAAAGATTAAAATTCAAATACCTCCTTCAACTTTTCCCACAATTCATTGTCATAATTGGTAGGTCCCAGATCTTCGTCAGATGCTGCGGGCCCTAGTCTTACAACAACCAGGTTTTTAGAAGGAATCACGTAGAGTTTTTTGTCATTCGCTCCAAGACCTGCAATCAGATCATCTGGAGCATTGGGAATTAGATTTCCGGTGAAACCTTGCTCAATACTGGGTAGCTTAAACTGATTTTTCCCGTTGAGCCACCAGAGATAGCCGTAAGCCTGATTGAGCGGTTGTGAGGTGTTAGTCATTGCATCCCAATAATCTGTATTCAGCAGCTTGTTTTCGCCCCAGCTTCCTTTATTTAAATTAAGGAGTCCAAAACGCGCCATCCCGCGGGCTGTGCTAAAATAGACGTTATTATAGCCCAAACTGACCCAACGCCCGTCCATACCTATTTTATCTTTCAGCTCTGCTTCAAAAAATTCATCAAAACTATTAGGAGCCGCGGCATCAAGTACCGGTTGAAGCAGGGTGTAATAGGCGTTGTAATAATACCATTCAGAGCCGGGGTCGGCTCGATAGTAAAGGCATTCGGGATCATAACAATGAATATCGCCGCGGGTGAAATCACCACCCGAAGTCATAGTAAGTTGATTTTTAATAGTAATCGCATCTTCCTGAGCCGGACTCATCGACGTCCATCCGCTACCCAGATAATCGGTAGTTTTATCATTAAGTTCAAGAAGTCCTTTTTGTTCTGCAAGTCCAACGGTAAAAGCAGTGAGCGTTTTTCCGGCAGAATTCCACGGGAAAATAGCGTTTGCGGTTTTATCGTTATAATATGCTTCAAAAGCAATTTTTCCGTTATAAAGAATAAGGAATGCTTCGGTGTTGCTCTCGATTAAAAACGTATTCAGTTCTTCCAAACGGTTTAAATTCCATCCTAAATCAGCCGGATTCACAGTTTCCCAGGCGTTTCCGCTTAAAGGAGGAAAATACAAAGTTGCGTCAGCTTCTGGATTTTCGCCATCATCTGATGCGGAAGAGCAGGAAAGGGCCAGAAATAGCACGCAGAGAGATACTATAAATCGCATGAGCTTAAGTTTTCAAGATTAGACCAATATAAACGATAAACGTTTAAAAAACCGTATCTTTGCGCCCCAAAAATAATGCTGCTATGCGTACCAAAACCCTCAAAAAAAACAAGATTAATGTAGTAACCCTGGGTTGCTCAAAAAATGTATATGACAGCGAAGTCCTGATGGGGCAGCTGCGTGCCAACAATAAAGAGGTGGTACACGAGGAAGAGGGTAATGTAGTGGTAATCAATACCTGTGGCTTTATCGCTAACGCCAAAGAGGAATCGGTTAATACGATTTTAGACTACGTGCAGAAAAAAGAGGACGGTATTGTGGATAAGGTTTTTGTTACGGGCTGTCTTTCTGAGCGCTACAAACCCGATTTACAAAAGGAAATTCCTAACGTAGATCAGTATTTTGGTACGACTGAACTACCCGGTTTGTTGAAGGCTTTGGGTGCAGATTATAAGCACGAACTTATTGGCGAGCGCTTAACAACCACGCCCAAAAATTACGCGTATTTAAAAATTGCCGAAGGTTGCGACCGTCCATGTTCCTTTTGTGCCATTCCGTTAATGCGTGGTGGACACAAGAGTACACCAATTGAAAACCTGGTTATTGAGGCGGAAAAACTGGCAGCAAATGGTATTAAAGAACTCATTTTAATCGCTCAGGATCTTACCTATTATGGTCTGGATTTGTATAAAGAGCGGGCTTTGGCAAAATTGCTACGCGAATTGGTAAAGGTAGAAGGCATTGAGTGGATTCGTCTGCATTATGCATTCCCGACCGGTTTCCCCATGGATGTACTTGATGTAATGCTTGAAGAGCCTAAGGTTTGCAATTATATCGACATTCCGCTGCAACATATTTCGACCAAATTGTTGAAGTCGATGCGCCGTGGGACAACTTATGAGAAAACCAATGCCTTGCTAAAAACCTTCCGTGAAAAAGTTCCGCAAATGGCGATAAGAACCACGTTGATCGTGGGGTATCCCGGCGAAACTCAGGAGGATTTTGAGTTGCTGCGCGATTGGGTGAAAGAAATGCGATTTGAGCGTTTGGGCTGTTTTACCTATTCGCACGAAGAAAATACACACGCGTACAATCTGGAAGATGATGTTCCGGAGGAGGTGAAGATGGAACGCGCCAACGAAATTATGGCGTTGCAATCACAAATCAGTTGGGAATTGAATCAGGAGAAAATTGGGAAAGAATTCCGTATTGTGATTGACCGTAAAGAGGGCAATTACTTTGTGGGACGTACCGAATTTGATTCACCCGATGTGGATAACGAAGTCCTAATTGACGCTTCGCAACACTATTTAAAAACCGGAGAATATACCTGGGTGAAAATAACCGATGCGGAAGATTTTGATTTGTACGCAGAGCCGGTAAAACAGAATTAACCTTTCTACCTTGAAACGTATTACTTCCAGACTTCATAAAAAACAGCGTAATGCCATCCTTTTCTTTGGGTTGAGTTACGTCACAGTGGGAGGTATTGATTTTTTAATCAACGGATCTGCTACGTTAAGGTGGTTTTACATTTTAACCGGTCTGTTTATGCTGGCGGTCTTGAGCTACCAACTGTATAGCAGGGCTTTATTTTCAGAAATAGGCTGGGATGAAGAGGTGCTTTTTATCAGAAGGATTTCCGAAAAACCTGTTTTCTTTAAACGGAAGGACATCAAGACTATTAAACTTACTGATAAAAGTTTGACCATTAATGCCGGAATGGGAGATGGCGAACTGATCGATCTGGATTATTTTAAGAAAAAGGATTTAGCGTTTTTTAAGCAGGATTTTGTGGAAAGTGAAAGTGTTTCAGCAACATCTTAAAGCTTATAATTAAGCGGAAGCATATTTGCGATGCGCCGTATTCCCATATCTCCTCCTATAATTATTGCTGAAGGCGGAAAATGATTTCCGAACTTATCAATCTGAAAAGGCCCTTTAGTTGTAATGCTTGACTGTTGTTCATTATCAAAGAGAATTGAAAGTTTATCAACGGTCTGTTCTACGTGCATATTTTCTTCTACCTGCTGCAATTTAAAATACTGATAAGGCGGTTTCTCAAAACTTTTATAAAAAATACGGAACCCATTTTCCCGAAGTTTTTGATTGGCCAAAGACCGCATAAAATGTAGGGTCGAACCTTCAAAGGCTTCATCGCGATGCTTTTTAAAACGCCGCGGAACCTTAGATTTAAGTTCGCGGTAAAAGCTGGTGCCTTCGTAATAGACCATGTAAACCAGATTTAAATTAGAAGTGAGGCTCTTTTCATAATCTGCGTAAAAATCTCCCAGTTCGTATTCAATGATATAGCCCAGGTATTTGTTTTCGATTTGAATGGGTTTAGTAGCCCACGCGACCAACCTGTTTTTTGAAGCACTGTAATGCAGTTTTATAACATCTTCATTGAGGATTTTTACATTTTGAGATGCCTGAGTTCTGCCTAAAAACTCCCGTTTAAATTCACGCATTTTATGCTCCCGCGACCAGGGATCTGTTTCCAGAAAAACTTCGCCCAGTTGCTCGGTACTTTCGGTTAGAAAAACCGGAGGCAGTTCGCGGCTATTTCCGTAGTTACTAATATACACCGGGTTATATCCCAACATACTAATCACCAAAGCGCTTTTCACCCCCGGCTGAATTGCAATGGAGTAGTGGCCGTTTTGATTGGTAATAGTGCCCAAAGTAGTGCCGTCAAAGTAAATGGAAACATCTGCTAATGCTGTCGAATCCCTGGCACTATAAACATTACCCGAAAGTTTATCCTGGGCAGAGCCCGAAAGCGAAACAAACAGCCAAAACACAAGTACCAAATACCTCATAAAAATAAAAACTATTAGTATAGTTATAAAACTACACTAATAGTTTTCAAAAATCGAAAATTCCGAATTTTATTTTTTTAAGGCCTGCTGAGGTTCCAGATTTTCATCTACGAGCTGTACTTCAATATCCAGTTCCTTCACTTTTTGAAGTTGGGTTTTAGCATCTCCCACGATGATAAAAATTAATTTATCGGGATCTGCATAGGTATTTGCCAGCGACTTAATTTTATCAAGTGTGATGGTTTTCATGGTTTCCTGTTGATTCAGGATGAAATCAGGCTTATAGTTAAACGTGGCTATTTCGCCCAGATAATTCAACTTGGCGCCTGGAGTTTCAAATCCGCGGGCTTCACTTTTTAAGTAATAGCCTTTGGTGAGTTCGAGATCTTCTTCATCAAAGTCTGTAGCATAGCTGCTCATAATATCCCGTACGAGTTGTGTGCTTTCAGCCGTTACATTGCTGCGTACGCCACTAGTTACTAAAAAAGGACCGGGCAGGGCAGAGCCTTCAAAACGCGAACGAATACCGTAGGTATAGCCTTTTGTTTCGCGCAGCATCTGCGTGAGTTCACTGGCAAAACCACCACCGCCCAAACGGTAATTCATCATTTCAGCGGGCAAATAGTCGGGGTCTGATGCAGCAAGAGCTACATAACCAAATCGCAACTGAGACTGCTTGGCATCGGGCACGTCCAGAAAATAAATAATCGGTTTTTCGGGCTTTTTAGAAAACTCGGGAGTTGGGATATTAATTTCTTTACGCTCCCAGTTGGTGACAAGCTGTTCTAATGCCGAAAGAATAGCAGATTCATCTAAAGCTCCCACAACCTGAACATCAGTCAGATTAGGAACCAGATTGTTGTAGTAGTTTTTTAAATCTTTAAGCTGAAGCGCTTCAACAGACTGCGTGGTACCCAAGATATTTTTGGCCAAAACATGATCCTTACCATATATCGCTTTCGCGAAAGCGAGATCAGCAATACTTCCGGGATCTGCTTTTTGCTGCTGGATACGGGTAAGCACCTCTTTTTTCTTTAACTCAAATTCTGAAGCATCCCAGCGCGGTTGTAAGAGAATTTCAGATACGAGATCCATTGTCTTGCCAAAATTTCTGGCTAGGGTTGTTCCTCTCAAGGTGATGCCTTCAGAGCCTGCATACACATAAACCGAAGCACCCAGTAAATCCAGCGCTTCTTCAAGCTCGGCCGTGGTTTTAGATGCGGTACCTTTAGTCATCAATCCTGCAGTGAGGTTTGCCACCCCATTTTGATTTTCAGGTTCGATGAGCAAACCGCCTTTAATTCTAAATTCAAAATTGACCAAAGGCACTTCGTCACTAAGTATACCATAAACCTGAAGTCCGTTTTCTAATTGCTGAGACCAGACATCAGGAACTTTGATTTCGGGTGATTTACCATAAGGAGGTTCTATCGTGCGGTCAAAGGAAGAAGGCGTACGCTCATAATCGGCAGCCAATGACGGGTCAAAGCTTTCCTCTGCGCCGTTTACGATTTCTTCTTCAACCACTTCTGCAGGTTTTGCTCCTTCAAGAGCCAGGACAGCTTCTCCTTTTGGAACAAAGCTGGTGACCACATAGTTTTTTCCTTTAATGTACTTATCATAAACAGACTTCACATCAGCAGTTGTAACAGCCTGTATTTCCTTTATATCTTCATTAATATAACCGGGATCTCCTGCGAAAATCTGGTACTGTGCAAGCTGAAAGCCTTTACCTAAAACACTGCTTAGACTGTTGAAGAAACGGGTTTCCTGTGTAGCTTTTATGCGTTCTAAATCCTGCTCGCTGATACCGTTTGCTTCAAAAAGAGCGAAAGCCTTTTCAATTCCGGTTTGTACCGAATCGAGATCGACACCGGCATTCGCGCGTACTGTTAGGCTCACTTCACCAGCCAGTTCAGATCCTGAATAGCGCATAAACGGGTTTGTCGCCAGTTGAAGCGTATCTACAAGTATCGCGTTAAGTGGTGCTTTTTTACCTTCAGAAAGATAGGTTGTTAGCACGCTCAGTGCATAAGAATCTGTAGTATATTCTGGAGGAGCCGGCCAGGTCATCGTAAGTTGGGGCAGGCGTGCAAAATTGTCTTCGTAATACAGGCTTTTCGTCGTTTCTAAAGTTGGAATTTGCTTTTCAAGCGGGGTCACCTCTTCGCCACGTGGAATTTCACCAAAATACTTTTGTACCCATTCTTTAACCTGAGCAGAATCAAAATCACCTGCGATGCTTAGGGTTACGTTATTGGGTACATACCAGCGGTTGTAAAATTCTTTCACATCTGCCAGGGTTGCATTTTGCAAATCTTCAAGCGAACCGATTACCTCCCAGTTGTACGGGTGATCTGCAGGATACAGATTTTTATGAATCACATAACGCTCGTGCCCATAGGGACGGTTATCATAGCTCTGGCGTTTTTCGTTTTTAACCACCTGCTTTTCTTTAGCTAAAACCGGTTCGGTAACTGTGTTTATAAAATATCCAAGCTTGTCAGCTTCCGCCCAGATCATTTTTTCAAGTGCATCGCTGGGTACGGTCTGAAAGTAATTGGTGCGATCACGGTTGGTTGAACCGTTTGCACCGCTACCGCCCACGCGTGCACTCAGTTTATCAAGACCGCCTTTGCCCAGGTTTTCAGATTCTAAAAACAGCAAATGCTCAAAAAGATGTGCAAAACCCGTACGCCCTTCTTTCTCGCGGGCAGAACCCACGTGTGCGGTTAGGGCTACAGCTACGACAGGGTCTGAGGTGTCTTTATGCAGAATTACGGTAAGTCCGTTATCTAAAGTATATTCTTCATAATCTACTTCAAAGTCAGACTTGGCTTCTTCAGGTTTTGTTTCGGTTTTGCAAGCAGTAAAAGCACAGGCAATGAGTAACAGGGCGGTGATTTTCTTGATCATTTTTAAGGCATAAACAGGTTAATCTTCAATTTGAGAACGGTTGTCTTCGCCGTCATCTTCGTCTTCAGTAGGGTTTTCTTCGAAAAATTCTTCGGGCTTCATAATACGCATGGTTTTTTGAGCAACTATGGTATTAGCAAGCGTATACACGTGGTTGTCTTTATTTCGCAGATGCAAAAAGAACAACGTAATATTTTCTACCCGGCCGGCCATCGGGATATCCTTATCTACGATTTCTACATAATCCCCGATCTTTAAAGGATGATTGAAAAAGAGAATAAGTCCCGAAGTGATATTGCTTAACAAGGACCACTGTGCAAAAAATGCCACTCCCAATATGGTTAAGATGGAGCCAATACCCGCAATAATCTCATTGCCATCAAGACCCCAGATCATTGCCAGAGAGAAACCTAACACCACAAAAAAGATAATGTTAAGTATCTTAATGGTAATCTGTTTGCGGGTAATATCAAAGTTAGCGCGCAGATAGCGCCTCACGACTAGTTTTGATACGGCATAGCGCACCAGAAGCAGTACCACCAGCAGAATTATACTTTCTAATATTTTGAGTTCTAAAAAATTCACAGCAAATTAATTTCTATACGATGAAGGGTTAGCTATAAACAAAGCGTTCGCAAAAAAGAGTTTTCCATTTTCCCAAAAAGCACGGAACAACGGATCATCTGCTAAATAAATAAAACTACCGCGTCCCATAGGCTCCTGACCAAAAATCAGGGAATTTTTTAAACCGGCCAAAGCATCAGCACCCGCAAAGCCGGAAACATTTTTAGGTTTTTCACCCAAATAGGCAACATTATAACCATTGTCTAGCAAAGCGTAAGCCTGGTCGCCAATTTTAAGACTGTAATAGGTATCACCATAGCCAAAAGCCAGGGGATGTGAGTTGTCTACCTGAGTTTCAAAAATACTTCCGCTAATCAGATCTTTAGAGCTTTGCATTTCGCGGTCTTTATATGGAATCAGTTTTGAAGCGATTGAATCTTCGGTGTTTTCTTCGGAGGTTTCGGCTGTTTTTAGGCTAAAACCTTCCCGGTCTGCAAAAGCTCTTAGAGCACCCCGTATGGCAATCACGTTACCTCCCGAGCGAACCCAGCTTTTAATTTGGTCTAACGCATCATCTGAAAGCGAATACCTTCCATCGGGCATTACCAAAACATCATAATCATTCAGATTGACGCGGTTGAGTTCGTCTGTACGTATCGAAGTCACCGGGTACTCCAATTGCTTCTCAAAGAAATGCCAGGTGGCACCGTAGCTCAACGAACTGGTTTGATCGCCGGTAAGCATCGCGATTTTAGCTTTGTTGATGAGTTTTACATCCGGTGAACCAAAATCGGGTCCTGAGCTGGCAAAACTGGTGGTTGCGGGAGTTAAGCTTCGTCCAAATTTATTAGCGATTTCAATAAGTTTTTGATCAAATTCTGAATTGTTCAAATTGTCGCTACGGGTAATGACCAGGCTTCCGGCAGGATAGTCTTTATTCTCAAGTCTGAATGCTTTTTCGCTAAAGCGTACTTTGATATTTTCTTTCAACAAAGCGGCTAGAAAACGTGCATCTTCCATACTGTTCCACTTGCTTATATAGCCTGCAGCATTGGTTTTTACCGTATTGGTCACTGCATTTAAAGCTGAATCTGTAGACGGCGATTTCGCAGAACTACTTGCAACGGCATCAAGCCCATATGCGTAGGGCAAGCTCCAGGCTGTAATATCATAGGTTAATGGAGTGGAAAGTGCAGCCTCAGGTTCCAGTAATACATGAACCAGTTTACCTTTAGGTTGATCGGTACTGACCACCAGAGCCCGGTCGTAGGAGAGGCTTTCATTTTTTTGAGAAGTATAGTTGTATCCGCTGGTTTTACCTTTTCCAATAAATTGATATTTGATCTCGTGAATATCAAATAAATCGGCTAAGGCCTGCAAGTGATCGGCTTCGCCGCTAAGGGTAAAGCTTTTATAGGCGACATCAGGTGAACTAAAATATTTTTTGAATTCGGTATTGAGTTTTTCAACATTTTGGGAAGCCATCTCAACAGTTGAAATTCCCGTTGTAAAATGATGTTGCACACGGTCTACAAGAGTAAGTATTGCACCATCTGCCTTTTTGATTCCCAGACCGGCATCACCGTTACCGGCCTGCTCGTACGTCATCCCAATAGCCCCGGTATAGGTAGGATAGGTATCTCCATAACTGGGGTACAACAAATCAAAACGCTCACGGGTAAAAAATAACCACCCGTTTTTATCAAAGTATTTAGCGTGATTAGCACCAATTTGCGTTTGAAAATCCCGCTGAAACGGAGTTATGATATCGTGAAAAGGCTCTGCAGCTGGGGCAAAGTAATAAGGTTGGTTGATGCCCTGCTCGTGAAAATCAACGTGAATTTGCGGCATCCACATATTGTAGATTTTTAGTCGTTGGCGGGTTTCTACCTGCGTGGCCCAGGCCCAGTCACGGTTAAGGTCAAATAAATAGTGATTGGGACGACCACCCGGCCATGGCTCGTTATGTTCAATGGCGTCGGGGTTGATGTCATAAGGACTTGCTTTAACCTGATTGTACCAGTTAACATAGCGATCTCTGCCATCTGGGTTTACACAGGGGTCTATGATAACCACCGTATTTTTAAGCCAGTCTTTTTTAGTAGTGATTAAATCGTAAATAGTAAGCATGGAAGCTTCGGTACTGCTGGCTTCGTTACCGTGTACGTTATAGCTGAGCCATACGATAGCCTTATCTGAAGAAGCTGTACCGCTCTCTAAACCGGCATTTTTTAAGTGATTGTTACGTATGTTTTCAATATCAGCAAGGTTCTCGGGTGTTGAGATCACCGCATAGGTAAGGGGTCTACGTTCGTTTGTTTTTCCATATTCCTGATAGGTTACCCAATCAGACTGCTCTGCTACCTCCTTAAAATAAGAGATTACATCAGCATGGCGGGTGAACTCGGTTCCAATTTCGTAGCCTAAAAATTCAGATGGACTTTGAAGGTTTTGTGCCGACAGTATCGTACACGTGAAGGTAAACAGGAGGAAAAAATATCGAATCATTAGCGTTGTATTTATAGCGGTTTAAAACTACTAAAATTAGAGCTAAGTCATCTGTGTGAATTAACGTAAATTTGGGGCTAATAAAGCCCTATTCGTATTATTTTACCCTGTAAAACACAGTAAATGTCCACGCATAAAATTCCCTATTCAAATACCGGTTACTTTTCTAAACTTATTTGCGATTATTTGGATGAAAACGAGAATCTTTCGGGGTTTTATGGGCATTTTCCCAATCTTGAAAATTTTAAGGCTCAAATAGAGCAGAAGGATTTCTCTGCACAGAATCGTAAAGTTTTGGTTTCCGCCTTGCGCAATCAATACGATGCTCTTGAACATACTCCCGAAACCGAAGAAGCACTTAATCTTTTAGCACAACCCAACACCTATACCGTCACAACGGGACATCAGCTCAATTTGTTTACGGGACCTCTTTATTTTTTATATAAAATAATCAGCACGATTACGCTTTCGCGAAAGCTTAAAGAAACCTATCCCGATAGTGATTTTGTGCCGGTTTATTGGATGGCAACCGAAGATCATGATTTTGATGAGATCAATTATTTTAGACTTCACGGTAAAAAAATACAATGGAATAGGGAAGATATTTCAGATAATGATAAAGGTGCGGTTGGTGTATTGAATAATGAAGGCCTAGCCGCTGTTTACGAGCGCTTACAGGCGGAGCTGGGTAACACGCGCATCGCGCAGGAGTTGGCTCAACTTTTTGAATCTGCTTATCTCAAACAAGATAATCTTGCCGATGCCACACGTTTTTTGACCCACCGACTTTTTGGGGAATATGGTCTTGTAATTTTAGATGGAAACGATCGCGATTTGAAGGCTGTTTTTGCACCCTATATGAAGCAGGAATTGCTGGAACAGAAGGCCTTTGAACTGGTGTCTGCTCAGGCTGAAAGAATGGAGCAGATGGGGTATTCGGTACAGGTGAATGCCCGGGAAATAAATTTATTTTATTTGGCTGAAGGGCTTCGTGAGCGAATCATTAAGCAAGACGGAAGGTATTTTGTAAACGATACTGAGATTCAGTTTTCGGAAGCTGAGCTTTTAGAGAAACTACAAGCAAATCCGGAAGCTTTCAGTCCAAATGTAATTATGCGACCGCTTTATCAGGAAGTGATTTTGCCTAATCTAGCTTACATAGGTGGAGGAGGAGAGATCGCATACTGGCTTGAACTCAAAAGCTTTTTTGACGCAGTTGGTGTTCCTTTACCGATGTTGATGTTGCGTAATTCGGCGTTGTTGATTACGGAGAAACAAAAAGAAAAATTAGCGAAACTGGATATAAGTCTTAGCGAATTGTTCCTGAATCAGAACGATTTGGTCAATCGTAAAATCCGAAAAATTTCAAATATAGACATTGATTTCTCACCCCAGAAGCAGCATTTGGTAGAGCAGTTTGAAGCTTTATATGAACTGGCAGAGCAAACCGATAAATCTTTTATTGGAGCGGTAAAAGCGCAGGAAGTAAAACAATTAAAGGGTCTTGACAACTTAGAGAAGCGTCTGCTAAAAGCTCAAAAGCGAAAATTAAGCGACCACGTACAGCGCTTTACTTTGATTCAGAATGAACTCTTTCCGGCTCAGAATTTACAGGAACGCGTGTTTAATTTTTCAGAGTTTTATGCGGAATATGGGGCTGATTTGCTTCCGCAGTTATTTGAAGCTTTAGATCCGCTTGATTACCGGTTTACAGTTATTATCCTTTAAGAAGTCTTTTACCTTCAATACTTATCTGGGAACCGTCCATACATTGAATACTGTCTGGGTCTCGGGTAGAAAGTTCATCAAACTGAGAACCGTAGAACATTCCGAAGTCGAAAACAATCTCATAGTCGAGGATGTCGTAGCTTTTCCAAAGCGGGTGTTTAACTTCATACTCCCAACTTTGGGTATCAGACTTTTTGCTATACCCCCAAAAATGCTCTGTAATAAAGGCCGTGATACTGTTAGGGTCGTAAGTTTTTGGTTCTGGGGCTGTGGCGACCTGCAAAAGATTCCAATGGTCTTCTACGTGAATTCCGTAACTGAAAAAATTCTCTTCTGTGGTCAGGTCGTGTTTATAGTGCATCTTGTGTACACTGTATTTTTCGTTGTATAATGTGTTTGCAACCCAGGCGATTGCCGGCTTGTTCACTATTTCAGAAATGAAAACAGTGCCCCGCTTGTATTCATTTCCCGTTTTATACCGTACATAAAACCGAAGATTAATCTCTTCAAATTGCCGGTGAAAGGGAATAGGAATACCTTTCAATTTCACCTTATCAAACAAGAAACCCACGAGGCTTACATAACATTTACCTTCGTAGAAATCCAGCTCTGTATGAGGAGGAAGGTATGGCTCTAATATCGCGGGATCGATTGCGTAATTCGCAAAGCACAGGTTTTTCCAGTGTGCGGTAAGAAAGCTCATCTATTTTTTGAAATATTTAAGCGGCGGGACGAGCATTCCAAAACATTCCCCTTCTTCTTTGCCAAGATGTTTGTGGTGAATTTTATGCGCTCTGCGTATGCCTTTTGCATACCAATTGTTGGCATTTCTAAAAAGCTTAAAGCGCTGATGTATAAAGATATCATGAACCATAAAATAGGTTACTCCGTAAGCGAATATACCCAGACCAATGGGTAGACCTATCCAGACATTCTCATATTGCCATAGCAGGAAGCAACCTATACTTACCAGTGCATAAAAGATAAAGAAGAAGTCATTGCGCTCCCACCACGAGCCGTGATCTTTGTGATGGTGATCCCGATGTAAAACCCACAAAAAACCGTGCATGACGTATTTATGTGTGGCCCAGGCCAAAAATTCCATCACTAGAAAAGTAATTACAAAAACAGCAATCCAAAGTAATGCTTGCATGTTAAATAAGATTTAATCGGTATTTTACATAACTGCGCGCCAGGAGAGAAGCCTTAACATAATTAGGTACTCGAATACGCGCATTTTTAATTTCGAGCGAGGGTGTACTCTTTAATTTACTGAGCAGTTTTTTATAGTAGCGATAAGCCGTATAAACACCAAATTTTGCTTCAACTGGCAATTTACAAATACCCGCAAGACCTCTAGCAAAATCTTCTTCAATTTCCGCAATAATGCGTTGCTTGGAGAGTTCGTCTAATTCATTAAGATTGGTGTTGGGAAAATAAGTGCGACTCAACTCTTCATGATCTGCTTTAAGATCTCTTAGGAAATTTACCTTTTGAAAAGCTGAACCCAGACTCATCGCACAATCTTTGAGTTCTTCATACTTCTCCCGGTCACCTTTCACAAAAACCGTAAGACACATTAGACCCACAACATCTGCAGACCCGTATATGTAATTTTCATATTCTTCTTCAGTAAGGTATTTACTTTTACTCAGGTCAAGGCGCATACTGTTCATAAACGCATCAACAAGGTGCTTTTCAATGCCGTAGTTGTGGTATGTATGCTGAAACGAGTTTAATATAGGGTTCAGACTGATGCGATCGTTCAATGCATTTTCAAGATCGATTTCAAAACGCTTGAAAAGGGTTTCTTTATCGTAGCTGTGAAAGGTATCAACAATCTCATCTGCAAAGCGCACAAAGCCGTAAATATTATGTATATCCTTGCGTATACTAGGGGCCAGCATACGTGTAGCTGTTGAAAACGAAGTACTGTAAGAGCGAGTAACCGTTTCTGAACAGGCAAGAGATACGTTATCAAAAATTTGTTTCATTCTTTTTCAATTATGCTTTTTGGTAATTAGTCCTGCAGTAAGTTTCCCCGAAATTAATGCAGGTGGCACTCCGGGACCGGGCACGGTTAACTGACCGGTAAAATATAAATTAGCAACTTTTTTACTTTTCAATTTAGGTCTTAAAAATGCCGTTTGCAGCAACGTGTTCGCCATTCCATAAGCGTTTCCTTTATAGGAATGATAGACTTCCTTAAAGTCATTTACACAAAAAGACTCTCTAAATATAATATTTTTTTTAAGCTTTTGACCGGTGATCCGTTCAAGTCTGTTGATGATAATATCAAAATATTGATCTCGCAATTCCTGAGAATCATAAAGACCCGGCGCTAACGGAATTAAGAAAAAACCGGCTTCTTTGCCATCTGGAGCCATCGTAGCATCTGTCTTTGACGGGAAATTAGCGTAGAATAAAGGTTCGTCCGGCCATTCGGGCTGATCGTAAATATCTCTGGCATGTTGCTCAAAATCTACATCAAAAAATAAGGTATGGTGATCCACATGTTCAACCTTTTTATCAAAACCTACATAAAAGAGCAGGGAAGAGGGGGCAAAAACACGGCTTTCCCAGTATTCTTCGGAATACTGTCTTAATTTTTGAGGTAGTAGGGTTTCGGTATGGTGATAATCTACTCCACTTAAAACAATATCTGCTTCAACAGATTTGTTATTGACTTCGATGCCTACCGCTTTGTTGCCCTCCGTGCGAATTCGTGATACTTCGGCATTAAAATGAAACTGAACACCCAGCTCTTTCGCAAGACTAGTCATCGCATCCACTACAGCGTGCATACCGGTTTTGGGATGAAAGGTTCCAATGCCAAAATCGGCATAATTCATAAAACTATAGAATGATGGAGTATCCTGAGGTTTGGCACCCAAAAACAACACCGGAAACTCTAGAATTTGTATCAGCTTGGGGTTTTTAAAGGACTTGCGTACATCCTTACTTATCGTGCTAAAGAAACTTCCTATCTTTTTAATTGTAGCTGGTGTAACCAGCTCAAGTGGAGAAACACCCGGCCTGTACACCAAATCTTTAATCGCTACATCATAGTTCTTACCGGCCTCATCTATAAAATGCTGTAGTTTCGCACCGCTTCCGGCTTCTTCATTTTCAAAGGTAAGTTTGATTTTTTCAAGGGTATCGGCTATACTGATGTATTCATTTTCACCAAAATAGACGCGGTATGCAGGTCCTAATTTTTCAAGTTGGTAATAATCTGAAGTGGTTTTTCCAAAATCATTGAAAAAACGCTCAAATACATCAGGCATCCAGTACCAGGATGGTCCCATATCAAAAGTGAAACCTTCGCGTTTAAGCTGCCTGGCCCGACCACCTGCTGAACTGTTTTTTTCATAGATGTGGACTTCATGACCTGCTTTGGCCAAATAGGAGGCTGCAGAAAGGGCAGAAAATCCGGATCCTAAAACAGCAATTTTTTTTGACATGGTTTGTATTAGTTTAAAAGTGTCTGAAACGCTTCGATGGTTTTTATGAGTTTCACATTTGGCGGCATATCTTCCTGCTTTTCTTCCTGAATCAAGCGACCTAATAAATATAATGGCACACGGTCATCATTAACGTCCTGATTAAACTGCTCTGCAAATTCCAGAATACTCTTACCGCTGCTGTTTATGGTGAGGTAGCTTACAAAATTGACATTATTTAATGTGGAAACCAGATATTGCAGGCTTTCTGTTTGAATACTTTGTCCCAGATAAATGCATTTATACCCCTTGGAAGCTACCTCGTAATGCAGGAATATCAAACCGAGATCGTGAATTTCATTTTCAGGTAAAAAAAGTACAAATGTTTTTGAGGAATTTAAAGCTTGTGAAGCTGTAAACTGCTCAATCTTTGCCTGCATTTTTTGTTTAATGAGATTTGAGATGAAATGTTCGTGCGCTGGGTTAATTGCATTTGATTGCCAGAGTAAACCAATCTCTTCAAGTAGGGGAATAAACACCTGAAAGAAAATTTTCCGAAAATCCATTTTCTCTGCGAGGGAGTCGTATGTTTTTGTAAACAGATGATGATCAAAATTCATCATTGCTATTTTAAACGAACTGATGACGTGGTAATTACTCCCCAGCCGATCTTTTTTCACAGTCTTTTGAACCAAATCGGAGATAGCGGTAGTACTATGCTCGGCTATTTTTGAGATTTTGTAATCGTGTTGCAATAAGAAGGTGACATTGAGCAATTTTTGTAAATCGCCCAGATCGTAATATCGGATGTTAGTAGGAGTGCGCTTTGGCTCTAAAAGATTGTATCGCCGCTCCCACATTCTTATGGTATGCGCTTTCACTCCTCCGAAACATTCTAGATCTTTTATACTGAAAGTAGATTTTACTGCATCCATAATTGGTTTTAAACCGAACAACTTTCAAATTTAAATGTTTGTTCAATAAAATGGATTAAATCTTATACAAAAGCATCAAAATTGGCAGTAAATTAAGATTTACCTGAGTGTACAAACATTTTTGTTAAGAAAATGCCAATTTAAATTCGTGAGGAATGCTTGTTTTAAAGTTTAAAAGTGAAACCTTCTTCAATTTTCTGGTCGTATTTTTGCTTATCAAACTGATATAGGTAAGAGCCCTTGCGGGATGAAGTCATGTCTTTTTCATCGAGTTTGATAAGTATATCAAGTGCGTTTACTTTGTTAATGAAGTTGCGTTTATCAAGCTTTTCATCTAAAATAGCTTCATATAATTTCTGAAGCTGAAGCATTGTAAATTTTTCGGGAAGGAGCTCAAAACCAATGGGTTTCGAAACTGCACGGCGTCTGAGTCTTAAAATTGCCTTTTCAACCATTTCGCCATGATCAAAAATAAGATTTGGTGCATCTTCTATATTAAACCATTGAGCAGAATACGCACCTTTAGCAACCTGTGTGTGGTTTTCACTATTTATTAAAGCATAATAAGCCGTAGAAAGTGTACGTTCACCCGGATCCCGATCTACTTCACTAAAAGTATACAACTGTTCCAGGTAAATATCATCTAAACCTGAAAGATGCTGAAGGATACGGTTTGCAGCTTCATCCAGAGTTTCAGTACGTTTTAAAAAACCACCAATAAGAGACCATTTGCCCTTTTCAGGCTCAAAATCCCTTTTGATCAATAAAATCTTGAGTTGGTGTTGGTCAAAACCAAAAATAATACAATCAAGAGCCAGTAGGACTTTATCTGCGGTTGAATAGGTGCTTAGCATTTTCAATATTTTTCCAAATATAGAATTTATTAAGAAATCACGATTTAGTATGTATAAATTGCAAATTGTCAAAATAGATAACTTTTCAAAGTATCCGAGGTTTGATTTTTAAGATTTTTTTACGTTTATTTGTTAAATGTGATTTAGACACTTAAATTATTCCAGAATCGCGAAAACGATTTCAAAACTTGAACTATATGAATTCTTCCTTCTCTTTTAAAACCATTCTGATTTTACTACTCACTCCGGTAATCTCAATGGCACAAGCTACAGTATCTCTAAAGCCTGCAGACGAAGCGCCGGTAATTGACAAAAATATTTACGGTCATTTTGCCGAGCATCTGGGACGTTGTATTTACGACGGTCTTTATGTTGGTGAAAAAAGCAACATTCCAAATACCGAAGGAGTACGTAATGATATTATCAATGCGCTTAAAGAACTTAAAATTCCTAATCTACGCTGGCCGGGAGGTTGCTTTGCAGACACCTACCACTGGAAAGACGGGGTAGGGCCGCAAAGTGAGCGTCCTACAATCGTAAATACCTGGTGGGGTAATGTAACCGAAGACAATAGCTTCGGTACGCATAACTTTTTGAATTTATGCGAAGAGCTTGGTGCTGAACCCTATCTCGCAGGAAATGTAGGAAGTGGAGAAGTGCAGGAATTAGCAGACTGGGTACAGTATGTGAATTTTGACGGCATAAGCCCAATGTCTGACTGGCGGAAAGAAAATGGTCGCGACAAGCCCTGGGGTGTAAAATACTGGGGAGTAGGTAACGAAGCCTGGGGATGTGGCGGAAACATGAGAGTAGAATATTATGCAGACATCTACCGCAAGTATGCAACATTTATGTCTGATGCCGGCCTCGAAGGTGGTTTGTATAAAATTGCTTCAGGAGCTAGCAATGACGATTATCACTGGACCGAAGTGTTGATGCGCGACATTCCGCATAACTTACTTCAGGGGGTTGCGTTACACCACTATTCGGTGATAGACTGGAATGCTAAAGGGCCTTCTATTGGTTTTTCTGAAGAGCAGTATTTTAAAACTATGGAACAAGCCTGGTTGATGGAAGAACTGGTAACCAAGCACGTTGAAATTATGGATAAATACGATCCTAAAGGTAAGGTTGATTTAATAGTTGATGAATGGGGCGGTTGGTACGACGTAATGGAAGATACCAATCCCGGATTTTTATTTCAGCAGAACACCATGCGTGATGCGATGATTGCCGGTATGACGTTGAATATCTTTCACAATCACGCAAGACGTGTAAAAATGGCCAATCTGGCTCAGGTGGTAAACGTGCTTCAGGCTGTTATTCTTACAGAAGGGGAGAAAATGATTTTAACGCCTACGTATCATGTGATGAAAATGTACAACGTACATCAGGATGCGCAGCTGATTCCTATAGAACTGGACACGCCAGATTATGAGTTTAATGGTGAAAAGCTTCCGGCGGTAAATGCTTCGGCTTCTAAAGATGCTGAAGGTAAAGTTCACATCTCTCTAGTAAATATTGATTCTAAAAAATCAAATACAGTAAGCGTTGATGTAAGTGCTTTAAAACTGAAAGATTTCACCGCAGAGATCCTTTCTTCAAAAACACTTGAAGATCACAATACCTTTGAGTCTCCGGAAAAAATTCAGCTTGAAAAATTCAAAAAATTCAAGCTGAAAAAAGGAACTCTTGAAGTGGAGTTACCTCCGTTTTCAGTAGTGGTTCTTGAAGGAAATTAAAATTTGGCCCAAGAGCGTAAAGATCCAAAATGAGTAAAAGTCAAAGAATATCATTTTTTTTAAGTCTATACTTTGGTCTAGTTGCACTGGGCTTTGCTCAGGATCAGCAGCGTGGAGAAGAATTGTTTAAAAAGCTTGAAAGCTCCGCCAACAACCCTATTATTACCGATAAATACACGGCAGACCCAGCAGCTTTGGTTCACGATGGTCGGGTTTATTTATATGTTGGGCACGATCAGGCTCCTGATACTGAAGAGCGTTACATTATGAATGAATGGTTGCTGTATTCTTCAGATGATATGATCAACTGGAAAGAGCATCCGGTACCTTTAAAACCCACAGATTTTCACTGGGCGATCCATTCGGCATGGGCAGCTGAGGTTGTAGAAAAGGATGGTGAATTTTATTGGTTTGTTACAGTTGAGCACGATGATTCTCATCCAGGTAAAGCCATAGGTGTTGCAGTGGCAGATAGTCCCGAGGGTCCCTGGAAAGATGCTCTAGGTAAAGCCTTAATTACAAATGATATGACTTCCCAGACTGATATAAGCTGGGACGATATAGACCCAACCATTTATATTGACGATGACGGGACACCTTATTTATATTGGGGAAATCGGGTATGTAAGTATGTAAAGCTCAAAGACAATATGATTGAAATGGATGGTCCCATCCATACAGTAGATTTGCCAAAATTTACAGAGGCTCCATACATACATAAACGCGGTGATTGGTATTACCTGTCTTACGCCTATGATTTTCCGGAGAAAATAGCCTATGCTATGTCTAAATCTATTACAGGTCCCTGGGAGTTTAAAGGGATTTTAAATGAAGTTGCCGGCAATAGCAATACCAACCATCAGTCTATTATTGAGTTTGAAGGGAACTGGTATTTTGTGTATCATAATGGAAGCATACCCACCCACGGAAGCAGTTATCATCGTTCGGTTTGTGTAGATCGCCTGTATTACAATGAGGATGGAAGCATCAAACGCATTGTAATGACCTCAGAGGGAATTCAACCGGATTAAACTATGAGAAACTACCTTGCACTTTTACTAATCCTTTTCAGCGGAAGCATATTCGCACAGGACATACGTGTGCACGATCCGGTGGTTATCAAGCAGGGAGATACTTATTATTTATTTTGTACGGGAAGAGGAATTTCTGTTTTTAGTTCGACAGACCTTAAAAATTGGGAACGTCAACCACAGGTTTTTACTGAAGAACCGGTCTGGGCAGATGAGGTAGCAGCTAATTTCAATAATCATATTTGGGCGCCCGATATTAGTTTCCATAAGGGTAAATACTATTTGTATTATTCGGTTTCCGCATTCGCGAAAAATACTTCGGCGATTGGTTTGACTATAAATACCACATTAGATGCTGATGATCCCAATTACAAATGGGAAGATCAGGGAATTGTTATTCAGTCTGTACCCAATCGGGATTTGTGGAATGCCATCGATCCTAATCTTGTTTTTGATGATACAGAGACGCCATGGTTGGCTTTTGGTTCCTTCTGGGGTGGTCTTAAAATGGTAAGGCTTTCTGAAGATTTAAAATCCATAGCTCGGCCGCAGGAATGGCATACCATCGCTCGCCGAGAGCGCTCCTTTGATTTGGCAGATGCTAATCCCGGGGATGCCGCTTTAGAGGCTCCTTTTATATTCAAGAAAGACGGTTGGTATTACCAGTTTTTATCCTGGGATTTGTGTTGCCGTGGTGAAAACAGCACGTATAAAGTTGTCGTAGGTCGTTCTAAAAATGCGATCGGTCCTTATGTTGATAAAGAAGGAACATCGCTCAATAATGGTGGCGGAACGCTTATCATTGAAGGCAATGAGAACTGGTATGGTGCGGGACACAACAGTGCTTATACTTTTGATAGTAAGGATTATATCGTTTTCCACGCCTATGACGCCAGAGATAATGCCAGCCCAAAGCTTAAGATAGCTGAGTTGTCCTGGGATGAGCAAGGCTGGCCGGTTTTAGATGATAATATATTAGAATAAGATGAAAAAGATACTGTTAGGATTGGGATTACTGAGTTGGAGTCTTTCGGCTCAACAGGCTGTTGAGCTGTTCCCACTGGATCAGGTTTCTGTTGATTCAGGTGTTTTTAAGGAAGCTGCTTTGACCGATTTTGAATATATCAAAGACCTAGAAACAGACCGCCTGCTAGCGCCATTTTTGCGTGAAGCAGGTCTTGAACCTAAAGCCAAATCCTATACCAACTGGGAGAATACGGGACTTGACGGGCATACGGCCGGGCATTATCTTTCTGCCTTGTCTATGTATTACGCCTCTACGGGCGATCCGGAAGCTAAAGAATTATTAGATTATTCACTTTCTGAACTGCACCGTGCGCAACAAGCCAATGCAAATGGATACGTAGGCGGCATTCCGGGAAGCAAGGAATTATGGGGCGAAATCAAAGCTGGTAAAATCAATGCCTCAAGTTTTGGGCTTAACAACCGTTGGGTACCTCTGTATAATATTCACAAGACGTTTAATGGACTGAAGGATGCCTGGGTACACGCCCGGAATCCGCTGGCCAAAGAAATGCTTATCGATTTGACAGATTGGTTTATGGCCACTACGGCAGATCTTTCGCAGGAGCAAATTCAGGATATGTTGCGCTCTGAGCACGGCGGACTTAATGAAGTCTTTGGTGAGGTTTACGCAATCACCGGCGATAAAAAATACCTGAAACTCGCTAAAGACTTTTCGCAGTTAGCTTTATTGGAGCCTTTAGCAGCCGATGAAGACATTTTAACCGGAATGCACGCCAATACGCAAATACCCAAATTCATCGGTTTTGAGCGCATCAGTCAATTGGAAGAAGCCAAAAAATACCATCTGGCAGCTTCTAATTTTTACGATAATGTAACTTCTAAACGTAGCTTGAGCATTGGAGGGAACAGTGTACGCGAGCATTTTAACCCCATTGATGATTTTTCTTCAGTAATGAGCAGTGAGCAGGGGCCAGAGAGTTGCAACACTTACAATATGCTTAAGCTGAGCAAGCTTTTATTTGAAGATACGGCCGATGAAAGCTATATGGAGTTTTACGAGCGTGCGTTGTACAATCACATTTTGTCTACTCAAAATCCGGAGGGTGGCTTTGTGTATTTCACTCCGATGCGTCCCGGTCATTACCGGGTGTACTCGCAGCCAGAAACCAGTTTTTGGTGCTGCGTAGGTTCGGGACTGGAGAATCATACCAAGTATAACGAACTTATTTACGCTAAGGCTGACGACAAGCTTTATGTAAACCTGTTTATTCCTTCTGAAGTAAAATGGGAGGAGAAACGGGCTTCTTTAAAGCAGGAAACCAATTTTCCGGAAGCCGATTTTACAGAAATGATTTGGCAAAGCCGAAAAAAAACTAAAGCAACCCTGATGTTGCGTTATCCGGAATGGGTTAAAGCCGGAGAATTAAAAGTTTATGTCAACGGAAAACTTCAGCAAATAGCGGCAACTCCGGGTTCATACATTCCGCTTGAGCGCAAATGGAAAGACGGCGACCGCGTGAAGATGGAATTACCGATGCACCTCAGTCTGGAGCAAATTCCTGACGAATCGGGTTATGTTTCGGTTAAATACGGTCCGCTGGTTTTAGCTGCGGTAACTGGAGACGAAGATCAGAAAGGATTATTTGCAGACGACAGTCGCGGCGGGCATATCGCTAACGGGCCATTTCTTCCTATAAACGAGGCGCCTACATTTGTTGCAAAGGCAGGAACTTCTATACTTGATCAGATTAAACCGGTCCCCGGTAAACCCCTGCGGTTTACGGCTTCGCAGCTGCTTTATCCAGATGCGTTTAAGGACTTGGTGCTTCAGCCTTTTTATAAAATTCACGAGAAGCGCTACACCATTTATTTTAAAACGGAAACCCCGGAAACTCTTGCAGAAATGCAACGCAAGCTTGAAGAGCGACAAAAAGCAGAAGCTTACCTGAGGTCTATCACGCTCGATTATGTGGCTCCCGGTGAGCAACAACCGGAATCTGATCACGGATTTGATTCTCAAAATTCCAATAGTGGGGTACACAAAAATCGCCATTGGCGGGACGCGACGGGTTGGTTTAGTTACGAGCTCAAAAATAAAGAGGCAGAGGCAAAAACCCTGCGTATCACCTACTACGGAAAAGACTCCGGACGCAATTTTAAAATCCTGATTAACGGAAGTGTTATTGCTACTCCAGAGTTAATAGGAACACAGGGAGATGTTTTTTACGATGTAGATTACCCGTTGCCGCAAGAACTGGTTGAGGAAAACGAAATTCTCAACGTTCGTTTTGAAGCACTGCCGGGCTCTGTAGCAGGCGGAATTTATGGCGTTCGTCTATTGAATGAAGAAGTAAACTAAAATAGTTAAAATTATTTTAAATGTATCTTTTACATTTTTACTATGAAAATAGTAGATTTGTCAGATAACAAGTGATTGTTTTATGAAAGAATATGTCATTGGCTTAGATTACGGTTCAGATTCTGTACGGGCTGTTTTAATAGATGCTGCTAACGGTCAGGAAATTGAAGCCGAGGTGAGCTATTACCAACGTTGGAAAAAAGGATTGTTTTGCAATCCTTCAGAAAATCGTTTTCGTCAACATCCTCTAGATCATTTAGAAGGTCTTGAAAATACTATCAAAGCGGTGGTTTCTCGCAGTGGAGTAGAAGCCGCAGCGGTTAAAGGCATTTGTATCGATACAACGGGATCGTCACCAATTCCGGTAAATGAAGCGGGAATTCCCTTATCATTAACAGCAGGTTTTGAAGAAAACCCCAATGCGATGATGGTGTTGTGGAAAGATCACACAGCTATTGATGAAGCAAACGAGATCAACGATCTCGCCCGAAGCTGGGGAGGTGAAGACTTTACAAAATACGAGGGTGGGATTTATTCGTCAGAATGGTTTTGGGCCAAAATTTTACACGTAGCCCGCGAAGATGAGGAAGTGAAACAAGCCGCATATTCCTGGATGGAGCATTGCGACTGGATGACTTATACCTTACTTGAAGGTGTTTATCTTGAAGATTTTAAACGTAGCCGTTGTGCTGCAGGTCACAAAGCAATGTGGCACGAGAGCTGGGGCGGTCTTCCTCCCGAAGAATTTCTTGGAAAATTAGACCCTTATTTGGCACAATTGCGTGACAGACTTTATACGGAAACTTATACTTCAGATGAAATTGCAGGTACTTTAAGTGCAGCCTGGGCTGAAAAATTAGGTTTAACTACAGACACGGTTATCGCTGTGGGTACTTTTGATGCACATGCCGGTGCTGTGGGAGCTAAAGTTGAAGAACATACTTTGGTGCGTGTTATGGGTACTTCTACCTGTGACATCAGCGTTTCAGCTCCTGAAGTTACCGCAAACAAAACCGTACGCGGTATTTGCGGGCAGGTTGAAGGTTCGGTAATACCCGGACTGGTAGGTCTTGAGGCCGGGCAATCTGCCTTTGGAGACTTACTCGCCTGGTTTAAAGATGTGTTGAGTTGGCCCGTGGATAACCTGGTATTGACTTCAGATATACTTTCCGCAGAGCAAAAAGAAGAACTAAAAGCAGAGATCGATTCAGATTTCATCAGAAAATTATCTGATGCTGCTGAAGCTATTCCACATAATGAGGCTATTCCCGTTGCTTTAGACTGGATTAACGGCAGAAGAACGCCTGATGCCAATCAGGAACTGGAAGCCGCTATTACCAACCTCAATATGGGAACCCGGGCACCACATATCTTTAAAGCTTTAGTAAATGCGATTTGCTTTGGCTCCAAAAAAATAATGGATCGTTTTGCCGACGAGGGTATTGAGATCAAAACCGTTGTAGGTATTGGTGGCGTTGCGCGTAAGTCTAAATTTATTATGCAATCGCTGGCTAACACACTTAATGTTCCTATTAAAGTTGCGGCTTCAGATCAGGCTCCTGCTTTGGGTGCTGCTGTTTATGCAGCTGTGGCCGCCGGTATATATCCCGATGTGATTACAGCAAGCCAGACTCTGGGAAGTGATTACGAAGCGGAATACCAGCCACAACCACAATATTTACAGAATTTTTCAGAACAGATGGAGCGTTACGAAGCATTGAGTGTCTTCGTTGAAAATTCAATCGTGAAATCAAAAAAGACATTAGAACATCATGTATAAATCCTTGAAAGAAGAATGTTACGAGGCAAATATGGAGCTAGACGCTTTAGGTCTGGTCATTTATACCTTTGGTAACGTGAGTGCAGTAGATCGTAAGAACGGAGTTTTCGCCATTAAACCAAGTGGAGTACCTTATGAAATCTTAAAGCCTGAAGATATTGTTATTGTAGATTTTGATAACGAAATCGTTGAAGGCAGCAAAAGACCTTCTTCAGATACAAAAACCCACGCCTATCTTTATAAGCATTGGGAAAATATAGGCGGTATTGCACATACGCACGCGACCTATTCGGTAGCCTGGGCTCAGGCGCAGATGGATATTCCGGTATTTGGAACCACACACGCAGATCATTTGACAGCAGATATACCCTGTGCTGAGCCAATGCACGACGATTTAATCGCAGGTAATTACGAGCACAATACAGGAATTCAGATTCTGGACTGTTTCAAAACAAAGGGGCTCGATTACACTGAAGTAAATATGGTACTTCTGGGTAACCACGGGCCATTTGCCTGGGGAGAAACGGCTGCAAAGGCGGTTTACAACAGTAAAGTTCTCGAAGAAATCGCGCGAATGGCGCAATTGACACTTCAGATAAATCCAAATGCACCAAGACTGAAGGATTCCCTGATAAAAAAACATTACGAGCGTAAGCACGGCAAAGATGCCTATTATGGGCAGGGCTGCTAATTTTTAATTTAACTTTTACATTTAATACTATGGGATTAATCACTTTTGCCGCATTTACACTACTGGTGGCGGTTATTTCGTACTTCGCTTCACGTACTACAGATGAGACCACCTCAGATGGCTACTTCTTAGGAGGCCGAAGTTTAACCGGACCGGTCATTGCAGGTTCATTGCTGTTGACCAATCTATCTACAGAACAAATTATCGGGGCTAACGGTATCGGCTTTAGCGAGGGTATTCTTATTGCAGCCTATGAAATCCTAGCAGCCGTTGCAATGGTTTTTACAGCTTTTGTACTGCTGCCTAAATACTTAAAAGGGGGTATTTCTACCATTCCACAGTTTTTAGAAAATCGCTACGGAAAACTCACGAAAACGATTGTGTCTATTCTTTTCCTGTTGGCATACGCAATTTCTATGCTTCCAACAGTTCTGTACTCCGGAGCTTTGGCAATTAATACGATGTTTGATTTGCCCGAACGTATGGGTATGTCTCCAGAATCTGCACTTTGGGTAACAGTTTGGGGTATTGGTCTTATTGGTTCAGTGTATGCAATTTTTGGTGGACTGAAAGCGGTAGCGGTTTCTGACTCAATAAACGCAATCGGACTTATTGTAGGTGGTTTATTGATTCCTGTCTTTGGATTAATGGCAGTAGGTGACGGCAGTATTATTGACGGTATGACCGTACTTAAAACAAACCTTCCTGAGAAATTTGAAATTCTGGGTGGTCCCAATTCTTCAGTGCCGTGGACGACTCTATTCACAGGTATGGTGATTGTAAACTTTTATTATTGGGGGACCAATCAGGCTATAATTCAACGTACGCTGGGAGCAAAAAATCTTGCTGAAGGTCAAAAGGGATTGTGTCTTGCGGCTTTTGTAAAAATCTTAGGTCCCATCATCGTGGTATTACCCGGTATTATTGCCTTTCAATATTTTAACGGAAACCTGGATAATGCTGATGAAGCGTACCCTATGCTTGTAAAAGCGGTTCTTCCTACTGCGTTTGTGGGATTCTTTGCTGCTGTATTATTTGGTGCGATTTTGAGTTCGTTTAACTCTGCGCTCAACTCGTCGGTGACGCTTTTTGGTCTGGATCTATACAAACAATATTTCAACAATAATGCTTCAGAAAAGCAAGTGGTACGTGCAGGAAAAACCTTTGGTATTTTACTTGCTGTCTTTTCGATGTTAATCGCTCCATTACTTTACGGTGTTGAAGGAGGCATCTTCAATTATCTGCAAGAGCTTAACGGTTCTTTCAGTGTGCCAATTCTTGCGATTATTCTGGTTGGGATTTATTCTAAACGTGTTTCAGGAAAGGCAGCCAATATCGCTATTGTATTTGCAGTAGTTTCCTATTTGGTAACGCTTTATATAATAAAACCCATTATTACCGGTAATGCGATTGCTGATGCAGAATTGGGTGGAGTTACAGATGCTTCTGAGCTTGCTCAAATTGCAAAAGAGGCCTTCCCAAGTTTCTTACATATAATGGGAATCATCTTTGTACTTGTAGTGGGAATCTTATTTGGTGTAAGTAAATTCTACCCGAGAGAGACCGATTATCTTCAGGAATATACCCGTCAGGTGGACATCACTCCTTGGAAACATATGAAACTAGCCGGAATCGCAATATGCGCAATGGTAGCTGCAGTTTATATCTATTTCTCATAAAGAAATTAAGCCTAATTAAATTTTTAAGAATACAATCCTTCTATGAATTACAATATTGATCAATACGAAGTCTGGTTTGTTACAGGAACACAGCATTTATATGGTGAAGAAACCCTAAAACAAGTTGCATCTCACTCTCAGGAAATTGCAAAAGGACTTAATGGTTCTCAAGATATCCCGATTAAAATCGTTTATAAAGATTTAGTAAAAACACCTAACGAGATTACAGACCTGTGTCTGGAAGCTAACGGTAATAAAAACTGTATCGGTTTAATCTTATGGATGCACACCTTTTCACCTGCAAAAATGTGGATTAAAGGTCTTAACCTGCTGACCAAGCCGGTTTGTCATTTGCACACTCAGTTTAATGCGGCGATTCCGTGGGATAAAATTGATATGGATTTTATGAATCTGAATCAATCTGCACATGGAGATCGTGAATTTGGTTTTATGATGTCGCGTATGCGTAAAAAGCGTAAAGTGGTTGTAGGCCACTGGCAGGAAGCTCGTGTACAGCAAAAGCTTGGTGTTTTTACCCGTGTAGCTTTGGGCTGGAATGAATTCCAGAATCTTAAAGTTGCCCGTATTGGCGACAATATGCGCGAAGTAGCAGTGACTGAAGGGGATAAGGTAGAAGCACAAATGCGTTTTGGTTTTACCATAAATGGTTTTGATTCTTCAGATATCGTTGCGAAAATCAATGAGATTAAGCAGGAAGATCTGGATGCACTTTTGAATACTTATGAAACCGAATACAATTTAGCCGATAAAATAAAAGAAGGTGGCGAGCAACGTCAATCCTTAGTTGATGCAGCCAAAATTGAATTGGGACTTCGAGCTTTCTTAGAAGAAGGTGGTTTTGGAGCGTTTACAGATACGTTTGAAAACTTAGGAGAACTGAAGCAATTACCCGGTATCGCAACGCAGCGCCTAATGGCAGATGGTTATGGTTTTGGCGGGGAAGGCGACTGGAAAACAGCAGCGATGGTGCGCGCTATGAAAGTGATGGCGATAGGTCTTGAAGGTGGAACTTCTTTTATGGAAGATTACACCTATCACTTTACACCAAAAGGTTCCTACGTTCTTGGATCACACATGCTTGAGATTTGTCCTTCTATTGCTGATGCAAAGCCCAGTTGTGAAGTACACCCACTTGGGATAGGTGGTAAGGAAGATCCTGCTCGTTTGGTATTTAATTCACCTGGAGGTCCTGCAATTAATGCTTCATTGGTTGATATGGGTAATCGTTTCAGACTTATTGTAAACGAAGTGGAAGCCATAAAACCGGAAGCTGATTTGCCTCATTTACCTGTGGCTCGTGTGCTTTGGGATTGTAAACCCAATCTCGATATTGCTGCTACCACCTGGATTTTAGCGGGAGGAGCCCACCATACGGTTTACAGTCAGGCGGTGACTACTGAATTTATGGAAGATTTTGCCGATATTGCAGGCATTGAACTTGTGGTGATAGACGATCAAACGCGGGTGCGTGATTTTAAAGACACGCTTAATGCCAATGAAGCTTATTATCATTTGTTTCAGCATAGAATGTAATTAACAACCTAGCATCTTAATGTTTATGAATGTAATTAAAAAATTAATGGTCGTTCCCGTCGTGTTGGGAATGGCTTTTACCGCGGTTAATTGTAAAAACGAAACTAAAAAAGACGAGACCGCTGTCGTGGAGGAAATGCCACAGGCATCAATTACCAAGTCCGATTTTGGAATGTTTCAGGACAGTATACCGGTTGAGAAATATGCTTTAGTCAACGCAAATGGAATGGAAGTAGATGTCATCACTTACGGTGGTATCATCACCAGTTTAAAAGCACCAAGCCAGGACAGTACGTTTCAGGATGTGGTTTTAGGCTTTGATAGCCTGGATCAGTACGTTGAAGGTTCACCGTATTTTGGAGCAATTATTGGTCGCTACGGAAACCGAATTGCTAAAGGAGAATTTAAGCTGGACGGAGAAACCTACAAGTTGCCAGCAAATGATGGCGAAAACAGTCTTCACGGTGGAACCGCCGGTTTTGACAAAGTGGTTTGGAATGCCGAAGAAGTAAAAGACGGCGATAACGTAGGTTTAAAACTTACCTATTTAAGTCCTGATGGCGATATGGGATACCCGGGTAATTTAGAAACTACCGTGACCTATACCTTACAGGCAGATAATACGTTGATGGTAAAGTATGAAGCTACTACCGATAAACCTACAGTGGTTAATTTGACACAGCATTCGTATTTCAATCTTTCCGGAGATTTTGACAAGACTATTTTAGATACCGAAATAATGATCAACGCAGATCAATACCTGCCTGTTGATGCCGGTTTAATCCCTACCGGAGAACTTAAATCTGTTGCAGGAACACCTTTTGATTTTAATAAGCCAAAGAAAATTGGTGCTGAAATCAATGAGGAAAATGATCAATTGAAAAAAGGATTAGGTTACGACCATTGCTGGATTTTAAATGGAACCGGTGGCGAAATGAAACTTGCAGCTACTGCTCTTGATCCTGAAAGCGGAAGGTTTATGGAAATTATGACAACCGAGCCTGCTATTCAGTTTTACACGGGTAACTTCTTGGATGGAACGCTCACTCAGAAGGGTGGTGAAGGCACCTACGCGTATCGTAGTGGTTTTTGTTTAGAAACTCAGCATTATCCAGATTCACCAAATCAGGCTGATTTTCCTTCAACGGTTCTTAAGCCCGGTGAAAAATATGAAACTACAACTTCCTTTAAGTTTTCTGTTAGGGAATAATTCGAGATTAGTGTTTAATCTAAAAAATCCCGTTGCCATTAGGTAACGGGATTTTTTGTTAGGAGCGTTTCTTGATATTTTTAGTACAGAGTTCTACGATCTCCACAATACGCTTTTGACGGGTCTCTTCACGTTTCGCCTGATTGAGCCAATAGAGGTAACTCTTTCGATAGCCTTTTGAAAAGCCGAGGTAGTTGGCATAAGCTTTAGGGTTTTTATCAAAAGCTTTTTTCAAATCACGAGGGATAATGCCTTTTTCAACATCATCCAGTAAATTCCAGGCGCCATTTTGTTTTGCGGTCTCTATCGCTTCCAGTCCGCTACTGTGCATTAGTCCGGCTTCAGCGAGTTGAGCGACATAGTCTTTATTGATTGCGCTCCAGCCGCTGTTAGGCTTACGCTTGCAGAAGTATTGCTTTCGTCTTTTATCGTCAATGGGGCGCACGGTGCTATCAATCCAACCGTAGCAAATCGCGACCTGCACCGCTTCTTCCCAGCGCATGCTTTCTTCTTCACAATCCACTTTATAAAAAATCAATTCAACGCCCGCACTGGTTGCGTGATTATCGTGTAACCACGCCCTCCATTCCTTTGTATTTTTAAAATAATGAAGAGGTCTTTTAGACATAGGCAGTTTATTTTAACTTTTCAGATTCGATATAGAAATTTCGGTCTATGGCAAATTCTTCAATAGGGGAATTTAAAGTTTCACTTTTCCAGGCTGCTGTTGGATAGATCCATTTTTCAGTCTCATTGAGTTGAACTTTTACCGGCATATCAAAGCCTTCCACAATATCCGCATAGCGGAATTTCAACGTATTTCCTTCGATCTTGTATTCGAGTTCGGGAATCATGGTTGTTCTTAAATACTGGTCCCAGAATTCGGTTAAATCAATCCCACTCTGGTCACTGATGTATTTTTCAACCTGTGCTGAAGTCACCGTTTTATGATAAAATTCCTGATTCAATCCACGTAAAATTTGGCGCCACTTTTCATCATCTTCAATAAGCTGGCGTAGGGTGTGCAGGACATTAGCACCTTTATAATACATATCGCCGCTACCTTCACGATCTACCCCGTAAGTCCCTATAATTGGGCGGTCATTGCGGATGGCGTTGCGTGTGCCAATCACATAGTCTGCTGCAGCCTGTTTCCCAAAATGATAATCCAGATACAGATTTTCTGAATAGGCTGTAAAACCTTCGTGTACCCACATGTCAGCAACATCTTTATTGGTGATGTTATTTGCAAACCACTCGTGACCGCTTTCGTGAATGATGATAAAATCAAACTTTAGACCCCAACCGGTTCCTGAAAGATCACGGCCCAAATAGCCATTCTCATAACGATTGCCGTAGGTTACATTGCTTTGGTGTTCCATACCTAAATAGGGGACTTCTACCAGTTTATAACCGTCCTCATAAAATGGGTAAGGGCCAAACCAATGTTCAAAGGCTTCTAGCATCATAGGTACCTGCTTGAACTGGTTTTTAGCTTTCCCCAAATTCTCTTTCAACACATAAAAGTTTAAATCAAGTGGTCCCTTTTCGCCCTCATAAGTATCTGAAAAGTGCGCATAATCAGCAATGTCTGCACTCACTCCATAACTGTTAATAGGGTTTTTTACTGCCCAGTGATAGGTTGAAGTAGTTGCAGTTTGAGAACTATCTACAAGTCTCCCATTACCAACTGCCATAAGACCTTTGGGTACGGTGATACTGAGATCAAGGCTATCTACCTCATCGTAGGGAATGTCTTTATTTGGCCACCATATTGAAGATCCTATTCCCTGATTTGCATTAGCTGCAAACGCATTACCGGAAGCATCTTTTTGCCAGGTCCAGCCGCCATCCCAGGGTAGGCGTGCACCCACTACCGGTTTACCTTCAAAAACGAGTTCAATAGTATTTACTGCACCTTTTTCTTGCTTTTGGTCAAGATTTATAAAATGCGCTAGTCCGTTTTTTTCAATTGCTAAATCCTTCCCATTTTGAATAGCTTTAACTAATTGCATGGGTTCCTGTAGGTCAATCTGCATAACTTGATAAGGTTTTAAAACCGTATAGGTAACCGTATTTTTTCCGGAAATAAATTCCTGATCGGGATCAATGTCAACCTTTAAATCGTAATGATTCAAGTCCCACCAGGCTCGCTCTGGCGTAATACTTCCTTTTAGGGTATCTTGTTGGGTAAAATTTTGTTGCAGCGACTGTGCTTCGGCACAACTGCAAAATAAAAGACCACAGATGGCGCTTGTTGTTAAAAGCTTAGTTGAAAATGCGTTTATCGAGCGGAAAGCTGCTTTTTGATTGAATTTTAATGTCTTTAGCATCGGGATGATTGAGATTGATTAAATAATTAAAGTCGCCCAGAACAACTGCTGAAGGTACTTTTAAGATTGCAAATTTAGCATCAGTTACAAACTGATCACCAAATTCCTTAGTATTTAAATTATAGGGAAAATCGTTCCAAAATTCTGGAAGGGCGTTATTTTTTAGTGTTTTTATTTTTAGCGTATCGGGAATGAAGATTTCAAGCATCATAAAATCGGAAGGCAATGCAGCAATACTTAGATGAACAGCCACTTCGGCAAGTGCCAACGCCCGACTTTGAGCAGTATACACAAGTTCTACACCTTTACTGTTCCAACGAGCTCCACGCAGTGCAGCACCTTTCCCCGATAGGGAATCAGCATATTTTTTTCTAGATAGCCGGTAAACAAGCATTAAGCGAAAATACCCTGGTCAATATGATGCAACTCGTTTAACACGATGTTTTTACCAAATGAATTACTTAAAAGATCTATGGGCTTGAAGCTACCCAAAGCAAAGCTGGGTGTATTGAGCCAGTCGTAAAATTGCTTACGTGAATCAAAGACCTGAGCACCAAGCTGTGTTACCTCTGCGAGTTCAAAAATTTTCTCGGCGTGAGCCGGTTTAAAAATATGATCACCTGAAGCTTTAAAACGATCTAATGAACGCCTTGAAATATTTAAAAAATTTGCCCATTCATCATCGTCAAAAGGAGATTCTTCTTTGATAAGCTTAAAAATACGATAGGGAATGCCACTATTAATGGCATGTACCACGCGCATAGGACTATCTAAAAAAGTATCATAAGCGACAGCGGGCTCATTTACCTGCCCTGTATTTTCTGAAAGACCGGAGTAATACTGTTGTATCTCCTGATCTAGTTTTTTATATACATCATTCATAATTGACAAATTTCAGTAAAATTAAGACATTTGTCTAATATAAGCAATTTTTAGCGCATAATTCCATTTGGGAAAACAACCGGACTTTCATGACCATTTGCTCCCACAGCTGAAACTCCAAAGAAAAAATTGTCTATCACAATACCTTTGAGCATCGTTTCGGTAACATCACCTACATAACGGCTGTGATCCCAAGTGGGAGAGGTGGTGTCCCGCCAGTAAATTTTGTATCCGACAGCTCCGTCTACTTTGCTCCATTCTAGTTTTACATCAGCTTCCACAATACCACCTATTTTTACCGTTTCTGGTGCCGGTGGTGCCCAGGCAAGACCCGCCAGATTAATCGCATTTACAGCGGTGAGTTTTGCAGCATAGGGGAAGTTTACGTGCTCAACGGTATCTCCGTAATCAATACCATCCTCGGTACGTATATCTTGATGCTGCTGGGTATAGTTTTCGTGAGCCTCCATGATTCGAATTCCGGCGAAGCCAAGGTCATTAAAAGGACGATGATGCCCGCCACGACCAAAACGATCCAGGCGATAAATCATCATGGGGTTCATCTCGGGCATATATTTTTTGACATTACCATAAACATAACGCGCCAATTGGCGAGAGATACCATCAACTTCGCCACCATAAAATCGACGTGCATTGCGTTCTCTTTCACTTTCTTCTTTTGCTGTTATAGGCTCAGAAAAAATTCTAAAATCCCGATTGCTGATTACGCCATCTACACCTTTTATGTTTCCGATCATATCATTATTGAGAATACCGATGATATCCCAATCTTGTTTTACCGCATATTCAGCCAGTCCCTTCCCTCCAAAGAGGCCTTGTTCTTCACCGCTCAGTCCTACGTAAATAATGCTATTTTCAAATTTATATTTGGAAAGAACCCGTGCAGCTTCCATCGTACCGGCCATTCCGCTGGCATTGTCGTTAGCGCCTGGAGCATCGGTTTCAAAATCCATGGTATTGCTGGCTCTGGAGTCAATGTCCCCGCTCATAATGATATAGCGGTTGGGATATTTGGTCCCTTTTTGAATCGCAACAACATTTACCACATAAGCTTCTTTAGGAATACGGCTTCCCATATCTGGTGTTACCAGATCCTTTTGATAAAAAACATCCAGACAATCCCCACAGTTTTGTGAAGTTTTATCAAACTCCGCCTTTATAAAGCGCCGTGCAGCACCAATGCCGCGCGTATCACTTAGTGTATCGCTAAAGGTGTTACGCGTACCAAAACCGGCAAGAGCCCGTACATCTTTTTCAATGCGATCTGCAGATACGGCATCAATAATACCATAGATGCGCAAATCGGTTTCAGCAGGTACATTGTTTTGAGCTTGAAAGCTCTGAATACCAAGCGCAATAAGCAATAGGGGGAAAATCTTTTTCATATATTTTTAGGTGAATTTAAAGAAAATTGAAAATTAGTTGTTTGCAAAACGTTTGAGTAAATCTCGTACGCGATCGGTATCGTCTACATAGAATCGTGCAGCTGTTTTTTGTAGCCCCACTTTAACGCTGTAGGTATCTTCCGGTAAATCCTGAAACATATATTCATCGGTCCAGTCGTCTCCAATGGCAAATTTAAAGTCGTAGTTTTTATCGAAAATGTGCTTGGTTGCTGCCTTACCTTTATGAATGGTACTGTCTTTAATTTCCAGCACTTTATTACCGTCTAAGACGCCCAATTCGTTATTGGCCGAAAGTTCTTTTAAAACCGTAGACAATTCACTGGCGCGTTTTTCACCTAAATCGGGGTCTGCATTGCGATAATGCCAGGCCAGAGAGTAATTTTTTTCTTCTATAAAAGTACCGGCGGTGCGATCTACAAATTTCTCCAGAATGGGTTTTACAGTTTCCATCCAATCATTTTTAAGAGCTTCGGTTACTGCCCATTCACCGCCAATAGGGCGTTTCCAAACACCGTGCTCGGCAATAAGCGTGATAGGTACATCCTGCCACCATTCGCCTAAAGTATGCCGATCTCGACCGCTGATGATTACTACTTCGGTATTTTCCTGACTTTCTATTTTACGAACCAGTTCAATAAGTTCATCATCCGGACTCGCATCATCGGGGTTATTTACAAAAGCTCTTAAGGTTCCATCATAATCCAGGAATAGAATCCGCTTTTCAGCTTTTTTGTAGTCTTCAAACATTTTATCTTCCCGATCTTTTTGCAAGTGTTCAGCTTCTACAATATCTGATTTGTGTGTGGTTTCGTAGAGTGCGTGCATAAAATCTTCGGCCCATTTTTCTACATTGTAACGCTTCAATCTTTTTTGCAGGAATTTATTGCGCTTAACCTGTTCAGCTTCGGGCATTTCGATTGCTTGTTTTAAAGCATCGGCAATTTCTTCAAAATTATTTGGGTTTATAATCACGGCTTCGCTCATTTCCTGTGCGGCACCAGCCATTTCGCTCAAGATTAAGACACCGGTACCGTGTGATCGTGTTGCAACGTATTCTTTGGCAACCAGATTCATCCCGTCACGAATTGGGGTAAGTAAAGCCACCTCACATGTCGTGTAAAGATCTATTAGATTTTCAAAGGGCATCGAGCGGTAAAAATACCAAATCGGCGTCCAGCTTACGGTAGCAAACTTACCATTTATGCGACCTACGAGCTCATCTACTTCTTTCTTTAAAAGCTGATATTGAGGCACGTTTGAACGTGAAGGAACCGCCAGCATCACCAGACGAACTTTTTCTTTGAACTGTGGATATTTCTCTAAAAAATATTCGTACGCCCGGATGCGGTTTGCGATTCCTTTACTATAGTCCAAGCGGTCTATAGATAAAATCATTTTTGCATCTGGGGTAGAATCGATGTGCATGTCGAGACGACGTTGCAATTCAGACTGGTTTTTTGCCGAGTCGTGCTTTGCTGCTGCATCAGAAAACTTTTTGTAGTCAATCCCCATAGGAAAGGAGTTAACGGTGACCATTCGGTCTTTTAAGGTAATCTCGTTAAAACTGACTTCGTGTCTTAGAATCCGGGAAACCGAACTTAAAAAGTGACGTTGATAATCATATGTATGAAAACCTATAAGATCTGAACCGAGTAAACCTTTTAAAATTTCTTCCCTCCACGGAAGGATTCTAAATACTTCATAGGATGGGAAAGGGATATGCAGAAAAAATCCAATCTGTACATCGGGACGCTCTTTTTTGATTAATGCGGGTAACAGCATAAGCTGGTAATCGTGTACCCAGACGGTATCGCCTTCTTCAATATTATCAAGCACCACTTCGGCATATTTCTCATTTACTCTTTTATAGCTCTGCCAGCTCTCTTTTTCAAATTCGGCATACTCAATAAAATAATGAAATAGCGGCCAGATGGTACGGTTGGAGAAGCCGTAGTAGAAGCCATCAATATCATCCTGATTTAAAGAAACCGGGACACACTGTTCTTTAATTGTTGCTTCTACCACATCGTCAACAAGATCTGCGGGAATTTCTTCCTCGGTTAGTCCGGTCCAGCCAATCCACACACCGTTGCCATCTCGGTGCACCGATTTCATCCCGGTAGCAAGCCCACCAACACTGGGTGTGGCTTCTATTTTTTGGTTTTCGATTTTTAACTGGAGTGGAAGTCTGTTAGATATTATGATCGTTTTGCTCATAAAAAGAGTTAATGGCGGGTTAGATTTTTCGTTAATGCTTAAATTTCGGAAAAACTAAGCGGTTACGCCACCCGTTTAATAGAACTTTAGAATTTCAAACGTTATATGAATAATTTAAACTACGGTATTATAGGGAATTGCAGAAGTGCAGCTCTAATTTCAGATAAAGGTTCAATAGATTGGTGTTGTTTGCCCAAATTTGACGCCCCTTCGGTTTTCGCAAAATTACTGGACACTAAAAAAGGAGGCTCTTTGGCTTTTGAGGTTGATGAAGACTATACGATCACCCAAAAGTATATGTGGCAAACTAATATTTTGCGCACTATGTTTGATGATGGCAGCAATGCCTTTGAAGTGTTTGATTTTATGCCACGCTACGAGAAGCGGGGCGGCAAGTTTTATGCACCGCCAGATGTCATCCGTTTTATAAGGCTGGTTAAAGGGAAACCGGTATTTAAAATTATTTACGATCCCAAGCTTGAATATGCCGGCTGTGAAACAATCACGGAGGATAAGGGCGGTTATCTCGAGAGTTTTACGGAAGAGGGCAAGTACGATTCGGTTTATTTATACAGCAATATTGAGAATCAAAAAATCCTGAATCAGCAGTCTGTTGAGATGACCGATAATGTGTATTTGCTGTTATCCTATCATGAAAAACTGGTACCTCAAAGCCTGGATCGCGCCTATCTTAAATTTCAGCGCACCAAGGTCTACTGGATGAATTGGAGTGATGCGACTACTAAATATCCCAATTATCAAAACGAAATTATGCGCAGTGCTTTAGTATTAAAAGCACTTACCTACGAGAAGTCTGGAGCTGTATTGGCTGCTGCGACAACTTCGTTGCCGGAATCTATTGGTGAAGAGCGTAATTGGGACTATCGTTTTTGTTGGGTTCGGGATGCTTCGATGGTAATACGCGTAATTTCCGGTTTGGGGCATACGAAGTCTGCACGCAAATTTTTACAATTCATCATTGACACCATTCCTGATAAGGACGAAAAAATACAGATTATGTATGGGATTAATGGTGAAAAAACCCTGACCGAGCATACACTTGATCATCTGGAGGGTTATGAAGGGTCAAAACCCGTGCGTATTGGCAATGCGGCATATACCCAACGGCAAAATGATATTTATGGCATTTTGATGGAAGTGATTTACCATCAGTTTGTGAAATTTGAAACCAGTCTCGAAAACAGTGAAGCCTTGTGGACCATTGTGCGAGGTATCGTCAAGATTGTAGAACAACATTGGCAAGAACCTGATAAAGGTATCTGGGAACTACGTACCGAAGACAAGCACTTTACATTTTCAAAATTGCTGTGTTGGGTAGCTGTAGACCGAGCGATTAAGATTGCTGACGTTATCTCCAATACGCGTGACACGGAACATTGGAAAGAATTGCGTCAGGAGATTTTTGAAGACATTTGCGCAAATGCCTGGAATGAGGAAGTACAGGCCTACACTCAGGCATATGGCTCTAAAGATTTAGATGCTTCAACCTTATTGATGGAGCAATATGGTTTTCTCGATGCTACAGACCATCGCTATGTATCTACCGTACAGGCTACGGAACGCGAGTTGTGCCATGATGGACTGATGTATCGCTATAAAAATGAAGATGATTTTGGCGAGCCCAGCAGCTCATTTACCATTTGTACCTTTTGGTTGATTGATAGCTTATATAAAATAGGGGAGTGCGATAAAGCCAAAGCGTATTTTGATCAACTGCTTTCCTATAGTAACCACCTGGGATTATTCAGTGAAGATATTGATTTTAAGACCAAGCGTTTGCTGGGTAATTTTCCGCAGGCTTACTCACACCTTGCGCTCATTAAAACTGCAGAGAATTTTTCAAAGACGACTAAACTTGAAGAACCCTTCAAATCGATTTTCTATTAAACTAAAAGGGCGATCTTTAAAGACCGCCCTTTTTAATTAGTATCTGGCGTCAATGATACGCTTCATACTCATATCCTCGTAATTCCGTTTTACAAAGTCAAGAGCGGTTTTTACAATTTGCCCCATAGACTTTGCTCTTTTAAACTTCATATCGTGTGTATATTCATAGAGTTGTTTTTTGAGGGATTTCAGATTTTCTTCAGTTGAAATGGTATCGTTTGTCATGCATTTAAGCAGCCGGCGCAACCGGTTTTTTGAAGTGATAATCCGTTTCGCAAGTACGGCGCGTTCTTCTTCGCGATATTGCTCTATGGAATTGTCCCTTAATCTATTAGAGACTAGCTCTACCATTTTAAAGTTCTCTTTGAAAATGTGAGGCTTGTACACCTTATAATTGCCTTCATAAGCTTGCTGGTCAAAGTCTATTGCGCGTATTTTATATTTAATATGGTCAAAATCGTGTGTGGGGATTACCACATAATTATAAGATCGCATATCGCCCAAAAGTAAAATCATGCAGCGTTCATTAAACTTTACAAATTCTTTAGCTAGCTGAGCTTTGCCCACATCATCGCAATGCGGAAGGTATTCAGAAATAAATACATCTCCGGGTATACCGTGTATATGCTCTTCAATAAGCGTGTCTTTGTAGACCAAAAAATTGATTCGATTGGGAGATAGAATGTGCTCGAGATCAAGCCCGTAAATACGGCTTGCATCTGCTTTTTTTACGTAGAAATAGGTATAATTATCATTAAAAATATTGTTGATTTTTATGCGGAAGGGTTTCGAATTTCCAAATGTACAATAGTCGATAGATGCGACTTTAAGGAAAGGCAAAATATTTTCGCTTCCGTCAGAATGCAGAATGGCGTAAACCCGCTTGAGGCTTTCTTCTATCTCATCACGCTCGTGTTCCGGATAATATACACTAATCCATAAAGTGTCGTTATCGTTTTTATCGTAGATATTAATTCCGCCCGAAAAGCGTAATAAATCATCATAGAATACCGGGATTTTTATTTCCCGGTTGTATTTGGTTAAGTACTCCTTCAGCCTTTCATTAATAGGGTATGAAGGTTTTTTCTTAGACATTAATTTTTCTTCCATCGCAGTGGGGTTTCGCATAAAGGTAAGAAGCTTTTGTAACAAAACCAGCGGCTCACCGTCTTGTTGATGTACGTTAATTCTAAAAATACACTTTTGGAGACAATTCTTACTTTAAATAATCTTACAAAACATTACGGCAGGGTAAAGGCGGTAAGCGATCTCAGCTTTACCATCGAAAAAGGTAATGTCTACGGCATTCTGGGACCTAACGGTAGTGGAAAATCAACCACGCTTGGTATGGTACTTAATGTGGTCAACGCTACTTCAGGTAGTTATTCCTGGTTTGACGGTAGTGACAGTACGCATAACGCTTTAAAGAAAGTTGGTGCAATCATTGAGCGGCCTAATTTTTACCCGTATATGACGGCTGCGCAAAATCTTAAACTGGTTTGTACCATCAAGGGAATAGATCCTTCTAAAATTGATGAAAAGTTAGAAACCGTACACCTTCTTGATCGTAAAGACAGTAAGTTTAGCACTTTCTCTCTCGGGATGAAGCAGCGTTTGGCCATTGCTTCAGCTTTGCTCAACGATCCCGAAATTTTAATTCTTGACGAGCCTACAAACGGACTTGATCCTCAGGGGATTCATCAAATACGCGAAATTATCAAGAAAATCGCGTCAGGAGGAACAACCATTCTTTTAGCTTCGCACTTGCTGGATGAGGTTGAAAAGGTTTGTTCACATGTCGTGATTATACGTAAAGGAGTCAAGCTGTATGCCGGTCCGGTAGATGAACTCAATGCCAGTCATGGTTTCTTTGAATTGCGCTGCGAAAAGCATCAGGATCTTCTTCAGGCTCTGGAATCGCATCCTGATTTTGCCTCTTTAAAGGAGGAAAACGGTTTGATAACTGCTTTCCTGCAAAATCCGCTTTCAGCACAAGAACTTAACCGTTATCTCTTTGATCAGGGAATTGTCCTGTCGCATCTGGTTATGCGTAAGCAAAGTCTTGAAGAGCAATTTTTACAACTTACTTCCCAATTAAACTAAGCCTTTTATGTTACGACTATTAACTATAGAATTTTACAAACTCAAACACAGCCGTTCTTCAAAGGTTTTAAGTATTGCCTATTTTGTTATACTCTCTTTTATTGCGCTTATCGCTTCAATTGAATTTAATATAGGGGACATCCAGATACGTATTGCAGATCAGGGAATTTTTAATTTTCCATTTATCTGGCATTTTAATACCTGGGTTGCAGCTACCTTAAAGTTTTTTCTGGCGATTGTGATTGTCTCGATGATTTCAAATGAATACAGCAACCGCACTTTAAAGCAAAATCTTATTGACGGACTTAGCAAAAAGGAATTCATCCTTTCTAAGTTTTATACTGTGGTAGCTTTCTCTCTACTTTCTACAGTATTCATTCTGATTATGACGCTGATTTTGGGTTATTCTTTTTCAGATTATACCGAGTTTAGCATCGTTACGCGCGAAATGGAATTTTTATTTGCCTATTTCCTGAAACTGGTAGGTTTTTTCTCGTTCTGTTTGTTTCTGGGAGTTTTGGTTAAGCGATCGGCTTTTGCATTAGGCTTTCTATTCGTTTGGTGGATATTTGAAAATATTACCTATGGTATTTTACGCTGGAAAGTTTCTGAAAATCTTGCTGATAGTGTGGTGCAATTCTTTCCGCTTGAGTCTATGAAAAACCTGATTAATTTACCCTTTCAGCGTTTAAGTTTTATAGAGACCGCAGCAAATCAGTTACAAGCAGATATATCCATAGATTATGCGGTGCATTGGTATGAAGTTGTTATCGTTTCGGTTTGGATTTTCATATTTATATACACTTCGTATGCTCTATTAAAGAAGCGGGATTTGTAAAGCTGATTTTGTCTGAAATATTTAAGCTTTCGTCTAGAGGCTTTTAAGTTTTGATACTTAAAACGTACCTTAACCGAAAATTGCAAATTTTGAAATTGAGAAAGCTGCCTAATTGGTTTAATGTATTTTGTGCCTGTATGCTCTGTTCTTACGGAAGCATATTTTCTCAGGGTCAGGCCAATAACTGGTATTTTGGTTATGGCGCCGGTTTGAACTTTAGCACAGGAAATCCCCAAGCTCTTACAGATGGTAGTCTTTACACATTAGAAGGTTGTGCCAGCATCTCAAATGAAAATGGAAGTTTGCTGTTCTATACAGACGGCATTACTGTTTATAGGGCAGACCATAGTATTATGGAAAATGGGAATGGCCTTTTAGGGAATCCTTCAAGTACTCAATCTGCCCTAATAATTCCACAGCCTGATACTCCTGGGATTTACTATATTTTTACAGTTGATACATCAACTTCAGCAAATGATACCAATGATGGTATTAACTATAGTATAGTTGATTTTACGGTAAATGAGGAAGGTGTTGTCAGGAATAAGAATACGCGTCTCTTAAATTTTGCAGCTGAAAAGCTGAGCGCAGTTATTAAGAGTTGTACTGATACTAGTGTCTGGCTGGTTACATTATCGTCGGATTCGGGTAACGCAGGTTTTATAAATACTCTATATGCCTTTCAATTAACTTCGACCGGTCTTAATCCCGTGCCCCAGAAATCTAGCGCAGGTTTTGATGTTGACGACCCTCGAGGTAACCTGAAATTTTCTCCTGATGGTACCAAGCTTGCTATCGCAAATGTAGCAGGTGGATTATACCTCGCAGATTTCAATTCCAGAATAGGGAGGATTTCGAATTCTCGACGTCTTTTTATTTTTGGCAACAATACGGCTCCCTATGGAGTTGAATTTTCACCAAATAATCGATTTCTTTATTGTAGTAGTTCCAATAATGCTGAAGCACAATTACCGGCTGGAAACCATTTTTCCTCTTTAGTGCAATTTGATACAGAGTCAACAGATATTTCCAATACTCAAGTTCTATTAGACCAAAAAGGTTATTACAGAGGAAGTCTTCAGCTTGCTCCAAATGGCAAAATATATAGAGCCTTAAGCCTCGCGTATCAGGAAGGCCTTCCCTATTTGGGTGTAATTGATGCACCAAACGAATTGGGAGTAGCTGCAGATTACCGTGATAGAGCTGTTTTCCTAGAAACAGGTTTAAGCTTTCAGGGATTACCACCATTTAATCAATCGTTGTTCAATGAACTTGATATAATACAAAATGACGAAAGTTCTAGACAGCTAGCTTTATGCGATGGAGAAACTTATACTCTGCAATATGAATCCGTTGCGGGAGCGAATTATTCCTGGTATCGTAACGATACCCAGTTGCAAAATAAAAATGATTATTATTTAACAATACGTCAACCAGCAGGAGTAACTTTACCATATACAGAAACTTATAAGTTTGTATTAGACTTAAATGATGGAAGCTGTGAAAAGGTTGGTATAGCTGAAGTTACTTATTATCCCTATCAACGTTCGGTGCCCGACGTCAGGCTTATACAGTGCGAGGATTCTGAAACGGCAGATGGATTTAGTATTTTTAATTTAAATCAGGCCAACGACCAACTTACGGATGGTCTTGAACAATTTGATGTGACCTATCATTATACGCAGAATGATGCAATCAATGATCGCAATGCCATTGATCCTATTGGTTATCAAAATACATCAATTAATGAAGTATTATGGGCTCGTATTTCTAGTCCTGCCGGATGTGCAACGGTAAATTCACTTACTCTGGAAGTTAGTTCGACTCAGGCTTCCAGTGCTTCAATTGAACAGTGTGATTTAGTAGATACCGGCTTTGCCGAGTTTGATTTAAGTCTTGCTGATGATCAGGTACTTGGAGCAAGTAGCGGCACTTTAGATGTTAACTATTATTTCTCAGAACGAGGTGCACTTCTTGAAGATGAAGATGAATTACTTCCTGTTATATATTCAAATGAGAAAGCTTACGAGCAGGAAATTTTTGCTCGTGTAGAGAATAATAACGCCTGTTTTGCAATTAGTTCAGTTAATCTTCGCGTATTGGCAAGACCTGAATTTAGCCTTTCTCAAAATCAATATTACTGTGCCTCAAATTTTCCGGGATTACAGACTTTTAGTCCGGACTTTTCCAATTTAGATAAAACCCAAAACTACAGTTACGAGTGGATGCCGGAAGGGCAGACCACACCCGAGTTGTCTACTAATCTTACCGGCGAGCACACGCTGCGTGTGACCAATCTTGCCACAGGTTGTTTTCGCGAAGAAAGCTTTGTGATTGAAGAAAAAGAGCTGGCAACAATTGATAATATTGAGGTCACAGATGCCACTGAAAATAATACTGCCATTATCTCTTTCTCCGGAAATGGGGAGTACGAGCTCACGCTTGATGATCCGCTTGGGCCTTATCAGGAGGATGGTACTTTTGAAGGTTTGCAACCGGGTTTTCATACGGTTTATATTCGATCAAAAGAAGGCTGCGGTATTGTAGAACAGGAATTCAGCATCATTGGTTTCCCAAAGTTTTTTACTCCAAATGGCGATGGGTATAATGACTATTGGAATGTAAAGGGCATTAGCGATCTCGTTCAGCCGGGAACTTTGGTTCTTGTTTTTAATCGCTATGGTAAACTGATTAAAGAATTAGACCCTACATCTTCTGGTTGGGATGGTACGTTTGTTGGTCAAAACCTTCCAGCAGATGACTACTGGTTTAGAATTCTACTTGAGGATGGCCGGGAATTCAAATCGCATTTTACGCTCAAGCGATAATGTCCATTTTATCTTTTAGTATTTCTTTTCGGCTTTAAAAAGCTAAAGTCCGTAATTTTAAACAGCTTAAAACCGTTTGTTTTTTCGGTTTTGATGTAAGGTTTTCGTCCTGCGGCTTACTAATTTTTAAAATTCAGCATCTTGAAATTCAATATACAATCCGAATTTAAACCTACCGGCGATCAGCCTTCTGCCATTAAACAATTGGTACAGGGCATTGATTCCGGCGAACGTTATCAAACCCTTTTAGGAGTCACCGGTAGTGGTAAAACCTTTACCGTAGCCAATGTCTTGCAGGAAGTGCAAAAACCTACCTTGGTTCTTGCACATAATAAAACCCTTGCCGCACAGTTGTACAGTGAGTTCAAAGCTTTTTTTCCGGATAATGCAGTAGAGTATTTTGTTTCCTACTACGATTATTATCAACCGGAAGCCTATATCCCAACATCCGGGACTTATATAGAAAAAGATCTTTCCATAAATGAGGAGATCGAAAAATTACGTTTGAGCACCACTTCTTCGTTGTTATCTGGTCGTCGTGATATTATTGTCGTGGCCTCGGTGTCGTGTTTATATGGTATCGGTAACCCGGTGGAGTTTCAGAAGAATGTGATTTCGATCGAAAAAGATATGGTCATTTCCCGCACGATGTTGCTCAAGCGCCTCGTACAAAGTCTCTACAGCCGAACCACCGGTGAATTCAATCGCGGAAATTTCCGCATAAAAGGAGATACGGTTGATATTTTTCCCGGGTATGACGATCACGCTTTTCGGGTGCATTTTTTTGGTGATGAGATTGAAGATATTGAAGCTTTTGATGTCACTACTAATGAGATATTGGAAAAATATGACCGCCTGAATATCTATCCGGCCAATATGTTTGTAACGAGTCCAGACAGGTTGCAGAATGCGATTGATCAAATAGGCTTTGATATGGTAAAACAGGTTGAATATTTCAAAGAGATAGGAAAACATCTGGAGGCCAAAAGATTGGAGGAGCGCACCAATTTTGATCTCGAAATGATTCGCGAACTGGGTTATTGTAGCGGGATTGAGAATTACTCACGCTATCTGGACGGAAGGGAGCCCGGTACGCGGCCGTTCTGTCTTTTAGATTATTTTCCGGATGATTATTTGATGGTTGTGGACGAAAGTCACGTGACGGTTTCACAGGTAAGCGCAATGTATGGCGGAGACCGAAGTCGTAAGGAAAATCTTGTGGAATACGGATTTAGACTTCCTGCGGCGATGGATAACCGTCCGTTGAAGTTTGAAGAATTTGAAGCTTTGCAAAATCAGGTGATTTACGTGAGTGCAACTCCGGCAGATTATGAATTGCAAAAGTCTGAAGGTACGTATGTAGAGCAAATCATAAGACCTACCGGCCTGCTGGATCCCATTGTTGAGGTACGACCCAGCTTGAATCAGATTGATGATTTGATTGAAGAAATTCAAAAGCGAGTTGATAAAGACGAGCGCACACTGGTTACGACCCTTACCAAACGTATGGCCGAAGAACTGACTAAATACCTCACGCGAGTAGATATCAGAACGCGATACATTCACTCAGATGTAGATACACTTGAGCGAGTAGAGATTATGTCTGACCTGCGTAAAGGTATCTTTGATGTGCTGGTAGGCGTGAACCTTTTACGAGAAGGTCTGGATTTACCTGAAGTTTCACTGGTAGCCATTTTAGATGCCGATAAAGAAGGCTTCTTAAGAAGTAACCGTTCACTGACGCAGACAATTGGTCGCGCTGCTCGGAATATAAACGGTCTTGCAATTATGTATGCAGATAAAATTACCCGAAGCATGCAGGAAACTATTGATGATAGCGAATACAGAAGGCAAAAACAAATTGCTTACAACGAGAAGCACGGTTTAAAACCGATTGCCATCAAGAAGTCCCTTGAAAGTGCGCTTGCTAAGAAAGAGAAATTTAAGTTTGAAGCAGAAGAACTTACCAATATGGCCGCTGAACCTGACACAGCCTATATGAGCAAACCTAAACTTGAAAAACTCATTCGCGACACCCGTAAACAAATGGAAACTGCAGCAAAAGAACTTGATTTTATGGAAGCTGCCAAACTACGTGACCGTATTAAGACCTATCAGGAACAGGTAAAGGAATTAGCTTAATTCAAAAATGAAACCTCACCGGTCTCCAATACCTGTGAGGTCTTATCAATTATTCATATTTAGCCAAAAACTGAATCACTGCGTCCCGATAACTGCGACTAATGGGTAGAGTTTCACCTTCAATTTCAATATGCTCGGACGTGTAGGCTTTGATGGCCGAGGCGGCGACAATAAAAGAGCGGTGAATACGTAAAAACTGATCGGGAGGTAATTTGGATTCAAAATTAGAGATGGTCTCACGGGTGACGTGTGTTTCCGTTTGGGTGTGAATTTTAATATAATCGCTTAGACTTTCCACATAAATGAGATCTTCAAAATCAATTTTGATCATTTTACGATCAGCACGAACAAATACAAACGGATTTGGAGCTTTATCAAGTTCCACAGTCTTTTCGGCAGTTTGTTTTTCTGCCTGCTTGCCGGTGCATTTATAAACTGCTTGCAGCAAGCGGTCAAACGATATGGGTTTGAGCAGGTAATCTACAGCCTGCAATTCAAAACCTTCTACCGCATACTCCCGGTGTGCGGTCGTAAAAATGACTTGAAGCTCTTTTTGAACCAGTTTTGCAAAAGAGAGGCCGGTTACTTCGGGCATATTAATGTCGAGAAAAACGATATCTGCGGGATTGTTTTTTAAAAACGAAAGTGCGTCAATGGCATTTTTAAATTCCCCCTGTATTTCTACTTCGGGAATACGTTGCAAATGGGTTCTCAGGATCTCACGTGCAGCCGGTTCGTCGTCAACGATTAATGCCAGAAGTTTGTTAGTCATTTAACCTGATTTTTAAAGTTACCGCATAGCGGTTTTTAGGAGTTTCTACCTGCAAATCATAATTATCAGGATATAACAATTCGAGGCGCTTCCGTATGTTTGCCAGGCCAATTCTCGATGTATCGCTTTCGGTTTCCTCACTTCGGGTGGTGTTTTCAATAGTAAAGTATAATTGCTTAGTTGAAACCTCAAATTTCATATGAATCTGAAGTTTTCCGTCTATAATGTGGCCGTGTTTAAAGGCATTTTCCACAAACGGAAGAAAAAGCATCGGAGGCACCCGGATACTTTCGTCAAAATCATTTTTAGCGATAGCTACCTCAAGTGTATCCTGAAAACGGATTTGCTCAAGACTTACATACTCCTCAATATGATCGAGTTCCTGTTTAAGAAAAACTTCTTTTTCAGTGACCTGATACAGGATGTAATCAAGAAGGTTAGACAATTTTAGAATGATATCAGGAGTTTGCAGGGATTGTTTGAGCGCAAAACCGTAAATGGTATTTAACGCATTGAATAAAAAATGAGGGTGAATTTGTTTCTTCAGGTAATGCAGTTCCTGATCTTTCAGATGCAACTGGGCATCAAGAATTTTGTTTTCAAGACTTTTATTACGGGACAGGGTGTTGAAGTTATGATTGAGTATGTATACAAAGCTCACCAAACCCACAACCAGATAGATGAGAATTAATATAAACACCAGATTGCGGCTCATCACTGGTGTATTTTCGACCTGTAAATTGGAAATGAATATAAAACTCCCAATCATCGTAACTGTAGTCAGGAAAGCCGTGAAAATGGCAACATACGTACTGTAAAGTCCAAATAACCAATATTTACGAATCATCAGATACCGCGGAATCAGGTAATAAACCGTGCTGTATGTTGTGAGCATGGTGATGGGAAGCAATATGCTTGAGAACCAGGTTACGTAAAGCGTATTGGTGGTATTGTAGCTGAAGAAATACACATAGAAAAACCAGACGCCTACCCACAATAAAAAGTGCGAGGCAAAGAGTTTGGTCTGGTTAAATTTCAGCAAATCCATAGCTGCAAGATGCTAAAAAAGCAGGGAATTCGAAGCATTTTGAGACGAATGACTGTTTTTGTGGGGTTTTTAACAGCGTCGTTTTTACTGTTGAATCCCGATAAAAACCAGTTACCCATCGCAAATAAAAATCAGCTAACTTTAATTCTTCTAGTTTTGAAGGGTAATCATTAAAATATAGAAGTATGTTATTAGACAGAATTCAGGAAGGTGGTCCTTTTTTCATGTGGCCTATTGTCATTGTGTTTATTGTGATTGTTGCGCTGTTTGTGCGCCAATTCCTGACCAAAGCAGATAAAGCACAAACAATTGTCTTAATCAGCAACATCAGTTTGTTTATTCTAAGCTGGGGAATTTTAGGCAGTGTTATAGGTCTTATCGAAGCTTTTGATGCGGTTGAAAGTATGGGAGATGTGTCTCAGGGTATGATGGCCGGCGGATTGAAAGTGGCTTTCCTGACTACAGTTTTTGGTCTGGTTACTTTTATTTTTGCCCGTTTGTTTATCCTGATTCTAAATCTTCTGAAAGGCTAATTGGTAACCAAGAAAAAAGCCGAATGTTCCATTCGGCTTTATAGTTTTAAGATTTTTGTTCTTTATTAAAATACACCAGGTAATAATACATCTGGCGTTCTTCATCCCAACCCTTTTCTACAAATTTTTCGGCGCTCTCGGGATTGATAAAATCCAGCTTTATTTGAATATTGGTATCAAGTTCAATCACGCTTTTGATTTTTTTACGCGCTGCAGTTACTGCAGTATTTGAGATGGGGAAGGAGGTAAGGTCTTCAATCTTATATTTAGGAGCTTTTTCTATTTTGTAATTGTTGAATTCCGGGATTAGCGCAGGGTTTTCCATTACTTCATTCATAAAGTTCTGTTCTACAAACTCATCATTTTTGGCAAAATGATTTACCGCACGGTTCATAAACATCACTTCTTCTTTCTTGTCTTCTGCCGGAAGTACCACGTCTTTAGCGAAGTCCTGACAGAATTTTAAATACTTTTTGGTGTGGAAGTTTTCATCGGCCAAAATATCTACGCCTAAAAAGCTATCGAGCCAGTATTTCGCATCGTAACGGTTAGAATCTATGGAAAGAATTTTATAACCCTCATCAGCATTCTTATTAAAGATTAAGCAGCCTTTATCGAGCTTGTTCAGGCTAACGCCTTGCTCCAAATGCATATTGAGGTTGCTTTCACCTTCTTTAAACTGCAAAAAATCCTGTTTTAATTCCGATTTAAAAATCCCTACAGCATCTACTTTTTCATTGTCAAGCATTACATTTTCAATATGTGCAACATAGACTTCACCCGGTTTGATGTGTGGATGTTCAGACTGCTCGTAAAGGAGTTTTGCAATGTCTACAGAAACCTCGTGGGAGCGTGAAGGATTTTCGAAAATTGATTTTACAAGATTTGATAACTCGTGGAACTCCAGATCGCTCTCGTGTACAAATTGATAGTAATTTTCCTCTTTATCGCGAAAGGGTTTAAAGAAAAATTCTTTGATAAGCGGGGTAATCTCATCGTTAAGCTGGTAGCGTTCTTTAGATAAAAAAGCGCCTTCAGAACGACTTTTGTTACCTACGCGATGTATAGAAAGTGACTCAATCTGAGCCGAATATAAGTTGATCATATAATTATAAGTAAGATTTGAGATGTTAGACTTGAGATTTTAGATTAAAGACTTTTAAAAGAATCTTTTGTCTCTTCTTTAATGTCTAAAGTCTATTCTCTATTTAATTCCAGTTTTCGTCAAAGTCAAGGCCTTCATAATCTTCGATGTCGTAGTCATCCTCATCGTCGGCAAAAGGATCATCATCAAAATCGTCTTCATCACCTGAAAAATCCGCTTCAGGAGCCTGCGCGGGGATTTGACCGTGAGCAAACATCAGATTGGGGTAGGACTGCCCGTCATTTGCTTCAGTGATTTCTGCGAGTTCTACAAAAAAGGTCCACAAATTAAAGAAGTCATAAACGTAGATCATTCGGGTTTGATCTTCTGACAATACATCCTGTAAAAGTGTTTCGCTCATCGCACGAAGTGGTTTTTCAGATTCACTCATATCAAAAAGAGCGATTTCCTCTCCCTGGCGCCATTCATCATCACTGATGTAGAAGGATGCCATCTCGGTCCCGTCAAAACCAAAACTCTGGGTTATAGTATTATGAAAATCCTCGCAGGTAGCGGTTTGTTCAATTTCAATATCTCTGAAAATATCTTCCTGAGTGTCTAAGATGACTCGAAAACGGTAAATCATGGTCTCAATTTTTAGGGCGACAAAGATACAATTTACTGTAAAGATGTGCTTGAGAGCGCTTCTTTTTCTTTAAATGCTGTGAGCAGTATATAAAACTGAAAACCAAATAATATAGAAGCAATTACCAGATGTAGCGGTTGTGTTAAAAATGGAAATTCAAAATAGTTCATCAGTACACCGGTAAAAATCTCGGCGAGAATTAATATCACTACCCATTTTAGGTTTTTGTGCCCAAGAATAAAGCGCTTATTTCGAATAAAAAGCCAGGCATTAAGTAGCAACACCAGTATAGAAAAAGAACGGTGTATGTAGAAGGTAACAACCGGATTTTGGAGCCAAAGTTCTTTAGCCTCATAACCCACAGCATCTACGGTTTCATCAATATGTTGCCGAACCTGTGTGCCGAGTACGATCTGAATCAGGGTTAAGATTACAGCCACAATCATTCCGTTTTTAAAAGCCTTGTCAAACTTGAAGCTTTTGTTATACGGACTCGCTTCAATAAGCATATAAATCAAAAGCGCCACAATGAGCAAGGCAATTACCATATGTATGGTAATACGCACGGGGGAGAGTACCGAGTAGACAACGGTGGCGCCAATCCACCCCTGAAAACCGATGAGACCAACCGCTAAAAGTGAGAGGAAAATACGTTTAAACTTGCGCTCTTTAAATAGGGCGATGCCTAAGGTTACCAAAAATGAAAGTCCCGCAAGTGCTCCCAGAAGGCGGTTTATATATTCAATCCAGGTATGCCACGGGTTGAAAATGGCGTAGCTGTGTTTTTCGTAACCGTTCCAGTTTTGAGCTTCAAATTTATCACCAGTTGTAAAGTCAGTTTTAGCTACACGCAGGGTCTCATCAACAATAATAACCTGACCTTCTTCATAAGATTTTTCCGGAGTCCAGATTAATTCGGCTTCGTTAGTAGGAGGGATGATGTAGCCAAAGCATTTAGGCCAGTCTGGGCAGCCCATTCCGCTACCGGTCATACGTACTACAGCACCGGCAATTATTACCAGGTAAATGAGAACAAGCGAGATGAAAATCGATTTTTTGTACAACTTTTATTGCTATTAATATTGTTATTATTATTTCAATTATAATTGTATTTACATTTTTAAGATACTTTGGGCGCTACTTTACCTTATTTAAGAGCCATATTTCGCAATAAATAAGGAACTGTATTTATCATAAATAAAAAATAAGAATGATAATAACAATAGCTTAAGCTATTAATCCCAGCTCTGCGCCTTTTTCAAGCATAAAAGCGTGTGCGGCATCGTATTCATTTGGGATTTCACCTTCTAAAATAGCTTCTTTGATTGCCTCCTTAATAATACCTATTTCGCGGGAAGGCTTTAGGTTAAAGGTCTCCATTATTTCCTCTCCACTTACCGGCGGCTGAAAATTACGCACGTGGTCACGCTCTTCAACTTCCTCAATCTTTTGACGAACGGTTTTAAAATTGTTATGGTACCGTTTGTAGCGTTTTGGGTTTTTGGTCGTGATATCGGCTTCGCAGAGCGTCATTAAATCCTCCAGATAGTCACCGGCGTCAAAGATAAGCCTACGTACCGCACTATCAGTCACAAAATCTTCAGCTATAACAATAGGGCGCGAACTCATTAAAACCATTTTCTGAACAAATTTCATTTTTTCGTTCAGAGGCATTTTCAACCTTTTAAACAGTTTAAAGACCATTTTTGAGCCTACAAACTCGTGTCCGTGAAAAGTCCAACCGATTTTTTTGTCAAAACGTTTGGTAGGCGCTTTACCGATATCGTGCAGCAATGCTGCCCAACGCAACCAGAGATCGTTTGTATTTTCTGAAATATTATCTACAACTTCAAGCGTGTGGTAAAAATTGTCTTTGTGCTTTTGACCTTCTTTTTCTTCAATGCCTTTAAGTGCGGTTAGTTCGGGAAGGATATAGCGCAGTAAACCGGTTTTCTCAAGTAGTAAAAAGCCTACTGAAGGCTTCTCGCTGAGCATTATTTTATGGAGCTCGTCAACAATGCGCTCGTTTGTGATGATTTTAATACGCTCTTTGTTTGCTGTAATTGCTTCCAGTGATTTTCGCTCAATGCTAAAATCAAGTTGAGATGCAAAACGTATCGCCCGCATCATACGTAACGGATCATCGCTGTAGGTAATATCAGGATCAAGGGGAGTTCTAATGATTTCGCGTTCCAAATCACCGATACCGTTAAACGGATCAAGCAGGTTACCAAAGCTTTCTTTGTCGAGGCTTAGTGCCAATGCATTTATGGTAAAATCCCTTCGGTTTTGATCATCCTGAAGACTACCATTTTCTACCGTGGGATTTCGGCTATCTTCAGAGTAGGACTCTTTACGGGCACCAACAAATTCAATTTCGGTATCACCATCGCGTAGCATAGCCGTTCCATACGTTTTAAATACTTGTACCTTAGGTTTATGTGGAAGCAAGGAAGCCACTTTTTTTGCCAATTCAATTCCGCTTCCTACAGCAACAATATCTATGTCTTTAGCTTCGCCGCGTTTTAACAGAAAATCGCGAACGTAACCGCCAATAACGTAGGATTCCAGATTCAATTCTTCCGAAGCCTGAGCAATTACCTCAAAGATTTTCAACTCTAGAGCTTCCGGAAATTTTAAAAGGGCCATGTACTTTTATTTGCGTAAAATCTTCACCTGACCGTCACTGCTAAGACGTATTACGGTTGAAGATTTAGTCGATTTGTGTTTGCGCTGCAAATTTACGACATAGTCCACTCCTTCCAAAACCGCCGCACTTATTTCAGGATACCGCATTGGTGTGGGCTCCCCACTCAGATTTGCAGATGTAGATACCAACGGTTTACCCAGTTTTCGAATTAAAGTCTGGCAAAATTCATCTTGTACGATGCGAATACCTAGCGTATTATCTGCTCCTACCAGATTTTCTGCAATGCGAATCGGGTTGTCATAGACAATTGTCGTGGGCTGATCTGCATATTTCAAAATATTATAAGCCACTTCGGGAATGTCTTCCACATATTGTCTGAGCATTTTAAGGTCGCTTACCAAGCAGATTAGCGCCTTGCTTTCCGGACGTTTTTTGAGTTCATAAATTTTATCTACCGCCTCAGCATTGGTAGCATCACAACCTATTCCCCAGACGGTATCGGTAGGGTAGAGCAAAAGTCCGCCACGTTTGAGAACCGGGAGTGATTCACTTACTTCATCAAAAATGCGCTGATCGTATTTTTTTTTAGGCATAATTTATAGATTGAGGTAATTACCTGCTTTTTCGTAGAATTGAGTGTTCAAAGTTCTACATTCTTCCAATATTCCGCTATAGGCCGTAGCTTTTTTTATATCGGAAAGAGCATCTTCAAAATTGGTAAAGACCGGCTTGTATTTAAAATCGTAGAATTTGGAACTATTGGGAACTACAGCTACCTTTTTACCCAGCAACATACTCCAGTACATCGCGTGATAGCTGTCTGTAATTAAGGATTCTTTAGAGCCTATAAAATTGAGCAGCTCTTCAAGATTGGTGGTGTTTGAAGTGCTGGGATAATCTGCAAACTTGTTTACCAAATCATTTTTTTGAAACGTATCTCTGTGAAAAATGATGCCTATTTCGTCAGTTACTTCGTAAGATTTATCAAAGAGTTCGTGCATACAACTTACACAGGGCACGTACTCTCCGGGCATCGAATAGTCGCGCGTTCCCACAAGGCCAAATTTAGAAACATCCGTTGAGTATGCGGTAATCTTTCCAAAATCTGAAGTGTTTTTTGAATTATGCCCCAGGCCCCAGAGTACGGTTTTCTTTCCGCGATCTGCAAGATTCTCAAAAAGGTCTATCGCAAACTGAAAGGCATTACGGTTAAGCAAGCCTCCGCCTCCAATGATGAGTTGCTTTTGAAGCAAATCATTAAGGTATATCTGGTTTCTGTTGTCTTCGGTAACATAATAATCCCTCAGGTCAATACCGGTATTCTTAAGTTTTTCAAAATAGTTATGCGGGGCACAGAACAAATCTCCCACATTATCAGTATCCAGACAATGTGAATTGACTACCCCATCATTATGAATAGGCTGATTGCTCAAAACCCTTTTGGCTTGGGCTCTGGTGGTTTTTCGATGCCAGGATTTTTTAATTTTTTCAAACATGAATTGCGCTTGCTTTTACCAAATTAGTTTTCCTTAAAAAGGAAATCGTCAGATTTATCATTTTGATCCAGATAATCTAAAAAGGATATTAAATCCTGCGTATTTACGGTAAGGTCAAATTCTTTCCCCGTGGCCTGTGAAACAGCTTTTGTAAAATACGGAACAACGAGATTGATGAGTTCGGTGTTTTTAATGTTAGAAACATTCTTTAAATGATGCGGCACATATTCCATATAAAGAAAACGTGCAGACTCTAAAGTTGTTTTCATCCCCTGCAGGGCAAAATATTCAGCACCCTCTATGTCCATCACAATACCGTCTGCCGCAGGAAGGGCAAGCTCTTCTTTATGATTATCGAGGGCGACCATATCTACCTCAATTTCTTCCGGGTTATCAAATTTGTATCTAAAATCGTTGATTATGGGCTTTACTTTACTACCACCGGTATTCATTCGGTTTTGAATAAAACGCATTTTCTTTTTGGAATCACCTACCGCCAGATTAAAGAGTTCTACATTTTCCAGATCGTTGAAAACCACGTTCTTTTTTAAAAACCAAAAGGTCTCTGGGTTGGCCTCATAACCTATTACTTTTTGGCAGTGCGTGGCGATAGGAATCAATAAAGTTCCCACATGGGTGCCTATAAAATAAATGACATCTTCAGATTGCACTATTTTTCTTAACGAATGAATCTCTTTAGAATTCCAGGAGCCCTTTCGTCCTAGGCTTTTACCAATCATCATGTCTTCGTGAGACATCGCGATAATCCCGTTTTCGGTATTGTAAATAATACCTTTAGTGTAGGGGGCAAACTTTTTACGCCGGTGGTCAAACTTTTTACGTTTGATAAAATATTTTAGTTTTTTGAGCATCAGGTTAGTTGTTTGATCTTAAAGTGCTTTATAGACTTTAATATAGTTTTTTGCGGTTTCAAGCCAGTTAAAACGTGCAGCGTGGGCTTTTACACGGTCAGTATAATTAGGATCGTTTTTACTCTTTTCTAAACCGCCTTTTACGATTTGAGCCATATAATCGGGGTCGTAATGATCCCAGTAAAAGGCATCGCGTCCACCAATTTCGGGTAAAGAAGTGTTGTTGGATAGGAATACCGGTTTCCCAAAAGTCAAAGCTTCGATTGGTGGTATGCCAAAACCTTCGCGCAGCGATGGAAAAACCAGCGCCTCGCAATGCGCCAAATAATACCGCTTGGTATCTTCATCTATTTTACCAACGATGTGAATGCGATCTTCGAGCTTATATTCTTTTATGACAGATAGGAGTTGGTCGTGATAAGGACGGTCTGTATTTCCTGCTAATATCAGGTCGTAATCAGGTAGATTTTTTAGCATAGGGACCAAAACACCAAAGTTCTTACGTTCTGTAAATTCACCAATACTAAAGAAATACGGACGAGAAGGTACTTGTTTGGGCTTAAAATCTAGCGGAAGCTCCGTATCAAGAATGGTATTGCCATTATAAATCACATACTCCGGAACTGCGGGCACTTCAAAATGCGCGTGTGTATCCTTTTTTGCAAATTCAGATATATACACAATCGCAGAGCTTCTTTTAAGTTTTGATTCAAAGCGTTGATTAACTTCAGGATCCGGGTCGCGATTCTTTGCAAAATGAATGTCATGAACCGTTAGGACATAGGGTAAATTCCGTGCGGGTTCGATCTTAATATTTTGATTGAGGCTGTGCCAGGCGTCGTATTTTTTACGAATGCGAAAAAGTGGATAGCGTGAAATAGACCGGTATTTTCGGTAATCAAAAGTATCACCAAACTCACTCATCAGGCGTTCGGTGTCTTTAGCATGAAGCGTAAAGCGAATCTCAGGATCGTTAAGTTGGGCAAAAGCTTTAATTAAATGATAATTAAACTGGCCAAACCCAAAATAAGGATTCTTGATATTATGCGACTCTAGAAATACGTGTTTCACGCTTTTGATATTGGATTTAGTATAAAATGCTTTTTTGATTTTTAAAACTACTTAATGTGCCGTTGCATCAACCACACTTTAAGGAACTTTTCGGCTTGTGCAAAGCCCTGTAAATAGGCCTTAATATATCCCTTTTTACCTTTAAAAATCAAACCTTTAATCAAAAACTGATACCAGAATTGACCAAAAGGTTTCAGCATAAAATCTATAAAATCAGGTTTGAAACCTTTTGTGTACAAATCCTCTCCGGCTTTATGACTGTTTTTATGCAGGTTTTTAAGGTAAGCTTCATAGGTTTCATTCAGCTCAAAATCAACGTTATCTACTTGACTAATTTGCTTGTCCTCTGTAAAGCCGTTTTGTAATAAAAGCAGTTTGACATAACGCTGAAAAACGCCGTAAGCATTAACTGTAGCTACTGCAAAGCCCGGAACACCATCGCGCAAACCTCCTTTTAATACCAGTGAACTAAAAAATCGAAAAGCGGGTTTAATACTGAGTTTAAAGAAAGATACCTTTTCATTTTTCGCAAAACGCTGTCTGGCCTGAAACCAGGCATAAGAATCCTTTTTTGCGATGTATGCCTCGAGCCCTTTATAGGTATAGTGCAAAACGGGATTGTTTAAGGCTTTTAATTTGCCTTCAACCATCAGCTTCTCGTGAACATTTCCTTCAAAACGGGCATTTTGCCGCCGGGCCACACGTAATACAGTGTCACTGTGGTGGTATAAAAACCGGTTCATATAGAAGTGGGGAAAATTCAGTTTTAGACCATCGTATTCACCTTCCTGCAGCGTATGTAACAATTCCAATTTAAGGGAATGCGTGATGCGCTCATCAGCATCCAGGAATAAAATCCATTCAGAGGTAGCATAGTTGAGCGCAAAGTTTTTTTGAGCGGAAAAATTATCAAAATCCCTAAAGAGTACCCGGGCTCCAAATGCTTTAGCTATTGCGGAGGTACCATCTTTACTATTGCTGTCAACGACGATGATTTCATCTGCAAAATCAACCGATTTTAAAGCATCTGCGAGGTAGGCTTCCTCGTTAAATGTGGGAATAATTACCGAAAGTGTTGACATCGCGCAAATCTACAAAAACTTATCTTTGCGGTTATGAATGCACGAGATACTTCTATCATCATAAGCACCTACAATTCGACCGAATGGTTGGAGAAGGTTTTATACGGTTACGACAATCAAACCTATCGTATGTTTGAGATTGTTATCGCGGACGATGGCTCTGATGAGCGGACTAAAAACCTGTTGGAACGTATGCAAAAGGAAGTATTTTACCCTATAGTGCACGTATGGCATGAAGATGATGGGTTTCAGAAATCTAAGATTTTAAACAAGGCTATTGAAGCCTGCGCTACCGAGTATATCATTATGAGTGACGGGGATTGTATTCCCAGAAAAGATTTTGTTGAACAACATGTAAAATTTCGGGAAGAAGGGTATTTTCTTTCAGGTGGCTACTTTATGTTGCCACTTGATATTTCTAAAGCAATTACAAAAGACACCATTTTTAGCGAAAAATGTTTTGATATAAAATGGTTGAAACAGCACGGTCTTAAAAGCAGTTTTAAGAACAATAAGCTTACCATAAGTGGTATCAAAGCTTCGTTTCTCAATTTTATCACACCCACAAATGCCAGCTGGAATGGCCATAACGCTTCCGGATGGAAAAAGGATATCGTGGCGGTTAATGGTTTTGACGAGCGTATGCAGTACGGCGGTCAGGATCGTGAACTCGGCGAACGCCTGTTTAATCTGGGAATAAAAAGTAAACAGATACGCTACAATGCTGTGGTGATTCACTTAGATCACCCCCGTGGGTATAAAAATGAAGCATCTATTAAAAAGAATAAGGCTATCAGAAAATATACACGCGATCAGAAGGTCGTTCGTACACCTTATGGCATAAATCAGGAGGCTTAATTCTTTTTGAGCGGCAAGTTTCGATTTTTGAGGTAGGGTTTCAGCTTGTGTAAAATAAGTTCCGGTGTAAGTTGCTGGTACAAATACTCCGGATTTTTTTCAATTTTTTTGGTGGTTTCCCGATCAAAGCTGTTATAAAGTCTCGGTTGTTCTTCTTTGAGGTGAACCGATTGGTGAAAGCTTCCGTCTTCAAAGCTATTCCAGGCGTCTTTATCAATGTAGGGCGAATAAATAGTAAACGTGGGTTTGCTTAAAGCTTTTGCGATATGAACACTTCCCCCTTCATTGGCGATTAAAACATCACATTGCTTCATTAAAACAGCGAAGTCCCTTATAGATTCGGCATAAACATCAAGGTTAATGGCCTCCTTATGTGTACACAATTCATAAATACCCAGCGCATCGGCTTTTTGATGTGGTGCATAATTAAACAGAACCGTAACCTCATAGGTTGAGGTAACGTAATTTACAAGCTCTGCGATATAGGTTTTAGGCATAGACTTTTTAGGTACACTGCCTAACACACCAAACATAACCACCAGCTTTTCTCCAAGTGCCTTGCTATTTCGGTTCGATTCTTTTTCGGTAAGAAAAATACGTGGATGATAATCAGGGGAAGGCAATTCAAAAGCCGTTTCAATCATATTGATGCGATCTTCGATGGCTCTTCCGCAAGGTAAAGTTGCTTTTTCCTTAAAGTTTACCGCTTTGGTGTAGAAGGGAAGTTTCAGCTTTTTGTTCTTTCGCTTAAAACCCAAACGTACAGATGCACCGCTAAACAAGCACATCATTTTACTTTGAAACTTGGCATACGGATCAAAAATAACATCATATTTATTTTTGCGTACATGTAAAAGGGTTTTTAAAAAATAGGCCTGAATTTTTAAATCCTTTTCGTTAACCAGCCATAATTCATCAATATTGGGGTTGTTTTCCAACACACCCGAAGTATAATCATAGGCAAAAAAAGTCACCTTGCTTTCGGGAAACACCGTTTTGATATTGTTAGCAATTACCGAGGTAAGCAGGGCATCGCCTATTCTTTTATTCTGAATGATGAGTATGTTAGTCGCTTGCATTACCTTCGCAAAGTATTTCTTTTTTAAGAGTTATTAAAATTTACATGCGCATCAATTTTGTTCTAAATCCCGATTTTGAAAGTTATCGTGAGCAACTTCTCGAAACCTTACAGGATTTTGAAAATCGAGGTGAATATGTAACTAAAGGCAAGCGCAACACCATCAAAAAGGTAATTCTTAACGATGCCGTTTTTAACATCAAGCAGTTTAAAAAACCTTCCGGATTCAATGCCCTTATATATAGCTATTTTAGAGCCGGCAAAGCCAAAAGATCCTACGACTACGGCCGTTATTTAATTAAGAACGGACTTAATACTCCGATGCCGGTGGCATATTACGAGGAGTTAGGTGTAGGTTTAGGCGAAAGCTTCTATATTTCTTTACATCTGGATTACGATTTTGACTTTAGAGATTTGATTCATAATCCGCATTGGCCCGAACGGGAAACGGTACTGCGTCAAATGACCGCGTTTACCTATAAATTGCACGAGAAACAGATTCTTTTTAAAGACCATTCACCTGGAAATACTTTAATAAAAAAGGAATCTACTGGCTCTTACCAGTTTTATTTAATTGATTTAAACCGAATGCGTTTTAAGAAATTAAATTTAAAAGAGCGCCTTCATAATTTTAGACGGTTGTGGCTTTCAAAAACGATGATACGCGTTATGGCAAAGGAATACGCTTTGTTATATGGTACTTCCCCACAAGTTACTGAGGACCTTCTTTTAACATCAAGCAGGAGTTTTCAGCGAAAGAAGATCAAAAAAAAACGCTGCAAGCAGCGTTTTAAAAAGATATTTTAGAGAAAGGAAGGGTTATACCGCAACATCATACTCTCTAAGAGCATCATTCAACGAAGTCTTCTTGTCTGTACTTTCTTTACGAGTTCCTATGATCAGTGCACAGGGAACATTGTATTCTCCGGCAGCAAATTTTTTAGTATAACTTCCCGGGATTACTACAGAACGTGGTGGTACGTAACCTTTAGTTTCTTTTGGTTCGTCTCCGGTAACATCAATAATTTTAGTAGAGCCAGTTAAAACCACGTTAGCACCTAAAACCGCTTCTTTGCCTACGCGTACGCCTTCAACAACGATACAACGAGAACCGATAAACGCATTGTCTTCAATGATCACAGGAGCAGCCTGCAATGGCTCAAGAACTCCCCCGATACCCACACCACCACTTAGGTGTACGTTTTTACCTATTTGCGCACAGCTTCCTACTGTAGCCCACGTGTCAACCATAGTTCCTTCTTCTACGTGTGCGCCAATATTTACATAACTAGGCATCATGATCACGCCTTTTGAAATATAGGCTCCGTGACGAGCAACTGCATTAGGAACTACGCGTATTCCTTTATCCTGATAGCCCGTTTTTAGCGGCATTTTATCGTGGTATTCAAAAATACCAACTTCAATTTTTTCCATTTTTTGAATAGGAAAATACAGTACAACTGCTTTTTTAACCCATTCGTTTATCTTCCAGTCATCTCCATCGGGTTCTGCAACGCGCAGGGTGCCGCCGTCTAAAAGTTCGATTACTTCGCGTATCGCATCCTGTGTGACTTTGTCCTGTAATAAGGAGCGATCGTCCCACGCTGCTTCAATAAGATTTTTTACCTGTTGCATGTTTAAGGTCGGTTTAATATTTAGCTATTTATTTTGCGGGGCTAAAGATAACCCAGAGGCGTTGAAAATCCCAAGATAGCTAACATAAGTTTGAACACTTCTCGATCTGGAAGCACTTCTATTTATTTTGAGCGATAGGAGCGGAGTTTTTGGTGCATCTTAATCGAATACCTTATTTTTGCCAAAAAGTTACATGGCGCGCATACTGGCATTAGATTATGGTACCAAACGCACAGGGATTGCGGTAACCGATGAGTTACAGCTTATCGCTTCGGGTTTGACGACTGTAAATACAAATGAACTGCTTCCGTTCCTGAAAAAGTATCTGGAAACTGAAGATGTGGCATTAATCCTTTTAGGAGAGCCAAAACGCCTGAATAATGTAGCCTCTGATGTAGAAGTGAACATTCAGAAATTTCGTGAAAGCTTAGAAAAAATGACCAGCATACCTATCAAACGTGTGGATGAGCGGTTTACTTCTAAAATAGCAGCACAATCTATGCTCGATAGCGGAATGAAAAAGAAACAACGTAAAAACAAAGCACTTCTTGATGAAATAAGTGCAACCATTATACTTCAATCTTATTTGTACAATCAATAAGCCTGAAGCGCACCTAAGGTGTATTTAAAATAGAAGCAGTAGATATGATTTTACCAATAGTGGCTTACGGAGATCCCGTACTTAGAAAAGAAGCAGAGCCCATTACACCAGATTATCCCGGTCTTGATGAACTGATCGAAAATATGTTTGAGACCATGTATGGTGCCAGCGGCGTTGGTTTAGCCGCTCCGCAGATAGGCAGATCTATAAGAATATTTGTTGTAGATGCAACGCCGTTTTCTGACGATGAAGACCTAAGCGAGACAGAACAAGAGCGTTTAAAAAATTTTAAGCAGGCCTTCATCAATCCGGAGATATTAGAAGAAACCGGAGACGAATGGGCATTTAACGAAGGTTGCCTGAGCATTCCTGGTGTTAATGAGGATGTTTTCAGATGTCCTAATATCAAAATAAAATATCAGGATGCAGATTTTAAGGAGCACGTTGAAGAATTTGACGGCTTACTGGCGCGTGTGATTCAGCACGAGTATGATCACATTGAGGGCGTACTGTTTACAGACAAGTTGAGCAGTCTTAAAAAACGAATTATTAAAAACAAACTGGGAAACATCAGCAAAGGAAAAGTAAATGCAGATTACCGCATGCGTTTCCCAGACATCAAGCTGCGATAGTTAAAATCTTCTGGGTACGCTTTATTTATTTTGAAAATTAAAAAAGACCCTAGATATTTGCCGCCTTATTCAATATAGCACTAACACATTAATTCCGTTTCTAACGGCTAAATAAAACCTATGAGTTTAGATAAAATAGTTTCAATTTCTGGTAAACCCGGTTTATACCACCTGCGTGCACAAACCCGCACCGGCTTCATTGCAGAATCTCTTACAGACGGTAAAAAAATGCCGGTTGGATTGCGTCACAATGTGAGTGTACTTTCAGAAATTTCTATTTATACCTTAGATGGTGAAACGCCTTTACGCGAGGTTTTTGCTAAAATAGCGGAGAAAGAAAATGGCGGTAAAGCTATTGATCATAAAGGTTCTAAAGATGAACTGGAGGCCTATTTCTTTGAAATTCTTCCAAATTTTGATGAAGATCGTGTCTATGCCAGTGACATTAAGAAAGTAATACAATGGTATAATTTATTGCAGGCAAATGATTTGCTTCCTGCTCAAAAGGAAGAAGAGCCGGCTGCTGAAGAAGCAAAAGAGAAGCCAGCGGCAAAAGCAGCTCCTAAAGCTGAAAAAGCCAAGCCTGCTGCAACCAAAGCTGCGCCAAAATCATCTTCGGCTAAAAAGGGAGGCACTGCAAAAAGTACGGCAGCCCGCAAAAAATAAGTGTTCTTAACGCAGTAATAAACCACAATCTGAAACTTTCAGGTTGTGGTTTTTTTTTGAAATGAAATGTCGTTGAGAATTGATTTGATTTCAAGGAATACCAAAGCTGCAGGATGTTTAACTTTACCGATATCTAGATTAAATGACCTGGGATTCTTCCCGGAATAACTTTCCATTTATGAATACAAGACAGGATCAACTTCAGGCTATTGACAGGCTGTTAACTATAATGAATGAATTGCGGGAACAATGTCCCTGGGATCGCAAGCAAACGCTGCAAAGTCTCAGACATTTAACCATTGAAGAAACCTATGAACTGGGTGACGCCATTCTGGATAATGATCTTGAAGAGGTAAAAAAGGAACTGGGTGATTTGCTACTTCATATTGTCTTTTATGCCAAAATAGGTAGCGAAACAGGCGATTTTGACATCGCTGATGTGGCAAATGGAATCTGCGAAAAATTGATTTCCAGACACCCACATATTTATGGAGATGTAGATGTGGAAAACGAAGAGGATGTAAAACGCAACTGGGAAAATTTAAAGCTGAAAGAAGGGAAAAAATCGGTTTTAGAAGGAGTTCCTAAATCCTTACCCGCTTTAGTAAAAGCCAGTCGTATTCAGGATAAGGTCGCCGGTGTAGGTTTTGACTGGGAAGAACCCCAACAGGTTTTTGAAAAATTGCAGGAGGAGCTTGCAGAACTTCAGGAGGAGGTAAATGCTCAAAATCCTGAAAAAATGGAAGCGGAATTTGGCGATGTCATGTTCTCGATGATCAATTATGCGCGTTTCTTGAAAATAGATCCGGAAAGCGCGCTCGAGCGAACCAATAAGAAATTCATTAAACGTTTTCAATATTTAGAAGCTAAAGCCAAGGAAAATAACAAAGATCTCAGGGATATGACGTTGAGAGAAATGGATGTTTTCTGGGAAGAGGCTAAAAAGTTATAACTTCTATAAGTGACTAAATATCAGAATATAAAGTGATATTTCAGAGAGGCTTTCTTCAATTTTAATTAGCCGATGTGATTGAAAATTGAATATTTCACAAAATTTTAGGATTTATCGGTTAATTTGATGGAATTGTGCCGCGCATTCGGTATGTTTAGCGTCTAAGCCCACTTTATGGATTTCACAAACCCGTTGATTTACGGAGTTCCCTGTTTTTTAGGATTAATTTTAGTCGAGCTCACCTACAGTAAGCATAGCGATCACGACCATATTTATCATTGGAAGGATCTTGCTGCCAGTCTCACCATGGGTGTGGGTTCTACGCTTATTGCTCCGCTCATAAAAACTATAACCGTTATTTTGCTTTTTAACTGGGTGTATGAATTATTCAACCCTATGGTTGAAGGCGTTCGCCAGAATATTATGGGATGGGAATCCTTTGGCTATGCCTGGTACGTGTGGGTATTATGTCAGTTGGCAGATGATTTTTCCTATTACTGGTTTCACCGTCAGAATCATATGGTCCGTTTTTTCTGGGCAGCACATATCGTTCACCATTCTTCAGATAATTTTAATTTAGGAACTGCCGTGCGTAACGGCTGGTTTACCATTTTTTACAAGCCCTTATTTTATGTATGGATTGTCGCTATTGGCTTTCCACCCGAAATGTTAGTGGTTTGCCTGGGGATTGAAGCCTTATGGCAATTTCAGCTGCATTCACAATATGTACCAAAACTGGGTATAATCGACAAAGTATTCAATACGCACACGATGCATCAGGTACACCACGCCCGTAATCTGGAATATATGGATAAAAATCACGGTGGTTTTCTGAATATTTTTGATCGCATGTTTGGCACCTTTAAAGAACTTGATGAGGATATTGATATAGAATACGGAGTAACACACGCGCCCAACAGCTATAATCCGTTAATTATTCTCACCCACGAGTATAAAGACATCTGGAACGACACCAAAAAGTCACCGAAACTGCGCGATAAATTTATGTACATCTTTGGCCCTCCGGGGTGGAGTCACGATGGCAGTACACTTACCATAAAACAACAGCGCCGTCAATTGCGCGAAGAACGTAGACTTGAACAACTGGAGTTGGAGTTAGCGGAGTAAGGAAAGTTCTTTTCAAAAGTGAGTATAGTACAAGAAATATTTACTTCTCTTTTTGCAATGGGATTTATCCTATTATGGTTTATACTGGTTAGAAAATCGATAGGAGCTCTCTTTTTTTATTACTCAAATCATTTGCAGGAAGCTATTAAATATTGTGAATCACAAAATTTAATTCTAATCGAATTGAATACTCCAGATTCAATCAGTATGAACAGAAACCCTTTTAAACTAAAAAACAGACCTCCAATTTATATAGGTATTTGGCCCAGAACTACTTTTATAGATCACAAAGTTCTTATCTGTAAATCAATGGATGATAAAGATGTCTTGATTTGGAGGCAAACCTATGCTTCGGTATTTGGCAAGAATCATTTTAAGTACAGTAGGGAAGCTGAACAATTAAAGGCTACCGCGTAGTTTGGCAAATTCTTCTTCAAGCTTGAGCAGTTTTTCTTCGATGCCGTTAGTAACTTCAGGCACCCGTTTTTGAAAAACAGCGACAATGCGCCAGATCTCACACACCTCAGAACGGTTAACCTGAATTTCCTGTACATTCTTATGATCGGCACGTAGGATGATTTGCTCGCCCTGAACGTAAGCGCGTCGTAAAATCAACTGGTTTTTAGTCACTAAAAGCACCATTTCGCCACGTTTTAATTTATCAAGCTTACCAAGTTTTACCCGCTCTCCTATAACCAGATCTTTAGGAAACAAGCCCTGATCCTGATTGCTCATTTCAAGACTTTGAATAACATAACCACGCAATTCAGCTTCCGATTCTATAGGTAAGGCCAAACTAACCATATCCTGAATAAAACTTTCCTTTTCAAAAAACTGCAAATAATCAGAAGCATTGGTGTCTGTTATGCAAGGAATTGCAGGGAATTGTTCTGCAGAAACAACTTCAAACTGTTCAGTCAACGAACTTTTAAATTTTAGCAGTTCATTCACGGTAAGTTCACGAGTAAGTAAGTCATCTATAGGAATGCTAAAATAATTAGCAATAGTGATGATGGTTTCTATTTTCGGTTCGCTTCGACCCTCTTCGTAAGCACCTAAAGTGCCTCGTTTTAAGTCAAATAGCTCTGCAAAAGCCTGCTGGCTTAAGGTTTTGACGCTTCGAATCTTTCTGATGTTTTTTCCAAAAAAGGACATATATTGCTAATATTATTTGCAAATAATAATTTTATTCGTAAATTTATCTAACAAAATTAGCGAAACGAATTTAATTCAGCTAATTTTTTTAGTAGACACTCTGATCACGTGTTATAGTTCAAACAAAACATCAATTAAAAACAAGCAATTATGGTAGTACTAATTCACACATTATTGACACTAATATTTCCTGTAGTTTAAACATTTATTGTTTAGATTTTGTATTATTAGCCTTTAGAAAATTTTAACACCTCGCTAACCAAAAGCCGATGAAAGATCATTTTTCGATTACCAAGAACTTTTTACTGGAGTTGGACTTTAATATAACCTTTGAGAACACGCAAGATGGCATTCTGGTCGTACAGAAAGAGTCTTCGGGTATTAAGAACCTAATACTGGGCGTCGCCCCGCCTATCTTGATTATGGAACAGTTCATTTTTAAGATCAACAACCAGTCAGAAAAAATTTTTAAGAGTCTGCTACAAAAAAACCGCGATATCATTCACGGAGCTTTTGTTCTCAACGAGACAGGCGAAAAAGTCATCTTTAGAGACACCTTACAGATTGAAAATATGGATTTGAATGAACTCGAAGGTTCGCTAAACTCCTTAAGTCTGCTGATGAGTGAATACTCAGATAAAATCATTGAATTTTCAAAATATTAAAACCTAGAACTCATGAACATTTTTAAACGCTTATTCAAAATAGGAGAGGCAGAAGCTAATGCCGCAATTGATAATATGGAAGATCCCATAAAATTAACCGAACAGGGAATCCGTGATATGAAACACGATCTTGATAAAAGTCTGGAAGCTTTGGCTCAGGTAAAAGCTTTGGCCATACGTGCCAAAAACGATCAGGAAGAGTTTCAAAACAGGGCAGAAGATTATCAAAGTAAAGCTATAGTGATTCTTAAAAAGGCTCACAATAAACAGATGGATGCTGCTGAAGCCGACCGTTTGGCTAAAGAAGCTCTGCTCAAAAAAGAGGAGGCCGAAAAGCAGGTTGCTCAGGCAAAAACCGAGTCGGAAAAATTTGATAACAATGTGGCTCAATTGCAGAAAAACATTCAAAATATCAAGGCAAACATCAGCAAGTGGGAGAATGAGCTTAAAACCCTTAAGGCCCGTGTAAAAGTGAGCAACGCGACTAAAAGCCTTAATAAGCAAATGGCCGAGTTGGATAGTACGGGTACGGTATCTATGCTGGAACGTATGAAGGAAAAAGTTGCTCAGGAAGAAGCTCTTGCAGAAGCTTACGGCGATATTGCCAATGCATCAAAATCAATCGATGATGAGTTAGACAAGGCGGCTGATACCAGCACAGCAAAAGCTGAAGACGAACTCGAAAAATTAAAAGCACAATTAGGTCTTAACGACTCAGAAAAACAGGGATAAACGTGAACGCAACGCTTACAGAAGTACTTTTTTCGGAGGTAAATATCGTCCTCACAATCTTACTCATCATTTTGATCCTATACTGGATCGTCACGATGATAGGAGGAATCGACTTTGATCTCGACATTGATGTAGATGTCGACGTTGACGCTGATGTTGACCTCGATACAGGTCTTGAAGGTGGAAATATGGACTTTGAAGATGTTTCAAACGTCGAAGTAAACAAAGAACATGTGGTAGGAAAACGACGTAAGCCATTGAAGGCCTGGCAGATTTTCCTAATCTACTTCAACTTTGTTGGACTTCCGTTTATGTTCACCTTTACTTGTTGGATTTTTATCTGGTGGTTGATGACGACTTTGACTACTGCCTTAACCTTCACCTATGATAATGTTTTTGGCTTTGTAGTTATGCTATTGGCGTTATTTCCGGCATTAATCGTGAATAAATTGTTTACCACACCCTTTAAAGGTTTTTTCAAACACCTTAATAAAGATGGCGATGTAGCTGTTGATTTTTTGGGAAGAAAAGCTACCCTGCTATCTTCAATTTCCGGAGAAAAAATGGGAAATGCCGAAGTGCTTGCAGACGGGAATGCGATGTCGGTTTATGTGAAATCGCTTACCGGCGAAGCGCTGACCTATGGCAGCACCGTACTCATTATCAAACAATCTGCAGATCAGAATTATTACCTAGTAGAGAATTATAACGACTAAATAAATCAATCAAAAATGAATCAAGTTTTACCAATTATTGGAATTGGATTGGGAGTTCTTTTGTTCCTAATCATCGTTTATTTCGCGATCATCGCGATGTTTTACAAAAAAGTGCATCAGGGTCAGGCACTTATACGTACCGGTTTTGGGGGTACTAAAGTGGCAACAGACAAAGGTCTGTATGTCGTTCCGGTTTTCCATAGAGTTGAAATTATGGATGTTTCAGTAAAGAAAATCCAGATTGAACGTCTCGGTGTAGAAGGCCTTATTTGTAAAGACAATATGCGCGCCGACATTAAAGTGGCATTTTTTGTTAGGGTAAACAATGATGTGGCTTACATCAAAAAAGTGGCACAAACCATAGGTGTTGCTCGTGCTTCACGCATAGAAACCCTTGAAGATCTGTTTGAAGCCAAATTTTCAGAGGCTTTAAAAACGGTGGGTAAGAAATTTCAGTTTATTGAGTTATATGAAGCCCGACGGGAGTTTCGCGATGAAATCGTAGACATCATCGGCACCGATCTTAACGGGTATACCCTTGAAGATTGTGCGATCGACTTTTTAGAGCAAACTCCGGTGACCCATCTTAAACCCGATAATATTCTGGATGCCGAAGGGATTAAGAAAATTACAGAGCTCACTGCAGCACAAAACGTAAAAGCCAACCTGATCAAGCGCGATGAGGAAAAAACCATTCGCAAGCAGGATGTAGAAGCTCGTGAAGCCATTTTAGAGCTTGATAAGCAACTAGCGGAAAAAGAAGAACAGCAAAAACGGGAGATTGCTAACATTAAAGCTCGTGAAGAGGCTGAAACCCTGAAAGTTGCCGAAGAAGAACGCTTAAAGTCGGAGACTGCGCGTATCGCTACTCAGGAAAAAGTTAAGGTGGCCGAAGAAAACATGGAGCGTCAGATTATCGTAGCTGCTAAAAACAAGATGCGTACCGATGTAGTAGAAACCGAGCGTGTTGAAAAAGACCGTTTGCTTGAAGCTACTGAACGAGAGCGTGTAGTTACCCTTGCTCAGATCGAGAAAGAAAAAGTAGTTGAGGTTGAGAAGAAAAATATTCAGGATGTGATTCGTGACCGTGTAATGCTCGAAAAAGGCGTGGTAGAAGAGCAGGAGAGTATGAAAGACATTCAGGCCTTTAAGACTGCAGACCGGGAGAAGCAGGTTAAAATTACGATTGCCGAAGCTAATGCTCAGGAAGATCTGATTAAAACCATTAAGGCTGCAGAAGCACAAAAAGAAGCAGCAAAGCAGAAAGCCGAAGAAATCAATATCGAAGCGCTTGCTCATAAGGAAGCTTCAGAAAAAGAAGCTCAGGCGCGTAAGATATTAGCCGAAGCACAAGCTAAAGAAGAAGCAACTGTGGGTATGTCTGAAGCTCAGGTTATGCACGCTAAGGCAGATGCTAACGAGCGTCAGGGAATTGTTGAAGCTTCAATTATCGAGAAGAAAATGAAAGCTGAAGCTGCCGGTATGGAAGCTAAAGCCGATGCAAAACGTAAAGACGGTCTTGCAGAAGCAGCGGTGATCAAAGAGAAAGCGATGGCCGATGCCGCTGGTATTGAGGAGAAAGCCAATGCGATGAAGAAACTGGATGGTGTAGGTAAAGAACACGAAGAGTTCAAACTACGTCTGGATAAAGAACTTCAGGTAGATTTAGCGCACATCAACATTCAGAAAGATATTGCCGATGCTCAGGCGATGGTTATAGGAGATGCGCTTAAAGCTGCCAAGATTGATATCGTCGGTGGTGAGACCATGTTCTTTGATCAAATTATTGGTCAGATTACCAGAGCCAAAGGATATGATCGTCTGGTTGCAAATAGCACCAATATTCAGGATGTGAAAAATGCGATTCTGGGCAGTGATGATGTTAAAGGCAATCTGCTTGAAAAAGTGAAGGAATTTGCAGATAAATACGGTGTTTCTTCAGAGGACATTAAGAACCTGACCATTGCTAACCTGTTGATGCATCTCAAAGAGCAATCTCACGATAGCGAAGAACAGACCTTGTTCAGCAATTTGTTCAACCTGGCCAAAGGCCTGGGTATTGACAGCAAGAAGTTGAAGTAATAAGCTTGTTTAGAATTAGCTTCCTTTTGGAACATGCAAAAGGAAGCAATTCTTAATATACCTTTTCGATTGATTATTTCGATCTGATTTGTCGTTCAGATTATCCAACTGCTTTAATCGCATTATTTTTCAGACCACATTCCATGGCACTAGAGTCACAAAAAAAATCTACAGATACTAAAGAAGCCTCCACACAGGATGCTCTTGATGGCGGAACCTACGCGATCATTCGCGGCCGTTTGCAAAAGCAAAAAGAGGAGCTTCAGCAAAAACTTTCCGCTTTAAACGAATCCCGGAAAACGGTTTTTGGTTCATTGGAAACCAAATTGATAGCCAATGACCGTATCAATACCGAAAACAATTGTATTGCACGAGATATCGTTTCGCTGGGTGACACCTGTATTTTTGGGTATAATGTACATTTTGGGCTGCGCACAGAAATCAAACTTTCAGATGTTTTCAGTATGTATACCTTTACTGAAAATCGGTTTGAACCCATACCTCTTGATCTGCTTGATGATGCTACCTTTAAGACCGACTTTTCCAACCTTTATAAATATTACCGCAATACAATCTTTTCGCGCTTTACGATTATAGGCAACTATTTGCATATGGTTTTTCAGCTTAGCGAAAGCGTAAGCGATATCAAAACTTTTAAGTGGCTGATTAAGGAAAATAAGCTAGAGTATGTAGATAACCGGAGCGATCACGAATACCGTTTTCCTCCGCAGCACGAGTTTAAATGGCAGGAAGTTACGCGCGATATGCACCGCTATGGTGTGCACTCCCATGTTTCGATTTTAGACCGTGTTTTTGTAGAAACCATAGGAGGTGATCTTACCATAAAGATTGAAGACAATACCGAAGACGGCAAGGGCATCTTCTCAGAACCAGTAGAACAAACTGATCAGACGCTTGACGATGGGCAGTACCGCTTCGCAAATTTGGGCAATCTTATCGCAATAGAAATCAAACCCTTTCAGGAAGCATCACGTTATTTTGTTTACAATCACAAGATTAAAGACGTCCATAAAATTCAAAGTATCGGTGTGGCTGCAGTTTTGCTTCCCGATGATCAGGGAATCATTTTTCCTGATGGGTACTATCTGCAAACCGGGGAATATAAAGTATTTGATGACGGACTTATCAATCTGAAATTTCAGCAGAAAATAAGTTCGCCTAATGGAGAAGATTTTATGTACATCTTCTACGAGCCCGGCAAAGGTTTGTACAAACTGATGTCGTATAACATCATCAGTCAGGAGATTAAAACGCCTATAGTTTGCAGTGGTTTTACCCTTTTGGAAAACGGTGAACTCTGCTATTTTACTGCTGAAGAAAACCAGACCAAGCACCACGTGGTTCAGATTTGGCAAACACCTTTCCTTAAAGGTGATTATATGCCGTCGCAACATACCGATACGCTGCTTTACAAAATAGGGAACAAGGACATTGTTAAGGCGATGGCCGAATCTCAGGCGCTGATTACGTTGCTCAACAAAGAGGATAACTATGATGGTCTTTACTCAGATATCGCCAAATCTGCAAAAGATATTCAGGATGCCTATTATTGGCTTAATGAAGATGAAACGCAGCGCTTAGATCTTCCGCTTCGCGAAATTAATAAAGCGGCAAATGCTGCGATTGACGAGTTTGAGAAAGTTACCGAACTGCGCCGGCACGCCGCACAGCAAACTCAGGAAATACGCAAGGAAGCCGAAGCTTTATTTGGAAAGATCAAGAGTACTTCTTTTAAATCAATTAACGAGTTTGTTGCTTTACTAACCCAGTTGCGTAGTTTACGCGGAAAAGTGATTAGTCTGCGAGAAGTGCGTTATGTTGACCTTGATTTTCTCAATACGCTTGAAACAGAAATAGGGGAGCAAACGCAGAAAATATCGCGTCGTTGCGTTCAGTTTTTACTCGATGATAAAGCCCTGCAGCCGTATCACGATCAGGTTGCCGAAAAGCAACAGAAGCTTGATTCGGTTAAAAAAGTGATAGAGGCTAAAGGCCTGGAAGAAGAGGTAAATCAGATTGCAGCAGACCTTGAATTGTTGATCGATATTGTTACCAATCTGGAAATTGAAGACACTGCACACGCCACGCAGATCATTGATACTATTTCACTGATTTTCGCTACGATCAATCAGTTGAAGGCCGCGTTGAAGAATAAAAAGAAAAGCCTGGGAAGTGCCGAGGCTCATGCCGATTTTGCTGCTCAGTTAAAATTGATCGATCAGAGTATCATCAACTATCTGGATATTGCAAATACTCCCGAAAAGTGTGATGAGTTTCAAAATAAAATTTCGATCCAGCTTGAAGAGCTCGAAGGCAAGTTTGCAGATTTTGAAGAGTTTGTAACGCGCATCATTGAGAAGCGTGAAGAGGTCTATGCCGCTTTTGAAGCGCGTAAAAATGCTTTGGTTGAAAAACGTAATAAAAAGGCTCTTGCTCTTCAAAATGCTTCTGAGCGTATCTTGAAAGGCGTGGTAAAACGCGCGCAAAGTCTGGGTTCTGCAGACGAGATTAACGGTTATTTTGCATCAGACCTGATGATTAACAAGGTGCGGGATATTATTGATCAGCTCAACAAGCTGGATGATAGCGGGAAGGCTGAAGAACTGGAGACCGCGCTAAAAGTAGCTCGTGAAGATGCGCTGCGCAAGCTTAAAGATAAACTGGATCTGTACGAAGATGGTGAGAATGTCATCAAGCTGGGGAAACATAAATTTGGGGTTAACCGTCAGCCGCTAGACCTTACTATTGTTTTAAAAGATGGGGTGCTGGCTTATCATTTAACAGGTACCGATTTTTACCAGCAGCTTGATAATGCTGTTTTACTCAATTCCCGTCAGATTTGGGATCAGGAATACGTCTCTGAGAATGAAAACGTCTATCGCGCTGCTTATTTGGCTTATAAACTATTTAAGACCGAAGCTTTCGATAAGCTATATAATGCGAGTGATGCAGAACTCTTAGAGCACGTACAGCGTGTAAGTAACTCCAATTACAGTGAGGGTTATGTTAAGGGCGTTCACGATCAGGATGCAGCACAGATTCTAAAAGTTTTGGTACAAAAACACAAGGATTTAGGCTTATTGATTTACAATCCGCAAATACGAGCGGGTGCGCAATATTTTTGGAACAGTCTGGAAACTGAGGTGCAGAAAAGTATCAATTTAAAGCTGAAAGCTTCCGGAGAAGTCCTGCAGTATTTTCCAAATAATCCGGAGTCCAATTTCATTCTCGATTATCTAATTACAAAACTGAATCATTTCGCGGAAATCAGCTTGCTTTTTGAGCCTGAAATGAGTGCGTCTATCGCATCTTACCTGTTTGCTGAACTTCAAAGCGACGATCTTTTTACGCAGAGCGCTGTAGCTGTTGATTTAAAGGAAGCCTTTCTTAGCGATCTGAAAAGCAGACAGGCCGATATTCGATTCAAAAATAGTTATGAAAATCAGGCAGATTATGAATCAAAAATTGCACTCATACGGCAGTGGGTGACTGCTTTTGTACGTGCAACTACTGAAGCATCGCCAATAGAACTGCAGCATATGCTTTCGTATGTTGATGAGGTCGTGTGTCTCATTCTGTTTGAAGACGATTCGGTTTCAGAGATCAATTCGATTTCTGCCTCCGAGGATATAAGCGGTTTAAAAGGTGATCATCAAAGCATTACAGAGGGTGTTTTTAAGTTTAATTACCATCAGTTTACGACAACCTTAGAGCGTTTTATCCGCGAAGATGTCGTAGCCTTCGAAGCGTTCCGCAAAGCGAAACATGACGTAACTGAGCGCCTTAAAGAAGAACTGAAACTTGAAGAATTCAAGCCGAAAGTGCTTACTTCTTTTGTACGTAACAAATTAATTGATCAGGTTTATTTTCCGCTTTTTGGAGACAATCTGGCCAAGCAATTAGGGACGGTAGGCGATACCACACGTACCGATCGCATGGGGATGCTGTTGCTCATTTCGCCTCCGGGATATGGTAAAACCACTCTGATGGAGTATATAGCAAACCGGCTTGGACTCATTTTTATGAAGATTAACGGGCCTGCAATAGGACACGAGGTTACTTCTGTAGATCCTGCAGCGGCTACCAATTCCGCTTCGCGTGAAGAACTCAAAAAACTCAATCTTGCCTTTGAAATGGGAAACAACGTGATGTTGTATCTTGATGATATTCAGCATTGCAATCCTGAGTTTTTACAAAAGTTCATTTCGCTCTCCGATGGTACCCGTAAAATTGAAGGTGTATATCGTGAGAAACCCAAAACCTATGACCTGCGCGGTAAGAAATTCTGTGTAATTATGGCGGGTAACCCGTATACGGAGAGTGGGGCAAAGTTTCAAATTCCCGATATGCTGGCCAACCGTGCTGATATCTATAATCTGGGTGATATCATTGGCGATACCGAAGATTTATTCAAATTGAGTTTGATTGAAAATTCGCTTACCGCAAACCCGATTTTACAGCAATTGAGCAGCAAGAATTTTGATGATGTATACACGCTGCTTCAACGTCTGGAAACCGGAAATCAGGAGCTTCAGCTTAAAGGAAATCATAGTACTCGTGAACTTGAAGAATATAATTCTATACTCGAGAAAGTTTTAAAAATTCGGGATACAGTGCTTAAAGTCAATGCAGCTTATATCAGGTCTGCCGCAATGGAGGATGCCTACCGCACAGAGCCACCCTTTAAATTGCAAGGCTCCTACAGGGATATGAATAAGCTAGTGGCCAAAGTGGTGCCTATAATGAATGAAAAGGAGTTACAAACCTTATTGCTGTCCCATTACGAGAGTGAATCACAAACACTTACAGCCTCAGCTGAAGCCAATTTGTTGAAATATAAAGAATTGATCGGTTCAATCTCTGCGGAAGAGCTTGACCGCTGGGCATCAATCAAAGAGACTTTTGTGAATAATAACAAGCTCAAAGGTTTTGGCAATGCTAACGAAATGGCACAGGTTTTAGCCCAAATGATGCAATTTTCAGAAAATCTGGAGGGAATAAAACACGTGCTGGAACACGGGATTAAAAAGATGTAACTACGATTTTTTAGCCTTCAACTTTTTATAGTGGTGCTTTAAGCTGTCTTTGTTTTTATCAGCATATCTCACAGCATAATAACCTATTTGCATAGCGGTTGTAAAAAGAAAAAAACGTTTAATGAGTTTGTGGCCTTTCATAGTATTTATTTTTAGTTGAATCAATATTAAGGGTTTAGAATTAGTCTTTAGGTTAAAGAAAGGCCAAGTTTTGAAATCGTATTTAATTATGTATTTTGTTCACTTTGTCTACTACATTCCAATTTTTGTATGAAACACTTCTACTTTTCTTTAATATTTATTTCTTTTCTAAGTTTATCCTGTACTTCCGAAAACCCAGTGATTGAGGAGACTTTAGAGCAGGAAACAAATGATTTGGACCCTCCTGTAATAAGCGCTAAGAGTTTTGAAATCATTAGCGGCCTAAAAATTTATGATGAGACACTTTTAGAATTAGATATTCAGGATGAGGGTTCTGGGATAGCTAGAGTAGAAGTGCTGATAGATGAAGAAAAAGTTTACGAAACTGATGCGTTAACTAACATAAAATATTTGCTAAAACCCGAAGAATTAGCCGTAGGTAAACACAAATTGGCACTTCAGGCTTTTGACGTCAATGAAAATAAAGCTAAAGAGGAAGTAGATTTTGAAGTAATTAGAAGGTTTGTTAGTCTAGAGTTTCCGGATTATTTTACACGTGAGGGTACAGACGAAGTATATATTTTACTATCTGATTCTGAGGGAAATTTATTATCCCAATTTCGGCATAATGATATAGCGGAAACTATAGATATAACTCTGGAACGTAACATCACAGAAAACGAAGAATTTATGTTGACTTTTGTTGAGGTCTTTGATGAGTCTCTCTATGATTTTACAGTTTATGCTAACCTGTCTGTCAGTACTTTGGGAAAGAAAATAACTTTTACAAAGCGTTCACTTCCATTTAATTATCCCAAGTTTTTTGACTTTGAAGTACCTTTTTACAATCCTGATTTTTACTTAAGAGCATCCGGAGATGACTACAGTGCTGTTTTTGTTCATAATAAGTTTTCAGGACATCAAACCCAGACCTTACCTAATGGTGAAGAGGGAGCCGAACAGCTTTTTGTTCAATATCACAATACTAAAGCCCTTGATTCATACAGGTATGGTTATTTTGAGAATTTTCACGAAAAGACAGGACTACTGGAGGAAGATTTAAAAAAAGATGTTACCCACGGTAGATATCGCATTAAAAATAACCGGGCGACACCGGCATTAATTTTATGGGGCTTTGAAGATTCTGAACATTTCAATAGATTCAGTGGACATATGGTTTATACCAATTACTCAACTCCTCGCCTTATTGATGATGATACATTTTTCTATTCTTATCCTACAGATCTCTTTTCACATTATCTATATGATATCAAGCTAAGTAATTTTAATAAAACAGGGCTGGGTAAACCTGAGATTGTTGAAGTTCCGCAAGAACAAGTCAATTATAATCTTAGTTCCCCTACATCAATGAATTTTTTTGGGATCGATGAGTATGAATTGGGGCGCCTACGTATTTCCGTCGATGGAAGCAATCCCAGCCATATGAATTTTGTTTTTGACGGAACAAGCACTCAGGTTATTGTGCCAAAATTGCCCTCAGACATTATTCCTGAACGAATAGCGAGTGCATTTAATTCGGGTAATTTCAATATCCTTCAAGGGGCTGCCGAAGATAACGAGACATTTGATACCTATAAAGATTATATCAAGAATGTTTTTGTTACTTCTAAACCTTTCCTTCTTTCAAGCCCTTCTCGTAAGCGTATTTTTAAGTCTTCAATAAGTCATCAATTATTACCAATTCGGGAATTCCCTTATAATTTTAGTTTATAATATTAAATATGGATAATTGTGATAATATATTAGAGCCTCAAATTCTCGAAATTGAGCCACGGAAACTTATAGGCAAATGTGTTACTACCACGCTTTCCTTTGATGACACCGCTGCCCTGTGGAAGGATTTTATGAGTAGACACAAGGAAATAATTAACCGTGTAGACTCCGGGTTTTATTCGATGCAGGTCTACCCATTTGGTTTTAAAGTGGAAGATTTTACCCGGGAGACTGAGTTTGAGCGCTGGGCAGCTGTGGAGGTTGAAAATTTTAATATGGTACCTGAAGGAATGCAAACCAAAATTCTGGCCGGTGGACTATACGCAGTTTTTACGCACGTGGGGCCGGTTAAACAATTTGTAGAAACTTCAAATTACATCTATGGGACCTGGCTTCCGAAATCTGATTACCGGCTTGATGATCGTGCGCATTTTGAACGTCTTGGTGACAAATACTACGGTCCTGAACATCCGGAATCTGAAGAGGAAATATGGCTTCCTGTTGAGCTTAAGGATTAAGACTCATTGAGCTGCTTTAAAGATTGAACCACTTTGTTTTTCCTTCTGCACGCAACATTTATAATTCCGAAATTAACTTACTGCCAATTGAGACTGCCCACTGCGACTGCCAACTGTTAGTGCCCACTACAGTTAATCAATAACGTTTATCGATGATGGTAGGGTTCATTTTTGAGAATGGTAAAAGCTCGATACACCTGCTCGGTCATAAACAGTCGAATCATTTGATGTGAAAATGTCATTTTAGATAGCGAGACTTTTCCGCGAGCTGCGTTGTAAATCGATTGTGAAAAACCATAGGGACCGCCAATTACAAAAACCAGTGTTTTAATACCGCTATTCATTTTCTTCTGAAGATAATCGGCAAACTTTACACTGCTAAAATCTTTTCCATTTTCGTCAAGCAGGATTAATTCATCAGTAGACTGAATTTTACCAAGAATCAATTCACCTTCCTTTTCTTTTTGTTGTTCTTCCGATAGGTTCTTCGTTTTTTTAAGATCAGGAATGATTTCGAGTTCAAAATTCACATAAAACTTCAGCCGTTTGGTATAAATGGCAATAAGTTCTTCCAGATTACGATCGTCGGTTTTGCCGATGCAGAGCAGTTTAATATTCATAGGGTAAAAATACCATTTTTCAATTTTTGGAAACCGAATAAATGCGAAGTCACGCTAAAATAGAATGTGGAGTTGTAAATTGAGGGCACGTTTCCCTAACTTAGCATAAACAGAAAACCAGTAATGATTACAGAAGCTCAGCTTGATTTAGAGGTAGATAGAATTATTGAAAACGCCATTCGGGAAGATGTAGGCCCAGGTGATTACAGTTCATTGGCTTGCATTCCTGCAGATGCCACCGGTAAAGCCAAACTGTTAGTAAAAGAAGCCGGTATTATCGCCGGGGTTGCTTTTGCTCAAAAGGTGTTTGCTTATGTAGACGCAGACCTAAAAACTGAAATTAAGATTGAAGACGGTAGTGCAGTAGCTGTTGGAGACATAGTTCTATATGTAACTGGGAGTTCTCAAAGTATCTTAAAGGCAGAACGTCTCTTATTGAATGCAATGCAACGTATGAGTGCTATTGCTACCAAAACAAGAAATTACGCAGATCTGTTGAAAGGCACGGGAACTAAAATTTTAGACACCCGTAAAACCACTCCGGGATTCAGGGCTTTAGAAAAAATGGCCGTAAAGATTGGAGGAGGGGAGAACCATCGTTTTGCATTGTATGATATGGTAATGCTTAAAGACAACCACATTGATTTTGCTGGTGGAATCACCAAAGCCATTCACAAAACGCAGAGCTATTTAAAGACTAAAGATCTGGATCTTAAAATTATTGTAGAAGCCCGGGATCTTAAAGAAGTACAGGAAATCTTGGAAGCCGGAGGCGTCTACCGCATTCTGCTTGATAATTTTAATTATGAAAATACCCGCAGGGCGGTTGAGCTTATAGGTGATCAATGCCTTACCGAATCTAGCGGAGGAATTAATGAGGAGACTCTTGTGGAATACGCAAAATGTGGGGTAGACTACATCTCAAGCGGTGCGCTAACCCATTCGGTTTATAATATGGATTTAAGTCTAAAAGCAGTCTAGATGAGCGACGAGTTTGATGACAAGCTGCTTACAATAAAATTTTTGCTGCCTGTTGTTAAATGGGCAAAAACAGTCATTATTCCCGGTTTTGAAGGTTTATCACTTTACGACTTTTGGGAGCTTTATGCGGTGGGCATAGTCAAAGGTACTTTTGCAACACGAGCCAGTGCTATTGCCTACAGCTTTTTTATGGCGCTTTTCCCTTTCTTTTTATTTATTCTTAACCTAATTCCCTATGTGCCCATAGATGGTTTTCAAACAGAATTATTAGGCTTTATTGACCGCTTGTTGCCTCCTCAGACTCAGGATTTTTTCGAACCTATTTTACTGGACATTGCTGCAAACCCACGGGCTGGTTTGCTTTCTCTTACCCTTGTTTTTGCTATTTTTCTAATGGCCAATGGGGTAAACGCTATTTTCACCGGTTTTGAATACAGCTTTCACACTGTTGTTAAACGCGATTTGTTTAAGCAGTATGTTGTAGCACTGGGGGTTTCTATAATGTTGGCATTGTTGTTGTTACTTGTAGTAATAGGAATATTATATTTTCAGTTTTACCTACAGGAGCTCTTCTCTATGGAAGAACTTAAAAACAGGGATAAAGCAGAAGATACAGGTTCATTGACGTTAATTTCTCAGTTGGGAAGCTTTTTAGGATTGCTCATTTTGATTTACGGTGTGGTAGCAAACCTCTATTATTTTGGAACCAAAGAAGGAAAGCATTGGAACTTTTTTTCAATTGGAGCCACGGTAACCACCTTTTTGTTCATCCTGACAACCTATTTGTTTGGTTTGTACATTAATAACTTTTCAACCTATAACGAGCTATATGGATCGTTAGGAGCTTTGCTTATATTAATGGTTTATATCTGGCTGAATTCGAATTTACTGTTGCTTGGATTTGAACTTAATGCTACAATGTATCGGCTTAAAAGAAGAAGAGATTCGAAAAAATCGGTTCCAAAGCCAAAAGATGCGACTGATAATAATTTAAAATAGTGTATAATTGTTGTATGTATAATAAAGATTTTAAAATTTAATTAACCCTTAATTATTAGATATGAAAAAAATAACTGCTTTTATAATGTTTGCTTTGTTTGCAACAGCCGGGCTTTTTGCTCAGGATGTAACCGGTAAGTGGAAATCTATTGACGACGAGACCGGAGAGGCAAAATCAATTATAGAAATCTATAAAAAGGATGGCAAGGTTTACGGTAAAATCGTAGAAATTCTAAATAAAGATCGTCAGGATGCCAAGTGTACCGAATGTGATGGTGTTAATAAAGACAAACCAATCCTTGGAATGGTGATCATGAACGGTCTGGAAAAAGATGGTGATGAGTATGATGGAGGAACCATCCTTGACCCGCAGAGCGGCAAAGTTTATAAATGCCTTATTGAGCTTGAGGAAGCAAACAAACTTAAAGTACGAGGTTATATTGGCTTCTCCCTTTTGGGAAGAACTCAATACTGGACCCGCGTTCAATAAGCATTTAAATTACCTTAAACTGAGGGCTGTTTTCAATCTTGAAGACAGCCTTTTTTTTATCTTTACCCGGTGTATTTTGTAGATGTAATTTTACCCATTCCCGTTGAGCAGGCGTTCACCTATCGCATTAGTGAAGCAGAGTACAGTTTTATTAAACCGGGCATGCGGCTTGCCGTACCTTTTGGGAAAAGCAAAATATATACATCATTAGCCGTACGCGTACATCAGGAAGAACCACGTATTTACGAAGCCAAAGAAATTGAGCAGATATTAGATGAGACCCCTGTTGTTGGATTGGCTCAGCTTAGCTACTGGAAATGGATGGCTGGTTATTATATGGCTACGCTAGGCGAAGTGATGCGGGCAGCTTTGCCGGGAGCTTTTCTTTTGGAAAGTGAGACCATCATCAGGAGACTGGTTCAAAATATTCCTGAAGATATCGATATTGAAGATGAAGATGCACGTGCAATCCTCGAAGCTTTCGAAGGAAGAACCATTTTACGCATCAACGAAGTGATGCAGCTTTTAGACCGTAAGAAAGTATTGCCTATTATCAATAAATTGATTGATCAAGACCTTGTCGCAATTGATCAGGAAATTTACGAAGCCTATAAACCCAGACTCATAAAATATGTGCGCTTAGCGGAAGCTTACAAAAGCGAACAGAAAATGCACGAGGCTTTAGACGATTTAGATCGCGCTCCTAAACAACGCGAAGTACTTCTTACTTTTTTTTCTTTACAGGCTCGCTCTAAAAAGCCTGTGAAAGCCAAAGAATTACAAGACAGAGCGCAGGCCTCATCTGCTCAATTAAAAGCACTAATTGATAAGGGCATCTTTGAGTATTACGAAATTCGTCAGGATCGTATTTCTTATAAAGGAGCAGATGATACGGAAGTTAAAAATCTTAATGAAGCGCAGACTGCTGCCTTGGAAGCTATACAGGACTCCTTCAATCATCACGATGTTTGTCTGCTTCACGGCGTTACAGCTTCGGGTAAGACTGAGGTTTACGTCAATCTCATAAAACGCTATCTTGATCAGGGAAAGCAAGTTCTCTACTTACTACCGGAGATTGCACTTACCACTCAGCTTGTTTCTCGCTTACAGGAGTATTTCGGTAATAAGTTATCAGTTTACCATTCAAAATATACGGTGCATGAGCGGGTAGAAGTCTGGAATAATGTATTGCATCAGGCCGATAAAGCTCAATTGATATTAGGAGCCAGAAGTGCTTTGTTTTTACCCTTCAGCAATCTGGGTCTTGTCGTGGTTGATGAAGAACACGAAAATAGCTATAAGCAATACGATCCGGCTCCGCGCTATCAGGCAAGGGATGCAGCTATTGTTCTTGCCCATCAGCAAGCAGCAAAAGTGTTGTTAGGTTCGGCTACTCCTTCACTGGAGACCTATTATAATGCCACTACCGGTAAGTATGCTTTGGTAGAGCTTAAGAAGCGATACGGCAACATTTTAATGCCCGAAAATACTATTATTGATATTCAGGACCGGCATCGTAAGAAAAAGATGAACGGTCATTTTAGTGAAGATTTGCTAGGTGCTATAAACGATGCTCTTGCGGAAGGTGAACAGGTTATTTTGTTTCAGAACCGAAGGGGGTATTCGCCAGTTTTGGAGTGTAAAACCTGTGGTCATGCGCCCCAGTGTCCTAATTGCGATGTGAGCTTAACCTATCACAGGCATCGCGAGCAGTTGCGTTGTCATTATTGCGGGTATCATATCGCGATGCTGCAAAAGTGTATGGCTTGTGGAAGCTCTGAACTAGATACCAAAGGCTTTGGAACAGAGCAGATAGAAGCAGAATTAAAGGATCTTTTTCCAGATCACAATATTGGCCGAATGGATTCTGACACCACTCGTGGTAAATTTGGTTTTGAAAAGATAATTACGGCATTTGAACAGGGAGAGATCGATATTTTGGTAGGAACCCAAATGTTAACGAAAGGTCTTGATTTCAGAAATGTAACGCTTGTAGGAATTCTCAACGCCGACAATATGCTTAACATTCCGGACTTCAGGGCTCATGAGCGTAGTTTTCAGTTGATTCAACAGGTTTCCGGAAGGGCTGGACGCACTCAGAAGCGCGGTAAGGTTCTGATACAGAGCTACAATCCGCATCATCAGATTCTACAACAAGTATCTGTGAATGATTATGAGGGTATGTATCACGAACAGCTAGAAGAACGTCATATTTATAAATACCCACCTTTTTGCCGTCTTATAAAAATCACCCTGAAACATCGGGATTTTCAAAAAATTGAAGAAGCTTCAGCGTGGATGGGCCAGGCTCTTAAGAATGTGTTTAGTGATCAGATTCTGGGCCCTGAGCCGCCACCCATCTCCCGTATACGTAACGAATACCATCGTAACATTTTGGTTAAGATACCGCGTAAGCAGAGTTTAGAAAAAACCAAGAAGGCTATTTTAAAAGTACGCACCACCTTCTTAAGTATAGCTCAGTTCCGTAGCGTAAAAATTGTTCTGAACGTAGATAACTATTAGGCATAAAAAAACCCGTTACCACAGGTTTCTTATTTTGTTAGAGAAGTCTTTTAGTTAGAAAGAGCTTCCATAAGTTTGGTTTTTTTATGTCTGCTTAAAGGTATTTTATCTCCTTCAATTTCAATATTTCTACTGTTATACTTTTCAACTTTATCAAGATTAATGATATACGATTTGTGTATACGCATAAATCGCTCCGCAGGAAGCTGGGCTTCAAAAGCCTTCATAGTAGAAAGAACAATAATAGGCTCGTTGTAGGTTACCAGCTTAACGTAATCACCCAAAGCTTCAATAAACTTGAGGTCATTAAGAAAGACTTTTTTCTTTTTAAGATTGCTCTTTACAAAGATATAATCATCATCTTCCACATTTCCTTCCGTTTTAAGGCGATGTAGGTTGATGGCTTTATGTACAGCATTTAAAAAACGATCTTTAGTAAGCGGTTTTCTTAAATAGTCTATAGCATTGTAGTTGAATGCCTTATAGGCGTATTTGGTCTTTCCGGTTACAAAAATAATTTGTGGTTTGTGAACCAAATCATCCAGAAGATCAAAACCGGTAAGGATAGGCATTTCAATATCCAGAAAAATTAAGTCAACCTTGGTTTCCAACAAACCGTTTTTGGTTTCTATAGCATTGTTGTATTGAGCAGCTAGTCTAAGGTTGGGATGATCTTTGATCATCTTAACAATAGCCAGACGTTGCAGGCTGGAATCATCAACAACAGCACAGTCAAGTATAAGTTCTTCCAAAATTATTTTTTAAAATAATGTTAATACAGACAAATCTAAATAGAATTACCATATAAACCAACTTTTTTGTGTAGTTCGTCGATTAAATTATAGTATACGTTTTTATTTCATTTATTAGGTACTGTTTCTTGTCGATTTAAGTGAACTAACTTTTGTAATTTCTATAATTTAAACTACTTTTGCACTCCTTTTAAATAAACTATAAATATGAATCATTACGAAGCTGTTTTCATTTTGAATCCCGTTTTATCTGATGATCAGGTAAAGGAAACAGTAAAGAAGTTTGAAGATTTACTTGTTTCCAACGGTGCCAAGATGATTTCAAAAGAAGATTGGGGGCTAAAGAAGTTAGCCTACACAATCCAAAACAAGAAAAGTGGTTTTTACCATCTTTTTGAATTTCAGGTACCCGGTGAGGCTATCGCAACATTTGAATTAGAGCTAAGACGTGACGAGCGCATCATGCGTTTCTTAACGGTTAAGCTTGACAAATATGCAGTAGAATGGGCCGAAAAACGTAGAAAAAGAAACAAAGAAAAAGCATAGTTATGGCATCATCTATTGAGCAACAAGCAAAAGCTAAAAAAGATGGGGAAATCAGATATTTAACCCCATTAAATATTGAAACCTCCAAGGCAAAAAAATACTGTCGTTTTAAGCGTTCAGGTATTAAGTATGTTGATTATAAGGATGCAGACTGGTTGGCCTCATTTGTAAATGAGCAAGGTAAATTGTTACCTCGTCGTCTTACCGGTACTTCTTTAAAGTATCAGCGTAAAGTGAGTGTTGCCGTTAAACGCGCACGTCACCTGGCTCTTATGCCTTACGTAACTGACTTGTATAAATAAAAACTAGATAAGAGATGGAAGTTATACTTAAAAAAGACGTCGACAATCTAGGATTTGTTGATGATTTAGTAACCGTGAAAAACGGTTATGGACGTAATTACCTGATTCCTCAGGGTTTTGCTATTTTGGCAACTCCTTCGGCTAAAAAGGTTTTAGAAGAAAACTTAAAGCAACGCGCTTATAAAGAGAAGAAATCTGTTGACGCTGCTAAAGCGCAGGCTGAAAAATTAAACGGTCTTGAAATTAAACTTACTGCGAAAGCAGGTGAGGCTGATAAACTTTTTGGTTCTGTAACCGATGCAGATCTATCTGATGCTTTGGCTAAGGAAGGTGTTGAGATTGACAGAAAATACATCACTATCGCTGGTGGTAACATTAAGCGTTTAGGGCAATATGAGGCAAGTCTTCGTTTTCACCGTGATGTAGTTGCAAATCTTACTTTTGACGTAGTAGCAGAAGCTTAAGACGTTTAAATTTTATAGAAAAGCTTCCGTAAACGCGGGAGCTTTTTTTATTTAAAAAATTTAATAATGAAATACATAAGACTAACAAAAGAACAACTTGATGAGATGCATCAGGAGTTTATTAATTTTTTAGCAGCACAATCTATAACCGCTGAAGAATGGGAGTCTATAAAGCGTGATAAACCCGAAGTAGCAGAACAGGAACTGGATGTCTTTAGTGATCTAATTTGGGAAGGAGTTCTGAGTAAGGTTGAATATCTGGAGCATTTTTCGCCTCAACATATGTTTTTATTTAAGGTTGATTCGCTTAAAATAAGTATGATTTCGGTAGAGGTTGAAAATAAAAGTATTGATATCACCACCGCACAGGGCTATAAATGGTTGCAGGAAAATTTTATGAAAGATGAGGTTAACCTATATAACTCCAGCAAATTGCTTTCTGATGACCGAAATAATGATATTTTCGTATTGATCAGACAAGGTGCCAGTATCACTCAAGGTGATCTTTACAAATGGTTTGAGAAATTTGTAGACGTTGATTAGTCTCTTTTCGTTCTAAATTGTTATTCGTAGCGCAGCGACTCTACAGGATCTAGTTTTGCCGCTTTTATAGCGGGTAAAAGTCCGGCTACGACAGCAACTAAAAGCGTTACTGCTGTGGCGGAAAACATTGCCAACCACGGGGTGGTAAAATTGAAATTGGCAACCGTAGAGATCAGAATACCAATAGAGATACCTAAGATAATTCCCAGTATTCCTCCAAATTGCCCAATCATTATTGTTTCCATTAAAAACTGACCTGCAATGGTGGTTTTTTTGGCTCCTAAAGCCTTACGTACACCGATTTCTCGTGTTCTTTCGGTAACGGATACCAGCATAATGTTCATTAAGGCGATAGATGAGCCTAAAATGGTTATCAGGCTTATAACCCACGCGGCGATAGATAGGTATCCGCTTATTTCACTTATTTGATTGATCAGGTCATCACTGCGGCCTATACCGAAGTTATTCTCTTCAACGGGTGCGAGTTTTCTTATATTCCTGAAAGTAATAATAGCTTCATCCAGAGCTCCTTCAAAAGCATCTTTGTTGTCTACTTTTACACTTACCGAATAATTGATATTGGGTTGTGTGAAGAGCGAGCGGGCAACCTGAATAGGGATAATTACCCGTAAATCCTGATTATTTCCGAAGGTTGAACCCTTTTCTTCAAGTACGCCTACAACCTTAAATCGGGATCCCCGAATACTGATGGTTTTATTTAGCGGATTTACATTTTTCAAAAGTCCGTTAGGGAAATCACTTCCCAGAATACAGACCCGATTGTTATTTTGGATATCAAATCGTGTAAAATCACGACCCTGGGCAAGTTCAAGGCCCGAGTTTTCCAGAAAATTTTCATTAGCACCCAAAACAGTCACTTCCGGATCGGTTTCTTCGTTTTCATACTTTACTTCGGCAGTGGTTGTACCGGTAAAGGACACCGAGACCTGACTGGAGGGAAAAACGTAATTTTCTTCAAAATCTTTAACTTCCGTATAGCGAATTACCGGATTAATTTTCTGTTCTTCTCCGCTCCCGCGTCTGCGTGTCGTAAACTCATATTGCTGAATATTAAAGGTATTGGCTCCCATTGACGAGAAATCACTGCTTATGGTATTTTCAAGAGCTTTTACCAAACTCAGAATGGCTACAAGTGCAGTGATACCAATAGCAATAATCAATACAGTGAGTATTGTGCGTAGCAATTGAGTACGTATAGAATCAAAGGCGATGTGCACATTTTCGCGAAAGAGTGAAAACATAAGTCTTAGTTTGTGGCTATAGGTCTGCTAAAATTGTAAAAAGTTACCGTTTTATAAAATAAAGAAGCGCAAACCCTCAATTTTTAAGATATTTGCAGCCCCTAAAGGGCGTTTAGCAGATTAATTTTTTAAAGACGCATTCAATTTTACACAAAATGGCTCAAAAACCCAGTATACCCAAAGGAACCCGCGATTTTTCACCGGAAGAAGTATTACGACGAAATTATATCATAAATACCCTGCGTCATAATTTTGAGTTATTTGGTTTTCAGCCTATTGAAACGCCATCTTTTGAAAACAGCAGTACGCTGATGGGGAAATATGGGGATGAAGGAGATAGACTCATTTTTAAAATATTGAATTCAGGTAGCTTTCTTACTAACTTCAATGATTCTATTAAGTCAATCCTGACAGATTCAATTTATAATTTACTTGGCTTCCTAAGAGTTGAATCGAAAGACTGGAAACGTTTTAAAGATAGATTTTTAAAGGAAACACCCAATACAATTAGAACAACAAAAAGAATTCAGTTGTCTGAAGAACGTGTGGATTTCGATCAGTTGGCAATAGACCTATGGGAAATAATAGAGAATAAAATTTTGAGTTCAGAGAATGATCTAGAAATATTTATTAAAGAAGGAGAAAAAAGATTTCAATATTATTCACTTTTAGTATTTGGTGAGTTTTATTATTCCAAAGGGGAAAATTATTTATCAAAATATATTACAGAGAAAGCCCTGCGATACGACCTTACCGTGCCTTTTGCTCGTTATGTTGTGCAACATCAGAATGAAATTGAGTTTCCATTTAAGCGCTACCAGATACAGCCGGTGTGGCGTGCAGATCGTCCACAAAAAGGGCGTTTTCGTGAATTTTTCCAGTGTGATGCAGATGCTGTAGGTTCACAGTCGTTGCTTCAGGAAGTTACTTTTGTTCAACTATACGACGCAGTTTTTACTGATTTAGGACTGAAAGGCACCACGGTTAAAATGAATAACCGCAAAATTCTTTCCGGCCTTGCCGAAACAATCGGAGCTTCGGATAAATTGATTGATTTTACCGTAGCGCTTGACAAGCTTGATAAAATAGGAGAGGAGGGCGTTGTTAATGAAATGCTTTCGAAAGGAATTTCTTCCGAAGCCATTGAACGTGTAAAACCTATATTTAAGGTGACCGGAAGTTTTGCTCAAAAACTTTCCGTATTAAAAGAACTATTAGCTGATTCAGAAATTGGGAAACAGGGCATTGAAGAATTGCAATACATCAACGAGAAGATTGAAGCTCTCGGACTTAAAACGGTTACCCTTGATCTGGATGTAACTTTAGCACGCGGACTTAACTATTACACCGGAGCAATTTTTGAAGTTGCTGCACCAGAAGGTGTAAAAATGGGCAGCATCGGCGGCGGAGGTCGTTATGATGATCTGACTGGCATATTCGGTTTAAAAGATGTAAGCGGTGTAGGTATTTCGTTTGGTTTAGATCGTATTTATTTGGTGCTCGAAGAACTCAATTTGTTTCCGGAGCAGGCCATCAAAGGCACGCGGTTATTATTTCTAAATTTCGGAGAAAACGAAGCGCTTTATTGCTTAAAAGCGGTACAAAGTTTACGCGAAGCAGGAATTACTGCTGAGTTGTATCCGGATAGTGCTAAGATGAAAAAGCAAATGTCTCACGCAGACAAGCGTAATATTCAATTTGTAGTTCTAGCCGGTACTCAGGAAATGGCAGAGGAAGTATATACATTAAAAAACATGAAAACAGGTGATCAAAAACGTTTGGATTTAAAGGGCCTCATTGACGCATTAGCATAAAAAAACCGGGTCATTGACCCGGTTTTTTTCTTTAATTTCAGTTTATTAAGCTTCTTCCTGCTCAACCGCTGGCGGTGTATAGTCAAAAAGACGCTGATCTTTTATTTGCTGAGCAATTCCGTTAGGGAGCATCGCTTCCCAGCCCGGTTCACCATTTGATATCATTTTGAGCACCTGTCTGGAGAATACATTCAGAATATCGGGGTTATAGTCTTCAATATCTACCACACGACCGTTGTATTTAAAGAACTTATACAGTTCTTTCATACGTGGATGTACTTTGAGATTTTCGCTGGTAAAGAATTCTCCGGTTTCCGGATCACGCATAGGATAAAGGTATACGCGTAAATCTTTAAAGAAGAGTTTACCAAAGGCTTCCAGAATTCCACCACTGAGATGACGGTAGTACGACTCATCAAAAATATCAATCAGGTTATTAACGCCCATTGCAAGTCCCATACGTTCTTTAGTATAGCGTGAGAAGTACTCAACCAGTTTGTAATATTCCTGAAAATTTGAAATCATTACCGTATGCCCCAGATTACACAGCAAACGTGCGCGATCCATAAAATCTTCTTCGTCGATTTCTCCTTCGGCACGAAGGTTTGACAGAGTGATTTCAAAAATTACCTCAGTATTGTCTTCACTTACCCGGTTTTCATTTAAGAAGATTTGTAGCGATTTCCGATACATATCGGTATTTACCTTGGTCACCGGTCTAAAACTTCCGCGAAGCGCAAGAATATTCTTTTTATATAGAATTTTTGCGGCGAGAATATTATTGCCGTCAGAACCAAACATCACTGCATCCGTAAAGCCATTCTTTACCAGTTGTAAACTCATCAGGCGGTTGTCTACTTTTGCAAACTCTGGCCCGGAAAAGTTAATCATATCAATTTCGATCTGATCTTTATCGATATGATCATACAGGTAGCGCAGTAATTTTTTAGGTGAATCGTATTTGTAGTAAGCTCCGTAAATCAGGTTTACGCCCAAAGTACCCAAAGTGAGTTGTTGCAGTCTGGCATCGGTCTCGTGGAAACGAACGTGCAGGATAATTTCGTTGAAATCACCGCCCGGCTTGGTCTGGTATTTAATACCAACCCAACCGTGTCCTTTGTATTTTTTGGCAAAATCTATAGTCGCAACCGTATTGGCATAGGTAAAATAGATTTTGTTGGGGTGCTTTTCACGGGAAATCCGGTTTTCAAGGAGATTGGTCTCGTGTGCCAGCATCTTTTTGAGTCGGGACTCTGTTACATAGCGCTGATCTTCTTCAACCCCATATACAGCGTCGCTAAAATCTTTATCGTAGGCAGACATCGCTTTGGCAATGGTGCCGCTGGCACCTCCCGCTCTAAAAAAATGCCTCACGGTTTCCTGACCTGCACCTATTTCGGCAAAAGTACCGTAGATGTTTTCGTTAAGATTAATTCGTAGGGCTTTATTATTGATCGAAGGGATATTTTCAAACTCTTTGTCACCTTGAATCGTGATAGGCATAGCGCGTAGTTTTTGGGTGATTACTGGTCAATTTATTGACGGGTTAAAGATACCAAAATGGTAGGGCTTAGAAAAAATAAAGTGTAGTTTTGTGTTAAATTTCACAGGTTTGAAAATCACGTTTCTCGGCACCGGAACATCACAAGGAATCCCTATTATTGGCAGCACACACCCTGTATGTAAAAGCGATGATCTGCGTGATAAGCGTTTGCGCGTTTCGGCGCTTATTGAACACAACGGATTTAATTATGTAATTGATTGCGGACCAGATTTTAGACAGCAGATGCTTCGCGAGAATGTAACGCATCTGGACGCCTTACTTTTTACTCACGAGCACGCAGATCACACCGCGGGCTTAGATGATATTCGTCCTTTTTTCTTTAGACAGGGCGATATTCCTATTTATGCGCATCAACGGGTTATAGGCGAACTTAAAAAGCGCTTTGACTATATTTTTAAGACTGAAGACCGGTATCCGGGGGCTCCAGCCGTCGCAATCAGCGAGGTAGTTAATAATGAAAAATTTTACCTGAATGATCTTGAGGTAGAACCGGTAAATGTGATGCATGCAGATCTTCAGGTTTTTGGCTACCGTTTTGAGAACCTGGCTTACCTCACAGATGTAAAAACGATTGCTGAAGAAGAAAAGGCTAAGCTTAAGAATCTTGATGTTTTGGTTGTTAACGCGCTGCGTGAGGAACCGCATTACTCGCATTTCAACCTGGAGGAGGCACTGGATTTTGTTGCTGAAATCAAACCGAAAAAAACCTATTTTACCCACATTAGTCACTTGCTAGGTTTTCATACCGAAGTAGAACAAAAGCTTCCCGAAAATGTGCATCTGGCTTACGATGGACTAACACTAGAATTATAAGCACTATGCGCCGAAGCATTTTTTTGTATCTCTTTCTTTTTGCAGCCTTATGGATTGTCTTTCAATACGTAAACGCCAGTAAATCTTTTGATAGACAACAAGCTAAAATTGAGCGTCTTGAAGGCGAGTTAACAGCAGTTAAGGATTCTCTTGCTTCAATTGATTTGAATGCAGGGCGTTATTTTAAACTAACCGGTAATGAGAACGCGTACGATTATTTTGATCGTTTTGATATAGATATTACTGATTTAGAAAGTCGAATTGAGACTGCACTCATATCTAAAAATTCCACATCGGGCAATTCGTTGATTCCCTATGAAAATGCCAAAGGAGTTTTTCAAGTTAACAAGGTGGAAGTGCTCAATCACAAATGGGTGATTGCCGACTTTAGCGATGGGTCTCGCTGGGGCGAAATGATTTTACTTTATGATGTTGATTCAGACGGAACTATTAGTTTTGAAACATTACAAAGTGTGATTTATCCTTAATGCTTCAGTAGCCAGTCCCGCAAATCGTAAAAGTTCTGAGGCGCCACACCATGACCTACAGGATATTCACGCAATTTACCTTCAATTCCCAATTTCTCGAGATATGCTGGTACTTTTCGCGCAGCACTAACCGGAATAACCTGATCAACTGTTCCATGCGAACTAAAAACGGAAAGGTGCTCATAAGAACTCAAATCAGTCTGTGGCTGTGTGATTGCCTCATTGATGTAGCCGCTAAGACCAATTAAATTTTTCACCTTTTCAGGATAGGTGAGTGCCACGGCATAACTTAATATACAACCCTGACTAAAGCCAAGCAAGGTGACATTTGAAGCATCCAGATCGTAAGCATCAACCGCTTCATCTATAAATTTCACGATCAATTCTCGTGAATCTAAAGCCTCTTCATCATCAGACCATTTACCATCAGTTGCATCCCAGTGAATGGTGTACCAGGCATTGCCATAAGGTTGCATAGCTAATGGTGCTTTGGCAGAAATGATAAAATACTTTTCCGGTAGTTCTGGAGCGAAAGAAAACAAGTCTTCTTCATTGCTGCCGTACCCGTGCAATAACAGGAGTAAGGGTGGTTTTGAACTGGTTTGTATTTTGGGTTTCTGTATAAGGTGTTCCAGAGATAAGTTGCTCATGTCATTCAATAAATGTGAACCATTTTTGAAAATATTTGCCTAGTAGCGGTACCGGGACAGCGATGCCCTGAAATGCAGTTACAGCGCCGTAACCCAGTAATAAAATGATAAACAGGTAAAAGCCAGTAGTTGCGCCCCAATTATTAAAGTAAGAAACCATAAAGCCTAAAGCAAAAAAGGTTATGTATATTCCAAAGGCCTGTCTGATGTGAAATCGTGCAAATGGGTTTTTTGATTCGAGATTCATAAAAATCGCGATTACGGTACCTACTACGGGGATGTAGGCAATTATTGCAGTTGTTTTACCGGACTTTACATCTTCTGCTGTCATAGTTTACGACGCTATAAATTGATTATTGGCAATAATTCCGTAGACTTTTCCTTTAAGTTTAGCTCCCAGAAATGCTGCATTTTTTGATTTAGATCGAATATCCTCCTTCGTGAAAACCTGAGAAGCTTCCGTAGTAAACAGTGTGAGATTTGCAGGATTACCGGTTTTAATTTGAACTTTATTGCCAGTAAATCTTTCTCTTCCATTGGTAAGTGCTTTCACAGCTACTTCCGGTGAAACGAGTTGAAGCAGTGCGCCAAGTGTTGCTTCCTGAGCAATAGTACCAAATTTGGCGTGATCAAATTCCAATTTCTTTAACTCAATATCCAGCGGATTGTGGTCACTGGTAACCATATCTATCGTGCCGTCTTCAAGACCGGCGATCAGGGCTTTTCGATCCTCATCGGTACGAAGCGGAGGCAGTACTTTAAAGCGGGTGTCAAATTCTTCTAAAGCCGCATCTATAAAAAATAAATTACTTATCGCAACGCTACAGGTTACATCGAGCCCTTTTTCTTTTGCAGCTTTTATCAATGCCACGCTTTGAGCGGTAGAAACAGTTGGAATATGAAGTTTGCCACCGGCATATTCCAGTAAATACAGATCCCGAGCAATTTGCAAATGCTCTGCAAGGGCTGGTATACCTTTCAAGCCTAACTTAATAGCAGTTTCCCCTTCGTTAGCCATCCCTTTAATGACCAGATCATCTTCCTGAGGGAACGATAAGACAAGTCCATCAAAACCCTGAGTGTATTGCAAAGCCAGTTTTAGTAAGTTGGGATTTTTGATCGCGTGTTGATAATCTCCAAAAGCCACCGCACCTGCCTGCTGCATATCATACAATTCAGCCAGATCAACTCCTTCCCCATTTTGCGTAAGCGCGCCAATAGGATAGAGGTCTACCGCGTGACCTGCTGATTTATTTTTTAAATAACTAATAACCGAACTATCGTCTGCGACGGGTCTGGTGTTTGGGTTTACCGCAACCGCAGTAAATCCGCTTTTGGCGGCTACTTCGAGACCGTTTTTAAGAGTTTCACGTTCTTCATACCCCGGTTCACCCATACTTACACTGGAGTCGAACCAGCCCGTAGAAACCATTAAATTTTCAAATTCAAGTGTTTCTTCGTCACTTTTTGCAGAAAGCGATGTTCCAATTTCGGTAAGTGTCCCATTTTCTATGCGTAGATCCACTTTTTTACCGTGGAGTTCGTGGTTTTCGTCAAGAAGTGTGGCCTGGACTATGCGTGTGTTCATTTAAAGAATTTTAAGATGAGCATTTCGGCGAGAAATGCAAACAGTGCAAAAATAACAAACCATTTGGAAAGAAGATTAAGATTTGAAGCTTCCTGAAGCTCATTTATGAGTCCGGCCACTTCTTCAGAAGTTTGGCCATCTGTAAAGTTTTGTTCTTTTAGCGTACTTTCTGATCGGTTGTAATTGTAGGCGACAAGCGCCAACGTGTCTTGCTTGTACTTCAATGCATAAACCCCCGCTTTATCAAGACCTGGAGTTTCAGAGATTGTGATTTTTGAACCGCGTTTTTCCTGTAAGGGTATAATTTGAGCATCTTCACGCTCAAGAACTACCACCGCGTCCTCGGGTAAATCGGCTTCAATTTCAAATCCTGAATTGGTACCAAATGTATAATACAACTGTGGAACTTTTAGAGCTTCGGTAGCAATTCTATCAAAAGTGGGGACGATAAGTTGACCGTTGATAAAATTGCTGTTTTGGGTATTAAGAGCGCCGGTAAAAACGTAAAGTCCATTCCGGGCTGCAAGAAAGGCAGCTCCATTCTCAAGTTCCAGAATGGTTTCTGTAGTTGTTAGCGGAAAATAGGATTGCAGTACGTGAGATTGTAGGTTTGATGTTCTGCCGCTAAAAACATTTTGATATAGCGGGTGATCGTAATTTATAGTTGTGATGCGCTGTGCAGCGCTATTTTTTTCGCCAAATGGCGGAAAATCATAAGAACTAAGCAATGGGGTATAAACTTCTTTTCGGGCATCAGCCGAAGGAATCAAAATTAAAGTTCCGCCCTTCGAAGTATGAGCCTGAAGTAAATTGACTAATGCTGATGGGAGGTCATTAAGTTCATTAAGAATAATCAAATTTTGGTCTGCTAGTAGGCTATAGTCCAGATCTGCTGACTGAACCGAGGTAAGATCATAGTCCGGAGCACGGTAAAGTCGGTTTATAAAATCAGCATCGTTATTTGAAATGGCTAATACCTTCAGTGGTTTTTGTGCGCCGGTGGCGAAATAAAACTGATTGTCATAGGTGAGATTCGGGTCTTCGATGCTGAGTTTTCCCGCGATTTGATTTTGATTTTCAAGGCTGAAGGAAACCGAAGCCGTATCACTATTCTTGAAGTTGGCTGTAGCTTTAGTAAGAAGTTGCTTACCGTTAAATACCGATACCGGAACCTGAGTCTCAAGCGGCACGGAAGCTGATAATGCAACATTAAATTTCAAAACCGACGATTGTAGCTCTGAACTCAGGCTATCAATAGAAAGATTGTTGTAGTCCACAGGTTTCAGTTGAATGTTGTGAATAGTTAAGCCTGTGGAATCTGGATCTGTTTGAGGTTTCAATTCCTGAAAGTCACTCAATAGAATTAATTGCTTGTTAGTCGTGAGGTCATCTGAAAATAAGGATTGCAATTGCAGCATTAGATTTTCTTGAGAAATAGTTGTTGGAGCATACTCTAAATCCAGTAATTCTGAACGGTCTTCAGCCGGGTCAAAGTTTTTGTACGGTCGATCCCAGGTTGCAAGAGTGAGCGATTGACCCTTGGGTAAAGCAGTTATCAAATCCTGCTTAATTTCGTTCAGGAGGTTTCCTTTTTTACCTTTGGCCTGCATACTGAATGAATTATCAATAAACAAAACGGTTTCCTGTTTCTTTAAAGATGTATCAGTTTCAGGTATAAAAGGTTGGGCAAAGGCAAATACAATACCGGATAGCGCTAGAAGTCTGGTGCATAGAATAAGCCATTTTTTTAGGGTGTTACTCTTTCGGGTATTTTGTATCACATTTTCTAAAAAAACAACATTTGTAAACGCTGTTTTTTTAAAACGCCGCAGCTGAAATAGGTGAATGAGTATAGGAATAAGCAGTAAAAAAAGAAAGTAAAGAATTTCAGGATTTTTAAACTGCATAGAGCGGGCAATTGACGGATCTAAATTAGGGTTTTTAAATTAGGATAATACTTTTTTAATCGTAAAATCGAAGGTAGCACCATTTCCCTCCTCGCTGCTAACACTTATAATACCACCCAGAGATTGAACCAGATTTCTCACTGTAGACAGACCTATACCATTTCCTTTTTTCCCTTTATTGTCGGCTTCGGTAGCAGTACTGAATAAGTCAAATATTATTTCCTGTTTATCTTTAGGAATACCTTTGCCATTATCAGATACCTGAACGTAATAGTAGGCTTGATCCTGCGTGCATTGAATAGTTATAATCCCGGTTTCTTTGTCATTGTATTTAAGACTGTTAGTAATCAAATTCAGTAAAATCTGGTTAACGGCGGATTTGTTGGTAACCAGTTCCATCGGGTTTTCAGGCAGATTGATAATGTAGTCTTCGTTGATATTAAGCAGATCAATCAGATCTTCTAGCAAATCCTGAAGGTCAAAAGCCTCTGCTTGTTCTACTGATTGTTCTTCACTTTCATAATAGGAAAGTAGGTTGTCTATATAGTCGCTTAGAGAAAAGGATGACTGCTTTAAGTAAGACAAATAGTTATTACCCTGAGCATCGAAATGAGGAGCATACTTGGCTCGTAAAATATCGGTCGTGATAATCATATTTGCCAGTGGCATTTTCATGTCGTGTGAAACCGTACCTGCAAATTTACGTAGTTGTTCATTTTTTTTCTGCAATAACTGTTCAATCTCCAGTAGTTTGAGATTATTTCTGCGCAACTCAAAAAGATTTTCTACCTGGCTTGCCAGGTCACGCAGTGAGTTTATTTGAGAATCTGTTAATGTTTTTGGTTTACTGTCTATTACGCAAAGCGTACCTAATGGCTGCCCTTTTTTCGTAAGCAAAGGCACCCCGGCATAAAAAATCACCGGATTCTCCTGAGTGGTCAGCGGATTATCCTTAAACCTTGGATCTTTACGGGCATCATTTACAATCGTGATTTCCCTTGGCTTCAAAATTGCGTGAGCGCAAAAGGAAATATCTCTATCGGTATCACAGAGATCTGTACCTATTTTTGACTTGAAGTGTTGCTTTTTAGCATCTAAAATTGTTATTAAAGCGACGGGGGTTTCACATATTGCAGAGGCCAGGCGGGTAATAACATCATAATTAACATCAGGCTCGTACGAAAGCTGAAGTTCTTCCAGTTCAATAAGGCGTTCAGGTTCAAAAATAGGTAAAGCCGGTACTTGCATAATGTTGGTTGGTTAAAGCGGTTCCAGTCTTTCTAAAATTATGCCACATAAATCAATTAGAGCAATAGTGTCACACTTTTCTTTCTGAGCTTTGGTTTTTAGACTTTAGAATAGTTCCTTTTCAAAGGCGCTTAGGCCAAATAACGCAAAATCATATTTTACAGGATCTTTTGAATCAAATTTTCTCAGATTTTTATCAAGTTCAGCCAAAGCTACGGCGTCATTTTGTTTGCGTTTGAGCAAACCCAGCTGTCGTGCCACTCTGCCAGAATGTACGTCAAGAGGGCAGGAAAGTAGAGCAGGAGAGAGGCTTTTCCAAATCCCAAAATCAACCCCGGCGTCAGCAGGACGCACCATCCACCTTAAAAACATATTGATACGCTTGGCTGCTGATTTCTTTAATGGGTCGCTCACATGTTTGCGCGTACGCGGAAGATGGTCCACTTCAAAAAAGCGATTTTTAAAATGATGTATAGCGGTTTGCAGATTCTTGTTTGCAACGTTATTGTTGAATACAGATTCTAATCCATCGTATTTTATATAAATGTGTTTAAGAGCTGTGATAAAAGTAGACAGATCTTCACTATTAAAGGTTCGGTGTACAAAGGCTTGCAGTGATTTTAAATCTTCCTGAGAATGGTTGATTACAAAATTGTAGGGATCATTTTCAAGCAGTTCAACCAGTTTGTTGCTGTTTGTGATGATGCTCTTGCGGTTACCCCAGGCAATCGTTGCCACTAGAAAACCTATGATCTCTATATCTTCCTTTTTGCTAAACTGATGTGGAATCTGAATAGGATCTGTGCCTATAAATTTTGGATTCTCATAGTAGGCAGCCTTTTCATTTAGAAATTCCTGAAGTTCACTTCTTTTAAGTTTAAGAGATGATTTTGCCATCTACCATAGTAAGTTTACGATCTGCCATTGCTGCAAGATCTTCGTTATGTGTTACGATTACAAAGGTTTGATTGTAGGTATCGCGAAGCTTGAAAAACAAATGATGCAGGTTTTCAGCAGATTCGCTGTCCAGATTTCCGGAAGGTTCGTCAGCCAAAATCAGAGCAGGTTCGTTTATCAATGACCTTGCAACGGCCACCCGTTGTTGTTCTCCCCCTGAAAGTTGCCCCGGTTTGTGGTCTATGCGATGTGCTAAGCCCAGAAAACCCAAAAGTTCTTTTGCACGTTTTTCAGCCTCGGCTTTACTTTTACGGGCGATGAATGCGGGTATACAGACGTTTTCAAGAGCTGTGAACTCAGGTAAAAGTTGATGAAACTGAAAAATAAATCCAATATTCAGGTTTCGGAATTTACTGAGTTCTTTCTGATTTAGTCCCGGGATATTCCCATTATTTATCAGCAATCGGGTATCATAATGGGGGTCTGCTCGGTCAAGTGTGCCGAGTATTTGTAATAGGGTAGTTTTACCTGCGCCACTGGCACCAACAATAGATACTATTTCACCTTCAGCAATTTGTAAATCTACTCCTTTGAGTATTTGCACATCTCCATAGGATTTATATATGTTTTCTGCTGTAATCATCAAATGCACGTTTGTTAGGAAATCTAAAGTTCGATGTCTGCTTAGTAAGTTTACAAGGCAGCATACGACTTAGCATCGGTTACTCAAACCGCTTTTATTTCGGGACTAAAGATACTATTCAGCATATTAATTATAGTTGCATATGCGGTTTTTATCCTATTTTGTTTAATCTTTTAAAGAAATGTATTAACAAAAGGTTAAACTCGTTTTAACCTGTTAGTGAGGTTTTATCTTTGTTTGGCTATGAAAACAAATTTACTAAAAGCTACATTCGCCAGCGGTTGTTTCTGGTGTACTGAAGCTGTTTTTCAACGATTTACCGGAGTTCATAATGTGCGTAGCGGTTATACCGGTGGTCAGATTAAAAATCCCCCTTATCGTGAGGTCTGCCAGGGCCGTACCGGCCACGCCGAAGGAATTGAGCTTGAATACGACCCCAGCCTTATTTCCTATAAAGAATTACTTCAAATATTTTTCACTACACACGATCCTACAACTTTGAATAGACAGGGGAATGATGTGGGGACTCAATACCGAAGTGCAATCTTTTATCATGATGAAAGTCAAAAAAATGAAGCTGAAAATTTCATTAGGTATCTTGAAGAAGAGCAAATCTTTGATTCGAAGATAGTGACCGAAGTATCTGAAGCTAAACCGTTCTACTATGCAGAAGAGGAACATCAGGAATTTTATAATAACCATCCTTTGCAGGGCTATTGTCAGTTTATAATAGACCCCAAAATCAATAAGATTAAGAAATTATATCAGCATAAACTATTGCCTGAGTATCGCTAAAATTTAGTCCCGTTAAAGCTTTAAACCAAAAAATATGTCACCCTATCAAAAATTTGAAGAGTATAACATCGAAGTTCAGGAAGATGTTAAAGCCCGTTATAAATCCATAATCGCTGATTTAGGAGAAGATGTTAATCGGGAAGGAATAGTTAAAACTCCTGAGCGTGCCGCGAAAGCCATGATGTACCTTACCAGTGGCTATGATGTAGATGCTTCCGAAATTTTGAAAGGAGCGATGTTTAAAGAAGATTATAATGAAATGGTTATTGTGAAGAATATCGAGTTGTATTCCTTGTGTGAGCATCACCTTTTGCCTTTCTTTGGAAAGGCACATATTGCCTACATTCCAGATGGCTATATTGTAGGTTTAAGCAAATTACCCCGAATTGTAGATGTTTTCGCGCGACGTTTGCAGGTTCAGGAGCGTCTTACTCACAACATTCTCGAGTGTATAAATCAAACTTTAAAACCTCAGGGAGTAGCTGTGGTAATTGAAGCTTCTCATATGTGCATGATGATGCGTGGGGTTCAAAAGCAGAATTCAACAACCACGACTTCAGGATTTAGAGGACAATTTGAAAATAATGAAACGCGTAATGAGTTCCTTAAATTAATATCAAATGATTTGTCTTAGACTTTGGCAGGTTTTTTGGTACTTAGAATATAAAAGAAACGAACATGAAAGTACTTAATTATAACTTACTATTTAAGGGGATTTTATTTGACCTTATAGGTATGGCAACAATGTCAATACCCGTTGTAGGTCCTTTTTTAGATCTGGCGTGGGCTCCATATGCAGCTAAAAAAATGGGTGAAATGTATCCCGGCAGAAATGGAAAAATTGCTTCGGTATTGGTTTTTATTGAAGAGATACTACCCTTTACAGATATTATTCCTTCATTTACTTTAATGTGGGTATATACCTATCTTATTAAAACCGAACGTGAAGTACGAACGATACCCATTCGCGTAAAAAATTAGTAAAATAAAAAAAGGGATGCTAATTAGTATCCCTTTTTTTTATTTAAAATAGGATTTATTTGCTGATTCATCCATTCCATCGCTTCAGACTGGGTCTCGAAAATACCAAAAGGTTTTTTAAAGAATTGCCCTTCCAATTCTGCATTTCCTTTACCTAATTTGGAGTAATATACTACCGCAAAAGCTTTCAGAGATTCAACTTTATTCAATTCTGTATAAATCAACGGATTAATGCTATACGAATACGTTCATACAGAGATGTAGCCAAAGTGTTTTTCTTTAAAATGTTCTAAACAGGCATTTAAAAATAGTAAGCGTTCGTTTTGACCAAAATTGACGTCGGGGTTCACATGACCAATTACAAAATGATCGTAGAATTCTAAAACGCCAATTACTAGGTCAATACGTTTGTTCATTTTTGGTTCAGCGTTCACTTATGATTTGGCTTTATGAAATTACATAAAAAAACCGCCATATAGGCGGTTTTCAAACATTTTAAAAAGGATAACCTTATTAGGATTGTGCCGAGTTTTCAGTCTTCTCAATTTTAATAATCAATTCTTCTTTTCCATCTTCTATATCCATATAAATGGTATCTCCTTCCTGAAGATTTGAAGCTATAATTTCTTCGGCTAACGCATCTTCAATATATTTCTGTATGGCTCTCTTAAGAGGTCGTGCCCCATAATCCTTGTCAAATCCTTTATCACCTATAAAATCTTTGGCTTTGTCTGAAAGCTTAAGATTATATCCTAAAGCTTCAATACGCTTATAAAGTTTTTTAAGCTCAATGTCAATTATCTTGTGAATCTCTTCACGTTCTAGAGCATTAAATACAATCACATCATCAACACGATTCAGGAATTCAGGAGCAAAGGCTTTTTTAAGTGCCTGCTGAATAATTCCCTTAGCATTATCATCAGCTTGTTCTTTTCGTGCTGCTGTACCAAAACCAACACCCTGGCCAAAGTCTTTAATCTTACGGGCACCTATATTAGAAGTCATAATGATTACCGTATTCCTAAAGTCAATTTTTCGACCTAAAGAGTCAGTAATATAACCATCATCCAATACCTGTAGCAGCATATTAAATACATCCGGATGCGCTTTCTCAATCTCATCAAGCAATACAACTGAATAAGGTTTTCTGCGAACTTTTTCGGTAAGCTGACCTCCTTCTTCATAACCTACGTATCCCGGAGGTGCACCAATGAGCCTGGAGATTGCAAATTTCTCCATATACTCGCTCATATCAATTCGAATTAGCGAATCTTCGTTATCAAACAATTCTGTTGCGAGAATTTTTGCTAACTGCGTTTTACCAACACCGGTTTGACCTAAAAAGATGAATGAGCCAATAGGTTTTTGCGGATCTTTCAGTCCGGCACGGTTACGTTGTATGGCTTTAGCCACTTTTGCTACCGCTTCATCCTGACCTATTACTTTAGATTTTATAGACTGCGGTAATTCTGCAAGTTTATTGCTTTCGGTTTGAGCAATTCGGTTCACAGGGATACCACTCATCATAGATACTACGTCGGCAACATTGTCTTCGGTTACCGTTTCACGATGTTGTTTAGAGTCTTCTTCCCAGCTTTGCTGAGCAGTGGCAAGTTCTTTTTCCAGATTTTTCTCGTCATCACGTAGTTTAGCTGCCTCTTCGTATTTCTGTTTTTTGACAACAGAATTTTTACGCTCGCGCACCTCTTCTAACTGGCGCTCCAAATCAAGAATTTTCTTAGGAACATCAATATTGATTATGTGTACACGTGATCCTGCCTCATCTAAAGCATCAATAGCCTTATCAGGTAAGAATCGGTCTGTCATATACCGACTGGTCAGGGTTACACAGGCCTTGATGGCTTCGTGAGTGTAAATCACATTGTGATGATCTTCATACTTGTCTTTTATATTGTTAAGTATTTCAATCGTTTCTTCTTCATTAGTAGGCTCAACAATAACCTTTTGGAAACGACGCTCCAAAGCCCCATCCTTTTCGATATATTGTCTGTATTCGTCTAAGGTAGTCGCACCAATGCATTGGATTTCGCCACGCGCTAAAGCTGGTTTAAACATATTGCTTGCATCTAGTGAGCCAGTGGCACCACCGGCACCAACTATAGTGTGAATCTCATCAATAAATAAGATGATGTCCGAGTTTTTTTCAAGCTCATTCATCACTGCCTTCATACGCTCTTCAAACTGACCGCGATACTTCGTACCTGCTACTAGACTAGCCAGATCCAGGGTTACTACACGTTTATCAAAAAGAATACGGGAAACTTTTCGTTTTACAATACGCAAAGCAAGACCCTCTGCAATGGCAGACTTACCAACACCTGGTTCACCTATTAAAAGGGGATTATTCTTTTTACGCCTGCTTAAAATCTGTGAAACGCGTTCTATTTCTTTCTCTCGCCCTACAACGGGGTCAAGCTTGTCCTCTTCAGCCATGGCTGTTAAGTCTCTACCAAAATTGTCCAGAACCGGAGTTTTGGATTTTTTATTGGTTTTATTTCCAGGCGTATTGAAAGGATTTTCTTTTTGAGAGTCTGCAGTATTGTCGTCGTCGCTGAAAGATTCTCCCTTAATAGGCTCTATATAGTCGTCATCACTAGTCATCATAAGCTTAAATTGATCTTTAACATTATCATAATCTACTTTCAACTTGTTTAGTAATTTGGTCGTAGGATCGTTTTCATTACGTAACACGCAAAGTAGAAGATGCGCAGTGTTTATAGAAGAACTTTGAAAAAGTTTTGCTTCTAAAAATGTGGTTTTTAGAGCACGCTCCGCCTGTCTGGTGAGGTGCAGATTTTTCTTTTCGTTGCTGGTCATTCCTGTTCCCGGATTTGCGGGGCTCAGTATCTCAACCTTACGACGCAAATGATTGAGATCAACATCAAGGGCCTGAAGTATTTCGATAGCTTTACCACTGCCATCACGCAATAAGCCCAACATCAAATGCTCGGTACCTATAAAATCGTGACCTAGTCGCAAGGCTTCTTCTTTGCTGTAGGCGATTACATCCTTAACTCGGGGTGAAAAATTATCATCCATATTCGCTCCTGTCTTTTCTTAGGTTTTTAATAATTATGTCAAAAACCGTTCCGTTTGCAATGCTGTTAGTAAATTGACAAAATTACTTTGAAAGCTACAATGGAAGTTAAGCATACTTATCAAAAAGGAAAACTAATTTTTGTTAATAAAAACTAGGGATGGCTGTTGACAGGTTGCCCGAAAACACTGTCAAAATGCGTATATTGCCCCTTAGTGTTTAAACCAATATTTAAATAGAAATACATATGGCTGAAGGAGAGAAGTTAATTCCTATCAACATTGAAGATGAAATGAAATCAGCCTACATTGACTATTCAATGTCGGTCATCGTGTCACGTGCCTTACCAGACGTTCGCGACGGATTAAAGCCTGTACACAGGCGTGTATTGTTTGGTATGCATGAGCTTGGGGTGCGCTCCAATACGGCTCACAAGAAATCTGCAAGAATAGTTGGGGAAGTTTTGGGTAAATACCATCCACACGGTGATACTTCGGTATACGATACAATGGTTCGCATGGCTCAGGAGTGGAGTTTGCGCTACATGCTTGTTGACGGTCAGGGGAACTTTGGTTCCGTTGATGGTGACAGTCCTGCGGCAATGCGATATACTGAGGCACGTATGCGTAAAATCTCTGAGGAGATGCTTGCAGATATTGATAAGGATACTGTAGATCATACCCTTAATTTTGACGATACTTTAAAGGAACCCACCGTACTCCCAACCCGTATTCCTGGACTTTTAGTGAATGGAGCTTCTGGTATTGCTGTAGGTATGGCAACTAATATGCCACCGCACAACCTAACTGAAGTGGTAAATGGTATTGTTGCCTATATCGAAAATAACGATATCGAAATAGATGAACTTATGCAGCACGTTACTGCTCCTGATTTTCCTACAGGTGGGACGATCTACGGGTATGAGGGTGTGCGTGAAGCATTTAAAACCGGGCGTGGTCGAGTTGTATTACGCGCTAAAGCAACTATCGAGGAGGTTAAAGGTCGTGAGTGTATCATTGTGAGTGAAATTCCGTATCAGGTCAATAAGGCTGATATGATTAAGAAAACTGCCGATCTTGTTAACGATAAAAAAATAGATGGTATAGCGTCCATACGTGACGAGTCTGATAGAAAAGGGATGCGTATCGTTTATGTTTTAAAACGTGATGCTATTCCAAACATCGTACTTAATACCTTATATAAGTATACTGCGCTTCAATCTTCATTTAGCGTAAACAATATTGCTCTCGTTAAGGGAAGACCCGAAATGTTGAATCTCAAGGATATGATTCATCATTTTGTGGAGCACCGTCATGAGGTTGTAGTTCGTCGCACCGAGTTTGAGCTTAAAAAAGCTGAAGATCGGGCACATATCCTTGAAGGACTCATTATCGCTTCAGATAATATTGATGAAGTGATTGCGCTTATACGCTCTAGTAGCAATGCTGATGAAGCGCGTACCAAATTAATAGAACGTTTTGAGCTTACTGAGATCCAGGCAAGAGCGATTGTCGAGATGCGACTACGCCAGCTCACCGGTCTGGAACAGGATAAATTACGAGAAGAATATGATGAGCTTCTTAAAACGATTGAAGATTTAAAAGATATTCTGGCTAAAAAAGAGCGCAGAATGGAAATCATTGGAGAAGAACTTATCGAAGTACGCGATAAGTATGGCGATGAGCGCCGTACAGATATTGATTATGCAGGAGGGGATGTAACCATTACCGATCTTATTCCTGATGAGAAGGTGGTACTTACTATTTCTCATGCAGGTTATATTAAACGTACTTCTCTACAGGAATATAAAACCCAAAACAGGGGAGGTGTGGGTCAAAAAGGGTCTACAACCCGTAATGAGGATTTCCTCGAACATCTATTTGTGGGAACTAACCACCAGTATCTTATATTCTTTACCCAAAAAGGAAAATGTTTCTGGATGCGGGTTTTTGAAATTCCAGAAGGAAGCAAAACATCTAAAGGAAGAGCAATTCAGAATCTGATTGCTATAGAGCCAGATGACAAAGTCAAGGCGTTTATATGTACTAATGATCTTAAAGATGAAGAGTACATTAACAGCAGATATGTCATTATGGCAACCAAAAAAGGACAGGTAAAGAAAACTTCTCTGGAGCAATATTCGCGTCCTCGTACTAACGGTATCAACGCAATAACCATTAAAGATGGTGATGAATTATTAGCTGCAAAGCTTACTACAGGCGACAGTCAGGTGATGCTGGCAGTGAAGTCTGGTAAGGCTATACGCTTTGAAGAAGAGAAAACCAGACCAATGGGAAGAAACGCTTCCGGGGTTCGTGGCATAACTCTTGCAGATGATAATGATGAAGTTATAGGAATGGTAGCTGTTAATGATCCTGAGTCTAATGTACTTGTGGTTTCAGAGAATGGTTACGGTAAGCGTTCACTGGTTGAAGATTATCGGGTAACAAACCGAGGAGGTAAAGGAGTAAAAACTATTTCCATTACCGAAAAGACGGGAAGCTTAGTTTCTATTAATAACGTAACTGATGAAGATGATTTAATGATCATCAATAAATCAGGTATTGCAATCAGAATGGAAGTCTCTGAGCTTCGGGTAATGGGTCGCGCAACACAAGGCGTTAGATTAATTAATCTGAAAAATGGAGATACCATTGCTGCAGTGACAAAAGTGAAGAAAGATGAAGATGATATTGAAGATGAAGACGGAATTGTCGCTGAAGGAGATGAAAACGTAGAGAACCAAAACATTGAAAAGCCTTCTTCTGATGAAGAGGAATAATTAAAGTTGAATATAAATTAAGTAGATAATGAAGACTAAATCAATAGTTTTTGCGGCGCTTTCCCTTACAGCCGTAACCTTTGCGCAGAAAAAGGAAATTAAATCTGCAGAAAAAACCGTTGAATCTGGAAGTTATGCCCAGGCCCAAACCGAAATTGAAGCGGTTTCTGGTATGATGAGTCAGATGGACGATAAAGAAAAGGAATATTATTACTTCGTTAAAGGTAGAGCATATCTTGGAGGAGAGGATAATAAAAATGCTGACAAGCTATTAAAAGCTATGGAAGCATTCACTACGGTTAGCGAGTATAACGACGGTGATAAATATGGAGAAGAAGCTAAACAATTCAAGCAACAAGCTATGAATGCTGTTATTTCTTCTGCTGTTGATGATCAGAATGCTGAGAAATACGATAGTGCTGCTAATAAGCTCTATACTCTGTATACGCTAACACCTAAGGATACCTCTTATCTGTATTTTGCTGCATCGAATGCTGTAAATGGTCAGGATTATGCCACTGCTCTTAAGTATTATAACCAATTGAAAGATATGGGTTATACGGGTATAGAAACTCAATATACTGCAGTAAACAAGGAAGATGGTAAAGTCGAGAATTTTCCGTCGAAACAACAAAGAGATTTATTTGTAAAGGCAGGTTCTCACGAAGATCCTAAAACAACAGTAACAGAATCTCGTGCGGGAGAAATCGCTAAAAATATCGCTTTGATCTATGTTCAGGAAGGTGAAAATGATAAAGCGGTAACTGCAATTCAGGACGCCCTGGCAGAAAATCCTGATGATGATGCATTATTGCGTTCAGCTGCTGATGTTTACCTGAAAATGGATATGACTGAAGAATATGAGGCTGCTATGGATAAGGTAATTGCTAAAGATCCTAATAATCCAGGATTGTATTTTAATCTAGGTGTAGGTGCTGCTAAAGCCGGAAATACTGAAAAAGCTATGGGTTACTATAACAAAGCTTTGGAAATTGATCCCAATTATGGCGCAGCTAATCTAAATATTGCTGCCTTGATGTTAGGAAAAGACAAGGAAATCATTGAACAGATGAATTCTTTAGGAAATACGAAAGCAGATAATGCTAAGTATGATGAATTGAAGAAAGAGCGTATGAAGTTATATGAGGAGGCTGTTCCTTATCTTGAAAAGGCGATTGCAGGTGATGAGCCTAATATAGAAGCTGTTCGTACTCTGTATAACATCCATATTCAGTTAGGTAATACTGCTGAAGCCGATAAATACAAAGCACAATTAGATGCTATGGAAGGTAAATAATCAAAAAGCCTTATAAAAATAAAAGTCCGGTTTTAAACCGGACTTTTTTTATGATGTAAATTGAATGCTCAGTATTATTCTGTGCGCTGGTATTTTTCCATATAACGTTTCCAAAGCTCGGTTTGATGGCTTTCGAGACTTATTTCACGTCCTGATATCATCGCCTTGGTAAGGTTGTTTCCTTTCATTTCCAAAGCATTTCCGGTGCTCACAAATAAGGTAGCGTCTTTGCCGGCTTCCAGAGTTCCAAGTTGTTCTTCAACTCCTAAAATAATAGCGGCATTCTGAGTGATTAATTGAAGCGCTTCTTCAAAGCTTAATCCGTGAGCAGTCGTTTGCCCTGCATAAAACGGAATATTACGAGATTGCCAGTATTCTCCACTATTTCCTAAAGCCACAGTTACGCCTGCATCTGTAAGATCTTTTACCATCTTAAAGCTGATATCATAGTCATCATCTTCAGATCCCGGAAGGCTGTGCACACGTGTTAAAATCACGGGAATTTGTGCTTTCGCTATTTCATCTGCCACTTTATAGCCACGATAGGCACCTACAAGTACAACTTTGCTCAAATTCATGTCTTTCTTGAACTTGATGACGTCCAGAATTTCCTTTTCTGAATCCACGTGTATATACAGATTTTGATTACCGTTTAAAACATCCTGCATAGCAGCATAAGGTAAATTCATAACCGCTTCAGTATCGCCTTCAAAAGCCTGAGCCTGCTTCATGAAATCTTTAATTTCAAGAATATCAGAGGCATAGTCTTTATTAGGACTGTAACCCGGGTCTTCACCCAGCCACCAGCGACCACGTCTAAAGCTGTTGGGCCAATTGAGGTGAATACCATCACCGCGTTTAACTACAGCATCTTCCCAGTTCCATGCGTCCAGTTGAACTACAGATGACTCTCCTGATATGGTGCCGCCCTGAGGAACTGTTTGAGCTAGTAAAACCCCATTAGGGCGCATACTTTCTACCACTTTAGATTCGGCGTTATAGGCGATAATTGCTTCAATATGTGGATTGTATTCACCTATTTCGTCCTGATCTTCTGTAGCACGCACTGCTGCAATTTCCACAAGCCCTAGGGTAGTATCAAGGGCTATAAATCCCGGGTACACGTGTTGCCCGTCAATTTTTATAATTTCTCCACGTAAAGGTCTCTTGGTGGTTAGGGCATCATACACACCGGTTATCTTTCCGTCTTTAATAAAAATAAGGCTGTTTTCAATTACCTCACCATTACCAATATGCGCGACCCCCCCTGTAAGGGTTATTTCACCGCTAGAGGCAGGAGCAGGCGTTTGCTGCGCCTGCAGACTCACTGTGAGCAATAAAAACAATAGATATAGTTTTTTAAATGTTTTCATAATTAATTAAGTGTTTCTAAGGTGTCACAATCCAGACGTTGCTTTTCTTCTTTTTTGGCAGGCTGCGTTTTAAGACCTTTATTTTTATCTTTTAGCATTAGGGTACTGAGTTTATTTTTCTTTTCCTGAATGCTTTCGCGAAGTGCTTTGTCTTTTTCGAGATCAAAATATACAGCTCCTTCAATAAGTGTTTTTTCTGCAATAGCACTTACAGACATGGGATAGGTAGACCAAAGCACCAAATCAGCGTCTTTACCTTCTTTAATACTTCCTGTACGATCATCAAGATGGAGCATTTTTGCTGGGTTTAGCGTAACAAATTTCCAAGCCTCTTCTTCTGGCACTCCGCCATATTTCATTGTTTTTGCGGCTTCCTGGTTCAATCTGCGGCTCATTTCTGCATCATCACTGTTAATACCTGTGAGTACACCTTCGCTCCACATAATTGCAGCATTGTAGGGTATTGCGTCATTTACCTCATATTTGTATGCCCACCAGTCGCTAAAAGTTGAACCGGCAACACCGTGCTCTGCCATTTTATCGGCTACTTTATAACCTTCAAGAATGTGTGTAAAGGTGTTTATTCTAAAATCAAAATCTTCCGCAACTTTCATGAGCATATTTATTTCGCTTTGCACATACGAGTGGGATGAGATAAAACGGTCTGCGTTGAGAATTTCAACCAGTGTTTCCATTTCATAGTCTTTACGATAAGGCTCACCGCTATTTTTAGCTTTCTCGTATTCACGTGCACGCTGAAAATAGTCCGTATACATTTGCTGTACACCCATGCGGGTTTGGGGGAAACGGCTGTAACTGCCCCAGTTTGATTGTTTCACATTTTCACCTAGAGCAAACTTGATGAATTTAGTGTCATCTAAAACCATTTCATCAATACTCGAACCCCACTTCAGTTTCATAACAGCAGACTGCCCGCCAATTGGGTTTGCCGAACCATGAAGTAATTGTATGGTCGTAACACCACCGGCAAGATCCCTGTAAATATCAATATCATCAGGATTTACAACGTCTTTCATACGTACTTCGGCAGAAGAGTTTTGACCACCTTCATTAATTGAAAAAGCCGCGATATGCGAATGCTCATCAATAATACCACTGGTCAGGTGTTTACCAGTTGCATCAATCACTTTGGTACCACCGGAACTCAGATTTTTACCAATCGCAGCGATTTTACCATTTTTAACCAATACATCAGTTTCTTCTAAGATCCCGGCATCTTCATTGGTCCAGACCGTTGCATTCTTAAAAAGTATAGTTTCCTGCTTTGGTTTTTCATCATAACCGTAAGCTATATTGGGAAAGGTGAGCGGCATTACAAAAGGCTCATCATCTTCCTTGTCTTCGTCTTCCTTGTCCTCTTCGTCTTCCGTTGCATCCGTTTCTTTTTTAGACATAGTAAAAGATGTTTCGCTTCCGTCAGGCAAAATCGCCTTGCCACTCCAGGTTTGCGCATCAGAAACCTGGGTAACCACACGTGTATAATCTTTGCTTTCGGAATCTACAGCGGTAAACATAAGATTTAACCATCCGTTATCGTAATTGATTTTAGAGCCAAGCTTGGTATCACCACTTTTCACGCTCACCGAGGGTTTTTCTGTTGACTTGGATATAGTCACGTCGTAGGTAGAAGTGCCGAGGCTCAACGCGTAGGAGCCGTCAATATCCAAAACATTGGAGTCTTTTATGACCTGCTGATTTCCCTGAACCCAATTCTCATAAAGTACGGTGTCATCTTCAAACAATTCACCAGAAGTCACCAAAAAATTTGCCCAGGCATTTTCTTTTAAGGTTCCCAGTTCATCACTTTTTCCTAAAAGCTGAGCAGGAACTGTTGTCAATGCCTGAAGAGCTGTTTCTTTGCTCAGTCCATATTTAAATGCTTTTTTAAGCATGTCCATTAGCTTGTCTGGAGATTTAAGCGAATGAGCTGTTATTGCGAAGGTAAGTCCTGCTTCCTGCATTTTGGCAGGGTTGGTAGGCTCCTGATTCCACTCTAGCATTTGGCTAAGGCTCACATAATCTGCCTGATAGGGATCTTCCACATCATAGGCATCCTGAAAGTTTACTGGAATAATATACTGCGCACCTGTAGCTTTAACTTCATCAATGCGTTTATATTCGTCACCGCCACCCACTATAATAAAAGGAACGCCAGTTTCTTTAGAAAGACTTGAGATGCGTAAATCGTCATACAAACCTTCGCCGTAAAATATCTGAGGCAGATTCATATTGGCATTTAAAGCTTCTAAGGCAAGATCACGGGTTTCTACATTTCCCTTTGCATACCAGTCTGCATCTTCAAAAAGCTGACGAATTAGTGCAGTTGCACCCATTTTAGACGAAGGATAAGCCTGTGCGGAAAGATTGCTTTTATCAAAAGAGAAAAACTGCGCAGATTTTGTGTCTATTAAGCGATCTGCCGTATTCCCATCGGTGTTCAGGGCAACGAGGATTCCGTTACCTCTGGCGACTGCATCTGCTTTATGGGTGTTTACAGCTCCAAAGCCGGCTTCAACCAATTCTTTAGCAGCTTTACTGTCGTAATCAAAATCGGCCAGAGCGTCAGTTTCTGCACGCACATGATCATTCCAGTAGTATCCAGAACGTGAGGCTTCATACTCACCACTGCGGCTACCGCTCGAGCGTTCAGGAGTTTTTACCCCAAAAGAGGAGTACATTTCAATAAAAGAAGGATAAACATGTTTTCCTTTTAAATCGATAACAACCGCATTTGCAGGTTCCTTTACCGATTTACCTACGGAAACAATTTTCCCATCTTTAATCAGCATACTTCCGCCAGAGATGGTTTTTCCGGGGGTGGGATGCAGGGTAGCGTTTTTAAAGATTGTGTAATTAGAATTGACCGTCTTGACGCCGTCATTTACCGGGAAGTATTCCTGGGCAGCGAGTGTTAAACTCAGCAGAAATAACCATCCGGAGAGGAATAGTTTTTTATTCATAGTTAGCTAAAATTTGACTTTGTCTAAATTTAGCTGATATGAAGTTTCTTTATGAAAAATTAAGATTGTTTAAGAAATCTTTAACGATTTGCATCGTTCATTGGAATCTCTTGCAAAATATACATCTGACGATGTTCTATAAGAAACAATTTTAACAGGCTAATATATAAGAATCAAATTCAATTTTTATGAATTTACGCTGCTAAAAATTAACTAATTATGCTCATAAATTGATTAGGATGTTATTTTTTAGCCTTTTATAATCCTTTCTAAAAACGATTTTCATAAAATAAAGCTTGTTTTAAGACGAAATTCTCAAAAAGTTGAGAGGGTATTTTTCCCCTTTTTTTATATAGTTTTTCCCTTCTTCATTTTGTCAGATTGAACTTCGACGAAAAAAAAATTATTTACATCATAATTTACTTACATAATTTGATTGTGATTAGTACAAATCAACTTCTGAGTGGTCCTTAGGAGCTTGACAACTATTTTTTCATTCATCTTATTTAGTACATTTAACTATCTGAAAAGAAGCGTTTTAAACGATTGTTTTAAAATGTATTTAAGAGTTCAATTTTTTATTTAGAGTTATACTACAACGATTGCATATAAGCGATGGTTTTATCAATATGTATTTATTAACCAATTATATTTTATTAATTAAACACTTTTATTATGAAAAAAATGATTTTTACAGTTGGCGCACTCATGTGCGGTGCTATGATTTATGCACAGTCCAACACCAGTGATGTTAATCAGTCAGGATCAGGTCACAGTGCAACTGTGAGTCAGGTAGGTACTGTAAACAATTCAGATGTTGATCAGATGGGCACGTCAAACGATGCCGATGTAGATCAGTCAGGAGCTACAAACAACGCGATTACTTATCAGGATGGTGGAAGTCAAAGTTCTTCTATTGATCAATCCGGTGAGAGAAACACCTATCGTACAACCCAATTTGGTACTGGCAACTCTTCAGAAGCTTCACAGACAGGAAATGATAACTATGCCGGACCTCCAACGACCACTTGGGGAACATACCAATCTGGAAATGATAACATGTCTACCACAACTGTAGAGGGAAATAGCAATGGTACTGCGACACTACAGACTGGAGATAATAACACTGCATCAATTTCTCAGGTAGGAGACAATAACATTGCCATTAGTCAAACCAGTTTGAATTGGGGTATTCAGCAAAATGGTGATGACAATGCTGCTGAGATTACTCAAATTGGAGATGCTAACACCGGTTCTATAGAGCAACAGGGTAATGCTAATGATTTCGATATTGATCAAACGGGAGACAATAACTTTGCAAAATCCTATCAATTTGGTGACCGTAACTTAGGAGGGGGTGCCAGCTTAAATTGGGGTATTAACCAGCTAGGAAATAACAATGATGCTATTAATGATCAACAGGGAAATGACAATAATAGTGGAACTTTACAGTGGGGAGATGATAATACCTCAACAATAAGACAATATGGAGATGGAAACATCGCGAATGGATTATCACCTCTATCATATGGAACTGAGCAAAGAGGAGACAATAACAACTCTGATTTACTTCAGGAAGGTAATGGAAACAGCGGGTCTACCTACCAAAATGGAGGTCAAAACCAGGCTGATACGTATCAATTTGGTGATGGCAACTCTAGCTCTGTTTCTCAGCTAGGAACTCAAAACGATTCTGATGTAGATCAATTAGGAGATGGAAACTCAAGCAGCGTTAGCCAGGATGGTACTATGAATATGAGCACTGTTCTTCAAAACGGTACGATGAATATGAGTACGGTTTCTCAAACCGGAACGACACACATGAGTATGGTTACTCAAGTTGGTAGCTCTAACACTTCAATGGTAACCCAAAGCAACTAATTCAAATTTCTTTTTTCAGAAAAATCGAGAATGGTTTTTTGATAGCGGGGATACCTTTATGGTGTCCCCGTTTTTATTTTTGTGTAATGAGCTTTAGTTATTTATTAGATATAACTCTCATAATTTCAAGATATTAGTCACAAGTGCAACATGAGGTGTTGCACAGATTTTTGTTTGAGCAAACCTTTCTTAAATATGGTTGTTTCGTATCGCTTTACACTAAAAAAGTTCAATAAAGATTCATTTGGCAGTTCTAATTCAAGAATACTAGGGGGGTGTTTTCCCCCTTTTTTTTAATTTTATTTCTATACCCTGTTGCTTAAAATGTATTTAGCCGATCAAATCCTTATTCATATCCTCAATTATTGATTAGATCATATGATTAAGATTACAAATCGTATTCTTATTAATCGGGTTGCGCTAGTAAGTCTCTTTCCAACGAATTTTTAAACTACATTTAACTATCTGAAAAAAAGCGCATTGAGTTTATGTTTTTGGGAAAATTTAAGAATTTCATTTTTTCTCTACCTAACATACGATATCGATTGCGTATGGTCGGTTTGCTTACCCGAATATGTATTTATTAACCAATTATATAGTATTAATTAAACTCTTTTCTTATGAAAAAAATGATTTTATGTGCATCGGCCCTTCTTGTTGGAGCGGCTTTATCTGCACAAAGTAATGTAAGTACGGTAGACCAAAACGGTAACGGAAATGGATCTACCGTGGCCCAATCCGGATCTATGAACAACTCAGATGTTGATCAGGATGGAGATGATAATGGTTCTGATGTTGCTCAAGCAGGGGTCGAAAACAGGGCGATTACTGATCAGGACGGTACCGATCAAAGCTCTGTTATAGCTCAAACTGGTGAGCGTAACTCGTATGTTACTACTCAACAAGGAACTAATAATGTGTCGACAGCATCACAGTCAGGTAATGACAACTGGGCTGGACCTCCTAGAAATACCTGGGGAACTTTACAACAGGGCTCAGATAACTTGTCAACAACCACTGTAACAGGTAACAACAACGGTACTGCAACCTACCAGAGAGGAGATGATAACACAGCAAGCATCACACAAGTAGGTGATGACAATATTGCGACACTTCAAACTTTCTTAAATTGGGGCATACTCCAGTTGGGTAATGACAACACTGCTGGTATACGTCAGAATGGTAATGCTAACACCGGTTCAATAGAACAGCAGGGTAATAATAATTTAGGTGACTTACTTCAAGAAGGTGATACCAATTTTTCTGATACTGATCAGTTAGGTGATGAGAATACTTCTTATACTTATCAATTAGGAAATACCAATAGCAGTAGTGTTTTACAAAATGGGGATTCTAACTTTTCTGATGTAGATCAGCGGGGGAATGACAACCTGAGTACAGTTGTTCAAACTGGTATTGATAACGAGCAATACACGCATCAGGGTGTTACCGGCGATAGAAATACTTCTGCTACAATTCAAACAGGAAACAATAATTATGCCCACACCGATCAATATGGGAGATTAATAGGTGGAGGAAGTAATGACAGCCAGTCTACTATTACTCAGGTAGGAGATTTGAATGATGCTTTCACCTTACAACAGGGTAACTCCAATGGTTCTAATGTTTGGCAGTATGGTACTAATAATGATAGCGACGTGATTCAAACAGGTAATGGTAATTTTTCATATAATTATCAAGGAGCTCCTTTTGATGCAATTACTGCATCTAGTGATAATAACGTAAGTTCGGTTACTCAAACAGGAAATAATAACTGGAACGGTACAGATCAATACACACCAGCAGGAGATGGGTCAGATTTCAACAACAGTGCTGTAGCACAAACAGGAGATCGAAACTATAGTTTTACTGCTCAATTTGATGATAATCATACATCTACTGTAGATCAAACAGGTGATGATAATAGAAGTGAAGTGCGTCAAAATGGAGATTCAAATACCTCAGATGTAGATCAATCTGGAGATAATAACGTGAGTCTTGTTGGTCAGTCTGGTGATGGTCACAATAGCACCGTTCTGCAAGATGGTATGTTAAATATGAGCACGGTTACTCAAACAGGAATGACGCATATGAGTATGGTTACTCAAATGGGCAACTCCAATACTTCTACGGTAACACAGAGTAACTAATTCAATTACTTTTTTAGAAAAATCAGGAATGGTTTTTTGATAGAGCGGGGATACCATAAAAGGTATCCCCGTCTTTATTTTTAAGGCAATTCGCTTTTACTTTTAAAATAATTCACCAGCAGCGCAACTACATAATTGTAACTCATCATACCACCGGGTTGGTTATTGGCCCTAAGATAGCTCCCATAGAATTCAGCAAGAATGGGCTCAAGCGGATTCTGATACTTCAACCAGAATTCTGCTGATTGCCGGTAATTGGCTAAAATACCCGGTCTAATTTTCGCGACAAGCAATTCTCCGGCATCGGGATTACGCAGATACACATCACTTAAACAATAGCGCAAGGCGAAAATATAACCTGAGTATTTAAAATACGGGTCTGTATTATTTGTTGTTGCCATCACCGCGATAAAATTAGCTTCATTCTCTTTAGCAAATCCTAATTGATGAGCTTCTTCGTGGCAACTCACCAGAGGCCATCTGTGAGGCGGTTGCAGGCCATTTACCTGCGCTTCTTGAGTAATAGGATTCAGGTATCCGCCAAACCCCATATACGTAAGAGGAAGTCTAAAAAGCGAGTTTTTAATGCTTTTTGGAGAATATTCAAGTTTTGGGAAATTGTCTTCTACAAGGGCGTAACCCTTCGGAGATTTTTGAAAAACCTCCTGCAACGAGTAGGAGAACTCTACTGGAAGACTGTCTGTTTTCTGAAGCTGCTCGTGCAGCGTATTCGATTCTTTAATCAGGCGTTGTGTGAGACTGATGAGTTCTTCGGTCGTGTAGTCTTTATCGATATCAAGCGCTTGATGCAGGGGCAGGCGGTAGTAATTCAAGCCCCATAAGAGATGAAAACTGAAATAAATGATGTTTGCAAAAAGCAGGGATTTGCTAATGAATGCTATAAAATTACGGAAGCGCGTTTTAATGAGTTTAAATACCGAAATAATCGCGTAAATAATAAGAAAGCTATACATCACATCCCCAAAAGAGAACGGTATCCAGCCTAAAGCAAGTCGGAATAATTTGGAACTATACACATAAATCCCGTTGCTGTACCAGGTTTCGATAAACTGCGGAAACTGTGAAATAACTTTTAAAGCCAGAATCTGGAGGATCAACAGAAACAAATAGAGCACCGGCTTTTTAAATTTCATATACTACGGTTTAAAATACCTGGGATTCTGCCAATACTTCTTCATTCGTTATTGCGAGATGCTGCGGAAGCTTATTATCTTTAGGCAAGACCGCCAAATACCGGTCAAAGTTTGAAGTGTATACCAGTTTATACTGCGCTTTTATATCCAGATTTATTTTACGCACAATCTCCTGAATAAATTCCTGATGGTGTATCAGGTCATTACTTCCCAAATGAAAAATACCCGATAGGTTACGGTTGATGATATAATGTATTTGCTGCCCCAGCTTCTTGTCTGTGGTGGTATTCATAATGAGATGTGGAAACACTTCAATCTGCGCGTGAAGCAGTATGGCATTTTTAATTTCGCGAATGCGGGGCGAATTCGCTCCAAAAACCATTGGTAATCTGATAATCGCATACTGGCTTTCCGGCAGAAAATTCAGAAAATAATTCTCGCAACGTATTTTGAGCTTTCCGTATTTGCTTTCAGAAAGCGTTTTGTCAAACTCATAACTGGGATAATTGGTAAAAGCATCAAATACATTCGCCGAAGACAGATAAATCACAAAAATCCCAGTGCGTAAGGCAAAATCACACAAATCTTCGTGTGCTTCTACCTGACCTTCAAAATCTCCCCGCAATGCCGAAATCACCAAAGTAGGCCGTACCTGATTTAAAACCTCGTAAATACTATCCTGAGTGACATCAAAATGAATAAAATGCTGATTATCTGAATAGATTTTGCCGGTATGGTAGGTGCCATAGGTGTCGTAGTACCGGTGTAATTCTTTATACAGGGTGCCGCCCAGAAAGCCACTGGCTCCCAGGATGAGGATTCTATGTGATTGCGTTTGTGCGATGTAATTTTAAAATTATCCTTTGTAAAAAGGCAGTTTAACCACTTTTGCCGGGATGTTCTTGTTGCGCACTTTAATGAAAATCTCACTATCCGGACTTGCATACGCTACTTTGACGTAACCCAAACCAATTCCTTTCGAAAGGGAGGGAGACATCGTACCAGAAGTAACCACACCAATTACAGTGCCATCGGCATCAACGACCTCATAACCGTGACGGGGAATTCCGCGTTCAGTCAATTCAAAACCTACGAGTTTACGTTCGGGACCGTTTTCTTTTTCGGCTTTTAAAGCTTCAGAATTAACAAAGTCTTTAGTGAACTTCGTGATCCATCCCAAGCCTGCCTCAATAGGAGACGTGGTGTCGTCAATATCATTTCCATACAGGCAATAACCCATCTCCAGGCGCAAGGTGTCGCGTGCGGCAAGACCTATGGGTTTAATGCCGAAATCCTTTCCGGCTTCAAATACTTTTTCCCAGAGTTGCTCGGCATATTCGTTATGGCAATAAATCTCAAATCCACCACTTCCGGTATAACCGGTTGCACTAATGATCACGTGGTCTATACCTGCGAAAGGAGCTACTTCAAAATTGTAGAATTTAATAGCTGAAAGATCCGTATCAGTTAGTGACTGCATCGCTTCAATGGCTTTTGGACCCTGAATAGCCAAAAGTGAGAAGTTGTCTGAAATATTTTTCAGTTCAACGCCAAAGTCGTTATGGCTGCTGATCCATTCCCAGTCTTTTTCAATGTTTGAAGCGTTTACAACCAGAAGGTATTCATTTTCGCGAATGCGGTATACGATCAAATCATCTACGATTCCTCCATCATTATTGGGTAAACAGTTATACTGCGCTCCGCCGACTTTTAGCTTAGAAATATCGTTGCTGCACACCTTTTGAAGCAAATCGAGTGCTTTCTCCCCAATGGCCAGAAACTCGCCCATATGGGATACATCGAAAACCCCAACGCCATTGCGTACCGTTTCGTGTTCGGCATTTACACCTTCATAAGAAACAGGCATATTGTAACCGGCAAACGGAACCATTTTAGCTCCAAGACTCTCGTGTATTTTAGTAAGTGCAGTAGATTTCATCTGTGATTTTTTAAGAGCACAAATGTATCAAAACTGCATTTAAAACGAGGGAGACTAGCCCAACAAAAAAGACTTAAATTCTTCGTAGTTTTTAATGGCCGTAGCTTGCTTTTCCTTATGCATAACTTCTTCAATTTGCGGTGGAATCGCAATTTCTGCGTCAATAACCGGATTAACCACCGGTAAAAACTTCACAGGATGCGCGGTTTCTAAGAAGATTCCGTAGGCATCAGGATGGTCTTTGAGGTAGTTTTTAAGTCCTAAATAACCCACTGCACCGTGCGGATCTGCAACGTACCCGGTTTTTTTATAGATGTGCTGCATCGCCTCTTTAGTCTGCTCATCGTCGTAAGAGAACGATGATAATTTCTGCGAAAGGGCTTCCAGATCGTTATTAAAGAGTTTTTGAATACGAATAAAGTTAGACGGATCACCTACATCCATCGCGTTGCTTATCGTTGCTACTGAAGGTTTTGGTTTGTAAACACCGGTTTTTAGAAACTCAGGTACGATATCATTTCGGTTTACAGAAGCTACAAAATGCTTTACCGGCATCCCTAATTTGTGAGCAACCATACCGGCACAAATGTTTCCAAAGTTTCCGCTTGGCACTGAAAATACCAGTTCTTTCCCTTTAGATTTTGCCTGTTTGTAAGCAAATAAGAAGTAAAATAACTGCGGCAACCAACGCGCGATATTGATCGAATTGGCTGAGGTCAACTTGCGTTTTGAAGTGATTTCTTCATCCAAAAAGGCGGTTTTTACCATAGCCTGGCAATCATCAAAAACACCATCAACTTCCAGGGCTTTAATATTTGCACCAAGTGTCGTCAATTGTTTTTCCTGAATGTCACTTACTTTTCCGGTAGGGTAGAGGATCACAACATCTACACCGTCAACATTTAAAAAACCGCGTGCAACAGCGCCGCCGGTATCTCCACTGGTAGCCACCAAAACCGTAACCGGTTCTTTAGTCTCTTTTTGAGCTGAAAAGTACCCAAGGCAACGTGCCATAAAACGCGCACCAACATCTTTAAAAGCCATTGTTGGGCCGTGAAATAATTCAAGGGTTGCGATGTTTTCTTCCAGTTCGACAACCGGAAAATCAAAAGAAAGTACATCGGCGATGATGTCTTTTAGATCTGCATCCGGGATGACGCCATCTACAAATTGATGGATCGCCTGAAAGGCAATTTCGTTGTTTGAAAGCTCTTCAATATTCTCAAAAAATGAGGCTGGAAGGGGTTTGATTTCTTCCGGAAAATACAAGCCTTTATCCGGAGCAATTCCTCGTACAACTGCTTCCTCTAAACCTACTTCCGGGGCCTTTCCGTTTAAACTGTAATAGTTCATATTCTTATGGTATTCGTGCGGTAATTTTTTCTGAAAATTCACTTTTCCTACAACTAGGAATATTTCCGAATCAGACGATTTTACCGATTATTTTTGTTCTAAAATTCTATTTCCGTGCTTTGAAACCCGAGAGACGTAACTCTCACTCTTCATATTTTTTTCTTTCAGCGCCTTTTTTAATTCAAATTCAACTAAACCAGCATTTTGCAATCCTTTACTTAAGGTAAACATTGAAGGTCCGGAGCCGCTAATTCCAAACGCTAAACCGCCATTTTTTAATGCTGTTTCTTTGTAAAAGTCAAAATCTGGTATCAGATTTTTTCGATGGGGTTCAACCAAAACATCCTGGGTGCTTGATGCAATTAAACCGTAATCTGCCTCATATAATCCTGCGATTAATCCGGCCAGATTTCCGGTCTGTTTGATCGCATTTTTAAGCGAAACCTGCTCGGGTAAAATCTCCCGGGCCTCTTTGGTTTTGATGGTAATATGCGGATGAATTATGGTCACAAATAACTCTTCAGGAACCGGAAGCGAAACAATTTTTAAAGGTTCGTATCCGGTGATCAATGTGAAGCCTCCGTAAAGACACGGAGCAACATTATCTGCGTGTTCATTTCCGCTTGCAACAGCTTCTCCTTTCATTCCAAAAGCGGTTAGCTCCAGATTGCTGATAGGGGTTTCTAAAAACTGATTGATGCCAAAAACGATTCCTGCTGCACTTGCTGCGCTGCTTCCCACACCACTTCCTAAACGGATTTTTTTATGAATCTCAATTTCAAAACCAAAATCCAGATTTAAAGCTTCGACCATTGCCAAACCGGCAACGCCAACTACATTTTCTTTTGCTTCATAAGGCAATTCTGCGCCGGTAATTTTGGTGATTTTAATGCCTTTTTCAGCAACTTTACGTATGACCATCTCGTCACCAAGACCGTCTAGCGCAAAGCCCAAAACATCAAATCCGCAATTTACATTGGCCACCGTCGCCGGTGAAAAAACCCGTATTTCGTTCATCAGTTCAGTTTTTAAAAGGTTGCTGTTCTGATAATGTCTGCAAACAATCCGGAAGCAGTTACATCTCCACCGGCTCCTGCACCTTTAATCTGCATCGGTTGCTCGGGATAGCGGTCTGTAAAGAACAGCACGATATTGTCTGATCCTTTCAAGTCGTAAAATGGATGCCCTTCGGGTACGCTTTGCAAGCCTACGCTGGCTTTACCGTTGTCCAATTGCGCCACGTACTTGAGGCGGTGATTCTTGGCTTCGGCATCTGCAACCAGTTTTTCAAAATGTGCAGCATCTTCTTTAAGAGTTTCAAAGAAATGAGGCACATCGCTACTATTCAGGTTTTTATCAGTAAGGAAAGGCTCGTTGGTGATATCTTCTAGATTGATTTTTAGTCCGCTCTCACGTGCCAAGATCAATATCTTTCGGGCCACATCTACACCGCTTAAATCGATACGTGGATCAGGTTCTGTAAAACCTTCAGCCTTTGCGGCCTGCACTACATCGTGGAAACTTTCGCCTGATTTAAAATTATTGAAGACAAAATTCAAACTTCCGGAAAGCACCGCCTGAATGCGGTTTACGCGGTCTCCTGAAGCAATCAGGTTATTAAGCGTGTCGATGATGGGTAGTCCCGCGCCTACGTTTGTTTCAAACAAAAGCGGAGCGTTATACGCTTTGCTCAGGCGTTTCAGTTCACTGTATTTGGCATAATCTGAAGAAGCTGCAATTTTATTACAGGCCACAACAGCAACACTTTGCTTCAGGTATTTGCCGTACATATCGGCAACATCTGCATTTGCCGTGATGTCTACAAAAATACTGTTACGTTGATTCTGGTTGACCACAGCCTCATGAAAACCATCTAGAGTTGCAGATTCCCCGCCTTCCAACGCTTCTTTCCAGTTATTGAGGTCGATACCGTTTTCATCAATATGCATTTTTCGGCTGTTGCTCAGGCCTAAAACGCGCATATTGATATTGAGGTGCTTCTTGAGATAGTCCTGTTGCTGGTTAATCTGGTTCAGCAATTTTTCGCCCACATTACCTACACCCGTAATAAACAGGTTAAGCTGCTTGCGTTGCGCTTCAAAGAAACGCTCGTGAAGACTGTTTAAAGCCTTTTTAACGTCTTTTTGAGCGATAACCGCAGAGATGTTCTTCTCACTTGCTCCCTGTGCGATAGCGCGAATGTTTACGTTGTTTTTACCTAAAGTACTAAACATCTTCCCGCTGATGCCCTGATGACTTTTCATCTGGTCGCCTACTAGAGCGATGATGCTCAAACCAATTTCAAGATTTAACGGATCAATTTTATTTAGTGAAATCTCATACTCAAACTCCTCGTCAATCGCATTCTTGGCTTTACCGGCATCTTCTTCCATAACACCCAGACAGATGCTGTGTTCGCTACTGGCCTGTGTAATCAAAATGATATTGATGCCCTGATTGCTTAAGGTTTCAAAAAGACGCTTGCTGATTCCGGGGATACCTACCATTCCGCCGCCTTCAAGTGTAAGCAGTGCAATATTGCTGATGTTACTCAAGCCTTTTATCGGGTTTTCGCTTACACCTTCCTGATTGTGGATTAATGTTCCTGCATCTTCGGGAGCCATGGTGTTTTTAATGCGGATGGGGATGTTTTTGCTCATTACCGGAACAATCGTGGGGGGATATAACACTTTGGCTCCAAAATGCGAAAGTTCCATCGCCTCGTGATAGGAAATGCTTTCAATAGGTTTTGCCTGTTTTACCAGTTTGGGATTAGCAGTATACATTCCGCTTACATCGGTATAGATTTCTACCTGATCTACATCTAGAGCCGCAGCAACAATTGCAGCAGTAAAATCAGAACCGCCCCGACCTAAAGTCGTTGTTTCTCCATTTGCAGAACTGGCAATAAATCCGGGTAAAACGGTAATTTGTTGTTTCGCCTTTGCGAAATAATATTCCAGCTGACTGTTGGTTACTTTGTAATTTACACCTGCTTTAGTATGCTTGTCATTGGTGGTAATTAAATCCCGACTGTCTTTACGCGCTGCATCCAGACCTTTGGCATACATCGCACGTGCGATAATTGAGGAGGATAAAATTTCGCCGTAGGCTAAAAGCTTATCAACTGTTTTTGGAGAAAGCTCGTTAATGAGGTAAATCCCATTAAGCAGGGAGTTGAGATCGTCAAGCAATCCCTGAATTTCGTTTATAGCATCGCTATCGTCAGGAACCAATGCCTTTACAAACTCGAGATGTTTAGCTTCGATTTCGTTGAAGATAGGTGCGTAATCTTCTTTGGTGCTGGCTTGTATACCGCACTGCATCAGCAAATCGGTAATGCCGCCCAGAGCAGAAACCACGACCGTAATACGATCCTGTTTAGCTTCGTTAGAAACAATGTTGATGACTTGATTTATGTTTGCGACGCTTCCTACAGAAGTACCGCCAAATTTTAAAACACGCATGGGTTTTGTGTTTGAAAGGTTTTAAAAATGAGTTGTTTTCGTGTAAACACGAGCAGTTGCGAAGTTATATGTTTATACAATACCCCAAAGGGGTAATAATAATGAAAGCAATCGCAAGACCTGTGGTCGCGATAATTGAAGTAAACGTTGTGTTAATTGCTTTCATTGATACTTAACTGTTGCTGTCAAAAGTATTATTTTTACAGGGAAGCACAAGCTAAAAGCGGCATTTTTAGGGATTTATCAACGATCCTGTTTTAAACCGAAAAATCAACAATTAAACATCAACTTGCCGCTATTCCTTACGAATATTCTAAACATTATCCTTTTCCATGAAAATTCTTAGCAAAGATCAAGTCTATGAAGCCGACCAGGCTACGGTTAAATCTGAAGATATTCCATCAATTAATTTGATGGAGCGTGCCGGAGGTTATGCCTTTCATTATTTACACCAGCGTTTACAGGGACAGCCGGTAAACATTAAGATTTTTTGCGGGATTGGTAATAATGGGGGAGATGGTCTGGTCATCGCCCGTAACCTGATAGAACATAATTATACAGTTTCAGTTTATATTTTGAATTACAGCGAGCACCGGAGCAAGGATTTTTTGCTGGCGTTAGAAGCTCTAAAAGGGATGACCAAAAAATGGCCAGAGGTTTTGAAATCTGCTGAAGATTTCCCGGAGATTGCACCTGAAGATTTAGTTGTGGATTGCATTTTTGGTATTGGAATAAACCGTCCGGCAGATGGCTGGGTGCAGCAATTGTTTAAAAAGATAAACGCTAGCGGAGCCTACACCTTATCGATCGACGTGCCTTCAGGGATGGCGGTTGATCGTATTTTGCCTGAAGGTGAAGTCGTGCGACCCACCGTGGTATTGACCTTTCAAACGCCAAAACTGGTCTTTTTTCTTCCGCAAAGCGGAAAATACATCAACAATTGGGAAGTTTTAGATATTGGTTTAGATCGAAATTATCTGAATACGGTTAAGACCAAAGCGCAACTCATCGGCAAAACGGAAGCACAACAGATGTACCGGCCACGACAGAAATTCAGTCATAAAGGTACCTACGGGCACGCGCTCATCGTTGCAGGAAGTTACGGTAAAATGGGAGCTGCAGTTCTCTGTAGCAAAGCCTGCCTGAGTAGTGGTGCAGGCCTGGTGACAGCTTATGCTACGCGACAGGGACTTCCTGTTTTACAGAACTCGGTTCCGGAAGTGATGGTCGTTACAGACCGGCACGATGGGCATTATCTCGAGGAACTCAAATTTGATCTGGAACCTGATGTTATTGGTATCGGACCGGGATTGGGAACCGAAAAGCCCACCCAAAATGCCTTTGAAACCTTTTTAAAAGCAAATAAAACACCCCTGGTTCTGGATGCAGATGCCTTGAATATGCTGGCTAAAAACCAGGCACTTTTAAAATATTTACCAAAATATTCAGTACTCACACCACATCCTAAAGAACTGGAGCGTTTGATCGGGGAGTGGAAGGATGATTTTGAGAAACTGGAGAAAGCGGAAGCTTTTTCGAAGAAATACAACTGTGTTTTGGTCTGTAAAGATGCACATACCATTGTGGTTTTTGACGGAAATTACTACGTAAACAATAGCGGAAACCCGGGAATGGCTACCGGCGGAAGCGGCGACGTCTTAACCGGAATTATTACCGGACTTATCGCACAGGGTTACGATGCGTTGACGGCAGCGATTTTTGGATCCTACATCCACGGAAGGGCAGCGGACATTGCTATAAACCACACGGGTTATGAAGGACTCACCGCAGGAGTGATCATCGAATTTTTAGGTCAGGCGTTTCTGGATTTATTCAGCAAACCGGAACAGGAGAAAAAGCAAGAAATACGAAATATAGAAGGCTGAAAGAGTAAAAGGTGGAAAGTGAAAGGTAAAAAGTTAATAGTTGTTTTTTCTATTTCAATCTTTAAACTAGGAAGAGTGTCATTTCGAGCGCAGTCGAGAAATCGCATCTACTCTATTTTAATTTCTTATGGATAAACTTCAAAAAGCAAAACCGACGGTCGTCATTTCAAGCTTGAATGCTGAGTAATGCCGAAATACTGTCTAAAACCTATTTAATCTTTAAACATAAACCCCAATCCAAAGCGAGAAAGCATTTTCTTCTCAAATTGATAAAAGAATGCATACTGTCCAAAAATCCAGGCTACGATTAAAAGTAGAATTTGGTATAGCGGGAAAATAATAAGAATGCGAAGTGGCCAATAAAGAAAGCCTGAGATATCCTCTTTCCCCAAACCAATTAGATTCATTACCGGGCTGGAGATTTTTCCGGCGGTTGAGCCTGTAATGGCAAATACCATAAATACCGCAATAAATTGCCAGCGAAACTGTAAATCCCAACGATTTTTTAGCTTTCTAAAGCAAAACAGACTTACGGCTATAAAAACATAAGTCAGGATTAGACTTGCAATTCCGGTAAAAATGAATTGTTGCATGGGTTTACTTTCTAAAAAGCCATCAAACCTACTTGCGATAAGCAATGCAAAACCAAAAGTAAGCAAAACGCCCAGTACGGGATAGATGAGCTGCCAGTTTTGAGTAATTTCCCAGTTTTCTTTGAATTTTTTCACGCGGCAAATATACCATTCCACATAAGAAAAAAACAGGAATTTATTTAGATACGGGTGGGAACACTAAATCGCTGATTATATTGTCTGGCGAAATACACAAAGTAATTGTACAGTTTGTAATTTACCTCATAACCGTAATCAATCTGACTGTTGTAATCAATTTGCAGAGGATAGAGATTGGGGTCAAAGCGAAAAGGTTGCTGAACCCGCTGGTTGTATTCGGTTACCAAAAACTGATTTTTATTTTCTAAGTAAGACTGGGAGTAGTAACCTTCTGGTCGCGCAATAGAATTGAGAAACGTATTAAAGCCGGGCTCAATAATAATGATTTCATATTCCAGACTGTCGTTTGCAATACGTACGGTGTCATTTGCTGTAGCAACAGGGTCTGAAGTACCCATCTTTTTGTCATTTTGAGTACTGGCGCAGCTGTACAGAAATGCTGCTGCTATAAGGAAGTATATAAAGGTTCTCATAATTTTTTCTTTTAAATGTACAAAACTCAGGCCAAATTCAGGACGTAAAAAAAGCCGCTAAAAGCGGCTTGATAAATTTAATTAGTAAAATTCTTATTTTCCGAACAAGCCGCCCAGCATACCCCCAAGGCCTCCTTTTTTCTTATTAGATCCAAGAACCATATCTGCTACGTCATCAAGTACGCTTCCATCACCGTCAGCATCTATTAGTTTTTCGATTAGGCTTTGATTTTCCTGAGGTTGGCCTCCCAGCATACTTCCCAGGATTCCGGTTAGTCCGTCTGAGTCGTGTACATCATTTTGTTTGGTTTGTTTCCCGATCACTCCGAGAAGGATAGGAGCTGCAATTTTTAATATTTGTGCAACTGTACCTGCGTCAAGTCCTGATTTTTGGCTCAACGCATTTTCCACTACGGGTTGTTTTCCGCCAAGAACGTGGCCTAAAATTCCGGCACCGTCCTGCATTACATCCTGATCTACACTACCACCGCCTAGAATACTACCTAAATTATCAAGAATGCTGCCGTCGTGTTTTTCACTCAAAGCTCCCATAAGACCGGAAGCTCCTTCCTGAGTGGAAGCGTTTTTTTTCATTGCACCTAAAAGTACGGGCATTGCCATACTCAATACATCAGCTGTTTTACTTTCTGAAGCACCTGTTTGTGCACTTGCACCGCTTATAAGTTGCTTCCCTAAATCACTATTTAATAAATCTAATAGGCCTGCCATTTTTGCGTTGAGTTTAGTTAGATGTTAAATATACGTCTCTTTTAGAAATATTAAAAACGTGTTAATATAGCGCATAAAAAAAGCTGAAACCGAATAGGTTTCAGCTTTTTAATTCATTTACAGTTCTATTATTTCAACAAGGTTGAAATTTGGTCTGCAAGTTCGGTACCAATACGATCCTGAGCTTCACCAGTCGCAGCACCAATGTGCGGAGACAGTGAAATTTTAGGATGCATCAGAATTTTAATTTCTGGTTTAGGTTCGCTTTCAAATACATCAAGTGCTGCAAATGCAAGCTTACCGCTATCAAGCGCATCAATTAATGCTACTTCGTCAACTACACCACCTCGTGCTGCATTAACAAGAGCAGCTCCGTCTTTCATTTTTTCCAATTCGGCTTTGCCAATTACATACTCTTTCTGTGCAGGAACGTGCAGGGTGATGAAATCAGCTTCTTTAAGCACATCATCTTTGGACTGACTCTCAAATTTAAAGCTCACTTCCTGACCGTCAAAAAAGTCTAATGTTACTTCGGCTTTTTCCATATACGGATCTGAATAAATCACTTTCATCCCGGCGCCTAAAGCAACTTTAGCTGTTGCCTGACCAATACGGCCAAAACCAATTACACCTAAAGTCTTTCCGCGTAGCTCAACACCTTTAGCATAAGCTTTTTTAAGTTCCCCGAATTTAGATTCACCCTCTAAAGGCATATTTCGGTTTGAATCGTATAAGAAACGTACGCCACCATATAAATGTGCAAAAACCAATTCTGCCACAGATGCTGAAGAAGAAGCCGGCGTGTTGATCACGTGTAAGCCTTTGTCTTTAGCGTATTGAACATCAATATTATCCATACCAACACCACCACGTCCTATAAGCTTTAGGTTAGGGCAGGCGTCGATTAAATCTTTACGCACTTTAGTCGCACTGCGCACTAAAAGTGCATCGATTTCATGTTCGTTAATATAGTTTTCAAGTTGCTCCTGAGCAACTTTTGTAGTAATCACCTCAAAACCGGCTGCTTCTAAAGCATCTACACCTGTTTGAGAAATACCATCATTTGCTAAAACTTTCATGTTTTACTATTTGAAATTTAGTTTTTGATTTTAAGCCTTACGCTCCAGTTCACTCATTACATCTACCAGTGTACCTACACTCTTTAAGGGGAGTGCGTTATACATAGATGCGCGGTAACCCCCTACACTACGGTGCCCATTTACACCACTAATGCCGGCTTCTTTAACCATCGCGTCAAAGGTTTCTTTGAGGTTATCTTCTGTAAGGTTAAAAGTTGCGTTCATCATAGAACGATCTTCTTTTTCAGCAAAACCGGTGAATAAGGGGTTAAGATCAATTTCAGAATAAATGAGCGTTGCTTTTTTCTCATTTTCTTCTTCAATTGCACTGATTCCGCCTTTACCCTTTAACCAACGCATAGTTAATAGTGAGGTATACACTGCAAATACCGGTGGAGTATTGTACATACTTCCTTTAGAAATATGTTGCTCATAACTCAAAATATTTGGAATCTGACGGGTTACTTTACCCAGGATATCTTCTTTAACTACTACAAGTGTGGTTCCTGCAGGACCCATATTTTTTTGAGCTCCCGCATAGATAATTCCAAATTTTGAAAAATCGATAGCACGTGAAAAGATATCACTACTCATATCGGCTACGAGCGGAGCATCGGTTTGAGGTACTTCTTTCAATTGCGTACCAAAAATCGTGTTGTTGGTAGTAACGTGAAGGTAATCAAGACCTGAAGGGACGCTGTAGTTTTTAGGGATGTAGTTGAAGTTTTTATCCTTAGAACTGGCAACTTCTACGACTTCGCCAAAAATTTTTGCTTCTTTAATTGCTTTATCACTCCAGGTACCGGTGTTTAAATATCCGGCTTTGTTCTCAAGTAGGTTATAGGCAGCCATTACAAATTGCGTGCTGGCACCTCCCTGAAGAAAGAGCGCTTTATAACCTTTACCTTCAAGACCCAGAAGTTCAAGAGCAAGTTCACGTGCTTCCTCCATCACATCGACAAAATCCTTACTGCGGTGTGAAATCTCCAGAAGGGAAAGACCTAGATTATTAAAATTTAATACTGCGTCAGAGGCCTGTTTAAGTACTTCTTGTGGAAGAATGCTTGGTCCGGCACTGAAATTATGTTTTTTCATGAGTTGAATATGTTGATTATTTGGTCTGCTTAACAAGAATTTTAAGGTCGAAAAATTACGGCTTTCTTAGCACAATACGTAAGAATTTACATAGGAATCTGTACAGATGCGTATCGTTTTAAAAAGCCATGCAAAGATGTGGAAAAGCACATCAAATAGGTCTAATAAATCGATAAATTATAGTGGATATTCCCTTATAATTTTAATAAAAATGCAACGGTATCGACACCATCTGCATAATCGTAAAGTTTGGGATGTTGAGCCTGCCCAAAAGCGATTTCATTCTCATCAAAACCTGATGCTACTATGCATTGAATTTGTTCACTTTTTGAATCCAGAATGCTCTTGAGTTTTTCAGCAGAATCATAATTTTCATAAAATACCACCGAAATAGGAGAGGAGAAGTTTTCATCCTCTTTTAAAATCATAAATTCATTGTCCAGAATAGGGAAGAGGCTCATTAAATACACCGCTTTGTTATAATCGTAGTTGTTGGCATATTTGTGATGATTGATAACTTCTTTATGTTCAAACATCGCTTTAAAAAAGGCATCGAAGTTATAATCATTTGGTACAAAAAGTTTAGAAACACTGCGGCATCCCATCCCAAAATACCCAAAGATATCAGTGCCCAATGCTACCAGTTGCTCGTGCGTTTCATTACCGGTAAGTACGGCCAGGGCATTTCGGTTTTTGCGTATGATATTGGGCTTGTTTTTAAAGTAGTACTCAAAATAACGAGCGGTATTGTTGCTACCCGTAGCAATTACCGCATCAAAATCAGTAAGGCGCTCTTCGGTGAAAGTTATAGCATCTTTAAACTCAGGTTCCAGTCGGGTTAATACTTTTGCCAGAAAGGGTAGCAATAACTTATCGTCGCTTGATAGTTTCGCTAAAAGTTTATGCCCGGTTACCAGCACACTTAAAAAATCATGAAAGCCTACCAAAGGTAAATTACCCGCCATAATCACTGCAATAGTCTTAGGTTCTTCGTTAACAATCGTATAATCGTCAAGCCAGTTTTCTAAAGATGTTTGTTGTATAGCTTCGGACCACGAGTGCAGCGCCATCTTAATGTGTTCTGGTGTAAACCACGCATTTTGACGGTAAGCGGTCTGGATTACCGCTTCAAATTCTTCGGTTAACTTTTCAAAGTCAGTTAGCTGAAGTTCGGTTTTTTGGCTCTTTGAAAGAAAATCAGTTAAAAATTGACCAAGCTTTGCGAATGCGGTAATTCTTTGTTTTAAATCCATAAATGGTTTGGTAGAGTTATACTCAGGTCTTAATTTTACACACCGAAAAAAGACTTAAAGCCTATTTATTAAGTAGGATTATAAAAAATCCTTTTTTAGAGTGCCTTTAGGCGTCAAAATTACACATTAGAAAACGATTATACTATGGCAATTATAATAACTGATGAATGCATTAACTGTGGAGCTTGCGAGCCGGAATGCCCCAATACGGCTATCTATGAAGGAGCAGATGACTGGCGTTATGCAGATGGGACTGATCTGGAAGGCAACGTAGTGTTACCTAACGGAAAGGAAGTAGATGCAGAAGAAGCGCAGGAGCCTATAAGCGACGAAGTCTATTACATAGCACCTGATAAGTGTACGGAGTGTATGGGCTTTCACGAAGAGCCTCAATGTGCGGCAGTATGTCCTGTAGACTGTTGTGTGCCTGATGAGGATCACGTAGAATCTGAAGAAGAGCTTTTAGGCAAACAAGCCTTTATGCACCACAAATAAGATTGTGATTAAAATTTTAAAAAGCCCGGCAAAACCGGGCTTTTTTTATGCCCGTATTTAAAATTTGTAGAAAATTGTCATTCTGAATTTATTTCAGAATCGCATTGCACGCTAAACTAAACACAAATGAAAACCTGAATCAATTTTAGGTTGACGAAAAGGAGTTAAAAAACAGGTATTATAAAAATTAAAAACCCAAATTAAACTCTTAAAACCCCTGTTTACACTATTTGTATTTATAGGAGCTAGTTTTAAAGAAGCTTCCTATATTTGCCGCTCAAAAATCGAGCGACATGAAAGCAGGTATCGTAGGATTGCCCAACGTAGGGAAATCAACACTTTTTAATTGTTTATCTAATGCCAAAGCGCAAAGTGCCAACTTTCCGTTTTGTACCATTGAGCCTAACGTAGGCGTTGTGAATGTTCCCGATCCGCGACTTTCTAAACTGGAAGAACTGGTTAAACCTGAACGCGTGGTTCCTGCAACTGTAGACATCGTTGATATTGCCGGTTTAGTAAAAGGAGCGAGTAAAGGAGAAGGACTAGGGAATCAGTTTTTGGCAAACATTCGCGAAACCGACGCGATCCTGCACGTGCTGCGTTGCTTTGATAATGACAATATTGTGCACGTTGATAACAGCGTGAATCCGGTGCGTGATAAAGAAACTATTGATATTGAGTTGCAGCTGAAAGATCTCGAAACAGTCGAAAAAAAGCTGGAAAAAGTAAAAAAAGCATCCCGTACCGGAAATAAAGAAGCTCAAAAAGAAGAGGCTGTTTTGGTACAAATTAAACAAGGTCTGGAGCAGGGTAAATCTATACGCGCGCTGGAGTTTTCTGAAGACGACTACGCCGATTATGTAAAGCCATTGCAGTTTATCACCGATAAACCGGTAATGTATGTATGTAATGTAGACGAAAATTCTGCGGTAAGCGGAAACGCTTACGTGGAGCAGGTACGTGAAGCAGTAAAAGATGAAAATGCTGAAGTTCTGGTACTTGCGGTAGGTACTGAAGCAGACATTAACGAACTCGACGATTATGAAGAGCGCCAGATGTTCTTACAGGACATCGGTCTTGATGAGCCGGGCTCTGCAAAGCTTATTCGTGCCGCTTATAAATTACTGAAACAACAAACCTATTTCACCGCCGGAGTTAAAGAAGTTCGTGCCTGGACGATCAATATCGGTTCTACCGCGCCGCAAGCAGCAGGCGTAATTCACACCGATTTTGAAAAAGGATTCATACGTGCTGAAGTTATAGGCTACGAAGATTACGTAAAATACGGTAGCGAAGCCAAAGTAAAAGAAGCCGGTAAAATGGGCGTAGAAGGAAAGAATTACATTGTAAAAGACGGCGATGTGATGCACTTCCTGTTTAACGTATAATTCAGTAGAGAGTTTGCAGTCACAGTCTGCAGTTTGCTGAAATTGATAGAATTGAAGAATCCCTTTGGTAGTGTACTGGAGGGATTTTTTTATGTTTAATCGTTTAAGGCTTGATTCGCGGAATTGTCATCTAATTTCTTAATTTCATTTTTGGGTAATTACTTTAAATTAGACTGTTTTATGATTTTTAGGAAAAGAAAGTTTAAGAGGAATGTTCAAAAATTAGAAAAATCTCTTGTTGACAAATTGGGCAGTCAATTTCCTAATCTAAAAGAAAATTCTAAAAACTGGGAGCTTGCGAGTTGCAATTACTTCAACCATCAGGAAAAATTTATTCTACTTCTACATCAAATTAATCCTGAGGTACTTTTAAAAATTAAAGCGAAGATTACATCTGACAAATATGAAGTCAAGGGCATTCAAATATTTAATACCAAAAGCAATAAAAGTATTGAGATAATTCTGGTAATAACGAATGATCTTATTCAGCAAATAAAGATTGATCTGGATAATAATCCACTCCGCGCATTAGACTTTAACAAGATTGAAATTGATAATATTCTTATTGAGAAAATTAAAATTGAAAATACAGACATTCAAATAGTTAGAAGAATTTTAAAAAATATAACCAAAGAAGAATCTAATTATTTCGATTTCAATAATACTATTGAAATCGAAATAGAAAATCTTTTTCTGTATACGGTTATTGATATGCAAGATGGAAATTATATAGCCGTAGATAAAAAAGGGCAAGTTTACAGGCTAATCCATGATCACGAGAAGCGAGCTAAAAGAATAGCTAATGATATTTCAATCTTCCTTTCAAATTATTCGGGAGACAAAAAAGATTTGGAGAATTATTTTGAATACTAGATTTTAAGCTGTGAAAACAAGGTTTTATTTCAACCTCAAACCAACTTACACCACCATCTCCTTCTCCAGCAACTGAATATTACTCTGAATACGTTCTTTTACTAAATTCATCATCCGCTTATTGAGTGCAGATGAGTTTTGAATATAGGTACGGTATTCATCAACGGTAAACTGACCGATGATCATTCCCTTTAAGCTGTTTCTAAACTTGATGTCTTTTTGAATCGCATTGGCAATGTACTCCATCCTGCGGTCAATCGTAAGATTGTAAAAAACGTTTTTATGCTTGGTGATGTAATTGCAAAAAGCTTCAACCAGTAAATCATTTTGAAGCTTTGCCACAGGTCTAAGCGTGCCATTTTGAAACTGTTCTTCGGTACTCATTGAGTCATTAACTCGGGCAGAAGCGATTTCGGGTCTTAAAGCGATTAATTGGGAATCTCGGGTTTCCATAACGTGAAGTTTTCTAAAATTACAATTATATAAGACGCTTCAATAATGACGCCAAAAGAGTTGTAAACGACTTATAAACATTTACTGTATAAATAGCAGCAAAGCCTCTTCCCTTTGAAGGGAAGGCAAGGTGGGATGTTCCGTTAAAGTGCTCTTAATCCAGCCCCGGCTTTAGCCCGTGCTTGCTAACTTTATAGGAATTAATAGCACAAAATAGTATGATTAAGTCCATAAACCCTTACAACCAGGAGGTTGTATTTGAAACCAAAGAATTTACCAAAAAGCAAACCGAAGAAGCCATAGACGCAGCTCACGAGCGTTTTTTGTCCTGGCGGAAAACTTCTTTTGCCGAACGCAGCAAATTGATGCAGGCAGCGGCAGACGAACTCAAAAAAAACAAACAGGATTATGCCGAGACGATGACACTTGAGATGGGAAAGCCTATTTCTCAATCTATCGCTGAGATCGAAAAATGCGCCTGGGTTTGCGAATATTATGCTGAGCATGCTGAGCGTCATTTATCTGATAAATCCATCAAAACCGATGCGACTGAAAGCTATGTGAGTTATGAGCCCATTGGTGTGGTCTTGGCGGTGATGCCGTGGAATTACCCATTTTGGCAGGTATTTCGCTTTGCGGCACCGGCATTGATGGCGGGGAATATTGGGGTACTTAAACACGCCAGCAATGTGATGCGCAGTGCAGACAATATTCAGAAAGTATTTGAACGGGCAGGTTTCCCTAAAGGTTGTTTTACGCATATGCCGTTGAGCAGTTCAAAGATTGACGACGTAATCAAAAACCCAAAAATCAAAGCGGTTACCCTTACTGGAAGCAAGCCGGCAGGGAGTGCGGTAGCGGCAACGGCAGGAAGCGAAATCAAAAAATCGGTACTTGAGTTGGGCGGAAGCAATGCGCTGGTCGTTTTTGAAGATTGCGGTATGGAAGAAACTTTGAAAACCACGCTGCAGGCACGTTTTCAAAATACCGGACAAAGTTGCATTGCGGGCAAACGTCTATTGCTGCACGAAAATGTTGCTGAAGCATTTACCCAGAAGTATGTCAAAGCGGTACGCGAACTCAAAAGCGGAGACCCGATGGAGGATGACACCTTTATCGGCGTCATGGCCCGTCCTGATCTCGCTGAAGAATTAGAAGAACAATTAAAAGAAAGCGTAAAAGCCGGAGCTAGAATCCTGATTGGAGGTAAACGGATGAACGCCTATTTTGAACCTACTGTAGTTGATGGGGTGACTTCGGATATGTCTTTATTTAAGGAAGAAACCTTCGGTCCGGTAATTGGCATTACTACCTTTAAAACCGAAGAAGAAGCGGTAAATCTGGTCAATCAATCTGATTTTGGCTTAGGGGTTTCCATTTTTACGGAAGATAAAGAGCGCGCAAAAAAACTAGTTCCTTTATTTGACGACGGAGCGGTGTTTGTAAACGAACTCGTTAAAAGCGATCCGCGGTTGCCTTTCGGCGGAACAAAAATATCCGGTTATGGCCGCGAACTATCGGAAGACGGAATTAAGGAGTTTGTCAACAAAAAAACGGTGTATTTTAAGTAAATCGGAAATAGAAAATACCAATTTTTAAGAGAAGTTATATCTTCCATTTGTACAATAGATATTTGAAATCTACAATAGAGTCATTCCCTTCTCTCCCGAGACTTCGGGAGGAGAAGGGTTGGGGATGAGGAGATTTTGATACTTTCCTTTAGGATTCCACGATTCTCTAATTACACAAAAAAGCAATAACTTTTAACCCTAATCTAAAATCCCTTAGAATGCCTTCTATAAATATTAGACGCGTAGAAAAATCAGATACTGACTTTATTTTGGAATTGCTTCCCAGCCTTACCGACCCGGAATTGCCGCACTGGCGAGATCCCGATGTAATGCTTGATATTGATCAGCGTATCTTAAAATCTGAAATCCACGATGGGAGTGAGGATAATGCCATTTTTATTGCAGAAGATGCCGAGAGCAAAAAACAGCTGGGATTTATTTTTCTCGAAATAGGCACCGATTATTACCATCGTGAACCTCATGGTCATATAGCTGACATCATCGTGTCACCCGATGCACGCGGCCGCGGAATTGGAAAAATGCTGATGGCCAAAGCAGAAGAATGGACCAAAGACTGCGGTTACAAACTACTTACTTTAAATGTATTTGACGACAATAAAAAAGCCCGGAAACTCTATAAGTCCCTGGGCTTTTCTCCCGATTTAACGAAATATGGGAAAATTCTGGAGTAAAAAATCGGAAATACGAAATCAGAAATACGAAATCAGAAATAAAACGCGTTTAGTCTTCAACGCTTCAGGAATTTCTGACACTAAATCTTTATATAACTCTCACCTTAAATAATAGCAATAAGAATATAATAGAGCCTACCACCTCTGATGTACATCAGCTTTGATATACTCCTTATAAATCGCGTTCATCTTTTTAATTTGAGCCTGAGTTAGTTTCTTGCGGTCAACTGCAGAGAGGTTAGACAGTAAGTGTTCTTCTTTTGATGCTCCGGGAATAATGGTACTCACTTCAGGATGGTTTAAAATCCATTGCAGTGCGATTGGTGCAAGATTGTCAACATCAGGAAAGAGTTCGTTTAATTCATTTACGGCCTCGATTCCTTTTTCAAAATTCACTCCGGAGAAGGTTTCGCCTTTATCAAAGGCTTCACCGTCGCGGTTAAAATTGCGATGGTCCTCTTTATCAAACGAAGTATTCTTGTCAAATTTTCCGGTGAGTAGTCCGCTGGCTAACGGAACGCGCACAATTATACCCACATTGTTTTTTTCCGCTTCGCGAAAGAATAACTCAGCAGGGCGTTGTCTAAACAGATTGAAGATGATTTGCACCGTCGTTACATTATCGTACTGCATCGCTTTGATGCCTTCTTCCACTTTTTCTACACTTACCCCCAGATTAGCGATTTTCCCTTCTTTTTTTAAATCTTCAAAGAGTCCAAAAATCTCCGGTCTGTAATAGGTATCAGTAGGAGGGCAGTGCAACTGAATCAGGTCCAGTCGCTCCAAACCGGTGTTTTTTAAGCTCGCTTCCACAAATTTACGCAGCGCTTTAGGAGTATAGCCTTCATCCACATGCGGATTGATCTGCCGACCACACTTGGTAGCCACATAAACTTTTTCATTTCTACTACGAACCACGCGACCTACAGCGGCTTCGCTTAGTCCATTCTCATAAACATCAGCCGTGTCGATAAAGTTCACGCCTTCATCAATAGCGGTATTGATGATGTTCTCAGCTGTTTTGTCATCAAAACCAGAGCCCCATTTACCGCCCACCTGCCAGGTGCCCAGTGAAATTTCAGATACTTTAAAGTTTGTTTTGCCTAAACTGCGATAATTCATAGAAAATGTGTTTGAGAATTTGCACTAAAAGTACAAAACCGCTCAATTTCTGCTAACAGAAGTATCATAAAGCACTCTTAAAATAATGGATTTTGAAAAATTGCAGGAATCCGGCTCTTTTTCAGCTTTTGCTAAGGCTAACCGCCAATTAATAAATAGTTTTACACCGTATGAAAAAACAAGTGGTAATCATCCGTTCTATTCGTGTCATCAAGCAAGCTTGATGCGGAACGGTATATATAAATCATAACCTTCCGCTAAGCGGAAGGTTTTTTTTTGCCGTGTTTTTTCAGATGAAAATCTACTTTTTTTGAGCGATTGAACATAGTAGTATTTTGTATTTAACTAATTGATATTCAGATAAATATTTTGTTTTTGAGATTTTTTGGTATATCCAAAGGTTTTTAAGACTAAAGCTGACAAAATGAATGAATAACTAATTTCGACTTAGAATGATACTAATGGAATTGAACAAATACAGTAAAACTGTTACCCAGGATCCAACATTACCTGCAGCTCAGGCAATGTTACACGCCATCGGTCTGACTGATGAAGATTTAAAGAAACCCTTTATAGGTATTGCAAGTACCGGTTATGAGGGTAATCCATGCAATATGCACCTCAATGACCTGGCCACCCACGTCAAAAAAGGCGCAGAGCAGGCAGATATGGTGGGCTTAATCTTTAATACGATAGGTGTAAGCGATGGAATCTCAAACGGTACTCCCGGAATGCGTTTCTCGCTACCTTCACGCGACATCATTGCAGACTCTATAGAGACGGTGATGCAGGCGATGAGCTACGACGGTCTGGTGACTGTGGTAGGTTGTGATAAGAATATGCCGGGTGCTTTGATGGCACAGTTGCGTCTTAACCGCCCTTCAATTTTAGTTTATGGCGGTACTATCGCTTCAGGATGTCATAATGGTAAAAAACTCGATATCATCTCAGCTTTTGAGGCCTATGGTCAAAAAGTTGCCGGTACTATAGATGAGAGTGAATATAAAGAAGTGGTACACAAAGCCTGTCCGGGTGCGGGAGCATGTGGTGGGATGTATACTGCAAACACCATGGCTTCGGCAATAGAAGCTTTAGGGATGTCTTTACCGTTTAACTCTTCTAACCCTGCAGTAACTGATAGCAATATAAAGGAGCAGGAATGTGTCAAGGCTGGTGAGGCACTCAAATTGCTTCTGGAAAAAGACATTAAACCTTCAGATATTGTTACCCGCAAATCGCTTGAAAATGCATTCCGTTTAGTAACCGTTTTAGGGGGTTCTACTAATGCAGTACTGCACTTTTTGGCAATTGCCAAATCTGCACAGGTTGAATTCACGCTAAAAGATTTCCAGAAAATTAGTGACAACACACCGCTTTTAGCTGACCTAAAGCCCAGCGGAAGATATTCGATGGAAGATTTACACGGCGTAGGTGGAATCCCCGGTGTACTGAAGTATATGCTGGATAACGATATGCTACACGGCGACTGCCTTACCGTAACCGGAAAGACGCTGGCCGAAAACCTGAAAGATGTGCCTAACCTGATCGATGGTCAGGATATTGTGCGCACCTTAGACAAACCGATTAAAGACAGCGGTCACATCCGTATTTTGTTTGGAAACCTTGCAACTGAAGGTGCTGTGGCAAAAATCACCGGAAAAGAAGGGCTTGAATTTAGAGGTACAGCCAATGTGTTTGACAGCGAAGCAGCCGTAAATGAAGGTATTAAAAACGGAAAAGTGAAAAAAGGCGATGTAGTGATTATTCGCTACGAAGGGCCTAAAGGCGGACCGGGAATGCCCGAAATGCTTAAACCTACATCTTCAATAATGGGGGCTGGTTTGGGTAAAGACGTTGCTTTGATTACCGATGGGCGTTTCTCAGGAGGTTCTCACGGATTTGTGGTAGGGCACGTTGCTCCTGAAGCACAGGTAGGTGGTAACATCGCACTGGTTGAAAATGGAGATATTATCGCAATTGACGCGGTGAAGAATACAATCAATATTGAAATTTCTGACGAAGAGTTAGAAAAACGAAGAGAAAAATGGACGGCTCCAAAGCTTAGATTTGAGCGCGGGGCACTTTATAAATATGCTAAAACGGTCTCGTCAGCTTCTAAAGGTTGTGTGACAGACGAAATGTAGAAGGCTTATGGAAACACAAACAATTAAATTGCAAGACACTGCTGTAGAAGCTACGCAGCGAATCACCGGGAAAGAGGCGATTATCAAGTGCTTGCTGGCAGAAGGAGTTGACACACTCTATGGGTATCCGGGAGGAGCCATTATGCCTGTTTATGACGAGTTGTATAAATACCGCGAACAGCTGCACCACGTGCTTACCCGCCACGAACAGGGTGCTACACACGCAGCTCAGGGATATGCACGCGTAAGCGGTCGTGTGGGGGTTGCAATTGCAACTTCCGGACCGGGAGCCACAAACCTGATTACGGGTATTGCAGATGCGCAAATCGATTCTACACCTATGGTATGTATTACCGGGCAGGTAGCATCACATTTATTGGGAAGTGATGCCTTTCAGGAGACCGATATAATAGGTATTTCTACTCCGGTAACCAAATGGAATCATCAGATTACCAGAGCTTCAGAAATTCCTGAAGTGATGGCCAAAGCTTTCTATATCGCAAAAAGCGGACGTCCGGGTCCGGTTTTGATTGACATTACTAAAGATGCGCAATTTGAAGAATTTGACTTTGCTTATAAAAAATGTACCGCAGTACGCAGTTACAAGCCGGTGCCTAAATTAGATCCAGATGCGGTTCAAGCTGCTGCAGATTTAATCAATTCAGCAAAGCGACCTATGATCGTTTGGGGTCAGGGCGTTATTCTGGGCAAAGCCGAAGAAGAATTTAAAGCTGTTGTTGAAAAATCAGGAGTACCCGCAGCATGGACGATACTTGGTGTTTCAGCAATCCCCACAGATCATCCGCTTAATGTGGGTATGGTGGGTATGCATGGAAACTATGGACCAAATATCCTTACTAACGAATGCGATGTATTGATTGCAATCGGTATGCGTTTTGACGACCGGGTAACGGGTAATTTGGAAACCTATGCCAAGCAGGCTAAAGTGATTCATTTTGAGATTGATCCTGCTGAGGTAAACAAAAATGTAAATGCAGATGTTGCCGTATTGGGAGACAGTAAAGAATCTCTGGCTGCATTACTACCATTGCTTGAGAAGAAAGAACATACTGACTGGCACAATCGTTTTAAGGAAATGTACCAGATTGAGTACGATAAGATTATCAAAAATGATATCAAGCCTGAAAAAGAAGGGCTTACTATGGGTGAGGTTCTTGAAGGCATTAATGAAGTTTCTAAAGGAGAAGCGGTTATCGTTTCAGACGTAGGTCAACATCAGATGATCGCGTGTCGCTATGCTAAGTTCAACAAGTCTAAGAGTAATGTTACCTCAGGTGGACTTGGAACAATGGGCTTTGCGCTTCCGGCTGCAATAGGTGCAAAAATGGGTGCTCCCGAGCGTCCTGTAGTTGCGATTATTGGTGATGGAGGTTATCAAATGACTATTCAGGAATTAGGTACGATTTTCCAGACCAAAGTTCCTGTTAAAATCGTGGTGTTAAACAATGATTTCTTAGGAATGGTACGCCAGTGGCAGCAGCTGTTTTTTGACCGTCGTTATGCCTCTACAGAGTTGATCAATCCAGATTTTGTTGCAATCGCAAAAGGCTATTTTATAGATGCAAAACGCGTTACAAAACGGGATGAACTTGAAGGCGCAATCGCCGAAATGATGGCAGCAGAAGGGCCTTACTTTTTAGAAGTAAAAGTAGAAAAAGAGGACAACGTATTCCCAATGATCCCTACAGGAGCTTCAGTTTCAGATATTAGATTAGAATAGTTATGAGCGAGACAAAAACATATACCGTATCTATTTATACCGAAAATAACATCGGATTATTAAACCGTATATCGGCCATATTTCAGCGTAGAAAAATAAATATTGAAAGTCTAAATACTTCCATTTCAGAAATTGAGGGCGTATCGCGCTTTACGATCGTCATCAATCTGACTGAAGAGCGTATGAAGAAAATCATCGGTCAGCTGGAAAAGCAGGTTGAGGTAATCAGAGCTTTCTATCATACGGATGAAGAGACCATTTTCTTAGAAACCTGTCTGTTTAAAATTAAATCAGACTTGCTTTTTGAAGAGCGTCAGATTCAGAATATCATCAAGGAAAGCAATGCACGCATTGTAACCGTAAACAAAGAATTTTTTGTTTTGGAAAAAGCAGGCCGTCGCAGCGAGATTGAGTTGTTGTACCGGGAGCTGAGTGCTTTTGGCATTATGCAATTTGTACGCAGCGGGCGTATCGCAGTAACAAAAGACGAAATGAAAATCTCTACGCTTTTAAAAGAGTTTGCAGAGTAACCACATAAATAGAAATTAACGAATCATAACCAATAAAATTAAAATCAAAATGTCAAATTACTTTAACACCTTATCTCTAAGAGAGCAGTTGGCTCAACTGGCGAAATGCCGATTTATGGAGTCTGATGAATTCTCAAACGGGATCGAAGCATTACGCGATAAAAAAGTAGTTATCGTGGGTTGCGGTGCACAAGGTTTGAATCAGGGTTTAAATATGCGTGATAGTGGCCTGGATATTTCCTATGCCCTGCGTGAAGGAGCGATAAAAGAAAAAAGAGCTTCCTATAAAAATGCAGTAGACAACGGCTTTACCGTTGGTACGTATGAAGAATTAATTCCTACTGCAGATTTGGTATGTAATCTTACACCAGACAAGCAGCACACTTCAGTAGTCAATACGGTTATGCCATTAATGAAAGAAGGAGCGACTTTAGCGTATAGCCACGGCTTTAACATCGTAGAAGAAGGGATGCAAATACGGGAAGACTTAACCGTTATTATGTGTGCGCCTAAATGCCCGGGTTCTGAGGTTCGTGAGGAGTACAAGCGTGGTTTTGGTGTTCCTACCCTAATCGCGGTTCATCCGGAGAACGATCCACAGGGTAAAGGATTGGATGAGGCTAAAGCCTATGCAGTTGCTACCGGTGGAAACCGTGCAGGTGTATTAGAATCTTCTTTTGTTGCTGAAGTTAAAAGTGACCTAATGGGTGAGCAAACCATTCTTTGTGGAATGCTTCAAACAGGATCTATTCTTTGCTTTGACAAAATGGTTGAAAAAGGAATTGACAAAGGATATGCTTCAAAATTGATTCAGTACGGTTGGGAAACCATCACCGAAGCTTTAAAACACGGTGGAATCACCAATATGATGGATCGTTTGAACAATCCTTCAAAAATAAAGGCTTTCGAACTAGCGGAAGAAATTAAAGACATTACCCGTCCGCTTTTTCACAAACATATGGACGATATCATCTCAGGTCATTTCTCTAAAACGATGATGGAAGACTGGGCTAATGATGATGCAAACTTATTAAAGTGGCGTGCTGCAACTGGTGAAACTGCGTTTGAGAAAACACCGGCAGGAAGTATGGAAATTTCTGAGCAGGAATTCTTTGACCACGGGGTATTGATGGTTGCTATGGTAAAAGCAGGTGTAGAGCTCGCTTTTGAAACCATGACCGAAGCCGGAATTATCGAAGAATCGGCGTATTACGAATCCTTGCACGAAACTCCGCTTATCGCAAACACCATTGCACGTAAGAAATTATTTGAAATGAACCGTGTGATTTCTGATACAGCAGAATACGGCTGTTATTTATTTGACCACGCTTGCAAGCCTATGCTAACCGATTTTATGAAGAAAATTGATACCAACGTAATTGGTAAAGCATATGCTACAGATAATGGGGTAGATAACAAGACCTTGATCGCGGTTAATGATGCAATACGTTCTCACGAGGTTGAAGAAGTAGGTGCGTGGTTACGTGAATCGATGACTGCTATGAAAGAAATTAAGACAGCAGCTGCAGAAGAAGCGGTTACTGCTTAATTAGTTCAATTAACTCAATAAACTAGACGCGTTTGACTTATAAGTTCAAACGCGTCTAGTCAATCAAAATAAATACATTTTGAGCGACTTAAAAACCACCTATTTTCCCGATCTGGAAGATGTTAGAAAGGCTGCACAAACCCTCAAGGGTGTTGCAGCCTTAACGCCTTTATTACCCAGCCTGAGCTATTCAAAACGTCTGGGAGCAAATATTATGCTCAAGCGGGAAGATTTACAGCAGGTACGTTCCTATAAGATTAGAGGAGCATTTAATAAAATCAGTTCGTTAAGTGAGGAGGATCGCGCCAAAGGTATTGTTTGTGCCAGTGCCGGAAACCACGCTCAGGGTGTAGCCTACGCCTGTGCGACACTTAAAATTAACGGTACGATATTTATGCCGGCTCCTACGCCTAAGCAAAAAATTGAACAGGTGGAAATGTTTGGCGGTGATTATGCCAAAATTGTCCTTACGGGTGACACCTTTGATGATGCTTACAAAGCCTCAAAAATAGAATGTGACGCCTTGGGGAAAGTTTTCGTACATCCGTTTGATGACGAAAAAATCATTGAAGGGCAGGCTACAGTAGGTCTCGAGATTATTGAGCAGGCTACCGAAGAAATTGATTATGTATTTGTACCGGTTGGTGGTGGCGGATTGGCCTCGGGATTGAGTACAGTTTTTAGCGTGTTGTCGCCCAATACCAAAGTAATCGGGGTAGAGCCCGAAGGTGCACCATCAATGAGCACGTCAATCTTCAATAAAGAAAATACGACGCTTTCATTGATTGAGAAATTTGTAGACGGAGCCGCCGTACAGCGAGTAGGGGATCGCAACTTTGCGATTTGTAAAGAAAACCTTTACAAAATGGTAACTGTTCCTGAAGGAAAAGTATGCCAGACTATTTTAGATTTATACAATAAAGACGCTATTGTGGTTGAACCTGCGGGAGCGTTGACACTTTCGGTTTTAGATCAATTTGCTGAAGAAATCAAAGGAAAGAATGTAGTTTGTATCGTTAGCGGAAGCAACAACGACATCACGCGAACCGCAGAGATTAAAGAACGCGCGTTGCTATACCGCGGGTTGAAGCATTATTTTATCATTCGGTTTCCACAGCGTGCCGGTGCTTTGCGCGAATTTTTAAATGAAATTTTAGGCCCCGAAGACGACATCACCTTTTTTGAATATAAAAAGAAAACGTCTCGCGAGGATGGTCCTGCAGTAGTAGGTATTGAAATTAAAGATCGCGCTGATCTGGACCCATTGATTCAACGTATGAAGAATCGCAATTTCTTTGGAGAATACCTTAACGATAAACCCGACTTATTTGAATTTTTAATCTGATCGTTTAAAGATAACCAACCAAACTATGAAAACTTTAACAACAGAAATACCTGCACAATTCAACGTGCAGCCTATAGAACAAAAAGCGTATCTCATCAATGGGAAGCTGCTCAACTGGGAAGGAAAAACAGCAGATGTTTATTCAAGTATTCATACCGATGTTGATGGCGAGCGCAAACCCACCCGTTTGGGTTCTATTCCCAGCTTAGGAGAGGAAGAAGCCATCGCTGCGGTAGATGCTGCACATCAGGCGTATGACCGCGGTCAGGGACTTTGGCCAACAATGAAGGTAGCAGACCGCATCAAGTGTATGCAGACTTTTGTTACCAAAATGAAAGAAAAGCGGGAGCTTATTGTAAAACTCCTGATGTGGGAAATTGGTAAAAATCATCCCGATTCTCAGAAGGAATTCGACCGTACAGTAGAATATATTCTTGATACCATTGAAGATTATAAGGAGATGGATCGGGATAGTGCGAAGTTTCACAAACAAGCCGGAATCCACGCACACATACGCAGAGGGCCGCTTGGTGTTGTGCTTTGTCTGGGACCTTACAACTATCCACTAAATGAAACATTTTGCCTGCTGATTCCAGCATTAATTATGGGAAACACTGCGGTATTCAAGCCCGCGAAACACGGTGTGTTATTGATTACGCCGCTATTAGAGGCTTTTCAGGAAAGTTTCCCTCCCGGAGTGGTAAACATTTTATTTGGTCGCGGTAGAGCAGTAGCCACACCTATTATGAAAACCGGTAAAGTGGATGTTTTAGCACTAATCGGTCACAGTTCGTCTGCTAATGCACTGCAGGCGTTGCACCCTAAGCAAAACCGTTTGCGTCTTGTTTTAGGTTTGGAAGCTAAAAATCCGGCGATTATTCTTCCGGATGCCGATTTAGATTTGGCAGTAGCCGAATGTATTGCGGGAACACTTTCGTTCAACGGACAGCGTTGTACGGCGCTTAAAGTAATTTACGTGCACGAAAATATTGCCGAAACCTTCAATCGTAAATTTGCTGAAGCAGTTGATGCGCTCAAATTTGGATTACCCTGGGAAGATGGTGTAAATCTTACTCCATTACCTGAACCTTCAAAACCTGAATATATTCAGGGGTTGATTGATGATGCAAAAGCTAAAGGAGCCGAAATTCTCAATGAAAAGGGTGGTGAGCATTCAGAGAATTTTATCTGGCCGGCAGTTTTATTCCCGGTAAATAAGAATATGGAAGTATACAAAGAGGAGCAATTCGGGCCTGTTATTCCAGTGCTAACCTTTAAACATATCGATGAGCCTTTAGATGATATGGCTGAGTCTAATTACGGGCAGCAGGTGAGTCTTTTTGGTAAAGATGTAAAAGCTTTGGCTCCGCTAATTGATACCTTAGTGAATCTGGTATGTCGTGTGAATTTAAACAGTTCGTGTCAGCGTGGTCCTGATGTGTATCCGTTTACGGGGAGAAAAGATTCAGCGGTGGGAACCTTGAGCGTTCATGATGCCTTACGTTCTTTTTCAATACGAACATTTTTAGCTTCAAAAGACAATGCATACAACAATGCAATACTCAATGAGCTGCTAGATACTAAGAAATCAAACTTTGTAAGCACCGATTACTTATTGTAATCGTTCAGAATCGAGATTTTGATTAAATAATAATCAGTGATCACAGTAATTTGGATAGAAATCTAAAGAAATCATAAAAAAGTAGATTTAGGTGACATTTCCCTGTAAAATCGGACGGTCATTTAAATCTACTTTGTATTTTAGCTGTACTAATGAAGGGAATTAAAAAACATATCATACAATTGAAAGAAGCTGTTAAGGCTGGTATTTCATTTTTGTATCCTGAAACTTCCAGGACTACAATGATATTAATTCCCGTACGCCGCCATGAGCGTCGCCGCCCCTAGTGGGTGCAGTTTTCTTGGGAACTTAGGTGAGTCCGGTTCCGTCTTCAATTCAAATTATTATTTCACTTTTTTTCTAACTTCCAATTCAACAGAATATGGAAATTGTTATTGCTAACAAATCCCACGCGGGATATGCACAATATATTTGCGACACGATCGCAGAATCAGCTAAAGTACGCGGCACAGGAATCGCCAAGCGTACTCCGGAATACGTCATCACAAAAATGGAAAACGGAAACGCCGTCATTGCTTTAGATGGTGAGAAGTTTGCCGGTTTTTGCTACATCGAGGCCTGGGGTCACGGTAAATTTGTCGCAAACAGCGGACTCATCGTACATCCCGATTTTAGAGGTAGCGGATTGGCCAGACAAATCAAAGAAGCCATTTTTAAACATTCTCGGGAAAAATATCCTGACGCTAAAGTTTTTGGTATCACCACAGGTCTTGCGGTAATGAAGATCAATTCAGATCTGGGCTACAGACCGGTTACCTTCTCAGAACTTACCGATGATCCTACCTTCTGGAAAGGCTGTCAAACCTGTCGTAATTACGATATCCTACAGCGTACCGAGCAAAAAATGTGCTTGTGTACAGGGATGTTGTATGATCCTGAAAAAGAGGAAAAGAAAAAACTAGAAGCGGCTAAGTCATCAGGTTCAGAAGCTAAAAAGGAAAAAACTATGAATCCTAAAGCCTTTACCCGTTTAAAGAGCATAAAGGAGCATCTGTTTTTAAAAAAAGATAAAAAAAAAGACGAATAAGAAAGTTACTTTCAGTTAAAGGAGTATTTCAGAATAAATAAGTATAATGAAAAAATTAGTTCTCGCCTACAGTGGCGGATTAGATACCAGCTATTGCGCTAAATACCTTTCCGTAGAAAAAGGATTTGAAGTTCACGCCGTGAGCATCAATACCGGTGGATTTTCTCAAGAAGAAATCAACGATATTGAATCTAAGGCATTAAAAATTGGTGCAAAAACCTATAAAAATGTTCAGGCGGTTGACCGCTTTTACGATAAAGTAGTTAAGTATTTAATTTTTGGTAATGTTTTGAAGAACAATACCTATCCACTTTCTGTTAGTGCCGAGCGTATCATTCAGGCGGTTGAGATCATCAATTATGCAAAATCTATTGGTGCCGAATACGTAGCGCACGGAAGCACCGGTGCCGGTAACGATCAGGTGCGTTTTGATATGATTTTTCAAACCTTGGCTCCCGAAATCGAAATTATCACGCCTATTCGTGATTTAAAACTTTCCCGTCAGGAGGAGATCGATTACCTTAAAAGTCACGGCGTAGAAATGTCCTGGGAAAAAGCTCAGTACTCGATAAACCGTGGACTCTGGGGAACTTCAGTAGGAGGTAGCGAGACCCTGACTTCACACAAAGGTTTACCGGAATCTGCTTTTCCATCTCAGGTAGAAAAAAGCGAAGCAGAACAGGTGACCTTAACTTTTGATAAAGGCGAACTTACCGCGGTGAACGGAAAATCCGGCACTCCGGTTGAAAATATTGAAACACTTCAAAAGCTAGCGGCTCCGTTTGGAATCGGTCGCGATATTCACGTAGGTGATACCATTATCGGGATTAAAGGCCGTGTAGGTTTTGAAGCTGCGGCTCCCGTGATTATTCTTAAAGCCCATCATTTGTTAGAAAAACATACGCTTACCAAATGGCAAATGCAGCATAAAGAGTATTTGTCTAATTTCTACGGAATGCACCTGCACGAAGGGCAGTACTTAGATCCTGCAATGCGTAATATAGAAGCATTTTTAACCGACAGTCAGAAGAATGTTTCGGGAGAGGTTTATGTGACCTTACAACCCTATCGTTTTACGTTAGAAGGAATCAAATCGGATCACGATTTGATGAATGCTTCTTTTGGCGCCTACGGCGAAATGAACAAAGGCTGGACTGCAGATGATGCCAAAGGATTTATTAAGATCACGGGGAATCAAAATAAGATTTACAACCACGTAAACGGAAATTCATGATTAAGGCAGGAATTGTAGGTGGTGCGGGATATACTGCCGGTGAATTGATTCGAATTTTACTGAATCACAAGTATGTTGATTTAAGTTTTGTTTTCAGTACCTCTAATGCCGGAAACCTGCTGAGCGATGTACACCAGGATCTTTTTGGTAGTACCGATATTCGATTTGCCGATGCTGCTGATTTTGAAGTAGATGTGGTTTTCTTGTGTTTGGGACACGGTAATTCTAAAGCCTTTTTAGAAGAAAATGTATTTACCGAAAGCACCATTATTATTGATTTAAGCAATGATTTTCGTCTAAAACCCGATGCAGAGTTTCAGGGGCGAGAGTTTGTATACGGTCTTACGGAATTAAACCGCGATACTATCAAACAGGCGGGTTCTATTGCAAATCCGGGTTGTTTTGCAACAGCAATTCAGTTGGCCTTACTTCCATTAGCTGATGCCGGGAAAATTGATTCAGATGTGCACATCAATGCAGTAACCGGAGCTACGGGCGCAGGGACTTCGCTTTCAGCGACCACGCATTATACCTGGAGAGATAACAATTTTTCGTATTACAAGCCCTTTACGCATCAGCATATGGGCGAAATCAATCAGACCGTTGGTCAGTTACAAGGCGGATTTGAAAAGGAGATTTTCTTCCTTCCCAACCGGGGAAATTTTTCAAGAGGAATTTTCGCGACAGCATATACCAAATTTGACGGGGATTTAGAAGCCATCAAAAAAGTCTATACCGATTTTTATGCCGATGCCCCATTTACGTTCGTCTCCGATAAAGACATCCATATGAAACAGGTGGTAAATACTAACAAGTGCCTGATTCATTTGCACAAACACAACAACCAGCTGCTGATAACGAGTTGTATTGATAACCTGCTTAAAGGCGCGTCAGGACAGGCAGTAGAAAATATGAACCTGATTTTTGGCCTTCCCCAAACAGAAGGATTGAATTTAAAAGGAAGTTATTTCTAACCTCTATAGAGGTATTAAAAACCATATTATTCTGAGCATAAGCCAAAGGGCGGAAATGAAAATAATATTTAAAAAATAAATCCAACTCCCCTCTCTTTTGGAGAGGGGCTGAGGGTGAGGATTATGAAAATAGCAATTATAGGTACCGGAAACTTAGGACTTTCCATCGCAAAAGGTTTGATAACCAACAATGCAATTACAACACTCTATATGACCCGCCGTAATCCGGAAGGTATTGCGTCGTATGCGGAGTATAAGAATGTGTTTGTGACTTCAGATAACGTTGAGGCGGTGAAGAAGTCAGACATCATCATTTTTGCGGTACAACCCGCACAGCTTGGAGCTATTTTGCACGATATCAAAGAGGAGCTTACTGATAAGCACGTGTTAATTTCAACCATTACCGGCTACCAGATCTCACAAATTGAAGACATCGTGGGCACCGATCAGTTTATTATCAGAGCGATGCCCAATACAGCGATTGCTGTAGGAGCTTCAATGACCTGTTTGGCGAGTAATGAAAAAGGGATGAAGCGCATCAAAATCGCCGAAGCCATTTTCAACCGTTTGGGAAACAGTCTGGTAATTCCTGAAAATCAAATGCAGGCAGCAACGGTAGTTTGTGCCAGCGGTATTGCGTTTTGGATGCGTCTGATACGCGCAACTACTCAGGCAGCAATTCAGCTTGGGTTTGATGCCAAAGAAGCTCAGGAACTGGCGATGCATACCTGTAACGGTGCTTCAAAATTACTCATCGAATCGGGTAACCATCCGGAAGAAGAAATCGACCGCGTAACCACACCTAAAGGCTGCACCATTGAAGGCTTGAACGAAATGGAACACAAAGGCTTGAGTTCGTCATTGATTCAGGGAATGGTGGCTTCCTTCAACAAAATTAATGTTATAAAAACAGACCAGAAATAATGAGTTTATTTGATGTTTATCCACTTTATGATGTGACGCCTATAAAAGCTCAGGACGTCTGGGTTTATGATGCCGCACCTACAAAATATTTAGATTTATACGGAGGCCACGCTGTGATCTCAATAGGTCACGGTCATCCCAAGTACATTGAAAATCTTACGAAGCAATTGCACGACATTGGCTTTTACAGCAATGCGGTGCACAATCCTTTACAGGAAGCTTTGGGCGAAAAATTACCGAAGCAGGCCAATTGTCCCGGTTACCAGTTGTTTATGTGTAGCAGTGGGGCAGAAGCCAACGAGAATGCGCTAAAAATGGCTTCTTTTGTTACCGGAAGAAAAAAGGTTGTAGCCTTTCACAACAGCTTCCACGGAAGAACTTCTGCAGCAGTTGCCGCAACCGATAACCCTAAAATTGTAGCGCCTATAAACGCGCAGCAGGAAGTGGAGTTTTTGCCACTGGGCGATCTCGATGCGCTTGCAGCGGTTTTAGCTAAAGGCGATGTATGTGCCGTGATTGTAGAGTTTATTCAGGGTGTAGGAGGTTTAGACATCAGCACTTCTGAATTTTACGAAGGCGTAGATAAGCTTTGTAAAGAGACCGGCACCTGCTTAATCGCAGACGAGGTTCAGGCGGGTTTTGGACGTACGGGTAAGTTTTTCGCGTTTCAGGAATACAATGTAGAACCGGAGCTGATTTCTATGGCCAAAGGTATGGGGAATGGTTTTCCGGTTGGTGGAATTCTCATTCATCCTTCAATCAAAGCAGAATATGGGATGCTGGGAACCACGTTCGGCGGAAATCACCTGGCTTGTGCTGCCGCACTTACAGTGCTTGAAGTTTTAGAAGAAGAAAACCTTATGGAGCATGCGCTGCTAGTTTCTGATCATTTTAAAGCAAAAACTACTGAAATTCCGCAGATCAAAAACGTAAAAGGCCGCGGACTCATGCTGGGTATTGAATTTGACTTTGATACCGCAGCTTTGCGTAAAAAGCTCATTTACGATCAGCATATTTTTACAGGAAGTGCCAAAAACAAAAACCTGATTCGTATTCTTCCACCTTTAACGGTACAGAATGAACATATCGATCAGTTTTTTGAAGCACTCAAAATCGAATTAGATAAATTATAAACCCAAGAATTTTAATTAAAATACTACTCAAGTTCCCCTCCCTATTTGGGGAGGGGTTAGGGGTGGGGAGAAGCAGAGATTTCGGCTGCTAAATATAAACTTTGACAGGAATCAACTAATGAAATGAGCCGTAATAAACACTTGATTTTTTATTGATTATCAAGGGCGAATTACATCTGACCATTGGGAAATAATGAACATTACCAGATGAAAAAATACACCAGTTTAGACGACATTACCGATCTACAGGAACTCATCGCGGAAGCTCGCGAACTCAAAAAAAATCCATACGCTTTTGAAGAATTAGGAAAGCGTAAGCGTTTAGTAATGTTGTTTTTCAACTCCAGTTTGCGTACGCGCTTAAGTACCGAAAAAGCAGCCTGTAACCTGGGGATGGACGTCACCGTGATGAACTTTAACAGTGACGCCTGGAAACTGGAATTTGAAGATGGCACCGTAATGAATGCCGACACTTCAGAACACATCAAAGAAGCTGCTCAGGTGATTTCGCAATACGGCGATGTGATTGCTGTGCGTGCGTTTCCTACGCTAACGGATAAAGCTAAAGACGAATCGGAATATGTAATTTCAAATTTTGTGAAGTACGCTTCGGTACCAGTTGTGAATATGGAAAGTGCAACCGCACATCCCTTACAGGCACTGGCAGATGCGATTACCATTACAGAGCTTTCTCAAAAGAAACGGCCCAAAGTCGTTTTGAGTTGGGCACCGCATCCCAAAGCCTTACCACATGCCGTGGCCAATTCGTTTATCGGGATGATGCAAAAAATGGATGTAGATCTTACGGTGACACATCCTGAAGGCTATGAACTCAGCGATGCGATTATCAAAGATACTTCAGTAAACTACGATCAGGATCAAGCACTCGAAGATGCCGACTTTGTCTACGTCAAAAACTGGAGCAGTTATAAAGACTATGGAAAAGTTTCGGCTACGCCGGAAACACATTCCGGTTGGATGATCACACCTGAGAAATTAGGAAACGCCCAATTTATGCATTGCTTACCGGTACGCCGTAATGTAATTGTTGCAGATGCAGTTTTAGACGGAAGCAATTCTGTAGTGATCGAGCAGGCCAATAACCGTACGTTTTCGGCACAGGTGGTTTTGAAAAAGATTTTAGAGAATCTGAATTAAAAAGGTAGTATGAAAAAGCTTAACGTCGTCAAAGTAGGCGGAAACATCATCGAAAAAGCGGAAGATTTACAGGCTTTTTTAGATGCTTTTGCGGCTTTACCTGAACCCAAAATTTTGGTTCACGGTGGAGGCAAATTGGCGACACAGCTTGCAGAGCGCCTTGATATACCCGTACAGATGACTAATGGTCGCCGCATCACCGATGCCGAAACCGTTGAAGTCATCACGATGGTCTACGGTGGAAAAGTAAACAAGAGTATTGTTGCAGGCCTTCAGGCTCGTGATTGTAATGCCATTGGATTTTCAGGGGCTGATGGGAATACGATTCTATCGGTAAAGCGGCCGGTAAAAGATATTGATTTTGGTTTTGTAGGCGATGTTGTTGCAGTAGATTCCACAATGATAGATAACTTGTTGGGTATTGGGATTACCCCTGCTTTTTGTGCAATTACGCACGATGGAAAGGGGCAACTCCTCAATACCAATGCAGATACGATTGCTTGCGAATTGGCGATTGGCCTTTCAGAAAAGTACGAGGTGACTTTAAACTACTGTTTTGAGAAAGCCGGAGTATTGTTGGATATCAATGACGATAACTCGGTAGTGAAAGACATTAATTCAGATAAGTATACTGAATTATTAAACGATAAGATTATAGCAGATGGGATGCTTCCCAAGCTTGAAAATTGCTTTTATGCGCTTAAAGGCGGCGTACACAAAGTACAACTGGGCAAACCCGAAATGCTAAAGAACACGAATACTAATTTTACAACCTTACGACTGTAATGAGCATAGAAACACTTACGCAAGAGGCGATAGAATTATTAAAAAACCTGATCGCAACGCAGTCTTTTTCTTCAGAAGAAGAGGGAACCGCCGCGTTGATCGAGAATTGGTTTAAAGCACACGACATCCCTTTTAAGCGACAAGCCAATAATATTTGGGCAACCAACAAAAACTTTGAGGAAGGTAAAACCACTTTATTGCTCAACAGTCATCACGACACGGTTCAGCCTAATAATGGTTATACCCGCGATCCCTATAGTCCGGATATTGAAGATGGAAAGCTTTACGGTTTAGGAAGTAACGATGCCGGTGGATGTTTGGTTTCGTTGATAGCTACATTTACCTATTTCTATGCTCAGGAAAATCCAAAATACAATCTGGTTATTGTAGCCAGTGGAGAAGAAGAGAGCAGTGGTCCGGATGGTTTAAACAGTATGTTGAAGGTGATTCCGCATATAGATGTTGCCATTGTGGGTGAGCCTACTTTGATGAATTTGGCAATCGCCGAAAAAGGTCTGGTGGTTTTTGATGCCAAAGTAAAAGGGACTCCATCTCACGCCGCGCATCCTAACGATAACAACGCGATTTATAATTGTATAGAGGTGTTACAATGGTTCAAGGATTTTGAGTTTGAGAAAACTTCGGAAGCTTTAGGCGAAGTAAAAATGACCGTAACCCAGATAAAAGGCGGGAAGCAGCACAATGCGGTTCCTGCTGATGTGGATCTCGTTGTAGATGTTCGGGTAAATGATAAATATTCCAATCAGGAAATTGCAGATATGTTGCAGGCTCAGGCACCCTGTGATGAAATTATACCGCGGAGTTTGCGCCTGAACTCATCTTCTATACCTCAGGAGCACGAATTGGTCAAAGCCGGTATTGCTTTGGGTAGAAGTACCTATGGTTCGCCTACGTTGAGCGATCAGGCGGTATTGACGTGTCCGTCACTTAAACTTGGACCTGGAGACAGCACGCGTTCACACAGTGCAGATGAGTTTATTTACGTCAACGAAGTCGAAGAAGGAATACAGATTTATATAGATTTGCTGAAAAGCATTTTGTAAGCCCCTTGGCCCCCAAAGGGAGAATGACTAGCTGGAATAGAAATAATACTAACACCTTTAAAATCGCCAGCGATTTTAATTTCACGAAATAGAAGTTCCCCTCCTTGGGAGGGGTTAGGGGAGGACAATAAGATTTCCGTCTTCACGGAAATATAAAAATTAGAATATGAAACTTTGGGATAAAGGAGCAAACATTGATGATAAGATCATCAATTTTACAGTAGGTAATGATCGCGAGATTGATACCCATATTGCGAAATACGATGTGCAGGCAACCCGCGCGCACGTAAAAATGTTGAATAAAATTGGTATTCTGACAGATCAGGAGCTTAAGGATTTATTGCCCCAGCTTGATATACTCGAAGCGCACACCCAAAACCCCGACTTCTTTATCGAACCGGAGTATGAAGATATTCACTCCAAGCTTGAAGCTGAATTAACCCTTATCCTGGGCGAAACGGGTAAAAAAGTACACACAGCACGCTCGCGTAACGATCAGGTCTTAGTAGCGCTGCAATTGTATTACAAAGAGCAGCTGCAGCAGATTAAGGCGCGTACCATTTCGCTTTTTGAAACTTTGATGCATTTGGGGGAAACGCACCAAAGCAAATTGTTGCCAGGGTATACGCATCTACAGGTAGCGATGCCCAGCAGCTTCGGATTGTGGTTTACCGCCTACGCAGAATTGCTCATAGACGACGTGATCCTTCTCAATGCCACGCAGGATATTGTAGATCAAAATCCACTTGGGTCGGCAGCCGGCTACGGAAGTTCGTTTCCTATTGACCGCCAAATGACGACTAAAGAACTGGGCTTTGCCACGATGAAATACAATGTGGTTGCTGCCCAGATGGCTCGCGGTAAAAGTGAACGTACGCTGGCTTCCACATTGGGAAGTCTGGCCAATACGCTTTCGCGCTTTGCGATGGATGTGTGTTTGTATATGAGTCAGAATTTTGGCTTTGTAAGCTTTCCGGAGCAATTGACTACCGGAAGCAGCATTATGCCGCATAAAAAGAATCCCGATGTTTTTGAACTCATACGCGGTAAGTGTAATAAAATACAGGCCTTAAGTACCGAGATGGTTCTTATTACCAATAATCTCCCCAGTGGTTACCACAGAGATTACCAATTGTTAAAAGAGAATACCATCAGCGCTGTAGAGTCGATGAAAGATATTCTGGAGATTTTTGACTATGCAATCGGGCAGGTGCAGGTTAAAGAAATTGACCTGAATGACGACAAATACAAATACCTGTTTACGGTAGACAGCATCAACGACCTGGTGGTTGAAGGCAAGTCCTTTCGCGAGGCCTATCAGGAAATAGGAGGGCAGGTACAGGCCGGTACCTATAAGCCTGAAGCGGGTAAAAACCACACCCATATTGGTAGTATTCACAATCCCGGATTTGCAGAAATCAGAGTAAAAATGCGGAAGTATTCAACTGCTTTAGATATCAAATAGTATAATCCAACAAAAATTTTTATTAGCTTTTACTTCTAAACGTTGTTTTTTATTGAAAAACGAACTGATCAAATTGCTTTTTATTCAATTTTAGTCACGTTCATTTGACGCATTGGTAAAAATGAGTTTTCGCAAACTAAATCGATAAACTTTTTACTTCAAATCTTTGTGAGAGATTATTCCTTCTCCTACTTTTGTCCCATCTTTTTCAAGATTTTATGAAGGTAGCCCTTTCTATTTTCAGTTTACTCGTAGCCGGAATTCTCAATCTTTCCGGATGGGCTTCTACACCACAACTAGCATCAGAATCTGGTTGTATCTTTGAAGAACAGGCTGCAGATTTTGTTATTGACGCCTTTCAATATTATCCTAATCATAAGGATCATACCGAGTTTAAAATTGCAGAGTTTGAGATTGAAGAATCTTCCGAAAAAGATTCTCCGTCAAATCAGCTGCACGTATTACAAACCGCATGTACAGGTCCACAACTTGAAGGGGTTTGCAACTTTCATCTAAGCTTAGCTTTTACACAAACACGCGCCCGGTCAAACCTTGCCGGAGCCGTCAAGCCGTATATCCTTTTTCAGGTATTCAGACTTTGATTTAAACCTTTAGAGCTCGCAACTGCGGGCTAAACGCATTTTCCGTAACTGGTACCTCACACTTTAGTAACCAGCCGGGAAATCCTGTGTCTTTTCCATTCGGGAAAAGCACCTTCACATCCATTTCATTTAAAATAAATTAAAAATCACATGAAAAGAATTCTCATGATGCTAGGCTTGAGTGCGCTTTTATTGCACACGAGCTGTAAGTCTGAACACCACGAAAAAGAAGAAGAAACTACCTTTTTAGTAACCAATCCTGTAAAGTTAGATACTGTAATCACTAAAGATTACGTGGCTCAAATACAGTCAAGTCGCCACATTGAACTGCGTGCTCAGGAACGCGGTTACCTGCAGAAAATATTTGTAGATGAAGGCCAGGCGGTTAAAAAGGGGCAGTTGTTGTTTCAGATTATGCCCAAATTGTATGAAGCCGAAATGCAAAAGGCAAAAGCCGAAGCGCGTTTTGCTGAAATTGAATATGAAAACACCAAAAAACTTGCAGACAGTAATATCGTAGCGCCTAACGAACTGGCAATGGCCAAAGCCAAATTGCAAAAAGCCAATGCTGAATTATCTCTTTCTCAGGTGCATCTGGAGTTTACGCAAATAAGGGCTCCTTTTGACGGGATTGTAGACCGTTTTCACGTGCGACTGGGTAGCCTGGTTAATGAAGGCGAATTGCTTACCAGTCTGTCTGACAACAACATTATGTGGGTGTACTACAACGTTCCGGAAGCTGAATATCTGGATTATCAGAGCAATTTGAAGTCTGCTGATAAACCCGAGGTCAATTTGTTAATGGCAAACAATAAATATTTCAAATATCCCGGAATCGTAGAAACCATCGAAGCTGATTTTAATAATGAAACCGGAAACATTCCATTTAGAGCAACATTTCCTAACCCTGATGGTTTGCTCAGACATGGAGAAACCGGGAATGTACACGTGACCATACCGCTTAAAGATGCTTTGTTGATTCCACAGAAATCCACTTTTGAGGTGCTCGATAAAAAATATGTGTTTGTGATAACCGATGAAGGCATCGTCAAATCACGGGAAGTGCAAATCGCTAATGAAATGCCACATCTGTACGCGATTTCTTCCGGGCTTTCTACCAATGACAAAATCCTGTTAGAAGGTTTAAGACTGGTTCGTGAAAATGAGCAAATAGACGTTGAGGTAAAAGACCCCAAAACGGTGATTGCCGATTTAGATCTGTACGCCGAGTAATCTCACCCCAAAAACACAAAACATGTTTAGTAAATTCATAAAACGACCGGTATTTGCGATCGTAATTTCGATTATTATCGTCTTTGTAGGTTCGTTATCTATAAAGCAACTGCCCATTTCGCAGTTTCCGCAAATTGCACCTACAACCGTAAACATTTTTATCGCCTATCCCGGTGCGAGTGCAGATGTACTGGTAAAATCAACCCTTATCACACTTGAAAACGCCATTAACGGGGTACAGGATATGCGTTATATGGCTACCGATGCTACCAGTGCCGGTGAAGCCACCCTGCGTATTATTTTTGAGCCCGGTGTTGATCCCAATGACGCGGTGGTGCGTGTCAAAACCCGGGTAGACCAGGTGATGCCGCTGTTGCCCGAACTGGTGCAACGTGAAGGGGTTATCATCACACCCATACAGCCCAGTATGTTGATGTACGTAAACCTGTACTCCAAAGACAAGAGTATGGATGAAAAGTTTCTCTACAACTATGCTGATGTTAAGATGATCCCTGAGATCAACCGGCTAAAAGGGATCGCGCGTTCACAGATTTTAGGAAGCCGCCGTTATGCGATGCGGGTTTGGTTAAATCCAGATCGTATGCGCGCCTATAACATATCTGTGGAAGATGTGATGGAAGCCATGCAGGAACAAAGTGTGGTAGGACGTCCCGGCCGGCTTGGGCAGAGCTCGGGTATTGAAGCACAATCTTTAGAATATGTATTGACGTACAAAGGGCGCTTTAATGAGCCCGAAGAGTATGAGAACATCATTTTGCGGGCTACTCCTGATGGAGAAAGTATCCGTCTTAAAGATGTAGGTACGGTTGCTCTGGGAAGCGAATTCTTTGATATTTATTCCAATCAGGATGGGCATCCTTCCGCAGCGATCGTATTAAAACAAAACTACGGTAGTAACGCGAGCGAAGTTATTGAAGAGGTTAAAGAGAAACTTGAAGAACTTAAAGCTGATTTCCCTCCCGGAATGGAATACAGCATCAGCTACGACGTGTCTAAATTTTTGGATTCTTCGATAGAGCAGGTGGTAGATACCCTTCGTGATGCCTTTATTCTGGTGGCTTTGGTGGTGTTTATTTTCCTTGGGGATTGGCGCTCAACACTGATACCGATTATCGCGGTACCCGTTTCGCTCATCGGAGCCTTTTTTGTAATTCAGTTTTTTGGACTTTCAATCAATCTGGTGACGCTGTTTGCTTTGGTACTCGCCATCGGTATTGTGGTCGATGACGCGATTGTAGTGGTCGAGGCGGTTCACGCCAAGTTTGATCAGTATCCGCAGATTACTCCCTATCAGGCCGTAAAACGCGTATTAGGCGAAATCACCGGAGCAATTATTGCGATTACCGGGGTAATGGTTTCGGTATTCCTGCCCATATCATTTATGTCTGGTCCTGTAGGAACCTTTTACCGGCAGTTTTCTATCACGATGGCGAGTTCGATTGTGATTTCAGCATTGATTGCGCTTACACTTACTCCGGTATTGTGTGCAATGCTGCTAAAGAATCATCACGCCAAGCCGCACAAGCAAAATATACTTACACGCTCCCTTGATGGCTTTAACCGCCTTTTTGACCGACTTACTGGAAAATATGTGGCTTTGTTACGCCGTATTGTAAGTCTCAGATGGCTCACTTTTGCGGTATTGCTCATCTTTTGTGCAGGGATTTACTGGCAGAGTCAGGTATTGCCTTCAGGCTTTATCCCCAGTGAAGATCAGGGTACTATTTATGCCATTATTCAAACACCTCCAGGGGCCACTTTAGAGCGAACCAATAAAGTATCTCAGGAACTTCAGAAAATCTGTGAGGAGATAGAGGGTGTAGAATCGGTCTCATCCCTTGCAGGTTATGAGATTATGACCGAAGGTCGCGGGTCTAATGCCGGTACCTGTTTGATTAACCTGAAACCTTGGCACGACCGGGATCGGGATGTAAAAGAGATTATGGAAGAACTTGAGGAAGAATCCAAAGGTCTGGGAGCGGTAATCGAGTTTTTTGAACCCCCAGCGATTCCCGGTTTTGGATCTTCAGGGGGTTTCTCTTTACGTCTTTTAGATAAGAATACCGAGACCGATTATCAGGATTTTGACCGGGTGAATCAGAAGTTTCTAGATGATTTAAAAGCCCGTCCGGAACTGACCGGTCTGTTTACCTTTTTCGCAGCCAATTATCCTCAGTACGAACTGGAGGTCGATAACGACCTGGCTATGCAAAAAGGGGTGAGCATAGGTAAAGCGATGGAAAATCTGGATATTATGATAGGTAGTACCTACGAGCAGGGTTTTATCAAGTTTAACCGCTTCTTCAAGGTTTATGTACAGTCTGATCCGCAGTTTAGAAGATTGCCCAGTGATGTACTCAATATGTACGTGAAAAATGATGAGGGTGAGATGGTACCCTATTCTGCGTTTATGAAGTTGAAAAAAACTCAGGGGCCTAACGAGGTGACGCGTTACAATATGTACAATTCGGCCGCAATCAGAGGTTTGCCGGCAAAAGGCTACTCTACAGCTGATGCTATTGACGCGATCAAGGAAGTTGCCGCAACCAGCCTGCCCAGAGGTTATGATATTGACTGGGAAGGTTTGTCGTATGACGAGGCTAACCGCGGTAACGAGTCGGTTTACATATTTCTCATCGTACTAGTGTTTGTATACTTTGTACTGGCCGCCCAATACGAGAGTTTCATTATCCCGATGGCGGTGGTATTCTCGCTTCCTGTTGGGGTTTTCGGTTCGTTTGTTCTGCTAAAACTTATGGGACTTGAGAATGATATTTATGCGCAAATCGGACTCATCATGCTGGTGGGGCTGCTGGGTAAAAACGCGGTGCTTATTGTAGAATTTGCCGTGCTTAAACGTTCGGAAGGCGCTTCGATCATAGAAGCAGCCATAGAAGGAGCCAGGGTGCGTTTCAGACCTATTTTGATGACTTCCTTTGCTTTTATCGCTGGTTTGATTCCTCTTATTTTGGCAAGTGGAGCCGGTGCGATAGGTAACCATACCATCGGGGCTTCGGCTTTGGGAGGGATGCTGTTTGGAACGCTTTTCGGGGTAATTATCGTTCCCGGTCTGTATTACATTTTTGCCTCTCTAGCCGATGGACGTAAATTGATTAGGGATGAAGAAGATCATTCACTCACAGAAGGTTTCGTTCACGAAATAGACACATTCACAAAATCTGAAGATGATAATTATGATAAGTAATTCTTATAAATCACTATACATTCCCATACTGCTTTTAATTTTGGCTTTTTCAAGTTGCAAAGCTCCGGGATTAGTACAAAAAGAGGTTGACATGAGCGCGCTTCCCACGCAGTATGCAGGGAAAACCCAGCGCGATACGATCAATTCGGCTCTTATAAACTGGAAGGAGTATTTTACAGATCCGTATTTGGCAAAACTGATTGACTCCGCTTTGGTACACAATCAGGAACTGAATATGATGCTTCAGGAAATCGCCATTTCTAAATCAGAAATTAGAGCCAAAAAAGGGGAGTACTTACCGTTTGTAGGCTTTGGAGCTGCTGCAGAAACCGAAAAAGTAGGCCGCTACACCAGTCAGGGTGCTAATGACGCCAATACTGAGATCAAAGAAGGTGTTGAGTTTCCTGAGCCTTTGCCCAATTATAAATTTGGACTTCAGGCAACCTGGGAACTGGATATTTGGGGAAAGCTACGCAATGCGAAAAAGGCAGCGGTACTCAATTACCTCTCAAGTGTAGAAGGCCGAAATTTTATGGTAACGCAACTGGTGGGCGAGATCGCGCAGTCGTATTATGAGCTGCTGGCGTTGGATAACCAGCTGGCAATCGTAAACCGAAACATCGAGATTCAGGGTAATGCCTTTCGTATTGTAAAACTCCAAAAGGAAGCCGCAAAAGCAACCGGACTGGCCGTAAGTAAATTTGAGGCCGAAGTCCTGTCCACGCGAAGTTTACAGTATGAAATTCAACAACAGATTACCGAAACGGAAAACCGAATCAATTTTCTGGTAGGACGTTTTCCACAACCGGTAGAACGTACTGCTGTTTCATTTATGGAGATCAAGCCTGCGATGCTCAACGCAGGAATTCCTACTCAGTTGCTTGAAAATCGCACCGATGTAAAACAGGCCGAACTCGCTTTACAGGCCGCAAAACTGGATGTTAAGGTCGCTAAGGCGCGTTTTTATCCCTCACTGGGTATTTCTGCAGGAGTGGGTTTTGAAGCATTTAAACCGAAGTTTTTGCTGAATTCACCCGAGTCGCTATTGTACTCTATAGCCGGCGAACTCACGGCTCCTTTGATCAACCGGAATGAGATTAAAGCGGCTTATATAGGTGCCAATGCAAAGCAAATTCAGGCGGTTTATGATTATGAGCAAACGGTGCTGAATGCGTATATCGAAGTAGCCAATCAGCTTGCTAAGGTTTCTAATCTGGAGAAGAGCTACGACCTCAAAACCCAGCAGGTAGCTGCGCTTAACCGATCGGTGGATATTGCGGGTCAGCTTTTTGGCTCTGCCCGTGCTGATTATATGGAAGTCCTGATGACACAGCGCGATGCCCTGGAATCTAATTTTGATTTGGTAGAGACTAAAGTAGCTCAGCTTAATGCCTATGTACAATTGTATCAGGCCTTAGGTGGTGGCTGGAACTAAAATTTAGTTAGTGTTGAGGAGGTTGTTGACCATTACTCCTAAATTGAGGTCAATTAACCTGAACCGCCCGGAAGTGATGTCCCGGGCGGTTTTTTTTATCCTCATCCCCAGTCCTTCTCTCGCTGGAGAAGGGAGTATTATGCATAGCACTTAGTATATTACCATTTTTGTATTTATCTATCTGTACTTTTAGAAATAGCTTCAACATTTGGTTTTAGACTATTTTTGTCCGGTAAGCGTTAGATTTAAAAATACCTATGTCACATTTTACAGCAAAAAAATCGATCGTGCGGGAAATCTGGGGAACCAGTGATACTGTATTGCTTATTTTTTCCGGTGCTGCAGCAGAATTTGCTTTGAACAAAGCAGTTGACTGGCTGTATTTTACCGGGAAACTTCCGGCAGATCCGTTAGGCCGTTTATTTTCTACGGTCACCTATGCGCGTAAAATTATTTTTGCTGAAGAGACTCACGCGCATAAAACTATTGATTCGATCTATCACATTCATAAAGCGGTAGAGCAGGAGCGTGATGCGCAAATACCCGATTGGGCCTATCGCGATGTGTTGTTTATGCTCATTCATTATTCGATTGCTTCCTTTGAGGCTTTAGAGCGAAAACTTACCGCTGCCGAAAAGCAGGAGGTTTACGATGTATTTTACCGGTTTGGGAAGCGTATGCAGCTTAAGGATCTGGCGCCAGATTATAAGAGCTGGTTACCGCAGCGCGAAGCGCATCTTCGTGAAAATCTTTATAAAAGTGACTACACCGAAGACTTATTTAAACAATACAAAAAGCATTTAGGAGCGGTTCGTTATGCTGTTTTGGTTGAAAGTCAAAAATTGCTCGTACCTGAGCCGGTAAGAAATTTGCTCAATTATTCCCGGTTTTCAGCTTTAGAGCCGTTGATTCCGGTTTATAAATTAAGCCGAAAATTTAATGCAGATGCTTTGATCAAAACGTTATTGCTTCCTAAAGACTATAAAGAGCAAATAGAGGCTCTGAATGTGGCAGTTTAATTGAGTTTTTTAAGACAAAGGGAATTTGAGTCCAAACCATTGTTTCTGCCTAAAGAATAAAAAAAGAGCGATCTCAAACGAGTCGCTCTTTTCTCTTTTTTTTATGTTCTAACATCTTAAGTCTAACGTCTCACATCTAAATAATTGTACTCTGACCCATATGAATATTTTTAAAATTACGGTTGGTATCATCAGGATGGGTAAGGAAATCTGCGATAAAATCTCCCACTTTGGAGGTTGAAAAAGGTTTCTTCGGGTTGATATCACCAGTAGTGATGCCCAGTTCAAGTGATTTTTCTACCGCTTTTTCAATCGCATCTGCTTCTTTATGCAGTTCTAAATGACGCAACATCATTGCCGCAGAAAGTATCGAAGCTAATGGGTTGGCAATGTTTTTACCGGTTGCCTGCGGAAACGAACCGTGAATAGGCTCAAACATTCCAACTGTACTCCCTACGGAAGCAGAAGCCAACAAACCAATAGAACCACCTATTACCGAAGCTTCGTCTGAAATGATATCTCCAAATAAGTTTTCGGTTAGGATCACGTCAAACTGACTGGGGTTTAAGATCATTTGCATTGCTGCATTGTCAACGAATAAGAAATCGAGTTCAACATCGTCGTATTCTTTTGCGATTTCGGTAACGGTTTTACGCCATAATCGCGAAGTTTCCAAAACGTTAGCTTTATCAACCAGCGTTAGCTTTTTTCTTCGGTTTTGGGCTTCTTTAAAAGCAAGGTGCGCAATTCTGCTGATTTCTTCAACCGAGTAAGAGCAACCGTCACTGGCAACCTGACCATCTTCACTCAGATGCTTGTCCCCAAAATAAATTCCGCCGGTCAATTCGCGATAAATCGAAATATCAGTTCCCTGAATGATTTCCTTTTTAAGAGGGGAGCGCTCTATTAAACGATCAAATGCTTTAACCGGTCTGATGTTGCAAAATAAACCAAGCGATTTTCTCAGCTTAAGTAAGCCTTGTTCGGGTCTTACCTTTGCAGACGGGTCGTTGTCGTATTTGGGATGCCCAATAGCGCCAAATAATACCGCATCACTTTCTTTACAAAGCGCAATCGTATCATCTGGTAACGGGTTACCGGTGGCGTCAATCGCACAGGCACCTACCAGGGCTTTGGTAAATTTAAACGTGTGATCGTAAACATCGGCAATAGCGTCTAATGCTTTCACCGCCTGCTCGGTCACTTCAGGACCAATACCGTCTCCGGCTAAAAGGGCTATATTAAATTTCATAATCTTTATTTTATCGATCTCAGAAAATTTCCTGAGTATGGTTTTATATTTTTCTTCTCGATACATTTGGTTTCGGCTCAGGCCTCAATCAAACACTCGAAGTGACATTAGAAGCTGCGCTCGCGCTCAAAAGCTTCGATTTTATCTTTTTTACTGATTAAAAAGTCGATATCATCATAGCCGTTGATCATACATACTTTTTTGTACGGATCAATCTCAAACTCCAGCTCTCCTGCCGGCGAACTCAACACTTGATTTTCTAAATCAATAGTAAGCTTTGTTTCGGGCTTTTCCTTGATTATTTGCAGCAATTCTTTTAAATATTCAGGCGTAACCTGAATGGGTAAAATGCCGTTATTGAGTGCGTTACCTTTAAAAATATCTGCAAAAAAGCTGCTGATCACTACTTTAAAGCCATATCCGGCAATTGCCCAGGCGGCATGCTCACGACTCGAACCACAGCCAAAGTTGTCTCCGGCCACTAATATAGAACCGCCATACGTGTCATCGTTAAGTACAAAATCTTTGTTTTCATTGCCCTCATGATCGTATCTCCAATCGCGAAACACATTATCGCCAAAGCCTTGCTTATCAGTTGATTTTAAGAAACGCGCAGGGATAATTTGATCGGTATCTATATTTTCAATAGGTAAGGGGACAGCAGTATCGGTAAGTTTTATAAACTTTTCCATCTAGTTTAATTGTTTGGTAATGTCTGTAATTTTTCCGGCAACGGCTGTGGCTGCTGCCATTAGCGGACTCGCTAAAATGGTACGGGCACCCTGGCCTTGTCTTCCTTCAAAGTTTCGGTTTGAGGTAGACACGCAATATTCGCCTTCCGGAATTTTATCATCGTTCATTGCAAGGCAAGCCGAGCAACCCGGTTGTCTAAGTGCAAATCCGGCTTCGGTAAATACTTTATCAAGTCCTTCTTCCACCAGCTGTTTTGCAACCTGCTGCGAACCGGGAACCAGCCACGCGTTTACGTTAGCTGCTTTTTGTTTTCCTTTTACAAAGTTTGCCGCGATGCGGAAATCTTCAATACGTGAGTTGGTACAACTGCCTATAAACACATAGTTTATGGGTTTATCGATCAAACTTTCGCCTTTTTTGAAATTCATATAGGCCAAAGCTTTTTCCAAATTCACATCATCCTTATCGGGAATGGTGCCGGTTACCTTAATCCCCATTCCCGGATTGGTACCATAGGTTACCATCGGTTCGATCTGTGAAGCGTCAAAAGAATATTCTTTATCAAAAACCGCATCGGCATCAGTGGGTAAGGTTTTCAAGTATTCCAGTTTTTTATCCCATTCAGCACCTTCAGGCGCAAATTCACGTCCCTTTACATAATCAAAGGTAGTTTGGTCCGGAGCGATCATTCCGCCACGAGCACCCATTTCTATACTCATATTACAAACGGTCATACGACCTTCCATAGACATTTCTTCAAAAACGTTTCCGGCGTATTCACAGAAATATCCAGTACCGGCGTTGGTTCCTATTTGCGAAATCACATAAAGAATCACGTCTTTAGGCAGTACATTCGGTTTTAATTTTCCGTTTACATTTACCCGTAAACTTTTCGGCTTGGTCAATAACAAACATTGGCTTGCAAAAACCTGTGCCACCTGGCTGGTACCAATACCGAAAGCAATCGTACCAAAAGCCCCGTGGGTAGAGGTGTGGCTGTCGCCACAAACCATCGTCATTCCCGGTTGAGTAATTCCCAATTCGGGTGCCATAACGTGCACAATCCCGTTGTATTTGTGGCCCAGACCGTAAAGGGTAATACCGTGTTTCTCACAGTTTTCGGTCAATTGTTTCAGCTGATTTCTGGATAACAAATCCCGAACCGGTAAATGCTGATCTATTGTAGGGGTATTGTGGTCTGCTGTTGCCACGATCTGATCGGGACGTGCTACCGGGATACCGCGCTCTTCTAACTCTGAAAACGCCTGCGGACTCGTCACCTCGTGAATAAGGTGCTTGTCAATATACAATACTTGTGGGCCGTTAGGCACCGTGTCTACCACGTGCGCGTCCCAAACTTTGTCAAATAATGTTTTTCCTGCCATTTTGTTTCAATTGGTTCTCTACGAACTGTATGTATGCTAAAAAATAAGGATTCCAAATGAAGAATCCTTATTTAAAGAGTTTATTTATAATGTTTTAGGCTTCTACCTGAGCCTGTACGTTTGCGACTTTCATAATCTCGTGAATGTCTTCGTCGTGAATCTCCTTTTGTTTGTCTGCAAAGCTAAGAAAGACCTCATAAACCTCATCCAGTTGAAGCTTGGTTAATTCGTATCCTACTTTTTTAGAACGATAAGCCAAAGCAGCACGACCACTGCGAGCCGTAAGAACAATTGCGCTTTCGGTTACGCCTACTTCTTCAGGATCCATAATTTCATAAGTCTCGCGGTTTTTGATTACACCGTCCTGGTGAATACCTGAACTGTGTGCAAACGCGTTAGAACCTACCACAGCTTTGTTAGGCTGCACCGGCATTCCCATTTTATCGCTTACCATTTTACTGGTATCCCACAATAAACGTGAATTGATACCGGTATCCAAACCTAAGTCAGGATGCTGACGCAGAATCATTACCACTTCTTCAAGAGCGGTATTACCAGCACGCTCGCCGATACCATTAATGGTACACTCAATCTGGCGCGCACCATTGATTACTCCTGCAATTGAGTTTGCAGTAGCAAGGCCCAGGTCATTATGGCAATGGCAGGAGAGAATTGCTTTCTCAATGCCTTTTACATTCTCCTTTAGGTATTTCATTTTTGCCCCGTATTCTTCCGGAAGGCAATATCCCGTTGTATCGGGAATATTGAGTACGGTTGCACCGGCTTTAATAGCAGCCTCGCAAACACGTGCCAGGTATTCGTTATCGGTACGACCGGCATCCTCAGCATAAAACTCCACATCCTCCACAAAGGTTTTGGCGTAGGCCACCGCATCATAAGCGCGCTTAATGATCTCCTCGCGATTAGACTTAAATTTGTATTTGATGTGCGAGTCACTGGTGCCAATACCCGTGTGAATACGCGGTTTTACTGCATATTTGAGCGCTTCAGCAGCTACTTCAATGTCTTTTTTAACGGCTCGGGTAAGACCACAAACGGTGGCATTTTTTACCAGCTTTGCAATTTCTTCAACAGATTTAAAATCACCGGGGCTTGAGATCGGGAAGCCGGCCTCAATTACATCGACGCCTAGCAGGTCGAGACGTTCTGCAATAATCAGCTTTTGCTGGGTGTCTAATTTGCAGCCGGGAACCTGTTCGCCGTCTCTTAGTGTGGTGTCAAAAATCTGGACTTTGTTATCAGTCATAGTGCTTTTTTTCTCAATTTAAGTGTGAATATAGATATTGGTAGTACTTTTGAAGTAATCTTCGGCAGAAAACCTACGATGTTTAATTAATTTTGCCGACATATAAATTATTGATATTCAGTTTTTTATGCGTAAAATCATTACAACAGCAAATGATTCAAAAGATTCACTTTATGTTTTGATCAAGTCGTTGTCCAAGTCTGAAAAGCGTCAGTTTAAGCTTTATGTGGGCCGTCTTGATGGAAATGCAGATTCTAAGTATTTGCAGCTTTTCAACCTGCTTGATAAAATGAATACGTATGATGAAAACGAAATCTTCAAAAATAACATCGTTAAGAAGCAGCAGCTTTCTAACCTCAAAGCACATTTATACAAACAGATTTTAATTTCGCTACGCTTAAGCCCGGCGCATCAGAATATACGTGTGCAAATACGGGAGCAGCTTGATTTTGCCACGGTTTTATACCAAAAAGGACTGTATCAGCAAAGCTTGAAACTCCTGGAAAAAGCCAAGCATATGGCTATCGAAAACGAAGAAAAGAATGTAGCATACGAAATTGTTGAGCTCGAGAAGGTAATCGAAACCCAGTACATCACCCGCAGTATGAGTACCCGGGCTGAAGAACTTGCGCAGGAAGCAAAATCGCTTAGCAGGCAAAACCTGATGACCAGCAAATTGTCTAATCTGTCTTTGCAATTGTACGGATTGATGCTGAAAACCGGTTATGTGCGAAGCGATGCCGAGAAGCAGGAAATCACTACTTTTTTCAACAAATCGATGCCTGAATACGATTTGAACGAATTGGGTTTTCGGGAAAAATTATGGCTGAATAAAGCCTATTTGTGGTACAGCTTTCTGGTGCAGGATTTTTTATCCTGTTTTAAATACGCTACGCGCTATGTAGAGCTTTTTGAGGAAAGTCCCGCTATGATTGCCCGTAATCCTGTGTTTTACTTAAAAGGGAATCATTATTTGTTGGAGTCCCTTTTTTACCTGAAACACCATACCAAATTTGAAGAGGTTTTGACGGGATTGGAAAACCGATTGAAGTCTGATGATTTCCCAAGCAGCGATAACCTGGAGATTCTTGAATTTCTTTATGTGTATTCGCATAAGCTGAATCTTAAGTTTATGGTGGGTGATTTTAGTACCGATGATGGACTGATTGAGAAAATTGAAAAGTACCTCAAACAAAACGGCCAGCGTATGGACGAGCACCATATTATGGTGTTTTACTATAAGATTGCCAGTTTGTATTTCGGAAACGGCCAGCATAAAAAGTGTATTGAGTATTTGAGTAAAATCATCAATAATAAATCCCTAAAAATGCGGGAAGATTTGATGTGCTTCGCACGTATTTTGAATCTGGTCGCTCATTATGAAGCGGGAATGGATTATCATCTGGAAACCCTGCTCAAGAGCACCTATAAATTCCTGATTAAGATGGATGATTTGCACGAGGTACAGAAAGAGATGATCAAATTTTTAAGGAATTTGGGCGAAATATTTCCCGGCGAACTTAAAACGGAATTCAAAAAACTGCGTAGCAGGCTTGAAGTCTATGAAGAAGACCCGTATGAGCGTCGTGCCTTTTTGTATCTCGATATTTTATCCTGGCTCGACAGCCGAATCGAAAATCGCCCCGTAGCTGAAATTATAAGGGAAAAAGCTTTGGTGTTGAATAGGTAGATTTTAGATGCTAGACGTGAGACTTTAGAAGAAAGATAAAATATAATTGAGCAGTCTCAGTTGGCAGTAAAAAGTATAATTTCTAAAAACGATTCAACAATTCAACTTTTTTCAAAGCTTTAGAAATCAGAAATCAGAAATCAGAAATCAGAAACCACTTCCTTTTGCCAAATCAATCCAACTCCTTTTTAAAAAATCTACTTCAACTCAATCTCGCCATGCTATTGGTAAGTACCAGCGGCGTTTTGGGGCGAGCAGTTACCTTAGCTCCGGTGGTTACAATAGGCTTGAGGGCTTTACTTGCTGTGGTTTTTTTGGTCTTATTTTTAAAATGGAAGCGCATCAGTTTTAAAATACAGAAGGAAGATCGCTTACAAGTGATATTAGGTGGAATTTTAATGGGTATACATTGGGTGGCGTATTTTAAAGCGCTTCAGTTGAGTAATGTGGCCATTGGGATGCTTACGATTTTTACATATCCTGCACTTACCAGCATTTTAGAACCGCTTATTCTTCGGCTTCCGTTTCAGAAAATACACTTGTTTCTGGGGCTTTTAGTTTTGACCGGGATCGCATTTTTAGTACCCGATCTTGATTTTGAAAACCAGTATACGCAGGCCGTGGCCTATGGTTTGGGCTCTGCTTTAGCCTATGCGTTGCGCAATATTTTGATGAAAAAGCAGGTGACGCGTTACCATGGAAGTTTGTTAATGATGTATCAGGCGTTGATTATTGGAGTGGTTTTACTTCCGTTTAGTACTCAAATTTCTACTGAAGCCTTACAGGAAAACATCATCTGGATTTTGGCTTTGGCTTTGCTTACTACTGCCTTAGGGCATACTTTATTTTTACTCACCTTCCGTTATTTCTCGATAACAACAGCCAGCATCATCAGTAGCGTGCAACCGGTTTACGGTATTTTGCTGGGTATCATGTTTTTGGGTGAAATACCACAAGTGATGACCATTATCGGCGGACTCTTAATCATTAGTGCGGTAGTGGTCGAAAGTTTACGATCGGCGCGTAAGGGTAAGGAAGTTGAAAGTTAAGGGATGTATGGGAGTAAGAGGTTAAAGGTAAAGAGTAAAAGCTTCTCAGCTTTTAAACCGCAAACCGTATTAATTCGATTCAATAACCGCACCTTCTTCCCGATACAGATCAACTTCACCGTCTAATAAAACGGCAAGCACCGTCATATTTTCGTCTAAAACATAATCAGGTACTTTGATGTAGGTGATACCCGGATACTGACTCCAGTATACTTTACCCACAACCTGATGATCCAGTTTAGTGCCTTCGCCTACCACGTAAATGCGGTTGATTTTATTTTTAAGCCCTCGCAACACAACTTCACCTCCGGGATTACCCTTTACAAAGAGGTATAGAATGTTTCGGTCTTTATTGAGTGTTGATGGACCGTAAAAATGTTCTTTGGGTATTCCCGCCCGTGTTCCGTAGATCGCTTCGGTGTGCTTATGCGTCCAGCGCCCCAACTCTTTAAGAATCTCTTTCTGTCCGTCAGGGATGGTTCCGTCTGCTTTTGGACCTATATCCAGAAGTAGATTACCTCCGTTACCAATCACATCGGCAAAAATGCCAATCACCTGATTGGTTGTTTTGTAGTCGTTATCGTTAGTCTGGTAGCCCCAGGAATTGTTGAGCGTCATACACAATTCCCAATATTTATCTTTGGGGCGCACAATAGGCATGCCCTGTTCTGGAGTCGCATAATCTCCCTGATTGCTTAAGCGGGAATTGATGATGGTTTGCTTATTATCTTCAAGCAACATTTTTTTGACCTTTGCTGCCTGCCATTCTTCGGCATTGTGTTCCCAATCGCCATCAAACCACCACAAATCGGGTTTGTAGTTTTTAGAGAGTTCACTCAATTGACCCTGATAGTAATTTAAAAAGCTCTTCCAGCGTTTGGGTTCTTCAGAAATGGAATACCTAATGGAATCCCTTGTAAAATGGGTATAGTCTTCATACGACCAGTCCGGCAACGAATAATAGATACCTACTTTCAGTTTATCTTTCCGAAGCGCTTTTACAAACGGAGTAAGTACGTCTTTTTGAGCTGCACTGCTTTCTAGCGCATTTAGATTGCCATACCTGGTATTCCATAAAGCAAAACCATCGTGGTGTTTTGAAGTGATTACAGCGTATTTGGCTCCGCTTTCTGCGATAAGATCAGCCCAGGCCTTCGGATTGTAGTTCTTAGCGCTAAAACCTTCTGTTTGCTTTAAATAATCTTCGTGTGAGATATAGCCATTGTAAAAAGACCAGGATTCATCAATGCCATTTACGGCATACAATCCCCAGTGAATAAAAATCCCCAGCTTAGCATCTTTAAACCACTGCATTTTTGAAGAGGTGGATAGTGTATCTGCTTCCTGAGACCAGAGTGGAAAGAGCAGGAGCAGTAGTAACAGAGTTGTGTATTTTTTCATCGAAAATGCGTTTAGGATTTTGTTTGGGCTACGCCAAACGAAATTTACTAAATCACGCCAACTTCTAAAACTCTAGTTGCACGCGTTCCAGATCGCATCATTAGCCGGAGGTGGTGCGATAAAAGTCATTTCTTCTTTTTGAACAGGGTGGGTGAGCACCAATTTGCGAGAGTGCAGGTGAATGCTTCCGTCAGAATTGCTGCGGTCAAAACCGTATTTTAAATCCCCTTTGATTGGACAGCCAATTGCTGATAACTGCGAACGGATTTGATGATGCCTTCCGGTATGCAGATTGATTTCCAGTAGGTAATAATTATTCAGTTCTTTAATGACTTTGTAGTCTAAAATTCCTTTTTTACTATCCGGAACTTCGTTGATATGGCTATACGATTTATTTTGTTTGGGATTGCGCTTTAAATAATGAATCAGCGTATCCTGAAGTTTTGGTGGCGCATTTTTAACTACTGCCCAATATGTCTTTTTCGCCTCTTTTTGCGCAAACAATTTATTGAGTCGTGGTAAGGCTTTTGAAGTACGTGAAAAGATAACAATTCCGCTAGTTGGACGATCCAAACGATGCACAACTCCCAAATAGACGGCTCCCGGTTTGTCGTATTTTTCGGCGATATAACTTTTAACGACTTCGCTAAGCGGTTTGTCTCCGGTCTTGTCACCTTGCACAATATCACCCGGTCTTTTATTCACGACAATGATATGATTGTCTTCATAAAGAACCTGAAGATTGTCTTTGGTACTGTGCATTTTTTGCAGTTAAAGGTTAAAGATTAAGAGTTGAAAGTCGGCATTATAGTGATTAAGAAAGCTCTTTTACTTCTCTAATCTAATATCTCAAATCTTAATACTGTTCGTCTTCATTAGGAAAGTCCACCGCCTTAACATCTGTGATGTATTGTTCAAAAGCACCGGTCATTAAGGTGTGCAAGTCGAGATAGCGTCTTAAAAATCGCGGACTAAATTCTTTGCTCATTCCCAGCATATCATGCATCACCAATACCTGGCCGTCTACGCCGTTACCGGCTCCGATACCTATAACCGGAATGGTCAGGCTTTCAGCAACCTCTTTAGCCAGAGCGCTGGGTACTTTTTCTAGAACCACGGCAAAACAGCCCAGACGTTCCAGTAAAAGTGCATCTTCTTTTAATTTTTGAGCTTCGGCTTCTTCTTTAGCCCTAACGGTGTAGGTACCAAATTTATAAATAGATTGTGGCGTAAGTCCCAGATGTCCCATTACCGGAATACCGGCATTTAGAATACGTTTTACCGATTCTTTGATCTCCGAGCCTCCTTCAAGCTTCAGCGCATGACCTCCGCTTTCTTTCATAATGCGAATAGCCGATCGCAAGGCTTCTTTAGGATCACTTTGGTAGCTTCCAAAAGGCAAATCTACGACAACCAGCGAGCGCTTTATCGCCCGTATCACCGATGAGGCATGGTAAATCATTTGATCGAGGGTAATGGGTAGCGTGGTCTCGTGACCTGCCATCACATTAGAAGCCGAGTCACCCACGAGGATTACATCTATACCGGCACGGTCTACAATTTTGGCCATGGTGTAATCGTATGCGGTAAGCATCGCGATTTTTTCACCGTGGCTTTTCATTTCGGTAAGCGATTTTACCGTTATCCTTTTGTATTCTTTTTTTGCTGCAGACATAGTCCCATTTTAAAATGCGGGTAAAAGTAGTAAATTACTCACGCATTCACCATAAAACTACAAACACAGATGCGCACCGCTTTTTTAACTTTGACATTCCTTTTTACGCTCGTTCAGGCAAAGGCTCAGTTCTTTTCTGAACCTGAGGAAGTTGTCATCGCATTCTTTAACGCTTTTCACCAGCAGGACACCCTGGCTATGCGCGAGTTGGTTCACAGCCGCATAAAAATGCAATCGCTGGGGGTTAAAAACGAAGAGGTTCGCCTGAGTACAACCACCTTTGAAGACTTCCTAAAATCTATAGCCTCCATACCGGATAATATGGTTTTTGAAGAGCGCATTTTAGATTATAAAACCCAGTCAGACGGCCAGATGGCCAATGTATGGACGCCTTATGAGTTTTATATAAATGAAGAACTTAGTCATTGCGGGGCTAACAGTTTTCAAATGCTTTTTGAAGAAGACCGCTGGAAGATTTTTTACATAGTAGATACCCGGAGAAGGGAAGGTTGCGAATAAGTTTTTCCATTTTAGAACTATTCCCTATCTTCAAACTCCCTTAATCAGTACCCCTAATTAATAACATTTTAAACTAACCTAATAAGTGGGGCTACGCTTGCATTTCTTAATTTTTCTGGCTGTTTTTTCGGTCTCAAAGCTGTTTTCGCAGGATGCGGAAGCCCAATCACCCTTACAACCCGGCTTTACGGTTGATATTCGATTTGCAGATGGCTTTGATATAGAGCGGAGTTCGGTGATTTCAGATCGGGGGCTTTCGGTTTTTACCAAAAGCAAGGGCCAGAAGCTTTCGACTACAAAATTGAAAACTAAGGCGTCATCGAGTCTTAATTACTATCTACTCAATACCGCACACGAATTTGAGCAACAGCTGCTCCAAACAGATACGTCAGACCGGGCTTTTTCGGCACATTTTACCAAAGCCTATAATACGAATGTGGATGCTGCGAAAAAAGATAAACTCATTTTTGTCTATACGCTGCGAAAAGTTCCCATTTACGATTTACGCCTTGTAGACAACACGCTTTCAGAAGCTTTTATTGATGCAGTTAAGCGTTTGGGCAGAGACCTGTCGCCCGAAGGTTTTATTTCCTGGTTTGGAACTCATTACACCGATCATGTTACGTATGGCGGAATCTTTTTGACCCGAAATCTGGTAAGTAACACAGATTTTATCAATTCGCCCTACACCGAAGATGAATTTAAAGAAGAGCTTCTAAAAGAAGTAGGACGTCAGCAACGCGGGGATTCGCTTACCAACCCGTATATTAAATTGGGACCTCCGCAACGTTTTACACGAGGTGGTGATGTAAATGAAATTTGGGATGAACGCTGGGCACAATCGGTCACCAGAGCCAATGCCGTTGTTTTAGATGCTAACCTGGTTGAGCTTACCAATTTACTTTCTACCAAGAACTTTCCCGATGTCTCAGATCTGGATCACCGGCGCTACCTGCTTCAGGCTGCGATAGATCGAGCCAGGGAGCAGTCGATTTCGTGGCAGGCTACTGAAGAAACTACCGATTTTTTTAAAAAATACAGTTTACAATTTCGGCAAAAGGTTCATACCATTGTAAAAGCCAGTGAGGGTAAAACCGAAGCCCAGAAACGCACAGAATATATAGGAGATTTATTTTATGGCAGTTTTAATGCGCACGGAGAACCCATGACTACCGCTGCTTTGATTGAATATCAGGGGATTGATTTGAATACCCTGCTCACCGATGAAGAAATAGCTCTAAATAAAGTGCTGGATTTTACGATTTCACCGGAAGAATTAAAAGCGGCATTCGTGAGCGTTTGGGACGATACAAAAAAACTGGAGAAAGGGCAGGGGCGTACGACTCTTTTTGTTTCCGGACCGCCTGAAGCCCATGCTTACTTTAAAGATGCCCTTGTGGGAGTGGTGCAGAAGGAAGTAGAAATCACGACTATAGACGGTGATGTTTTTAAAATTAAGTACAGTCTCGAGCATCAAAAGGCACAGCAACCTTTAGGTTCGCAACCCAATTCCTATAATTATGCGTTGAGTTCAGAGGTAGTGTCAGCGGCCGCTCGCGGGGATCTTGATTTGCTACGCAATTTATACTTTCAGGGTGTTTCTACACAAACCGATGCAGTAGTAAAAGCAGCCGTTCAAAATTTTGATGACACTCCGGTGCTCAATACTATTTTTGATTTTGGAGTACGCCCTACCACAGAAGATCTCGATGTGGCTTTTGATCCTGATGTGTTTAGCAAAGCGAAAGCACTCACACTGCTGGAGCGTGGCGCGAAGCCAAAAAACAATATGATTTATAAGGCTGTTGCGTATCAGGAGCCTGAAGTGATCTACGCACTGCTTCGGGAAGGTGCTGAACCGCGCAATAATGATGTAGCCTTTGCAGTAGAGCTCAACAACTATGAAGTGACTAAAGCTTTGATGAGTCTGGATTATGCGGAATTTAAAGCAGATGGAGAGATGCTTGCTTTAGCAGTTACCAATGCAGATAGCTCGCTTACTGAGAAATTTATTAATTACGGGGCTGTTGCTGACCCACGAATCTTAAAGTTGGCCACTGAAACCAAAGAACAGGAAATTATTGATCGCGTTAAAGCGGTAACTCCGGCTTCTGCTGAAGCGCTCGAAGTTGTGGCAGATGCGAATGACACCTCTTTGTTTCGCTATTTTCTCGACAAAGAGAAGGTACCTGTTACTGATGTGGTGTTGAGCAGTTCGATAACAAAAGATAATTTGGATCTTTTGGAACTTGCACTTGACGCAGGGGGTTCTGTAGATTTTTCGCTATCCAAATCCATTTTAGAAAAAAATACGCCGGCCGTAAAACTAAGCCTTAAAAAAGGAGCACAGCCTGATCCTGTTTTTGAATATGCTTTGAATTCGGAGGATTTCGATCTCTTTCAAGATGCCTTGGATAACTATGACGGGGATCCACAGCTAGCGCTGAGTAAAGCGGTAGCAGCTGATAATCTGGATTTTTCGGCATATGTACTTAAAAAGAAAAAAAATGCAGTTGATGCCGATACGCAGGTAGCTTTGGCAGCACGCAATGAAAATCTGGAACTCGTTAAACTTTTGGTTACCAATGATGCTAAACCTCAAACTGCAATAGAAGAGGCTGTAAGCATTGGGAATATACCTATAACCCAATTTTTAATAGGGCAGGGAGCTTCAGTTAAAAATCCTGAGCTCATACGACGTGCTGCTCGAACACAGAATGTGAAACTGGCTTCAGTACTTTTAGATACTAAAGAGATTGATCCGGACGAAATTATGGTTGACCTGATCGAGCTTAAAGACCAAAAACTCATCAATCAAAACCTTTCCTATGGAGCTCAAATAGATGAGCGTGCGCTGCGCAGTGCCATAGATACCAAAGATGAAGCTATTGCTTTAGACCTATTTGAAAAAGCGCCTGATGATCTGGTTAATAAAAGTCAACTGTTTTATGCAGTCACAAATGAACTTAATGAGGTGACCCGCTACCTGATTAAACGTCTTAACAATTCGGATTATGCCTTGCAGGCCGCTTTTGAGGTTAAGAATATTGAAGCCTTAAAACTGGCGCTAGAGGCCGGTGCCCAGCCTAAAGATGAAGATTTAATCACAGCCGTTAAAGCCCATTTTAATAAAGCGGTACTACCCCTTATCAATGCAGGTCTTGATCCGGTTGTGACGGATAACGAAGAAAATTCCCTGTTGCATTTTGTGGCCTACCGTTACGATAGTGGTGATGAGGAGCTGATTAAAACGCTGGTCAAAGCAGGTGTCAATGTAAACGCCAAAAATAAGATTGGAGAAACCCCCCTACATTGGGCGGTTAAATCAGGAAAGGATAATATACCTTCCATCAAGACTCTTTTGGTGTTAGGTGCACTTCCCGAAGCGCGCACCCTAAAGCGCCAAAGTGTACTCGATTATGCCGAAGACCGCGAAATGCGGCAATTGCTTAAAACTACAATTCTGCGTTAGCAATCACTTAAGGCCACATTAATTGCCAAACCGCCTTCACTGGTTTCCTTGTATTTGGAGTTCATATCTTTCGCCGTCTGCCACATCGTCTCAATCACCTTGTCTAAAGGCACTTTGGCGTTGCGTGCATCGGTGTCCAGTGCCATTTCACAGGCATTGATAGCTTTTATCGCTCCCATCGCGTTACGCTCAATGCAAGGTATTTGTACAAGTCCGCCAATAGGATCACAGGTTAGGCCCAAATGATGCTCCATTGCGATTTCGCTGGCCATTAGTACCTGTTCGGGAGTACCTTCCATCAGTTCGGCAAGGGCACCTGCTGCCATTGCACTCGACACGCCAATCTCGGCCTGACACCCGCCCATTGCTGCAGAAATAGTAGCGCCCTTTTTGAAGAGACTGCCAATCTCACCGGCAACCAGCATAAATTGGCGTACATCATCAAAATTAGCATCATGATTTTCAATCACCATATAATACATCATTACCGCAGGAATCACACCGGCACTACCGTTTGTAGGTGCCGTAACCACACGGCCCAGCGAAGCATTTACCTCATTTACCGCCAGTGCAAAACAGGAAACCCATTTTAAAATTTGCCGGAATTTTACCTCAGTACTGCGAATTGCGGTGATCCATTCTTCGGCGTTGGAGTAAGGGCGTTCACCAATTAAGGTTTTATGCGTGTCAAAAGCTCTGCGGCGTACATTGAGACCTCCTGGCAATTTGCCTTCAGTATGACAACCGGTGTACATAGAATCGAGCATCACGTTCCAGATGTCTTTTAAACGCGCGTTGATCTCTTCCTCATCACGCAGCGATTTTTCGTTAGCTAAAACCAGCTCCGAAATTTTAAGCTTGTGTTCTGCACAAAATGCCAAAAGTTCCTTTCCTGATTGCACCGGATAAGGGAATTCTTCCAGCTTTTTTTGTTGTTTCTTACTGTTCAACCGTTCTTTTTGAACCACAAAGCCGCCACCAATGGAGTAATAGGTTTCTGAAGTGCGTTTTCCGTTGGAAAGCTGTGCGCGAAACGTGATTCCGTTAGGGTGAAATTCCTTAAACTTTTTATTAAAAACGATTTGCTCGGAAGGATTGAATGCAATTTCCTTTTCCGAATTGAGCAGCAGCAGATTTTTAGTTTTGATACGTTCCGTAATCTGTGGAATCTCTTCTACCGGAAACTGCTGCGGGTCTAACCCTTCAAGACCGAGCATTACAGCTATATCTGTGGCGTGACCCTTACCGGTGAGTGAGAGGGAGCCGTACAGTTCTACCTGAATTTCGCTTACCTGGTCGAAATGGCCTTTAGCTTTTAGTTTCTCAATCCACCGCATCGCAGCCCTCCAGGGACCTAGCGTGTGCGAGCTTGAGGGACCAACGCCTATCTTCAACATATCAAAAACACTGATGCTTTCTATCTTACGCATAACTGAAATTTGGGGCTAAATATAGAATAAATGATAGAGCTATAGCGTTTGAATTCCTATTGTTAATTAACAGGATTATTTCCATCAAATTGGATTATTTCCATAATTTTGAAGTATGGAAATTGATTTTGTAGCCCCAGTAACAGTACCCGATGAGGTTCACCAGGCCGGAACTTCAGAGCAGACCGGTTTTCCGAGTCCGGCAACGCACTATCTTGAAAGTCGTATTGATCTCAATCGCATACTTACGAAGAATCGGGATGCAACCTTTTTCATTCGTATAAAAGGAGATGGGTATCGCGAGTATCAGATTTTGGATAAGGATGTAGTTATTGTGGATCGCTCGTTACCGCCACATCCCGGTAAGTTAGCGGTGGTAGTGGAAGACGGAAATTTTAAAATCCAACGTCTGGTTTCAAACCTCAAAGATCGGGAAGAGCTCACGCTTTGGGGTATGATTACGTTTATTATACACGATGTCAAATGATTGCATTGGTAGATTGTAATAGTTTTTACGCGTCTTGTGAGCAGGTTTTCAGACCCGATTTGTGGGGAAAACCTGTGGTGGTACTGAGCAATAATGATGGATGTGTGATTGCGGCCAATAAGGAGGCCAAAGCGCTCACCGAAATACCGATGTTTGAGCCGGTTTTTAAAATCAAAAAACTGTTGATTGAAAACCGGGTTGAGTTTTTTTCGTCTAACTACACTTTATACGGCGAAATGTCGCAGCGGGTTATGAATACGCTAAAGCTTTTCTCGCCACAAGTTGAGATTTATAGTGTTGATGAGTCTTTTGTAGATCTGGCCAATATGCGGTTTGTAGACCTTCGTGAGCACGGCTTTGCTATAAAAGAAACGGTCCTGAAGCATACCGGCCTTCCGGTAGGTGTGGGGATTGCACCGACTAAAGTTTTGGCGAAACTGGCCAACAAAATGGCCAAGAAAATTAAAAAGTACGATCACGTTTGTGTTTTAGATACGCATGAGAAATGCGTAGAGGCCTTGAAAGATGCCGAACTCAAGGATATCTGGGGAATAGGTAAAAAGCACCGGCAGCGTCTGCACAATCGAGGTGTTTTTAAGGCTTATGAATTTGCCTACGAGGTGTCGGTTGACTGGGTACGAAAGCATATGACTGTTGTGGGGGAACGGATCTGGCGTGAATTGCGGGGCGAGCCCTGCCTTTCCCTTGAGATGCTTCCAAAAGCTAAAAAGGCGATTGGGACGGCGAAATCTTTTGGTTCAAAACTTACAAGTCTCGACTTAATCGAAGAGGCCTGCGCGTATTATATTGCAGAGGTTAGCGAAGTGTTGCGCAAACAGCATTCGTGTGCCCAGTACATTCAGGTTTTTTTACAAACCAATTACCACAGCGAGCGCGATAAACAATACTCTAAAAGTGTGACCGTGACCTTACCCACCGCGTCAAATAACACCTATGTACTCACCCGTGAAGCCAAAAAAGCCCTGCACAGCATCTACAAACCCGGCTATCGCTATAAAAAAGTTGGGGTAAACCTGAGTGGACTCATCCCTCAGGAATTTGTGCAGACCAGTTTGTTTGATGCTGAAATTCCGGCTTGTCGGTCTGATTTGATGAAAACCATCGACAAGATCAACCAGAAGTTTGGGAAATCTACGGTTTCTTCAGCTTTGGTAGGTAACCGAATGAATCAATGGGAATTGATAAAAAAAGATCGCAGTCCGCGGTATACTACCCAGTGGAGCGAGTTGCTGACGATTGATTCGGAGTTTTAGATGGTAGACAGAAGACATGAGATTTTAGAAAAGAGACAAGAGAAGAAAGATTAAAGAATAGAGACGTAAGAGAATAGAGAAATCGGAAATACGAAAGTTGAAATACGAAAAATTAAATCGGAAATTAGAAATCCAAAAATCAGGATTGCCCCTTAAATATTAAACTTCGAGCAATAAAAACGACCGCCAAGTATCAACTGACGGTCGTTTATATTCTAAATATTTATTTTTTATTACGGAACCAAAACCACGCGGAAACGGGCTTTGTTGTTCATCATTTTGCTGAAGGCTTCTTCTACGTCGTCAAACTTGAAGGTTTCGATCATGGGTTTGGTGCCAGTAAGGGCGCTAAAGTTTAGCGTGTCTTCACTTTCTATAGCGGTACCACTGGGCCATCCGGAAACCGATTTTCGTGCCATCAACAATTGCATAGGCGATACTTTTACCGGATCTCCCGTCGCACCAATACAAATGAGTTCGCCATCAATCCCGAGTCCGTCTATGACTGAGGTTATGGCATCAGCATACGGAGCCGTGGCCACGATAAGTTTTGCACCGCCCAGTTTTTGCAATTCTTCAACAGCGTCCTGATCGTCGGTCGCAATAAAATGATGCGCACCCAGGTCGTGGGCGAGTTTCTTTTTGTCTTCTGAAGTCGAAATCGCAACCGTGCGCATTCCCATTTTGTTGGCATATTGTACCGCCAAATGCCCCAGGCCACCTATTCCCTGAACGGCAACCACGTCACCGGCTTTGATATTGCTGTTACGCATCGCATTATACACGGTAATTCCGGCACAAAGGAGCGGAGCTGCTTCTTCAGATTTCAGTTCTTCGGGGATGGCCGCAATGGCTTCCTGAGGCGCAGTCATATATTCGGCATAACCGCCGTCATAGGAAATTCCGGAGATTTTTGCGTTTTCGCAATTGATAAACATTCCGCGACGACAGGGCTCGCATTCAAAGCAATGTCCACCGTGCCAGCCTACACCCACACGTTGTCCTTTTTTCCATTGGGAAACGTCAGCCCCAACTTCTTCAACGATTCCTACCACTTCGTGACCGGGCACACGGGGATATTCAATTCCCGGGAAATGGCCTTCTTTAACCATATTGTCACTGTGGCAAATGCCGCAGGCTTCTACTTTAATAAGGATTTCGTTTGATTTTGGTTTTGGGATGTCTACATCAACAATGTTGAAGTCGGCACCCGCTTTTGGCACTTGTATGGCTTTCATAATTTCTTTTTTTGGTTTAAACTGAATTTACAAAAGAGAATAGTTCTTATGAGCCAAGGCTTTGTTAAAGCAAGAATGTGCAAAGCGAAAACCTCAAATTTCTAGTTATAGAGTAGCGAAAGTATAATGAAGGGAACCAGATTATTGAGCGTATGAGCTGCCATCGACCAAACAATATGTTTATTTTTTAGTTTGATATACCCAAAAACAAAGCCAGAAGCAATACGCGGTAGTATGTGAAAAAACAAGGGCAGATTCAGGGTAAACACGGTCACATAATTATTGACGTGCATAAGCCCAAATGCGATGGAGGTTAAAATCCATAGCACTATGTAATACTTGCTGAGCCAAACGCGCAGATGCCGTAATTTATAGGGATTGATAAGCTGAATGCCTACATAGGTAAGGCAGCCCAGGAATATAAACAGGAACAGCACCCGTACCAGCCAGTGTACATCTTCGGGGATGAAGAGGGCAGCAGCATAAACCAACCAGGAGGCACAAAAAAGAACGGCATCAAAATGGGAAGGTTTTAGCAGTGTGCGAAACATACATTCTTCAATCACGGGTGCGACGATAAGGATCATCACAGCCGCTTTAAACGAATTGGTGCGCAACAGCTCTACAATTCCGCTTTGGGAGTAGTCTGAAGTTTCCAGGCCGGGAAAAACGGCTGAAAGAATCAATTTTGTAATTCCGATCAAAAAGTAAATGCCAAAAAGCCACAGCAAGCTGCGGTATAACATACGTTTCTTAGAAGTGGAATCTACTGGGGCTGTCACAAGCAGGAATTAAAATAACGGAATCACCGTAGCGCGTTTTACTTCGTTGAGTACAAAGGTGCTTTTTATTTGAGAAACATTGGGCAACGCGGCCAGTTTTCCGGAAGAAAAGGTGTGGTAGGCCTGTAAATCTTTAACCACCACTTTTAGCAAAAAGTCATTTGCACCGCCCATAAGGTAACACTCCACCACTTCGGGGATGTCTGCAATGGCTTTGTCAAAAGATTCGAGCGCATCGAGTTTTTGACTTTCAAGCGAGACGGAGCAAAACACAACCATGACCGTATCCAGTTTAGACGGGTCGAGCACGCCTACGTATTTCTTAATCAGACCTTCCTGCTCATAGCGTTTGATGCGCTCGTAAATGGGCGTTTTAGTCAAATTTAAGCGGGAAGCGATATCCTTAATTGGGGTTTTGCTGTCTTCCTGCAGAATAGCCAGCAGTTTTTTATCGGTGTCGTCAAGTTTCATAAAGGGAAATTTTCCGTGTTGAGGGTATTCAGATAGGGTTGTGTGTTATTTATTCCTGATTTATTGGTTAAATTAGGAAAAATTATGGATTTATTGAAGTATTCCAAATTTGAGTTTGGTTATTGCTAGTTTTGCCAAACACTTTAAATCTGATAGATATGCATCCCGAAAGCTTAATGATGACCCACGGTTATAAACCCGAACTTTCTGAAGGCGCGATTAAACCGCCGGTTTTTCAGACTTCGACTTTTGTTTTTAAAACCGCAGAAGCCGGGAAAGCATTTTTTGAAGTCGCTTACGGACTTCGGGAAAAAGCAGATCAGGAAGAGTTGGGGCTTATCTACAGCCGCATCAACAATCCCAATCTGGAGATTTTAGAAGACCGGCTGTCACTTTGGGATAAAGCCGAGCAGTGCGCGGTTTTTGAAAGCGGCATGTCTGCCATAAGTACCGTGATGCTTGAGTTTTTAAAACCCGGCGACCTGTTGTTGTATAGCAGACCTACCTACGGCGGCACCGATCATTTTATCAATCACTTTTTGAAGGAAATAGGAGTGGAGGCCATAGGCTTCAGACCCGATCACAAAGAAGATGAAATCGCTAAGCTCATCGAAGAATCTGGAAAAGCAGACCGGCTGAGTCTTATTTATATAGAAACTCCTGCAAACCCGACTAACGAACTTATTGACATCGCGATGTGCCGAAGACTGGCAGATCGGTATACCAGTGGCACTAAAAAAGTATATCTGGCGACTGACAATACCTATATGGGGCCGCTTTGGTGCAGTCCGTTGGAGCACGGTGCCGATCTTGTGATTTACTCGGCTACCAAATACCTGGGCGGGCATAGCGATCTGATCGCCGGTGCGGTATTGGGGAATACCGAAGTGATGCAACGCATTAAAGTATTACGCACGTTTTTGGGGAATATGGCGAGTCCGCATACGTGCTGGTTGCTGTTGCGCAGCCTGGAAACCCTGAAAGTACGTATGGAACAGCAGGCACGAACTGCAGAACGCGTAGCGGCTTATCTGGTAAAGCATCCTAAAATTTTAAAAGTGCATTATTTGGGTTGTCTGCCCGAAGCTTCTGAAGCTTATGCCTTGTACAAGCGGCAATATAAATCTCCCGGAGCGATGATTGCTTTTGAAGTAAAAGGTAAAGAAGCCGAAGCCTTTAAATTTCTAAATAGTCTTAAACTGGTAAAACTGGCGGTAAGTCTGGGCAGCACCGAAAGTCTGGGTCAGCATCCCGCCACGATGACACACGTAGGCCTTGATCCCGAAATGAAAGAATTTATGGGCATCAATGAACGCCTGGTTCGTTTGTCTGTAGGTCTGGAACAAGAAGAAGACCTCATTGCAGATATTGAAAATGCGTTGAGCCTGGTTTAGGGTTTTGTGTTTGTTGTTGGCTATTGAGGATTTCTCTCTTCTTTAGTCTTATCTCTTTACTCTACACTCTACTCGAGTCTTCGTTTTCGTGCTTTAAAACATACGACAGATGTGATTTCTCCCTACCGGTCGAAATGACTAAGAATTCAGGTTAGATCGAATTTCTAATTTCGTATTTCTGATTTTTTCTTGTTTCTCAAGTCTCTCATCTCCAGTCTCAAATCTAACATCTCCCGTCTTTCGTCTCAATTCCGCAAGAGGGATAGCAGTGGAAATCCTTGTGGGGTCTTTAGCCCACAAGATTGCAGCGTATAGCCCGACAGCCGGGCGCTCTTTTTGCGCGTGGCTGACTTGCCCTAAAAGAAATTCTGACAGCTTGTCAGTGATTTTGTGGTGGCACAAAGATTGACTTTAAGTGAGCGAACAAAATTTAATAACACTTAAAATTATATATAATGAGTAAAATCATAGGAATCGACTTAGGTACTACAAACTCGTGCGTTGCTGTAATGGAAGGTAACGAGCCTGTGGTAATACCTAACGGGGAAGGAAAACGAACTACACCTTCGGTAATTGCATTTGTAGAAGGTGGCGAAATTAAAGTAGGGGACCCTGCAAAAAGACAAGCGGTAACTAACCCAACCAAAACGATCTCTTCGATCAAGCGTTTTATGGGGAATAAGTTTAGCGAGTCTTCTAAAGAAGCAGAGAACGCTGCTTATAAAGTAGTAAAAGGAGATAATGATACGCCACGTGTAGATGTGGATGGTCGTTTGTATACTCCACAAGAATTGTCTGCAATGATTCTTCAAAAAATGAAGAAAACTGCAGAAGATTATTTAGGTCAGGACGTAACCGGGGCGGTAATTACAGTACCTGCATACTTTAATGACTCGCAGCGTCAGGCAACTAAAGAAGCCGGTGAGATTGCAGGTCTTAAAGTAGAACGTATCATTAATGAGCCTACTGCAGCGGCATTGGCTTACGGTCTTGATAAAAAAGACAGCGACCAGAAAATCGTAGTATTTGACTTTGGTGGTGGTACGCATGACGTGTCTATCCTGGAATTGGGTGACGGTGTGTTTGAAGTACTGGCTACAGACGGTGACACGCACTTAGGTGGTGATGACGTAGATAGCAAAATCATCAACTGGCTAGCTGAAGAATTTAAGGCTGAAGAAGATATGGATCTTCGTAAAGATCCTATGGCACTTCAACGTTTAAAAGAAGCTGCTGAAAAGGCGAAGATTGAATTATCATCTTCTAACCAGACTGAAATCAACTTACCTTATGTAACGGCTACTGCAAGCGGACCAAAACACCTTGTACGTACCTTAACCCGCTCTAAATTTGAGCAGTTGATTGACGATCTTGTAAAACGTACTATTGAGCCTTGTGAGTCTGCATTGAAAGCTGCCGGACTTTCTAAGAGCGATATCGACGAGATTATCTTAGTAGGTGGTTCTACCCGTATTCCTGCAGTACAGGAAGCTGTAGAAAAGTTCTTTGGTAAGAAGCCTAGTAAAGGTGTAAACCCTGATGAAGTAGTTGCTGTAGGTGCTGCTATACAAGGTGGTGTACTTACCGGTGATGTGAAAGATGTATTGTTACTTGATGTAACGCCTCTTTCTTTAGGTATTGAAACTATGGGTGGTGTGATGACCAAATTAATTGAGGCCAACACAACGATCCCTACTAAAAAGTCACAGGTATTCTCTACCGCAGCAGACAATCAGCCAAGTGTTGAGATTCACGTACTGCAAGGGGAGCGCCCAATGGCCAATGATAACAAAACCATAGGTCGTTTTCACTTAGATGGTATTCCACCAGCACAACGTGGTACCCCTCAAATTGAAGTAACCTTTGATATTGATGCTAACGGTATCATCAAAGTAAGTGCTGAAGATAAGGCTACCGGTAAGAAACAGGATATCCGTATCGAAGCTTCTTCTGGTCTTACCGAAGAGGAAATCAAAAAGATGAAGGCGGAAGCTGAAGCCAATGCTGAAGCTGATGCTAAAGCGAAAGAAAAGGTAGATAAATTGAACGAAGCCGATCAGATGGTATTCCAAACTGAAAAGCTCTTGAAAGAATCTGGCGATAAACTTTCTGCTGATAATAAGTCTAAGATTGAAGGTGCGCTTGAAGAATTGAAAAAAGCACACGCAACCGGTGAACTTGAAAAAGTACAGCCTGCTCTTGATAATCTGAATGAGATCTGGAAATCTGCTTCTGAGGAGATTTACAAAGCTCAGGCAGAAGGAGCACAGGGTGCACAACCGGGACCTGATGCAGGACAGCCAGCGGGCGATAGTGCAGAAGGCGCTTCAGGAAGTGACGTAGAAGACGTAGATTTTGAAGAGGTTAAATAATCTCGATAAAATCGAAACTTATAAATATCTTAAAGAAGTGAAGCAAAAAGCATTTTAACCGATGTAAACAGTAGCTTCTTTAAACTCAAAACCCTCAAGGTGTTTCCTTGGGGGTTTTTATTTGGGAAGCCTACATATAAATTGATTTAAATAGGTGATATTTTATAATAATTAGAGGCTTGTGCAACGGTTAACTTTCTCAACAGCAGTATTTTTACACTCTGTCAATTACGAATTCTAAAGTTTCAGCTTTTTCTTTCATTTTAAACCATTCATTTTCTGTAAAGCTATCACTTTGTACAACAACAGGGATATCAAATTCATTGATGATTTTTTCTTCCATTTTGAACTTTTCCTTTTCTAAATATAATTCTGTTCCTTTCAATAACATTAATGGAAAGGCTTTTATATTATAACAACCGTTCATTCTCAAAAATTCGATGCTTTCATTGAAAGATTGCAAAGTTTGAGAAGGTAATCCGTATATCAAACTGACTTCATAGCTAATATTTCGTTTATTTAATTCTTTCATCACGAATGCTATTTTTTCAGGTTGATTTTTTCTTTTGATTAAAATACTTTCATTTCTATTAGCTGTTTGTAATCCGAACTCTAAATGAATATTGAGTTTCTCACAAAGATTTAAAAACTCTTGACCTTTTTCACCTGTGATTGTCTCAAATCTGGTTTGAATACTAATTAATGATGTAAGTTCTAAAGAAACCATTTTATTGAGAATCACTAAATAGTCTTTACCTGCATTAAAAATTGGATCTAAAATATTAATCTTTTTTACGTTTTTATATTTAAAGAAAATTAACTCTTCAAAAACACGGTCATTGTTTTTCAATAATACTCTGTTATTGGTCAAATCTCGATGAGCGCAAAATGTACATTTATAAGGACAACCTCTTTTAGTTTCTATCCTGACTTTTGATTGATTTAAATTAATTGGAATAGTACCTGTTGTGTATGGCGACGGTATATCACTAAACTCCAAAGATGATTTTATTAAACCAGCTTTGTATTTACCCATGAGTATTTGATAAATTGAATCTTCTCCATATCCATCAACAAATAGTTCGCAGTCAGGATATTCGATAGCAGGATTATTTGAATATGAAATTTGATAACCTCCCAAAATAAATTTCCCTGTAAATAAATACTTGATGCGAAGAATCTGCATTAAATTATTTAAGTATTTTTCATTCCAAACGTAAGCAGAAATTGCAATGAAGTTAAATGAGTTTAAATCGAGATATTCAATTTCATCAGCTATGTCCAAACTTGTTGTTTTTGAATTAAGCGAATACATATTAATAGTGTGATGCTTTGCCACAAATTCAGAGCCGTATTCTTTTTTGGAATATAAATAGGACATAATTGAACCAATCGCCAATGAAGTATTTGGTTCGCCATCTCTTATAAAGTCAAAAGAAATTAGTAATAGTTTCTTCAATATTTTTAATATTTTTTCTAAAACGCCTATATGCGCACTAGTTGATTATTTTTTGTAAAAACTTTTTGAACTGGTTAAAACTATTCAGAATTAGTTGAAAACCTTTTTATTTTAAAAATAGACCTTTCTTTACAACCATTTTTGAGGATTTCCGGAAAGGACCGAAAAAAATAGTGAAATTCCTTTGTGATGCGTGTGCGAATCGCTTATCCCGACCCCGAAGTTTCGGGATCCGGGATTTTTACCAAAGCAATTTATATAGAACTAAAGAAGCGAAGCAAAAAGCATTTTAACCGATGTAAACAGTAGCTTCTTTAAACTCAAAACCCACAAGGTAGTTGCCTTGAGGGTTTTTAATTGATTTGAATTATTTAATGCTATTGAAGTCTGGCTTAAACTTTCTTTTGGTTGTTAATCTTCTTTTGTTAAACAAAAAGAAGAAGTAGCCTACATAACAGAAAATTAAGATTATTCCAATCCAGATGTATTTGTCTCGTGTTTATTAGGTTACGTGGTTTAGCGAATTAACTTTTCAAGTACACGCCAAGTTAAAAATACAAGAGGATTTTCGCAAGTAGGCGAGTACTAGTAATGAATTATAAACGGTTTTGCCCACAGTTATTTCTTTTCCTCAATTAATTCTTTTATTTCTATTTTGTCTTCTTTGAAATTCAGTTCTTTACCTACTTTAATGTAATTAACTTCTTCTTTAAATTCAGGTTCCATTTCAATTTCCAAAAAACCAGTTTTGTCAAAATCTCTTGCGAAAAGTTCCCAAGTTATTTTTAAGTTTTTTTGGTCAAATTCCGGAATGAAATAGATTGTAAATGTTCTGCCTGATTTTTGGATAAGAGGTTCTTTGTTCACAGGTTCATACAGGAATTCCTTTGTGTCTTCATATCCCCAAAGTGTTCTATTGTCGTACATCATTTGCTTTATTTGTTCACTTAGCAGAAAATGCACATTAAAGTCATCGCTTATTTTTCTTGCTTTGTTAAGTTTTAATTTCACATACCAATCCTCAAGAACTACATTTCCGATATTTTTCAATGAAATTTCTAATGAACACCAACTTCGATTTACCTCGTTTGATTCGAACATCGTCGGGATTTTTGGAAGTATCATTTGTATATGCTTAGGAACTTCCAAATTGGGATGAATGGCTCTGTATTTAGTAATTGATTTTAAAAATTTAGGTTTGATAGATGTTTTGTTCGTTCCATTTGAGAAAGTAACTTCAAAGTCATATCTATCTCTAAAATTATTTATTCCTAAGTACCAATTTAGAGTTTCTCTATTTTCCTCAATCAGGTCGACTATATCTTCCCAGCATAATAGAATAATCTCAAAACTTCCATTTTCTCTGTTTTCGATATCTTTTTCTCTAACGTATTTTTCAATTCCGACATCTTTACTTTGAGTTGTTGCTATAATGAACACTTCTAATTTTGGTGAGAAAGTTTTGGCTTTCTCAATTTCCTCGTCAATTTCTGAATTGGTTAGTTTTGAATTCAAATATTCGTCATTCTTTCCTTTACATTGAATTCCCCAATATCCATTTTCATTTTTAGGAATTCCATAAACGTCAACTCCATTTTGAGGCTGTCCCAAACGTCCGTTCTTTTTGATTTTATGAGGGATTCCCCATAATTCTCCCCAAAGTTTTTTACATAAACTCTCGAAATATTGCCAATTTTCGGGTTTTCTTAATGTCTTTTGCAATGTTTGAGTTTTAAATGTGGGTGATGTCACGTATATGAAAAGTAGCATCTAAAATAAGCTATTACTTTTCGGATAAACACAAGCCGATTTTTTATCTTTTTACTTGGAAATCGTGAGATTTAAAAATTTGGCGACTTGGCAAATTAACGCAGACCTTTCGGTTAAACACTTTTTGCCCTATTTTTTTTATACATTATTGGCAACTACTATTTCATTTTTTCCCATCTGTCAATTAAGTCAGATTCGATATGATTTTTAACCATATATTCGTCAATGTTGATTCTATGATTCTCGCAGTCTCTAATAGGGCAGTTTCTGCCAACAAATCTTAGCGGTGGTCCTTCGTGTTTTGTGCAAAATGCATCTAAATCGGCTATAAAGGGTTTATCATAATCAAAATAAACACCCCATCTAAATAGAATATTAGTTTTATTGTCAATTACATTATTAAACTGACGAAGCTTTTTCTGTTTTTTACTGTAATAAGAATCTCTATTAAGATATTTTTTACCAAGCAAGTAAATAATGCTAACAAGAATAATGAAAAGTAATACTTCATATACCCGAAATGAAAATTCTGTCGAAATCCAATCTCCGATTTTGACACTTTTTACTTTTTCCCAATTAATCGAATCTCCCCAAATTTTATCAAAGAGATAAACTAAGAATCCAGAAAACGCAACTGCTAGAAATGGTAGAGCTTTTTTCATTAATCTCTTTCTGTAAAATCTAAAGTTATGTTATTCGGATAAACACTTACAATTTGCATTAAGTCCATTGTTGGCTTGTTATTACAATTAACCAGCCTTAAATGCCCTCCTTTTAAACCAATAGATCCTGCTATTTGTATAAGGTCAACTGTCGATTTATTACTCGCATCTACTACTAGATTTGTTCCTAGTCCTGCAAGTTGCATCAAATCAATTGTTGGTTTTGACATAATCTTTATATTTATTCAGTTTTGTTTTTAGTTGTTGCCAACATGCGTATAAGCATACTAATACTCTTATTTCTATTTTATAAAAGCGTTTTTAAATCGTTACAACTGTTTACAATTACTTGAAAACGCTTGGATTATTTAAAAGTAGGTATTTCCGGCTAATCCATTTTGAGGATTTCCATAAAGGAGTGAAAAAAATGTGGGAGGTAGGTTAATCGCGTATCTGGATCTTTTAAAAATTAACTGGTTTTGGCATAGACATCGAGACTTATGAGCTTTCCATTTTTTAGTTCGCAATCTTTTAGTGTTTTCTCGAGTTTAAAATTGAGTTTAGCCATGGCTCTTTTACAGTTTGTGTTTTCGGTTTCTACAAAGCCTTCAATTCGGTTTAGGTTGAGTTGATTTAACCCATAATCTGAAATTAAGTTGAGCACTTCTTTCATAATTCCTTTTCCCCAAAATTGCGGGAGTAACCAAAGACCAATTTCAGCTTTATGTTCCTGATGATTAATGTCATTGAGACCGGCTGCTCCGTAAAAGCTTTGATTGTCTAAAGCGCAAATGGCCCACCACATTTGTTTTTCATCTGCAAACCAAAGCATTTGTTCTTTTGTCGCCTCTAAACTGTCAAAACTAATTCCGTAATGTTTAATAACCTCCGGATTTGAAAGTCCGTGGTAGATATTCTCAAGGTCTGCGTCCGTTATTGCACGAATTAGAAGTCGGTCTGTTTTAAACGTTGGAGTAGGAGTATTCATGAGGTGTACGCTGAATTAATACCGGGAGCTTTTTCAATTTTTAAATGAGGTGTTGCCCGGGGTTTTTCAGATTGAACTAACTCCTGCTTTGGCAAAGATATCCTGTAAGTCCTGTTCAATAGGAAAGGCTTTTAAAGGAGGCACATTCACTCCTCCTGGATTTCCAACAGGGATTTTACCAACAAAAGATTTTACACCTCCAAAAATCAGCCGTGGAATTTGCCCGATTATTTCTTTTGCGCTTTTTATTTTAAAGCCGAATTGTAGCATTTTCCAATGCACGAATGTGTGCGCATAGGGATATTTTTGTCCGATTATATGTGCTCTTTCTAAATGAGTCCAGGCATTTTTTAAATTCCCGATTGCGTATTCCGTTCGGTATTGATCCAACTCTGTGTTATAGTAGGGTTTCAGACGTTCCGGTATCGACGTGTAAAATTTCATAAGCTAAGTTTTCGGTTAGGTCTTTTGTAAACCATTAAAAATGGTTTTGCTTTTAAAATTAGGCATTTCCGAAATATCAATTTGTGGATTTCCGGAAAGTAGGAAAAAAAGAGTAGGAGGTGGGCCAAAGAAATGAGGATATTAATTAAGTATTACTGCTTTTACTTATTAATGTCAATGCCTTATTAGTTATATCACGCTGCGTACAAGATTAAATGTATATTTAGTTGACTATGAGTTTAAATGACTTGTCTTCAGCGTTTTGAAATTTTACCTTTAAGAAGTATACCCCGTTTCTAAAAGTTGATACATCAACCTCTAAATCAGAGTTATTGACTACTTTTTTGCGGTAAACGCGTTGGCCCAATGTATTATAAAGTTCAATAGAATTCACTTCTTCTAAACTATTGGATTTAATAGTTATACCATTAGTTGCTGGATTTGGATATACAGATAGTTGTTGCTCTAAATCAAAATCAGAAAGACTCAATTTACCTGTAGTATACTTATAGGTGTCTGAATAAATGGTGCTCTCATTAGTATTAGCAACTAGCCTATAGTAATAAGTTTGATCATCTAACGGGTTTTCAATAGAACCCTTAATCAAATTGGTAGTATAACCGTAAGCAAAGTTGGGTGTTGCAGTTACTGATAAATCAAGATTATTTGTAACTCCATATTCAAAATGAATATTGGTTAAATAGGCTCCGTAACTATTGATTAAACCGCTTAATTCTAAAGAATTTGTTGAAGTTTCATCTACCCTACCGTTGACCATAATTATATCCTTAGAAAAATTGAAAAGATTTTCCTCACTGTAAATTGTTTCTCCATTGTATGTAGCTTTCAACCTGTAATAGTAATTCAGACTTGTGTCTAAACCGTTTACAGTGGCATTTACAGTTGCTGAACTGTTAGCGTTAACTTGTAATGGAGTCATTACAATACTGTTCTCATAGTCGATTGTGCCATATTCAATAGTAATGTTGGTTATATTTTGATCATAAGCAATTATGTACGCAGAAAATTTCACTTCGTTCCCGTTGATGTTGGGGCTGTAGAGATTAATAGTATATTCCGGACGTGTAGTAAAAGCTTGTATACTGCCGTAAATAGCTTCGCCTTGATGAGTTGCTTTTATCCTGTAGTAATATTTTGTATCAGATTTTAAATTTATCAAGCTTGCCTGAGCAACTTCTGTTGTATTTCCTGTCACAGACGCAGGTGTTGCATTAACCGTACTATTAAGAGCATCAATACTGGCGCCATACTCAAATTCTATATTTGTAATGTCATTACTGTTAGAAATTACAGTGCCTGAAAGTTCTGCGGTAGTTGATGAATAATTATAAACTAAATTTGTGGTTAACTCAAAGTCCGGTAGTGTTTTAAAACTAAGGACTTTACTGGAAGTTGATTTTGAGTCTTGTGTTGCAATGAGTCTATAGTAATACGTAGTATTTGGTTTTAAGTTTAATACTTGAGTAGATAGATTAACAGATTCATTTGCGTTTACTGTACCTGGTGTAGCAGCGATGGCATTACTAAACGAATAGTCTTCGGTATATTGAAACTCAATCTTGGAAATTGTGGTGCCATTAGAGGTTACATTACCGGTTAGAACTGCACCAGAATTTGTTATATCCATGGCAGGATCAAGATTTAAAACAGCGGCCTTATATTCTACATCACTTCTATAAATTTTCCCATCTGTACCTGCTGTATAGATCTTGTCATTTACAAGTTCAATAGAATTGATTCTAAATTGTTGTGTCAGATATTCCCAGCTTATTCCTCCATTTTCTGTTTTATATAGTACACCATCTTCGTCTGCTATATATCCCACATTTTTTGTAAGAAAATTAACTTGTGTATACCATTCGTATGGTATTTCTAACTTTTTCCAGTTTGTCCCTCCATCATTCGTTTTATAAATTAAACCTTGATCACCTACAAAATAGCCGTTGTTTTCATCAACAAAATCGAAGGTATTAATATCTTCTCCTTCTAATTCAATACTAACATTCCAGGTATTACCACCATCTATAGTTTTATACATGGCACCATAATAATTACCTATGCGATTACCATAGCCTACCAATTCACTAACAAATTGAATTTTCCCAAATTCTTGATTTGAAACTTGTGTCCAATTAATACCCCCATCAATAGTTTTCATAACTTTCCTTTGGTTAAAACCTCCAGAAATAAAGCCAATATCTTCATTTATAAAGAAAACAGAACTTAGCCCTTCATCAACGTAAATATTTAATTGATTCCATGTATTACCTCCATCTAACGTTTTAAATACATCTCCAGATATACTGTTAGTCCCACCTCCTATGGAATATCCAATATTTTCATTAACAAAATAAAACCCATTACAATATGTATAATGGTCCGCAGAAGAAACAAAGGTCCAATTGTCGCCATAATCTGTGGTTTTATAATAGTCATTCCCTGAGCGGGTAAAACCTACTCCGTTATCAAAGATTTTAAGGTTGCCAAAAGTGTTATAAGTTAAAGCGTAATTTTCCCAGGTTTCACCACCATCTGTAGTTTTAATAATACGTCCTCGAGCACCAGTTGCATAGCCAATATTTTGATCTTGAAAATAAATCCCATACATAGAAGTATTGAAAATTCGTCCACTTTGAAAGAATATATTATTCCATGTAGCTCCCCCATCACTAGTTTTAAAAGTAGCACCGTGATCACCAGTTGCATATCCAAAATTTTCATCCAAAAAATAAAAATCATAAATAGCATCTATTGTTCCTTCTATTTTCACCCAGGTCTCTCCAGCGTCTGTGGTTTTGTACATGTTTGAATGCTCCTGACTTGCAAAACCAATATTCTCATTTATAAAATAGACAGCTAAATAATTTGAAGGTGAGGTATTACTATTGTCTCTGGTCTTGTACCAATTTTGCCCACCATCTACTGTTTTAAGAATAATTCCATTATCGGTAACTGCATGACCGACTAAAGTACTGGTAAACACTGTTTTGTTTACTCTGGAGTTAGGAATCGATAAACTTTGCCAGGTAGCTCCTCCGTCATCGGATTTGATAAGGCTATTTGAACTGGATAATATAATATTATCCTCATCAATTATGTTGATAGAGTTAAAGAAACTATCAAAACCAGTCGATATTTGACTCCAGGTTTTACCTTTATCTGTAGACCTTAAAACATATCCCCCATTGCCAGCTATATACCCAATTGAGTTATGGAAACTCATCGTAATACCACTTTTAATATTTTGCTTTTTCTGCCAGGTAGTACCCGCGTCTACTGTTTCTAGTAATTCATTAGATGTAATAATATATCCTACATCATTTGAAACAAAATGAATAGCTTTTCCTGTATTTGCGGTAGGTTTGGGGTTCAATAATTCCCAATTTTTTTGCGAGTAAATTTTATTTAAGGATATAACTATAAAAAATAGGATGAGTAGTTTTTCTTTCATTTACACGTATTGAATTGGTTATAAAATTTATTTCTTAGTTTGACAATAAGAAGAATAAAAAAATCAAAGTATATTTAATCTCACTCATCACGGCTATTTTCTCAAAAAAATGATTAAATAAGTATTTTAACTTAAGTTTTTTTAATTTTCTCAAAAATAGCAAATACCCGAGTGTCATTTTTGATGATTTCCGTAAAAGGGATAAAAAAAAGCGGCTTGGGTTATATCCGGTAAGCCGCTTTCTAATTTATAAAATATTCTACGTTTCAGTTTATCTATTTTTCAGACGTACCTGTAAGAAAATCGTTGACCTCTAACCAATAGATAAAGGCGTCAAACCAGCGATTGCTTGTGCGATCAGGATTGCCCAACCCAAAACCATGACCGCCATTTTGATATAGGTGAAATTCAACCGGGATGCCCGCTTTGTACCAGGATTCCACGACGCCGGCGTGACCGTTGTAGAGAAAATCATCTGTAGCGATAACATTAAACATAGGCGGAGCATTTTCGGGCACTTCTACTTCACCCATTCCCCCATAGACGGGACCTATAAAAGCCAGTTTCATTGTTTTTGAATTCAGCGTAGCGTGCATGGTTAGCCCGGCACCGGCCGAAAAACCAATCATTCCTATCCGGTTTGTATCTATACCCCACTCGTCAGCGCGGTCAACAAGCATCGCATAAGCGGCCTCAGCGTCTTCTAGCTGATTAGAGAGGTCAAATTGCATACGAGGACGTGGAGCAGGTGTTTCGTCTTTAGCGTCATCAGAGGTGTCCGGTGGAGGCGGAGCGGTGCGATCGCGATTCATAAAGGCTTTAAAATCCTCAAGCGATTCGGCTGTGGGTCTCAGCCGGTACTTAAGAACAAAGGCAGCGATACCCTGTTCAGCAAGGGCCTCTGCGACTTCCCAGCCCTCATTACCCATAGAAAGCCACATATAGCCACCACCGGGAGCCACAATCACTGCAGCACCAGTTGCTTTACCCGGCTCCGGCAGGAAGGGCGTAAGCGTGGCTGTGGTTATGTTGCGAGCCATAGGATCTCCCCACTGCCGGAACCAGGTCTCTGAAGCTGGTTGATTTTCAACACCTCCGGTACCCAACAAAATAGCATTGGGTTCATCAGGGGCGTCCAGCGGATAAATGGTTCCATCTTGTGCAAGCACATTTGTGGTCTGCAGCAGTATTACGACTAGAAAGCATAGTCTAAGCCTATTTTTAACTCGATACATCATAACGCGTTTGATTTTAAAGATTAATAGTTTACTATAAAAAGCCTTGACGGCTGTTCATTCGTTGTTTTTGATCGCCTGTTCTTGTTTTAAAAACTCAGTACACGAACAGTGAAGTGTAATTAATACATTTCTGATTTGATCTTAAAAATAGCAAATACGCGTTTATAATTTCAAAGTATTTAGTAAAAGGTTGAAAATAATGCTCTTGTGCTGTTTAAACAGATAACTGTTTGCGAGGTCGGAGTCAGGCAGGAGCCTTGCCAGCCTTTAGCTTATTGACGCTTTAGCAGTAGTTCGTTCAGTTTGTATAGCTTTTCATAAATCGCTGGAAGCACTGGCAGCCTATTCTTTAGCTTTTTTCAATTCGCTATTCCACAGCTTGATTTTGAAGCGCAGTTTTCGTTTTCGAGGTTTTGGACTTTCCTGATCTTTAACGAGGTTGATGTAGAACTTAGCACCGGCATCTTTAAACGTGGTTTTTTCCGGTAGTGAAAGTCCGTCATTTGATTTTAAGTTTTTCCAAGGTACCGATAACCAAATATTGACATATTCATCCAGTTTGATTTTTCCCTGAACAAAAACCTGAAAGGCTGAAGATTGTATTTCAGTCTGTGGAATAATCACTTCCCCATTGACCAGTTTAAAGGTTTGCACGATGGGTCGAAAATCTAATTCTTTAAAGCGCTCCTCTTTTAGCAAAACAACGCGTTCCATCAACGGCTTGTAATTGCGCAAGGTGAGCTTTTGTACATTCAATTGCAGTTCCCCGTTGAGACTGTTTGTATTTAGGCTTCCGTCATCGTTGAGTACTCCTGTTGCCTGAAGGTTGAAGTTTAAAATTCCGCCCAGGGAATCGGTATTTTTTAAGTCTTCATCTCCAAAATAGTCAAGACCTTCAGCAAATTTTCTAAGGTCTAAACCGGTGGCATCAATACTAAGCTTTACCGGTAAATCATTAGGTTCAGAGAGGTTGGCAAGCGCCTGTAAATTCAATTTACCCTCATAAAAATCAACATCGCTTTTTTGAATTTTCAGATTGTCTTTATTGTCAAATAGGAGGTAGGTATCAAAATTGGTCAATCGTAAATCCTCGTGAATCAAGGTGTCTATGGCTATAGTTCCTTGCGGATAATAGGAGGTATTAATGGTATTCAGGATATCCTTAAGGTTCTGAATCTTTAGTGGTTTTTTACTTAAGGTGTCTTTATTCTTTTTATCCGAATCCAAAAGGCTTACAAGATCCCGGGTATCGAGATAGGGAGACGTGATATCAAAGGTTGAAATGTGGTCTTCAGTTTCTATCGAATTATTGATGAAATCAGAGAAATTATCAATCGTTCCCGAAACCTTAAGGCTGCTTTTCTGTGGTAGATCTATGGTCAGGGTTTCCAGATTCGCAAAGTCGTTATTGATTTCAAGCCGTAGACTGTCTATTGGAATCTGAATGTCTGCCAGTGGAAAATTGACTTTAGCGTCTGCGAGTCTTAAACTTCCTGTAGCATCGGTATTTAAAATGGATAAGTCTGAAGCTTCCCCGCTATAATCGCCCTCAAACTTAAATTTACCCGACTCAAAAATGAAATTGGTCGTTTTTAAATAATCATTAAGATCAGCAGTATTACCTGAAGCGGTAGCCGCAAACTTAAAATCAAAGGGATTATCATAGGTATTCTCTGTCTTTTTTAAAGACTGAATGCTTCCGGTTAGATGCGCTTGAGAATTCTTATAATAAACGTCCAGATGCTCTAATTTTAATATGGAATCGTTTAGAAAATAGACCAAAGCATCAACGTCTTTGGTAATCAAATCTTTGTATTTCAATGAGTCGATGTCAAGCGAAAACCGCGGTTGTAATCGGTTTATATCTTTAAAGACTTTTGATAATTCTCTGGACCTGGTTTCAGGGGTAGAAGGCTCTTTTTTACCCAGGGAGTTGACGACGTCAATCCACTGATCTCCATCTACAAAGGGAGCTTGCACATTGAGATAAACACTTCCCCGTGCATTTTGATTATCCAAAAGTATGTTGGAGAAATTCTTGATATTTCCATTTAAAATTAAGGGATGCAGGGCATCTACTTCTAATGTTACCTGATCTAAAATCACATCAGCGTTTGCAACAGCTACTGACAGTGAATCAAAATTGATAGTTAGATCAGCACTTGGGTAGTAAAAGCTGACATTTTTAAGTTTTAAATCCCCTTGTGCATTGTCCAAAAGCTGACTAAATTTCTGAATGTTACCGGCTACATTTCCTGAAAATTCAAAGGCACCGGCATTGATGTCAACCAATTTTAGCTCAAATAAATCCTGAAAAATAGCAAGCGGACCGCGCGATTTTGCCTGTACATCAATATGAATGGGTTGCTTGTTGATCGTTTCTGTCTGGGGAACAAGCAAACTCCCGGTTAAATCAGTTGCTGAAGTTTGATATTCCATATGAAAATCATTCAATGCGATGTTCTCAGGACTGGTCAATTTAATATCAGCGCGAATATTATCGTATTCATTAGCATTGAAAATTACCTGATCTACGTTGAGTTTAAACTGGGGGCGAAACTTGTTATACACGGCCGTAAGCACTTCGTGGAGGGTTTTGCGGTCGTCCTCCTTTTTATCAGATTCCGGAAGCATTTCTTTAGCGGTAGTGATGAGTTCATCTACACTTAGATAATCAGATTTTACTTCCACAAAACTGCTGGTTGGTTTTAGCGGATTGTTTGAAATCAATGAGGAAATATTGGTCAACTCCCCTGTTAAAACCAGGTCTTCACTTGTTTTTAAATCAATACGCAATTCTTCTAAAAATGACTTTTCATTGTCCAGGCTAAGCCTGATGGCCGTTACGGGTAGCTGCAAGCCATTTTCTTTGAGAACAACTTCTGTATCAGTGAGTAGAAAGTTCCCTTGAGCGTAGTTGAAAAGATTTTCAGGATGGTCAATATCACCACTAAGCGTAGCATCCAGATTGAAATTTCCACCTTTAAAATCAAAGTTCTCATTGTTTAATATCCGGGCAAGCGATTCGTTTTTACCATCGATTTTTAAATTTCCAGAGGCGTAATTCAAATATTCAGGAGTTGACTGGTAGTAACTATTTTCCATGTTAAGCTCCATCCCGTCAAGGCTGCCGCTGGCTTTTTTAAAGAATATTTTGATGTCTTTTTTAGTGCCTTTTAGATTTTGGAGACTATCAGACTTATAAATTTTATTGGTTAGTTCTCCTTCAAAATCAGCATTCGAGAGGGTATATGTATCACCGTAACTTACCGCATTAGCTGTACTTTTAAAATCAGCATTCACCGTTGGATTATTACCAAATTGAAATAGACCATCCAACGTCAGATGCGTTTGAATGGGCTTTGCAATCGCGTACGGTTTTAGTTTTTTGGCAATACTGTCAGCAAGAAATTTACGCAAAGACTCAAAGTGAAGCTTGTCGTTTGTGAGGCTTATGTGAAAAGCGGACTCTGGTAAATCAAAACTCGAACGTACCGTAAACTGTTCATCATCAAGAGTCAATAGAAACTCAGAAACTTGTAAAAGATTTTTATCTGTATCCAAGGTAAATTCGGGGTTACCGGAGACTGTGGTGTTTTTTAAAAAGCTCCCTTTTTGTGTATTGAAGCCTAACTTATTGACAACCGCTTCAAAAAGGAGTGAGCCTGTTACGAGCGAATTATTTTTACTCAGTTGACCGCTAATAGTGCTAAATGCTACATCGAAATCTTTATGAAACAAGCTGTCTTTTGCAACAATGTTCAATTGCTCGATGCTAAAACGTGTTGCATTAGGATCTATCCAGGAAGGAAAAACAAAGGGAGATTTGGGTTGCTGAAGCTTTTTTAATTTTTGTTCCAGATGATATTCATAAGACTGATCAGAGACCACTTCCGAATAAATAGAAATGCTGTCAATGCTGATGCGTTTAAACTGAAAGTCTCCCTGAATAAGATCGCGCGCACTAATAGTCACCAGGGCTTTATCAATAAAAATGGATTGCTCTTTAAGCGTGTTAGGGTCCTTTTCTTTTTGAAAAATTTCAGTAATGGTAAAACCAACATTGGGAAAACCGGTTAAGAACGTAGCCTTTACATCACCTATCTCCAGAGTTCCCTCGTGATTGGCATCATACCAATCCTGTAAACCATCTATTATTAAATTGCGACTCGCCCATCCTATGGTGAATAAGGTTACAGGAACCAAAATAATAAGCCCAAAAATAAGCCCAAGACGATGCTTCCGTTTGGCTGATTTGGGTTTCTTTTTGTGTTTAGTAGCGGCTGTCAACTGGTATTTTAATTGAAAATAAGAAAATACATCAGCAGTAAGCGGTATTATCTTATTAAAATTTCGCCTGCGATTTTAACCAAATCCCGATTAGATCTGCTTTATTCGGAAAATCAATTTGGATGTGATAGACGCAGTATTTCGGAGCTGAATTTACTATTAAATATCTGGACGCCTCAACTCATTTTTTATGATTTCCGTAAAAGGTATCGGTATAGAGTAAGAGGACTTTTTTACTCATTGAGGTGTTCAGTCAAATCTATTTCAATAAATTTTGCCTGCGTAAAATTGTTCTGGGCTAAATTCAACTCAGTGGAGTAGTAGAGCTTTTTATCCCACAATACAAAAGGGTCACCCTGATTTGCTCCAAGTTTGAACTCTTTTCCGTTTATGACGAAGTGATGGTTGAAACCTTTAGTCAGCAGTTGCTTATTCATTCCAGTCCAATAATGATTCAGGTTGTAATCTTTGTCTAGTGAAAAAACATAATAATCGATCGAATCATTTCGAATGGGAAAATTTGATCCATAAATCTCTTTTAACTCCTCCGGAAGTTGGTCAAAAGTGAATTCTGTTTTGATCTCTTTGTCCAAATCAATTTCATCACTACAGGATATCAGGGTCAGAATGGAGGTAAAAATTAGAATTGCTTTTTCCATGTTTAGCTTAGGGCAAAACCTTTTTTTAAATTAGAAAACCTACATCGCACCGGCAAAGAAAATGGCATTCATAAATAACTTACTAGTACCGTACCAAAAGGCTCTAAAGTTGGTGTTATCTGTAAAGATCATCACGTCACCTCTGCCCAGACTACGGTGTACAAACGGGCGCGTGCCTTTTAAAGCTTCGAGATTAATGTCGCTAATATAACCGCTGGCAAGCGGTTCGTCAGTATATAGAATGGGATTTTTATAGCTGGTTTCGTCTGCTTCTATAAACAGGGTGGTATCTCTAAAGAGATTAATTTCATCGCGATCATAACCAAAAGCGATAGGGTGAGAGCGGTCTACTTTTGCTTTAAAGATAGCACCTCCTATAACCTGAGCGCCATTAAAATCACCACGCTGTTCAAATGTGATGTTGGTGGCAGGATTTTCGGTCTCTACTTCTTTAAAATCCAGGAGTCCGTTGCGTTTAATCCATCTCGAGGCACTTTTAAAGCCTATAAGTGTACCGCCCTGCTGTACCCAGGATCTAAGCTTTTCGGCATCTTCTTCAGTGAGGCCAGAACCCCAGGTTGATGGCATAATGATGGTAGTGTAGCGGTCTAAACGAGAACGGCTGAAATTACGGGTATCTAATTTTGTAATTGAAATGTCAAAACGCGTATCGAGTAAATGCCAGATCTCACCGGCATCGTAGGAGCTGATACCTTCGCCTACTAAAAGCGCGATTTGCTGTTTTTTAACAGATTCAAACTGGCGGCTTCCCAAATCAATACCCTGAGTAGAACCGGTTGCTACGGGATCAATAGTAAGGTTTGCATTTTTAGCAACCCCATCTAAGAAACTTTGAAGAGCTTCAGCATTCAGCGTCTGGTTTTGCACCGGAATCATCAAGGTACCGTAATCGTAGGTTTTACCATTTAGCGTGAAGGGTTGCATGGCCATTTTAACCCGAATATCTTCGTTGAGTATGGCATTTAAAGCTTTTGGCGCATAATAATTTCCCCAGGGAATTAAATACGCATAACTGCTTTGTCGTAAGGTAAGTGGCTGAGGCAATACAATGCTGTCCAGGTTTTCACCTGCAATACTGGCGGGAGCTTCATCGCTAAAATCGAGGTTGAAAGCAAGTGGAAAACTCCAGGCTGAGATGTCGTAGAATAAACTGTCTTCAAATGTGGTGCGTGTTTCAAACATTCCTTTTAGTAGCCGGCTGTGTTTTTGACTTTTGGGCACAACATAGCTGCTGTTGGTTTCAAATTTTTTTCCATTTGTTTCATACTCCCGGGCTGGCTTGTATACATCTATATGATGCCTTTTAAGCAATTTAGCTAAGTGTGCAGCGCGGGCAGGATCGTTTGTGCTACCAAAAATGTAGGCATCCTTACCACGTTCTGCTCTTGAGTTGGAATAAAAATCCCGTTGATAGTTTAGGAGTTTGGTTCGCATCGCTTCTGCAGCTTCCAGTGTAGATAGAAAGGCGGTAAACTGATTGCGAATGGTAAACGGGAAGCTCAGCAGTCCGTTTTCAGTTTCCTGAAGGTGGCCGCGTGAACTCGCCTGCTCAAAGAGAATACCTATGCTTCCGTTAATGTCAGGAAACGTAGATCCTTTTCCGTAGTAGAAATCGTCGTAATCTTCTTCAGTATAATATAAGGACCCAATTCTATCAAAAGCCTTGGCGTGATAGGTTCCTATTTCAGCCGTAAGTTCCTGATTGAGAGCTGGAGTAAGCGGGTGTGTGCGACTTTGTATACCCGGTTGAAAGAAAAATGACGAACTGCTACCCATCTCGTGGTGATCCGTCAAAATGTTGGGATGCCATTGGTGAAAAGTTTCTATACGTGCCTGGGATTCGGGTAACTCTGCCGGAAGCCAGTCGCGATTGAGGTCAAACCAATAGTGATTGGTACGTCCGCCGGGCCAGATCTCGTCATACTCGCGATCCTGAGGATCTGCAGTGATGGTTTGGTTTTTATTGGTATTAGCCCAGTACGAAAAACGCTGTAAGCCATCCGGGTTAAAAGAAGGGTCAAAGAGTATAACCACGTCATTCAGCAAAGAATCAATCTCTGGGCCTTCGGCTGCTGCCAGATAGTAGGCAGCCAGTAAACCGGCGTTAGAGCCACTGGCTTCATTACCGTGTATGCTCATTCCCTGATAAATTACTATGGGCATTGTTGAAGTATCCAGATTGCCGGCTTCATCCTCAGTTAGCGCAGTATGTTGCTTGCGAATGCTTTCGAGGTTTTGATGATTTTGAGGCGAAGTGATGGTAAGCAGTAGTAATGGACGCCCCTCAAAGGTGTTACCGCGTCGCTCAATGCTTATTCGGGGTGAAGCCTCAGCCAATCGCTCCATATAGCTTATGAGTTGATCATGGCTTACGTGCCATTCTCCAGGCATATAGCTCAAAAGCTCCTGGGGTTTTGGGATTTCAGGATTGTAAGTAACGGTATCGGGTAGATAATAATCTAGACTTAGATTTGTTACCTGTGCAGGTAATGCACTTAGTATAAGAAGAAAAACAAGAAGAATACAGTTTTTCATAGTGGTATTACGGGTTTTAGGATTATCAAATGCGATTGGTTTTAAAGATATTGATTTCTGGCCATAAGCACTACCGCTGACTGTAAAATAGCTTTTAAGTCCTTACAAGGCATAAAAAAAGCCGCAGTATTTGCGGCTTTTAAAACGTGATACTGTTTTTAAATATCTTCAAAGCTTACATCGGTAAAGGCTTTTGCGGGCTTATCTGTAACCAGCTCAGTATCTTCCTCTTTGCTGTAGTCGCTCTGATGACGCTCGCTGATTACTTCTTCACCTTTCTCATCAAGAATGTAACCCGTCATTTCATTCAGGATTTCAGAAAAACCTTCAAAATCTTCTTTGTACAGATAGATTTTGTGCTTTTTGTAATGGAAAGACCCATCATCATTGGTAAATTTCTTGCTTTCGGTAATGGTTAGGTAATAATCCCCTGCACGGGTAGAACGTACGTCAAAAAAATAGGTGCGGCGCCCTGCTCTTAACACTTTAGAGAATATCTCGTCATTCCCCCTCATTTCAGTATTGCTCATATTCTTGGTTTAATTAATATGCATTACGCTGTCAAAAATGGAAAAAAATAAAATGGTGTACAAAAAATTATTCCATTTCTTTTTCCTCAAGCTGCTTGCGATATAGCTCCTGATAGTAGCCTTCCTGGTTAACCAGTTCGCTGTGTGTACCGCGTTGAATGATTTTTCCCTCTTCAAGAATTATAATTTTGTCAGCATTTTTTGCCGAAGAAATACGATGGCTTACCAGTACGGTAGTTTTATCTGAGGCAATACGCTTTATATTTCCAAGAATTTCTTCTTCGGTCTCGGTATCTACTGCGGAAAGACTATCGTCAAAGAGTAATATTTGTGGATCTTTTATGATTGCACGGGCGATAGATACACGTTGTTTCTGACCGCCGCTCAGCGTAATACCGCGTTCTCCCAGAACGGTATCGTAGCCTTTTGTAAAATCGATGATATTGTGATGTACCGAAGCATTTTTGGCAGCTTCAGTAACTTCCTCGTCTGTAGCATCTTTTTTACCAAACTTGATATTTTCTTTGATGCTGTCGCTAAACAAAAAGGCTTCCTGAGGCACATATCCTATGCTGTTTCTAAGATCCTTTAAATTGAGATCTGCGATGTTTGTATCGTCAATTTTAATGCTGCCGCTGGTTGTATCGTATAATCGTCCAATCAACTCTAAGATGGTAGACTTACCGGAACCGGTTTTACCAATGATAGCAAGTGTTTCGCCTTGTTTGACTTCAAAGGAAACCTCGTGCAAAGCCGTAATATTGGTGTCTTCGTACGTAAAACTTACGTTGTTAAACTGAATATGTCCAGCTATAGGGGTATGCTTTTCGGTATGATTTACAATGTTTGGTTTTTCATTGAGGAATTCATTAATTCTTTTTTGAGAAGCTTCCGCCTGCTGCACCAATGAGGTAATCCAGCCCACCGAAGCTACCGGCCAGGTCAGCATATTTACGTAGATCAAAAATTCGACAATAACGCCAAGATCGGGAATACTGCCTTCTATGTATTTTTTTCCGCCTATATAAATTACCAGAAGATTACTTATTCCTATTAATGCGATCATCAGCGGAAAGAAAAACGCCTGAACACGCACTAAGTCCAGGTTTTTGTCTCTGCTGGTGATACTGAGTTTTTCAAAGTTTTCGTAGGTCTGCCTTTCGATTCCATAGGCCTTGATCACGCCAATTCCGCTAAAGGATTCCTGCGTAAATGTGCTCAGATGCGAAAGGTATTGCTGTACCACCGTACTGCGCTTGTGAATAAGACGGCTCAACTGATAGATAGCCACAGAAAGAATGGGAAGCGGTATAATCACATACAGCGTGAGTTCTGGAGCTGTGTAAAACATATAAGGTATCACCGTCGCAAAAAGAATAAATGTAGTCACCCCATACATAATGGCCGGCCCCAGATACATACGCACTTTACTCACATCTTCGCTTATACGGTTCATCAGGTCACCGGTACGGTTTTTTTTGTAAAAATTGAGCGAAAGATTCTGATACTGCTCATAAACTTCGTTTTTAAGATCAGCTTCCATATACCGGGAAACCACAATAAACATCTGCCGCATCAAAAAAGTAAAGAAGGCTGAAAGTAAAGCGGCGCCCAGGAGCAGGAGCAGGGTCATTAAAAGGTTGTGCTTTAGTTCGCTTAAATCACCACCCTTACTTGTGTAATTTTCAACAAGATTGATCATATCACCACTAAACTTGGGCGTAAGAATGGCAAATATGCGGGCAACAAGTACAATGAAGAAGCCCAGAATGAGTTTCCATTTGTACTTTTTAAAATATTTATTGAGATGCTGTAGTTCTTTCATAATGCGTGATGCAGCAGGATTGGTGGTATTATCAGCTTCTAAGGTCTGCAATACGGCCGACAAAGATACGCGATTCGATTTAGAAAAGTAGCTCAGGTATTTTTAAGATAAAAAAGCAATTTTAGGGCTCAGAACTTTTAGAGATCATGTATTTTTGCAGCGTTTTTGAGCAGCCCGATAACCAGTATTTAGGATTGTATCGTTGCTCATTCAACCAAGCTTTAAAATACCCAAGGGTATTAACACTTTAAGTTCATTAACGCTATGCTCAACAGGAGGCACATTCGCATTAAGGTAATGCAGGCGCTTTATGCTTTAAGTCAGGCCGAACAGCCCGATTTGCAAAAAGAGGAAAAGTTTCTCAATACCAGTACTGCCCAGATGTATGACCTGTATCTGGTTCTGGTAGATTTACTTACCGAAATTCACGCTCACGCAAAAGATATTTTGGAGCGTTCACAACAAAAAATCCTGGCAACAGAAGAAGATCGTAATCCAAATTTACGTTTTGTAAATAATGAAATACTGGTTCGTCTTTCTGAAAACGAGACTTTGCAGGGCAGCCTTAAAAAAGCAAAGCTGAAAAACTGGCGTCTCGATAATGAGTATGTCGTGCTTATATACGATGAACTCATTAAGAGTGATCTGTACGATGCATATATGTCACAGGAAGAAACCGATTTTAAAAAGGACCGGCAGTTTGTAATCGATATGTTTACCGAATTTGTAGCGCCAAACGATAAACTGTACGACTATTTGGAAGATTACCGATTAACGTGGCTTGATGATTTGCCGGTAGTCAATACCACTTTGGTAAAACGCCTGGGTAAATTAAAACCCAATTCTCCCGAAAGTACGATTCTTCCTAAGCTTTACAAGGATGAGGAAGACCGTGATTTTGCTAGGGATTTGCTTAGACGTACGGCGCATAATGATGAAGAGTATGAAGCCGAAATACTTGGCAATACGCCCAACTGGGATCAGGACCGTATTGCGGTTTTAGATAAAATTCTTATCAAAATGGCCTTATGCGAGTTTTTACGCTTTCCGTCGATACCTATTAAAGTAAGTATAAATGAATACCTCGAACTTTCTAAAGAATACTCAACGCCAAAGAGTAGCATTTTTGTAAACGGGGTGCTGGATCGTTTAGTTAAGAAATATAAGCAGGAAGGCCGTTTAAATAAGGCTGGTCGGGGTCTTATGGAATAGCTTTTGCAAAGCTTGATGTTAATTATAGAATCAGAAAGAAAATTGTAATTTTGAACTTTTAAAAATTTGATGAATATGAAAAAAGTATTTTTAATTGCAGGTATAGTTGCTGCAATGGCATTTACAGGCTGTAAAGACAATGCGTCTGATAAAGTAAAAGGTGAAAACGTAGAAATGGCTGCATCTCGTGACGAGAATGCGACGGTATTCCCAGTTTTGGAATTTGAAGAAACCGCCTACGATTTTGGTAACATACCGCGTGGTACCGAAGTGGAGCACGTATTTAAATTTAAAAATACAGGTAAAGCACCCTTAGTTATTGTCGACGCAACCAGTACTTGTGGTTGTACGGTACCTACACCTCCAAAAGAACCTATTCAACCGGGTGAAACAGGAGAGCTTTTAGTAAAATACAATGGTAGCGGTCTTAATGCAGTTACCAAAGTAGTGACTGTAAAGTCTAATACCGAAAAAGGATCTGAAACCGTAAAGATAACCGCCTTTGTACAGCCTACTGAAGGGCCTGCAGTACAAGGATAACCCCTCATAATGGAACAAATAACCAGTTTTTTACCTATAATCCTTATGATTGGTGTGGTGTATCTGTTTATGATTCGCCCACAGATGAAACGTCAAAAGGATGAAAAGAAATTTTCTGAAGCTTTAAAACGTGGAGATCGCGTGATTACCAAAAGTGGTTTGCACGGCAAAATTTTAGAGCTTAATGATGACAGTGTTTTGTTAGATGCCGGAGCCGGGAAGATGCGTTTTGAACGCTCAGCGCTTTCTCTAGAGCTTTCTAAAAAGCTTAACGAACCTGAAAAACCTCAGAAGGAAAAGAAATAATAATTTCTCATAAAATGTAAAAACCCCGATGCCTTAAAACATCGGGGTTTTTATTTTGACTATTCTTTATCTTATCATCTCTTAACTAACGATGAATAAACCTGCAATTGTACTTGCTGTTTGACCATCCATCGGTTCGTCATAAGCCTGAGTTGAAGATTCAAAAGAGAAAGGATCTGAACTACCTAAGGTAGTAACGTCAACACCACCCTGATTGGTATTCTGTTCACCTTCATAAACAAGTGCTACACCATCATTTGCGGCCTCAACACCTAAGTCTGGAATACCTGTAGTATTTCCGGTAATCCAACCTTCAAGACCTCGTAATCTTCTGATTTCAGAAGCGTGACGCGCTTCTACCGAGTGAATTTGCAATGCTGCCGTAAGTAATTCTCCCTGGCCAATAAGATTTGCGGCCTGGCCTTTATAGGCTCTAACTCCTGTATCTTCAAAAGCCTGCGCTAAAATTAAAAGCTGCGTGTAGGCTGTATCCATCGATGTAGACGTATTTTGCATAAAAGGATCAAAATTACCTCCTACCGTAAAATCAAATGTGGGTTTATCTATGGCGCCATTTCCTAATGCCTGCTTTAAAAATGCAACATGAGCGTCTTCATGTTTTGAGATTTGCTCGTAAATTTCACGTGCTTTACCAGTACTTCCTAAAACAGGAGATTCTAAAGCTTTCATATAAAATTCTGCCTCAAGGTATTCTAGAGTAAGCGCCAGATTAAATATAGCCGGTACATCACCTACATCCTGAGCATGTGCTTTATTTCCCGCCGTTGCCAGGCCAAAAGGAACTGCAAGCATTGCGGCTTTTTTACTGATACTTCCTAACTGACTAAACATCTCACGTCGCGAAGACATGGGCTGCTGAAGTCTGTCTGTAGTAAATTCGTCTAAAAATTTTATAATATTCATTGTGATTTTTTTTTAAAGGTTAGTGTTTACGATCCCATTGGATTTTTATAAGTAAATGGCGTTACGATAAAAGGTCCCGCATTTTCAAATACCTTGGTGGGTGTATAAGCCGCATCTAGACCATTGTCATCAACAATGTCATTCCCTGCGAAAGCTTTAAAATCACCAGTTGGATTTATGATTGAACGAATCGCAGCTGCGTGACGGGCTTCTACCGAAACTATTTTACCCGCGAGTGTTAAATATAATGGAGTCTGAATGTAAATTCCTGCACCATTATAAGCGCCAACACCGGTATCTTCTAATGCCTGTGCTGTTTGAAGAACTGAAGTCCTGTTACTAAAATCAACACTACTAAAATCAAATTCCAGATTATCTGGTAAACGCTGAGCCGGGTTGGTAACATTAGCTCCAATCGCCGCCTTAAACCAATCTCTATGATTTACTTCGTGATTGTACAAATCTTCTAGAATAGCTTTTTCTTCTGTATCAGCTCCGGCCCAATAAGAACCGTCTAAGACATTTGTATAAAATGCAGCTTCTAATTGCTCTAGAGCATAAGCATAATTTAAAACGCCCACGTCACCTGATCCTAAATCGAATACGTCATCGGGATTCATGTATCCGTCGTCATCATTGTCGCAGGATGCTAGCAAAAGACCGGAACCGGCAAGAGCAAGACCACTTACTTTTAGAAAATTTCTGCGGTTACGGGCTGCAGTTTGCGCCCCGGCATCAATTGATTCTTTCTTTCTCATAATGTTTTAGTTTTTGGTTATTTATTAAAACTTACGAGGTAAAGACAATCGTGGTTTTGAGAATCAGTGATTTAACAAAACATTAAGGTTAATGGAGGGGTTTCCACTAAATTTTAAGAAAAATTATTAAAAATAATTAAGATTATAAAAGGTAATTATTGTGATGGTAAAATTTTTATAACTGAAGATTAAAAATTACCTTAACGCGGAATGTTATTTTAAAAGAATAACATTAGAATGGTGAAGTATATTATTTCCCGCATTCAAAGTCAAAATCAATGATATCAAAACTATAATTCTTTTTATAGTTGAAATGCCACCATTCAGTTCGAATAGTTTCAAAACCAAATCGTATCATGCCTTCCTGAAGCAGCTCTCTGTTTTTGAGCACTTTTTCCGGCAAGTCGGTATTGTCAATATGTGCTTCCCTTCCAAAAAAGTCGTGATCCGTTCCCATATCAACGGGAGTGCCATCCAATTTTTCTAAACTGATGTCTACTGCTGCACCCCGATTGTGCACGGAGCCTGAGGTGTAGGGATTAGCTACATATTGGGGATTGGGGTAAACCGCCCACATTTTCTTCTGGGCACTCACAGGGCGATAGCAATCAAAGAGAACAATGCGATATCCCTTTTCACAGAAATAATGATTAGCCTCCTTAAGAGCTTCTGCAACTTCGGGTCTCAGGTAACACGCAGCACAGTCGTAAAAGGCTTCTTTCAGAAAATTGTTAGTACTGGCGTAGCGTATATCGTAAGTAAAACCGTCTTTTAGAGTATCAAGTTTTACAAGTGGGGCTTTTTCGCTTTGCGCATTTGCGAAAAAAATGCCGCATATAAAGAGAAACAAGAAGTTTTTCATCAAAGATTTTTTTAAGAAATAGAGTCTGTAACAAAAATACAGCCTGGGAGTGATTTGGCTTTGAAATTACAAAAGGCCTACACTATTTAGTAGTTTCAAGATATTTGCGCTCCATCCAAAAGGTACCAAAAGGAATCACTGAACAGGCTAAAACAATCAAAAGCGTTTTGAAATTCCAGTTTAATTCAGACTTAACCAGAATAGCCAGCACCACGTAGGCCAAAAATAAAAAGCCGTGACCCATTCCAATGATCTGATTGGGTAATCCCTGATCAAAAACATATTTAAATGGCATGGTTATAAAGAGAATCATCAGTAGGGAAACTCCTTCCAGAATAGCGATAATTTTAAAAGTTTTTATCATTTATACCATATTGAAAATAGCAGCGCCATAAACCGCAAAACGTACAAAACGAAGGAGACCAAAAAGCAGATAACTTGTAAAAGGATATTTAATCATCCCGGCAGCCAGACTACTTACTGCAAAAGGCACCGGCAAAGTTGCCCCTACAACAATTAAAAATCCTCCCCATTTACGCGCGTTTTTGAGGTGTTTTGCCATTTTCACCTCCAGATAGTCATGAACTGAAGGAATGCGGGTAGCTGCCATTCCAGTAAAATAACTTACAATCCCCCCGGCATAAGAAAGTATCGCTATAAGAGAGAGATACAATATAGGATCTGGCATTTTATCGCTCCACGCAATAAAAATTTCAGGAGGTATAAGTCCCAGAATACTTTCAGAAATAAAAAATACCGTAAGTACCCAAAAAGGAGGGAAGGTATTAGTCATTTTAACTAATAAGCTATTGATGTCAATTACAAAATAATGAATACCCAAAAGCAACACCACAAAAACCAACAATGGAGTGAGGGCCTTTTTCAGACTGCCACCCAAAAACTTATAAAACCCTGTGTACCTGTAATACTGGTGCAGTAGCTTTAGTCTTGATTTTTTTTCGGTTTTGCGCTCTTGAGACATTGTAATTTTTTTGCAAATATATCCTATGCTAAAGGGCCTAACAAAAATGGTAGAGGTTATATTGGGCAAAATGGCAAGATTTGGGAAAACTTTAATTTTTTGGGACTCCCTAATACCTGAGAATACCTTTAATTTTAAGATATGGATAAATTTAAAGACAAAGTTGCTCTCATCACCGGGGGTACAAAAGGAATAGGAAGAGGTATTGCGGAAGCACTCCTCGAACTGGGAATGAATGTTGCAATTACCAGCCGCAATCTCACTTCTGCTGAAAAAGTAGCAGCCGAGCTGTCAAAAGGCGGAAAAGGTAAGGCCATTGGTGTAAAAGCCGATGTGCGTAAAATGGACAGCCAGGTGCAGGCCGTTGATACGGTTTTGAAAGAGTTTGGTAAACTGGATGTACTTGTAGCCAATGCTGGGCTGGGGCATTTTGCCGGAATTTCAGATATGACGGCAGATGAATGGCAGGAGACTATAGATACCAATCTTACAGGGGTGTTTTTTAGTGTGAAGGCTGCACTCAACGAATTGAAAAAGTCAAAGGGTTACATTTTTACCATTTCAAGTCTTGCAGGAACCAATTTCTTTGCCGGAGGTGCCGCATATAACGCCAGTAAATTTGGTGTGACCGGTTTCACTCAGGCGATAATGCTTGACTTAAGACAGGATGATGTGAAAGTTTCTACCATTATGCCGGGTTCGGTCGCTACACACTTTAACGGTAATGAACCTTCAAAAAAGGATGCCTGGAAAATTCAAAGTGAAGATATTGGAGAACTTGTAGTAGATCTTTTAAAAATGAATCCGCGTACTCTACCGAGTAAAATTGAAGTGCGACCTTCAAAGCCGCCGCAGAAATAAAAAAACGAATCTTCTTAGGATTAGCGGCTAAACCCTATTTATTAGGTTGAAGCAAACCTTAATTTTTTAGTCCTGATTAGGTATAGATTATCACAAAAAAAGACCGCCTGTTTAAAAGGCGGTCTTTTTTTATAATGAGTATTATAAATTTAGTTTTCTTCGGCATACTCCTGCATAGCATTGACATAAGCCCTCAGGTCAAGCCTGTTGGTTTTATTTTCAGGCTCTGCAATAAGATTTAGTAGGTATAAAAGACTTTCTTCTGGCGTAGAATCGTTTTCCTGCTCTTCCAGTAATTCTTCATAACCCTCAATAGGCTCTTCTTCAGGGATAGGAATATCAAAAGTTTGGTATTCTTCGATATGCTCAAAGGTTAAGCGAATGGTTTTAGCCAGCAGAGGACGTTTCTCTTCTACAGCAAAAGGTCTCAGATCTTTCAGATCCGATACCAATGTATTGGTTATGATTCCGTTTAACTCAACTTCGCTTATGAGTTTATTTATAAGTTTCTGTGCTTTCGGGTTCTTCAAAATTGATGGGTTTTATTTAGAACACAAAGGTAACGGTTTGAAGCTTTTTTTTTCAAATTCAAACCTGCATTTTTTTAGATTGTATTCATTATCCTATGATCCTCAATTTAAGGTCTTTTAATAAGTAAAGCCGTTGTTATCTAATTTTCAGAATAACGAGCCTTTTTTGCCAAATTGGTAATTCCTGGTATAATCTTACGAGAAGCCCTTTAAATCCCTTATTTTTGCAAAATTCATAATTACACAGAGCTACTAAAAAGCAGTATGGCGAAAGAGCAGGATTTAAATAGCGGAAAAGAATTATATAACTATCAGTTAAAAGACCTCGACCGGATTTTCACATGTATAGAAGAAGAAGCAGATGATTTTAATCTGCTTTATCAATTGCCCACAGGTGGAGGTAAAACGGTAATCTTTTCTGAAATTGTACGCAGGTATATTGCAGAAAAGCAGAAGAAAGTTGTGATTCTAACGCACCGTATTGAGCTGTCTTCACAGACTTCAAAAATGCTCAAAACCTTTAACGTGCCCAATATGGTCATAAACTCAAAGGTCAAAACCCTTGAGGGAAATGAAGACTATATGTGTTATGTGGCGATGGTTGAAACGCTGAACAACCGTCTGCAGGATGAGAAAATTGACATCAATGATGTGGGACTGGTAATTATAGATGAGGCCCACTACAATTCATTCAGAAAACTGTTCAGTTATTTTAAAGATGCGTTCATACTTGGTGTAACAGCCACTCCGCTAAGTTCTAATGTGAAGTTACCTATGAAGGACAACTACCGCAAACTAATCATAGGGGAGAGCATAGGTTCATTAATTGAAAAAGGTTTTTTAGCTAAAGCACAGGTACATACTTATGATGTAGGTCTAAAAACCTTGCAGGTCGGTATAAACGGGGATTATACCGTTAAGTCTTCTGAAATTCTGTATACCAATCATAGTATGCAGGAAAAATTGCTCAGCGCCTACGAAGAACGTGCTAAAGGTACCAAAACCCTGATTTTTAATAACGGAATTAATACTTCGAGATACGTTTATGAAACCTTTAGGGAAGCCGGTTACGATGTTCGGCATTTAGATAATACCCATACCAACAAAGAGCGAAAGGCTATTTTAAAATGGTTTAAAAATACACCGGATGCTATATTAAGTTCCGTTAGTATTCTTACTACCGGTTTTGATGAACCCTCTGTAGAAACGATTATTTTAAACCGGGCTACCCGATCACTTACGTTATATTTTCAGATGATAGGTCGCGGTTCACGGGTTCTACCGGATAAAAAGAATTTTCAGGTCATCGATTTGGGTAATAATATGGCTCGTTTTGGGCTGTGGGATGCCCCGATGGATTGGAATGATATTTTTCTCTATCCTGATTTTTATCTGGAAAATCTGATAAGTGATGAGGAAATTGAGCGCAACTTTGAATACGTGATGCCACCGGATCTTCGGGCACAGTTTAGCAATAGCGATAATATTGATTTTGACATCAAAAAGGAATATGAGGAAGTCTTTGCTAAAGGCTTAAAATCTAAAGAAGCACTGGAGCGGTCTATAGATCAGCACGCACGCATTGTTTTTGAAAATACCGAAGATATTTTTGATGCGCGTATTCTGGCGCGGGAGCTTAAAGAAGAAATTCAGTATCGTATTCGGCAATATTCGTATTGTATTATGAAGAATACCAAAAATTACAAAGACTGGCTCGAGGAAGACTATATGCGTAAATTGCGTTTAAAGCTAAGCCAGATGTACGCTAATGTACCCGCTCAATAAAATTTGTATTTTGAATAGAAACCTCTACTTGTTCTTAGTGATTTTCAGTTTCATAACTACTGAAAATAGTCAGGCACAGAAAGGAAATTCAAAACTGGGAGCATGGTATAGCTATTTTGTAAATTCAGACTTTAAAGACTCTGAGTTTGGAATTATGGGTGATGTTCAATATCGGAATTATGAAGTCACCAGCGATTTTCAGCAGTTTATTGTTCGCGCCGGTCTTTCCTATAGTTTTAAGAATACACCCCTCAAGGTTTTAGCTGGATACTCCTATTTTATTACAGGTTTGACAGGTGAAAGCGAAGAAACTTTTGAAGAGCACCGTCCTTATCAGGATGTTATCTGGAATCAAAAGATAGCTTCGCGGCTATATTTCCTGCATCGCATTCGGATTGAAGAGCGGTTTATCGAAAATCAGGATTTTAGAATGCGCTACAGATATATGTTAAATGCAAAAATTCCGTTAAACAAACCTGAGATTTCAGCAAAAACACTTTATTTGTGGACTGCTGGAGAGGTTTTTTTAAACGGAAAACAAAGCGCAGCAACGCCCAATATCTACGACAGAACCTGGTTTTTTGGTGGTGGTGGGTATAAGTTTTCTAATGCTGTCTGGGCGGAATTGGCTTATATGCGTGAGATTACAAACGCGCAAACAAAGGGACAACTCATTGTAAGTTTGTTTCATAAATTTTAATGTAAAAACGATTAATGGTCTTTAAAAGTAAAAACATACAGATACTCATCAGCTTTGTGCTGATCGTGGCTGTGTTTGCTTTTAAAGTAGCTGATTTACATAAGTACGTTCACGATAAAGATGAGTTAAATAATCATCATTGTGAATTGTGTTTACTGAGTCAAAAGCAAAAAAATCAGTCTGATTTCTACTTGCCTGAGGCCTATAGTGGCCTAGAGCAAAAAGCTGTTTTTATTAGCGATTTACAAAAGAATTTTTTCTACACCTTCATAAAAAATGTTCCGGTACTTACCGGGAAATCGCTTAATAAAGCACCTCCTACAAAATCAGTTTAGTACTGTTCTACAATCGTTGTTTTTCGACATACGTAAAAACAAGCGGTTGTTATAATTAACTGATTAAGCATTTCTTTTTTTCGAAAGAGATGAAATTTAGATTCACTATGAAATTTTTCACTTTAGTGTTTGTATGTGTATTTAGTATACATATGCAGGCGCAGGAATGTAACTATACCTTAAGTGGTGTGGTGCGTGACTTTCACGATGGCCAGGCTTTGCCCAATGCAACGCTAAGTATAAATGGTTATCAAAAATATGCATTATCTAATCTGGATGGAAAATATGCACTTAAAGGCCTTTGTGAAGGCTCTTACGTGATAACTATAACGCATCCGGAGTGTGAGGTAGCTGAGTTTACTGTTGAGATAGCCGGTGATGTAACGCGTGATTTTAAGCTTGAACATCATACCGAAGAACTCAATTCGGTTACCGTTACAGGTCAAAACCTTAAAAAGGGTTCGGCTTCAAGCGCCGCTCAGGTTTTGCAGACTGATGAATTAGAAAGTTATAGTAATGCAAATCTTGGAGATGCCCTTCGCGAAATTCCGGGTGTTTCATCCCTTAATACCGGAAGCACTGTTGTAAAACCGGTCATTCAGGGCTTGCATAGCAGTCGGGTGCTTATTATTAATAACGGCACGCGAATGGAAGATCAGGAGTGGGGTGTAGAACACGCTCCCAATTTGGACCTCAATACAGCTTCGAGCGTAACGGTTGTTAAAGGAGCAAGTGCTTTGCGTTATGGCGGTGATGCCGTTGGAGGGGTAATACTTACCCAATCTCCTAAAGCACCTGCCAAGGACACCTTATATGGTAAAACCATTCTTAGCGGAGCTTCAAACGGCCGTGGTTACGGTGTTACTTCAACCTTGATGAAGGCTTATGAAAGTGGCTTTTATATTCAAGGGCAGGGTACCCGCAAGCGTTCGGGGGATCGGGAATCACCAAACTATGTTTTATCAAATACGGGAGTATCTGAAAATGATTTTTCGGTTGGTTTTGGTCTGAATAAGTTTACCTATGGTTTTGACGCGTATTACAGTATGTATGATGCCGAAATAGGAATTTTGAGGGCAAGTCATATTGGGAATGTGAGTGACCTGGTCAGAGCCATCAACAGCGGTGAGCCCTTTTTTATCAGGGATTTTACCTACGACATCAATGCGCCTAAACAGGATGTTAGGCATCATTTAGCCAAACTCAGTGTTTTTAAACGTTTTGAGAAAGCAGGTAAATTAACGCTTGATTATTCTTTTCAACAAAACAACCGAAAGGAATTTGATATTAGGAGAGGGCGCAATGATCCCAGTCTTGATCTAAAACTGACCACGCATACCCTGCAAAGTAATTTTACCTATGATGCGCGGTCTGATTTTAAAGCAGATTTTGGGGTTGAAGCTTCCTATCAGGAAAATTTTCCGAATCCTGAAACAGATATCAGACGTTTGATACCTGATTATGAGATGTATACTTTTGGAACCTATGCAACGGCCTCATACGACCTTACAGAGAAGATAAAATTAGATGGAGGGTTTAGGTATGATTTCAGTGAAATAGATGCCCAGAAGTTTTACCGCAATAGCAGTTGGGAAGATCGGGGCTATGATGTTGATTTTTCGGATATTATCGTAGAGCAGTTTGACAATCAGCTCTTGGTAAATCCGGTATTCGATTATCATAATTTTTCCGGGACTCTTGGAGGTAGATATCAGTTTGCTAACAATTGGGATTTAAAACTCAATTTTAGTTCTGCTTCTCGAGCGCCAAATCCCGCAGAATTGTTTAGTGACGGGTTGCATCATTCCGCGGCCATTATTGAACTTGGTGATTTGCGTAACAAACAGGAGCAGTCCTATAAGACCAGTCTGGAGCTTAATGGTCAAAGCGGTGGATTTACTTTTGGGATTAATCCCTATTACAATCGAATCAATGACTTTATTATACTTGAACCTATAGGTGTGCAGTACACTAATCGTGGTGCTTTTCCGGTTCATGAATATAGACAGGTCGATGCGCGTTTGTACGGAGTAGATCTTCAGGCTGCTTATTATTTCAATGATCAGCTTGATATTAAAACTGCATTTGCCTACGTCAATGGTCAGGATTTAGATCGCGACCGCCCTTTGATTGATATGCCTGCGCCTAATGTGAATACGACTTTTTCGTTTCGCAAAGCGGAATGGAATAATCTAAATGTTTCGTTACGTAATCAAAGTGTTTTTAAGCAGACTCGTTTCCCTAATAATGATTTTCAGGTGACTTACATCAACGAATCAGGTTCTGAGGTAACTGAGACTGTAAAGATTAGTGAGTCTCCAGCTGCTTATAGCTTATTTCATATCGCATCTTCCGCAGAATTTAAGGTGCTTAATCAATCTACACTGACTTTAGGCCTCTATGTAGATAATATTTTAAATACGGCCTATAGAGATTACTTAAATCGTCAGCGTTATTTTGCTGATGATTTGGGTAGAAATTTTCGAATTCAAATTAAACTCAATTATTAAACACAAATCAAATCATGAAAAATCTAAAAATTCTAAGTCTACTGGTTATAGCAACACTAACATTTAGTTCTTGTTCAAACGACGACGACAATACACCTGAAATCATTAATGAAGAAGAGGTTATTACAACCATAACAGTAACTTTAGTTCCTCAAACTGGAGAAACCGTAACACTTACTTCGCGGGATCTTGATGGTGATGGTCCTGACGAGCCTGTTATAAACGTTTCAGGTTCTTTACAGGCAGGTATGAGCTATAATGGTTCAGTTATTCTTCAAAATGAGACTGTTTCACCTGCCGAAGTTATCAATGAAGAGATTGAAGAAGAGGCAGACGAACACCAGTTTTTCTATCAGGTTGGTTCAGGCCTAAATGCTACTGTAAGTTATGCTGACACAGAAAATGACTATTTGACTAATGGCAGTACCAATCCTGTAGGAATTGATTTTACCTTACTTGCAGGCACAGCCTCAACCGGTCAGCTTACCGTTACGCTACGTCATGAGCCTAATAAAGATGCCGAAGGCGTAAGTGAAGGTAATTTAAGCAACGCAGGAGGGGAGACTGATATTGCTCAAACTTTTAACCTGACTATCGAATAAGGATTAATTTTAAAGCATAAAAAATGCCCTGTGAAAACAGGGCATTTTTTAGTTTAAGGAAGTTTTTATTAACCTAAATAAGTTTTTAGCACTTTACTTCGTGAAGTATGACGCAGTCTTCTGATTCCTTTTTCACGAATTTGACGAACACGTTCGCGGCTCAAATCAAACATTTCTCCAATCTCCTGAAGGGTATGTGGTTGCTCACCACCTAAACCGTAATTTAATTTGATTACATCAGATTCTCTTGGTGATAAAGTTTCAAGAGCACGCTCAATCTCAGTACCTAAAGATTCCTGCATCAAATCAGCATCCGGATTTGGAGATTCACCAGACTTCAATACATCATATAAATTTGAATCATTCTCACCTTCTTTAAAGGGGGCATCCATTGAAAGGTTACGACCTGAGTTCTTCATTGCAAGCTTAACCTTAGCAACAGTCATATCAAGTTCCTTTGCGATTTCATCTGCAGAAGGTGGTCGTTCCAAGCTTTGCTCCAGGTATGAAAAAGCTTTATTGATTTTACTGATCGTACCAATTTTGTTTAGCGGTAAACGAACCGTTCTGGAGTGTTCTGAAATAGCCTGTAAAATTGATTGACGAATCCACCATACCGCATAAGAGATAAATTTAAAACCTCTTGTTTCATCAAATCGTTTTGCTGCTTTTACCAGACCTACATTACCCTCATTAATTAAATCAGGTAATTTTAAACCCTGGTTTTGATACTGTTTTGCAACAGATACCACAAAACGCAAATTAGCCTTCGTCAATCGTTCTAAAGCAACCTGATCGCCTTCACGAATACGTTGTGCCAACTCGACTTCCTCATCAGCGGTAATCATATCGAGCTTACTTACATCCTGTAAATAAGTATTTAAAGATTTCGATTCTCGATTGGTTACCTGCTTGGTGATTTTGAGTTGTCTCATATATAAAATTGTTTTTTAAAGTAATTAGAATGTATTATAACATGGATATTTATCAAATCAAATTATTTAGTTACTTTTAGTAGTAATTTAACATTTGATTCCATTCAGATTGATTATCTGATCAATTATTCATTATCGTCTTTCTTTTTTTTCCGCTTTAAAAACGAAAAGAATCCGCCATTGTTGTCTTCTTCGTCCTCTTCTTTCGTTTCGACTTCTGTTTCAACAGGCTGTTTTACCGTTTTCAAAATTTTACCGCGGTCGTCGAGATAGACTTCTTTAGTAAACGATTCTTCCTCACCATTAAAAATCGACTCAAAAAAGGATTGTACTCTTGAAGTACTATCCCGTACTATTGGTGCACAATTTAAAGCATTTGCTACTTCTGCTGATGGACTTCTAAACTTTTGCTGAGTGATTGAAGCGTATGTTGTATCTGCATTTAAACGTTGCATTAACTTTGCATAAATAGGTAAAGCCGAATTTGCACCTGCACCTAAACCGGTACTGCTAAAACCTATGCGGTAATCATCATTACCCACCCAGGTTACAGCAACCATACCCGGAGTAATACCCACGAACCAGCCATCCTTATTGTCTTGAGTAGTACCGGTCTTACCGGCAATATCATTTTTAAGCTTGTACGTGTACCTTAGTCGGGTAGCTGTGCCTTCACTTACAGTTGCTTTCATCATTTCGATCATGGCCTGCCGGGTACTACTGCGCATCACTGGTTTTTCAGCAATATCAGGATCAAATTTGGCAATTACCCGGCCGCTTCGGTCTACAATTTTTGTGATGTAGTAGGGTTTTGCCGGTTTTCCCTGATTTACAAATGCCGTGTATGCCGAAGCCAAATCACGCATTTTTATTTGAGCGGTACCTAGAGCAAGAGAAGGAACATAGGGAAGTTTGCTTTCAATACCCATACGTTTTGCCTGCGTAATTACTTTTCCAATCCCCACATCAAGTAAGACTTTTACAGCAACGGTATTTATAGAATTACTTAAAGCACCTTTTAGAGAATACTGTAAGTCTTCACCCTCGCCACCTGAGTTAGAAGGGGACCAGGTTTTACCATTAAAATGATAGATTTCTTTTGCACCATTGTAATACGTACAGGGATCCATTTGTTGTTCAAGAGCAGTGGTATAAACAAAGGGTTTAAAAGTAGACCCGACCATACGCTCACTTTGACTTACGTGATCGTATTTAAAATTTTCAAAATCAATTCCACCCACATAGGCGAGAATACCACCGGTTTGCGGATCCATAGCAATAAAGCCACAATTGAGAAGAGATAGATAGTGAGAAAGACTATCTCGTACCGAAATTTGTTGGCTACGCTCATCTGTATTCCAGTCAAAAATAAAGCGTTCTTTTTTGACGTCCAGAGAATCCTCTAGGGCCTGGCCTGTTATACTGTCTTTAATAAGCTTTTGGTAATACGGCAGTCGCGCTAATGAAGGTTGCAGTATAGACCTTTGCCTCCACGGCGCATAATTTCCATAAGCTTTTTCATATTGCGTCTGTAGTGCAGCCATGTGCTCGCGCATAGAAGCTTCTGCATATTGCTGCATTTTTTTGTCTAAAGTAGTATGAATGGTAAGACCATCCTGATACAGGTCATAGGAGGTGCCATCTTCTTTAGAATAGTTTTTAAGTAGCTCGCGGGCTTCTTTACGGATTAATTCTCTAAAGTAAGGAGCGATACCCAAATCACTGCGTTCCTGATAGCTCAAAACTATGGTATCCCGCTCCATCCCAATTGTGTCCTGAGGTTTTAGATACTTATAGCGCAACATCTGATTAATAACGACATCTCTTCTTTTTTTGGCACGATCGGGGTGTACACGGGGATTATAACTGTTATTGGCTTTAAGTGTGCCAACCAAGATAGCCGCTTCGTTAAGCGTGAGCAATTCAGTACTTTTATTAAAAAATTTTTGACTCGCACTTTCAATTCCGTAGGTGTTATCAGGAAATGGAACCGTATTTAAGTAGAGATTTATTATTTCTTCTTTAGAATATACCTGTTCAATACGCTGAGCAACAATAAATTCTTTGAATTTTGAAACTACAAGTCCTAAAGTACCACTATCTGGTCGCCCGTAAATATTCTTAACCAGTTGTTGGGTAAGTGTACTCCCACCTCCAGAGGACTCGTCCTGCATTAATAAGGTTTTAAAAAATACCCGCATCAAGCTTAGTTTATCAACACCATCGTGCTTATAAAAACGGGCATCTTCCGTAGCGATTAGTGCATCTTTAAGATGAGGAGGGATTTCTTTAAATCCTATAGGTCTTCTATCAAAAATGTAATAATTGCCAATATTTTCACCATTACGATCTACCAGTTGAGTAGCCAGAGATTGTTCGAGATGGGTGAGCTCATACTTGGTAGGCAGTTTACCCCAAAGCCCCAGATAAATACTTAAAAAAAACAGTGAGAAGAGGAAAAAAAGTGAGCCGAGAACCATTAGTGGGTAGCGCACCCACTTGCGTTTAATAGCGGTATGAAACTTAAGTGCTGCAAAGCGAAAACCAACTTCAAGGTATTTCAAGGTTTTCATTAAAGTGGTAAAGGCCTTGTGTTTGAAAGAAGAATTTGGCTTGTTTTTCAAGGGATTTTTCATAAAAACACAAATGTAATAGTTATCTAAAGAGATAGCTATAGGGCTTTACATTAGTTTAACAACAAAAAAAATGAGTATTTAGTGTAACAAAAAAATAGATGACGCGTCTTACATATATAACATCAATCAAAAACGTTCTTTTTTATTCAGATTAAAAATTTAGACTAACGGCTGCCGAGGTGGCGGAAAGTTTATAAGACAGTGGGCTTATTTCCTTTTATAAGGGAAATATGCCGATAGTGAGAAGACTGAGTAATAAAGCCACATTCATCAATTTCAAACGAGCGGTTATCTGATTCTTTTAGATAGCTGCTTTTTTTGTTAAAGCATTTCCGAAAGCAGGAAGGTTGCCACTACACAGAGTATCAGGGAAAGCAGACCACCTACAATTAAGAAATGCTTGAACTTATAAATACCCAGGCTATAAATCAGAGTATTGGTTTGGTACCCTACCGGAGTAAAGAAACTAAAGCTGGCCGCAAATAATACCGCAAGAATAAATGGTTTTGCAGAAAGCTCAAGGCCTGATGCGACAGTGATAGCAATTGGTGTCATAATTACCGCTGTGGCATTATTAGAAATACAACCACTTAACACCATCGTTATACTGAATAAGGCACCTAGAATAAAAAGGTGATTTTTTCCTTCAAAAAGCATTAGTAATTTTTGGGAAAGCCAGACGTCTGCGCCGCTGTTTGTCATTGCAACGCCCAGTGGAATCATTCCGGCCAGGAGAAAGAATATTTGCCAGTCTACTTTGTGATATATTTTATCCATCTGCAAACTATTTGTCGCGAGAAGTAAAGCAATACCCGTTAGTGAACTTGCCAAAATGCTCAACAATCCCGATGCAGCAAAACCAATAACAATTATAAGTATGGCTGCTGAAATATAGGTTCGTGTTCTATCTGTATTATGAAGGGATTCGTGAGTTTTGAGAACAGCTATACCTTCTACGTGTTCCAGATTGTGCACTTCTGCCTGAGTAATTTCAAGCAAAATACGGTCGCCTGATTTGATGCGTATTTGATCTAAATCCTTTCGTATAAGTCTTTCGGTAGTATTTCTGATATTTTTTCGTTTTTTAATAGCAACCGGCAAAGCCCCTTCGAGTTTGTAACGCTTAATACTTGATAACGAATTTCCTATAAGTGAAGACCCCGGTAGCACAAGAACTTCAACCAGTTGTATATCTGTATCTTCAGATTCTTTTGTTTCTGACTCTGTCATTTCCGCTTTACGTTCAGAAAGTCCTTCTTCAGAAGAAATACGACCTACAGTTTCTAAATCGGCCATCAAAACCAGTCTATCTCCTTCTGCCAGGGTTATGTATTTACCCGGAGCATTGGTGACGATACCTTTACGTACCAGTTTTAATAAGGTGACATTTGAATTATTAAGCAGGGAAGAATCAGCGATAGATTTACCTATGAGGGTTGAATCTTTAGTGATGCTTAAAGTAGTGATGAGTTCGTCAAGCTTGTACGATTTTTCCAAATTTTCTGAAGCGTTACCAGAGGGGAGAAAGCGGGATGCAATGCTGACAACAATAATTCCAATTACCAAAAAAATACCACCCAGCCAGGCAAATTCAAAAAATGCAAGTTTTTCAATGCCTCTATTTTGCGCTATAGAATTTACAATAAGGTTTGTGGAAGTACCCATCAGCGTACAGCTTCCGCCCAGAATACCAGCAAAAGATACTGGTAGTAATAATTTACCGGAAGGTATACCAAACCGTTCTGACAATTGAAATATTATTTTGATAAAAACGATAACCACGGCGGTAGTGCTTATAAATGCTGAAATACCGGCGGAAATAAACATAAATATTGGGATGAGAAGAATCAGGGGGAGAATACTAAGCTTCTGTAAGCCTTGAGCAAACCAGGCTATGACGCCATTATCTTCCAGAGCAATAGCCAAAATCATTAGAGCCAGTACCGTGATAGTCGCCGTGTTTGAAAAGCCGCTAATGCCTTCTTCCGGAGAAACCAAACCGAGTAATATAAGGGCAACAATAATAAAAATAGCGATTTTGTCAACCGGAAAGAGCTCGGTAACAAAAAACACAATGGTTAAACCCAGTATGATAAACACTTCGATAATCGCCAGATCCATAGACTCCAATCTTTTTATAAAAGTATGCTGAAAGTAAAAGCGCTTTTCCTAAATTATACTTAAAGCTTAATCGGAGTTTACGAACACCCGGCAATAAGCTTATCTTTAATTTAATAGTAACATGTATGTATCCCGCACTTCGCCGTCATATTGAAACCATTATTCCTCTTACAGACGCTGAGTATGATGAATTTATAAGTATTCTGTCTGTTGAGAAATTCAGAAAGGATGAATTTATTATCCGGCAGGGTGATGTGGTAATCAAGGAATATTATGTTCTTGAAGGCTGCATTCAGGCTTATCACAGTGCGGAAAGTGGCGCCCGGTCTGTGCTTCAATTTGCTATTGAAGACTGGTGGATAAGTGATTTTACAGCCTTTTATAATGAAACCACAGCCTCTCTTAATGTAAAATGTATTGAAGACTCTGTTGTTTTAGGTCTGCAAAAGCAACATCTTGAAGAGTTTTATAAGCGAGTGCCAAAATTCGAGCGTTTTTTTCGAATTAAAGTGACCCGGGCTTTCCTAAGTTTAAAAAACCGCGTTCTAAGTGGGATTGATAAAAGCGGGAAGGAGCGGTATCTGCACTTCTGTAATACCTATCCTAATATCGAAAAACGCGTACCCAACTATCAAATTGCCAGTTATTTGGGGATACAACCTCAATCTCTGAGCCGTATACGCAAAGCTCTACAAGCCCAGGCTGATTCCGTAAGTTAACAGAGCTTAACAGCTTTTAATGCCTGCTTAACAGGTTAAGATCACATAGGTTAATCATAAAGATACGTGTGATTAGTAGTTTTGATTGAATCAAAAAATCATAACTAATGAATTTATCAAATAAAACCGTAATAGTAACAGGAGCATCAAGTGGAATAGGAGAAGCAACAGCCAAAAAGCTTGCTGATTCTGGAGCTAACGTAGTAATTACCGCGAGACGCACAGATCGTTTGAAAGAGCTGAAAGATTCTATTGAGAAAAATGGAGGTAAGGCACTTGTTGTAACTGCAGATGTTACCAGTAAGAAAGATTGGAAAGCCGTAATGGATGAAACTCATCAAACTTTTGGAAAGGTGGATGTACTAATAAATAATGCCGGATTGATGCCGCTTTCGTTTGTTGAAAATCTCAAAACAGATGAATGGGATAAAATGGTTGATGTGAATATTAAAGGTGTGCTTAATGGTATCGCGAGCGTAGTACCTGATATGAAAGAAACAAAAAGCGGCCACATCATTAATATTTCATCTGTTGCCGGTCGAAAAGTAATGCCGGCAGGTGCTGTTTATTGTGCGACCAAATATGCGGTACGCGCACTAAGTGAAGGAATCCGTCAGGAAATGGGACCAAAGTACAATACCAAAGTGACAGCCATTGAACCCGGTTTTGTTGATACTGAATTGACAAATACCATCACTGATGAAGATGTACAGGAAATGATGTCCCAGTTTCAGGATTTAACTCCATTACAGGCTCAGGATATAGCGAATTCTATACATTATGCACTTACACAACCAGAACACAGTAGTGTAAATGAAATTTTAATCAGACCGACAACTCAGGAACTTTAGGATTTTACTGAATAAAATGAATTATAAAGGCTTCATCATTTAATTGATGAAGCTTTTTTTTTAGCAGATAAAACTGATATTGAAAAGACCCAATATACCCAAAATAAGCGCTGTGATACCAATAATCACGCGATAGGGATTGAGCACAGCTGAAGCCCTGTTGAAGAAATCGTGTAAGCTAGGGTTGTTTTCTAAAGCTCCACCGAGTAAGGTAAGTCCAGCCAGGATGCTAACTGCATCTCTAAAAAAGCAAAAAGGTTTTAACAGATACCATATTCCCAGAATTAAGCAAATTCCCCCAATTACAGCTGTAAAAGGTTGTAAAGCCCCGGCTGTTTTACTCACCACCTGAGTTTTTCCATCATATTTGGTCAGAGTAGCTACGGCAAGAAGTATTCCCGCACAAATGAGTGCTAATTCGTAGAGTAGATGCATGGAAAATAAAATATTTAGAGTTCATCAAAATTTTGAACAGGAATAAGATCTTCCTTTTGACGTATAAAATTAACAGCTTCAAGCAAACTGTCAAATGAAACAATTGCGTCTTTGTAAAAAAAACGTTCGATGATCAGATTGGGAATTGATTTTGAGCGATAGGTAACAGCTGCAAAAATATTGAATCGCTTGCCCATGCCTAAAAATTTTAACCAGTCCTGAGGCTTGATGGAGTAGTCGTTTATTCGATTTGAAATGTAGTTTAAATGATTGGTTTCTGTACCGTAAAATTCTGTTCCTAAATTTATTACCTCAAGAGCTTTATCCCAGTCAAATAAAACTCCTTCCGCTATTTCTGAGATGATAAAATCGTCGAAAAAGTAGAAGATGCCAAAAGAGAATCTGTGCTCCTGACGTACATGAGATATAAGTGGTGTTTCACAGACTTTCATAAGATAT